>JAABUJ010000024.1_pt1 | contig 366165 bp, 486 predicted proteins | sample 5559131 | NCBI WGS metagenome assembly JAABUJ01 (sample SAMN10711875, study PRJNA513366) | rock metagenome | isolation source: Antarctica rocks | place: Antarctica: Victoria Land, Mt New Zealand nord | collected 2016-01-07
AACCCTAACCCTAACCCTAACCCTATACCCTATACCCTACCCCTACCCTACCCTAACCTACCCTAACCCTAACCCTACCCTATACCCTACCCTACCCTATAACCTGACCCTATACCCTACCTATACCCTATATACCCTAACCTGACCCTACCCTAAGCGCTTGTGGCATGAGCAGCAGCACCGCCGGGTTCGGTTCGAGGTGCGGCTATCAGCCTGTGCCGGTGGCCTGGAGCCTGTGCCTGCTGAGACACCCAGGATGCAGGACAGGCCCCGGGGCGCCGCTCCCCTGCAGGGCGGGCACCTCGGTCGAATGAGAACATCATGTAGTGATCAGCGCCATTGAGGCGGTCTTAAAAGTGGCAGCTGCCGCATGTGCGCCAGGGCGGCGCGCACGGCGTCGCCCGTGGCATTCCGCGCGCCCAGCCACAGGCCATGCCAGAAGTCCCCCACCTGCAGCGTGTGTGCAGCCGCTTCAGTCGCCCCCGCCACAGCAGCCAGCGCTCGCTCGAGAGTGTCAACAGTCACCGCGCCCTGGCGGCATGGCGTTAAGCACATACGAGGCGCGTCGCGCTCCCTGACTCTCTCTCTCTTTCGTCCAGGCGCATTTCGAGCAGGACACGAGGCACGCATGCGCTAGGCCGCGTCACGAGCACGACGCACACTTGCACACACGCGCAGCCCCGCCGCGCCCCGGGCCTGCTCGCGCCGGCACATCGGCGGCGGCGGCGCGTCCTTGTCGTCGCAGTGCGGCCGGCTCCAGAAGCAGTTGAACAGGCGCCCCAGGTACACCTGCACCGAAAAGAGGCTGGTCACGTCCGGGTCGCGCGTGCGCAGGCTGCTGCGCAGCAAGTGCTCGTGCAGGTTGACATCATCGGCGCGCGCGCGCGTGCGGGCGGTCTGCGTTTGCGACTGGCGTACGTGCCGCGGCCGCCGAGAGCAGGTGGGTGAGCAGGCGGCGGCTGTGAGCAGTATAACAGAACGCGTAGGGATCCAGTGAGCGGCCGTGTCAGAGAGCGCGCCGCACAGTCAACTGCTGGTCGTGCCAGTGCGGCTGCAGCGCCTGGGTGTCCACACTGAGCTCCGCGGGGAGCTCGTACACAAACAGGAAGCCGCGGACCGGCTCGCTGTCCGGCCCCGCCTCGGCTGTCCGGTGCGCCAGCCTGCCAGCCTCCTGCAGCACCGCGCCGCCACACAGCGCGATGCAGAGGCGCTGCGCCAGCGCAGCTGCTGGATCAGGCTGCGCAGTGCAGCGCTATACGCTGCACCACCCCACCATACTGCTCACAGCCTGGTGAACCGCTGATCCACCGCCTCAGCTCTCCAGAGGCCACACTGGCAACATGCTGCAGGCGTGGCCGCCGGCAATACGCGCTTGCTGCCCTAGGGCGCACAGAGAGCGGCCTTTATCACATCGGCCTGCAACGTGCCTCGGCCCTGCTGTGAAGGAGGCGCGTGGGGCCTGCAGGACGGTGCGCGGTCTGTGCTGCGGAGTGCAGCTTGCCCAGGTGCGACGCTGAGGCGCCGCATGCGTGTGCGGCCAGACCACCAGCAGCGCCGCCGCGGCCACTGTGCGTGGCCAAGCGTGCCCGCATGCGTACATACTCTACACGTAGCCGGGGCGGCCTTGCGCGCGTGTGGCGATTATCGCCTGCCAGAATAACTTAGGTGCGTCGCAGGTGCCCACTTGTTTATAAATACAAGTGGTAATTAGTCACCTCATCAAGAGCACTGCCGCAGGGCACTTGCATACACTCTCTGATTCACGCACCAACACTTGTCTCCAGGGCGCCACGGCAAGAGTACAGAGAGAATTGGCCGTGCTTGCGCATGCATAATTAGGCACCAGCTGATATGCGCCCTTGTGCCTGACAGTGCTCCCTGCACACGGAGCAGCGCCCCTCTCCACCGTCCCCGTTGCATGGAGCTCCGGCCGGGACATGCGCGGGCTGTGGCGTACGTGCTGCTCAACCTGCTGTCGGGGACCGGCATCGTCTTTGCCAACAAGCTGGTCCTGAGCGTCCTCGAGTTCCACTATGTGCGCCGCAGGCCAGGAGCTGGACCCTCCCCACCACAGGCTGTCGCTCGTTCTTTTCATGTGCCGCCAGCCTTCAGACCGCGAAGCTCCAACAAGCAGGCAGGCAGTGCTGGTGCCCCCGCCCTCCTCACCTGTGGGGCCCAAGCGTCGCAGGTGTATGCGCTCACTTTCATCCACAGCGTGGTCACCATGTTTGGTATGTGGGCGTTCGCTGCGGCGGGCATGTACGAGGTGAAGCAGCTGCAGGCGCTGCAGGTGCACGACCCGCCCTGCAGCCCGCTCCCTTCAACTCCTGCGGCTTTTGCCCTCGGCCTGAACATTGCTCAACCGAACTGCATGCGCTCCGCCACAGCCGCTGCCCCGCTCGCGGAGCGTGCGCTGCGCCCGGCGTCGAGCGCTGAGGAGAGACAGGCCGCAGGTCTTCCCGCTGGCGGCGGCCTTTGTCGGCTACGTGGTCCTGTGGAACCTGAGCCTGCAGCTCAACCCGGTCGGCTTCTACCAGCTGGCCAAGATCGCGATCACGCCCGCCATCATCGTCATTGAGGCCGCGTGCTACGCCAAGCGCCCCACGCGCTACGAGCTGGCGGCCGTGGCGTTGCTGTGCGTCGGCGTCATGCTGGCCACGGTCACGGACGACCAGGCGCGCTGGTGGCTGCGAACCAGTGGCGCGCATGCCCTGCTCACACTGCCGCAGCCCAGGCACCTGCCACAGTGGCTGGGTGAGCCGGGACATGCCATGACGAGAGCCAACTCGGCGTGGGTGCCGCCGCCCCGCGCATGCCCCTGCTGGTGCCAGCGCCCTGGGGGAGCCCAGTGGGCGGGGCCGCGCGCGCGCAGGTGCGCACCAATGTCGCGGGCCTGGCCGTGGCGCTGGCGGCCATTGTCTGCACGGCGGTGTACCAGATCTGGGCGGGCTCCAAGCAGAAGGAGCTGGGCGCAAGCAGCATGCAGCTCATGCACCAGTTCGCGCCGCACGCGGCCGGCCTGCTCGCGCTGCTGGTGCTGGGCATGGAGCCGGTCGGGCTGCCGGGGCTGCCGCGGCACGACCCGGCGCAGGGCACCATACTTGCATACGCGTACACGCCGCTGGCGGTGGGCGCGATCCTGACCACCGCGGTGCTGGGCCTGCTGGTGAGCCTGTCCACGTTCCTGGTCATCGGCGCCACGTCCTCCGTCACCTTCAACGTGGTGCGCGGCCCCGGCGGCCGGCGCGCGCAGCAAAGCGTGCCACGTCGCTGCGAGCGCGCGCGCTGCCGCATGCGCATCCAGGCGCCCCGCGCAGGCGCTCTGCATATGCTGCTCATGCGATCGAGTGGCGCCATGTGTCAGCATTTCAGACAGCTCCCCGCAGGTGCATGCTGCTGGCATGCGCTGCGCGACGCGCGGTGAGCGGGGCGCGACGAGCGAGCGCTGTGTGCCTCGCTCGGGCGCACGGCTGCGCGTGGCTCAATGCTAGCAGGGCCAGCGGTATGCACAGGCGCGCGCGCGCGGCGCGCAGGTGGGCCACCTGAAGACGGTGATCATCCTGGCCGGCGGCTTCCTGCTGTTCAACGAGGCGATGCCGCCCAAGAAGCTGGCCGGCGTGGCGCTGGGCATGGGCGGCATCGTCTGGCGCGCCGGGCCCCCCGCCGCCGCAGTCGCCATGCCGTTGATGCGAGTGAGGCCGGGTCGCCGCCCAGGGCCTGCATGCCGCGGCCGGACGCAAGCAGCGCCCGCATCGGGGTGCACGCCCGTGCTGCAGCGCCACACGGCGGCGGCAGACGTGCCTGGACTCGGCACCCGCTGTGACCAGCCCGTGAGCGCCCCGCCCCGCCGCTCGTGCCGAGCGGGCCGCTATCGTGCGCTCGGCAGGTTCTCCTACCTGAAGATGACCGCGAAGCGCGTGACGGCCAAGGCGGCGGCGGCGGCGGCGGCCGAGCCGGAGGCCGCGCAGCCTCTGAAAGGCGGCGAGGGTGCCGGCGGCGCGCTCGCGCTCAGCACGAAAGCCGCGCCCGTCGATTCGGCCCAGCTGGGCAACGGCCATGCGCACCCGCGCAGACCTGGTGCATGACGCCACACTGTGCCCAGCACATAGGCGTGGGGTGGCTGGTGGGGCACTGCGTGACGAGTGGCCAGCAGACACGCCAGCAGACTGAGTTGACCAGCCTTCTTGGGCGGGGTGCGCCAGGCAGCGTTCACTTGTTTGAGAGGACGCTGTCTGCCAGCGGAGGCTGGCTTGTCAGAGAGGAGCATCATGGAGGCTAGGCGCTCCAGAGGTGGCAGCGCCTGCCTCCACCCAGCACTGGCACTGCTGCCATGACACTATGCTTCAGGCAGCACTGGCTCAATTGGCAAGCGCGCGTGCTGACGCTGTAGAGACCGCTCTCGTCTGCGCTCAAGAACATGACCAGATGTAAAGCAAAGCGCCACGCGAGGGGACGCGCAGCTGTCCCCAGCATCCTGGGGGCAGGCGCTCTGCCTGACCTGGACTCTCAGTGCGCCTGCGTGCCTGCCCAGCACGCGCCGCTGTGCCAGGAACACAGCGCACGCACGTACCATGGCCCGCAGGCTGCCGTGCTGAGGCGCAATCCGTGTCTCTCCTGCATGGCGCCTGTGATCCAGAAGCTTTTGGAGGTCGGCCATGCTCTTCCATGCTGTGTTACTCAGGAGCAAACCGCAGTGCAAAGCCTGACCTATACGCACACCCTCCTACTGGCTACTGCCAGCTACTTGAAGATCTTGCACTCTATGTGTTCCAGTCCGTCGATGGTCGCCTCCTCCGCAACCATGTCCTCCACGCGCGCCTTCTGCGCCTGCGCGCGCGGCCGCACACTGGTGAGCGCGGCGCGCGACGCACAATACGGCGGGCCTGTCGCAAGCTGGCAACCCATAGCTCACTCCAGCTCAGCAATGGCACCCTGCCTGCTTGTCCGCTGCCAAGAACGGGCTGTTCACAAAGCGCTGCCGGCCGCAGCGGCTGCCAGCGCAGCGCAGAGGCGCGGCACCGGCGGCGCCGGGGCCGCACTGGGTCGGCAATGTCGACGCGCGTCCAGTTGTACAGCTCCAGGTCGTAGCACTCATCGAGCATGATGGGCGGGATGCCCTGCCCCCGGAAGATCCACACGCCCCTGCGCGCGCGCGCGCGCTCGCGGCCCGCCCGCATCCGGCGCACCCGGCTGCCGAGCGCTTCACAGGCACAGGGACATGATGCCTAGCGCCGAGCACTGATGCACCCGTTGATGATGCAGATTCAGAGCGCATTGGCTAGTACACAGGCGCCTGCTCTCCGCCGCGCCCCATGCCTGCCTGCACTTCTGTGCACACTTGTGCCCGCAACCACGTCTCTCAGGCAGCGCCTGCGGGCGCGCACCGGATGGGGAACTGGCCCTTGTCGTCCTTCAGGATGCACATGACGCCAAACGCGTACTTGCGCACGTAGTCGATGCGCTGCAGGAAGCCGCCCACCTGCACGAGCCGCGCACGCAGCTGAGCGCGCTTAGGGGCGGCACGGGCGCGGGCCGCGATCACCGCCGGCAGCGCATCGATCAGTCTGCATTGGCAGGACCAGGGAGCCTGCTCAGAGGCGGGGCTCGCATGCAGCAGGAAGCTGCCCGCCCGCCAGGCTCCGCCGCGGGCGGAGGCCGCCCGGCCGGCGCGCCTTGTTCATGACGATGTAGTTGACGGTGTTCTCCTCGGGGTACTTGTAGTCGCAGAACCAGATGGAGAAGCCCTCAGGGTCATAGCCCTCAAAGTGCTGCGCGCGTGCGCAAGCGCATCAGGCACAGCGCAGACCGCGCAGTGCCTGCTGCAATGCCGCAGATGCAGAGGTACAACACGGCGGGCAGGCCAGTGTCCGTCCAAAGTCACGCTACTGTCCTGCTGCATGGTGTGACAATGCCCCTGAGCAGCCTGCCGACAGGCCAACGCCGTCGAGAGCATGCAGAGCGGTGGGAGCACACATTTGGCGCCCAGGCCAGTCATGGGGCACAGCGCATCGCATGCAGCCGCCCAGCCGCGCGCCTCCTGCGTGGGCGAGTTGGGGACGTCCGCGCCCTGCCACAGGCCCTGCACCGCGACCTCCCGGAACTTGGCGCCCGGCGTGTTGGAGTAGAGCCGCTTCCACGAGTCCAGCACCATGGGGCTCTTGGGCAGCTCGTCCAGCGGGTTCTTGGCCTTGGGCTCCGGCTTGGGCTCGGCCGGGTCGTCGTCCTCCGCCGCGGGCGCGGGCGCCGGCTGCGCCGCGCCGCCGCACGCCCGTCACTCCGCCGGGCTCGATGCATGCTGTTGGCTGGGCGTGCCGTGGGCGTGCAGCATCCTGCCACCCATGATAAGGTGCATGCAAGCAGTGGGCGTGCTGTCAACTGGCTGCAGGGCGGACAGGTCGACCGCCCGCCGGCTGCAGGCCCATACCTCGCCTGACAGCAAGCCTTCCTGTCTACAACCTCAGGTGCGCGCTGAAGCTGGTGCAATAGGCCCTTTGCTGCAAGGCGCGCGCGGCAGCGGGCGCCCCAGCGCCCCGCTCGGGAGGGCACCGGGCCGCGCGAGTGGCAGGGGGTCAGGCCGCCCCGCCCGGCGCACCTTGGGCGCGGGCTCCTTCTTGGGCGCCTTTTCCTTCTTGGGCGCGGCCTCCCGGGCGGCGCCGTCCGCCTTGCCGCCCGCGTCCTTCTTGGCCGGCGCGAACGCCATGGGCTGCTCGCACAGCTTGACCTCGCCCAGCACCGCCGCGAACGCCGGCTGGTGCGCCAGCGTGAGCCACCAGCGCGTCACATGCGGCACGCTCTTCCTGAGCGCCTCGTCAAACACCTGCCGCGCGGCGCCGGCGCCACGGGGTTTGGCGGTGCCCTGCTGACGCGGTGGCACCAGGCCCGGCTGCGCCCGGCGCGACAGAGCGCTAGCAAATAAGAGTAGGACAGTGAGGCACGCCGACAGCAGGCCGCTGGCACGCAGTCATCAGAGTGTTGTCTGCTGCGGAAGGCGGCCCTGCTGCCGCCCATTCACAGACTGAGCACAGGCCGCGGCAAGCCCCGCCGGATACCGACGCGCACAGCACCAGAGCCGCCCGCCGCGCCTTGGTGTAGCCGTGGTACAGGTTGCAGACGCCGACGATGTCGGCGAGCGTGGCGGCGTGGCCGACCAGGTACGTGTGCCGCGCCAGGTGGCGGTCCAGCAGCGCCAGGCCCTTCCTCACGGCCGCGACCGCGCCCTCCTCCTTCTGCGCGCGCAGGCGGCCGGCGCTTAGTCGCTCACAGAGCCGGCGGACGCGGGACGGCTGGAGCGGGGGGGCATGGGGTTGGGCAACAGGCGCAGCACCGGGCACCTGGGCGGCCGAGCTGGTGCGCACCGACGCCCCAAGCACCGAGCTCACTGCCTCACACCACGCCGGGTGCGGGCCGCGCCTTCTTGTCGTAGGGCCAGTGCCCCAGGATGGGCAGGATCCAGGACAGCAGCGGCGCGTCCAGCTCGGTGGTGGTGAAGTCGATCCACTGCTCCACCAGCGCCTGCCCGCACCCGCGCCGCGCCTCACGGATCGGGCCGGGCGGCGCCTGCATGCCTGGTGCCGCGCTGTGCTGCACAGCCTGGCTGTGCCCGCGACCTGGGCGCAGCCTATCGGATCCACGCGCACAAACGGGGAGACCCGACAGTCACAAGCTGCCCGCGCTGCACCCCGCCCTGCCCCGTCCACTGATGCACGCGCTCTGTTCAGGCCGGGCGCAGCAGGTTGCCGGCCGCGGCGAGCGAGACGGACAGTCTGGTGCAGCCCGCGGGTGAGAGGACGGCTGCCGCAGCGCACGCGCGACCGCTCGGGGGCTGCGCGCCTCCTCATACTGCGACGCCCCGAACAGCCCCTTGTCGGACAGCCGCGCAACGTAGCGCGCGATCGCGTTGCTCTCCCACACGCCGCCGGTCGGCGTCTGCAGCGTCGGCACCTGCGGCGCGCGCGCGGCCGGCTCACGCGCGAGTCGCACTGGCCACCAGCTCACCTCGCGGCCAGGCAGCCGATGCGGCCTTGTGCAAGCACAGCGCAACAAGGCGGCTTATGTAGAAGGCGAGCGGGGCGCCGCGCAGGCGGTGCACAGCTGCAAATAATTGTGCACGGGCCATCAAGAGAGACGACCGTACACTGTCACTGCCGCCACAGACCACGGCAGGCACAGTGTTCCCTGTCTATGCACGAGGCCACGCCTTCTCGCGAGTGCGCCGCGTACAGAAAGCAGGGCGTGCTCGCCTTCCCGTTCGGGTTGAGCTTCAGGAACTCTGAGCTCTTGTTGTCCGTGCCCATGTTGAAGGCTGGCACCTCAATTTTCGCGCCCACATACTGCGCCGCAATCAGCGCCTTGAAGGCGTTCTTGTTGCCCGGGTACGTATACAGCTTGAGGTCCATGGTGCTGTACCGAATGGGATGTCTCACCTATGCCCACAAGCACCTCATGCCGGGCGGCTCTCCGCCTGCGGGATGCCGGGATGCCGCATCCTGGCGGCCCCCCCACGGTCTGCTACGGCAATGTCGACGGTAAAAAGCATTTCAGTCCTCTTTGCCACCTGCTGTTGCTACAGCAGCCACTGAGAGCACTTGCGAAAAGAGCTGCGGGTTCCGTTGCACAGAGTACGACAAGCCATCACCGCTCGCGGGTATTGGTGGACGCACTGTCTCAAGTGCAGGCGCCAACAACCCGTGCTTTGCTGCGTGTTGCTGTGGTGGCTTTGCCTGGCAGTATGCAGCCTCTTGCAGTGACGCTCGTCCTCCGGCGAACAGTGACACTCAAGCAACTTACTGTGCAAAGACACTGGGAAGGTGTGACACGCGCAGGTGCGCCAATCGCACTGGCTGCTGCACACGCTCACTGCTGCACAGTCTCGCTGCATTTCCAGCACAGTGAGTGTGGGAGCCCAGGCCAGGTTCCGCGTGCCAGCCCACCTGCAAGCTGGCCAGGTGCCACCGCGTCTGCGCGTCACTCAGCATAGCGGGCGCAGGCCTATGTCTGTATTACCGAGTTCCATTTTTTGTTGTGCGCTGCGCCTCAAAAGTTTCTCCGGGAGAACCAACGCGGAGACGTCTCTGCTGTGAGCCTCACACTCCTGTTTAAGGCACCACGCGCGGCTTGCGACGCAGCAACAGTGCAAGCACAGCGCCCGCTCGCCAGCCTCAAGCACAAGCGCGGCGCCGTATGCGGCGAAGCTCCTTGCTGCTATGTGTGCTGACACGCGCCGAGGCCCTTTCGGAGGGTTGGTCTGCTAGATGGGGTGGGCGGTGCCAGCTAAGAGGCCAGCCGCGTCATGCGTCGAGCCTGCCGAGGTGGGGCCACACAGCTCAGCTGCCCATGGAGCAGGGAGCATAGCGGCTTTCGGGCAACGGCCCCTTGCACGCTTGCTGCTGCTGGCTAAGCAGGGACGGGCCCCAGCTGCGCGTGTCCCTGCGCAACAACCTCCAACTCGCACCCTCCACGCACCCAACACGTCCGGCAGTGGCTTTGTACGTCCGGTGCCCCTCCAAAGCACCTGCTGGAGCTGGGTGTCAGAGCCCGAGCCCAGGACCCTGCGCCTGGTGACTATCATCAGAGGCTCTGGCGCCGCGGTCTACCTTAGCGTGGGTGACTAACGCCGGGATGGGTTGAGTACGCTGCTGGCGACTGCAAATCATCTCGAGTGAAAGGGCGCCCGGGACTGCTTGCTGTGCCTCTGCATTCGCCACAGCAGGCATGCGGTGCGTTCTGCCCCAGGCTATGCGCATCTCAACTACCATGGCACGGCCTCAACCACTGCGCGTCGTGCTCACTGGTACTTGAAGCTCAGCCGTTTGCAAGGGTGACAGTGCGGCTGACGCTGGGGACTATGTGCTGCAGAAGGAGGCGCGCTGCACTGGTCCTGACCGTCTGCACCGTGCTATGCACACAGTGCGTGTTCCCATGCCACTCCTCTGTACACGGCTCTTGCGGCCTGTACTGGTGCTGTCAGGCAGTGCCGCTCAGCGAGTGCGCTGCTCCTGCCCTGTGTCATGCTGTGCAGCATGATTGGTTGAGCAATTGTCACGTGTGACCTCGGTAAGCTAAGCTGCCCGTGCTTCAGGCGCGCCCTCGGATGGGCCGACCCTGACCCGGGTGTGGACCGCGACCCCCGCCTGACCTCAGCCCCGACATACGTGCTGAGCGTCGTTGAGGAGCGCTGGGTGCACGCACGCGAGGTGGGCCCACTCTGGCACGAAGCCACACAGCAGCTTCCTTTCTCGCCGCCATTGTCAGGCCCCGTCCCACAACGGGGACCCAAGAGGCAAGCGTGTCACCTGGGTGCATAAGTGCTGGCGGCGGTACTGCACCTGCGAGCCGAGCACGTCACTCCGCCAAAGCCCACTTCCAAGCTGGCAAGGGAGGCTCACAAGCGCCACAACTACGACAAGGATGCGGACGTCGACAACGTTGTCACGCAGAGGCTGTTCTCGCTGACGGTGGCCTGGGAGCGCTTGATGCGCCACATTGCGCACAACACTGACATGGCGGATGATGACTTTGCCTTCGTGTTCGAGGGCGACATTGCGCTGTACGACAACGTCTCGCATGCCGACGCGCGTCAAGCTGTCCTGCACGGCATGGACCTCGCACGAGCAGACGGGCTCCTGTACCTGGGCGGCTGCTTTCCCCAGTGCACGTGGGGGCCCGCCGAGGAGGAGTGGCTCGGCAACACCAGATTTGAGAGGTGCAGCAACAAGTGCACCCACGCGCTGGCGGTCACCAAGCGCAAGGCGGCAACGCTCATGGCGGAGCTGCGCGAGAGTATGCGTGTGGAAGCCGGGCCGGACGGCAGCTCGCTGTACCTGGGCTACATCATTGACCAGATGCTCAGCACGTACAGCAAACACCACAATGGCACGTGGTCAATTGGGACAAACTTTGTTGCGCCTGGGAATGAAGTGCACACTGGCATCTTCTACCAAGACCGGAAGGCCTTTCGTACCACCATTGGCAATGCGTTGGAAGCCGTGTAGCCAGGCCTAGGTGGCGGGGGCCTGGCAGTGTGTGCATGCCAGGTGCTGGCCGTATGCCTGATACTGGGGCGCTTGCTTGCATGAATGTTGGCCTGACTGTTCAGTTCTTTGAGTTGGCGGAGGCTGTCTGTAGAGCGGTATTTTCTATCCAAAGAAAGCCCTGTCCCACCTGTCGGCAGGTGGGTCTCCTGTCTCTTGTACAAGTGGGTGACAATGCGTCGGTCTGTCCAGCGTGTGTGGTGGCTCGGCCGGGGTCAGAGCCACCGGGTCCTTTGCTCTGCTGCTGGATTACCGACGCAGGCACATCATGCAAGTTGCAATTGCGCGCTTTGGACTGCGTGTGGATGCTGCCATGTCATCTTCTGCAGTTGTTTCCCTGCCTTGGTAGGCCCTGACTTGTTACTGCTCCCTGGTGAGCAGAGCTTCTCCCCGGTCGATGGTATTGTCCGCTCTGCGACAGCTGCATGCCGCACAGTGCCGTGCCGGGTGCAACATGCAGACTGCTGGGCAGTGTTCTGGGCAGGGCAGTGAGCGCCCGGAGCTTCCATGTTAACAGTCCAGCAGCGGCCTTCCGTCTCTTTCATGAGAGAGAAAAAATACTGTAGCATTGCTTGCGTGTCGCCACAGCGAGCACAAAGGCGCTGTTCACAAAACTAGGTCGGTGCTTGGCACCTGCACGTGCTACCAGCGCGCTGGTGCTCAGTTTGTGACGGGCCATGCAGGCATGCAGCCGCTTTGCCATGCCGGCCCAGCTCATTGTCCTCGCATGCAGGTGTGCAAAGCACATGATATGCAGGTGTGCAAAGCACATGATGCACAGCACCAACACTTCAGCTTTGGGGCAGCAGCTATCAAGCTTCTCACTGCTAACTCCCTGCAGTGATGTTGCGCGCGCGGGCGCCCCGCAGACTTCAAAACGTGCCCCAGCTTCCCCAGACCAGGCAGGTACTTCTCTACTCTCTTCCACGCTCATGCGCTTCTCTATAACACAGGGCGGTGCCCTGGTGGACCCGTGGAGTCAACTGCCCCGCATGTGACTTGGCTAGCAAAGTGGATGGGCACCCCAAAATGACCCCAAACGGCAGGGCGGGCGTCCATGGAGAAAGCTGGAAAGCACAGCTCCGGAGGCTCGCAGAGGCGCGGACCAGGGGTGCCAGATAGCAGCAAAACAGTCCGATGCCCGCGGCAAGAGCCATGGGCGCCAGACTATGGAGAACCCAGTCAAGAAGCACCAAGCTTGGCCGCGCTGCATGCGCAGCCTCATGTGCTCGGGCTGGGCGCCTGACACCTTGGCCAGCTGCCCGGCTGCCGGGGGCGTCAGGCGCGCAGCAAATGTGTGCGCTCAAACAAGCGTCCTGACATACCTGTCTATCGCCCAGTGGTGCGACGTGTCGCGCATGGACGGGTAGGTGCTCGCACGCGAGCGCAGCGCAAACAGGTTGTTGAGGTGCACCATGTGGCCGCATGCCGGGTTCATGGTCCACCGGGCCGCCTTCTGGTCCTTCCAGTACAGCGTCTTGTCCGGGTTGGCGGTGAAGACGACGCCGTTGTGCACCTGCGCGGCAGCGCCGCAGCCGTCAGGCGGCACCACCTCGGCCGTACGCGATGCGGCGCGACCCGGCGGTTGCATGCCAGCTTCACAGCAGGCCCGCCGCGCGCTGGAGGCGCACGGCGGACATGCCCGCGGGGCGCTGCGCGGCAGGCTGGCGCATGCAGCATCATGCTGTGCGCCAGCCGACCCTGCCCGGGAGCGCTCGCGGCGCACTGTCCAGCCTCTGCGCAGGGCCCGCGCGCGCGCCTCGTAGCTGGCGACGCGCTCCGGGTCGATCAGGCCCTTGCCCAGCTTGATGGGCCCCACAGAGCGGATGCCGTAGTGTGTCAGCGGGTGCGGGCGCGCGCCCGCCCGCCACAGCGCCAGCTCGCCGGCCGCGCCCGCGGGCAGCGCGGCCTCTGCCTCGGGCGTCAGGAAGACGTCAAAGCGCTCGACCTTTACCTGCGCGCGGCGCAGCATGCGGCGTGTGGACACTGGCGAGCCAACAGTGTCAGAGCTGCATCCTGTACCAAAAACAGCAGGCCAACTGACACGGACACCGCTCACAGCGTGCCGGCCCCTCATGACATGCAGCACGTGCGGCCTGCAGGCGCACCCCTGATGCGCCTCCTGGAGTGCGCTCTGGGTGGCCACAACATTGGCTCGAGTCAGACAGAGGTCTGCGTGTCCGCAAACCTGCCGACGGGCTCCGTGCCATGCACAGCGGGCCTGCAGCCCAGGATATATGATAGCAGGTACGGGTGGAGCGCCATCACGCGGTCAGCGCGGCCGCATGCTCCTGCTGCAAGCATGACAGCGACACGGGCGGCGCAGCACAGGGGGCGCTGGCGGGCCTAGCCGAGGCGGGCTGGGCAGGCGCAGGGCGCACCATCGGCTTGCCGTTGATGCAGTTGCCCTCGAACACGGCGGCGAATGTCGTGTCGTTCGTGGGCAGCACAAAGTACTCGTCGATGTCGGAGATGAGCAGGTGCAGGCCGGAGCCCCAGGCCTCCAGGACGGCGTGGCTGTACACGATGGGCTGCCAGCAGCGCATGTGCGGCGGGCCCACGCACTCGCCCAGGTGGTCCCACAGCACCAGCTCCAGCTGGCCGGCGCGGACGAAGACGCGCAGGCGCTCGTCGCGCAGGAAGGCCCTCAGGAAGCTCATCTGCGCGCCGCGCGGCCCTGGGAACACGGAGACGCTGCGCGGGGAGCCGCGCGACCGGCGAGCCTACGCTTGTCGGCAACGCCACAGACGACCCTCCCGTAGGTGTGCGCCGCGCCCGGGTATGCACGCAGGCGCCCGCCATGCCGGGCCTAGCCGCCCGCATGTGCTTGCAGGCCCAGACACACTTTCATCACTGAAGGAAGACCTGCAGCATTTGAAGCCAACACAGATGACCAGCACGCAGCGCCAGACTTGGAAAGCTCCTGCACAGCCCCACGCGGCAAGGCTGCCACGCAACATGCGAGCTGCATGGTGCGGGGCACGATGGCTCACGACCTTTTCAGGAGACCTTTGACCAGCGGGGCCGGGCATGCAGCACATGCCGGACTGGTGGGCGGACGCGATGAGCAAGGCGGGCGAGGCGAGAAAGCAGAAGCAGCAGAGCAAAGCCACCGGACTGGTGGGCGCACACTACGAGCCAGGCGGGCGACCCGAGAAAGGAGGAACAGCAGAGCAAAGCCGCGAGACGCGCGCGGCTGCATGAGAGCAACGCACCCACTTGTCACCGCCCTGCATGCTGCCCAGGTGCGGGTGGCCTCGGTGGTGGCAGGGGCGCGCCTGCGTGTACTGCACGACCTTGGCGACGCCCAGCTGGATGTGGTAGCTGACGTGCTGCAGCAGCAGCATCGCGGCGGTGCCCGGGTCGGTGACCGGCGTGAAGGGGTACAGGATCACGGCGGCCGCGGCGACCGGCGCGCCGCCCGCGGGCTGCGCCGTCCGCGGCCGCGTGTCCCCGTACTGCGCCGTCTGCCCCGTCAGCTTCTGCCGCCGTGCTGCGCCGCGCGCGCACACGCCTTCCTCTGTTCCCGGGAAGGTCCTGCTCACGTCTGCGGAGCGGTGTAGTCATGCAGGCGCTCGCGCATGCAAACCGAGCCGGGGCAGGCGTGCACGCCCGCGCGACTGCCCGCAGGCTTGTGCGGCGGCGCGCCGGCGGAGACGCCCGCACGCAGGCTGCTCCGCCTGTCACGCCTGTCACGCCTGTCACGCCTGTCGCGCCTGTCACGAGCTTGGCGGTCTTCTTGAAACCGTCCAGTCTGATGACAAAGTCCGCGTTTGCGTCCTCCAGCGGCACCTCGCCCCTGAAGGGGTACGGCATGCACGTGCGGTTGCGGTTGCCCGTCCCAGCCGCCGGCTTGGCGGCCTCGTGGGGCCAGATCAGCTCGGCGTACACGCGCAGCCGGTGCTCGCGCTCGCCGCTAACCTCCCTGCACGGCGCGCAGGCGCTGGCTGAGGCGGCCGCGGGGTCAACACAGGCGCGGCCGCAGGCGGCAGGCGCGCAGGAGCCCGCGGCTGACCTGAGAGCTATGCCGGGCCAGGCCTCCTGCGGCACGTCCGGCTGGCAGACGTAGCCGTCCATGAGCGAGTACCAGTCGCGCTCCATGCTCTCCGCGAACATGAAGCCCCGGAAGCTCAGCGCCTCCGCCGTCTGCAGGCTCCTGAGGTACACCTGAGCGCCGCAGCGAGCGCGGCTTGGCAGCCCGCGATAGGGTGCGCGCCGCAGCGGCACTGGAGGTTGTCCACGCAGCAACGCGAGCGGTGCTCTTGGGTAGGCAGGGCCGAGGCGTAAGGGCGCACGTGCATGACCACTGCCTCACGCGCGCCATCCCGCAGCGTCAGCACACCAGGGATGGGGTAGTGCCGCACGCCGCCTGCGGCGCAAGCGCAGAGGTGTTGCGCCAGTGCCGGCGCTCAGGTGCTGCACACACAACAGGCGGGTCATCAGCGGCTGCCCACCGAGCAGCAGATGCAGCTTGGAGCCGGCCTGGCGCGCGGGCCCTCTGTTGACCGCAGCCAAGGCCGAGCCTGGCTCCTGCGCAACCCGCTGAGGCACCGTCACTGGTGCCTGCTCTGCACTGCTGTCGGCCTCCAAGCAGGTCCAGAAGCAGGCAGCCTTCAACCAAATACTGCGAGAAGAAGAGCTTGTCAAGGGGCGCACAGCGTGAGCAGCATCCAGCCCAGCGTTCCCAGCTGCCGCCGCCTGGGCGCCACGCAGCAGCAGGCCGAGGACGACAAGCGCGGCTGGGTTCATGGCTGCGCTCATTCCTGCGAAGCACGTGCATGGCAGGCAGGCGCCTGGACAGGCGAGCTGGACTGTTCCATGCGGCCTCCGTCCGCCAGCCAGGGCACAGGCAGAGGCCAGGCCTGAACGCACGCTTGCAGCTAACAGTGTGGATTGAGCAGTGATGACTGCTCGTTCTTCATCAAACCCATCACAATTCCCCGGACTTCGCCTTCATATTCATGACGGTCTTGCGAGGGCCTGCGCTCCTGCAAGCAAACACCGAAAGCGCAGCTGATACCACTGGGGAGCACTCGAGATATTGCCTACGACCCAGCTCCCTGCAGTTGGATTTGGGGACCCTCCAACCGTCGCGCTGGAGTCATAAAGGGCCAGCGCTTGGAGTGCAATTTACTCAAACCACGCGCATGCACCCAAGCCTGTCTGCCCGGCCAGCAGTGTGCGACTGCAGGCACCACGTGGGGGGGATGTGAGGCACCGAGGAAGCGCGAGCTGCACAGGGCCCTGGCAGCTCGGGAGCGGCGCGGCTCGCTCCCTGTGCTCCCACCGTGCAGGCCGGCTGCGGCTGACGCAATGCCTGCAGCGCTGTGCGCCTGCCTGGCTTGGCTCCTGCTGTGTGGGCAGGCCGCAGCAGCGGCGCCGGGGCTGGGGCAGCCGCCCCAGCGGCGTCCCCACCCCCACCACCGGATGCCCCAGGACCAGGCCAGGACAGCCGCGCAGCGGGAGGTGCCTGCGCGGCGTCAGCCCAGGACACGCAGCGTCAGCGCCACAGCGCCGGACCTGGGCGTGGAGGACTTTTTGGGGAGCTGCGGCTTCACGGTGGCAGACCTGCCCAAGGCAGGCGTGAAGTGGCACATGGCCAGCAGCGCGTGCAGCATTCTCGGCAAGCTGGACGGGTTCGTCTTCGTCGGGGACTCTGTGACGCGCCAGGTGCGGCTCCCCGCCCGCCTCGGGCACTGTCACGCCACGCGCAAACGCCAGGGGCAGCGATCAGTTGCCACAGGGAGTTCAGTGTCCCGCAGCGTTCTTGCAGAGCCCTTTGGCTGCCGCCTCTCAGCAGCGGTGGTCACGCTCGGGCAGTGCGCGCAGCTGTACGAGGCGCTGGTGCAGCTGCTGCTGGGGGACCTGCCGCGCGGCGCGCTGCGGCCGGACGCGCCCGGCGACATCTTCGGCCGCTGCGAGTGCAACGAGCAGGGCAACCGCGACTGCCGCATCTACACCGAGGCCTGGCCGCTTAGCCTGACCTGGCTGGACGGCGCGCCGCTGGTGTCGCGCGAGCTGGCGCCGTGCCCCAACGCGCCCGACTTTCGCCTGCAGATGTTCCACACATACTGGGACTGGACGCACGAGGTCAACGCGCGCGACACCATGACCCTGGCGCGCCCCGCCCGTGTGCGCCCGCCGCAGCCGCCGCCGGGCATGCACGCATGGCGCCGCGGCCAGCGCCGTGCCTGAGGGTCTGGCGCGGGGCACAGAGCCGCTCGTTGCAGCGGCAAGGCGCCACGCTGTGACCGCTGCTCTGCCAGCCGGGCAGGCGCAGCGGCATGTCCGTGCGCGCCAGCATGTGCACGCCGCGGCGCGCCCTTCGCACAAGCAAGTGCGCCGAGCCCCATGAGGGAAAGGAAAGGCTCTTGGATTGCGCGCGCCCTTCAGCGCGCCCAGGCGTGTTAGGTGAAGAAGGTGTGCATTATGCGGGCGTGCAGGTGCGCGGCATCGCGTGCCAGCACCCCAACACGCTGCTGTACGTGGCGGGCGCGCCCTCGCACGAGCAGCGCGAGAGCGATGCCGACCCCTGGGTCAAGATGGACCCGGGCTTCAGCGTGCGGCACTTCATCGCGCCCATGAAGCGCATGGCCAATGAGTGCGCGGTGCCGGCCGAGAACCTGGTGCGGCCTCGAGCGGGAGCATCGCCTACCCTATCCTACCCTTACCCAACACCTGAGGCGCCGCGCCCACAGACGCAGCGCCGCGCGCCCCGGCTCATTCGCGCCGCTCCAACGCAGGACGGGCACGCGCGCGCTGCCAGAGGTGCCCCCTGGAGCCTGTCTGTGCACAGGGCTGTGGCAGCGCCGGAGCGCGTCGAGCGGGGGCGCGCGCGCGTGCGCAGATTTGGGCGCCCATGCACTGGATGGACACGGACAAGGTGCCGCTGGAGTACCGCGAGTACCAGTACCCCAAGGACGTCCTGCACTACAACCGTGTGACCAGCGAGGCGGCGGCCGCCGGCAACCTCACCGTCTTTGACACGTACAACCTGACCAAGGGCGGCGCCACGCTGGACGGCGTGCACGTGCCCACGCCCGTCAGCCTGCTCAAGCTGCAGCTGCTGCTGGGCCAGCTGGAGGAGCGCCAGGCGCGCGGCGGCGACGCCTACCCCGCCCTGCGTCAGGCGCCCACCCGGGCTCCGCAGCAACGCCGCGCTCGGTTGCGCTGATGGCGGCCGCGCGCCGAGCTGCACAGCGACGCGCGGGTGTGGCGCGGTGTGGCGCTGCGAGCTGTGAGCACGCCAGGCTGTGGAGGGCCGGATGATGCGCAGCGGGTGCCGCCCGCTCCGCTGCGGTAGGCGACCTGCCTCTGGAGCGGCGGCGACGCCGCACGGGGCTCGGCAGCTCCGTCTGCAGCATGCCCTGCCTCACCTTGTGCGGACCGTTTTGTTTCTGTTACGCCATGCTGCATGAGCCGGTTTGCGCGAGGCGCTACTGTGCACCTCGTGAGTCGCTGGCCACATGCCATGCTAGGCGTGAAGTTTCGGGGAACGCCGCCCGCGACGTGCATGCACGCGGGGCTCTCAGGGTCTCCCACGAACATTCACTCCAGGTTGTCATACCTTTTCACAGTGGCGCTGCTGGCATTGGGCAGCTTTCTGCCTTCATAGGTGGGAGTCCTCAAAGCCCGTAGTCAGCGGCAGACCTCATTGTCGTGCTTGTCCGTGTGCAATGCAAGTCGGTTCTGTGTTGGGAGAGACGAGAGGCATCTTGCGTTTCCTGCCGAATGCCGCATCCGGCGATGGCGGCAGCGCTTCTTCAGCATGCCCTGCATGATCCTGCTGCCCTGCCAGGTCTGCAGATGACTGTAGGCGGGCAAGTAAAGATGTGCTGGGGCCTACGTCTTGACAGCTCACGGGTGCGGAACGTGACCACATGGCCCCCGCGTTCAGGGCGCGACGCTCTAGCCAGCTCACCAGGTGCAGCACATCCTCCGCGCTTCTGCATTTGGGAGCTTGGTCCTGCCATGAGCCAAAGTAGGGTCTGCGCACACACCGTCCGCTGCTCTGCCGGCTCAGATTGCATTACGTTTTGGACTACTGCAGTACAATGCTGTTCATGCTCGACCCAAAGCGCTGCGCGCAGTTGCCCGTAAGCATGCTCCATACTAGAGCATGCCCTTCTACCGATCACTGTATCTCACCCCTGACAAGATGAGGGGGGGCAGGGGCCAACGCAGTGCAACGCTGCCGACACCATGCTCGTCAGCCCCTGCATCAACACGGGCTCACATGCTGAAGTTGATATTCATCAGGCAACATTCATGCTGAACCATGCGCTTGCCCACATGCGAGGGACGTAATCCACTGCACCAGCAAAAATCATGCTGAGACATGAGCGTGCATGCCAGCCTGGAGGCATGTACAGTGCAACCACGTACTTGATGATCCACAGGCAGCATAAACGCAGACAGCACAAACACATATGCACCGAACAAAGGTCAGAAAGAGGATTCAAACATGTTGTACGCCCGATGGGGAGGGCTGGTGTTGCCGCAGCACATGATACGCAAATTAGTTAGGGGCTGATATATGAAACCTCCCTTCTGTGCCAGGACACCGATGACGGAAAGTGATGATACCTGTGCAGGCGCCCGATGCATGCCTGCCCTCCCCATGCCTCAGGTTCGTGTTGAGTGGCCGCCCTGGACGCACAGCGGCAGCAAGGCCTCCACGCAAACTACCTGATCATGGAGTGTCGATCGGCGTCTTTGGCCACAGCGCCGCCATGAAGCTGGCCTGCGCCTTTGGCAGCATTTTGCGCGCGAAGAGCGGGCAGGTGCTGTTCATGGGGACAAACGCGGGCGCCCTGCCCTTCCAGTCCCAGGTCCTGAGGTCGACAAAGCGCCCGGGGTCGGCCGCCTGGGCCAGCGCGGCCCGCCAGTCGCAGCGCACGTCCGCAAAGATAGACGACAGGCGCATGCGGTGCAGCAGCTCGACGTCCACGGCTGCATAATGCTCGGGGTGCTCGCCCCACGTCCAGTTGACGTACGTCGGCCCCTGCCAGTCGCACGTCGTCTCGCCGCTTGCGTTGAAGCTCGCGAGCAGCGTGCTGATGTACCACTCGTCCCAGGTGCCCAGCAGCCAGGCGTCGTCGTGCGCGGCCGCCAGCTCGGCGTGCTTGCGGTTCAGCAGGAACCACTGGCTCGCCTTGCTCCACTTAGCAACGTCCTCCTCGACGAGCGCCTCCCTGCAGCGCGGCGCGTGGATGGAGACCGAGCCACAGGCGCCAGCGCAATGCGCAGCGGCTCGGCCGCGGGAGCGCGCACCCGAGGCGCCTGCGGTAGCTCACCTCCCTCTTTCGGAACAGCTCAGTCGTGGGCCGCCCTCCCAGCTCGCAGCCGCCTGCGGCCGGGCGCAGCGCGTGACACGGCTGCCGCCGACGCAGCCCTGTCGGGCAGCTCGGCGCACGCGAGTGCCGCACGAGACAGGCGCCTCGTGAGGTCGGTCGACGTGCGCACCATTGGTGCGACTCCTGGGCTCGTGTATGATCTGGAGGTACAGCGCCGCCGGCGGGTACAGGGGCAGGCAGGCCTCCGAGAGCAGCACGAAGAATTGGTTGACTGGGTTGTCGACGGCGGCCTTCAGCAGGGTGTACATAGCTGCGGTCGCCACGAGCCAGCCCGAGCCGGTGCGGTGGACCAGCTCATATCCTGCGCAGCAGCGCCAGTTGGCCAACTGGGCGACCGAGCGCGCAGGGCGCCTGCAGCGGCAGGCGGCCTGGGCGCAGGTGCGCGCACCGTGGAACAGGTGGCCCCGCGGGTAGCCCAGGAAGTCTGGCCGGCTGTGCACATACACCTGCGCGGGCACAGACGTTGCTGCGCTCTGCCTCGGAGAGGCGCCGCTCGGGCCCCAGCTATCGCTCACGAGCGTCTTGGCAGGAGAGCGGTGCCGCGCGCAGGCGCCGCACCGTGTACAGCTGCTGCCGCCCGATGGGGTCTGCTCTGCGCGCGTGGGCGCACTCCAGGAACTCGCTGCCAGGCTCGTCCAAGCAGCCGCTGAACGCCAGGTCGCCGACCTCCTCAAACCAGCGCCGCCACACCTTCTCCAGGGGCATGTCGCCTCGGGTCAGGAACAGGAGCGCCACCTTGGGCGCGTGAAGGGCCATCGCGCAGTGGTCTTCCAGGTGCACCGCCCCAAGGTGGCGGTGCCGCCCAAGGCACGCCGGGGAGGTGGCTGCGAGTGCAGTGGCGAGCAGAGCTTGCAGCACTGTGCACGCGAACGCTCTGCGCAAGCTCATCACGTTTTGTATTTATCGGTGTGCAATTGCAAGCACGTGGCTGGAGTGCAGCGCATGGAACGAGTGCTATACTGCACCACAGCTGCAGTGCAGGCAGACCGACCACCTTCCCGGGTGGTGATGAGTAATGCCGGCGTTCCACTCCAGGTTCCTCTCAAGGGCCTGGAGGTGTGCGCCGGTCTTGCCCGCACACCTGCAAGCGGCTTGTCTACCGCGACAGTCTTGTGTGCGTCGCGTCGGCCGCTGCTGCATGGCTTGCCGCTGTGCATTGCGCGAGCTCTGGCGAGTGCTGACCGCACCAGCGCAGCAGGCCTTCAATAGAACGCGTCAGCCACACCTGCAGCTTCTGCTGCGTGCTGTGCTAGGCGCTGCTTCAGCCTGACAGGCACGAGCTGATACTCGGCGCAACCTGCCAGCGCCTGGCCTGGCTGCGTGTGCACTCCCCGTGGTCGTTGGGTCAGCGCCCGCCTCAGGCGGCTCACTCTCTCCTAGCACCCACGCAGGCACCTCAGCCGCCCCGGTGCGGCCTTGACGGATGCCGAGCGCGCTGCAGCTTCTGCTCACGCTCGCGGGTTTGGGCCTGGCGACAGCGCGCTCCCTGCACTTCCACTACTTTGGGCCCGAGCAGCGCGCGCGCGAGGAGTACCCAATCCCCCACATCCTCCACCAAGCCTGGCCAGATGAGCGCTTGCCGCCCGAGGTGGCCGCGAGGCAGGAGACCTGGCGGGCGCACCACCCGTACTGGGAGTACAAGTACGGTCACCAGCCCCCGCCTCGGTTGCGAGCAGCAGCGCCCTGTCCGGACAGCTCCAGTCCTGCGTTCGGCCGACGATGACACGCGCGTGTGCGCAGGCTATGGACCGACGCAGACAACAAAAACCTCGTCACCGAGCACTACGTGTGGTGCGCACGACACGCACTGCAGCCTGAGGCGCACGTCGTCCTGCCGGCCCAGCGCGCCGTTCACACCGCGCGCAACGTCGCGCGCTTGCGCCAGGTTCCAGGACACCTACGCCGGCCTTCCTGCTGCCATGCAGAGAGAGGCCTGTCGATACCTGTACCTGCACCAGTATGGTGGTGCGGCCCGCCCGGCCCTCGCACGCCTGCTGCAGCACCCCGGGCCGTCCAATCACGCTCAGAGTCGCGCGCAGTCGCCGCCGCTGACCCTGAGGCAGCGCGGCGCCGCATAACGGCAGGCGTGTACGCGGACCTGAGCACGGTGCCGCTGCACGGTATGGAGCCGCTGATAAAGGGGCACCCGCTGGCGCTGGCGCCGGTGGCGCGCGACCTCAACTCGTCCGACAGCCTGTCCACCAGCTGGCTGGCCTCCTCGCGCAGGCACCCCTTCTGGCTCTTAACCTTCGCGCAGATGATCCGCGCCAGCGGCGGCGACCTGGACAGGCGCGGCCCCGCCGCCGCCGCCCGCCGCCGCAGCCGCGCCTTGCAGGCAGCGCCCGCGGCTGAGCAGGGTCCGCGCCGGCGCCCGCAGGGACGGCGCGCAGCACGCCACGACCGGGCGCCGCATGCTGCACCGGGCGCTGTCGGTGTACAGGAGCGCGGAGGGCCGGGGCGTGGACGTGCTGGAGCCCGAGTACTTTCACGCGGGCGCCGGCCGCGGCGGCCTGGTGCAGCCGCTCGGCGACCCAGTGCTCGCGGAGCGGGCGCAGGCCTGCAACCCCAGGCATCAGGACTTTGAGGAGGTGCGGTGCCGGTCGTACTTCCCGAGCGCGTACGTCGTGGCCGTGTAGGTGGACCTGCGGGTGGCGGGGGGGCGGGTGCGCTCTGCGTGTCGCGGCCATTGAGCAGCGCACCGGCGCAGTGCGCAGTCTCAGCACAGCTCAGCGTGCCCACATGTATGTGTGACATAGGGTGCACACCATCAGGTGCAGGCAGGAGATCCGCCCTGCCAAGCTTGTGCATGCCAGGCGCTGCAGAGCTGCCATGGGGTTTTTACGCCGTGCTTGGTGCGATGCAGTATGTCTTAAGGCGTGATGCATGTTGTGTCACACATTGCCCGGACATCGGGGGCAGGCCTAGAGTCAGTGGCTGTTAAAATCATTAAGCTGCCGAACGTGCGTAGGCATGCTGGCACTGAATGACGAGTCGATGTGATCTGTCCTGCGGCCTGCCTTGCACCACCCGGCCAAAGCTCACCGCAACTCGCCGCAGCACCAGGGCGAGTGTGCAGATGCTGCACACCGTCTGTGTCAAGAAAGTCACATGTTCAATGAGCTCCGATGCGGCGTGTGGCTGTGCGGCTACGCGCAGCGCGGCGCCCTGCAGCCTCGGCGGGGCGGCCACTCGGTGTGGTCCTTGGCCAAGTGTGGCCAAGTGGGGCCCAGGGACCGGCGCAGCCTCGACAGCCGCTGTCTGCCGGGCGCGAGCGCGGCGCTGCACTCTGCCTTCCTTGCGATGCTGCCGCGCCGCAGACGCAGTTGATTCATTTGGAGGGGCTTGCGCGGTCACTGACAGCCTGCACGAAGTTATATGCGCCATGGCGTGCAGCTCAGACTCGGGGCGGGTGTGCGAGCATGCCTTCAGATCGGCCATGGGGCTTGTTGCCGCGTCTGCTTTCAAACAGCCTCTTATTATCTTAGGTGACCGATCATTGTGCTGACCACTAGGTACCTCCAGGCCACTCTCTGCAGGCCACAAAACAACACTCTCTGTAAGTCACAATGCAACAAACAGAACCCAGGCAACATGCCAGCATGCTGAGCGCTAGGTACATCCAGGCCACTCTGCGCAAGCCGTTATGCAGCAAACAGAATCGCAGGCAGCGCGCCAGCATGCTGACCACCATGGACCTCCAGGCCACTCTCTGCAAGCCACGATGCCACAAACAGGTCCCCAGTCATACGCCAAATGCCGACTAAATACCTCCAAGCCACCCTCTGCAACTCACAAAGCAACAACCAGACTCCCAGGCACACGCAAACAACACGTGCCCACATAGCTAAACACCCCCACCCCCCCGGGCAAGGGCAGCGCATGCGCCCTGGCGGCCCCGCGCAGCTCGAGCGTCTGCACGCCAGGCAGCGAGCGAGCAGCGGCGCGCAGGCGCCGCCGCTGCGCGGGCCGCACCGGCCGCCACAGCAGCCGGCGCGCGCCCAGGAGTCGCCCCGGGCAGCGCGGGCGCGAGGCACCCACGAGGGCGCGCCGCGCCTACCGCGACCGCGCCAGCCTCCGCCCGCCGGCCGCTCCCTCGCCCGCCCGCGCCCTGTGCCGGGCGCCGAGGCCAGCCCGCGGCTGCCTGCACTGGCGGTGGTTCAGCCGGCACGCATGCCTGAGCACGGCCTTGAGCGACATGGTGAACGCGTCGTCCAGCGGGTCGACGTCGGCCAGCCGGTCGTGCCGGACGAGCAGGTGGTTGGGCTGCACCTGCGCGCCGGCGCAGCACGGGTCTTGGTGTACAAACCTAGAACCCTACCTTAGCCTCTCGGTTTGCAATTGCGCACGGGGCGAGCACGGCTGGCTGAGACGCCAGCGCCAGGGCTGCGGAATTCGCATCTCAGCTCGGGGCGGGGCCCGCACCGCGTACTGCAGCGCCTGCGACACGGCCTGCAGGCTGCCGAGCATGGCCGCGCGCGCGGCGCCGTCGTAGTGGCGCAGCCAGTCCAGGAAGCTGGCGCCGGGCGCCATGGCCGCTTCCGCGGGGATGTACGCGACTATGGCGCGGTAGTTGATTACGTCCGCGAACGGCAGCATGTCGAACAGGAACTCGTCAAACACGGCCGGCACGGCCAGCCCGGACGCGATGCAGTCCATGATCGCGCTGCGCGTCGGCGAGTCGCCGTACGGCTGCACGCAGAACCAGGCGCGGCGGTAGGAGCCGATGATGTTGGGCAGGGAGGCGTCGTTGCCGACGTTCAGGCACTCGTCGGCGCGCGCGTCGCACTGCCGCGCCAGGTCCGCGCGCAGCTGCGTGCCGCGCATGGAGCGGAAGCACATGCTGGCCACGTACGCCTTCTTGGCGCCGACGCGCTCGTCCGCCAGCAGCTTGGCGCGCTGTTGCATGCTGGCGCGGTGCACGTGGCCCAGGTACGGGATGGTGACCGTGTTGTTGGCCGCCGGCCGGCCGCTGGCGAAACGCTGGTGGCCGGCGACCGGGTGCGGCTCGGTCATGGACTCGGGCGTGGCGAAGACCATATGCGCCGCCAGCGGGTGGCACGCCAGCGGCAGGCCCCAGCCGTCCTCGCCGCAGCCGTGGTGGATCATCCACTCGATCTCCGACAGCTGCATCCAGTGCGGCTTGGCGCCCAGCAGCGGCAGCAGCGCGGGCGCGTCGGCCCAGAACTGCGCGATCAGCGCATCCATCGCCGGCCGCGTCCAATTGGGCTTGCACGCGCCCTCGCCGCCCAGGCCATACTGTATCTGCGTCGCATAAAATGGCACGTACCTGCGCCGCCCCGGACGGGCCGTGTGGGCGGCGCTCGGGGCGGCCGCGAAGGCGCGAATGGGGACGGGGACGCGAACGTGCACAGGGAGGGGTGGGGGGGCGCGGGCGTACACAATGTCGGCCTCGTTGGCGGTGAGCACGCGCAGCGGCGAGATGAGCATCTGCAGGTGCATGTGGAGCTCCAGGCTGTAGTACGGCGTGTCCCTGCGGGGCGGGCGCGCCCCCCCCCCCCCCTCGCACCCACGGAGCCGGCTCGGCCAGGTCCCCGCATCCATTCTCCAGCGCTGTGTGCAAGGGAGGGCGGGCGCGACACATATGAGCAGGCGCGGGGGCGCGCGCGCGCCTGTACAGGGCCAGCTCGAGGTCGCCCTCGACGGGCACCCCCAGCGGGTTGGCCAGGATCTCCTTCAGGAACGCGCCGTCCTCGCAGCCTTCAGCGGTGACTGTGTGCAGGTTGTACTTGGGCGGCAGCTCGGCCACAAACACGCGCGCGTGCGCGTCCAGCAGCAGGCCATCCCCTGCGCGAGCACTAATGGTCACACACCTGCCCCAAGCACGGCGACAGAGGGGTGGCCCTTCGTCGTGCTCAGGGCGCGAGCAGCGCACGCACCGTGCGTTGAAGCGCCGCACAGAGCTGCCAGCGTGAGCAGCAGGAGCAGAGGTGCGCCCGAGTGCCGGCGCAGCTCACGCAAGTCCGAGTGCTCCGCAGAGCCTGTGCGGCTCATGCAGGGCTGCGCTCTGATGAGCGTGGAGCGTCTACCAAGGGCTGTGTGCCCAGGGCTGCGCCTCGCTTGGCATCAGCCTGCGCAGCGCGGGCACAAGCCAGAGTTGGTGCAGGCCGGCCGCTTGATGCATGCCATGGATTCTGCGACCGCAGGCTGCCGTCTGCGCACCTTGGGAGCCGGCAATGTGGCTCACATTCTTCAGTGGCACATCAGCGCCCTGAAGTCAAGGGTCAGCCGGTCAGCAGCTCCCTGGGAACACAAGTGAGTTGATCTGCCGCTACGCTGCGGTGGCTACCTGTGCAGCAGGGGCCTGCTGCGTATCAGAAAAAAGGATGGGGAACAGTTAGTCACCGGGGAGTCACTGTCTGTTGCGAGCCAACGGTAATTGACGTCAGAAGAGGGTAGGGTAAGTGTCTTCCGGACAAAGCACGATGCAAATTTCATCGGACTTGTGCGGCTCGAACGCCCGTTGCCCTGCAATGGCGACCAAGGGTACTTCGCCCGGGCTGTACCTGGTGTCGTTTGCTGCACTATACTTCGCGGCCAACTTTGGCCTCAACCTGGTGAACAAGACGGTCCTGGCCGCGACCGGCATGCCGCTGTTCCTGACCTTTACCCACATGGTATTCTCCTTTTTCGTGCTGCTCCCCTTTATGCTCCAGCCGAGCCTGCGGGCCAAGCACGCCAAGACGCTGCGCGTCCACTGGAAGGGGCAGATGGCCATCGGCTGCCTGATGGCGCTGAACGTGTCGCTGTCGAACGCATCGCTGGTGAAGCTCTCGCTCTCGCTCAACCAGGTCATCAGGCGCGCCCAAGTGTTGATGCCGGACGGCTTTGAGCACTCGTCAAGCTCGAGGGCTCGTGATGGGACGCGGGCTGTTATAGCATGTGCCCTGCCACAAGGCTGCGTGCCGGCATGCAGAGTCGCCGATGGGAGGGCTGCATCTCTTGTGTTGTCTGCATGCATGCATAACTGTGCCTGGCAGGTCGGGGCTAGCTGCGGCTTGTGCGCACACGCTGAGGCCTCATACGCATGCTGGCGTGTGCCACGCACTGAAATGCTGCTCCAAGCGCGTGCCCTGTACAAGTGCGGGGTGCTCAGCTAACACGGCCCGGCAACGCCGCGCAAGCTGCTCACCGGGCCCCAGGGCCGGGGGTCCTCTGGACTCTGGTGCGTACAGGCGAGCAGCGCTGCGTGCGCCCGGCGGCGCCTCTGAGGCCCGCCGTGCGCGCGTGAACAGGGCCTCAATGCCGGTGATGACGGTGGCGATGGCCTACTTCATCGAGGGGCAGGTGCCCACGAGCAGCGTGGTGGCGTCGCTGGTCGTGCTGTCATCGGGCGTGGCCATCTGCGTGTGGCAGGGCCAGGCCAGCGGCACGCTCTTCTCCATCCTCCTGTGCACGCTGAGCACGCTGGTGCGGCCCACGGCCGGCCTGTGCGGCGTCCGGCCACCCCCTGCACACGCTGGGCACGCTGGTGCGGCTCACGGCCGGCCTGTATATGTCCGGCCACCCCAAGGGTACAGCACTGCATGCTGTTGCTCCGGGCGCCACGGCGGCAGGCTGTGGGTCCGCCGCTGGCCTGTGACCTGGCCGCGCTTTGCCTCCCTGTTGCCCCGGTGAAGCGGTCCTCTGCGGGCGGCCGTGCCCGCAGACCAGCGCCGTTCTGCTTTGCCAGGCAGCCCGCACACGCCCGCATGCACGCATTTGTGTCTGCGGCGCTGCGTGGGCGGGCTTGCCAGGGCGCGTCCTGCACGGTGACGAGCGCAGCGCCTGGCGGCCTGGCACGCCCCGCCCGTTTACTAGCGCACGAGCGGGGGGCCGCGGGCGCTGAGCGCGCGCGCGCCGCGGCGCAGGCCAACGCGGCCTGCCTGTCCACGAGCGGCAAGCTGCTGACGGAGAAGGTGGACGTCATGCGGCTCACGTTCTACATCGCGCCCATCACCGCCGTCTTCATCCTGCCCATGCTGCTGCACCTGGAGGTGCGCGCCGCGTTGACCCAGCTCTGTCGGCCGCGCAGCAGCCGCCAGCAGGGCGCGTGCGCCTGCCAGTTGAGGCGGACAGGCATGACAGGCACGGCGCGCAGCCGCGCGCCTCGGTCTGCCCGGGCAGAGGGACAGGCTTACACACCGCAGCAGGCCATCCCATGGCGGACATGTGCAGTATGCCGGGCCGGGCAGCATGCTGCGGCGAGCGCCTGAGGCTGCGCGGCCGCCTGCGCCAGGCGGGCATGGCACTGGCCGCGCTGGCCGCCAACGGCAAAGCGATCGCGTACATGTTCGGCCTGAGCAGCGCGCTGGCGGTGGTGCACAACCTGGTCAACTACAAGCTGGTGCAGCACACCAGCGCGGTCTCCGCGACTGTCATTGGCGAGGTCAAGACGATCGCGCTGATCATCCTGTCGGCCTTCCTGCTCGGTGCGCGCCCGGCTGCCGCGCCCGAGGGCGCCGAGCGCTGGCAGAAGGCACTCCATGCGCCGGTGCATCTCAGCCGTCAATGTCTGGCAGAACACGTGATGCGTGCACGGCGCGGTGCGGCGCCCCGCGCCCCACGCATGCAAACCTGCCTGGGCTAGCCTGGCCCGCTGGTCGCCACGCGGCCGCGCGCGCGCGCAGGCGAGCGGAGCATCTTCACGCTGCAGCTGACGCTCGGCTGCGTGGTTGCCATGGCCGGCTTCTGCTGGTACTCGCACTGCAAGCTGTACGAGCGGCTGGGCAGCCAGGCAGCGGCCGCCAAGGATGCCGCGGCCGGCTCGCTGCCGACCGCCAAGGCGGGCGGCCTCGCCGCGTCGCTGCCGGCGAGCGGCGGCAAGTCCGCGTTCGCGGCGGCCGGCCTGCGCGGGCGCACGCAGAGCGCGTCGCTCGGCGACGAGGAGCTGTTCGGCGTGAGCAGCGGCGACGTCGAGGCCGGCGAGCAGCGGCCGCTGCTCACCAGCAGCGAGCACCGACCGCCCTGCTGAGCGGCGGGCGCGCAAGGGGGCTGCAGGCGGAGCATGCGCGTTGCGCCGGGAGCGCAGCCCCAGGAGCGCAGCACCGCATGCGGGCCGCCGGGGCCCGGCAGGGCGGGACTCTGGGTTGCATCACAGGAAGTGGAGGCTCCGAGCGTGTCATTCGCGCAGCAGTGTGCTGGTCCGACAGAGGTGCCGGGGCCTGCGCAGAGAGCCGCAGTGGCGGCCAGACGCACCCGAGCAGGCCTGGGTGCTGCTCCTGGCCCCTGCGGTACGTTGTAGTAGGGTGGGCTGCCACCTTATGGCCGGCCATGGATGCTTGCATGGCTCCGGAGCGGCGCATAGGTTCACTTCATTGACCAGGGGACTGCGGGTATGCACAGCGGCGTTGACCTCGTGCAGAATGAGCATGACAGGGCGCGGGCAGAGGAGCGGAGCAGAAGCACAGTGCGTCGCGTCGGCCTCCGCCCCAGCGTTCTGTGTTAGGCTTGGCAGAGAATATGCGACCGGGTCGGTTCTTTCCTTTGGGTTCATGGCGCGAGAGAGCAGCGTCCTTGGCGGCGCTGCCCAGGCGTCGGCGGGGAGAGCCGCTCACATTGGGCGGGCGGGTTGGTTCAGGTAGGCAGGTAGTTAGGCCTGTGGTGGCTGCACACGTCCGGAGCCTGCAGCTAGGAGCAGCGGTCTGCTGCTGCCCACGCCCACACACCTTTTGGCAAGTTTGCAAATGTTGCAACCATGCTGGCTGCTTTTCTGTGTTCCCTGTGCCCTGCTTTAGACTAGCAGAGGCGCCAAAGCAGGGGTTCCTTGGTACGGTCTGGGAGAGGGATGCTTTTGTATGGTCTGGGACGCAGCCCTGGTCGTTGGAGGGGACAGTTGAGTGTGCGGGGCATGGGATGGCAGGGTGCTTCTGTATGAGTTTTGCAGCGTGGTCACTGCTTAGAGTTGTTTTGCGCTGGCTGTCCTCACCGGCTATGCCGGTAGGGATAGGCAGCAGCGGCGCGGCTGAGATGACAGCCACGCGCCAGCGAGCACGCCCTGACACATGCACACGCGCACTGCTCGCCGGCACGTTGCGCACCCATGCACGGACGCTTGGCGAGCTTCTTCGTCCGCACTTTGAGGTACTCCCTGCTTTTGACCGGCCCCGGATTCACGTTTGTGGGCCCGCCCCGGTGGTTGATGAGGCACAGTATTATGAGTATATACCACATATGTCACATGCAGGCACTGCCCTGCCTTACTGAGCGTGCGAGGCGCTTTGGGCAAGCTACATTGCGCCCACTTGTAACAAGACCTGTGGGGAGGCAAATCGCTCAAGCCAGACACCATGCTGCACCCGCTCATGCCCCCGGCTGCCTGCGCCTTTTGTGTGTGCCGGGACTAGCATGCATGTCATATGATGTCCACCCACGGGCGGGCCATTGGTGGGCCACTTTCTATTAAGGAATCCCTGCAAACCTGCAGGTCTTGTCCGCACTCTTCAAAAAGCAAGGAGCCAGGCACGACGTCGCAGGCACAAGCGGGTAGTTGAGACACGCAAGAGCGCGCCGCGACCGTCGCCAGCTCGCTTGCTGAGTGCATTGCTGCGAGTGCCGGCATCGCTGGCCTGTAATCACTGACCCTGACACCCAGGTGCAATGCGGGGCTCCGCAACGTTTTACTTGGAGTGAGTGCGCACTGCACCAGCCAGGTACGAAGTTGCTGCCCTGCGTCTTGCCTGTGCGCAGGCAGTGCCGCCCGGACCTGGCAGTGGTGCAGCTCGCGCTGTTAGTACACAGCGGCCAGCTGCCTCCTTACGCTCCAGAGCCAGTCGGCAGTGCGTGATTTGCGCCTAGCTACCCGGCAGCTGTGCGAGACTGACAGCGCTGGCCCCGCCGACTATGCTGCGCGGCCACAGCGCCACCTTTCCGGGGGCGCGCAGGCCGGGCTGGTCGCGCAAGCAATGGCGCGGCGGCGCCTTGCAGCGCTGCCGCGGCGCCCGCTGTGCGCTTGCGTGGCAGCCGTTCTGCTGGTGTGCCTCGGGAGGTGCTCAGCGCGCGCGCTCACAGAGGCCGCCGCTGGCCCAGCCACGGCCGTGTCAGGCACCGCTTTCGGTGCCCTCGCGGGCGACGGAGGCGGCGCAGCAGCGGCACCGGGCTCGGCAGCCGCTGCGGCCTTGGCGGCCGCGCGCGGCGCGCAGGGGAGCTTGCTGACCACATACTCGACGGCTGAGGGCGCCCAGCCAGCGGGGCTGGCGCAGCCGCGCTACGCGCGGCTGCCAGCCACCGGCGAGGGCGCGGCAGCCGAAGGCGCGGGGCCGCCAGTCGTGCAGCGGAGTGCGGCCTCCTCTCCGGGCGCCGGCAGCGCCAGCACGCCCGCAGACGCCCCGGGCGCTCCCGCGATGGCGTCGGGCGTTCAGACGCCCGCCGCGCCGTCGCCCCTGGCAGCCGCCGCCGACGGCCCCGCCGCGCAAGCCGCCACCGGCAGCTCCGCGGTCGCCGGCATCGCTGCGGGAGTCGCGCCGGCGCGGACCGGCGCCCAGCAGCCCGGCGCGAGCGCGCATGCGCCTGCGTTGCCCGGCGGGGCGGGCTCCGTGGACGAGGGCGAGCCGGCGGCGGCGGCCGGCGACCGCGCGGCCGCGCCTGCGCCCGCGGCGGGCTCGGCGGTGCTGGGGTACACCACGGGCGCGCGCGCATCGGGCGCGGACGTGGGCGCCAGCCAGACAGTGACGCTGCTGGCGCCGCGCAGCGGCGGCGGCGGCCAGGAGGCCGCCGCGGCGCGCCGGCGCGCCGGCGCGCAGGGCCCCAGCGCCGGCCTGCCGGGCGGCAGCTACTCGCAGCCGGCGCTGCACAAGGTCGGCGCCTTCCAGCTGGCCGCCATGCAGGCGCGGCCTCGGCCCCCGCGCGCCTGTCGCGCCCCCCGGTCTGTCGGCGTCGCAGGAGTGGGGTGAGGATTGGGGAGTGAACGTTGAGAGCGTTTCATCCATCGTGCCGGCAAACCCAGCAAACACGTGAGGTGGTGGCCATGCAATGTGCGCAAGCCCATGCATGCACGCTGCAGGGCTGCTGCGCCGGCGCGCACCGTCATTCACGCGCTGGACAGCGCCACTCTCTTTCCCCTGCACTCCTGCACTACACCGCACGAGCTCAATGCGAGCAAGTGCATGAATGCGCAGGCGTCCCGTGCAAACGCAAATGCGGCGGCCGCGGCAACGACGGCAGCCCAGGCCAGCTCGCCAGCGACGGGGGACGCCACTGTGACGCTGTCGGATGGCACGCCCGCCGTGCGAATCCCGGTCAAGCCCACGGGCACCAGCCGGCGCACCGTCGCGCAGGCGCGCGCCTGCGGGTGGCCGCATGCGCCTCGCCTCGCAGCGCCCCGCCGCTGTGCCTGATCATGGCAGCCATGGATTGAGCCGCGTCGCCGCAGCATGGCACGCTGCGCGCGCCAAGCGCGCCCAGCCTTCCCGGAGGTTGGCAGACCCTGGCGGAGCAGTGTCCTCTCATATTGCGAGGACAAAAGCCTGGCAGCTGCGCGCGCGCTCAGCAGTGCTCGCAGCGCCGCCTGCCGGTGTCACGCGCATGCAGCGTCCTGCGCCGCACTCACCGCTCGCTGCGTCCCGGGGGCCAGGTGAATGCGGACGCCCCGACGTACCAGACGCCGGCGGGCACGCGCTTCCGCCCACACCTGGCCACCGACACGCAGCAGAGCGCGGCGGCGTCCGGCAGCTCCCAGCAGAGCGCAGCAGCGTCCGGCAGCTCCCAGCGCAGCCCGAGCGCGCCCGCCACGGCCGGCTCCCAGCGCAGCCCGAGCGCGCCCGACACGGCCGGCGCGGGCGGCAGCGCCAAGGCGCGGCGCCGCCGGCAGTCCCTCCTGTCTGTGCATGCAGCGGCCTGGTGGCTGGGCGCGTCGGGGCGCGCCCGCGGCGCGCCGGGTGCTGTGGGAGAGCATAGCGTCAGGATAGGGTGTGCGCCGCAGGCGCTGGCGGGCAGCACCAACATCGTGAGCACGCGCAACCTGGACAACGAGCTCATCAGCGGCGACTACATCAGCGTCATCAACGGCGTGCGCATCTCCACGCCCTTCTTCGGGACCGCGTACAACTTCTGCATCGGTGCGCGGAATAACGTACCAGCGCCTGGCCTGGCGCATGGGTATGAAGTCTTGCTGCAGGTGACTCGTGTTTGCCGTCAGCGACGCTCGCTTGTCAGGTAGAAGGCGGCTGGAGTGCCTGCCTTTCAGAGGAGCGCAGCAAATTTACCCTTTTCATGGCGCCGGGCCAACGCGGGCGGGTGGCTGAGGGGCGCGCGCTCGCGCGCATACGCCAGACCGCTTCTTCGGCAGCTTCCCCAAGGTCGGCATCGTCATCCCCAACGCGGCCGTCTGGCTGCTGCCCGACTTTTACGAGCTCGGCAACGCGCTGAATATGGTGATCGACGTGCCCACCATCCTGCCGCACGGCACGCGCATCGACACCACTTCTGATGGCTTCCTCCTCTGGCTGCCCTCCAGTGCGCCCGCGCATTCTAGCCTCACTGCGGCCCCGCCGCCCTCGCCTCCCATGCGGCTCATTTCAGCCGGGGACTCACTGCCTGCCTGAGATGCCCAGCTGTGCTGCCTGCAGCTGCATCCCGCCTGGCCCTGGTCCAATGGATGGGGCGGGGCCTCGTCCCTGCCGCATTGTCACATGCCGCTATGCGCTCTCGCTCACGGGCCCCCTAGCTCCTTGACGCGCGCCCACGCAGCGCCTCATGTCACACACCAACCAACCGCTGTGCGCACGGGGGCGCGCAGTCCAGCCCTCGGAAGTGCCAAACTTTGGTTTCAGGTGCGGCCCGGCGCTCTGTGTACCTGGTGCTCCTGCTGCACGCCTGCGACCCGCGCAGCCTGAAACCCCGTGCGCATGCAGGTATGGCATCCAGATCGGCCAGGCGTTCGGGTTTGATTTCGGGTACGGGATCCTCCGGAGCACCTGCTCCGTCACCTTTGGGGTCGTCTAGCTAAAGTGGCGCAGCCAGTGGTCGCGCATGCGCCTGGCGGCGCAAGTCTGGCGGTGCCTGCGCACTGAAGGAGTGGCAGGCGCGCACCTGGACGCGAAGCGGTGCTGCAGAAACATGCGAGCACGCATGCGGTGTTCTGCTGGTCATTGTGACCTGCTCTGTGGGTGGCGCTGCAGTGAGGGCGTTACACATCACGGCAGCAGAGGCATGTCAGCGTGTGTGGAGGGACTGTGCTCGCCGCGATGGTGCATTCATCGCGAGCTGCCCATGTCCGCGCTGAGTGCCCGGCCACTCAAGCTGCGCGCGCGCCGTTTGCGCACGTGTTTCCGCCAGGCTGCACCATGCTTGCCTTTGTATGATTCAGCACCCGGACGTATGCGCATGGGCCCGCTGCATGCTTGTGTGCCAAGCTTCGGCTGAGTTGATCTGCAATGCATAGCCCTGCTCCAGGGCTGCGCCCGTCACAGCCAAATGCTGATACACGGCTGAAATTCACTTAGTCACTCACTCGCTGCACTGCCGGAGGACTTGGCGAAGCTCCCCGGCACACGTGCTTGCAAGATATACGCGGTGATGATAGGTTCTGCGCAAGTCTCAAGCACATGCCGCTCCTTCATGTTGCACGCCAGGGCAGCTAGCTACTAGCATGGAGGGCTTGCGCTGAAGGCGACTAGAAACATGATCCCTGGGTCAATGTCTGGCACCACACCAGGCGTGCCCGCGCGTCATTGCATTCATTCGAGGCGCCAGCACCGCGAGTGTAACTAGCCGTCAGTATACCTTGCAATACACGCGTCAGTCCAGGTTCATGCTCGCACAGAGTGAGGCACTGTCCGAGTGCAGCCTGCAGCCTCAATGCCGTGCACGGCAACGCCGTGCCCACTAGCAACGACCTTCAGAACCCACACGGAGACAATGGCCGCACAGGCACCGAGTGCAAGCGGTCACTGGCAGCACGCGCAAGGTGTCAGCCAGCCCTGTTGCATTTGCCGCACAACAGCAGCCAGCCACAAGACTGCAAGTGCTGACATGCACGTGCTTTCAGCCCTTACAGGCCCAGGCGAGCCTGCACATGCAGACCTCCCCCGCCCTCCCAACGTCTCTCAGTACATGCCGTCCACCTGCGTCGAGAGCGCGCCCGCGCGCTGCTCCTTGCGGTGCTTGCGCGCCTGCTCCAGCGCCGGCTTGAGCCCAAACGTGCGCTTTATCCAAGTTGCCACCCGCACTGCCACGAAAGGCGTGCAGCCAGTCAGCGCACAGCTGGGCGACGCGAGAGAGGGGCCAGGCCCGGCCAGCGCGGCCCGCACCTTCCACCGTGCGTATTTGGGGCACGAGCGTGCGGATGTTGCGCGCCGGCAGCCAGTCGCCCAGGCCTTGGCCCCACACCAGCGTGTGCTCGTCGATGACGCCGTGCACCCAGCACTCGCGCAGCACTGAGATGTTGCAGGGCCCTCGCGGCACGCTCAGCCGGTCTCTGTAGTACCTGCGCCTCAGCGAAACAGCTGTGTGCACGCAGAGCGACCGAGCCGGGGCACCGCAGTGCAATGCCGACCCAATGCTGGCCGCTGCCGCGCTCCGCGCACCATACATTCTTCACAGTGCACTCGCGGATGAAGTCGTAGTGCTGCCGGTCCTCCAGCGTGAGCTTTGGTCGCCTGGCGGGCGGCTCAGGCTTTGCGGGGGCCGCGGGCTGTGCGTGTGCCGCGGCCACCGCGCCGGGCTGCGCTGGAGCCTTCTTCTTCACGCGCCGCTTCTTCTTCCCCTCGCCCGCCGGCCCAGGCGCCTGCGGGTCGGCCATGCCTGCCGGGTGCAGGCCGCGCTGGGAGCGCCTGCCGCGCCAATGCTCGCCGGAGTCCTGCCTGCTGCCACTCTGCCAGGCCCCGTCCACGCGCGACTTGAAGGTGATCCTAGAAAAGCGTCAAAGAGTGCGAGACTTGGATCTGTCAAGGCGCAGCCACCGCCTCGAAGCCCCTCGCAAGCCCTTTCGAGGAGCCTGCTCAGCACTTTACACAGCGGCTGGTAAGGTAAACTCGGTGAGCACTGCAGAGCGCTGCGCAGCCAAAACACTCTTTCCGACTGGTGTTGACACTTTGCCATACAAGTCACAGCTGTGCTCAGCCCTCGCAGCGCGTGTGCATTGCGAGCGCATGCTGAGCCGGCTGTCGCAGATAGGCAGCGCTCGGCGCTCGGCCGCGCAAGCACTCGCGCGCGCGCAAGAAGCGACGCAGTGCTGCAGCTTTGCAGCAGGGGCTCACAAGCCTCGCAGAAGGCACAGGGAGGAGCCTGCAGGCAGCGCTGCGGCTCCCGAGCAGCGCATCGTGCCGGGCAGCCCTGGCGGTGGGCTTGCCGAGCGCCCCGCAGGCGCCCTCGCAAGCGCGCAGCAGGAGGAGTGGACGCCGGTCCGGCACGAGTCCGGGCAGGTCTACTACTGGAACAAGAGAACTGGTAAGTGCTTTGGGATCTCGGTCTGCAGGAGCAGCCCTTGCCTCGGGCACGGCTGATAGAGCAGCTGCGGGAGCGGCCGCGCAGGGGTGACCACGCAGCTGGGCGCGCCGCACCCCCTGCACGCCCCGCCCGGCAGCGGCGTGGGCGGCCTGCTGGGCCTGGTCGCCGCCGGCGCGGGCATCGGGCTCACCTTTGCGCTGATCGGGCGCCTCTTCTGAGCCGCCCGCAGCCGCGCGCCGCGGGCTGGCATGCATGAAGCAGCTCCCCGGCCCCGGCTGGCGCGTGCCGGGCCGGGGCGCTGCGCCGCGCCCACGCCCGGCCGTGACGCCCGTGCTGCCCGGCGAGGAGCGCTGGCTGCACCCGCCCGCGCCCGTCACGGGCGACGCCGGGCCGGCCGCGGCGCTGCTGAGGAAGGCGCTGAGCGCGCCGCTGCTGCCGGCGCAGCAGCAGCAGGTGCCGGCGCCTGCGCGGCTGTGCCGCTGCGATGCTGCCTGCCCCTGTGCCCGTGTGTTTGCTGAAGCGCTGCTGAGCCAGTGCTGCCTGGTCCGCTTAGGCGTGCGGCGCGCTCCGCCATACGTGCGCTCGCTGGCGCGCCAGCCCCCATGACGAGCGGGCGCGGCGCTGGCGCGCGCAGGTCGCCCAGGCCCTAGCCGCAAGCGCGCTCTCAGCAGACGGGGTGGACGCCGCGAGCGTGCCGGCGCTGGTGGAGGCTAACCCCGTGATCGCCGGCGAGGTGCGCACGCTCGCGGCGCTCCCTCGGCGTGTGCAGGGCTGCACGAGAGGTGGGCAGAGCGTGTGTGGGCACGGGGAATGTGCCGGGCTCGGGGCGACAGGGGGCGCCCGCGCGCCTGGGGCGGCGCGCCAAGCAGGGGAGTTGGCATGCGCCTGGTTGATGCGGCGCCGCCACGCCTGGCAGCCCACGCGAGCTTTGGCACGGCGCCGCCGCGACTGGGAGACGCGCGCAAGTTTTTGAGAGCCGACCGCTGCCTGTCTGGGCGGCTGGTGCCAGGAGCGGGCGGGTTTGGCAGTCTTGAGCCGGCTGAGCAGGTTTGCTCAGGAGCAAGCGCACAGGCAGTGCTTGGCGCGGGCGCCCTTGGCAGCGGCGAGCGTGCAGGCTGCCTCGGCTGCAGCCCGCTCATGCGCGCGGCAGGCGCTGCGGCAGCTGGCTGCGCGCGGGCGCGGCGGCGGCCACCTGGCCGCGCTGGCGGGCATGCCGCCGAGCCTGCGCGGCATGGAGGTGGTTGGCCGCCTGGCCGCGGCCGCCGCGCTCCCGCCCGCGCTCCTGCACCGCTATGTCGCCAACGCCATGGCCTGCTGCCAGGCCGCCCAGGCGCGGCGCCCCGCCCGCGCCGCCCGCCAGGCGGCGCAGGCCTGGCGGCGGGCGGCCGGCACGCGCCGGGCTCGGGCCGCCCGCACGCCCGCTGCGCAGGGCGCGCCCCGCGCGCCCGTGCGCCCGACGCCCGCTCGCCGCGCGCAGGACAAGGGCCTGCAGAGCCGGCTGGCGCGGCTGGTGTGCATGTTCCTGCAGAGCCTCATCAGGAACCGGGTCGTCAGTGTGCAGGCGCGCGCGCCATGCCCGCGCGCGCCTGTACCGCCGCCCCCGGCTCCCATGCACGGGGCCGCGCGCTGTGTGATGCGCACGGTGTGCCGCGCATGACCCTGACCACACCTAGTGTAATCCTACCTTAACCCTATCCTAACCATACAAATGCGCGCAGGAGCTGTACCTGGAGGTGCAGGCGTTCTGCATTGCCTTCTCGCGCGTGCGCGAAGCCGCGGGGCTCTTCCGGCTGCTCAAGGCGCTTGAGACAGGCGCGCGCCTGGCGCGCATGCTCTGCAAAGCCGGCCAGGCCCCGCGGGCGCGCTCAGCCGCGCGCGCGCTGCCGTTGCAGACCGCGGCGGCGCGGGCCTGGTGAGCGGCGTGGCGGCCGGCGACCTGGCCGACGCGGCGGGCGGCGCCGACGCGCTCTAGGCGCTCTCGTCCGCCTGTCAGTGTGTGGGCGGCCGAGCCGGGCCTCGTAGCGGCCCTGCGCTGAGTGCGCGGGAGGCCAGCGCTAGCAGACACTGTAAGTAACTACAGTCCTGCAAGTTTGTCCGGCGGCTCAGGCCGGCAGGGGTGAGCTAAGTGGTCGGTGTGAGTGCTGCTTAGCAGTGGCGGCCAAACAGGTCTTGACACGTGATGCAGATGTAAATGAGGGAGGTGTTGGTAGCATACAGCAATTGCATTAAAAGCAGGCAGAGGCACTGCAGCAGCTTACAAGCAGTCTCTGTCCACCGCCTTGCCGTGGTGGTTGGACTCTATACCTGACATGGATAGGCTCAGAATCACCCCTCAAGGTAGGCTCGCACGCCCGTACAAGAGAGCATGCATACATTCTTGCGTACTCTGTGTGGCCGCTACTGGCCCTAGCCGGGATAGCCGACCTAGGCACTAGCCCCTGTGCAAACCGACACACTGCGACGCCGCACCTACACGGCGCAGAGGCGCCTAGGACACCACTTGCTCGGGCGGCCCTGCGCAGCCCGGCAGGGCGCCGCCGGGCAGGTCCGGGGCCGCAGCCCACGCTGGGGCCCCGTCCTCGGCGCCGCCCATGCCCACATCACCAGGATCACCGAGCTCTGCCTGCGCCCTGCCGTCCGCCCCCGCGTCCTCCGGCTGCAGGGCGCCGGCCTCCCCGCCGTGCCCGTTCGCGGCGGCGCTGGCTTCCCTCGCGGCGGCCTCCTGCGCCGCCGCGCGTGAACGCTTTCTTTCCAGGTCAGGAGCAAGCTTTGCTTGCATGTGAGCAGACTCCAACAGCCCCGCATTCTGATGGAACCTGCCGCCAGGCACATGCGCTGAGCGCGCTGACAGCAAACCCTATGACCCTGTGCGCCGCGCTTCCCCAGCCGCCCGCTGCACGCCGAGCACACGCGAACGCCCAGCTGGCCGCATGACAGGCGGCTGCGCGACGTGCGTGCAGCCTGTAGCCGCGCCCTCTGCGCCCAGCCGAGCAGGCCCGGCATGCGTGGCAGCGCAGGCCGGCGCGGGGCGCTCGACCACGGCCACGCGCACCGGGGGCCGCCGCGCGTCCAGACTGCTGGCCCGCGACGGCTCCGCGCTGCTGGCGCCCCGGTCCTCGCTGCTGCCGTCCCTGCCGGTGAGGCCGCCGCGTGCGGCGTCGCGGCGGCGCCGTGTCTCCACCGCCAGGATGTCCGACGGCAGCGGCGGGGCCGCAAACGCGGAGCGCCCGCGCCGCTTGCCCAGCTGCGCCTCCTCCGCCGCCGACAGCCTGCGGACGGCGCGGCCACCTTTTGAGACATTTGGCGGAGTGTTCGGCCCTCGCCATGGCCGCGCAGGCAAGCAGGCGTGGTCAAGCAGTGCGCCGCCGTGAAGCAGAAACCCGGGCGTGCTGCCCGGGGGCGCTCGTCACGAGCGGACCACGCACAGCCTGTAGGTTCGTCCAGTCCCCGCATGCAGCATGCGGCGCTGCAGCGCTGCTTGGTGCGGCTTCGATAGGGCGGCAGCAGAGGCGCGCAGGCCGCACCGCGGCGGCTCCTCCCAGGCCAGCCGCGGGCGCGCAGAGTCGCGCGCCTCGCCGCGCAGCGCGCTGCGCAGCATTGCGTCGTACGCCTGCCCGCTGTAGTCCACCGCCTTGCGCGCGCGCCGCGACCTGCGCGGCCCGCGCGCCGCTCGCGCACCCCGAGCCGGCCAGCTCTTTGCTCTGGCGCGGGTGTCGCTCTGGCGCGTCGCGACGCCTGCTCATGACCCCGTTCAATCAGCTCGACACCGCAGCATACATGGGGCACGCGTGACACGGACGGCGGCCGGGGGAGCAAAATAAATATTGCGGCAGGCTGAGCATGGGGCAGCCGCGGCCGCGCCTGCCCAGGCCGGCCTGCGCGTCCAGCGCGGCCGCGCGCAGCGCAGCCAGGCGGTCGGCGGCCACGCGCGTGCGCTCCTCGGCCGCCCGCCGCTCCTGCAGCGCCGGCAGCAGCCGCTCCAGCAGCTGCGCGGCGGCCATGGGCGGGTGTCAGAGCAGGGTTAGGGTGTGCCTACCCTATGTAAGCGTCCAGCAGCTGCGCGGCGCGCGCGCGGCGGCATCGGGAGCGCCTCCGTCTGAGCGCGGCTGGGGTGGGCCCGCTCGCACTGTGGCCTGAGTGCACGTCATGCAGCGCCGGGCTGTCTGCATGCACGGCAGCGCGCGGCGACCGAGCGGGCAAGGACCGCTGGTCGCGTGGCTGGCGGGCTACGTCTGCCAGGGCGTCCCTGGGTTATCGCCTAACCCAGTCAGCATGGCCCAACGTTAGGGCTACCCTCGAAACGGTGTCTGCACCGCGCGGCGGGGCGGGCCGGGGTCCGCCGCGCGCCTGCGTGGCAAGGCGCTGCTCGGGGCGCTGCTTGTTGCGGCGCAGCCGCTCGCCGGCCGCGCGCAGCGCGTCCGCGTCGCCCGCCAACAGCTCCCACGCGCCGGCCGGCGGCGGCGGCGCGCGCTTGCCGCGCGCCTTGCTGCCGCGGCCCTTGGCCGGCGCGGGCGCCGTGGGCGCCTCCCGGTACAGGCGCACATCGCCTGCGGCGCCGGGGCCAGGTGGGGCGCGCGCGCAGCCAGCGCCACCCCACCACGCCTTGGAAGAGGCGCGCGCGCATAAAATGGCGCGAGAGCCACGCACGTGCGGCGCCCGCGGCCGGCGCGGGAGCGAGCGGCGGCGAGCGCGCCGGGCGCGGCGCCGGCGCGCGGGCGCACCGGTGGCGCGGCCCAGGTCCAGGTACCAGTAGGTGAAGCCGCTGCTGTCCGTGCCCAGCGGCGCGCGGCGGAAGTCGGCCAGCGCGGGCGGCGGCGGCTCGCCGCGCCTGACCGCGGCCGCCGCCGCGCGCGCGGGCTGCAGCGCGGCCTCGATGCGCTCGCGCACGTCCTCGCGGTCCAGCCGCGCCTCGCACAGCGCCTTGAGCGCCAGCAGCCTGCGCCCGCCCGGGTCAGGCCGGGCCTGTCTTGGCCCGCTCACAGCGCCGCGGCAGCGCTGGCGCGCACAGGCTGAGCCAGGAGGCGTGCTGGCGGGGCGGATGCCGCTGCCGCACGCGCTGCGGCACCATGCCCATGCGCTAGGCGCGCGGCGAGCGCGGCGGCGGAGCGGGGGCGCGCGGGGCGCGCGGGACGCGCCGCTGCATGGCGGGCAGGCGCGCGTACTCGAGCGCCTCCTGCCCGCGCGCCGCCGCGAACGGCGGCCGGCCGGGCACGCCGCCGGCCTGCCAGGCCGCGCGCAGGCGGTCCGATAGGCGCGTGGCCCAGTTACGCGTTGTCAGCTCGCTGCGCGTGCTGATGCCGCGCAGCAGGCCCTGCGCGCGCGCGCGCGCGGCCTGAGCGCGGCGCCCGCTCGCCGGCACGCGCGCGGCGGCCCACGCGCGCGGCAGCGCGGCGCGGCATTGCGCCGCATGGCCAACGGCGCTACGCGCTCGCGGCCTGCCGCTTAGGTTCAGCAACCCTGACCCTAGCCGCGGTGGCGCACCACGTGCAGGTCGGCCAGCACGCCAGGCCCGCCGGGCGACAGCACGAGCGCGGCCTCCAGCTCGGCCGCGGAGCAGCGGCGGTCGGGCAGGCCCAGCTGGGCGTGGAACACCTCCAAGAACTCCAGCACGCTCGCCAGCTCCCACGCGCCGCGCAGTGCGCCGCGCTCCGCCGCCTCCTCCGCCGCGCTGCGCGGCCGCTCCAGCGCTGCGCGCCGCGCGCCGCGCATTGGCCGGCGTCCGGCGGGGCGGTCATGCACCCGCTCGCCGGCCCCGCACTGAGCCTTGCCGGTCAGCGGAGCGCGCGCGCGGCGCGCCCCGCCACCCGCGATGCGCACAGGCGTCGCCCGAGCGCCCCGCGCCGCCGGCCGTGCCGCAGGAGGGAGCGCGGGCGGGCGCGGCCGCGGCGCACCTGGGGCCTCGCCGCTGCTGGCCGGCGCGTCGTCCGCCTGGCCGCTGCTATGCGCGCTGCCCTGGCGCTCGCCGTCGGCCGGCAGCTGCCGCAGCTTCTGCAGCATGTGGCTGTCGCCCGGGTCGACGCGCGCGCGCTTCCCCTGGTGACTCAGGCCGTCGGCCTGGCGCTTCCTGGCGAGAGCGCGGGCCGCCGTCATGCGCGCGCAGAGCCGCCGGCGGCGGACACCATGAAAGCAGGGCCTGCGCGCTCCTCAACCAGCAGACACCTTCTGTCGCAAAGCGGCAGGTCTGAGAGCGGGCTGCTGGGCTGCACGCACCCGCGCGACGCGCCCAGGTCGCTGCCGTTGCTGCCGGGGGAGTCGTCCGCGGCGCTGCCATCCGCGGGGCCCCGCCGATCGCGGCCCTCGCAGTCGCTGCCGTCTGCATAGTCGCTGTCGCTGCCGCGGTGCTCCTCCTCGACCTCAGACAGCGCCACGCTGGGCCCGCTGCGCCCGGCGCTGTCCTGTGCGCCATCCGCAAACAGCGGCATGCCGGGCGCCCGGGACGCGCAGCGCGGCACGCAGCCCCCGTTGGCCTCCATGCTGCCGGGCGGGCTGGCGCCCGTGCGCAGCCCGAGGGGGCTCGCCCTCCGCGGCGCCCGGGTCCTGCCGGCCACGGAGCTCCCCGCGCGTCAGCACTTATCGGGCAGGCTTGCGCGGCGCGCGCCAGTGCGCGCAGGCAGCTCGCAGCGGCCGGGCTCGGCACGCGAGAGGGGCTCCCAGCACAGCGCTGCCTCAGCCTCGGGAGCTTCCCCAAGGACGCCCCTGCGGCTCTGTGCGCCGCCCCGACCTCCCGCAGCCCACGCTCCTGACTGATCGGCACGTGCTCTCAGCCCTGCCCTGCTTTCCCCGCGCCAAAGCGCACCAGCACTCAGGCCAAGTGGTGCCTGTGACGGTCCAGAGGTGCCGCTGCAGACACGCGCTCCGCCTGCGTGCCGTGAAGGAGCGATCACCGCTCCGGCAGGCGCGCGCTGTCCTTTGCTAGACAGCTGCACAAGGCGCGAGGCCACTTCACTCCGCGCGTCGCCTCGCAGCTGCGAGTGCAGGCGTACCAGCTCCACGGCTCGGAGCTCAGCTCCGCTTCGAATTCCTTGTGCCCGTGAGGGTGTTGGACCCTAGCGGGGCCCCCACGGGCGCCCGCGCTTCTCCTCGTCCTGCTGCCGAAGGCGCAGAGCTCCCCTGTTCCACAGTGGCTTGGGTGTCTTGCGGCACTGGTTTTGAGGCCGCGCTCAGCCTGCAGGCCTGGAGTGCGCGGCGTGAGGCAGGGAGCGCGAGCGCGCTCGGTGCTCCTGGCGCACAGGCCGCACGCGGCGCATCATGAGCCGGGGGCTGAGCCACCACAAGCCGGACGACGAGTGCGCTGGCCCGCGCTCGGGGGCCTGGCGCACGTGCGCGCGCGGCGGTGTGCGGTGCCTCTGACGCCCGTGTGCCGCGGCCGGGGCGGCAGCTACGACTACCTGTTCAAGGTGGTGCTGATTGGCGACTCGGGCGTGGGCAAGTCAAACCTGCTCAGCCGGTTCACCAGGAATGAGTTCTGCCTGGAGAGCAAGTCCACCATTGGCGTCGAGTTCGCCACTCGGAGCATCCAGGTGCGAGGCTGGTGCTCAGGCCCGGCTCTGGCCGGGGGCCTGCAGCCCCGGATCGCAGGCAGCTGAGACGGGGCGGGGCCACAGGTCGACGGGAAGACGATCAAGGCGCAGATTTGGGACACAGCCGGCCAGGAGAGGTACAGGGCCATCACCAGCGCGTACTACCGCGGGGCGGTGGGCGCGCTGCTCGTCTACGACATCACAAAGCAAGGTCTGGCTGTTCTCAGGGCGCGTGCGCTTGCATGGCAGGCGCCTGGCGTGGCAGTGGCGCTCGGCGCTCAGCGTGAGCGGCGCAAGGCGCGCCGGTGACTCGGGCACCTTCCGGGGCGCCCCGGGCGGCCCGGCCGCCCCCCGCAAAGCGGCGGGGGGCATGCCCCGCGCGTGTTGCAGGCCGCCTGATGAAAGTCCACCTGCGCGCAGTGACGTTCGAGAATGTCGAGCGGTGGCTGAAGGAGCTGCGGGATCACGCGGACTCCAACATCGTCATCATGCTCGTCGGCAACAAGAGTGACCTGCGGCACCTGCGCTCCGTGGCCACCGACGACGCGCAGGCGCGCTCCCTGCGCTCCTCTCTCCGGCCACAGTCCTGGCACCCTGCGGGCGGCCCGGGCTGATTGGCTGCGGCTGCACGGGCTGATTCGCCGCGGCTGGATGGTGCGCGATGCAGCTGAAGCGCGTGCGTCACGCGATGCAGTGGGTTGCCGCCACGGCGCCGGTCCCTGCACTTGACAAAGGGTCCCGGCGCGCAGGCGTTCTGCGAGAAGGAGGGGCTGTCGTTCATCGAGACCAGCGCGCTGGAGAGCACGAACGTGGAGATGGCGTTCCAGAAGATCCTGACCGAGATCTACCACATCGTCAGCAAGAAGGCGCTGGCGGCCGAGGACAGCGCGCCGCGGCCGGGCGAGGGCACCAAGATTGTGGTGACCGAGCCCGTCAGCGAGACGACCAAGAAATCGTCGTGCTGCGGCAGCTGAGGCGCTCGCGCGCGGCGCCGGCGCGCGCGCCTGCGGCGCCGAGCGCAACGCGTGCGCGCGCGCGCGCGTGCGCCGCGGGGTCCGGCGCAGGCCTGCGTGGACTGCCTTCTGGTGGGGTAGCTGGGGGACAGCGTTGGCTGTTGGCGGGCGCATGCAGCTGGGACGCTTGGGTGGGTGCGGCAGCTGCGGCTTGTGTAGGTGTGGAGCTGCGGGCGGCTTGGGTTGTCATCATGAGCGCAAGCGAGGGCGCGGCGGCGCGCGTCTGCACCGGGGCTGGGCCGGCGGGTGCGGCGGCGCTCGATCTGGGCGCCTCGGCGTGTGCACGGCCGCGAGCTGTGACGTTCAGACCGGATAGCGCTCTGCTTGTGCGCGGGTGTGCTTTCCTGCAGAGTGCCATCAACTTGGTCTGATGCTGCAGTGTGTGTATTATAGACTCCGTTTTGTCCGGTGGAGGGACGGCGCCAGGCGCGGACTTCTGTTCTAACGGCGCCCGAGTTGTTGTAGATGTGGGTGCACCCCGCGCGTCAAAAACAGGGCATACAGCACGATGCAAGAGTGTGTTGGGGCCGCATGCCGTCTTGCCGTCTAGACAGTATGATCCACCAGGCGTCTAGAGGCAAGCTTGCATGCACCAGGCTCCTGCCTGCAGCGTCTAGCGCCGCAGCACATGCGCACGGTCCACACACCACGTACACAGGCGCGCTCACGCGGCGCAAGCCATGGGGCCGCAGCCGGGCGGGCAGCCGCAGGTGCCGCTCTCCGCCAGGGACGCCAAATACTGGTTCCGAGCACAGGGTTCTTCTGCACCGGGTGCGCAGGGCCTTGGTGCGGATGGCCGTGGCACGCCTGAACTGAAGCGCACGCGCGTGCGCAAAGAGCACAAGCGGCGGCTGCATGATGGGACCGCCCCCTCCCGCGACGTTAAGCAACCCTCCGCGCATGCATGCACTGCACACTCATCGCCCCTCTTCGCTTTTCATGCGATGCAAATCGCGCAGATGTATGTGCCCCAGCGCTGTGGCATGCCCTTCATTCTGCATGCATCTCCTTGTGCACCGCGATCTCAGCCTCAGCAGAGGGGTCACAGAAGTGCAGTGGTGCCAAGCAATGCGGGACCACAGCGGCCTGCTCATCATGTGTGCTGTATACATGGCATGGTGAGCTATGGGTCGCCTTGCATGCGCATCGTGTCATTGTAGTCTGGAGCCATACCACTGCTGCAGTATGGTACCGCTAAGTGCCCCGTCTTGTTACATATCCATCCACTCAGCTGGGGGGGTGTGCGGCCTGTGCTTTTTAAGGTGTCTGAGGGGGGCAGGATCACAGCAGCCAACCAGTTCGGCCGTAATAACTTACTAGGTCGGCACACAGCTCGGCGCACCAGCAGCAGCATGCATTGCAGCAGAAAGTGCGGCGCACAAAGCCAGCAGGCATACTACGACACACAGCATCAAAGCAACGCAACCCCCCAGATCCTAAAATCCACTTTGCGGGCCCGGTCTGCAGCACCACGCCCGCAGACTGACCGCCGCACAGCGCATGCGCACGCAGCGCCCCAGCTCCGGCTGTGCATACCCGCATCCGCTCGCGCCAAGCGCCGAGCGCACGAGGCGCCTACACAGCCACATCCGCCAGGGGCGCGCGCGACGCATCGTCGCTCGGCCGCGCCGCGTCCTCGCCCGGGTCCACCGGGCTGCTGCCAAAGCCGTACCCCAGCGACGACCCGCTGTTCTTGCACAGCGCCTGCGGCCCGTCCGCGCACAGTCAGGCCCTCCACGGCCGCGCGCCGCAGCCTTGCACAAGGGGTTGGGTTAGTAGCTACCCTATAGCGGGTAGCGGGTCCTGCCCCATGCCCTGATGCGCCGCGCCGCCACGGGCTTGCGCCCACGCCACAGCATGCAGGACCCGGGGTGCCCCGGCGGAGGGCAGCGCGGGCCGCCACACGGCCGCCGCGGGGCGCCGCGCCTGCAGCTCCATGAGGTGGTTGCGCCGGAAGCTCTGGATGGCCTCCTGCACGTCGTCCGGCGGCATGTTGAGCTGGCTCAGCACCGCGCTCGCCAGCTGCAGGCCCGGCTCCAGCGTCTCGGGCACCACCGCCGTCGCGCCCGCCTGCGCGCGCGCGCACCCGCGCGCGCTAGCCGCGCCCCCCGGAACGTCGGGCGCCGGGCGGCCAGCCCTCGCGCTGGCCCGCCGCGCGCACGGCGCTGGCTGCGGCAGGCCGGCCGGGCCGCGCATTGCGACAGCCGGCGGTAGCAGAGGCGCGGCTGCAACCAGGCCAGGTATACCATACACCCTATACAAACCCTACATCCCTACATCCTCACACCCTACACCCCACACCCTACACCAACGCGGCGCGGCCCGCGCCTTCTCCAGGTTGAGCCCGTGCATCACGTCGTGCGCGCGCACGTAGCTCTTGACGTGCGGGAAGTGCTTGTGCAGCGCCCAGACGGAGCGGTAATTGGCGCCCGGCGTGTCCAGCGTGATCACCGCGCACGCCGCGCGGTGCGCGCCCAGGCTGTGCAGCACCGCCGGGCTGCCCGCGTCGCCAAAGTAGACCGGCAGGTCGAGCGCCTTGCCCGCCTGCGCGCGGCCGCGGCGGTCGGGCGCGCGCCCCCCCGGCCGCCGCCGGCGCCTCGCGCACAGGCCGCCTCTGGCGCAGCCGAAGGGGATGCCCAGCGGGTGGCGCGCCGCCTATGCACGCACTGGCAGGGCAATGCCGAGCCGTGGCAGCACAGCAGATCGCCAGGTCTTACCGGCGCCAGACGGGCGCCGGCCTCGTGGGAGAGCGGCGGGTCGCGCCTGCACTTTGTCCACGCGCACGTCGACCGCCACAAAGGGGATGAGCCGCTCGGCCAGCAGCTGCCCGATGGTCTGCCCCACGCGCCCGAAGCCGCAGATGATGACGTGGCCGCGCATCTCCTCGACCTCGCCCTCCGTCGCTTGCAGCGCCTGCGCCCCGGCGCGCGCGCTCGCGCCGCGAGGGCCCACCGCCGCACGCCGCCCAGCGTCGCGCGGGGCGGCGACAGAGGCTGCTGGCCGGGCGGGCCGCACCGCCGGCCGCAGCCCCGCACACCGATATCGGCGGCGCCCCGCGCTGCGACATCCCCGGCCCACCCGCGCCGGGCGCCCCGCGGCAGCCCCAGGCAACCCCTGCCGGGCCGGGGCGGGCGCGCGGCGCGGGCGCGGCGGCGCGCCTTGAAATCGCTGCTCTCGAACGCCTTGCCCAGCCGCGCGCCCAGCTCGGCCAAGAACGGCGTGAGCGCCATGGTCAGCGCGACGACCAGGAACAGCTCGCTCACCAGCGCCTTGTCCACCAGCTTGTGCGCCATGGCCTCGCCGCTGCGCGCGCCGCGCCCCGGGGAATCGCGCCAGCGAACACGACAGCCATATCCTGCTGGCCGGCGCGCGGGGGGCGGATGCAGACGGGGCAGGACAGGGGTGTGGCGCCTGAGCTGTCCGTGGCTGGCCAGGGCATGCGCTTTGAAAGAGGTGTGCTCATGGGGATAGGCCGGTGCGCAGGTCCATGCGCCCAGACCGCCGCGGCCGGCCTGTGCAGCGCAGGCTTTTCGGCGTGTGGCGGGGCCGGGCGGGGCGCACAAGGCCACAAAGGCGAACTCGCCGCCGGCGGCAAGCAGCAGCCCAGAGCGCACGGCCTGCATGCGCGTCAGGCCGAACAGCGGCCCCAGGCCCGCCATCACTGCCGTCTGCGCGCCCGGCGGCCCCGCCGGCGTCTCAGACAGGTCCGGCGTGGCAGAAGTGGGTGCAACACAACAGTGAAAGCAAGGCTGCCCGGCGGCCCTGTGCCCGGGAACCCTGCCCAGCGACGCGTTTGCGCCGGTGTTCCGCGCTGGGTGGACCGCACAGGCTGCAACATGTCCGCAGCTCCTTCAAGCCAGGTGAGGCTGACAGCATGCTCCTCAAGAGGGCGGGCCACGGCAGACAGCGCTCCGCGCCGGCAGCGCTCCGCGCCGGGCACGTCCGCACCGCTGTCAGCGCCGCGCCCGTGGCGCCGCTGCGCGCGTCGCGCGTGCGCGCGCAGGCTGCACCTCAGAGGCATAGCGCTTCAGCCCGGCGCGCTCTCGACCTGAACCTTACCCCGGGAACCCCCGCGCGCCTTGCCGATGAGCAGGACGGCGATGGCCGCAAGCACGGTGCGCAGCTTGGCGACGAAGAGGCCGGCGCTGATCTCCATGCCGACCGTCATGAAGAACAGGCCCATGAGCAGGCCCTTGTAGGGCGCGATGTCGCTCTCCACCTGCAGCGCAAACTCGGTCTCCGCGATGAGCAGGCCCGCCTGCCGGCGCCCGTCAAAACACGTCAGCGCTGCGGCCAGCGTGCCGCACGCGGCGCCGCCCCTGTGCAGGCTGTTGACAGCGCAGGCTCTCAGGCTGATACAACAAAACAACCGTCGCAGCCACATAAACTGAAGCCTCGAGCTGTCATCCCAGCATGCGAGCCTCGGGGGCGCGCGCGCGCGCGCAGCGCCGTCCCGTGCGCGCCACCCCCGACTTTGTGCGCCCGGCGGACCGGGCAGCACCCAAACCTAACCCCGCACGGCAAGCCCAGCGCACGCGCACCAGGAACGCGCCCAGCGCGAGCGACAGCCCGGCGATCTGCGTCAGCACGCTCGTGCCGAGCACCACCAGCAGCGTGAGCGCGGCAAACACGTCCGCGTTGCCCATGTCGGCAATGCGGCGGTAGATGGGCCGCAGCAGCGTGCGCCCGCCCGCGATGATCACGCCGATGCAGGCGACCGCCTGCGCGCGCCGCGCCCACGCTGCCACGCCGATGCTGGGCAGTGCACCCGCCCGCCCAAGTGCGGAGGACACACGTCACAGAAAAGCACACGCGCGCGCGGCGGACGGAGCGCGGCGCCATTACCTACCCTATACCGCGGGGGCCGCGCCTTGACGGCGGCGATGCCCAGCGCGCGCGCGATGGTAGACACGCCGGTCGGCGCGCCCGTGTCAGACGGCGCCAGCAGCGGGATCAGCATCAGCAGCACCACGACCGCCAGGTCCTGCGCGCGCGCGCCGGCCCAGGGCTAGGGCTGGGCCCTCCGCGCGCGGCGCGAGCGGCGGCTGCGGTCCAGGGTGCGCCCAGCGGGTGCGGTGGGTGCGGCTCCACGCGCACCGGCCCGCCTCGGTGCGCGCGCGGGCAGAAGATGCAGTCTAAAGTCCCGCCAAGAGCCCAACTAATGCAAGTGATCAACGTGTGCCGCGGCGCACGCGCCGGCCCAGCCAGAGCTCCCACTCTGTTGAGGAAAAGCACCGGCGGCACCAGATTTCGGAGCTGCACGCCTGCCGCCCTAGGCCCACGACAAGCGCTGCTGCGGCACACGCGGGCGGCCGGGCACGCGGGGCGGAGCGCCACCTGGAAGAGCAGCACCGCGAACGTCGCGCGGCCGTGCCGGGACCCGGTCTCCGAGCGGTCCTGCAGCACCTGCGCCCGGCCGCGCCCGTGCTTCAGTTGCCGCGGGCAGCTGGCTGCGGGGAGGCAGCGCCGGCCACCTGTGTGTGCGGTTCTTATCATAGGCAGTGCTTGCAGCGCATGGCTCGCTACTGTGCTGCTCTCCACGAGCTCCGGGTCGTGCGCGCGCCCCGCACCACACAACTGCAGGCGGTGCCTGAGCGTCGAGATGAGGGCTCTTGCAGCGTCAGGCTGCGGGTTGGGCCACGGCCTTAGGCGCTCGCCAAATGCAAGCCGTCGAAGATGGCATGCTGCTGCCAGCCAGGCATCACACAAGGCGGCATCGCAGGCGGGCGGCGGGGCCGGGCCTGCATAGCGACCGCGGTAGACGAGAGCGCCAGGCCGCCGCCGAGCACGATTGCCGCCGGGCCCGACGCGCCCAGCACCGCCATCACCGTGTACGCCACAAACGCCAGCGTGACCACCACCTGGGGCGCGTGCGCATGCCGTGATTGGGGAGCTTGTAGGGTTAGGGTCATGGTCAGGGTACGCCAGAACCGCCAGCGTAACCAGCGCCTGGGCGCACGCGCGTGCCACGAAGCGAAGAGTGTGCAGGGTTATGGTTAGGGTATACCACACCCGCCCGCATGGCCGCCGCCGGGCGCGCGCAGGGACAGGGGGGACGCCCGCGCGCCTGCAGCGAGCCCAGCCCGAACACAAACTTCTGCATGGAGCGCAGGCGGTCCAGCGACAGCTCCAGCCCGATGTTGAACAGCAGGAACACGACGCCCAGCTCGGCCAGGTGCCGCACGCCCTCCACGTCGCGCACGATGCCCAGCGCGTGCGGCCCGATCAGTGCGCCGCCCGCCTGCGCGCTGCGGCCGCCACGGATGGGGATGCCAGCTTTTGGCCGCCAGGCGGGGGCGCTCCGGCATGCAGCCAGGCGGGCGGCATCCGGCAGCTGCCCGTGCGCATGGTTTGTGGCGGGGCGCATGCGGGCATGGCGTGCACGCACGCCCGGCGCGCGGTGGCCTGGTATGGCGCAGCACCACGCCCACGCCGGCCCGACCAGGCGCGCCGCCGCGTCAGGCAGCGCGACCGGCCAGGCTCGCCGAGCAGGGCCCAGGCAGCGCGGGGCAGCGGGTGCGCCCGGGCGCCGGGCGCGCGCCAGGAAGCCGAGCACGGCGCTGCCGCCGGGGAACGAGCAGACGATGGGCACGGCCACCACGCTGGTCAGCAGCAGCCAGCAGCTCTCCACCAGGCCCTCGGTGCCGTGCGGGATGGGCACGCTCGCGGCCAGCTCCGCCAGGCGCCCCTTGGCCTGCGCGCGCCGGTTAGGGTTACGCTCGCTAACCCTATAACCATACCCTTGGCCTGCGCGCGCCGCGCGCGTGCGGCGCTCCGCCACGCGCCTGGGCCGCCCCAACAGCGCCAGCAGCGGCGTGTGCGCAGCGCAGTCACGGTCCGCGTTCCGCGGCGCGCTCTGAACAGGGCCGGGCCGGGTGCCATGCTGGTCCAGCAGAGCGAGCGCTGAAGCAGGGCGCGAGCTGCACGCTCCTGCGCCTTCAGACAGGCCGGCGCGCGGGTTGCTAGCGCCCTCTGCGCCAGGCCGAGCCACACATGTGAACCAGCAGAGCAAGAGTGTAGTGTACAAGGCACGAGATTAGCACTCATGCACATGCACGAACTGGAAGCAGGCGGAGCGCCATCCGAGCGCCATGGGCCAGCGCAGCCGTTAGCGCGCGGCGCCCAGCAGTTCACCCAGCACGGCCTCGCAGGTACAATTGATTGGTGCACAGGGCCGCCGCGCCTGAGCGCAGAGGTGAGCGATGGAATACAGGCGCGCGTTCAGCGAGCTGCCCGCGGCTGTGCCCTGCAGCAGCCGCGCGCCGCCCAGCACGACCAGGACTGCCAGCGCCGCCAGCGCCCACCTGGGCACGCGCGCGGGCTCATGCGGTCGCAGTGTGCGCAGCAGGGACCCTGGTGCGGTTCTCCCCAGGCACTGGCTCTTGACAGCCTGCGCAGCGTTGCTGTGCGAAATCGCCCCGCCCCCTGTCCTTTCCCGGTCCAGTCGCGGGGCTGCGCATGCGGAGTAGGGCGGCCGCAGGGGAGCCCCGGCCTGAGCTCGTCAGGCCCGCCGTTTGTGATGGCAGCGCGTGGGCACGCGGACCAGCCCACGCGCACGCTAGCGCCCTGCCCAGCATGCGCGGCCTGTACCTTGCGCTGCCATCTGCCGCAGGCCACCGCGCAAGGCACGGCAGGCAAACTCGTCTCAGCAGAGCTCTGCTGCTGCGCGAGCTCCGCGCCCCCGCACGAGCAGGTACGCCTGCGGCAGCGTGGCCGCCGCGCCAGCTACCACAGCCCACACCAGCGCGAACGGCATGCGGTAGGTGACAGGCCCCGCTCGCCAGCCCATACTGTTAGAACAAGGGTAATCCTGAGCGCCCCACCTGGATCGCAGCACAGCCGGCAGCTCCAGCTCCGCGGCCGCGCCGCGCGGCGAGGCCGGCGCGTCGATGGCGGCCGGCGCGGAGGCGGCGGGCGCCGCCGGGCCCGCCACCAGCGCGTCGTCGCCCGCGGCCGGCACCTTGTCCACAAATACCTCGGCCGCCAGCTGCGCGCGCGGGGTGCGGCTGCGTGAGCCGGGGTCCGGCCCGGCTTGCTCTCGCCGCGGCCACGAGCCGGCCGGCGCTCGTCCTAGCGGCCTCCTCGCGCAAGGGCAGGCGGCTGCGCACGCTGCTCTGCCTCCAGGGTTCGAGTTAGGTTTACTCCAGCGAGCAGCGCACCTTGAGCGCGGCCTGCGCCTTGTCGCGCTCCTCAGCGAGCAGCTCGGCCCCCCGCTTGTCGCTGCCGCCGAATGCGATGTCCAGGTCCTGCGCAGCGCGGCGCACAAGGCACTGGTCACGCCAGCGCGCCGCGCCGTGCAGCGTGCCTGCCCTGAGACTCACGGACGAGGTCACGCCACAGACGAGCGCGACAGCTTGCTCGCTGACGCGAGGCAGGCGTCCTGGCGCAGCCCTAGCGCGCTGCTGCAGCCAGCCCCGCCTCCCAGCGCGCCCAGGGCGACCTGGGCCCGCGCTGGGCAAACGCGCACGGCACGCGCGAGCGCGCCTGCAGGTCGCCGAGCGCCTTGTCGAGCGCGGACGCGACCTCCTTGGCGACCGCGGCCGACTCCATCTCGTCGCGCACGGCGCCCTCCGCGGCCGACATCGCCGCGCTCGCGACCTCCTCCGCGCGGCCCGCCGCCGCGTCCGCCGCGCCGCACTGCTCCACCAGCGCGGCCAGCTGCACGCAGGCACCGCGCCGCCCGTCAGCCCAACCCCCGGCTGCTGTGCCTGCGCCCGCCTCGGGCGCCAGGAAGCCGGCACGGGCGAACCGCCTCCGCCTGCCTGACCCGCGCCCATGCGACATCCTCCCTCCCACTGCCCTCCTCGCGCATCGCCGCCAGGCGCCCAGCAAGAGTGCTTCAACGCATCTTGCCGCACAGGACCCTGCCACAGGGCCCACAGGCACCCATCACAGAGGCGCAGCCCTCCCCCAAACAAGGCCCGTGCTGCACGCTCGCGCGGGGCACTGCCGGTCCGGGCCCCGGGCGATACGCACGCGCTCGCCCAGCTCGGCGGCCTGCCGGTGCACGGCGTCCAGCTCGGCCTGCTTGGCGACGCGCAGGCCCGCCAGGCCCGCGGCTGCCTCCTCCCGCGCGGGCGCCGCCAGGTCCAGCGTGCCTGCGCACGCGCGGCGCCCACAGAGTCGCCATAATCAAGTGCAGCGAGAGGTGTCTGTCATGTAGCGAGGGGTAGTAGGATGGCTCATTCCTTTTTGGCAGCGGCGGCATGCTGGGGCGGCCGGGTGTCGCTGCGCTCGACGGCGGCACGCGAGCGGGGTGGGGCGGCATGGGGAGGAGCGGGGGCGCTGGCCGCGGACGGGCGCAGCCGCTCTTCGCGCTGTGCTGCAGGATGGCGTGTCAGCGGTGGGCGCCTGCGCCAGCCGCGACTGCACCCAGTCCCTGGTGCCCACAGCGCACCAGGGCTTCGGGCAAGCGCAGGCGGAGCTTGCTGTGCTCACAAGAGCGGGCGCCGGCACGGCGCCGGCCGCGCGCTGTGAAGCAGGGCGCGCGCGCGCCGGCGCAGCACGCGCCAATACGCGGGCGCTGCCATGTTCCACCACTGGTATGAGCCCCCGTCTATCCGCAACGAGACGCGCAGCGCCCAAGGCGAGCGGACCGCGGGTGCGCGCGGGCCGTAGGGGCGCGCCGGTGGGCGACGCGTCCAGCATGGCCGCCGCCGCGAGCGCGGCCTCGCTGGCCGGGTCGGCGCTGCGCGCCTCCACCGCCGCGAGCTCGTCGGCCACCTTGCGCTGCACGGCCGCGGCGGCCTCGGCCTGCGCGGCCGCGGCCTCCTGCTTGCGCCGCGCGGCCGCGGCCGCGTCGCGCGCCTGGATCGCCAGCTGCGCCACCTCTTGCGCCTGCGCGCGCAGCGCGGCGCGTCTCTTGGACACTGGGCGGCGCGTCTCTTGACTAGAGGCCGCTGGCTGCGCCAGGCGGCACACGGCCATGGGCGGCGGGGCGAGCGCAGAGCGCCTGCAGGCCTGGCGCAGACAGGGGGAGCCAGCGCTCGGGCGCGGCCGCGCGCCTCCGACTCCAGCGCCTCGCGCAGCGCGGTGGCGGCGTTGGCGCGGTGCCGCGCGCGCTCCAGGGCCTCGATCAGCGGTGTCAGCTCCTCGGGCGCGTCCGGCGCCGCTGCCTCCTGCGCCACGCCCTGCGGGCGCGAACGTGCGTCGCCGTGTGGCCCACAGCAGCAGCGTCGCGGGCCGTGTGTGCGCTGCCTGCCCGCCGGCCTCACCATCCGCACTGGCGACTCGTCAGAGGCGTCGAAGGAGCTGCGGGCCTCGCCGGCGCCATTGGCGCTGGCTGCGCAGCCCGTCGTCCGCGCGAGCGCGCCGTGCTGCTCCAATCTGCCGCGCACTCGCCCCGAGTGAGGCCCGCCCTGAACTGCAAGGGCGCTGCTGCACTACAGCAAGGGCGCTGCTGCATTGACGGGCAGCATCGGAGCGCGGGCGCTGGCGCACCGCGGCTGGCTGCGCCTCGGCCGCTTGTCTGCAGGGCAGCGCCTGCAGGGCGCGCCCGCTCGCGCGCCGCTCGGCCCGGCGAGACCCCGGAAGGGCGCGCTGGGCGCGCGGTGCGCGCTGCCCTTAAGCGCGGTGCTACCAGGCGGTGCCCAGGCACCTGCCCACCGCATCACACCCAGAGCTCGGCGCAGCACTGAGCCCGGTCCGCTGGTCCCCTGTGTATCAGGGCAAAGAGCTCCTGCGGTCATGGGGTAACGGCAGGTTTTAAACTGGAAAAATAAGTTGATTATTGCAGGCACTGCCGTGCATGTCGCAAGGTGCCTTGCCTTGTAGGCTGATCGTTGGTGAGTAGCAGGAGCAAGGGCGCAAATATTGAATGCCCGCCCGCCCTTGGCAAAGATAGCTGTGGCACGGTGCCACAGGCACCAAGAACGGTCCAGTCAACAACGGCGCTCCGTAAGAGCAATTATATGCGGGTGCAAGTCGAGAGGTGTGTCTGACGGTTGACGGCAAAGCACGGCAAATCTGTTGGCTACTCAGGCACGTCACACCAGACAGTGCCGGTGCAGGGTCTGCGCGCCGCAGACTCTTTGCCACACTGTTTGCTTTATGAAGGGGCGATACTGCCAGAGCACTTCACTGGCACAAGTGTCAGTAGTCAACATACGAATTTAGGCCGGATGGGCAGGACCGGGCAAGAAGAAGTGAGCCACTTACAGGGGGTGCAGCAGGCCCGAGGACACCGTCAGAAACACCTCCAATCACCGCAGAGACTTGCCAGCTCCTCAAAGACAGATGCAACAGAATGCCAAGGCAGGACATGCGTCGACTGCAACAAAATGATGAATGAATGAAATAATCAAATCCGTCTGCTTCAGCAGCGCGGCTGTTTATGGGCCCCATGCAGGGCTGCTACTCGTTGCATAGCAACTCATCCGCAGCGAGGCACGCAAGCATGCACCAGGGACTGCGCAGTGTCCTGGTGCTGCATGCGCAGAGGCATGGTGCACCCACAATCAGACTCACATGCTGAGATGCGAAAAGCACACGGCGGCGAGAGGCATGCGCTCTGGCATTTCCTACGGGCTGGCCAGCTGCGCAACTGCACAGCCACATAGCCATAGCTCACGAAATCTGTCTCACTGCTGCTCAGATGCAGTGCCTCAGTGCTTCTAGCAGGACATTGTCAGCCACGCGGGAGCCTGGCGCAGTCCAGCTGAGATCCCGCAGATAAAAATTGATGAGGTTGCGCTTGCGTGCGGTGGTTTTCCTGGACGTTGCCAAAATACGCCTGAGCTCCTCCTCGGTAAAATGTTCCCCAAGGGAGTACACCAGGTCGCGCCACGGCACCTGCAGAAAACGGCTCTGCACGTTGTGTGTGCCACATCACAGAGCAATGTTAACGCACAGTGCTACACTTGTCATGGTAGGTCACGCACTCCAGCAACCTGTGTAGACAGATGCAAAATTGCAGCTAGTAATGAAAGCCGCACAGGAGGTGCGAGCTCACCTTGAAGGCAAAGGGCATGGCCACATGCCAAGGGCGGTCGCTGATGACAATGGGAACAACTCCGTGCGCAAAGGCATCAAAAATGCGCCGGGAATTGGGAGCATTCCCAGACGTCATTATCAGAGCAAACTTGGAGCGCCGCAGCCGCTGCTCGTACAGGGCCGAAGCGAACGTGTTATGGTACGAACAGTTGACGCACCTGTCCAAGCAGCTTGGATTGTTTTGCGCTCTCACAGCCAGGCGCGGTTTGTGTGCAACTAGCTTCCGTGGCAAAAACAATGACAGTCCCGGACACCTCCCAGCCGACAACATCTATGCGGCACCAGCACGCCTGGGGACAACATCCGAGCCGCAGGGTCTCGATGCAGGTACCCCTGGGCACGCGTGTGGCACACCGAGGCATAGCGAGGCATGCGGAAACGTCACACTGCCTGGGGAAGCCTGCGTCGAGCGGGTCGTCGACGGTGCTCACAAAGGTCATGTTGTATTCTGTCAGCTGCATGACTTTCTCTGCTACCTCTCTGCGGAGGTCCAAGTCCGGCGCGGCATCCAGGTCTCCTGTGGCGCCTCTGGGGGGTCAGATATATTCAGAGTCAGATGTATTCATTGAGGGCGTTGCTGACAACATGCCAAACAAAGCACTTGGGTAGCTGCCTGCAGCAAACACAGCGCACCCATGAAAAACATGCCTCGGTCGCCCGCAACCTCGTCGCCGGCGTGCGTGATGTGCCTGTCAATGGTTGGTGCGTGCGCCTTGTGCGAATACGGGACGGCCACTGAGCAGCGCCACGGGCGGCTGCGGCTGTGGGTGTCGAGCGTCTCATACCGTGCGACTGTCATGTTGGCCAGCGCCTGCGAACACGCGCCGTGTCACTTGCTGTTTCGTCACCAACACAGCAGGAGCGCAGGTGAGTGCTGGGCCGCAGCTGCACAGGCGCACCATAGCGAAGTACGTGGGTGGTTGCAGACCTCGGTCGACATACTTCAGGCCGCTGTGGCCTGCCAAGACAAGGTGGTCCCGACCGCCCTTGGCCCTGAAGTAGGGGCTCGCAAGCAAGGCCTTGCCCGTGACGTCGAGCTGCTGCCGCAGTGACACGCCATTGCAGCCGGAGCCAGGTCCCCACGCCTCCCAGTACGCGAGGACCGTGAGGACGGGGACCACGAAGAGCTCCGCATCTTGCCAGTTCTTGTCAAGCACGCCTGCGCAAGCACGTCTATGAGCGCACAGTCCCGCCGCCCCTGCAGATATAGACTGCAGACAAAGGCACGGGCTCACGCTCTGGATATTGTTGCAAGCGCTCCTGGAAGAGCACCTTGCCCGCATACAAGCTTTCGCGCAGCCCCTTGAGCTCCTTTGCGTGGTTGACTGAGCAATTTCTCACCCAATTAAAGGCCGGGCCAGAGTACAGATAGATAGGCACGGCCTGAGCGACTGTGTACAAGGAGCAGAACGCAATTGCGAGCGCAACGGCGGCTGCCATTGGCTCATCCAGCGCATGTTGCGCATGCGCCGCGAGTATAGTCACCTGTAAGGGTTTTCAAGGTCACAGCCAGAGTACGACGAACGCTGTGAAGTGTACAGAGGTGTAAGCGGACTATGACGAGCCCAAGGTCTATGCACTACTCTGACAGGTGTAAGAGCACGCAGGTGTGCGCAGTACACCGCAAACGCAATGTGGTTGCGCCGCAGTGACCGCCTGAAAGCCAGCTGGGCTGCACCTGTTGCAAGCAGGCAGTCAATATAAAAACGCATGCAAATATTTGAAGGCTTCTAACGCGCTCTTCTCTGTATACAAATATTCGCGCATGCACGGGTCCCTTGACGTACAAACCAGCCTGTGCCTGCTCTGTACGTAGCATGCCTGCTCTGTATGTAGGATGCAGACTTCTATTTTAGCAAAGTCTGTCTCTTTGAGCGACTGTAAAGTGGGCAAACCAGTCCGTGCACTCCCCGAACTCTGCTTCATTGGCCCTAGGCGGCACTGGACTGGACGCCCGCATTGCGCTTGCGGCTCTGCAACATGCGCCAGGGGCGGCGCTTGTTGATGGCGCCCAGCATCGGCAGCACATTGTCGCGCGTACACACGACCTTGCCTTCACACTCGCTGCACGCGTACGCCAGGCTGGGCGCCATGAGGTGGCAGATCGCGCGGCACCGTGGCGAGAGCGCTTTCTCGTTGTCGCACGCGTCCGGCACGCACGCCTTGTTGAGGCAGACCTGGCCGGCCGCCTGGCACTTTGCCACCTGCGTTGCCTCGCACCTGCGGCAGGGGCGGGGGTTTCATATGGTATGTGCAGGCAGCGTTCGCACGCCACTCTCGCACAGCTCTCAGACAGGACGGCGGTCCTGCTGCACGGTCAAGCTCAGTACACTGAAGCGCGCCCGCGCTGTTACAATGGCCTGTTACACCTGTTACAATGGTCATCACCAGGGAGGTTCTCCCTGTTGCCGCGCACCCGTTTTGTTGTGCTTGAGAGCCCTCTGGCAGCTCGTCAACAGACTGCAGGCTGCGGCCGGTGTGCGGCAGCAAACCTGACACCTGCGGTCCGCACCACAGGCATCTCCACGGCGTGCCCCTCACACAGCTTGGAGCATAGCAAAATCGTCTAAGCGGGGCGTCCTACCGCCTGCAATGCGACCAGCACCAGGATGCCCAGCAGCGCCGCAGGCCTCCGCATGGCCGTTACCCCGCAGCACTAAGAGCCAGATGGCTGGGCACTACAGGCAGGATGCTCCAGGCACTATTTTAGTGATAAAACACGGTCTCTCGCAAGTTATCTCAAGCTCAAGCTTATATCAAGCTAGCTCTTTATAAGGCAGGGAGGTGAGAAGGCGAAAGCTCTTCAGCCTGCGCAAGCGTGTCTTGCCTTTGCTATACGGGACAAGCAAGTGCGCTGCTTGCTCGTGCAGCCGCTGCGACGTATGCAAACTTGGAGGCGACCGTTCCGTCTGCTCGCACAGATGTCTACCTAGCCTCTCGGAGCCTTTTCCAGGCATTTGAGGGACTCGGAACCCCCTAATGGCCCCTGGCCTCAGTCTAAAAAGAGAGGGGAAGAAGAGGTGCCGAGTGTATGCGCATGGGCCGGTTTGATCGCTGCGCACGTTTTTGCCGCACTCATCAACCAATATGGCAGGCGCTCTGCTACCGTGGACGCGTACCGCGCCTGTGGAGCCGCGCATGTGCACCTGCAGGCGGGCGCCCCGGCGCCTGCGCCTGTGCAGCCGCGCCCAGGCGGCTGCGGTGCCCGCGGTGCGCGGCGGCGCGGACCTGCTGCATGGAAGCACGCTGTGCGGGCGAGCGCCTGGGCGTGACCTAGCCGTGCCCGCCGCGGAGCAGGTCGCCGAGGCGCCCGGGCGGACCGCCTCGACCGAGAAGGCGCGTGTGGCGGTGCTGGGCGCCAGCGGCTACACCGGGGAGGAGGTGGTGCGGCTGCTGGCGCTGCACCCCGTCTTTGACGTCACCGTGCTGACCGGCGAGACGCAGGCGGGCAAGGTGTGCTCGATCGGTTGCCGATCACTCTCACATCAGTCTGTGGTTTGTGCTGGCGAACGCTCTGCTGGGCTGCCACGCACAGCCTGCGCAGTGCAGTGCAATGAGTGCACTTCGCTTTTGCGCATGGCAAGCCCCACTTCACGCCTGTGTGTTACAACTGGCATTTGGCACAGTAGTGAGCCTGCTGGTGGTGCTCTTGGATACTGTTCCTATTTAACCACTTGCTGCTGTTGAACAACCGGCGTGCGCGCCGCACTGGCAGGCGTTTTCAGACGTGTTTCCGCACCTGGTTACAGCGACCAATGTGCCGCGGCTGGTGAAAGTCGCTGACGTGGACTGGAGCGGGGTCGACGCGGCGTTCTGCTGCCTGCCCCACGCCACCACGCAGGAGATCCTGGCCTCGCTGCCCCGCGAGGTGCGCGTGGCAGCCGCCGCTGCTGCGTGCCTGCACTCAGATTAAACGTAAAGGAAGGGGGCTCGCAGGCTCGCGCGTTACTATCTGAGGTTTGTCAGTGAGTACAGAGAGGGTGTCGCCTCTGGCCACCACCGAACGAATTGCCAGCACGCAGGGTCGTGCGCTATTATCTGGGGTTTGTCAGTGAGTACAGAGCGGGTGTCAAGCCTGGCCAGCGCCCAGCGAGTTGCCAGCACCTGGCCGCGCAGGTGCGGGTCGTGGACCTGTCGGCAGACTTCCGCCTGCGGAATGTGGACACCTACGCGCAGTGGTGCGCCTGCCTGCCGCCTGCCCACCGCGCGACACGCTGACTTTTCATTTTCTGCGCTTGTCATCTCACGGTCCGTGGCCTTGAAAGCAAAGAGTGCTTGGATGCAGAGAGTGCCTGACCCCAGTGAAGCCTTCGGATCCTGCCCCGGACCGTGCGCGGCGGGCTGCACGTACCCAGCAGGCACTCGCACTCGTGTGTACAGACTGCCATGGCCCGCCGGCGCGCAGGTACGGAGGACCGCACAAAGCGCCGGAGCTGCAGAAGGAGGCCGTGTACGGCATCACCGAGCTGCACCGCGAGGACGTGCGCTCGGCGCGCCTGGTGGCCAACCCGGGCTGCTACCCAACCTCGGTGCAGCTGCCGCTGGTGCCGCTGCTCCAGGCGCGCCCTAAATTCTTTCCTGCTTCAGTATGTTGGTTATAGGGCAGCGCCTGCAGGGCGCGCCCGCTCGCGCGCCGCTCGGCCCGGCGAGACCCCGGAAGGGCGCGCTGGGCGCGCGGTGCGCGCTGCCCTTAAGCGCGGTGCTACCAGGCGGTGCCCAGGCACCTGCCCACCGCATCACACCCAGAGCTCGGCGCAGCACTGAGCCCGGTCCGCTGGTCCCCTGTGTATCAGGGCAAAGAGCTCCTGCGGTCATGGGGTAACGGCAGGTTTTAAACTGGAAAAATAAGTTGATTATTGCAGGCACTGCCGTGCATGTCGCAAGGTGCCTTGCCTTGTAGGCTGATCGTTGGTGAGTAGCAGGAGCAAGGGCGCAAATATTGAATGCCCGCCCGCCCTTGGCAAAGATAGCTGTGGCACGGTGCCACAGGCACCAAGAACGGTCCAGTCAACAACGGCGCTCCGTAAGAGCAATTATATGCGGGTGCAAGTCGAGAGGTGTGTCTGACGGTTGACGGCAAAGCACGGCAAATCTGTTGGCTACTCAGGCACGTCACACCAGACAGTGCCGGTGCAGGGTCTGCGCGCCGCAGACTCTTTGCCACACTGTTTGCTTTATGAAGGGGCGATACTGCCAGAGCACTTCACTGGCACAAGTGTCAGTAGTCAACATACGAATTTAGGCCGGATGGGCAGGACCGGGCAAGAAGAAGTGAGCCACTTACAGGGGGTGCAGCAGGCCCGAGGACACCGTCAGAAACACCTCCAATCACCGCAGAGACTTGCCAGCTCCTCAAAGACAGATGCAACAGAATGCCAAGGCAGGACATGCGTCGACTGCAACAAAATGATGAATGAATGAAATAATCAAATCCGTCTGCTTCAGCAGCGCGGCTGTTTATGGGCCCCATGCAGGGCTGCTACTCGTTGCATAGCAACTCATCCGCAGCGAGGCACGCAAGCATGCACCAGGGACTGCGCAGTGTCCTGGTGCTGCATGCGCAGAGGCATGGTGCACCCACAATCAGACTCACATGCTGAGATGCGAAAAGCACACGGCGGCGAGAGGCATGCGCTCTGGCATTTCCTACGGGCTGGCCAGCTGCGCAACTGCACAGCCACATAGCCATAGCTCACGAAATCTGTCTCACTGCTGCTCAGATGCAGTGCCTCAGTGCTTCTAGCAGGACATTGTCAGCCACGCGGGAGCCTGGCGCAGTCCAGCTGAGATCCCGCAGATAAAAATTGATGAGGTTGCGCTTGCGTGCGGTGGTTTTCCTGGACGTTGCCAAAATACGCCTGAGCTCCTCCTCGGTAAAATGTTCCCCAAGGGAGTACACCAGGTCGCGCCACGGCACCTGCAGAAAACGGCTCTGCACGTTGTGTGTGCCACATCACAGAGCAATGTTAACGCACAGTGCTACACTTGTCATGGTAGGTCACGCACTCCAGCAACCTGTGTAGACAGATGCAAAATTGCAGCTAGTAATGAAAGCCGCACAGGAGGTGCGAGCTCACCTTGAAGGCAAAGGGCATGGCCACATGCCAAGGGCGGTCGCTGATGACAATGGGAACAACTCCGTGCGCAAAGGCATCAAAAATGCGCCGGGAATTGGGAGCATTCCCAGACGTCATTATCAGAGCAAACTTGGAGCGCCGCAGCCGCTGCTCGTACAGGGCCGAAGCGAACGTGTTATGGTACGAACAGTTGACGCACCTGTCCAAGCAGCTTGGATTGTTTTGCGCTCTCACAGCCAGGCGCGGTTTGTGTGCAACTAGCTTCCGTGGCAAAAACAATGACAGTCCCGGACACCTCCCAGCCGACAACATCTATGCGGCACCAGCACGCCTGGGGACAACATCCGAGCCGCAGGGTCTCGATGCAGGTACCCCTGGGCACGCGTGTGGCACACCGAGGCATAGCGAGGCATGCGGAAACGTCACACTGCCTGGGGAAGCCTGCGTCGAGCGGGTCGTCGACGGTGCTCACAAAGGTCATGTTGTATTCTGTCAGCTGCATGACTTTCTCTGCTACCTCTCTGCGGAGGTCCAAGTCCGGCGCGGCATCCAGGTCTCCTGTGGCGCCTCTGGGGGGTCAGATATATTCAGAGTCAGATGTATTCATTGAGGGCGTTGCTGACAACATGCCAAACAAAGCACTTGGGTAGCTGCCTGCAGCAAACACAGCGCACCCATGAAAAACATGCCTCGGTCGCCCGCAACCTCGTCGCCGGCGTGCGTGATGTGCCTGTCAATGGTTGGTGCGTGCGCCTTGTGCGAATACGGGACGGCCACTGAGCAGCGCCACGGGCGGCTGCGGCTGTGGGTGTCGAGCGTCTCATACCGTGCGACTGTCATGTTGGCCAGCGCCTGCGAACACGCGCCGTGTCACTTGCTGTTTCGTCACCAACACAGCAGGAGCGCAGGTGAGTGCTGGGCCGCAGCTGCACAGGCGCACCATAGCGAAGTACGTGGGTGGTTGCAGACCTCGGTCGACATACTTCAGGCCGCTGTGGCCTGCCAAGACAAGGTGGTCCCGACCGCCCTTGGCCCTGAAGTAGGGGCTCGCAAGCAAGGCCTTGCCCGTGACGTCGAGCTGCTGCCGCAGTGACACGCCATTGCAGCCGGAGCCAGGTCCCCACGCCTCCCAGTACGCGAGGACCGTGAGGACGGGGACCACGAAGAGCTCCGCATCTTGCCAGTTCTTGTCAAGCACGCCTGCGCAAGCACGTCTATGAGCGCACAGTCCCGCCGCCCCTGCAGATATAGACTGCAGACAAAGGCACGGGCTCACGCTCTGGATATTGTTGCAAGCGCTCCTGGAAGAGCACCTTGCCCGCATACAAGCTTTCGCGCAGCCCCTTGAGCTCCTTTGCGTGGTTGACTGAGCAATTTCTCACCCAATTAAAGGCCGGGCCAGAGTACAGATAGATAGGCACGGCCTGAGCGACTGTGTACAAGGAGCAGAACGCAATTGCGAGCGCAACGGCGGCTGCCATTGGCTCATCCAGCGCATGTTGCGCATGCGCCGCGAGTATAGTCACCTGTAAGGGTTTTCAAGGTCACAGCCAGAGTACGACGAACGCTGTGAAGTGTACAGAGGTGTAAGCGGACTATGACGAGCCCAAGGTCTATGCACTACTCTGACAGGTGTAAGAGCACGCAGGTGTGCGCAGTACACCGCAAACGCAATGTGGTTGCGCCGCAGTGACCGCCTGAAAGCCAGCTGGGCTGCACCTGTTGCAAGCAGGCAGTCAATATAAAAACGCATGCAAATATTTGAAGGCTTCTAACGCGCTCTTCTCTGTATACAAATATTCGCGCATGCACGGGTCCCTTGACGTACAAACCAGCCTGTGCCTGCTCTGTACGTAGCATGCCTGCTCTGTATGTAGGATGCAGACTTCTATTTTAGCAAAGTCTGTCTCTTTGAGCGACTGTAAAGTGGGCAAACCAGTCCGTGCACTCCCCGAACTCTGCTTCATTGGCCCTAGGCGGCACTGGACTGGACGCCCGCATTGCGCTTGCGGCTCTGCAACATGCGCCAGGGGCGGCGCTTGTTGATGGCGCCCAGCATCGGCAGCACATTGTCGCGCGTACACACGACCTTGCCTTCACACTCGCTGCACGCGTACGCCAGGCTGGGCGCCATGAGGTGGCAGATCGCGCGGCACCGTGGCGAGAGCGCTTTCTCGTTGTCGCACGCGTCCGGCACGCACGCCTTGTTGAGGCAGACCTGGCCGGCCGCCTGGCACTTTGCCACCTGCGTTGCCTCGCACCTGCGGCAGGGGCGGGGGTTTCATATGGTATGTGCAGGCAGCGTTCGCACGCCACTCTCGCACAGCTCTCAGACAGGACGGCGGTCCTGCTGCACGGTCAAGCTCAGTACACTGAAGCGCGCCCGCGCTGTTACAATGGCCTGTTACACCTGTTACAATGGTCATCACCAGGGAGGTTCTCCCTGTTGCCGCGCACCCGTTTTGTTGTGCTTGAGAGCCCTCTGGCAGCTCGTCAACAGACTGCAGGCTGCGGCCGGTGTGCGGCAGCAAACCTGACACCTGCGGTCCGCACCACAGGCATCTCCACGGCGTGCCCCTCACACAGCTTGGAGCATAGCAAAATCGTCTAAGCGGGGCGTCCTACCGCCTGCAATGCGACCAGCACCAGGATGCCCAGCAGCGCCGCAGGCCTCCGCATGGCCGTTACCCCGCAGCACTAAGAGCCAGATGGCTGGGCACTACAGGCAGGATGCTCCAGGCACTATTTTAGTGATAAAACACGGTCTCTCGCAAGTTATCTCAAGCTCAAGCTTATATCAAGCTAGCTCTTTATAAGGCAGGGAGGTGAGAAGGCGAAAGCTCTTCAGCCTGCGCAAGCGTGTCTTGCCTTTGCTATACGGGACAAGCAAGTGCGCTGCTTGCTCGTGCAGCCGCTGCGACGTATGCAAACTTGGAGGCGACCGTTCCGTCTGCTCGCACAGATGTCTACCTAGCCTCTCGGAGCCTTTTCCAGGCATTTGAGGGACTCGGAACCCCCTAATGGCCCCTGGCCTCAGTCTAAAAAGAGAGGGGAAGAAGAGGTGCCGAGTGTATGCGCATGGGCCGGTTTGATCGCTGCGCACGTTTTTGCCGCACTCATCAACCAATATGGCAGGCGCTCTGCTACCGTGGACGCGTACCGCGCCTGTGGAGCCGCGCATGTGCACCTGCAGGCGGGCGCCCCGGCGCCTGCGCCTGTGCAGCCGCGCCCAGGCGGCTGCGGTGCCCGCGGTGCGCGGCGGCGCGGACCTGCTGCATGGAAGCACGCTGTGCGGGCGAGCGCCTGGGCGTGACCTAGCCGTGCCCGCCGCGGAGCAGGTCGCCGAGGCGCCCGGGCGGACCGCCTCGACCGAGAAGGCGCGTGTGGCGGTGCTGGGCGCCAGCGGCTACACCGGGGAGGAGGTGGTGCGGCTGCTGGCGCTGCACCCCGTCTTTGACGTCACCGTGCTGACCGGCGAGACGCAGGCGGGCAAGGTGTGCTCGATCGGTTGCCGATCACTCTCACATCAGTCTGTGGTTTGTGCTGGCGAACGCTCTGCTGGGCTGCCACGCACAGCCTGCGCAGTGCAGTGCAATGAGTGCACTTCGCTTTTGCGCATGGCAAGCCCCACTTCACGCCTGTGTGTTACAACTGGCATTTGGCACAGTAGTGAGCCTGCTGGTGGTGCTCTTGGATACTGTTCCTATTTAACCACTTGCTGCTGTTGAACAACCGGCGTGCGCGCCGCACTGGCAGGCGTTTTCAGACGTGTTTCCGCACCTGGTTACAGCGACCAATGTGCCGCGGCTGGTGAAAGTCGCTGACGTGGACTGGAGCGGGGTCGACGCGGCGTTCTGCTGCCTGCCCCACGCCACCACGCAGGAGATCCTGGCCTCGCTGCCCCGCGAGGTGCGCGTGGCAGCCGCCGCTGCTGCGTGCCTGCACTCAGATTAAACGTAAAGGAAGGGGGCTCGCAGGCTCGCGCGTTACTATCTGAGGTTTGTCAGTGAGTACAGAGAGGGTGTCGCCTCTGGCCACCACCGAACGAATTGCCAGCACGCAGGGTCGTGCGCTATTATCTGGGGTTTGTCAGTGAGTACAGAGCGGGTGTCAAGCCTGGCCAGCGCCCAGCGAGTTGCCAGCACCTGGCCGCGCAGGTGCGGGTCGTGGACCTGTCGGCAGACTTCCGCCTGCGGAATGTGGACACCTACGCGCAGTGGTGCGCCTGCCTGCCGCCTGCCCACCGCGCGACACGCTGACTTTTCATTTTCTGCGCTTGTCATCTCACGGTCCGTGGCCTTGAAAGCAAAGAGTGCTTGGATGCAGAGAGTGCCTGACCCCAGTGAAGCCTTCGGATCCTGCCCCGGACCGTGCGCGGCGGGCTGCACGTACCCAGCAGGCACTCGCACTCGTGTGTACAGACTGCCATGGCCCGCCGGCGCGCAGGTACGGAGGACCGCACAAAGCGCCGGAGCTGCAGAAGGAGGCCGTGTACGGCATCACCGAGCTGCACCGCGAGGACGTGCGCTCGGCGCGCCTGGTGGCCAACCCGGGCTGCTACCCAACCTCGGTGCAGCTGCCGCTGGTGCCGCTGCTCCAGGCGCGCCCTAAATTCTTTCCTGCTTCAGTATGTTGCGCTCCCGACCCGCACACACACCGCGTCAGGTGCTCGGCTGCCGGGACCGGGCTGGCCTGGCGGCGCGCACTGCGTGTGCCGAGTGCCATTCCAGCGCACGGTGCTGCGGATACCCCCACCCCTGCTCGGCAGCATGCCTCGTGACCCGGCCTCGGCACGCTCGCCGCCGCGGCTGCACGCTGACCAGGCTCGACCAGCCGTCCAGCAGGAGGCCACCGGGCACGCGGGCCTGCCCCCGGCCGCCGCCCCGCGCCCGGGCGCTGTCCCTGCCGACGCCTGCCGGTACGGGCTAGGCCCTGCCCATAGGCTTAACCCTGACTTGCGCGCCCCAAGCAGACCCTACCCTAACCCAAACTGCGCCGCTGCGCAGGCGGGCGCCATCTCCACGGAGGACATCATCATCGACGCCAAGTCCGGCGTGAGCGGCGCGGGGCGCGGCGCGAAGCAGAACCTGCTGTACACCGAGATCGCGGAGGGCATCAACTGCTACGGCGTCGGCAGCCACCGGCACATGCCCGAGATCGAGCAGGCGCGCCCGTGCGCACCCCGCGCCGCGCGCCCACGCACCCGCGCGCCCGCGCCCTGCAGCACCGAGCGCGCGTCGCCCGGCGGGTGTGACCTGGCTGCACCTTGCTCTGGCGCTGCGCGCGCGATGGGGCCCTAAACCCAGGCCCTGCTTCTGCGCAGGGCTTGGGCGAGGCGGCGGGCGCGGACGTGCGCGTGAGCTTCACGCCGCACCTCATGCCCATGAGCCGCGGCATGCAGTCCACCATCTACGTGCGCCTGGACGGCGGCGCCAGCGTGGACGACCTGCGCGCGTCGCTGCAGGCGCGCCGCATCCGCGGCTCCTGCCCGCCTTGGCTCCCTTCTTCCCTCCGTCAGGGCCTGCTCGGCGCAAGCAGCGCTGCACGCGAGCACTTTGAGCCGGTGCTGTGAAGGCAGCGCATGGAGTCCCTGTGGTTGGTAGTGCCTGAGGACTGGCGCCCTGCTCATTGTGCGTTATTCGCACACGTTGCAAGCCTTCATGGCACTCCGCAAACGGCCCACCGCGCACCGCAGAGCCGCCTGGAAAGGTGGCAATAAAGCCGCGCTCATGCTGCTGGCCGAGGTCACAGTGGTTGCAGCGCCTGGCAATGGAGTGCGGCCTGCGCCGGCGCAGTCGGGTCAGCGGGGGGCGGCGCGGCGCAGGCGCGGTACGAGGACGAGCCGTTCGTGCACGTGATGAAGGAGGGCGGCGTGCCGCACACACGCTACGTGCGCGGCACCAACTACGCGTTCATCTCCGTCTTCCCGGACCGCATCCCGGGGCGCGCCATCATCCTCTGCGGTGCGCGCTCGCGGCGCGCCTGTGCGATTGGGCTGCGTTGCCGAGAGAAGAGCGCTGACGTGCAGCGAGCCGGGCTGTGCGCCGGCGCCCGATAGGCTGTGAGCAAAGCCGCTCAGAGTGCGTTGCGCCACCCGCGCCCGGGGTGACCGGGCCTGTTGGAATACGGCGGGTGCGCCTCGTCCGGCGTCCCTGTGCGTGATGGCTGCTCGTGCTCTGCGCGCTGCGGCTGCAGCCACACAGGACGCTTGCTGGGCGTCTGCCGGAGCGCGTCGGACCCCCACCTTCTTTGTCGCTGCGTCGTGCTGTCCCGCGCCTCGACCTGCCTGACGGCGCGCGTGCCTGACCGGCGCGCTTCGCGGCGTGCAGTGATCGACAACCTGGTCAAGGGCGCGTCGGGGCAGGCGATCCAGAACCTGAATGTGATGCTGGGCGTGCCGGAGACCACGGGGCTGCTGCAGCAGGCGCTGTTCCCGTAGGGTGTGCCGGTGCGGGGTGTGCCTGCAGCGCGCGCTGGAGCTGCGTCTCACCTGTTGGTCAGGAGGGAATTGGTGTTACCCTATCCTCTGAGCTTGGATGAGCACGCTGCCAGAGCGGTGCGCCGCCGTACAGAGCGCGCAGCGGTGCAACCGCGAAGCTTACAGGGGCTCTGATCGGCACTGCTGCATGCTGCACACGTCACACCCATGTCAAACAGGTCTCGTGCAGCCGGCCGCGGCCAGCTGGCGACACCGCATGCGCGCCAGGCAGGGTGTGGCAGGCCAAGGCCCCAGCCAGCACCCTGTGCCTCCTCGGGCGCGCGCCAGGCTTTCAAGCCGTGAATGCCATGGAATGGATGCGCTCTGCGACACACACGGCAGCCCTCCTACCACACGCTAATTGCCGCAGCTGGCTGATTGTCGGCTGCAGCTCATTCATTGAGTCGTGAATGCGTCTCCTCCCATTGACCATAAAAAGCGCTGATATATCCACCCTGGACCATAAAAAGTGCAAGCAATCGAGCTCCTTCCTGCAAGAAAAGCGCATGCTCGTCATCCTGACATAAGCGCTAGGCATGGACGGCATCTGCCCCCATGCGACTACCAGAAGGCGCTCATAGCGACGCAACAATTCTGAGGACATGACAGCAGTGCGCCTCTCTCGCAGAGCTGTGTCTGAGCAAAAGCCTCGTTGACACGGGGACCAGATCTTGTGGTCCTCTCCCAAGACAAAGAGAACAGGGAGGGAGTGGATCTCAAAGTCCCCTCCCCGTGCCAACTAGCACCATGCATTAAATGCTGCGGTCACCAGGTCAGCGGCTGGTCTCTGCGCCGCCCCTCCGCTCGTCTCTGCCACGTCTGCCGAGAGTGCGCACGCGCGCATTCGCGCTGCTCCGCCCCCGCGCCGTGGCGCGAACGGCGCTGTCCGCAATCGCCTCCGACTGCCCGGCGCCGGGCGCGCCGTCCCCGCCGGCCAGCCGCGCCATCACGCCGCGCTCGGCCCACATGTCCGCAGTCCAGTCGCTCGCGCCCAGCGGCAGCAGCTGGGGCGCGTGCGGCCGCGCGGGCGCGAGGTCCGCGCCCGGCGGCGCCGCCGCGGGCGCCGGCAGCGTCGCGCCGGCGTCGGGGTCGCCGAGCGCGTGCCAGACGATCGCGTCGGCCGCCACATCCAGCCAGCAGCCGAAGCGGTCGCCCTCGCCGTACAGGATGCGCACCTGCGCACGCCGGGGCCGCCGCTGTGAGCGCCGCATGGAGTCTGCGCAGCGCTAACGCCATGCTCATGCCATGCTCAGCGTCCACGCCATGGACAGATGTATGCGGCAGCCTGAGCGGGCATGCTGAGGACGCTTCGTGTCGGTGTGGGGCGGGTGGCGCGCGCGGCGCACCACGCGCTGCAGGCCCTCCTCGTCGACGCGGTCCACCACGTGGAAGGAGCCCACTACCAGCGCGCTGTCCAGGAAGCCCTGCAGGGCGGGACAGGGGTAGGCCTCAGCCGCACCATGCTGGGCCGCTGGCGCGCATGTGAGGCCATCCCCGCGCATGCGCGCGGCACACGCCGCAGGCAGGGCCGGCGGCCACTGGCGGACGGCAGGTGCGCGGGGGCCGGACCTCGTTGCGGTAGTCGCGGGCCTTGACGACGGGCCCTGCGGAGACGTGCGTGACGCGGCGCGTCGCGCGGTCGATGCGCACGGCCCAGTGCGCGTAGTCGCCGCGCTTGGCGTGCAGCATGCCCAGCCACTCGCGGTGGCCGTCGCCGCGCTCGGTGTCCCAGGGCACCGGGTTGCCGCTGCCGTGGATGGGCAGGCGCAGCATGTCCAACCCTGCGCGCGGCGGCGCGGCCCAGTCACGCAACGAGCGCGGCCTGCGTGCAGAGCGCCTCCACGCCGCCGCCGGCCCGCCAAGGGTATAGGCAGCATCGCTTGGACACATGGGACACAGCGGACAGGCGGCATGAGTTGCAGGGTAGTTATGAACTGGTGGTGGTGGATGCTGCGCATAGCCCCCCAGGATATCCGGCCCTCACTATGAACGCTGTACTCCTCTGAGCATCGCGTGCTGAGTAGAAAGTTGTGAACAAGCAGCGCTCGGTCTCCGCACTGCAGTACTGCAGCAGAGCTCCCGGTCCACCATGTGTCTGCGCAACCCCGGCCCAGGTTGCGCCACGCCGCGCACCCGTGTGGCGCGCGATGGCGGCTGCGGCGCCGCCAAAGCACGCGCGGCTCTCCGTGCGCGCGGTGGCCGCCACGGCCGTCGCGTTGCCGAGCGACAGGTCGTGCGCCAGGACCACCGTGCACGGCAGCAGCGTGTAGAAGAGCAGCAGCTCGCCGCCGTCCTCGACCAGGCCCCAGTTCTTCTCGCGCGCGAACGTGGACCCGGCCACGGAGGACAGCGACTCGGCCTTGGGGACCGGCGCGTGGCGCCCGGCGAGGCGCGCCGCCGCGACCGCGGGCGGCAGCGGGCTCAGCACGTGCAGCAGGCGCACGAGCCCGGCCTCCTCATCGAGGGCTGATATTGCCATGCGCTCCTCGCCGCGCGCGTAATAGATCCAGTGCGCGAGGTAGATGCCGCCGCGCCACGCAAACGGCCTGCGCGCGCGCGCAGGCTCAGCCGCCAGTGACTGTACTCCATGGTCCCAACGTCCTGCCTATTGTGCAGCACAATAGGAACAGCCGCTGGCGCATAATTTCCCGGGGGTGCGCACCGCCAGTCGCCGCACTTGTAGAACGCCGACCCGGCCGCTTGGGCTGCTGCGAGGTATCTGTCGTCATACTCTAGCATGGCGAGCTCCTTGTGGCTGCCGCTCTGCAGCCCCGGCTTCTCCAGGCGCGGCAGCTTGAGCAGCAGCGCGTGCGTGTTGAGCAGCTGCGCGAGGTTCGTGCCGTTCCGCACCGTGTCTGACAGCGTGAAGGACACCTGCGCGTGACGCTCGTGCGGTCAGCTGCAGCAGGGGCAGCCTGCAGGCAGCCTTGCCGCAGAGGGGAGTGCAGCGTGCGGCCGCCGCCACTCCGAGCAAGGGGTTGAGCGCCCAGCGCGGGAGCTGCAGAGCTGGCGCGGCCTCACTGGAGGGGCGCCGCACCTCGTCAAAGGTGTGCAGCAGGTACCACATGCCCGTGCTGGGGTGGCGCATTGCCGCCGGGTTGTAAGGCGAGGTGGTGTCATTGTAGAACTGCGCGGGCAGCCTGATGCGGTTGCAGCGCACGCTGCTTGCAGGCGTCACAGACGCAGAGATGTAGGCTTCCTCTGTCCCGCCACTGCCAAGTGCCGTGCTACAGACGACTGCCACAGCTGCCACTGCTCCCACGAGCAGAGCGACTTGCAGCCACGCCGCTGGCTTCATCGTCCTTCCGAGCGTCCATGCGGAGTGGAGGAACCGGACTGAGGTGGTTGGAACTTATACTTCTACCAGCGTAGATACCGCGGGAATTCGGAATTGAAAACAGCCTTCGAGGGTTCGCAGGGTCCCCGTGTCCCTCGACGACAGCGCAGCTCGGAAGCCACTCCTGTCCACACTCCTGCAAGCGGCGTCGTTGAGTACAGCTACAGAGCGAGGCCCACTTACAGAGCGCTCAAGGACTTGGGCACTCAAACCACCGGACTCCTTGTTATTGCAGCCTTGGCAACAAGCTTGCCAGGCCGTGGTATGCACGCTGCACAGCAATGCGCAGGCGTGCTCCGTAAAGCCTGACCAGGCGCTCGGCAGCCGCTGCCGCCACCGGCTCTGCAGGTTGGCGGCACGGCTATCAGCTGGCAAGCGCAAGCTTAAACACGTTGCGGAGCAGGCGGCACCTATGGCTGCCGGCCCAAATGGCTGCCGGGCCAAAAGAAAGCCACTGAGCGCTTGACCAAGGTAGATCTCAGGGAGCGCGACTTAAGGCGCTCAGTGCGCTGTACCTGCAGAGTTGCTGCAGTCTTGCAGAGCGCAATAGAGCATTGCAAAAGAATAGAGCATATTGTAAGAGCATTACTTCTAAACAGAGAGTTACACCTGGATGTAGTTGCGCAGTAAACAATCAGGAAATTGAAAAGTGAGGAGGCGGTTGGCGCGGAACTATGCAGCAGTGCACTGCAACGGCACGAATAGTGCGAAACCACAACCGGTTTCAAATATGCCGTGCTGTGCCGCGGGCCGGTGCCTGTCAACGACCTGTCAGACGCGCACGCAGGCGAAGAGCATCTGCGCCAAAAATACCCTATCAGTCGAGCAGCCCTGTCGTTACGAATAGGACATACAAAATGATGATAGCAAGACTAGCTGTGCCCAAGTGCTTGAAGCCTGTCCCACAACTAGCTAGAATGCAGAGAACAAGTAGGCCAATTGGTGCAACGCTGGCCAGGCTGTGCACAGTCTAAGCTGGGATGCCCGGCCTGGCCTCCTCCACCACTCACACCAGGTGTGTACAAGCGCAAACCAGCGTTTATTGCCAGATGAAGTCTGGTGCATGAACGAGGCAGTGTGTCACCCCCGGCGCTTGAGATGAAGGTGTGGTGCACAGCAAGCATTGATTTTTTTTTGAGCCTGGCGCAGGTAGCGAGCGGGCCTGCGGCCGCCACGAAAGCTGCTGGCATGCCCCAGGCCGCAGCGACGCTGCTGGTGGGCCTGCTGCTGCTGCTGGCTGGCGGCTGCGCGGGCGCCGCCCGTCCGCAGACAATCGGGCACCCGGCTGCGCCCGGCCTTCGCGCTGCGGCTGCAGCACGCGGCAGCGGAGCATCAGCGCCCGCCCAGGGCGCCAGAAAGTCGCCGGAAACCGCCGTGCGGCCAGCGCCGCGCGCCGTGCGCGCCCCGCGCGCCCCGCCCGCCGTGCACGCCGTGCGGTCGGCAGACAGCGCTGTGCAACCCCGGGCAGAGCAGCCGGCAGCGGCCCCGACGCTGCGGCGGCGGGGATGGGCAGTGACCGCGGCCCTGGCGCTCGCGCGCCGCGCGCGCGCCGCGGCGGCGCCCGCCAAGCGCGCCGGGCCGGCGCGCGTCGAGCCGCCGCGGCTACTCGAGCGCGTGGCGGAGCGCGAGCGGGACGCTGGCGCAGCCTACCCTACCCTCACCGATCCTGCAGCGCGGGGCCGTCGGCTGGCGGAGTACACTGAACTGACCAACACGACCGAGCTGCCGGTGCTGCGCGCCATGGACCGGGGCTGCCGCCGGCTGGTGGTCGTCTGGTGCGCGGTCAAGACGCCGGGCGAGGGCGCAAACGTGTACGACTCCTACCTCAAGGTCTCCATGCTCAGCGTGCTGGAGAAGGCGCCCTCGCTGGTGCCGGTGCTGCTGTTCGACGGCGCGCCCGACCACCCGCTGGCGGCCTGGATGCGCGGCATGGGCGGCATCGTCATCGTGCACACGCTCAGCTTCAAGCAGGCCATGGTGGACGCGGTGACCGACGACCTGTACCGCTGGCAGACGACCACGTGGCTCGCCTCCTTCTCCTACTTTGACATCGGGCTCATCGCGGACGAGCTGCGCAACCGCACGCAGGCGCGGGCCTCGGCGCCATGGCGCCGGGTGCCTGGCGTGCAGCGCGGCGCGGCGGCTGGTCACCCGCGCTCGAGCCTGGGGCGGCGCCCGCACGCATGCACAGCTTGACTCCAGAGCTGCGCTCAGGAGCCCCCTGCTGCACCAGGGCCCTGCACTGCAGGGCAGGGCTGCGGGCCGGCTGTTGCACTGCTGACCGATGCTGGTCGCGGCCATGCCGCACCCCGGGCACGCCCGCAGGCGCAAATACGCATGCAGCCACTTTCGCGTGCAGGGCGTGGGCGTGGACTCTGCATGCGCATTCACGTGAGATGCGGCCGGGCTAGGGCTGCCCTAAATCTAACCCTAACCCCTTCGGCGCACGAAGGGCCTGGGCGTGGACCTGGCCAACGTGCTGTACACCGACGTGGACACCATCTTCATGGGCGACGTCAACGCGTGCAGCCTGCCCTCGCCGCGCATCCTGGCCGCGGCGGGCGAGGTGACCAAGCTGTCGCCCGCCAACGCGGGCGTCATCTACCTCAACCTCACCGCCTGGGCCGACCTGCACGGCGACCTGATGCACCACGCGGCCAAGAAGGGCTGGATCTTCCCCAACGCGGACCAGGAGTGGCTGTTCACGTTCTTCGGCGACCGCGTGGCCGTGCTGCCGGACACGTATAATTGGAAGCCGTACTGGGGGCACCCGCAGCCGGGCACCTGGGGCCGCGCGCCCGCCATCCGCATCCTCCACATCCACGGGCCCAAGCTGCAGGCGCGCCCGCGGCCGCCCCGCCCTAGCCGCGCGCCCGCCCTGCGTCCGGTCGCCGGCGCGCGGCCTGTGTTGCGCCTGCGCTCGCGCTGAGTGCACAGAGGGGCGCAGCTGAATGTGCAGCTGCAAAAATGCAAACGCTGTGCTCGCCGCCGTGGCATCAGGCCGCCACGCAGCACTGCAGGGCGCGCCATCGAGGTGATAATGAGGCGGGTCTCCGCGCGGGGCGCGCAGGAGAGCGTGTGCATGCTCAAGGCCATGAGCAAGTACCGGCTGACGGACAGCGCCAACACGACGCTGCTGGCCAACATCCGCAGCTGGTGCAAGTACAAGCGCTCGCAGTACAGCATGCAGCTGCTGCTGGACGCGAATAAGGTGGACGGCGGCCAGTTGTACAACGACGCGCACGTGCTGTTCTTCCACTACCTCGCCAAGGCCCGCATCCTGGGCCGCCCGGACGAGTACTGGGAGCTCGCGTCCGGGTAGGCCGGGAGGCGGGCGCCGCGAACTACCGGGGCTTCTGCGGGAGCACTGCTCCGATGTGATGGGCGCCGCAGGGGCGCCGGCGCCGCCCGCCGAGGGCGGTCATGCACCGCCTCGGCGCGCACCGGAGGCGTGCGGCGGGCTGGCCTGGCGGCAAGCGAGCGCGCTTCTGCAGGCTGCCCGGCAATAGAGCACATTTACTTGCTGCTTGCTTGTACACAGGCACTAGCTGTACATGCGGCATGGAAATTTGGTGGATACTGCACTGGGCTAGGAGCGCCATGCCAGCGCATGCGCCGCCACTGGGAAGTCAAATTCATGCCTGCCCTAAGGGCCGCAATATATCCGTTTGGGTGTGCGACTGCGCGCCGGCCGCGCCACTGCAGGATGGGTGCCGGTGCCTGCGCGCCACAGGCGCCTGGCAGCGTGTTGGCCTGCACAGAAGGCATTTGCCGGTCTGCGTGTCGCGCCCGCCGGCAAATCTGGCAGTGCCTTTGTCACCGGCAGACTTGCGCAGCGCAGACACATACGGGGGACCTTGATTGCAGTGAGGCGTACTTTGAATTTGCAGGCCGCACTATACGAAATGTCTCCGTGCTGTCCCTGTTCAGGCAGCACACTTGTGCTGCCTGAGCAGGATATGACCGTTTCAGACACATGGCCCCAGGGATGCGGCGCTGTTCATAGGCTGTCTGGCATGGGTTTTTGGAGGGCGGGCGGGTATGTTGTGTTCTGGCTCGGGATGCGGCACACAATACTGTGTCATAGCAGCGCGGCGACAAGCGAACTGACGTTTTGATAGCGTGAAGTGGGTAGCAGGATGATCACCGGCCTGGCGCCGGCCTTGTGCGGGCCTGCCAAGCCCAGATGCGCATGTCCCTGCTCACTTCATGGCAAGGCCCGTAGCGTGTTTGGTTATCCGGAAATATTGGTCTGACAGGCTGTGCCTGAAGCATGCATGCATGCGCACGCCCTATGCAGGGCGCGCTCTGCATGTCCATGCCCAGGCTCCAGCGCCTTACGTTCTAGGCAAGGCTTCTGTATGTGTGATACGCTAAGCATCCGGCCTGCTTGCTGGGGTGTGCCTGGAACGGGCATGTATGTATGCCCTTGCCAGAGCGTGCTCTTAAGCGCTGTAAAGTCCATCATGGGTGTGGCTGCAAACCGCACTAACAACTGCATAGGTCGCACACGTTTATCATGAGACTCTGCCGAGCGTCAACCAGGCACAGCTGCTCTCCAGCTGCAAAGTGTTGCACTAATCTTTGTCTTAACGTGTCCAGCAATGCAACCACCCTTGCAACACATGGCTGCAGTACTGCTCACCGTTTTTTTGTGCATGCATGTCGCACGTAGTGTGTCTTGTAAACCTGGCGTACGTCCAAGCCCCGTTCATTGCAGCCAGGTCAGCCTTGCGGCCATGCTCTTCAGCCACTCTCAGAAACACTTGCAAGAGTGCTTGCATCTGGTCAGTAAAACACACAGGATGCAGCTTCAGGCAGCTGCCACTAGCCACACGACATGCGTCGAGTGTCTGATGACAGATGTAACACTCCACACATGCTAGACAATCGCTGCCGAGTGATGTGCTCGCATGCACACTGTTAGCCAGCCCTGTTAGCCAGCCCTGTGGCCACCTACCCTGGCTGGAGGCACCCAACAAGCACTGCTGACTAATGCAAGCACAGGGCTTGACACAACCCTGCCGGAATCGGCCACCTTGCCAGATGGGTTACAGTTGAATGCTTGCAGACTTGCCGATCGTCTCCAAGCTCCGGCACTGTGCCCTGACTGTTATCTTGTGTGTGAAAAATTTCCGGCAACGCTTATTCAGCCTGCTGGGCGGCACTCTGGAAACGCTGTTAGGCATTTGCGCACATCCACGCAGGAGCCGCTGCAGCCATGCAAGCAGCCGCTCTGCTGGTCCTGGGACTCCTGCTGCTTGGCCGCCAGGCAGAGGCAACAGGGAACGCTGGACTCGTTGCATTGCACAGAGTGCGGCTCAATCATCTTTTTTGTCTGTGGCAGGATTAGCCAGCAAAGCGCATGCAGGACTTAGTAGTGCACCGTGCAGACAACGGCATGACGGGCTCCTTATATGTATGCGCAGGAGCCAGTATCCGCCAGGACTGCGAGCAGGAGCGTAGCGCCAAACTGCCAGACCAGGCTCAAGAGGCATGGTACGTTGGTGCAACCCCGTTTGCTGCTTGCCTTCTGTCAGCCAACTTACTTGCACGTGCGTCATTTATATGCCTCCCGCGCAGGCAGCGTGCGACACTTCTCTTTCTCTGGCGCGGTGACCTTGCGGGACGGCGCCCGGGAGGCGGTCAACATGCACGTGCGGCCCCCCTGTGAGTCAGCCGTGTGTTGCTTGAGCCCTTGCCGGCAGTTTGTCCTGTGCGCAGCAACAGTGATGCTCTGAAGCAGGCTGCACCAGCCACGCGCTGAGCCACGCCGCGGGAGCGCAGGTCTACATCCGATACCTGCAGAGGGCAAGCACGGTGACGTTCCGGGGCTTCATGTTTGCTGAGAGCGTCGAGCGCGACTGGTACTCGCTCCTGGACGGCTACGTGTGCCAGCCGGACGTGGCGCACGCGGACTGGCCGGGCATCAGGCTGAGGTCTGCCTCGGGCCTGCCGCTGCCTGCCGCCAGCAGCCACGTGCAGACGTGGGCAACCAATGAGACCCTGCGCGCCCTGCCGCAGGGAGAAGGGCGGGAAGCGCGAGCACAGGCTGCGCGTGTACGCCGAGATCATTTGGCCGCACGAGGCCTTGAAAGGGCCGGCGGGGTCGAGCAACCGCAACCGCTCGTGCATGCCCTTCCCGTTCAAGGGGGAGATGCCGGCGGAGGACGCGCAGTCCGACTTTTACGTCATCGTCGACGGCTTTAAGAAGGCGGGCCTCTATGAGACAGGCGCGGCGCGCGGCAGGCTCCGCAGTGCATGTCAGCCTGCATGCTGGCGCCGCGTCTGCACTAGCAACTATAACTGCGTGTCTCTGCTGTGCTGCCAGCGCCGCTGGATGCACAGGCTCAGCGTCTGATCCATGCCAGGCAGCCTCCTGCCTCCTCCGTATGGACTGGATGGCTTGTAGAAAATGCATGCTCTGTGTAAAGTTGCAAGCACGACCAACAGTGTGACACAAGACCGAGCACTCACCGGCCGTGTGCGTGCGTGCAGCGCGTCAGCGGCAGCTGATGGCGCGGAACGAGACGCTGCGGCCGGCGGCGCCGCGGCCCGCGGGCAGCGCGCCGGTCGCCGCGGCGGCCATCATCCTGTACCCATTCACGCCCACGACGGATCCCGTCGTGGCCGCGGCGCTGCTCCTGCAGCACGTCAGCTACCACCTGCAGATGGGCGTCGCCAAGGTCGTGCAGTACACGCAGGCGCGCGCTGGCCTATGCAGAGCCGCTGTGCTGCGTGTGAGACATGAGAAAACGAGGGCGAGCCGACTGCCCTGCCTCGTCAGGGCTGCATGGCAACAAATGCAGCCCTTGTGCTCTGCGTGCACAGCATGTCTGGCAGCATGCCCGCCATAGCTTGTGGGTCTTGCGGGCTGGGCAAAGGGCGGGGCTCTGCGCGACCCCGCACCACAAGCGTGCCAGAAACCTCAGGCGGCCGTGCGCGACGCGCAGGCGAGCTTCCTGGGCGAATTCCTGCGCGACCGGCGGCTGCGCGCGTTCGTGCGCGCCGGGCAGCTGGAGCTGGTGCTGTGGGACCACCTGGGCGAGTGCGTGGGCCCGCCGCACATGCGCTGCTGGCAGCCCATCGTGTACAGCCACGCCATCCTGGAGGCCTGGGGCTCCGGCCTGCACCTGCTCATCTCCGACATCGACGAGTACTTCGTGCTGCCCAAGGCGAACACGACGTTCGCCGGCGTGCTGGAGGGCAACTGCACCAACGGGCGCGCAATGGTGCGCCCGCGCAGCCCGCCCTCCCATCCACTAGCCCGCTCTCCCATACACTGGTGGTCGTGGAGGCCCTCGCCTGCGCGCGAGCACCCATGGCGCCACATGCTGCCTGCCTCCCTGCTCGCGGCGGGTCCGCCCTGCTTGAGCACCCTGACGGCCTGCCAGCACTGTGTTGAGCAAGCGGGCAGCCTCGTCAGCGGGAGGGGCGTCGAGCTTTGCTGGCTGCCAGTCAAGGGCCTGGTTTGTGCTTCTGCGCATTGGAAGCCATGATGTCGGCAACAGCCGGCTGCCTGTGGTGGCAGTGTCTGAGCTGTTCCATGTCAAAGCGCACGAGCGGTCCGCCTTGACACCAGCCCTGACATCCCGAGTGCCCATTAGCTCAGCTGTCAAGCTCGGCAAGCTCGGCTGTCGCGCCCGCCCTGCGTGCAATGAGATGTGCGGCGCGGCCCGCGCAGGTCAAGGTGGAACGGTACGACGTGTACCTGACGCCTGAGGCCGAGGCCGCGCTGCCCGCGGGCGCGGCCGGCGAGGTGGACCTGTGGCGGGCGGGCGCGCGGCCGCACCCGCTGACGCAGTACGGCGTGCGCAACGTGGCGCCGCTCAAGCTGGGCAAGGGCCTGATCGACCCGGAGTTTGTCGCCAGCTACGAGGCGCGCGCGCGGGCCCAGTCCCATGTCACTCCAGTCTCATGTCCCGCCTGGCGATGCAGACTCCTGCAGGGCAAGAATCAGGCGAACACTTGCCTTTGCTGCATCAGGCTTGCCCAAGTGCACAGACGTCCTGCGCGCGCCTTGCCATCGCGTGCGGTCGGTGCTGGGCCGTGCGCATAACGCTCGGGGTCCTTGCAATGAGGGCATCGCGCAAGTGGTGACGCTGCGAAGCGCGTGCGGCCCACGCGGCTGGCGATGCCGGCGCTCATGGTGCTGCACAGTGCTGCGCAATGCCGACAGCACCGGCCGCGAGCAGGCACGGCCCGCCCCTCCGCGCGGGCGCGACCTGTTATGAATCCGCGCACAGGTGCACAACGGCGTCATCTTCTACCTGAGCTCGGACCCGGAGATGTCCGGGACCGAGCAGGCTGCGGCGTCCTGGACCATGAACCCGGCCTGCGGGCACCTGGTGCACCTCGGCAACCTGTTCGTGAGCCGCAAGCGCCGAACGGACTACCCCTCCATGAATGACACGTCCTACCATGCGGCGATACAGAAATACGTCACCGCGCTCGTCTGAGCGCGGCGCGCTGGCGCCCGGCGCCACTGCGCACCCGGCCTGCCCGCGGCGCACCCGTCCATGCGCTGCGGAGCAGCGAGCGCAGCAGGCGAGCGCACAGCGTGCGGTGCCAGCCTGTGCCGAGCTGGTGGAAGCTGTGGGATTGTAGGTAGGCGAGGGGGAGGTGGTGGCTCATCATCTGGCAGGTCGTGACCGCCCCGGCATCCTGCAGGTTGTTGGACCCAGTCATGCAGTCGCAGAGAGTCTTCTGTGCCGAGTTGCTGCGGTGGAGTGCGGAGAGTGCGTCTTGTGTACTGGGCAGCTCATGAGCTCAGCAAGAATGCCGTGCGCATGCGCATGCCTCGGACTGCTATGGACTGCTATGTAGCGGCTGGCAGCTTTGTGTTGTAAGGGTCGACGTGCAAAATTGCACAGCTTTGCAGCGATGCATTTTTTGGATGCACCACTTCTGCTTGGGGTCTCCATTTGGAGAGAGGCGACATGTAGTCTAGATTCTTTGCACACATGACGTTTACTATCATGTGACCAGTGCGTCTCGTTGTCACACCATGTCTGCATGGCCTTGTAACAGCACAGGTGGCAGATAGAATGCTCAGTAAGCCAGAGGTTTGATAGACCGACACAAGCAGTGTTACAAGTCTGTCCTTTTCCCCCCATGACCGTCTCCAACCCTCTCACGAGGACGACAAGCTCATGCAGTAATATGACAAATGGCCACAATGGCCGCCTGCAACACAAAGGAGCTGGCAAGCTTGCTGCTCCGCAGGGATATTAACTTGGGCCCCTGAGAGGAAGAGGCAACAAAGTGTGTACGCACAACGTCCGAGACACTTGCCATCAGCCGCGGTCCACACATGCTCCTAAAGGACTGCTAGAAGGTTACTGTGCAGCACATGCGTGGCACACATGCAAAACCAGTGCTGTGGGAGGCAGAGCGCACAAGATCGCAAAGAGAAAAGCGGGGGGGCTGATGATACTTGATTTTTTTTACAAAATCCCAAGCAGTTGACAAGTGATGGCATTTGGACGGCAATGTGCACCTAAAAACATTCAACCCCTCACCATACCACCCTACCCACGCATAAACATCCTTTGTGTGCCATGCATCGCCATGTGCACTACGCCCAAGCCTCTACTGTGGCTGCTGCGCAGCTGGCAATGAATTCACGCCAAGCCTTACCAGCAGTGTGATCAGGCATCGCTTCTAGGCGGCCACGAACCAGCATTGACTGTCCACGTGCCATTGCGGCTGTCAGTGTGCTCGTCAAGCAAGCTGCCAATGATGTAGATGTCCCCGCGCAGAGAGTCACCGGCTTGGATGCTCGCCTCAATGTTCTCTTGGAGCGCTTCCACCAGCGCGGCAGCCGACCTCTTGGTTATTCCGGTGGCATGTATGCGACAGCTGGTACACCTCCTCACCTCAAACCCGCCCAGCCACTCGGACGTGCCATCCCAGCACTCGCACCCCGACCAGCCAGCGCCGACGTGGAGGATGCCATCGTCCCGCGCCAGGCGCATGCCGTGCATGATCGCCTGGTACGCGTCAGCGGCTTGCACCAGCGCAACCGCATCCTCCTCCATGTCGGCGTTGTGCACGACGTGCTGCACGAGGTGCTCCCACGCAGTCGCGACCAAGCGGTGACGAGGGAGAGCATGCTTGGCGCGGCGGCATCCGGAGACTCGACTCTGTACAATACCTGCCGCTGGTGGCCGTCGTGCGAGATTCTCCCCACAGCCTCGGACAGGCGCGCACGCTCAGCCTGTGTGCGCACAGGACAGTGAGGTTCAAAACATGCAACCTGCATGCATTTTCCCTACCTCAAAGTTATTCTCTGCCATGCTGCCGCACCCTTCTACACGTGACGTGAAGGGCAGCCCAGGCTCAGGCTGCTGGCAGGCCTTGGAAACATGGGACGCACCTCAGAGGTGCGGCGCCTTTGTCTCTCAGCATCAGCCACCACAAAACGCGGCAGCACAGCAGCAAAGCCGCCGGTCTGGTAAACTGGCCGTACACCTGCAACAACGAAAGATATGTACGTCACGCTGCTGCACAACCTGTGCTTGTATTGACTTGCTTGCCAGGGCAGGCGGTCTGTGTCAGAAGCTCCGCACAGCATGCGCTGTAGCACATGCGGACCAGTGCAATATGGAGTTGCACATCACGGAGCAACATGAAATGGAGTATCCGGCATAAACAACCGCAGGCTTTTTTAGAGCAGGGGCGGCCGTGTAATACCAGCTTTTGCTTGTGAAGCAGGTGGCACTCTGGCAGCTGCTCCCAAGGTCAGGAGCAGCAAAGCGGCAAGGCCTCCGCACTGTTGCCTGGCAGCGGACCAGTCATTCAGTGGTGATCCTCTTCCATGCGTTTCAAGAAAATGTGTATACGACACCGCTGTTCAGCGAGGTGCTGAAACTTTTCCAGGCCTGCTCTGATGCTACAGCACACTACCAAGGCGATGCTGATCGGTGGTGCAGCCAAACAAGCGCCGCACCGCACGCCTGCCCAGCTCATAAGGGCGCGCGCGGCCTGGCCCATCAGAACTCACTGCGTTGTACAACGAAAGCGGGAGCAAGCTTGGTGCTTCTCGCTCATCAACGATATGAAAATTGCCGCAGCGCAGGATGTACAGACTGAAGTTGGCTTTGCAGGTGCTGTTTGTCAATGTCTTTCAAAGGACCGATCAGGTAGGCCGGAGGAGCACCTTGCTACTCATCTTGAGGGTTAGGTTAGATGGCGGGATGCATGCACGACACGGAGCAACTAGTAGGACCCATCATCCTAGCCAGGATGATGGAGCTTAAGCTTGCCACATACAAAGCTTTGTAAGATATGTGAGAATGCGCATAACGGCCCTCTCACACAGACGCCAGAGCACCACCTCCGTGCGCACAGCAATGACATCAGTGTTATGTTGGCTGTAAAGTACCAGGCGTGCTTTCAGTTTAAAGCATTGCTAAAGTGGGCTGGGGCGCTGAAGCAACCTTCTCTACACGTCCATGGACTGCACTTCAGCTCGCCATGCTGAGAATGCTATCGCATATATGGCAAAATGCATGCTGCAGGAACCTGCACATCTCAACGACCGGACATCGTAAAATGGCCGGCGCAAATCCGCCGCAGGGCGGGACTCAGCCTCAAAGCTGTTTGCTCACAGCCACGATATGTGGCCTCCGGACACACATGTGTGACAGACCATGGTGCAGGATGCTAAGCAGCCTGTGCACACAAGCGCCCAACTGGCACGGTCAGTAGGACGAATGGCAAGCAGAGTAACAATCACACACGCCAGGCCTGCATCAGCGGGCCGAAACCTTTCACATGCATCCCTTCCTGAGACCTTCCTGGAAAGAAAAGACCTTCGCATGCAAGCCCAAAGCAGGCAGGGCTAATGTGCTGTGAGCCTCCACGCCTGCTCGACGTCGCGCCTCACCGCCATGGACACGGCGGTTACGCGCGTCGTGGTATTTGCCATGGGGCCTGCGGCGCGCGCGCCCAAGCCCGTCTGGTCGTGCGGCGGCGCGTCCCTGGCGTGCGTCTCTGAGTACAAGTGCTTGGGCGTGATGTTTCCGGCTGAGCAGGGCCTTGCCGCCGGGTTCCTTCACCTGCGCGGGCGCCTGCATGACACTGGGGTGCTGTGGCAGCGGCAGTTTGCTGAGTTGGGTGACGGGCTGTCCTTGGAGCTCATGCGCCAGCTAGATCTCCAGGCCGTCCCGCCCGCGGGGTCGCATGCCTGCGAGGTGTGGGGTGTACGCATCTGCCAGGCCGCGCAAAACAAGCCCGTGAGCATTAGAGCACGGGCTTGTTTTGCGCGGCCTGGCAGATCGCACACCTGCAGCTGTGGTGCCGCCTGCTTCAGCTGCCGCCCAGCGTTTACCAAGCCACTGTGCTGCGGGAGTTGCGGGTGTTGTCGCCGTCGCACATCTGGCTGCGCAGCGCGTGCCGGTTTTGGAATGCATTGGCGCAGGGCTCCATGTATGTCAGTGGCGGGCGGTTGCGCTTTCTGATTCGAATCATGCCATCGATCTGAATGATGTGAAAAAACTTGGCCTTGTCCCTGTACACGTGCCTGACTGACCTGGTAACTTTGCATGTCGATCGCCACTGCCTGGCGTTGCTTTCCATAGCTGATTTATGCGCTTGCACGCCGCTCGCGAGCAGCACTGCTGGGAGCCTTGTGATATTTGTCCGGGCATGTGTGCGGTCGAATGCGATGACAATTGCGCACACATGCCCTTCGCAGGGCGGCAGCTCATGCAAATACCTACGGTGGCTTAGCCTGCCAGCTAACGCTCGGTGAAATGCGTTTTCCCGCCTGCGCCTGGGAATGGCGCGGGTGCTCAAGGTTGAATGAATGAATGAAGTGCGCTTGTGCGCTTCCAGCTGGGGTGCTCCATGCTCCCCTCCGTGGCGCAGCGGTATCAGGGGGCCTGCCGCGCCGAGCGGGTCTGTCCGTGTTGCGACCAGGGCGCTCTTGTGGACGAGTACCACGTTCTGTTTGAGTCCCGGCTTCTCGGGCCGCCCGTGCGCCTTCCGCGCACTTGCTCCCGCACAGCAGAACTATTGCTTGCTTATGTTAGGCACCCAGACGCCCTCGCAGTGGTCCGCTGCATGCTTGCCTGCGAAGCTGCGATTATGTATTGATCTGTGGCACTGCATAGCCCTGCGTAGAGTTTCGCTCGTATCAGCCAAAGTTGGCTGATGCATGGTTGTTATTCAGTCATTCATTCTGTACGCTGATGCAGAGTACGCTGGGCACGTTGGCGGGCGCCGCGGGGACAGTCTGCTCTCTGGCTGTGGCGTGAAGCACGGCTGCCTGCTGAGCCCGCGCTCTTTGGGCCTTTCCTAACTGGCCTGCACTCAGCCCTGCTGCCGGGCGCCGCACCGCACGCTTGCTAGACTAAAAGGGCCGGCATGGTATGGCCTAATGGCTCACTGCATCGTTAGAATGGAGTTTGTAATGGGCTTGGTGCTCCACGCTGGCTTTGCGCGCTGGAAAATCGCTGCCGCACAGGACAGGTCACAGAACTTCTGTCTTAATTCGGAAGTAATCCATGCAGGTTCGTTCCATGCATGTGACTCTGCAAGCGCGATCTTCGGGTGCTGCGCGATCTCCGGATGCTCGTGCGGCCTGGCTGCACTTTGAGAGAAGCTATGGTAGTAAAACCCGACCCTAACAGCATGCATGTGATCAGGGTTCGACTAGCGATGACATACAACAAGCGACAGGCTCCGCGCACAACATCCCCGCTCAGCGCAACAGGCGGAACAATACGCTCTGCAGAGCGACATTGTTTTACCGTAAGCTCTTACCGGACTGCACATTGCCCGATGAGACATGCAGCAAATGCTGCTCTCTTTCTCTGTGCTGCTTCCTCCCTGTTCAAGACCACGCAGGCGGTGTATTTCTACATGTACTCTGGACCGAATTTCGACTGGATAAAAAACTGCTCTGTAAACCATGCAAAGTCGGTGGAGGCGCTGCGGCACAACATGTACGCTGGCGAGGTGCTCTTCCAGGAGCGGTTGGAACACCACCCAGAGCGTGAGCCCCCGTTCTGTTTTGAGCGCTCTGGTTGTCAGGAGGAAGGCAGAGCATGGGGGCATGCTGAGTGACCATGTCCCTGTGCAGGCGTGTTTGACGACAACTGGGAGCGCGCTGAGCTGTTTGTGGTTCCAGTCCTCATGGTCCTTGCCTACTGGGAGCACTGGGGTCCCGACCCTGGCTGCAATGGCATATCGCTGAATGAGCAGCTAGACATCACGGGCAAGGCCTTGCTTGAAAGCCCCTACTTCAGGGCCAAGGGCGGCCGCGACCACCTGATCGTGTCCGACCACCACGGCTTGAACTACATGGACTTTGACAGCACTACCTACTTCAAGACGGTGCGCCCTCGCCGCGGCAGCAGGCCGACCTGTGCACACCCCTGCACGTTTGCTCTGCCAGACACTGAGTGGTGCTGCACGAGGCTGCAGGCGCTGGCCAATATGACAATCGCACACTTTGAGACGCCCGAACAACAAGGCGCCCTCCGCCCCTGGCGCTGCACTATTGCAGTCCCATACCTGCACAAGGCCGTTGCACCTCTGACAGGCAGGCATGCTGGGCACGACGAGAGCAGCCTCCTCCCGCGCGACAAAGGCGTGTTCTTCATGGGTACGGGCCTGTGGTGCACCCGAGCAAGGCCGCTGCACTCCGCTGGCATGCATGACAGCGCCCTGAGCGTCCGGCCGGCGTCGCAGGCAACATGGACGGTCGCCCAGCCTACGACCTCCGACGAGAGGTGGCCAAGAGGATCATCCCGCTGACGCAGTACAACATGACGTTTGTGAGCACCAACGATGAAGAGGTCAACCTGTACTTCCCCGAGCGCTGCCCGATGCCGGCATGCTTCGACCTGCCGCGGTGCGCTGCCTGCGCGCCCAGGAAGCCTGCTGACGCGCGTGCGCGTCGCCCTGCGCGCGCTGGCGCCGGTGGGGTGCCCGTGCCCGTGCTCATGCGGGCGCCGGCGCCTGCGGGCGCCGGCGCCGGTGCTGGTCCGTGCGCCGGTGGTGGTCAGGGTGCGCCAGGCTGTACCACTGGCATGCTCAAACAGGGCGTCAGTGGGTTGCGAGTGCACTCTCACTGCAAGACAGCCGCATGATGACAGCGCGCAGCAATGGCGCCGACGGTGCTGACCTCGATGGTGGGGCAGGTGCGTCGACTGCTCTCTCCACAACGCGAGCCACACAACCCTGTACTCGCATCGGCTGCAGCAGTCCGAGTTCTGCCTCATGATCTCCGGAGACAGTCCCAGCTCCAGGCGCCTGTTCGACGCGTTTGCGCACGGAGCGGTTCCCATCATCGTCAGCAACCGCCTCTGGCATGTCGCTATGCCCTTCCCAGCTCAGGTGAGCCGCACACGGCACCCCCCTGCACCTCCTCCTCTGAGCGACACTGCTGCTAGCACTGCGGTCAGCGCTTGTCCCTTAGGGTGCTGCAGCGACTCACATAACGGGGCAACATGGCAACATGACAGTTAATAGCCAGCCCCTCAAAGGTCTTGCACAGTGATGCCGAGCTTTTGCGCCTGCAGGTGCCATGGCCGGACCTGGTGTATTCGCTCGAAGACAACTTCACCGAGGAAGAGTTTATGGCGGTGATGGCGACACCCAAGGACACCCTCGCGCGCAAGCGCACGCTTATAAAAAAGTATCTCAGGGAGGTCAGCTGGAATCACCCGAGCTCGCGCGTGGTCGACAACATTTTGGATGAGGCAAAGAGGTACTGCATGTAACTGAGGCTCTGTGCCAGGTCCTGTTACTGTTGCAGGGGTTTGTGAGCATGCTGTCGGGGCGCCATGCTAAGCCTTTGTTGTGTATAAAAACATGTTGAGCCTGTTCTTGTGAAGGAGCCATGTTTTTAGATGTGTTTTCAGCACGGTGTGCACTGCATACCATCTATGCACTGCATACCATTTATGCTCTGCATACTAGTATGCGTTGATTGCACTTCCATGTGGCAAGCCTGGCTATCAGAACACATGTTGTGTTCATTTAGGTGCTGCGCCCAAGGCCGGCACAGAGCAAGGTCGCTGGATGTTGCGTCTTGAAGAACTGCTGCCAGTCATTGTGAGCTGAAGGATGCCGTAACCTCCGCATGAATGATGTCGTCCCGACTGTGCATTCCTGACAAGCACTGATGTAAGTGACTTTGAGCATTCCTGTCAAGCACCGATGTAAGTGACTTCAAGCATTCCTGTCAAGCACCAATGCAAGTGACTTTGAGCCACTTGGCTATTTGAGGCACTTGCTATGTTGCCTATTCCATCTCAACACAGGAGCGTGTCCACGCAGCATTGAGCACCGCGGGCGTGCGCGATGCGGCGATGCGTCCGCAGCCGTCTGGCATGCTCCCACACACCGGCCGTCCTTACAAAGACACTGCCAGCGGCAGCAGGCCCGCGCTTCTGCCAGCGCTGTGAGCACAAGCTTGGCGGGTGCGCGGGCCAGGCGCCGGCGGGCGGGTTGGCGCCCGCCCTGCACCACGCCCCGCACACCGCACACCGCCCCGCCCCGCTCACCGCGCCTGGCGAGCAGGCCTCGGCCGCGGCGCTTCCACCGGGCCGGCCGACGCCCGCCGGCTGGTGCTGGACGCGGCTGCGGCGACTCCGGCGGGCCAGTGGCCGGCGGAGGGTGCCGCGCCGAGTTGGCGGCAGCAGCAGGCTGACCGCGGCTGCTGGCCGCCCCCGTGCACCGCCCGCCGCACGGGCGGAGAGCATGCAGCGGAGCGTGGATGGCAGGGCGCGCGCGCGGGCTGCGCGTGTGGAGCGGCCGCCGCAGGCGCTGCGCGCCGGGCGCCGGCGCGCCACAGCCCCTCTGGGCCGGCGCCTGGCACGCCGGCGCAGCGCCACAGCCTGCAGGGAGGGGTGGCGGGCATGCGGGCACGGACGCGCGGCGCGCGCGGAGGCCCGGCGGGCGGTCGTCCGCGGCAGCTGCCCTCATTGATAGTGCGCCACCAGCAAACGCCGCCCCGCGCTAGTCCGGCTGCGTCGCCTGCGCTGCATGCGTCAGCACCTGGACGATGACATGTGTGGCCGCTGGCACAGACTGCGACGTGCGCGCGTGGCCACGGGCGGCGCCGCTGCGGCGACGGTGCGCCGTCGCGCGCCGCGGCGACGCGGGCAGACGCCGGGCGCCGCGCTGCGGGAGCGGGGGGCGCGCCGTCTGCGTGAAGCCCTGGAAGAGCGCGGCGCTGCCCGCGCCGAAGCGCGAGCTGCCCGCGCCCTGGCTGGCGCCGCCGAGCACGTCCTGGGTGAACGCGCCCAGCGGCAGCGCCAGCGGCCCACCGGGCTGCGAGCCGCCGGCCAGCTGCGTGAAGCCGTCGCCCAGGGGCAACTGCGAGGCGCCGCCTGGCGCCGCCTGCGACTGCGTCTGCGCGCGCGCCACGCTCTCGCGCTGAGCGCCGGGCGCGGCCGCGGCTGGCGGCCATGCTACGACCTTCTTGTAAACTCGCGCACTCTGGAATTGGCAGACAAGCAGGTGCCGCTTTCCTGCAAAAGCGCTGCATGCCGAGCGCGCCTGCTGCCAGCCGCCGAGCTGCGTGGCAGGCCCGCCGAACGCGCCGCCGCCGCCGCCGCCAAAGCCATAGCCGTACCCCGCGAGCGCCAGGTCGCCGGGCGCCTGGCCGGCGCCGCCGCGCGCGCCGCCGTCGCCGCGGTCGCGGTCGCCGAGGCCCGGGATGGCGTACGGCAGCTGGCTGGGCGGCAGCCGGTAGCCGTCCAGGGCGCTGGCCTGCGTCATGCCGGCCATGCCCAGCTGCGAGCCGCCCAGCTGGCTGGCCTGCGCGCGGCGGCGCCGCGCTGCAGCCCCGCTGCGTGCCGCCGGGGCCCATGGTTGAGGCCAGGAGCCAGCACGTCAGCTGGCACTCGCCACGGACACGCTGCACGGGCCTGCAGCCGTCCGCAGGCCCAAGCCCATTGAGCGGCCCAAGGGCATACGCGTTGCATGCAGACACCCGTCTTCAACTGGCTTTCCCTGCATGGCGCCAGGACGCGGCTCCGGCGCACCTGCGTGGCCAGGCCGCTGGCCTGCGTGGCGGGCCCCCGCGCTGGCAGGGACAGCTCCGGCGGCAGCGGGATGCCGTCGGGCGCGGGCACCGGCCGTCCGCCGGGCGCGCGCGGCAGTGCTGGCCGGCTGCCCGCGGCCGCACCCGCAGACACAAAGCGCGACGAGTGCGCGCCGCCCAGCGCAAACGCGCGGCTGTCAAAGACCTGCGCGCGCGCGCTCAGGCGGCCGCGCCTCTGCCGGCGGCACCGAGGGCCTGCGGCATGCCTACGCTCGTGGGCGCCAGGCTGCGAGCAAGGGCACGCCTGTGCTGCCCTTGCAAAGCAGGAAACGCATACCCTGCAATGGCTTGGGCATGCGCAGCATGCCCGAGCATGCTGCAGGGCGCAGCACGCGCGCGCGCCTTGGACGGCCGCGCGAGCTGCACGAGCGACGGCTTGAGCGCGGACAGCGGGCCCTCCACCAGGCAGCGCTGCTCCCTGAAGTGGCCCAGCAGCGCGTTCCACAGCGGCTGCCTGCCCAGCGCCTGCGCGCGCACACACATACCCTAACACTCCCTGAAGTGGCCCAGCAGCGCGTTCCACAGCGGCTGCCTGCCCAGCGCCTGCGCGCGCGCGGCCGCGCGCTCGCGCGGTTGCCGGCTCGCCGCCGCCCTCCCGCCGCTACGCCCTTGTCGCAGGGGGCTCAGGGCAGCGACACAGGCCCCCTAACGCATGCTCAGCTGCAAGAGCACGGAGGACGCGCGCCGGCCAGGGCAGGCGCGCTGCCGCGCGCAGCCACCAGCGGCGGCACAGCAGCGCGGGGCGCGCCTTGGGGTTGCCCAGGATGATGAGGCCAAACTTGGCGCGCGTGAGCGCCACATTCAGGCGCCGCGGGTCGCTCAGGAAGCCGATGCCCTACGCGCGCGCGCCAGGCTGGTCACTCCAAGCACGCCGCCCGAGACCGGAGCGCCACGGCGCGCCCGCACGCCGGCACGCCCTGTTTGCCACTTCATGGGAGACGCGCATGCACCAGGGCTGGCGCCGCGGCGCGCGTCGCTCAAAACGGCCCTCATCCCACACACACTGACCGGACACACTGGGTGCGCGCGGGGCGCTGGCGGCTAGGCTGGCCGCGGCTGTGGCGCGCGGCGGGCGGCGAGGCCGCACGTTTGGCGCGCCTGGTGCCCAATGCACCGCACGCGGGAGAGCAGGATGAGGTCTTTCTCGTGCCCCTGGCAGATCTTACGGTTAGGGTCAATTCAGGGTAGGGCGGGCGGCGCGCCTGGTGCTCGTTGGAGCGCACGCAGGAGAGCAGGATGATGTCCTTCTCGCGCCCCTGGAACGCGTCCACGCTGCTCACCTCCACCTGCGCGCCCGCGCGCGCCCAGGCCGACGCTTGCAGCGTGGCAGAAGAGGGCGCGCTTGATTGCCCGCCCAGGCGCAACAGGCGCGTGTGCGTCGGGGCGCCGCCGACTGTGCGTGGCGCCCGCGCGCACCAGCAGCCAGGCGCGCGGGGCCCCTGACGAGCAGGGTGGGTGTAACGTTGCTGCTCCTGCTGCACAGCGGCCTGCCGGAGCTCTGTACGTCACAGCGCAGAGTGTGACACGCCGGCGCCGCAGGCCCGCAGCGCGCCGCAGCGCCCCGCGGGCGCGCGGCGCCGGGCGGGCGCGCGCCTCGGCGTACTGCGCCGCGGCCAGCGGCCCGGAGCGCGCCAGCGTGGCCAGCACGTGCGCGCGCTGGCCCTCGTAGGGCGTGATCACGCCGACCTGCTCCGGCGCCACGCCGCCGCGCAGCAGGTGCGTGACCACCTTCTCCACGCTGGCGGCCTCTGCGCGCGCGCGCGGCAAAGGTTGGCTTTGCCCACCCTGCGTGTGGGCGCGGCGCCGGGAAGCAGCCGCGCGCGGGCCTGGTTGCTGCCGCGGCCGCGCCCGGCGCACCCCGCGGCCCGAACGGCGGCCTGACCGGCGGCACGCGGCGGGCGCGTCAGCAGGCCGCCGGGCGGCCGGCAGGCCGTTCGTCGTTTTGTCGCCGCCGGCACCCGATCCCGAGCAGGCACAAAGGCACGCAAGGCACGGCGCGCGCCTGCGCGGTTGAGGTAGGAGGTGCCGGACGGCGCGATCTCCTCGGCGCCCAGCTGGCAGTAGAAGAGCATGGGGCGGTCGGGCACGGGCCAGGGGAAGGCGGCGCCCGGCAGCGTGCGCGCGGCGGCCGCCACGCCGTTCTGCAGCTTGCCCTCGTAGAACATGTCCGAGGGGAAGGCGGACAGGCAGGGGTGCATGCGGTACTGCACGGTCAGCCGGTGCGGCCGCACGCCCAGCAGCACCAGGCGCTCGAACAGCGACTGGCCCAGGCCCGCCTTGGCCGCCTGCGGCCCGCGCGGCGCCCCCGGTCACCGGCGCGGCGCGTGTAGCGGTCGCCATTGAGCGCTTGGGAACGACAACCTTCTCGATGGACGCGGCGCAGGACCAGAGGCCTCTAGGCCTCCAGCAGGCCGCACACCCGGCGGCATGGAAGCCACCGTGCAGCCGGCAGCATGCGGGGGCCGACCCGGGGAGCGCGCCTGCTTGGACATGATGACGGGCCCCAGCTGGCAGTGGTCGCCGACCAGGCAGACCTGCTTGGCGCCCATGACCAGCGCGGTCAGGCTCTCCACCTCCGTCGCCTGCGTGCTCTCATCCAGCAGCACCTGCGGCGCGCGCCGGCCCGTCAAGGCCCGCAACGCTCCCGCCGCGCCCGCTGCACGCGGGGCGCACGTGCACTCCTGGCCATTCAAGTGCGAGTCGGCGAGCGTGGAGGCATCAGCTGTGCAAGTGCTGCCGCGGCCGCCCTGTGACAGCGACACCGCTTCTGGCACCGGGTGCTCTGCGCGTCCTCCGGCGCCGCGCGCGGGGCCGCGCCTTGCGGAAGCGGAAGTGCGCCAGGCGCGGGTCGCCCGCGCCCGCGCAGGTCGCGCACACGACGTCCGCGGCCTGCGCGCGCGCGCCGCGCCGCTGGGCGCCCGCCCGGCAGCCGCGCCCGAGCGCGGGTGGGGGCATGCCAGGCTGCGCCCCAGCCCGCTCGCGCTTGCACAGGCAACAGGCGGGCCGCGAGTCCTTCCCGTATTAGGTGTGAATTCTGCAGACCACCTCGTGAGGACAAGCTCGTGCCTCCAGCAGTACGCGCAGGGGCAGGGTCACTGTGCTGCACTGCGGCCAGCAGCCCCCAGGCAGGCGGCCCACGCCAGCCGCGCGCCTGCAGCAGCTCGCGCTCGGTGGCGCGGGCGAGCGCGCGGAAGCGGCGCTCGTCGGCGGCGGCCAGCTCGCCGGCCTCCTCGCGCAGCTGCGTCAGCTTGGCCAGCTCGCCGCCGCCCGCCACGCCGACCTGGCGCGCCTGCGCGCGCGCCGCCGGCGCTCAGCGCGCCCTCCACGCCCGCGGACCCTGCTGTCAGTAGCCGTCTGCGCAGCCGCTGCAGGCGCCCCGCGCGCGCGCGCGTCCTGGCGCACACTGCGCGCATGCGCGGCGCAGGGGCGTGGAGGCGAGCTGACGGCGAGCTGGGCGAGCACGGCGCAGGGCTCCAGCCGGTATACAGGGTTGGGGCAGGCGCGCCTGCGCGTGCAGCGTGAGCGGCTCCACGCTGGACGCGATGCCCTCGCGGCTGCGCGCGACCAGGCGCACGACCTTGAGCCCGGTCGCCGCCACCTTGGCCGCCAGCTGGTCCACCGCCACGTTGCTGGGCGCCGCCACCAGCACCTGCGCGCCCGCATATATGGTATTTGACATTGTCGGCTGCAGGGCGCGCAACAGGCAGCTCTGGCCTGGCCCGGATTCTGGCGCGGGCGGGGCGCCTGGGCGCCAAGCGGGGCGGCGCGCGCCGCCGTGCGGGCCCCGCGGTGCGCAGGAGCAGAGTGGGAGCGGGGCGCGCCTGGCCCTGCGCCTGGCGCGCCAGGTGGTAGACAATCGAGGCGGACGTGACCGTCTTGCCGGTGCCGGGCGGGCCCTGGATCAGCGACAGCGGCGCCGTCAGCACCGCCGCCACCGCCGCCAGCTGCGGCGGGTTGAGCTCGGGCAGGCCCGGCGCGGACAGCCGGCCCGGCAGCGCCGCCTTGACCGCCTGCGGCGCCACCTCGTGCCCCAGCAGCCTGCGCGGCGCGCGCCCCCGCTGACGGCGCTGGCGCTGGCCGCAGCAGCCTCCTGCCGTGTCAAGCCTGTGCACGCACGGCGCGGCTTCCATCCCGGCCGCCTGCGATATCTGCCCAGGCTCGGCTCCTGACAGGACGCTCGGGGACACACGCCTGTCCAGGCCCGCGTTCCCCGGCGCGCGCCCGGCCAAACGCAACGCGCCCCAGGCCACCGCACGCGCGGCACCGCCCGGCACCCCGCAGCTGCGGCGCACTGCGCGCGCGGCCGCCCCGGTCCAGCGGCAGCCGGACAACACAGGGCAGCCGGCCACCGACGACGCAGTCGGAGCGCGGCTCATCTGATCAGAAGACGCGCGCGCACCGGTGGTACAGGTAGCCGGACACGCACGCGTCGTCCACGGCGAACGCCTTGAGCGCGCGCTGCATGCGGTCGAACGTGGCGCTCTTCCACACAAACTCGACCGTGTAGCCGACCGTGGTGGCCACGGGCGGCGGCCCGCCGCCGCGCAGCTCCACCGCCACCTCCTCGCTCGCCTCGGACAGGCGCACCACCACGCCGCCGCCCGCCCAGGGCCGGTTGTCCGCTCCCGCGCACGTGTGCCGCAGGCGCAGCTCGTCGCCTGCGCGCGCAGCGCGCGGCCGTGGGCCGCCCGGGCGTGCAGGGCATGCTCGAGCGTCGCGGCACCCATGCACTGCGTTCCGGGGTTGGCGGCCTTCAGCACTTCAGTGACAGGCACACGCGCATCCGAGCCGACAGCCCCATGCGCAGGCATGGGCGCGGCGGGCGCGGCGCGCGGCGGGCGCGGCGCGCGCCGAGCACGAGGCGCAGCGCGGAGTCGTCGCGCGGGAACACGAAGCGCGCGACGCGCCGCTGGTTGAGCGCCGTGTCCCAGGCCACGGTCACGTTGTGCCGCGCCTGCGCGCGGCGCGGCGCCCCGCATGAGCGCCGCCCCGGCCGCGCCCGGCGCCCGCGCCTGCGCCGGGGGCGGCGCTGCGCCCTCCGCCCCGAAGCCCACTCGCGCTGGTGAGAGAGCGCTGGTGCGTCCAGGCACGCAGACAGGCGTGCCGGGCGGTCCTCTGTCGAGCGGGAGCTGAAGCGCGGCACAGAGCCTCATTATACCCTTGACCTACCCTAGCCCTCCGCGGCGCTCTCCAGAGCCCGGACCTGCGCCTCCTTCATGGCGCGGTCGTGCGCGGCCTCCAGCGCCACGAGCGGCCCGAACACGTTCTGGTACGCGTACGCGTCCTCGTACCTGCGCGCCCGCGCCGCGCGCGCCCGCCTCGGCGCCGGCCGTCGGAGGTGCACCCTATACCCTACACCCTAAAGCTCGCACCGCCCGCCCCAGCGGCACACGGCCTTCTCCTGCAAGGCACGAACAGCGCCGCGGCGCCCCGGCGGCGGCCGGCCGCGCCCGGGCGGCCGGCGCGGGGGCGGCGACCCGCACCTGAGGGCCACCGGCGCAGGCGCGTCCTGCGCGCTGGGCGGCGCCAGGTCGGCCAGGCTGGCGGCCGGGTTGGCGCGCCAGGCGTCCTCCAGCGCGCCGGCCTGCGCGAGCGTGAGGTGCCGCGCGCGCGCCACCTCCGCCGGCCCCGGCTGCCGCACGAGCCACGGCACGAACGCGCGGTCCTCGATGAGCGGCTCCCAGAGCGCCAGGTCCAGGCTGCGGCGCGGCACGGCATCTGCGTTATTTCTCTGCGTTTGCTGCCGGAGCCATGCGGACCGGGCGGCTCCTCACAGCACACGCCAGCCGCCAGAAGCCCCCCGGCAGGTGCTGCGCCTGCTGGCCGGTCAACGCTCTGGGCGCCCGCCCACAGCACCCGGCTGCTACAATGGCACGAGCCTTCCGGCACGCTGCTGGGAAGGGCGCCGCCGCAGGCCTGCGCGGCGGCGCGGGGCGCGGCGGCGGGCGCGTGCCTGAGCTCGCGCAGGCCCGGCGCCGAGGGCGCCGTGTTGCGGCAGAGCAGCACCACGCTGTTTTCGCTGCGCACCTGCGCAGTCGCGCATCAATACGCTCTGTCACAGCAGCCCGCGGGGTTTCAAGACTTGCACGCGCCACGGCAGCCATGTCCAGCATTCAAGCGTCACGGCTGGACAGGCAACTGCCACGCGGCCCACCGGCACAAAGCCCAGCGCGAAAGCGTTGCGGCTGCCGCACGCGTAGCACTCCAGCAGCGCGTCGCCCAGCGGCGAGTCGCGGTGCAGCTGGCACTCGCGCACGCGCGCCTTCACCTGCGCGCCGCGCGCGTCCACAGGATGCGTAAGGGATCTAGCACTCTGCACAGCAGCGCGCGTCCACGCTGCAGCCTGGCGCCCGTGACGTCCGCCGCAGGGGCGGCAGCGCGCCGACAGGGTGAACGGCGGCAGGGCAGCTGGCGGGCGCGCGTGCGGTCCCGGCAGGGGCGGCACCAGGTGCAGGACGATGCACGAGGCCGTGCCGGTGGTGCGCCCGTTGCAGAACCACTTGCCGGACTTGACGCACTTGACGACGCTGGCCGCGCTGTGGATGCCGCAGTACCTGCCGCGCGCGCGACACGCTCAGGCGGCGGCGATCGCAGGGCCCGTGCGGCATCCAGTAGCGCAGCGTGGCACGGCGAGCGGCCGATCCAAGCGCTCCTGGAGCACTCGCCCCCCGCGGTGGGCAGCAATACAGGCTGCATGTGTCCAGGCGCTGCTGCCGCACGACACGGCGAGCGCGCGAGCAGGGCGCACGAGCAGGCCCACTCCGGCGCGCTCTGCGCAGCCGCGCCCTCCTGGTCCTCAAAGTTGAGCTGCGCGGCGGGACGCCGGCGGTCAGCAGGACGCGCCAGGACGTCTGGACAAGAAAGCGAGCGACGCACGAGCGCTCGCTAGAGCTTGTGTGCGGGTGAGTGTCAGCACCTCGCTGACGCGGTCGGTCACCCCGCTGACGCTTGACCCGTCTGCATGGTCCAGCGCTGGAGCCGCCTGCGCTCCGCCCGCGCAGTGTCACACTCGACGACAACCAACAGGACCGCCGCAGAACGTGCACACGCCGCGTGCTCCCGACCCATAGAGAGCGGCCTGAATGAAGAGTGGGCAGCAGCGCACCACTGCCGTCGCCTGTGACACTGCTTCATCCCACACGGAGGTCGGCACGGAGTCCTGCGCCTCCGACACACGTCAGCGCTCGCGCTCGCAGCCCTGACGCCTGACACCTGGGTGAGCGTCACTGTGGGAGAGCGCCGACAGCATCCAGGCCGCCGCCTGCAGCACGAGGCGCGAGCGCGCACATGCGGCAAGGCGTGGAGGAGTCTGGCGCACCTGCGTGAAGTCTGGCAGCCTTGCGCTCGCAGGCTGCGAGTCGTATGCTGTGAAGCTGCTGCTGTACTGCGCCTCTTGCAGCAACTGCTGCGATGCAAGCTGCATGGCGACAATGTTTGAGCCCTGGGTATGCGGGCCAGCTTGCGCTGGGCCTCCGGGCATCCCTGCTGCTGGACGCACAGCTCTCTGCTGTTCTTTTATCGCTTGCGAACAAGCCAAGAACGCCTGAGGAGCCCCGCTTTGCCCCGCCCGTAACCACGCTTTTTGTGCGGACCGCTTACGGGATTTGGCCAGGAGGCTGCCCAGCAGTGCTGGCCAGCATGATCCTCTTCACTCATTCATTCCCTCATACATTGCAAGTGAAGGTCCTTAGGATCACGATGGACGTGAGCTTCGACCCGTGCTCGGATAGCATGCTGCCTTCAGAGCGCACGTTGCGGCGCTGTTTTTCTGGCGCTGCAGAGGAGGTGCCCGCATATTGCATGGGCGCCGACAGCAAGGAGCGCGAGTTTTTCTGTGACTGAAGTCGTTGGGCAGGCAGGCCGAGCTTGCCTCGCTCCCAGAGGAGTCCTGCTCACCCCTGGCTGTGCTTGGATTGCAGCAGCACTGCATATGAAGTGAAGGCGTGCAGATCAGTGCATATATATGCACATATATGAGGACTATGCCTCAGCTCCTTGTGCAGGACGCAGCGTCCACATATAGCTGGTCAGCCAGTTTAAAAACTTGCCTCACCAAGGACGCCTGTTTATGGGTTGAGCTTATACAGCATAATATAAACATTTTATTGCAAGTTGGCACGGGCGGGCATGGCGCAGTTGGCTAGCGCGTGGGTCTCATATTTAATATGACGCACGAATACGTGTGCTGTCCACCCAATGGGTGATCCCGAGGTCGTGAGTTCGAGCCTCACTGCCCGCACGAGCTCTAAAGGTTTTTGGTCGTCATTGTGCTTTTGGGATGGGCGCTGGCTATTTCACATGCATTGTGCCTGAGCACACTCTGGTGGGTGGAGTCATAAATGCATGTCCAGTGTGCTGTGCTGCCTTGAGCAACTTGCCTTGCACCATGTCTGCCCAGTGTGTGCCCTTTACTGCTCGGTGGCCACTGGTCTCATACGTGACGGTTGCAGGCAACACGATGTTGAGTGTGTTGACGGTAGCAGACAACCCAATGCAATAGCCTTGCATCATACAGAGAGCCACTGAATGCCCTTTTGCTGCTGGGTGGTACTTTTATGGGGATGGCTGCAGACAACATAGTGCGTGCCTGTCAATACCGAAGTTGCACTTGTTCTGACGGGTGGAGACATACCTGCCTGTCTATCCCCATGATAGACACACATTATGCTGCTTTGGGCAACTTGCCAACTAGCCGTGTTGGGGCGGGTAATGGTGGGACAATGAGCACAGCTCATGTGTTGCGCCGGGCGGCCTGCAGCTAGGAAGCGCTACATCAGCCTTGTGCTACGTAAGCTGGAATCACAGTGCGGGCACAGGATACGTGCGCAAGCCAAGAGTAGAGGTGCTGTCACCGCACGAGCCTCGCACTCATCAACAGCCCCTTGCAACCCTGACAATTCGAACATGGCCTGGCCAGCCAGACGTTTTCCTCTCAACTAGGGTGTGTGCAACCGTGTGCAGGTACAGACGCGCGCTTGTGCTAGCACTATCAGGCTCTTCAGCGTCAAAGGCCGCACGCGCAACTTAGCCCTGCATTCTTGGCGCCGCAGCGTGGGCGCAAGGCTGCTTGCGCGGAGGGCAGGAGCTCGTGCACAGAGCCAGGGTGCAGAGGTTGGCTGTGCACCGGAGCATGTGCGCAATGCCAGGCAGCCAACCTGCTACACCCGTACGTGCGCGCAGTCTGCCGTAGCAGCTGCCGCCGCGCACCTGCCCGCTGACTTCCGCGGCCCCATGCTCGCGCACTTCCTTCACAAGCAGGTGCGGGCCATTATCACAAAGCGTGTGACACGGCCACGCGCTGAGCCGCTGGTGCACCTGGTGTGTGCGCTAAGTTTGCGACCTGGGCGCGGCTAGGCCGCGCCGCGCTGGAGAGACAGGCGAGGCGCGGCCACGGTGCTGTGCCAGCGGCGAGCTTGCCCGCGCGCGCTCCGCGTGTTGCTGGCCGCCGCGCTGCTCTGCGCGCTGGGGCGCGGGCCCGGCGCGGGCGCGCGCTCCCTGCAGCAGGCCAACCAGGCATTTTATCCGGGCGCTGCGCCGCTGGACCAGGCGACGCAGGCGCAGGCGCGCCTGCCTCTGTGTCATGCCTGGCTGCGTCATTCGTCTTTACGGCAGGGCGTGCTTCTTGTGCAGCCTATGGTAAGACAGCCGCTGTTCCAACCTGAGTTTGTCTAGGAGAGGTTGCACAAAAATCGTGAGCATCTCCTTACAGCGCCCGTGCAGCTCCTCCAGGCTCGGCAGGCGAGACTGAAGGTTGTGTAAACGAGCAGCCTTCGCGTGGCCGTCACGGAGGTGGCGCCCGCCCGGGCAGCAGGACAGTGCCTCAAGCTGCGTTCCTCGCGCCCGCGCAGGTGCTCAGCCTTGCACAGCGCCAACCGCGGCCGCTCCCGGCGCGCGCCAGCCACGCCGCGGCGGCGCCCGCCCAGGCTGACGGCCGCGCGGGAGCCGCAGGCCGCGGCGGCCCACAGGCGCCCGCGGGCAGCGCCTCAGGAGCGGGGCCGGACAGCGGGCGGGCGCCTGGGGGGCCTGCAGGCAGGGCGCCTCCAGTGGCGGCAGCGAGCGGGGAGCCGGCGGCGGCGGCGCCCGCGCCCGGCATGCGCTCTGTGACCCTCACGCCGACCGGCACCGCGCGCCGCACGCTGGCGGAGGTCAACGCGCAGGCGCCGACGTACACAGGCGCGCGCGACCTGCTGCGCTAATCCTATGCCTGGCCGCGGCCAGCCTCGCGCGGTGGCCGGGCGCGGCGACCTGTGGCCCGGCGTGGCGCACCTGCATTTAAGTGTTGGTGGCTGGTCGGCAGCTTTGCTGCATGTAAGATTCGACAGGCTCTCAGGGCGTGCCAGCGGAGGCGCCTGCCCTTGCTGCTAGTCTAGCCTTCACGTGTGAGGCCACGTATGCGCCGGGCGCAAGCCGCGGTGAGGCCGTGCGCGCGCGCCCGCAGACCCCTCCACGGGGTACAGCGTGCGTCCCGTCGCGAGCTCCGCGACGGCCAATGCGGCGCCCACGCCGACCATTGCTGGCGGCGCGACCGTGGCGGCGGCCAACTCCGACAGCCTGTCAGCCAGCCAGGCGCGGCGCACCCTGCGGCAACCCCCACCCTGCGACACCCTCGTGAGTAGGCGCTGACATTAGGGGCGGCGTGGTGGCTGTGCGGATGATATTCTGGTAGGGGGTGCCGCCGCTGTGCCTGCGGCGTGGCGCTCCAGGCTCCCGCATCATCCCGCCATGCAGGCAGACGCCACCTGGCGTCATGCGTGGCCCTGCAAGCCTGGCCGCACGCTGTATGCCCATTACGGCGGAGACCGGTAACGGCTGTGCGATGAGGTGCCTGCCGTGCCTGGGCGGCGCACAAGGTGTTAGCTGGAGCACAGCCGTGCAGCACCAGCTGTGCCTGATCGACAGGATGTCCCTCAGCGTCGCTGGCCTTGGCCCCAGAGGCCCTGCTGCGTGTTTAGCTGCGCAGGCTGGTGAGCCTCCTTGGTGCGGCCAAGCGGGCCAGGGCCCGCAGCAGGGTCAGGGTCACGGGCGCGAGCAGCTCCAGGGTGCGGCGGGCCTCGTTGCATCGCGTTCCGCCAGGCAGTACGCACACTGCGCCACTGAATGCTTTCGGGATCGACTCCTCGGTGAGCGCAGGCACCGCCAGCCCCCAAGCGCAGGATGTGCGCACGCCACAAAAGCGCGCCGCCGCCGTGGCGCGCACTCAAGAGCTGCTGGCGCGCCGCGCGCAGGACGTGACCGGCGCGCAGCCGCTCCAGGACACCAACGACAACACGGTGTATTCGGGATCGTACAGCTCCAGCTCGTTCGGCGTGCGCGTGTCCACGCCCTTCTTTGGCTCCGGCTTCAACGCGTGCATAGGCGCGCGCCCGCCGCGCCGCCGCCCAGCGCCGCTCAGGCCGGGGCGCTCCGCCTTGCGCGGCCTCCGCCGGCCTGCGCCGCCGCGGCCCCGCAGCGCACAGCCTGTGTCGTTGCAAGATGCTGGGACAGGGTGCGTGCCGGACATAGGCAGGCGCATTCTTTTTGCCTCTGACCTGCTGGCCTCTGCTTGCTGTGTTGCGATGTTACTGACAGTGGTGTCAGCTCATGCGGCGCATGCGCCCCGCTCACCACCACGACCACAGTGCCACTGCGCCTTACGGGCTATGCGCGGTCTCTGGGCATTGCGCTGCATGCAGTTTTGCTTTTGGTGATGTGCATGTGCGAGCAGGGGCCGGCAGCACCGCTTTGGCGCCCGGCCGAGCCGCGCCAGCTTCCTGCTCGCGTGCGGGCAGTGCTCAGCCCATGCGGTGCGGCACGCTCATCTTGCATGCCGCGCATGAGCCGGCGGCCGCGCGGCGCAGACCGTTACTTCGGCAGCTTCCCCAAGGTCGGCATCGTGGTGCCGTCGCCGGCCGCGTGGCTGCTGCCGGAGCTGCAGGACGAGGCGCACGCGCTGACCACGACGCTGGACCTGCCGGCGGTCGTGGGGCACGGCGCGTCCGTGGAGCCCACCAGCGACGGCCTCCTCATCTGGCTGCCCTCCAGTGCGCCCCGGCCGGGCCGGACCCACCTGGAATGCGCACCATTTTGTTAGCATGCGCCAGCCTGTCACTCTGAAGCACGTGCACTGTTGGACTGCGCAGCACTGAAGAGGTGGCCGCTTCCCTGGGCAGCTTCCGTGCATGGCCGGCCATACGCGACCGCGCACTGGCACCGTTCCTCTGATTCCCAGCCCAGCATGAGCACACTGGTGTGACCTCCCAGTGCACTGCCGCGGCCAGCTGCGGCCTGTGGCGCCTGACTGGGGCGCGCGCGTGCGCGTGCAGTCCAGCCGTCGCAGGTCCCAGACTTTGGCATCACGTACAACATTCAGGTGGGCCAGGCGTTCGGGTTCAACTTTGGCTACGGCATCGTCAGGCAGATCTGCGCAATCGGCATATCGCTCGTGTAAGCCCGCTTGTGGCTGGGCATTTGAATTCGGGGTGCACTGGGCGCCTGGTGTTTGGGGTTCGAAACTTGACAGCAAATGCGCACATGCATAGTGCGACGACTTGATTTCTTGGCGCCGAGCAGCCTTCTGTAATGAGATCCTGCTCACGCGCAGCGATGGTCGCACCGGCCCCACCCCAGCCCGGCCCCACCCCAGCCCGTCGAGCGTGTACCCAGGGGCTGCCTTGCGGCCGGTCTGGCAGCCAGCCTGTTTTGTAGCTCGTGTGCTGTGCTGCTGGCCTGATGGAGGCTGCGCCTCTCGACTCGGACAGTGTTTGTCGGAAACCACCGAGCGCGAGCCTCAAGGCGCAGAGCCTTGGTGTTGCGGAGCATGAGCCAGCGGCAAGCCCGCAACGCGCAATCGACCACATGCGTTCTGGCTTGAACGCAGGCGTGGCGGACAGCGACCAACAGGCGCAGGTGCCCTGAACAAGTCATGCAATCACGCAGTTGCCTTCCTACTACAGTTGCAAACAGATGCCTCGTCACCTGTTCAGTGCTTCAGCCACATACGCTGATCCAGGACATGTGTTGCACTGCTCATGAGATCTCTGCATGTTGAGCATTTGATTTGAGGCCTGCGCTTTTCCACAAACTTATCCAGAACAGCTGGCCAGGCCGCTACGCAGGCAATGCATGTCCCATGTCCCGCGGCGCGGCAGCCGCGCTGATGTATGGCAACGGATTGGAGCTGGATCCCTACATACAGGTCCTGTGCCTGCCGCGATGCAGCGTGCTCGCCCTAGGTCTGTTCTTTTCACAGGTTCAAATATGTGCGGCATGTGCACATAAACGTGCTCGTTACATTACCAGAATCATGACTTCTGCTGGTGTCCTGCAAGCACATGTGCCGGAGGGGGTTAGCTAAGCACGGCAGTGCAGCGGGCCCCGCACAGCACCAGGCACCACATGCTAGGTAGTCAGGTGCGCATGGGTGACGCATGCGTCATGCAGAGGGCCCGACCAGGCTGTCAAACACCCAGTGCCATGGGGCACCAGAGGCCTCCGCGTCCGCCGGGTCGTCATACCGGTGCTCGAACAGGTTGACCGCATGCACCAGGTAGCCGCACTCGGGGTCCATGCCATGGTTGCGGGCCGCCTGGTCCACCCAGAAGGCCGAGGCGTCGTCGGTGCGCGGGTACGCCACGCCGTTGTGAACCTGCGCGGGCGCCCGGCGCTGGAGACGGGCGGGTGAGCGGAAGACGCTCGGGAGGGTGAGCGGGGCGCAGCTATGGCCAGCCAGGGCCTGACAGTCAGCATGCGCGGTTTGGGGGGGACGCGAGCGTGAGCGCGCCTCAAACGTGGCCACATGCTCGGGGTCCACCATGGTCTTGCCGTGCGAGTTGGGCTGCAGGGCCTGCAGGCTGTACAGCGAGAGCGGGTGCGGCGCGGGCCGCGCGGCGCGCTCGTCCGCGCGCCACAGGCTCGTCTCGGCGGCGCCCGCCGGCAGGGCGCGGCTCGCCGCAGGCCCCAGGTACACATCGTAGCGCCGCACGGCGACCTGCGCATGCACACCCTCTGCCGGCGGAACAGATGCACCCCTTGACACCCGTCATCGCTCGCAGGGTAGCTTGAATGCTGCTGCTGGACCCGCAGGGGCCCCTGGCTTTGGCGGAGCTTTGCGAGCATGCCGCGCAGCGGCTGTGCGCGGGGCCGCGCGCCGCGGGGCGCACCATGGGTTGGCCGCCGGTGCAGTTGCCGCGAAGCGCGTTGGCCAGGGTCGAGTTGGCGTGCGGCAGCACAAAGTACTCGTCGATGTCGATCATGACCAGGCGCAGGCCGGAGCCCCAGGCCTGCAGCACGGCGTGGCTGTACACCAGCGGCTGCCAGCAGCGCATGTGCGCCGGGCCCGCGCACTCGCCGTGGTGGTCCCACAGCACCAGCTCCAGCCGGCCCGACCGCTGGTACGCCCTCAGCACCTCGTTCGCCAGAAAATAGGCCATGAAGGCGCCCTACGCACCGCGCCTCGCGTCACGCTTGCTCCGTCTGCACGCCGGGCGGCCGGGCTCCGCGCGGATGTGGGTGTGCAGTCAGCGAAGAGGGCCGCGCACCTGCGTGTACTGGATGACCTTTTCAAACCCCATGCGCAGGTGGTATCGCGCGTGGTGCATCAGCAGCGCGGCCGCGACGTCCGGGTCAGTGCTCGGCGTGAACGGGGCCAGGACGACCGCGGCGCGCGGCGCGCCCGGCGCCGGCCTGCTGAGAACAACCGGCCGCTCCTCGCGCGCGGGCGCGCCGCCGGGCGAGCCCGGCGCGCGCCGCTGCGTGACTGCACACGGACGCGCACGCACGCTGAGCAGGTGCGCCTGCCGCACCCGCATGTGCAGGGTGGCCCTATCCTACCCTATCCTACCCTACGCGCATGCGGCCATCGCTCGCCGCTGGCTCGGCCGCCGAGCATGGCAGCCCGGGCCGCCCTGGCGCCGCGGCTCACGCGCGCGCCGGCCCTCCAAGCTGGCAGTGCAGCAGGGACCGCCCCGCCCCCTGACCGTAAAGGAGGCCTGCACAGCCTCGACCAGCCCCGCACCAGCACAGCGCCGCAGCATCCCAGAGCCGTGGCGCACGTGCGCGGGGACGAGGGGCCGGCGCATGTCGCCCCCGCAGGCGGGTGTGGGCGAGCCGCGCCTGAGCCGAGCTGGGCGCTCTTTCGGAACCCGTCAATCAACAGCCTGAGCTCATTGCCGGCCTCGCCGCCGCTCAGCTGGCCCGTGAAGGGGTACGGCATGCACGCGCGGTTCTTGTTGTCCGTGCCAGGCGCTGGCTCGAGCGCCTCGTGGCTGAAGACCAGCTCGGTGTACACCCGCAGCCTGCGCTCCCGCGGCCTGCCAGGCGGCCTGCCAGCCTCCCTGCCGCCGCGCCGCGCGGGTCAGCCAGCGGGCCGCCGCTCTACCTCGCCCTCCGGCAGCCCTCGGGCTTGGCAGCAGGGAACGTTCCAGTGCGGGGGCTCACCACCTCAGCCGCACGCCAGGCCACGCCTCTCGGGGGACGTCCGGCTGGCAGACGTAGCCGTCCAGCAGGGAGTACCAGTCGCGCTCCAGGCTGTCGGCAAACATGAAACCCCGGAGGAGGACTGTCTCTCCCGCCTGCTGGCTCCTGATATACACGTGCATTACGACCGCCTCCTGGCCGCCACCCCGCGTCGGCACGAGGCCTGGAACGGGGTAGTGCTGCACAGCGCCTGACGCGCCCGCGCACACAGCTACACGTGAGACCAGCACAGCGCGAGGCGGCGCCGCTGCGCGCAGGCGCGGCGCAGGCCCCCCCCCGGGGGTTGAGCTGAGTGGGTCACCTTGCCACGGACGGTCGGCTTTGCCGGCTCTCCGGGCTGCAGCGGTGCTGTTTTGCGCGTGTACAAGGCCCCGCACGACCTGTACGGTGCACATGATACATTGAGGCTATTCTTACTTGAAGTCTTGAACCATGCATCAACAGGTTGGCACGGCTGCCACTGTCTTGCACAGCTCGTCTATACGTGCCAACCCAGAGCTTCCCTGTTGCCAAGGCACCCCCGCACCGCCGCGTGCCGTGCAGCGCTGCTGTTCGGCACCAAAATATGGGTTATTACGAGCAACAGCGTGTAAATAGCCAGCGCCAGCATCACATAGCGCTTGAGGATGCCTCGCCTAGTGTGCACCCGTTTCATGCCCACAGGAACAAGAGAAAGCGAGAGCCTTCTTCTGCCGGCATTTGGCTCTGCAAAACTAGAAAGTGCGACCAAAGCTCTGTTGGCCCTGGTTGCTGCCTTCAGTTTTACTGAATTTCCAAAGTTTTGCACAGTCAAGGTTTTGGGGGTAGGGTAGGTCTGTATATAGTTCAAGTTCAAGCTGAGCTGTTGAATGTCAATGCGCCCGCTTCCGCTTGAATAGAGAGCTAATACCCCGATCCTTTACAACCATACTTATACCTATTCAAACACAAACAACCGCCCAAGAAAACATTGCTTTGCCTGCTTGCATATCAGCTCACGCGGCCTGACCAAGGCACAAGCCACCATATGACCTAGTGAAAGCAACCATGTGGCCTCCTGATCGCCCGCTTACCTGAGCAACCCCCGCAGACGCATTTAAAGCACTTGCCTCAAAGAGGTAATTTGACGTGCTATGAGTCTGCATGCCAGATGGAGTTCTGCTTGTTGCTCGGACGTTTGCGAGTGTGGCGGTTCTGCTTTGGCATCTGTAGCACTGTCACTTCCACTCGTACCTCTCTGCAGTATCAAAACATGCCTGGCAGTACATGTGCAATCAGAGCACCGACCAGAGTAGCAGTACACCAGCCCAAATTCTTGTCTCTCCTTCTGCAGGGTCGATACGCTTACCCCGGCATACAAAATCTTTCTGCGTGTCCTGCTGTTCCAGCAGGTTGTCACATTCTGCGCCCGATGTTGTGTCAGGCAGAGTTGTCAGGACACAGCTTCTCCAGGTAGACGCGCCCAAGGGCTGTCAGCTGGGTGCTGTTGTCGAGGTCGTAGTACAGGGCGCCCGGCCCCGTCGATGCGTTCCACGCGCTGCTCAGCCTAGGCTTGTCCGAGTACCAGCAGTACCTGACCGACAGCGAGCCAAGGTGTCCATGGTACCCGCATGGTACAACTAACGGCATCATTATCAGACAGGTGTCGCCAAGGATGCATCTGAACCTTGTCAGACATCAACTGGTCAACGCCTCATGCAAGAGCGACAGTGCAGCAGTTGGGTCGGCAGCCTCGGCCACGAGCAGTGCGCAGGTTCCCACCTGAGAACGCGAGTGTCACTGTCCATGAGCGCCATCGTCTGCCGCATGAAGTTGGCGGAATGGTGCACGTTGGGAGCGGTTTCGTTGCAGCCAAACTCTGTTGCAGGCACAGGTCGCCCCTCAGCACACCCCGTCCACTGCGAGTCCTGATGGTTCCCTCCTCGCAAGCACTGTCTGCAGCGCCTGTCTGCAAGCGACAAAGCGCGCACGGCAGCGCACCCGTCATCATGATCGGCCGGTTGTACCTCGTTGTGATCTGGTCAATGTACCTGCGACATGGCAGTGCTGAGTGTCACCCGGGAGCGGAGTGCCGGAGTCCAAGCAGCCGGTGGCTCCAAGCAGCAGGAGGCAGTGCCAGCATGGCGGGTGCCCGGCGCCACACTGTTGGAAAGCGGAGACGTTGCAGGGCGAGTAGTAGTGCGCCGCCTGCTCCCAGAGCACAGCTCAGCGTGCATGCCCCAGCTGCAGAGCGCCCGCCGGCTTTGGCCGCAGGCTGAGAGCCGGGAGCATGCGCACGAGGCTGCACGCACCATGATGTCGACCATGCACGTCCGGTTGAGCAGGACCGTGCAGTTGCCGAAAAAGTCATCCCACCTGCCGGCCGCCCGCTGCTCGGGCACTGGACAGCAGCATGCATGTGCGGCAGCCTTGCGCGCAGTGAGCCGGGGCCGCGCAGGCCGCGCACCACGTGAACGGCACGTCGCCGGCGCAGTCGTAGCTAGTGCACCGCGCAGGCGCTGGCGATACCAGGGACAGGTTGTAGTGTGTGGCGGCCTGCGCACAGACGGCGCGAGGCTGGGACTCTGTGCACAGCAAGACGGGCAGGCGGCCAGCGTGCGCGGCGGGCCCCACCGCTTCCACGAGCGGCCACTGCGCTGCCGCCTGTGCGGCTGACAGGTTGCCCTGCTTCCTGCGTGCCAGGAGCGCGCTCAGCGCGCTCGGCGTGCGCCACGCGCTGCACACAGGCGCAGCCTGGCCTGTGACGCACTCGCTATTTGGTTCGTTGAAGCCCAGGAGGTACTGCGCACAGCAGCGCGTGTCAGCTCCTCAACCGCACGACAGTCACCAGGCAATCAACAGCACACAGCGTGGAGGCCAGGCGGACCCGCGTGTTGGCCGGGAAAGTCCTGTTTTTGAACACGATGCTCAGGTTGTTTGTGCCAACGCCAAAAACATCGTCATAGTGCCCCTGCAGCACAGGTCAGCGCTGTCAGGCCTTGTGTCCGCGCATGCACTCGCACCAGCGGCAGGCGCGCATAGCAACGGGGAGTGGCGCTTGCGTACGACTAGTGGCATGTAGTCCATGCCGGACTTGACACAAGCATCCATGACGGACTTGTTGGAGCCAAAAGTCCAGTCATAAGCCCACGTAGGGCCCTGCGCGCTCGCAGGAGTCCCTCAGCTGGTCAGAGCGCGCCGTCCGCCATGACAGCAGCATCGCTGCATGCTGGAGTGCAAGAGACACAGGAGCAGCACGCGGCGGCTGGAGGTGCGCACGCTGGAGATGCTCAGCTTTGCAATGTTGTCGTTGAAATACAAGCCCAGGCCTCGCTTTGTCAGGAAGTAGTCTCGCAGGTGCGCATCGCCCGGGAACGCATCTGCCGCCAAAGCTCTGCCAGAGCACAGGAGGAGGAGCAGGGCTCCCAGCACGCACTGCTGCGTGTTCAGAGAAGAGCCGCATACAAGGCACTGCGCTGACCGCACTCCCATCACAACGGACTGCAGCAATAATAGCGAGCAATATTGCCAACACTTGTGAGGCTGAGCGTCTGTGTCGGAGAGCCGCCTAGCGACGGGTAGCCTGCATGAAGCCGGCAAGCCGGAGACCCTATAATGCTTGGCATTCTAGTCAGGGCAACGGATGACAAAGCCCAGACCCAAGCTCTGAACGTACGGTTCACCAAACGCTAACAGAATGCCCGCAGATGGCTCTTTGGCTGAAGGGGAGCGCAGATGCGGGCAAGAGGCCACGCCCTCCGCCATTTTCTGATGGAGGCAACTCCGCAGGTGATGCACGTCGTTTCGCACACTGCTGGCACTGCCCACACGCGCAGCGCCTGCTCGCGGTCCACCTTGGTCAGCCTCGGGGCGGTTGGCGCACTAAGGCCTGCATTGGCGCTGCAGGGCCGCACCTGCAGCTTGATGCGGCTCCTCGCTGTCCTGTATGCAGTGAGCGCCGTGTGCGCAGCGTTGCATGCAGCGCCACATGGTGCGGGCTCCCGTGTAGGGAGCTGCGAGCTTGTTACACTGCTCAGCGCAGAAGACTGCGCCGGTGACCTGTCGCACTTGAGCGCGTCAGCTGCCGCCGAGCTGCTCTGCAAGCGCAGCGCGCTCGCACGAGCAGGGGGCAGGAGCAGCCTGCTGCACGAGCTCAACGCGCGCGTGTACGTGGCCGAGCTGCCCCCCAAGTACAACCTGCACACCATAGCTAAAGACGGCTGCAAGGAGAGCAACGTGCTCGCAACCCTGCTGGGCAGCCCGCTGGGCACGCTGCTCAGCGCGTCGCTGGACGACGCCCTGTACAGGTGCCGCGCTCAACAGGTCTCGGCCGACATCTTTTGACAGGGCGGTGCTTGGTGACAAGGTCTGTACATCAGCCGCGTGCAGCTGCAGGCCTTGCTACAGCCAAGCATGCCTCTGTCAGGGGTGCACGACCTTGAGGCGCCGCAGCGGAGCCGGGCGTGGGCGCGCCTCGTTGCGCCTGACGGCACTGAGGGGTTTGCAGGAACACGTCAACGTACGGCCTGGAGCTGCACGTCCACATGCAGATGCTGTACTCGCCGCTGCGTGTGCTGGCTCCCGAGGACGCGGACGTTGTGTACGGGCCCGCCGCGCTATGCGAGGGTGCACTGCCTCGTTGGTGTACGCCGCTGCGGCTGCGCGCGCGCGCGTGCTCCCCTGCGAGCTCGACCGCGGTGCTGCTGCGCTCAGCGTGCGGCAGCCCGCCCAGGCTCTTTGCAGCCGCGCCAGTCTCGTGTGCGCTGGGGACTGCGTAGGTATGTCCCGCTGTACGCCAGCCAGCTGCTCGCCGCCTCCGGCAGCGAAGGCAGCTGCCAGCCGGACTGGACGCCGGCCGCGGCTGCCGAGCTGCTGGCGCAGTTCTGGGCCGACGCGCCCGCGCTGCTGCCGCTGCTGGGCGTCAAGCCGCACTGGATGCAGCTGGCTGAGCGGGAGCTGCACTTCCACGGCGGCTGCGGCGGCGAGGGCGAGGGCGGCCTGCCGCTGATGTGCCACCCGCTGGCGGCCCAGGTAACGTTTGCAACGCCGGAGGCACTGACGGCGCGGCACCCGGTCTGGGGCCGGCGCCGGTACCTGGGCCGCGCGGCGGCGGCCAAGAACAGCCTGGCCGTGCCCTACCTGGGCCACGTGCACCGCATGAGCATGCAGATGCGCGCGGCGGCGCTGGCCAGCGCATCGGTCGTGGACAACAAACGGCTGCTGGCCGCGCTGGCGCTCGCGCCCGCGCACGACGCGGAGCTGCGCTCCCGGCTGGCCCGGGCGTGCGAGGAGCGGCCGGAGGACTGCGCGGTTGCGGATGCGCGCGACGTCATGGGCGTGGTCGCCGCGCACGCGGCCGCGTGGTTCTGCGTGCAGCCGCACGGCGACACGCCCACGCACGTCGGCCTGGCCGACTGCCTGGCCGCGGGCCTGGCGGTGCCGTGCGTGTTCGACGACTACCTGTTCGACATGCTGCCGTTCGCGGACGTGCTGCCGTACCGCGCGTTCATGGCGTACGTGCCGGCCGAGGACGCGTGGCACCGCCACGGCTCATTCCTGGACCACCTGGCCGCGTACGGCGTGCCCGAGCGCGCCGCCATGCTGCGCGCCATGCAGGGCGTGTCGCAGGCGCTGCAGTATGCGGTGCGCGCCGCGCCCCGAGCTGGGGCACAATTTCCGCCGCCCTGGCGCTGGTGTCTCACTCGGTCGTGCACGCCCCGTGCGCAAAGCACTGAGATACCCTACCATGTACCCTACCATGCCCTGTAGTTGCGCTGCGCCCTCGCGCAGGTGCGGCCCAACCACCTGCTGGTCAGGCTGGACCAGCTGGACGCGGTGCACGCGCTGGACGACGCACTCACGATGTCGCTCAAGGCCGTGCTGCGGCACGCCTGCGCTGGCGGCCCACAGGGCTGCCGCGGCGGGCAGAGCGTGGGGTCCATCTAGCTACGCCTTCTGGTGGGACTGTGCTGGCTCTGGAGCTGGAGGAGAGCCGCACCGTGTTTTGCCGCAATCAGACGTCTGGCATGTGCATGAATCTGTAGTCCGTACTCCGCCTGCCTGTGAAGGAGCCCATAACGGTGTCATGGCGCATTCATGCCGCTGTAAGTCACAGTGTAAAGTGCACTGTGATGAGAAGTGGTGTCACATGTGCGCTCACAGACTCGCACCCTTCTGTTTGCCTGCATGCCAGGCTACAGGAGTGACGATGGCTGCCTTCTGATTACAAGCAAAACCAACCAGTGCCTGTGGATGCGCACCGCATGCGCGACGTGCCAGAGAGGCTGAATGGTGAATTGCAAGCACTGCAGGACTTCGGGTGTTTGCACCAGATGAAGCGCAAATGGCGGCATGTCCGGGGACTAGCTTGAAGAGGGCCTGGAAAGATGGTGCCCAGCCATGTGCGAGCATAAACATCATCCCCATTCTTATTCGGCCCCATCTGCAGCGAACCGAAAACAGTCCTAGCAAGCTCGAGGTCCGGCAGCAAGTGCATGCAGAAAAGAACAGAAGCAGGCCCTTGCCCAGACAAGCGCAGCAGGACGCAGAACAGGTCGTCGGGCACCAGATGGAGCGACTGCACGGCCGCCGGAACATACACTGAGACAGTGATGCTGGGGTTCCGACTCGAGGTCCACATGCGGATGCATGCCGAGCAAGTGCTGCATCGAACCTGAGACAGCGGCAGCAGAAGCAGGACCAACAAACCTCTCTACACAGTCATTTCTGGCACAGCTGACTCATGTCTACAGCGTGCGCTCGGCCTTCCCCGCTCTCACCCAAACAAAGCTACCCCAAAAGCGTGACACAAAACCAAGATGTGCGGGCGGGCTCACCACTGCGCGGAGGCGGCTCATGCAGGTAGGGCAGCGCCCACTGCTGGCTGACACGCTGTGCAGCCTCCCCCTCACTCGCAGGACCAGGGAACAGGCGCAGCAGCAGCAATGCCGGCCACACCTCAGTACTTCGACTCGCAGGCCACAGTCCCTGAACGCCGGGGGCGGGGCTGCCGAATACTGTGACCTGTCACTAGCGCGTGGGCGCTGCGCCCTCTGCACCCCCGGACTGGCGCGCGTCCACCATCTCGAGCAGCAGCTGCAGCTTGGCCAGGCTGACGGGCGTGGGGACGTGCACGCCGTCGAGCGTCGCGCCGCCCTTGGTCAGATTGTACATGTCGAACACCGTGAGGTTGCCGGCGAGCGCCGCGGCGCTGCTCTCCCGGTTGTAGCGCTGGATGTCCTCGGGGTACTGGAACTCCCGGTACTGCATGGGCACCTTGTCGGTGTCCATCCAGTGCATGGGCGCCCACACCTGCGCGCGCGGACGCAGCGCGCGCTCACTCGCTGGCCCGCGCTGGCTCTACCAATAGGAGCAATGCTGTCATGTGGCCGCTGCCGCAAGCGTTGTCTGTGACAGGACAGAACAAGCGCGCAGCCCTCGACTGCAAAGTCCGGCCAGCGCAATTTGTGTGCACAGCGCGGAGGAGTCTGCTTGTAGAGTATAAGATCTGATGCGGACTCGGTGCGCTCACCATGTTCTCAGGCGGCACATCGCACTGGTCCACGATGTCGCGCATGGGCTGGATGTGGTGCCGCACGCTGAAGCCGGCCTCCATCTTGACCCATGGGTCGCCCTCGGCCTCGCACTGCTCGTGCGAGGGCGCGCCCGCCACGTACACCAGGCTGTTGGGGTGCTGGCATGCGATGCCGCGCACCTGCGCATGCGCCAGATCGCATTTGGCCCTGCGGCGGGCGCTGACCAGACGTGCGACTCCCAAAACTGCAATACGCGTGTGACCCTTGGTTGACCTGGCAGCATAGAGACGGTAGGAGCTGCCAGCAGGACCATGGTGCATTGTGTTCGCATGCCCTGGTAGCACCCAGGCATGCGCTGCTCTGGCCGAGCTGCTCCCGCGTCCTGGACATGCATGCCACTGGGGGAGGCTCTGGCGCCCCTGGGTAGGCGGGGCGCGCCAGCGTCATGGTGTCGCGCGAGTGCGCCTCGTGCGTCCACTTCGCGTACGTGTGGAAGAACTGCATGGTGAAGCGCGGCGCGTTGGGGCACGGCGCCAGCTCGGCCGAGACCAGCGGCGCGCCCTTCAGCCAGGTCAGGCTGGCCGGCCAGGCCTCCGTGTAGATGCGGCAGTCCGCGTTGGCCTGCTCGTTGCACGTGCAGCGCTCGACGACGTCCGCGGGCGCGTCCGCGCGCAGCGCGCCGCGCGGCATGTCCCCGCGCAGCAGCTGCACCAGCGCCTCGTACAGCTGCGCGCGCCGGCCTGGCTTAGCGTGGTGAGTACGCTGCAGAGAGGCAGGTCCGCAGCAGCAGCGCAACCAGGCTTACCGCAGTGGCCCGCACACGAGTTTGCTGCTTGCACAGCCGGCTGCGCGCAGCTTCGCCGTGCTGGGCGCGCCAGAGGCAGGCGGGGGCGCACCTGGCGCGTCACAGAGTCCCCCACGAAGACCAGCCGGTCGAGCTTGCCGAGGACGCTGCACGCGCTGCTGGCGGTGTGCCACCGCGCGCCTGTCTCAGGCAGGTCGGCCAGTGTGAAGCCGCAGCTTCCTAGCAAGTCTTCCATGGCCAGCTCCGGCGCTGCAGGGCTGAAGCTGCGTGACCTCGCCTTGGTCACACGCAGCTCATGCCGCGGTATCCGGCTTTGCGCCTGAGGCAGCTCGCGGCGGTGGGGCCGCCGCTGCCCCGAGCCATCCACCACTGCTGAGGCCTGCCCCAACAGCAGGAGCCAGGCGAGGCAGGCGCGCAGCGCTGCAGGCACCGCGCCTGCCGCAGCCGGCCTGCGCGCTCGCACAGCGCTTGTTGATCACTGCCGCGCCGTATGCAGAGGCACGTGCAATGGTCAGTCAGCACTGAGCTGGTTCGTACAAAGCACAACTGAACAGTCAGACGTTGCTGCATCACTGCGTATCCTAGGAGCGCCTATAGTACGCACCTCATAGAGCTAACAGCCTCCACTCACTGCTTCTCTGCCTCCATACACCGCTGGCTTGGTAGAGGCGCTTGTTGGACTGGTGGGCTTGGCTAGCGATGCTGATCGTATTGCTCGCGGTGCATGCGTTTCTGGCGGGCAGTCTGTTGGGGCGTAGTCACCCAGATTGTGACTACCCTGATAGGGTGTTTTCCCTCCGCAGCTGGACGAGGTACATACATAATAACATGTGTGACATCAGGGCAGAATACTTAGCGTATGAACTTTGTGTGCGGTCGCAACCGATGTCATACGCGCTGCCGTACTGCGCAAGGCTATGCCCTTGCAATGTCTATGCACATTGCTACTGCTCATATGTGGAACATTCTGCACGCTTCTTTCACTTGGGAGCGTTGAGCCCATGTAGATGACAGGTGTAAAACGGGTGTAACAATGGGTGTAACACACCGTTGTGCCCAATTTAGCTCAGGATTACGGTACAATGAGCTGCGTGCCCTCTCAAGCTATTCAACCTCAACCAAACGCGCCGCGCGCAATCACCCATGCGCATGATCCATGCCAGGGCATGCCCTACTACCGCTCAACGTATATTTTACATTTCTGAACGTACAAAGGGGGAAAGGGCCAACGCAGTGCACTGCTGCCGACACCCCTGCTCGTCAGCTCTTGCACCAACCATAGCTCACATGCAGAGAGTTTCACAGATCCAGCATCACTCCTGCTCAAAGATGAGCTGGCCCAAATGCTGAGGAACACGTTTCACTGCACCAGCAGAACCATGCTCAGACATAAGCGTGCAACACCAGGCATGCATGCCCAAACATGAGCTTTGCCCACATGTCAAGGAACGCACTGCACTACACCAACATAATCATGCTCAGACATAAGCGTGTCATACCAGGTGTTTACGCTCAGTCATGAGCTTGCCGAAATGCTGAGGAACGCGTTTCATTGCACCAGCAGAACCATCCTCAGACATAAGCATGTATTACCAGATATTCATGCTCAAGCATGAGCTTTGCCCACATTCCGAGGGATGTCACTGCACCAGCATAAACCAGGCTCAGACATGAGCGTGCGATACCAGGCATGCCTCCAGCCTAGGCGTGTGCAGTCCAAACACGTGCTCAGGAAGCGACAGACACAAATGCATTAGACAGAGAAAGAGTGGTGAGAGAGAGGGTCCACACGGGTGCATGCCTCAGGGGGGGCTGGGCCAGTCGCCGCATCACACGTACCAACTACCTATGATAAAGAACGCTCTGCGCGAGTGCACTCATGCAGCCGCCCGATGCATGCCTGCCTGCGAAGGCAGGCATGCATCGGGCGGCTGCATGAGTTTGAGGCGTAAGAAATTCCCCATGCCTCTGGCTCGTGTCGGGAGGCCGCCCCTGGCATGGACGCACAGTGGCAGCAAGGCCCCCGCAGACACTACCTTATCATGGAGTCGTCGATCGGCGTCTTTGGCCACAGCGCCGCCGTGTAGCTGGCCTGCGCCTTCGGAAGCATCTTGCGCGTGAAGAGCGGGCAGGTGTCGTTCATGGGTACGTACGCGGGCGCCCTGCCCTTCCAGTCCCAGGTCCGGAGGTCGACAAACCGTCCGGGGTCGTTTGCCTGGGACAGCGCGGCCCGCCAGTCGCAGTGCACGTCCGCAAAGATGGACGACAGGCGCATGCGGTGCAGCAGCTCGCCGTCCACGGCCTCGTAGCTCAGCGGGTGCTGCCCGGTCGTCCAGTTGACGTATGTGGGCCCCTGCCAGTCGCACGTCGTCTCGCTGGTGACGTTGAAGCTAGCGAGCAGCGTGCCGATGTACCACTCGTCCCAGGTGCCCAGCAGCCAGTCCTCATCGTGCGCGGTCGCCAGCTCGGCGTGCTTGCGGTTCAGCAAGAACCACTGGCTCGTCTTGCTCCACTTGACGACGGTCTCCCTGCGGCACACTGAGTCGTTGAAGTTCTGGTCAGGGCGGATGAGATCGGATGAGGCGCCAGCGCGGTGCACAGCGGCTCGACCGCGGATGCGCGCACCCGAAGAGCCTGCGATACCTCACCTCCCTGCCACCAAAGAGCTCCTTCGTTTCCAGCCCTCCCAGCTCGCAGCCACCTGCGGCTGGGCACCGCGCGTGACACGGCTGCTGCGGAGGAAGCCCTGTCAGCCAACTCGGGCAGCTGTACAAGGCAGCGCTTCCTCGGGGTCGGTGGAAGTGCGCACCATTGGTGCGGCTCTTGGGCTGATGTACAATCTGGAGATACATCGCCGCGGGCGGATACATGGGCAGGCAGGCCTCTGACAGCAGCACGAAGAACTGGTTGACTGGGTTGTCGACGGCGGCCTTCAGCAGGGTGTACATAGCTGCGGTCGCTATGATCCAGCCCGAGCCAGCGCGGTGGACCAGCTCATATCCTGCACAGCAGTGCCAGTACTGGTTGGCCACACTACTGTGCCACAACTCCTTGGCCACAAGGGAGTGAGCAGGGCGCCTGCAGCGGCAGGCCGCCTGGGCGCAACCAGGCGCACCGTGGAACAGGTGGCCCGGCGGGTAGCCAAGAAAGTCTGGCCGGCTGTGCACATACACCTGCGCAGGCACAGACGTTGCTGCGGTCTGTGTCAGGGATGCGAAGGTCGGCCCCAGCTGCAGCTCACAGTTAGCTCGGCACATGTTGCTCACAAACGTGTTGGCAAACGAACCCAGTGGCGCGTGCAACACAGGAGCAGCACCGTGTACAGCTGCTGCCGCCCGATGGGGTCTGCTCTGCGCTTGTGGGCGCACTCCAGGAACTCGCTGCCATACTCGTCCAAGCAGCCGCTGAATGCCAGGTCGCCGACCTCATCAAACCAGCGCCGCCATATCTTCTCCAGGGGCATGTCGCCTCTGGTCAGAAACAGGAGGGCCACGTTGGGCGCGTGAAGAGCCATTGCACAGTGGTCTTCCAAGTGCACGGCCCTGAGGTGGTGGTTCCGCCCAAGGCAGACCGGGGATGACACTGCAAGTGCAGTTGCAAACAGGGCTTGCAGCACTGCGCAAACAGACGTTCCCACCATGCCCTTCATACTTCGAGATTTTTTATCAGGGCGTCCCGGCAGTAATCTCGACCAGAGGCCCCCAAACGTGCGAGCAGTGCGGAAGCTGCAGAAAACAGTAGCACTGGCACCGAGATGAGTAATTTTAACCGAGTTCCTCGCAAGGGCCTGCCCTACTGAAGGATGACAAAGCCGCTGTGCATGATGGATGCTGGGCTACAAGGGTGCAGATTTGGCTGTTCACGCATCCAAGCCAAGCGGCGTGCTTCAATACAGTCGGGGCGCTCCCAACCCGCCGCTGCTTCACAGACTGCCGGTGCGCGCTTCGTTGAGCCCCGGCGCGTCCTGACCGCACCAGCGCAACCAGGCTTTCCATACTCAAAGAACTCCCTACAGCTGCTGCTGCGAGCTGTGCTACTCGTTGACGGCGCCAGCTTCAGCATGACAGGCATAAGCTGTTGCATGGCTGATGCTGCCCTGGACTGGCCTGGCTGCGCAAGCATATCCCGTGGTCAATGCGTCAGCGCCCGCGCCAGGCCGCTCACTCTCTCTCTCAAGCACCTGCGCAGGCACCATAGTCGCCCTGGTGCGGCCTTCACGGATGCCGAGGGCACTGCAGCTCCTGCTTGCGCTCCTGGGCCTGGGCCTGACGTCAGCACGCTCCCTGCACTACCGCTTCTTTGGGACTGAGCAGCGCGCGCGTGAGGAGCACCAAATACCACACATCCTCCACCAAGCGTGGCCAGATGAGCGCTTGCCGCCCGACGTGTACACGAGGCAGGAGACCTGGCGGGCGCACCACCCATACTGGGAGTACAAGTGCGGTCCCTGACCCGGCCTCTGTTGCAAGCAGGCAGCGCCCTGTCCGGACAGGTTGAGGTCACTGTAGTGAGCTATGTGTGACTTGTACGGTGCAAGTAGTTCTGCTGACACTGGCGAGCGCGCCCCCGCAGGCTCTGGGCCGACAAAGACAATGATGAATTAGTTAAGGAGCACTACGTATGGTGCGCACGCCTGACAGCTGCAGCCTCGAGGCGCCCGTCCACGTGTGGGGCCCTGCGGGGGCAGCGAGCGCCTTCCACCACGCTCAGCCTTGGACGCTGCAACAGGTTTCAGGACACCTACGCGAACCTTCCCGCTGCTATGCAGCGAGAGGCCTGTCGCTACCTGTACCTGCACCAGTTTGGTGGTGCGGCCCCGGCCCAAGAACGCCTGCTGCAGCACCAAGGGGCCGCCCAGTCATGCACAGACTCGCGCGCGGCCGCCGCCGCCGACCCTGAGGCGGCGCGACGCGGCTCGGCGGCAGGAGTGTACGCGGACCTGAGCACGGTGCCGCTGCACAGTATGGAGGCGCTGATAAAGGCGCACCAGCTGGCGCTGGCGTCGGTGGCGCGCGACGCGAGCTCGTCTGAGAGCCTGTCCACCAGCTGGCTGGCCTCGTCCCGCAGGCACCCCTTCTGGTTCTTCACATTTGCGCAGGTCATCCGGGGCAGCGGCGGCGACCTGGAGGGGTGCGTCCCCGACGCCGCCGCATGCAGCCGCGCCGGCGCATCGCAGACAGCGCGTGCGGCTGAGCGGGCTTCCGCCGGCGTCTGCAGGGAAGGCGCACAGCACAACACCACCGGCGCCCTCATGCTGCGCAGAGCGCTGTCGGTGTACAGGGACGCCGAGGGCAGGGGCGTGGACATCCTGGAGCCTGAGTGCTTCCATGCGAACACCAGCCGCAGTGACCTGTTGCAGCACGCCGACAAGCCGTACATGGAGCTGGCAAAGTTCTGCAACCCCAAGGACCAGGACTTTGAGAAGGCAACATGCCAGTCGTACTTCCCAAGTGCATACATTGTAGAGGTCTAGGTAGGGAGGTAGTTGGCATGGGGGTGGGTGCGCTTTGCATGCGAACAGCAGACCGTGCCCTGACACTTGTCTAACCTCATAACTTCTAGCCACCTCTCTGAACTTGAGCACTGCACCATCAGTGCTGCAGTCTCAAATGTGTGTCGTTGACGTGTGCACGACTGGCGCATGTGAAAAGCCATGCACTTGGAAGGCGCAGCATGGAGGCCTGCGCCACCAAGCTTGTATAAACAGCCGCCGCTGTCAGAACATGGCGTCAGCCTCTGTCAGGCGAGCAGGGCTTGCGCAGGCGAGTAATCGTGCCGTAAGAGCTGGCGCTTGGGGGGTGCTGCGCTGCCTTCACTGCTGCTGCCGCGAACGCATGCCTGTTGGGAGCGAGTCTGATGTCCGCGCATGGAAGCACGATGCGCTCCTGCAGGCACCTCAGCTGCCTCTGGTGACGTCCAGGCTCCATGCATGGCCTCTGCCAATAGTGTGACTGTCCATGTATACATAACTCACCCAACACGATGTCAGGCAGGACGGCTGGGCGTTGCAGCGCATCTAAAATGCGCCGGCAGGCAAGACCTGTGAAGCCCGCTATTCTCCATGGTGTGAAGTGTTTGTGCGCCCCGGCACAAGGGGAGCATGCGCATCTGCAGCATCCTCACCTCTTGACAAGCATTGCACATTCAAGGCGAGAACATGGACACAGCTGAGCGGGCCTGACATCGTGCGCAAGCCGCGCAAGCCCCGCCGCAAGGCGGGACTCTGGCCTGAGGCTGTTCACACTCGAACGACAACTCGTGGCCTTCGACACACTCGACGCATGCGAGTGCTGACCAGAACTGTCTGCATACAAGCCCCCGACTGGCATATAGGGCGTGGCAGGGTCGGTATGACGAGCGGAAAACGGAGCACGGCGAGTGAGCAACAGTCACACAGTCACACCTGAATCAGCGGACACAGAGAGAACTCCCAGCTTGCAAGCAGCCATCTCCCAAAGACGTGAGCAGGCAAGCCCGAAAGTGGCAGTGCCAACACTGTTGGCCCAACATGTCGCGATGTTGCTGCGTGCGCAGCCACACGCTCAGCTGCTCACGTGCCACTTGCTGAAACGCAGAATGCAGTGGAAACAAGGCAACCACCACGCATGGCAACCCTTATTATTAGCGCTGCCACATGGCCCGCCATGCCCAGTGCTGCCCTGACTATGATCAACGAGGTGAGCACGTGCCGGCTGAACTCACACGCGCAGACAGCGGCGTGACGCGCGCAGGGCGCTTTCCAAAGGCACATGCAGCGCAGTTGCAGGCCCCGTTGGACAGCGCCTGCATTGTCTCAACAGTCTGGAGTCGGCCCCTAGCCCGTTGTTGCTGATTAGGGTTACTTGTGACCTGCATCCTGATCTTCTTTGAGACTGCGCGGGAAGTGTGAGACTCCGTGCGGCGCACACACTGACGCTGACACCTACCTATTGTGAGGCTTTGAACAGACTGTAGATTGCATGAGCGTGTGATGTCCTTGCTTGGGTGTTGCACTGCCAGTACACAGGCTGTGTACTGTTCAAACAGCAATGCCTTTTCAGGGTGGCTCACACGTGACTGCTGGGGAGCGAGTTGCAACACGACATGTGCAGTAGAACCGAAATCCTATTACAAAGCTGTTTGCTGGTCAGGCAGCAGTGCAAGGTTGCAGTGAGAACACATGTATAGTCAGCACATCGATACTCTGCAGCAGCACACCACCTCCACATCGCTCGCGGCCCACGCGTGCCGATGCACCCTTGTCACCTCCCGTGTATAGAATGCTGCATGTGTCCACAACATGTGTCTACTCTGCAAGGCGGCCGGCGGCTGCCAGAAACCGCGACACCTGGCCCACCTTGAGCAACTGCAGTCGTGGGCGCACAACCCCGCGCCAAAACAGTTTCGGTGTCGCATAAAAAAAAGGTGTAAACACTGCACCCCTCATGTCGCACGAAACAAGTAGCCCTCTATGCTGTGCCATACATGGCCATGTCCCTGGAAATCGTCCTACTTCGGAGATGCGCACTAGGGCCAAGCGTTTGGAATTCGTGGCAAGTTGCGCCACAGGATGCCAATCCGTGTGCCGAATCCATGCGCCGAACATGGCCAGCCTTGCCACGAAGCCACGCCGCTCCCCACATGCAGCAGGTTGGTTTGCAGACACACTGGCGCAGCCGTGTAAAACTGGGGACCAGGCTCCAAAGAACTCAACTGCACGCATCACACTCCTACACAGCAGCAAGTTGCCGCGCTCTACGCTGAAATGGTCGGGGGAGGCCTCACAATACACTTCTCCCCGAGCAGACACCCGTGGTTACACCCGCCGCCTTGCCTCCTGTTCGCAGCGCCCAGCCCGGGTAAGTCACAGCCTACCCAGCAGTCCCGCAGCCTCGCCTGAACTCAGAGCGCGAACGACCTCATGTGAGGCTCGTCAACGTGAATACCTGTCATGCACATCATACGCAGCACATCAAGCCTTGGCAGCACAGAGCGCCGTCAATATCCGCACAGGAGCGCGGGCATGCCCACCCAGCACCCAAGAAAGACCTGGTACGAAAGACAGGCAGCTGTCTACAAAGCTGACCGGACAAAGCAAGACATCCTAAGCAAAGCAAGACATTCTAAGCAAACTCCGTCGCCTCGGGTGCGTTGACCCGGGGCGGCTCACCCGTGCGCCTGAGGCTCTATGCAGCCTTGGGTCCACGCAGGCTGTCAGGAGCTGCGCGGGGCAAGTCAGAGCATGACGCCGGCGGGTACTGCCTCTTACTGAAAAGCTGGTGACGGACCCCTTGTTAAATACGCATTGATGAGGCGAGGCCTCATGCTTTGCAGCACCTGCAGTGCAGCTGCACAGAGATGCATGCCCACGAGCACCACAGCGATCGAAGCGGTGGCTGTCGGCGCAGGCGCGTGTCGCCCGTCCAGCTATGCCAGCACTAACTTATACGGAACGGCGTGGAGCCCGGGGATGCGTCATCGCGCAGGCGGATGCCCCTGGACACACGCTGCGCGGCCTCCTCCAGCCACGCGGGGCGCCGCGGCCGCTCGGGCGCCGACGCGCCGCCCGCGTGCGCGCGCGCGGCGGACGCCGCGGGCCCCGCGGCGTGCCAGCGGCTGCCCGGGCTCCCGGGCGCCAGCGCACTAGAGAGTGCGCACGACGCGGCATTGGACGACGCGGCGGGGCCCGGCGCGCTCCCCACGGCGCCTCGCGCCTCAAATGTATGAGCCTGCATGGGCGCACATGGAGAGCGGGCGCCGCGGTCGTATCGCGCCGACGTGCGCGCATGGGCTGCAACGCGGCCCGGCGCCCGCGCCATGCGGGACTCCGCCGTGGGCGACTGCGCTGGCGAGCAGTTGCGCAGCGCGACCAGGCACGCCTCCGACCCGCTCTGCGCGAGGCCCTCGAGCAGCGCCGCCGCGGGCTCTGCCTGCGCACATGCCATACATTCTGCTGTTACCTACACTGTGGGCGGGCATGCGGACTGGCGCATCAAAGAAGCCTCACGCTGTGCGTGGCAGCGCAGACAGCTGGTCCCGCCAGGCCCCACAGGCTCGGCAGCGCGGGCCTTGAGGGTGGACCAGCCACAAGCTGCCCTGCGAAAGGTGACAGTAATGGCGTGACATTGTGCCACTGTCAGCCAAGAGGGACTGCTCAGGGCCGCATGTCTGGGCGGCATCTCCAGCGCCCTGGGGCAGATTCGCCGGCCCGGTCACACACCCGCACTCAATTGCGCTGCTGCGCCCAAGCCGCGAGCAGGTGCGGGGAGGAGGATGGCTGCAGCGCGGCGCGCACCGCCGCACTCGCATGCTCGTGCTGCGCCGCCGAGATGACGGCCGCCGCAGCGCTCCGCGCGGCCGCCGCCGCGGCGGCGGCCACCTCGCCAAAGGTCAGGTGCGGCGCGAGCCGCATGCGTCCGTGCGGGTCCAGCAGCTCCGTCAGCAGCGCCGGCGGCGGGGAGTGCGACCGGGGCGTGCGGGCGGGCGACGGGACCGCCCCGGCCGCCGGCGCCGGCGGCGCGGGCGCTGCCAGGCAGCCACTGTCGGGGACGGCCAGGTGCAGCTCGGGCGCGCTGCTGCGCCACGGCCGCAGCGGGGGCGCGGCCCGGAGCTGCTGGGAGCGCAGCGGGTCGGACGTGGTGGACAGGCAGGGCTGGAAAAAACCGCCTACGCCATGGCCGCACGCGTCGAGGCGCGCCCGGCGCGTCGGCGACACGGCGCCGCTGAGCAGCGGCAGCACGTCCTGGGGCTCGCTCGCGGGCGGGATGCAGGACATGTCCTCGCTGGCCGTGAAGCCCAGTAGGTAGCCGCCGCTGCGCAGGCGCCGCGGCGTGTGCGGGTCCGACAGGCCGCTGTCCCGCGCGTCTGCGGCGCGGCACAACAGGAAGCCTTGCGCCGCACCACATGACCGAGACCTGAGGTTGCCACGCAGCGCACGCTCAGCGGCAGGGCAGGTGGCCTTGATGCATTCAGGCGCCCGGCCGCACCTAGAGCTGGCTGGTTGCCGAGCACCGCCGCTGCAAAGTCGCGTATGGCCGCCCCTGCCGGCGCAGCGCCCAGGTCCAGCCGCGCCGGCGCCGACGACGCGGACGCGTGCCCCGCAAACACGCTCGGCGGCGGCGTGGAGCCGTGGCGCCCGCCCAGCAGGTCCGCCAGCAGGATCGACTCCGGGCTGTCGCCCAGGCTGCACCCGCTGCGCAACACCGCAGAGACGGCTCAGGACATCGACCGCCGCGGTGCATAAGGGAGCATGCTGCTGGTCCCTGAACATCATGGCGCAACGTCTGCCTTCAGACCGGCCTAATTACGCGGCGACGACCCAGATGCAGCTGAGGCGGTGGGCATCATGCAGCCTCCTGCCGGACAGCTCTGGATGAGTGCGGCACGATGACGCTGCCCGACGGCGCGCGCCTGGAGAGGGGCGAGAGCGTGTCCAGGTGCCCGGCGCCGGGCAGCCGCCAGTCGGCAGACGACGCCGTCGGCAGGCCCAGGCTGGGCCAGCTCCGCAGCGCGCCCTCGCCGGCCGCCGGCCCCGCCGCGGCCAACGGTGGGGCCGCAGCGGCCGCGCCGCCGGCGCAGGCCTTGCCCGCCCGGCCGCGCCTGCGCTTGGCCGCCGGCGGGGCCGCCGCCTGCGCGGCTGCCTCATCGGCCGGGAGCGGGACCTTGCGGGGGCGGCCGCGCTTGCGGCGCGGCAGCGCAGCGGCGGCGGCCGCATCAGCAGGCCCCGGCGACGGCTCACACTCAGGCTCCGAGACAGCCGCTGCGGCAAAGACGTCAACGGCCGCCGCAGCGCTCGCACGCTGCGGCGGTCGCTCGCGCGCTGGCACTGCAGGCGAGCCGCGCCCTGCCGCAGCGTCGCAGGTGACGACACATCTGGCGGTAGGGGCTTGAAGAGAGCCTCGATGACATACATGCAGCCGCACTTGCATGCAAATAACAGCATTGCACCTTCACACAGATATGTCCACGTGAAGCCGCAAGTGCGCGACGCGCACACCGTGAGAGCAGCCAGACATACAGCTCCTCACGCTGTCCGAAGTGCTTGAGCAGGCAGGCCTCACAGGCCGCGCAAGGCATGAGCAAGCTGCGCAGAATGCGCAAACCTCTGCCGCACCTTGGCGGCCCTGGTCCCTTTTAGGCAGACACGGTCGTTCACCACGCTGTGGCACCTCCAGCGCGGCAGGCAGACCCGCCCTCCTGCTTTCGTAGGCACTCCAAGTCGTGAGGTGGGTCACAGGCCGCGCTCGCACAGGCACAAGACACAGGCGAGGACACGCAGCTGGCAGAGAAGCTGAGCATTGCTCGAGACACACAAAGAAGGCAGCTGGCGGAGAAGCTGTGCTGGTGTGCGCGACTGTCGCACGCTTGGCGCCCAGCACCGCGGCATCAGCAGCAGAGTGGCGCAGGCAGGTGAACACCACGACAAGCTTGCCTGATGCAAGTGCTGTGCCCGGCGCAAAGCTCGCAGCAAGCGAAGCGCTGCAGTCCTGCCCCAACAAGCTGCTTGCAGAGCCTAACACGCAGGCGCCTGACACACGTGTGGACCTTACTCAGTCCTCAGCACAGCGCGCGCCTGGTCAAGAAGCTGACCTCATGGGAGACCTCACTTGCGCGGGGACCTGTCAAACGTGCCAGGCATCCCTGCGCGACACCCAAACACACGCCTGTTGTGGCAAGGTGCACAAAGCAAGATCGTCGGTATGCGAGCGCGACACTGCTGTTATACAGCATCTGGTGGGACGCACTGCGACGGGTGCGGCCGCTCAATATCATGAGCTAGGACCGTTGCCATGTTTCGGAAGCTCCGATGTCGGTATCAATGCACACTTGCGAGCAATGTACCAGGCGTGCTCGACAATAACGGCCAGATAACGAGTCCACGGGTGCGACCTACTAACCAGGTGTGGCTTGGCAGCATGCGCTTCGAGCAGTGACGTGAGCAGGGTCTAAGTTGGTTACCAAATTAATAACCGACCGACGGATTCTGGACCGAGCATCGAGATCGTGCGAGTGCAGCACTTGTGAAACACTGATGTGATGGGCTCGCAATGCAAACTGACCTTGACAACCAAGCAGGAACGCTGCTGACAGCCGGCAAACTTGATTGCTTGTCTTGGGAGATTCCTGCTAGCGCCAGCACACCTTGTGATATAGTATGCGACTGTGGCAGAGTCTCAGGAGGCGCGGCAAGTCAGCTGCTGCGACGCTCTCTTTACTCTGCCATCTGTTGCTGGTCAGCGGTGCAGATGCAGCCCCAGGCAGCCGCCCAGGGCCACAGGCATGTGGCCTGTCTGCAACCTCACTTGCCTGCATAGGCATACGCCACCCAGAACTGCTCAGCAACCTTGCGCGGCGCGAGGCAGAGCAGCGTTTGAACGCACAAAACTCGCACCTCCTGTGCCTGAGGGCCTCTTGCGGACCAGGTGCCAGGCAAGGCCGCACAGGCACACGGAGTGTGGAGTACCAAAGCAGAGGTTCTGCAGCGCGTCAGGGCAGGTACGCGTCCTGAGTCAGGTGTTTGCGGTCCGCTCTGCAGCGCCGAGTCTGCTTCCCTTCTGCTGCGAGGTGCACTGCTATCAAGCGCCTAGCACGCTGCGCAGCTCGGTGAGTAAAGTGGGGAAGAATCTACGGCAACAAGTGGCAGCCGGCGGCGCGCAGGCAACGTGCGCTACTACTCCATTCCGGGCGTGCTGACCCGGCGCGGCGGCGCGCCTGAGGACGTGGTGATGCACGTGTACCTGAAGAGCCAGCCGCGCGGCGGGGTCATGGTCCTCCGGGGCTTCATGTTCGCTGAGAGCGCGGAGCACGACTGGCACTCGCTCGTGGACGGCTCCGTGTGTGAGCCGGACGTGGCGCCCGAGGCCTGGCCCGGCATCACGCTGAGGCGCGCACGCCCCGGCGTGCTCTGCGCGAGATCTGGTTGGCCTTGCACCCTGCGCATAAAAACACAGTTCTCATTCTCACTACAGTGACTGGGTGTCCCCTCGCCCCGGCAGGGCGGCAAAGCAGGGAGGAGGGCCCTTGCGCAGCCCGCGGCCGCGCGCGCAGGGAGGTGGGCGGCCAGCGCGCGCACAGGCTGCGCGTACACACCGAGACCATGTGGGCCTACGAGGCGCTGCCGCCCGGCCGCGGCCCGAGCAGCGCCAACCGCAGCTGCGTGCTGCACGCCGTCCTGGGCGAGCTGCCGCTGCAGGACGCGTCCCACAGCTTCCACACCGCGATCGACGGCTTCAGGCGGAGCGCGTACCTGCCCCTGGGTGCGGCCGCACGCCGGCCTGCATGCGTGTGCCCACTCGCATAGGGGGAGGCAGGCATGGCTGCGAGCTGCAACATGGACTGCCGGCCATCAGGAGCACCGCGATGCAGGCTCACCAGAGTGTGGCATTGCAGAGACGGCTGTGGATTGCATTGCACTGGCGGCTTGTGCCGCTGATCGGCGCAGCGGGGCATGCCACCGCCCTGACGGCCTTGCCGCGCCTGCGCAGTGTCGCGGCCGCGGCGCGCCGCGCCCGCGCCGCCGCCGCCGAAGCCGGCGTCGACGGTGGCGGCCTGGCAGGCGGCGGTCGTGCTGTACCCGTTTGCGTCGGGCGTGCCAACCGATGTCGCCACAGCGCTGCTCTTCCAGCACGTCAGCTACCATGTGCAGATGGGGTTCAAGAAGGTCGTACACTACACGCAGGTGCCCTCCCGGGCCGCGCCCCTGCAGCGCCCTGTGAGAGTGGCGCAGCTTCAAGGGCGCCGCGAGCCCGCATTGCCAGAAAACACAAGTGGCTGATCCTGCCTGACACTCTGCTGCATGTGCGGGACTGATGCTTTTTGCTGTGCTGCGGGGTTGATACTTTACGAATGAGCGGTCCAAGGCCCGCGGTCCATGTCTCACTTGTCGCGGATGCGCTTGCCAAACATGCGCGCAGCTCCTTCCCGATGGAGGTGCCCTCGCCACCGCCCCGCGCCGAGGCACGCCGCGCACGCGCGCAGGCCGCCTCCGTCTCGGCCTTCCTGGCCAACGGGCGGCTCGCCGCGCTCGTGCGCGCCGGCCGGCTGCAGCTGCGGCTCTGGGACCACCTGGGCCGCTGCGCCGGGCCCGCGCACGCGCAGTGCTGGCGGCTGCTGGTGTACAGCCACGCCGTGCTGGACGCCTGGGACGCGCGCGCGTTCCTGCTCTTCATGGACGTGGATGAGTTCTTCGTGCTGCCCGAGCGCGGCGCGTCGCTGGCCGGCGCGCTGCAGCGCTGCGCCGGGGACCGCTCGCTGGCGCGCCCCGCGCGCGCGCCGCCGCGCGGCGCGCCTGTCTCAAGCTGCTGCGGCTGCCCTGGTCCTGTCATGATGCACGCCGCATACCTAACAATAAAGTGCTGGATGTGGGGGCGGCGGGCTCACGCGGCGGGCGGCGCGCAGGTGCTGGTCGAGCGCTACGACGCGTTCCTCAACCCCAGGGTCAGGGCGATGCTGCCCAAGGGCGCGTCGGAGGTGGAGGCGCTCTGGCGCGCGGTCGGCTTCCGCAAGCACCCGCTCTCCCAGTACAGCGTGCAGTCGCCGAACGCGACCCGGGCCAGCAAGGTGATGGTGCGGCCGGGGCGGGCTGGCGCGGCGGAGGTGCGCGGCGGCGCCCGGCGGGAGCCCTGCTCAATGAGTACCCTGCCCGGACGGTGTCCCAGCTTACTGGAAGCTTACGCTGTCACGAGGGGCGTGCCAGGGTGCTGCAGGGATGGGCAGCGTGGTGCCGTGGAGGTAGGTTTAGGGCCCGTGCCCAGACACTCCAGGTCCTGCACGCGTGCTCGCCGCAAGCGGGGCCCTCAGAGCAGCTGCGCGCGCCGGTGCAGGTGCATGCGGGGGCGGCGGACGCGCGCAGCCCCAACAGGACCGCGCCGGAGCGGCGGGAGGCGGGCGTCGCCATGGAGCAAGAGTGCGGGCATCTCGTTCACTTGGCCAACCTCTTTGCGCCCCGTGTACATTTTGAGAACGACACTGCAAAGGTGGTCCCCACGTGGCACTGGGTTTTTGAGACAATTGTCAAGCCATTCACGTGAGCGTGCTGGCTATCCTGCAGCAATGCGGCTGCCGCCGCGCTGGCCTCGCCTGTTCGCACCAGCTTGCACCACCCTTGAATGCATGCGTGCTGGGCAATGCGGCATCAATGACGTGAGGCCCGCTCTGCGACAATGAATGCTGTTGCGGCGATGCGCGCTTCAGCCTGCCTCATGGCCTGTGTTTTATTTTGGTGCGTATTTTGCGCAACTCTTTTGCAGTACTCTGCGCGCGCCGTGCGCGCTGGCCGCTTGGGCTAGTACTGCCCAGTGGCATCATCCTGCTTGATCGGCCGTGTAGCGGGTCAGGAAAGTATCTCTAGGTAGGCTGGCCATGAGTCAACGGTCCAGGCTTGTCACACGCTGGGGTGTTGACGCCCCCGTCTACACCAGGCCACCGTCGCCGACCATTGCTGGGTCGGCTCTTGGGCAGAGCATGCGTCCGTCTTCGTGGGTTTCAAAGGTCTGTCTATGTGTTCTGGTTTTGCACATGGAAACTGAGTTTCTGAAGCTTTCAGGTTTACGTGCGGTGCCATCCTTTCTCTGACAGCCCGCGCGACTGCGCCAAGAGGTTTGCGGCGTGCTGCCGCTCCCTGCGCCTATGCCTTAGAACAGTCCTCTATCTGCACAGTGCTCCTCAGCAAGCGCCTAGCAGGGATCTGCCCTTACGAGGCAGGTTTTTGGTTGCCTGTGAAGGCGTGAATGTTAGCATCGAGCGTGATGTGTTAGCTTGTCAGGTGGGTTGCTGGATAGCGGTGGTGAAAAAGTTATTGTGTCGCCATATGGACGCAGGCTCCCAAGCACTGGGTCCTGGTGCCGCAGCACCGTCGGTAGGCGAATGCAGCAGAGCAGCCGTGCCTGCCAGCTCTTTTGGCAGGTTCCTGCCACAGGAGGGCGGATCAAGCTATTTTTACATTCTATGCTGGCATGGGGCAGTGCTTCATCATGCAAAATGCTCGCACTCCCCATACCCGGTTCACATCTTTTCACAGCAATCTTCAGTCCGCCTGCGTCACACACCGTTTCCGCAGCGTGTGGCGCGCCCACCGCAAATTCAGAGCTCGTATGCCCAGATTCGCAAGACAAAGTTTGTGCACGGGCCCAGCAATTCAGACATCGTGATCTGCATGGCGGCTGTACAACCCAGCCACACCCTAGGTGACTGAGGCGCATGTTGCTGCATGCACTGGCGGTCTACTTTAATAGTCATTGGTCTGGATGTGGGCTGGGAGCACAAGACACCTGTGCACAATGTAAGCTGGCCAGTCGTCCATTTATGCGTGTAGCCTGCAGCACAAAGAGTGATGCCGCACTGCCGTGCCAGCCATTCACCTGTATGTCTATGTACGCGTGTTGTGGGGCTGCTGGCATTTGCAGCCATTGGAGGGCTGGTGCACGCCGTCGCATTTGCAGCGGCCCCTGCAAGCTGTGTGCGCTGCAACCACATCAGTGTCCCCCTTCCTGAGGAGTGGCGAAACAGCACGCCCTTCGTTCCTGCTGCAGCGCGGCACCCAGGGACAGGCGAGTGGTTTTTACTTCACGACTTCTTCAACCAGGCGCGTTATTTGCAGCTGACCTGTGCGGACAATGTGCATGCCTGGGGGCACAACAAGACACACACTGTTGATGCAATAATTTTGGCCGCAAACTATTTAAGCGGGGCTCTCCAACGTCTCAGGACTGCGTGTGTGGATATGCCCTGAAGCCACCGCCTGGCGCATAAAGCTGGATAGGGACACCGAGTGACGCAGGGCTCGTGCTCGCCTGCAGGACGCCTTCTCCGCGTCACACGCGGCGCAAGCGCAACGCCTGGAGGTGGACTGGGTGGAGGCGTTCGATTCGCAGCCCCTGCTGACGAAGCGCGGCCGCGGGAAGGCGCCCACCATGCGGGGCAGCGACAGCAAGTCTGTGCAGTTGCTCGACCGCGACAGTAGCCACTCTGATGCGCAGAGCGGGGCGGCAACGGGCTGGCGGTGCGTTGTCCGGCAGACCGACTCCGCAGTTCGGGTGCCGGCCTGCCTGGGCCGCTGTGCGCCTGCACAATGGAACGCGCGTGGGCAGAGTGCGCGCCTGCCTCAGGCTCCTCGGCGCGCTGAGCGCACCGGCGCGGCTGCTGACAGCCGGACCACGGGCGGCAGCAGGCCGTTTGCGTGGAGGGGGGCGGTGCACCTGGCGCACCGGGTCCGGCTCGCGCCCGGCGAGGAGCGCATGGCCATCTCGTCCATCGATGAGGCCGGCACCAGCGTGCACCTGGAGCACGTCCTCAGCCCGCTTCCAGCGCTGGAAGCGGCTGCCGAGGTCCTGCGACACGCAACTGGGCAGGCAGGCGAGCAGGCGGCGCCGCTGCCGACCGAAGCTGGGCCCGCGCACGCGCGTGGAGGCGGCTGGGGCCTCTTCGAGGACCGCGGGCGGCTGCTGATGTACCAGGCCTTCCTGCCGTGCACGGTGGCGGTGCAGATCATCCTCGAGGACGCTGACGGGCCCCGCTCCGGCTCCAGCGCGCGCGTGGTCGGCGGGGCCTGCGTCGCCGACGCCGCGGCGTCCATCGCGGCGGCGACCGGTGCGCGTATGCCGTCTGCCTGCTGTCGCCGCACTCACGGCGACGTGCAACGCGTGTCCTCTGCGTATGGCCGGACATGGGAGGCGCCATGAGGGATGCGCTGCAGTGTTGAAACCTTCACACCCTCGAATGCTTTTCTCGATGCCTTGCGAGCTGCAGGCCTGCATACGCCGCCGGCAAGCCATGTGCTGAGGCTGGCTGCGCGCAGGGCTGGACGTGCTGCGCCACGATGTACACGGCAGCGGCAGCCCGGTGCCCTGGGACATCGAGCGCTGCGCCGACCACCGCGAGCTGCTGGCCCTGGTGCATGCGGGGCATGGCGCCTCCGTGCACTGGGCTGCGCGCATCGACCGCGCGACGCACCGCATGACTCACATCTCGGCCGGGCCTGTGCTGCGGAGCGCGGACTTTTACACGAAGGTGCGCGGAGCCGCGCTGCGATGCTGCAAGCGCTGTCAGACGCGCGCCCAGCCATGCCCACGCGCGGTGCAACACGTCTTTGCACGCGTGATGTGTGGCCGAGACCGAGCGCATGCGGTCTGTACCCTACCTATCTGTTTTGCTACAATGAGACCATGGTCAGGGGGGGCAAGCAGCATGTAACAGCTGACGCAATGCGCTCGACTGCAGGCGTCGTCGCCGGCTGACCTGGTGGTAGGCTCGTTCCATGTGATCGACAAGCTCGGTGAGGACGGGGCGACGCGGGCGGTGCGTCGCTGCCACGCGCCTTCTTGTCCACATCTGCCCGGGCCCGGCCGCAGCGCGCGCGGCAGTCGGGGCTCACCCGCCCGCGCTCGCAGGTCCGCATCCTGCACGGCGACGGCGTCAGCTTCGGCTGCTGGCTGGACGTGGCGGCCGACACGATCGCCTGGCACGATCTCAGCAGCCCCGACGCAGGCATCGCTTCGGCGAGGCACGCCCCGCGCGCCGCTGGCGCCGCCCTCTCTACAGAGACCCCGCTGCTTTGCATGCACGGGCCTTGACCGCTGCACAATTTCTTGCATGTGTGCGCAGGTGAGGGCAGCGCCAACGAGCACCTTGTAAGCCCACTTTGACGACCAGCGACGACCAGACGACAGTGTTGCTTTTCGTCAAGGAGTTCGCCCGCGTGACTTGTCCAGATGTTTGTGACCTGTTCGCCAATTGTTCTCTTTTGCTGGCTTCAGGGGTCGCACCATGGTTGCCACAATGTGCTCTGTACTTGTCTGCTTCGGCTTGCGCCATGCATGAGGTTACGCAGCAGCAGGACAGCTGCGGAGTTGCTTTTTCCATTTTGGAACGCGTTCACGTGTTCTGCATGTACTGCCTGATGCTGTCTGGTTGCCTACCTGCCTGCCTCAGGCCTGCCTGAACGCCCGTACCTTGCTGGTGCTGCCTAAACATGCTTGAACGCCTGGGTTTCACTGAGCGGGTCCCCGCATCAGGGTTGGGCGCGTATGCAGCCCCAGCTTGCTGATACAAGCTGTAACATACGCTCGTCCAACCAAAATGCACACATGCTTTTGCAGCTTTCGACCCACAGAGCGTGTGGGTTCTATGCAGGCCTGTCACAGCAAGCGGGACTCTGAACGCGATAAAAGCACCAGCCCTTGAATGCTGGAACCTAGCGGCTTGCCGCTGCCTGCTGCAACTCACTTGCGGCTCGTGTGCCAGACGCATGCATACGTCTTAGCAGAGCCTTACCAAACTTGTGGAGGCGGCTGCATCACAAGAGATCCACTCCGCCTCACGACGTGAGGTATTGCAACGACCTGAAGCGTTTCAGAAATAAATAAGGGAAGGCTGGCTGGCGCCGAGAGCTGCAACTTTGGCGCCGGCCTTGAGAGCGCAGTGCTTGCCTTGCTAACACTTACATGACGAGACATTATGCATTATGCTACAAGTCATGCATACCATAGCAAGGAATAGGGCCTGGGCGCAGGTACGGCCAGCAGTGCACTTCATTGCAGGTCTCCAGGTCAGCCAAACAGCAACCAGACGTCAATGTGTCCACACAGCTCTTTGCAGCATGCTGCAAACAGCTGCTCCTGTCTAGCGCTGTTGTATATGTGCTGCTACATGCTCTGACTGAGCTTTCATCTTGCTTCACAGTCTGGGGCCACCCCGCTGGCATGCAAGCCTGCGCAGGGCATCACGCTTCGCAGCCTCCCAAGACACGCGGCAGAACCCCGCAGACGACAGTGCAGCCTGGCCGCGTTGCTCATACCGGCAGCTTGGATACCTGGTATGTCTCATCACGTGTCTGCATTAACAAACCTGCTCTGCGCAAACCCTGGCCAGCCACATCCGCTCTAATAGCGTGCGCCACCCCGTGCTGTGCTGCATTTGCTGCGCCGCTGCACGGCACCTGCAAATCCAGCACAGAGAAAAGAGGCGCACACATAAATTGAGCGGTGAACAAAGATAAATCTATCCGCCACTGCCAGCAACATGCCCCCCCACAAAGCGCCCCTGCGGCCCCCTAACGTGCGCCCAGCTCTGCGCTGATCTGCCGCACGGAGTCCCACGTGCCGGCCGCCGCGAGCGCGACGCCCAGCGCGGCCACGGCCTGCACGCTGACGCGCTCCGCCGCGCGCATCGACTCGCCGCGGCGGATCGCCAGGTAGCACAGCGCGGGCACCGTCACGCAGCTCGTCATTGCCAGGAAGCTGCCAACGAAGGCCTGCGCGCGCGCCGCGCGGCCGTCAGCGCGCACCCTCGCAGTAGGGTCAGCGCGGCTGCCCGCATGGGCCGCCGCGTCTGCTCGCCACACCTCCTCCTTCACAAAGGCAGCCAGCCAGAGCCTCGCAGCGGACAGCCACAGCCTTGTGGCACACAGCCAGAGCCTCGCACCGCAGCCAGGCAGAGACCAGCAAGTCAAAGCATGTCACGCATGCCTTCCACAGTAAGACGAGCCACAACAGCAGCATCGCAGCGAGGCCGCGCGGCCCCCCGCAGGCCCGGGCGCAGGGGCGCGCGCCATGACGTAGGCGAAGAAGGGCAGCAGCACGGCGACCGCCAGCGTGGACGCGACCAGCGCCGTGCGCGCGCCCAGCGAGCGCGCCGCCGCCGCCGCGCCGCCGCCCTTGCCCGCGCCGCCGCCGCCGCCCGGCAGCGCCTCCTCCAGCGCGGCCACGATGGGCGCGACGATGAGCGCAAACTTGGTGAAGGGCGCGACGACGACCACCCAGACGGCCAGCCGCGTTGGCAGCGCGGCCGGCGCGGCCGCCTGCATGTTCAGCGTCACATTCTGCCTGCGCGCGCGCGCCGCCCGCGCTCGCGACAGCCCGGCATGCCCTACCCTAACCCTCGCCCTATGCGCACTACCTTTACCTATCCCAACCTCCGCCCACCCCAGCCTGGGGCGGGGCACCGAGGCAAGGCCTGTGCCGGCGCGCATGATGCGGCGCGGAGTGGCGGGCGGGGGCCCCGGCAGCGCATCGGATGCGCGCAGCACCCCTGAAGGCCGGATGCGCGACAACAGTGGGGTGGGCACCAGCAGCAGCAGCATGCAGCGTCTGTCCAGCCGCTGGCAGACCGCGCACAGCCGGCGAGGGGCGGGCGGCGCGGCGCACATGGTGGCGTCGCCGAACGCTGCGTAGCCGAGCGCGGCGGCGGCAATGTAGACGGCGATCACGACCGCGAAAGTGGCGCCCAGCACGCGCGGGTACGCGCCGCGCGTCCGCATCGCGCTGATCAGGCTGGGGAACAGCGCGTGCCCGCCGAAGTTGAACGAGACGAGGCCCAGCGCGAGCAGCGCGCCGCCGCCGCGCGGCGGCGGCGGGCGCGCGTGCAGGAAGCCCAGCTGCGCGGCCTCCCAGCCGACCAGGCCGGTGAGCCCAAAGGACACCGCCACGCCCAGCGCCGACAGCCAGGCCAGCGCGCCAGGGCTGCGCATCCACACACTCGGCAGCACCAGGCCCGCCGCGACGACGGTCCAGGCGCGCTGCGCGCCGAAGCGCGGCCCGAAGGGCTGGAACCCTGGCGCGAGCGCGCCCAGGTTGTCGCCCGCCAGGATGAGCAGGTCGACGGCGGTCAGGTAGAGCTCGGCATAGAGCATGACCGCGACGGCCGCGCGGCCGCGCCCGCCGAACGCGCGCTCGCCGATGTCCGGGTAGGAGCGGATCCAGGGCGCACCGTCCATGCAGCGGCCCAGCAGCAGGCCGGTGACGCAGAACAGGCCGCCCACGCCTGCCGCGGGTCGGCCCGGATGGTCAGCGCCGGCGCGCGCGCGCGCAAAGTGCAGCAGACTGCACGAAACGAGCGGAGCCTGGGCAGATGCGGCGCCTGCACAGCGCCGCCAGACAGAAAGGCGCAGGCCCGGCGGCTTGCGAGCGCGGCGGGGGCGCACCGGCCATCAGCGCGAGCGCCGGCCAGCCCATCTCCGCGAGCGCAAAGGGCATTGCGAGCAGGCCAATGCCGCACATCGCGTTCACGCTGTTGAACAGCGTCTGCAGCTCCGACATGCCGCCCGCCTGCCGCAGCGCCGCTGTGTGAGCATATCGGTCTGCCAGCAGGTCGGGACATGCTTGCGGCGTGGGCGGACAGGCCGCGCAGCAGGCCTGCACCCGGCGCGGCGCACCGGCTTGCAGCTCGTGCAGCCCGAGACGGGCAGGCCGCCGGCGCCGTCGCTGCGGCCCGCCCCACCCAGCAGGGCCGCCGCGCGCCGGCAGGCACGCGCGGCTGGCCCGGTCGTGAGGTAGCGCTGCAGCGCCTCCAGGCTGAGCCGCAGGACGCCAGCGGCCCGCCCGCCTGGCGCCGCGCCGGCGCTCCCTGCGGCCGCCCCTGCGCGGCCGAGGCGCAGGTTTGTGAGGCGTACACTCCTTGGTTCAAAGGACAGGCCGGGCGGCTGCAGAGCGCGCGACAAGCGGCTCCGGCCCTGTCCGCACCGCAGCGGCACTCGCGGTGGGGCGGGCGTGCGGGCGCAGAGCGCGCTGTTCGCTGCCGGCAATGGCAACCAGACGGCACGGGTGTCTAAGGGTGAGTGTTGGCACGGCACGCACCTTGCGAGCGCTGGCTGAAGGTGTAGACGGCCCAGACGACCGCGCCGGGCAGCAGCCCCTTCACCCCGCAGAGCACCGTGACGGCTCCCAGCAGCGCCAGGTGCAGCCCCGTCATCGGAGCGCCAAAGAAGCGGAGCCCCGCAGCGCGGCGCTTGCTCGACGCCGGCGACGCGCCTGCGGCGGCGCCGGCAGAGACCGTCACGCCCCGCCAGCCTGGCTGCCGCGTGACTACCAGACAGCGGTGGCCCCAAAGCCATTGCGCCCAATGCTGACCAGTATAGTGCATTTTTTATTTTCAGAACTCCTCGTGTGCCGGTAGTGATCGCAAGTGCTGTGGCAGGCGGGGAGCACCTGCATCAGCGGGCCGCGTTCGCGCGGGCGCGGCCTGGGCGGGCGCATGCTGGGCAGCTGCAGGCTGCCATGCAGTGCTGGGCGGCTCCTCCCTGGCAGGCTGACCGTCGCAAGCAGTCTTGCCCATTCTGCGGCTGCCGCTGGCAGGCCTGGGCGGAGCACTGCTGAGAAATAGTGAAGTTAATGTTTACTACCGTGTCTCCGACATGCGCCTGCTCACAGCTATACCTACGTGGGATGCTAATCAGGCGCTCAACCTCTTTCACAGCCTGCCAAGCAGGAATTCCTGCTATGCAGCCCGGCCGACTGTTCTAACGTGCCAATGCTGCGTAAGCCGGAGCGCTGTACAGACCTCCAGAAAATACAGCAAAATCCGCGCAAGCAGCCTGAGCGGCCGCGTACACGAGAGGCAGCTGGTGGTGATCACTTCGACGCCCAGATCGGTGCTCGCGGACTTGGTGCCGGGACCAGCTTAGGGCTTGAGTCTTTAGTCAGTCTGATCGAAGGGTTGCCCGCGTGCATCGCCGGTGCTAGCAGCAGCTAGGCGCCGGGCACAACAGTCTCCGGGACGGGCATGCGCGATGACGCAGAAGACGGCCGCCGTCATAGGCCTCCACGTCCTGGCATTTTTGTATACCTTGACCGTGCTGTGGTTCTGGCTGCTGCGTGACAATCAGTGGGGCCTGGCGCACGAGTGCGTGTCTGCCAGGCAGACAATTTCGGCCAGTGTTCGACCGGCGAGCAGTGTGCGCTGCAACCGCATCGCTCTGCCGCCAATGTGGTACAATGCAAGCGCGGCGCCGTACAACCCCGCTGCGGCGCGGCATCCGATGACCGGCGAGTGGTTCTTGCTGCACGTCATGGACCAGGCGCGCCCGCTCGCCGTGCTTAGGCCCGTGCGCGGCCAGGCTTGCAGCTCGTACCGCTTGAATGCGAAAGTCGTCATGTCAGGCAGCAACCAGTGCCGAGTGAGCAGCAGGTGTGCTGCCTGCCAGATGAGGGTGGCCATGTAGGGCAGTGGTACATGCTGCAGCTTCCTCAAGGCACGAGCATGCCTGCTGCGAGCCGGGCGGAGGCGAGTGCAGGGCGCGGTTGACATGCGCGGCGGCCCTGCGCAGGTCTCCTTTGCGATGTCAGACTTTGCGCGCGGAGGCCGCACCGAGGAGAACTGGGCCGAGCTGTTCAACTCGCACCCCCTCCTGGCCAAGCTCGGCCGGGGGGAGGCGCCCAGCCTGCGGCGCAGCAACCTGGCCGACGTGCGCCTGCTGGAGCGCGACCGGAGCTACTACGACGCGCAACGCGAGCTCGGCCTGCCGCGCGTGACGACCGGCGACTGGCGGTGCGCGCAGCGCGCTGCTGTAGCTTGGCAGTGCGGGAAGCGCCGGTCGCCGTTACAGTGGTCTGCGCCGGCGCACGCCCGCGCGCGGCGCGGCGTGCCTGCGCAGGCCGCGCGCCCGCGCGTCTGTCTGACGAGCTCGCCTCGCTGCGCAACCAAGCAGACGCCGCGCAGAGCGGCCCTGTCAGCATCGCGTCCCAAGTACGCCTCGCGCCGGCTCTCCGCGAGCGCCTGCGGGCTGACGGCCGCGCCGCGCCGCGCGGCAGGCCCTTTGCGTGGAAGGGCACGCTGTACCTGGCGCACTGGGTCGCCTTCGCCTTCCCCACCGAGCGCATGGCCATCTCCTCGGTCGACGAGGCCGGCGGCGCCGTGCGCCTGGAGCACCTCCTGAGCCCGCTGCCGCCGGCGGTCGCGGAGGCGCAGTACGCGCGCGGGCAGCGCCGCACGGAGGCGGAGAGGCGCGCGGCGGCCGCCGACCCCGCGTCCGTGCGCGAGAAGAACTGGGGCTTTGCCGCGGACGCCGAGCGCCTGCTCGTGTTCCACGCGCTGCTGCCGTGCACGGTGGTGCTGGCGTTCGATCTGCGCGCCGGCGCGCTGCAAGCGGGCGCGAGCGCGCGCGTGGAGAGCCGCGCGTGCTTCTCCGGCGCCGCGGCGGCGACCGCGCTGGCGACAGGTGGCCCCCGGCGAAGAGAGAGCGCTTGCCGGCGGTTTCCTTTGAGCACGGAGTGGGTGACGCAGCCTGCGTCTGCCAAGGGAACCCCGCGCCCGCCGTGCGTCGCCCGCACGCTGGCCCAATGGGTTAGGGGCCAGAGCTGGCGAGCGGGCGGCGTTGTGGGACCCTGTCTTGCCATGGGCCACAGCTGTGGGAGTCATCGGCTCGTTGTTTGAAGTGCATAGGCCGGCAGCTGCTGCCTGCAGGGGGCACACTCAGGCCTGGTCCGTGCGCAGGGCTGGACATCCTGCACCACCCCATCCATGGCAGCGGCAACCCGGTGCCCTGGGACGTGGAGCGCGGCGCGGAGCACCGCGAGTGGCTGGGCATGCTGCACGTCAAGCGCGGCGACTACGCGCACTGGGCCGTGCGCATCGACCGCGCCACGCGCCGCGTGACGCACGTCTCCGCCGGGCCCGTCCTGAAGAACACGGACTATAGCAACGAGGTGCGCCGGTTATAGGGTTAAGGCGTAGGTTAGGGCGTGCTGGCGTGCCGAGCGCGCGCGGTGTGTGCTCAGCCTTTTTCCATGGTATGCAGTCATGCAGTCAAAATGAAGCGGGGCCATGTGCAGGCTGCAGGCTGCGGGGGAGTGCGGCAAGCGGTGCTGGTCTTAGTGAGCGAGTGTGTGTAGCGGGAGCCAGCTAGGCCTGCTCAGGCGGGCACGCCCCATGCGGGGATTGCTTGGGCATAGAGTAGGGTTAGGGCATGGCGCCCCTCCCTGGGCGGCGCGCGTCCGGGGCTGCAGCTGGTCGCGCCAAGCAAGCGCGGTGCTCACCGGACACCCTCGCAGGGCTTCCTGCCGAGCGCGCTGGTCGTGGGGTCCTTCCACGTGGTGGACCGGGACGGCGAGGACGGACGCGAACGGGTGGTGCGCCGCCCGCGGCCGCGCTCATGCCCCCCTGCTTGTTGGCTGGGCACGCGCGACACCCGCCGCCGCACCAGAGACAGCCCTTTGAGCAGAGACGCCATGCAGACCAAGGTGCAACGTTGCATCCACATGCCTGCACGGTGCCCAGTACCGTGCACGCTTGTCGTGAGATCGGTCTGCCAGCGCGTGGTCAGCAGCCCCGTCCGCGGCCAGGTGCGCATCTTCTATGGCGAGGGCGACCGCTTCGGCTGCTGGCTGGACGTGGCGGCCGACGCGATCGCCTGGCACGCGCTCGGCAGCCCCGACGCTGGCTCCGCTCTGCTGTCGCGCGCGCCGCGCGGCGCCGCGCTGGCAAACCGCACCAGGGCGCCTGCCGGCGCGGCCGCCGGCGCGCTGGCCGCCGCGGCGGGCACGCCTCGGGCGGTCCAGCGGCTGTCGCGCACGCTCCGGCTGCTGCCGCGGTGAATGCCCGCCCCGACCCTGCAAGGAGCTTTCCGGCAATGGCCGTCACCTATTTGCACGGGCGTGTGCAAACAGCCGCCTTCCCGCCCCCGCCGGGCGCTGAGCGGGTCTGCGCTTGCGCACCTGATGGCTAGTCTGCTGCGTTGAGGTCAGGGACATGTGAATTGCTGGAGCACATTTTGCACCCGCTGCTTGCTGTCTGTTTCATGAGGCTGCCCTGGCTGCCTCAGCACTGAGAGCCTGCTTGGCATGAGCGGTTAGGCATTCCGCTCGGCGTGCCGGCTGCAGTGCAGGGCGTAGAGGGTGCGGCGCGTGGCGCTTGGCGCTTGATGATCTGTGCGCTGGGGTCACCAGCGCACAGATCAACTCAGGTGTCCAATCTAGGGGAGTTATGTGCTAAAATTTGATTGTGTGATAGTACAGTGCTGTGGTGCGCTCATGCATCATTGCATGTGCCATCACTGTATGTGTCACAGTAAATGGCGGCAAGTTTTGAAGTCAGACTCCTGATAGCAATAATGGTCATTGATATTTCATATTCTGCATGTTGCCTGTGTCAGGCTGTGTGTTGGCACCGCTGAGCATGTGCACGAGCGAGTAGGACCTCAATAGCGTTTGGAACAGTGGCCATCCTTGCTTCCTTGAGGCGTTGCAAGTGTCACTGCCGACGTTTGCAACGAGATCAGGCACAGGCGGGCCGCTCAGTGGTCCTGCTGCCAGTTACGGGCCTATTCTTTGCACCCATGTGTGCAGCCGGCCTGTGCGTGCAGGCGTGTGTTGCTTGTAAAGTGTGGCTGAACAGGACCAGTGCACAGTCCTGGACCTCAGCGCATGCGCACGTATACGCCGCACACGCCTCAGCATAGGCCTCGCAGAACGCTTGAAGTATATAGAAAATGTTAGACAGTGGGCCCCACAGACAGAAGGGGCCCAACGATTGCGGGTCTGAAATTCTGACTCTGAATGATACAGCCTGTGCTAGCCAGCTAGGGCTGCTCGGGGCAGCGACTGCATGGCAGCCCCAGCGCAGAGTTGCCAAGAGAGGCTCGTGTGGCATGTCAGGCAAACCGAGAGGTTATGGCGGAGTGGAGGAAGTCCGGAGCACTTCAGGCAAACTCCAGGCAAAATCCGGTGGCATGCAGCAGCGCTTGACCTAGCCTGGAACAGGTCGCAAAAGACAAGAACAAGACGAACCATGTGTCGCTGCGCTTAGGTGATGTTGCCTCCCCTCCTTCCTTCGTGCCCTACAAGGAGCACTTGCGCAGCATCTGACACACACACCGAACTGACAGAGTAGAGACACAGGCACACCTTTGCGTTTCTAGCCCAGACTCCCTCAAAAAGCACTGCGCGACAGCTGTGCACCACTTTGAGTACGGCAGCGAAGTGTGCTGCTGCACTATGCAGCTCTCGGGAGTGGTTGCTAGGGCAGCCCGCGGAGCGCTCTTGCACAGGCGGGTGCGTGTCTCTCCAGGCCCCGCTTTTGCAAGCGGCACTTTGAAACTCGCAGGCCCTTGCAACAGCAATGGTCCTTTGCTTTGCCCTATCGCTCATCACTGTTCATTTGCTTAGTCTGCGAGCAGAAGGGCAGTCTCTGACCACTCTGCGCACCAAGTGAGGATGTGGTGCAGGCTGCTGCTCCCCGACAGCGCCGCACCGCTTGCGCAGCAGCAGAGACCAGCCTGCAGCCCTTCCACCTGGCATTCCCCGTCCGGGACCTTGCAGAGGCGCGCAAATTTTATGGCGGGTGCGCCGGCAGCGCCGCAGGCCTTCGTCTTTTCGACCGTGCACGTGCACCCTGCTGTCCTCTGCCCACAGTGGTAAGCGCGTGGCCGCATCCCAGGAAGCTGGGGTGCCCAGAGGGGCGGTCTGCGGCCACATGGGTCGACTACAGCCTGTTCGGCCATCAAATCGTCTGCCACCATGTTGAGGGCTACTCTGCGGTAGCCAGCCGAAACGCGGGTACGCGCGCAGCGCCTGCAGAACCCCCACCCGCATGCCTACTTGCTCTCCCGCAAACCGCTCCCCTGCTCTCCTGCACTAGTGAGCGCTGAGGTGGACCAGCACCTCACCATGCTGCCTGCGCCCACGCCTCCCTGTATAGTTGCTTCACCCAGGTCTGCAGCGTCTCCAAAAACTTGTGCAACTGGCCCCTGCCACGCCGCCTACGTGGTGTTGCTGCCAGCCGCACTGTAGGCTTGCTCTGTCCCGGCAGAGACTTGCCCCAGGGCGATCGGCCTGCGCGGCCGTGGCAGCGACTCTGTCCCAGCCCGGCTGTGGAGCCCGGCGCGCGCATGGACCAGGCTGTCGCAGGCCGAGCGGTGTCAGCTGGCACATGCTCGCACGCGGTCAGAAAAGCGCGCGAGTGCGCGGCTGCCACCAATTGCGTAGCAGCCATGTGAGGGCGCCGGCTGGCGGCCGCAGTGGACGGCGACCCCGTGCCGGTGCCGCACTGGGGCATGGCGCTGCGCGTGGACCAATTCCACGACCTTGCCGCGCGCGTGCGCGACGGCGGCATCGCGTTCGAGATCGAGCCGCACCTGCGCTTTGAGGGTGCGTAGGGCTGTGGGTCGTGACGCGCATGCTGTGCAGGCGCGTGGTGCGTCATTGCACGGGCGGGAGCACATGGCGTGCGGGCACGTCTGTGCGGCCTGAGGACGCGCTGAGGGTTTGGGAAGAGGAGGGTGCTGCAGGGGCGCGTGGCTTCAGCCAAGCTGACACTGTGGTTCCAATGTGACGTTGAGCAGACCCTGGCTTTGTGCATAACAGAGTATGCAAGCCATGTGGCGGCACTTTGTCTTGGAGGTAGAAACTGAGCTGGGCGCGGTCTGGGCGTGCATGCATACCTGAGGCCAGGCGCAGCGTGATAGCCATGAATGGAGGGTTGCCCGAGTGCGTGCAATGAAGCACATCTGTGTTGCAAGAGGAAGCCGCGCGGGCCACAGCAGCAAGGTCAGTCTTCTTAACTACCTGTGCATGCTTGCGCTGTGCTCACGGTAAGGAGGCCTGCATGCGCAGGCCAGCCGGGCGAGCAGTGGACCATGTTCTTCACGGACGACTCCGGCAACGCGCTCGAGTTCAAGGCCATGACCAACCCGGAGAACCTGTTTGCCAAGTACCATGTGGACTGCTAGCCAGGCGCTGTTGGGGCGTGCCCTGGGCCGCTGCGTGGGAGTGGCGCATGCGGAGCGCTCTGCATGTGCATGTCTGCATGAGCGTTAGGAGGAGTGCGGATGGGGGTTGGCGGTTTGCTCTGAAAATCGGTCCTGGCACCCATGGCTAGGCTAGGTTCGTGACTGGCATCTGGCAGGAACCTGGCAATACAAACTGCTTGAAACTCCCCACGACAGTTGCCGAATACCTGGATGCGCCGTAAGTACCGAGGCGCTCTCGAGGTGTAAGTTCTGATGGCACTCCTGCTCCATTTCTTAAGACAGTGCAGGAGGCGTTATGGCGCGTGTCTTAGCAACCTGTGCGGTGGCGCTTGCGCTTGCCTCGTGCGCCGCAGCGCAGACCAGCGTTCTCAACTCTAACTCAAAGGCCAATGCGACATACGCCGCGTACACTGGCTACAACGCCACTGGCTTCCAGGACACCAATGCTTACTATGGCCCGTACTCAGCGGTCAGCGCCACAACCAGCACCGGGACCAAGCCCAATGTGTCCTTAAGCGTGCAACCGGAGGGCTGCACCATCCTGTCGCGGCAGTTTGGTATCGCAAACTACTCCGGCGACCTGCCCTGCGCGCTGCCTGGCATGCCCGCTTCCGACTCCAAGCCGGCGTGCGTGGTGCGCGCTTTGGGTCCTTCACGCAGGCCAGTGCAGGAGTTATGCACGCCGAGCACGGCTCAAAGGAAGACGTGCTGGTGTCAGCAGCAGCGTGAGGGAAGAGGCACTCTTGCACACTCAATTCGGCGGCAAAGGCTGCGCATGCACAGTTTGACTTGAGAGTGGAGCAGTGCTGTGCAAGGCTGGCTCTCCAAAGCACGGCTGGTCCTGCGCGTTGAGGAGGTCATGTGTTGGAGTGCGCAGAACATAACTGGCAAGATTTGCCTCGTTACTGGCGCGTCCACGGGTATTGGACGCGCCAGCGCTGACCGTCTGGCGGCAGCAGGCGCTGTTGTTGTCGGTGCGCAACATTCTCTGCGTTTGGCGTGTGTTCAATTGATTGTATATCAGTTACACAGCCCTGCACTGCAGGCTGGCGCCAGCAGCTGCTAGCAGGCCTGGCCACTGAGCTGAGCACGCATCACAATGTGTGCATAGTCTACCTGTAGGCTCCTTTCTTTACAGTGGTACTTCACGAGCTTGCGTCACTGTCATGAGGTCAGAGTTCATGTGATAGGCAAGCGCCTGCCGCAGTGGCGTCTGCCAAGCATGCACAGAGAGTCAATAAGCCTTGGTCATGTTAGGCACCAGCCGGCGCCCGTGGCGGTATCCGCAGCCGCCCAACTGGCAGCTGTGGCAGCTTGACCAGACTGATGACAACTCCGTCAAGGTGTGTTGGCACCCCCTGCTGCTCAGCTTGACGCCTGTGTGGCTGGCCAGCTGCCTGGCCGTGTCATAGGCGTACTTGGTGTGGTCTAAACGTACATGCCTGAAACACCATAACGCATGCTGCACTGCAGTGTACACGTGCCGGTCAGCCCCTTTGTCAACCAGTTTAATGACTCGGTTTTTTTTTTTCAAGGAACGGCGTCGCATTTCTGCCTTGGCTCCTGTGCTTGCAGCGGTACAGGTGGTGGCTGCTCACATGCTTGTCATGAGACGTCAAGAGTTACTGGCTCAAGGCAGACATTGTGCTGCAGGAGCTGGCCAACCGCATGGCTGCCACGTACGGCCGCGTGGACTTTCTGTACATGAACGCTGGTAGGGCTTGCCGAGCTTGGAGGAACCTTACAGTTTTGCAATATATTGTGCCAGCTATGGGAAGTATGAATGCACAAAGGTCTGGGGGGTGGCCTGCAGGACGTCAGTATATTGGCGACCTGCCAAACAGCGACCTGCGCCAGATGATGATGACCGTCGACACCAATTTCTGGGGTGCGCCTGGCTAGTGCCTGATTGTCATTCTTTTCCAAGCAGCTTGAAGTGTTATTGCCACATTTTGACCCAGCAACTTTAACGGCTTGTGCAGAGCGGTGCATGATGCAATGCCATGTCATGTTGGAACTGTCTTGCTGCATGCGTTGCTGGTAATGATCATGGGCGAGTATTTTTTGGACGGTGCTGATGGCCCGGTGCATCTATGTGCAGGTGCACTGCGCGTGCTGCAGGCATTCTTGCCGCTGTTCCCTACCACCGGTGTGCCTTCATACCGGTCTGCAACGTATTCCCTTCTGCCCTTGGTCATAGCTGTATGCTACCTGGTCAGGTCAACGTCCAGGTGTGAGCATTGCACCTGGCGGTGTGTCTGTTCGCTGCTGCTGGTGGGTTGTGCTGTACTCCGCGCCAGTTGCTTGGGCTTTTACTTCCCAAGGGGTTTGGCGACTGCTGCTGCGAAAGGAGTATGCGCTCGAAACAAAGTGGCTTTGAGGGTTTGTCTGTCTGAGGACCACTGGCGTGTGCTGGCCGCAGGCTACGCGCGCATTCTGCAGACCTCGTCGGTGGAGAGCCAGCAGTCGTCGCCGGGCTACCTGCCGTACGCGGTGTCCAAGTGGGCGCTCATGGCCATGCAGGAGCAGTGGTACTCCACGCACGCGGCCGAGAACGTGCGCCCCTCCTGTGCCTGTGAGGCATGCATAGGGTTGCGATGCGGTCAGCACATGCTCTGTGCATGCTGTTCAGCTGCAGCGGCCTGGTTGGTTTTGCTTTTTTGCATTCTGACCTGCGTGTGAGGGCCGGGCGGTTATTAATCTAGCGATGCCAGCGGCAGTCCTGTGATGATGCGCGTGCTGCAAATGCGACAGGTCAGCACCTACATCGACTACATCAGCATCATGCCTGCGGCGGTCAACGGCAGCCTGGGGTACACCGCCATCTATGGTGCGGCCACGTGCAGGGCGCTAGCGGGGCTAGCATATCTATGTCGGTTGGGCTTTTGTCTTGGGCAGGGCTCTGTCACCATGCACCGCAGGACGTACGTGAGCCACACTTGTGGCTCGCAAGCCCATGCCTTTCAGGCTCTAGCACGCTAGCATCTTCTTCTACTTGGTGGACGGTACACTCTACAGAGGGCAGAGAATTGCCATGAGAGAGCTGTGCACGGCTCAGGCTGCCCGGAGCTCTTCGCCAACGCCACGATCAGGAACGCCGTGATCGACGGCTACTACAAGAACGGGCTGGACACGCACGACGTGGGCGAGGCCGTGTACCGCATCGCCATCGACCCCAAGCCCAAGCTGCGACAGAGTGCGTCGAGCCACCTGTCCTACCCTCGTGCATGCGGTCCGTAAGTGCAGCAATGGAGCCTGTCTTGCGCTAGCTACATACATTTTCAGCACTTGTTGCTCGCATGGGGGCATCTGCAGCTTGTGTGCATCCTGGCGCAAGCTGAGCACATGCAGGGGTGCTGGTGCATGGGATGCAAGGCAAGAGTGCATGGCTCTAGTGGCGACTGGCGAAGCAACGTGCTGATGCCATTCTATTGCAGCAGCAACAAACGATCAGTTATGGATGCGCAGTGATCATGCGGGACCAAGACTTTGCTGCTCAAATCCCGCTCATTTGCCGGTGCGCTAATTTCCTGCCCCATGACTAGCTTGCCAGCCTAGCGTTGCCAGAAGTTCTAGCAAAGAGCCGGGTGACTGGCTTTACAGTTATTTGAGCTGTCATCCGTAAGCTGCAGCGTGCGCAAGGAAGCACTGGGAAGTGGATGAGACTGATCAAGTCTCATTGTATGCGTGGGCACGCTTTTCAAAGTGCGAGTTTGCCCTGCGAGTTTGCAGCACCCGCTGTTTAGCAATGAGCATGCATTACCAGCTTTAAGTGTTTGTTTGGTAAGTTGGCAAGTTGTATAAAGCTTGTACTATACTATACGCGTCTGGCATGCGAGATGGATCATGTTGTGTGAGTCACCCTGTCTGCAGGCGGTACACACAGCCGCTGGAGGAGTTCTACGTGCCGAATGCGCCCGGGCCGTCCATCGCTGCCTGGCTGTCCACGGAGGGCAAGTCTCATCAGCCCTACAACTGCAGCGTGCACTGCGGCGGCAAGCAGTACTGCGGCGCTGCGGCGCCGTACGGCAGCATCTACGGCACCGACTCCATTGGCGCGTACTAGGGAGACCGAGCGGTCAGCTGCCTGGTATGTGAGCGCTGTGCTTCTGCAGATGCAATTTGGCCGGGAGTGGGTGCGCGCAGGGTCTGGCGTGCTCGTGGGCTGACTTGCTGGTGTAATAATTTTTGATTGCATATGTACGCGGGAACCTGTTCTGCTAAGCTTGTTTTGCAGGCACCTGGCATGCAAGCCGGGGATCGCATCTTCGTGCGCCAGCCCACCAGACCCAGTAGCTCTGCATGTCGCAGGCAAACCAGGCGCCAGAGTCCCTGTGTTGCAGAGCGTGTCTCAAGGTCAAGACTGGACCAGACGTAGAGCTTGTGGATCTCTGTGAACCCGCCCAGCGCACAGGTCTCCCGTTGCGGGTGTCTGTGCGCTCGGCTCACCTTACATGATGGACACTGCTCTGAGCCTGCTAGGTGCCAAGCCCTTTTTTACTATGAGCTGGTTGCACAAGCCTCTCGGTTTTCTTTTCTTTTATTCTTTACTTCATGTTGTTGAGTGTTGATCTGATGTGGCCATGCCATGTGTACCTGCAACTCGCAGGTGGAGTTTGTATACAGACTGTGCAGCGCATGCATCAAATAAGCAGCTGCAGAGTTTTCGAGCCACTTTCATGTCAGGTGTGACATGGGATATGCCATGGGGGCTATGGGCGCTGAGCTCCGCACGTCTAATTGCTCCTGTGGGCAGGACGGGGCATGCATGAATACGTAGAGTGTCAGCGTAGTGAGGTGCTGTCAGAGATCGAGTTCACAGCCAGGGTGAGCTGACGTGCACCTGCCAGTCAAGCGCAACCGCTCGCGCTCAATGTGCAAGGTTTTCTTCACTTAGAGCATGAAAAGGGAAGTTGTAGCCTCTGTCCGGCAGTCAAACGTGAAATGCTATTGCTCTGAGTGCTGGGATTGCATGCCGCATAATCTTCAGCAGGACCTGTATGCGAAGATCTATATAAGAAGTGGCTGGGCCGCTTTCCTTCTCCGGTCCTCCATGAGGTCCTCCTTGCTGGCGCTTAGTGCATGTTATGTTTTCTTGTCGATAACCGTTTCAAACGAGCGTTGTTCCACGACAGAAGGCTGCAAAACCTGGATTCGCAGCAAGTCAAGTTTAGGCAAAAGTGCTGCCTCTGAAGAACCGAGTGAAATCATGGCGCGCATGTCAACCAGTGTGCTGGTGCTTGCGCTGGCGTCAGTCGCCGCTGCGCAGACCAGCATCCTCAACTCCAACTCGAAAGCAAATGCAACGTATGCTGCATACAATGGCTACAATGCAACCGGCTTTATGGATACCAGCGCATACTACGGCCCCTATTTGGCAGTAAATGCCACGACCACCGAGGGGACCAAGCCGAACGTGTCCATTAGCGTGCAGCCAGAAGGCTGCACCATCCTGTCGCGGCAATTTGGTATTGCTAACTACTCCGGTGACCTGCCTTGCACGCTGCCTGGTACGCCGGCGTCTGACGCCAAGCCGGCATGCGTGGTGCGCGCCTTGGATGCCTTATGCAAGAAAGTGCAGGTTTTTGTCCTCGTCCTTGTCCTCCTTGTCAGTGGTGAAATGTCTGGGATAGCTGTGCCTGCTTGGCCAGCGCTTCCAGTATGGAGGTGTGGAGCTGAGGCGGCGCAAGCGCACTTTTGAGTTTTAGGACGGCGAGTACTGTCGTTGGGAATGTCTTCGGCGGCTTGTGGCTTGCGATGTCATGGTATAGGTCTGGAGGACAAGGAGCGCACCTTGTGCGGGACGCGCAGAACATTACTGGCAAGATTGTGCTCATTACTGGCGCGTCCACGGGGATTGGCTGAGCCAGCGCAGACCGCCTTGCGGCAGCGGGCGCAACAGTTGTTGGTGCGCACTCGTTAAAGGTCACGTGTTGCTTTGGCTGTCAGTGCTTCAGTGAAAAGTTTGTGGAGGTACTGTGCACTGAAACTGAGGTGTTGGGGGTCGTGACACACGTGCGTTGTGATGCGTACTTGCTGCCGAGCAAAGGGTCTGTTCTTATGGCGTGTTCACACTTCGTCCAGCAGCGTATGTTGTCTTAGCACAGTGGGACAGTCTGGTTGCTGCAGACCTTTGAGCACAGCGGTGGTTGCAGGCACCAGCCGCTACCCGTGGCGGTACCCGCAGCCGCCCAACTGGCTGCTGTGGCAGCTTGACCAGACCAGCGACGACTCTGTGAAGGCGCGCCTGCTCCCTGTGGTCTTCTGCAAAAATGTACCTGCAAACTTTGACGCCGAACTGTTGGCATTGTAGCAGCGGCATGCAGCTGCTGTGAACGGAGCATTGTCTGCATTGGCACTGCGCACTCTCACGCTCGTGCAGAGCCTACTATCGTCCTGCTTGCATGCGCGTGCCATGTGCGAGTGCTTGCTGCGTAGCCACTGCCGTGGCCCTTGTGTTTGGAAATGCTCGGTGCACTGCCCATAGAGGCACTTTGCTTCAGTACCGTGTGGCACCGCAGGAGCTGGCAAACCGCATGGCTGCCACGTACGGTCGCGTGGACTTTCTGTACATGAACGCGGGTGTGCCGGGCGCACACCTCCCGGCTTTGCATGGATGGCTTGGTCTGTAGGCCGACTCCCTTCTGCATGTCATGCCTGGTGGCGCTTGCCGTGCAGCCTCACAGGGCAGTCACCAGACGGGGCGCGCATGGGGTAAGAGGCGGCGTGCGCGCGTGCGGTAAGAGGCGGCGTGCGCGCGTGCGGTAAGAGGCGGCGTGCGCGCGTGCGTTAAGAGGCGGCGTGCGCGCGTGCGCAGGCCGCCAGTACATTGGTGACATGCCGAACAGCGACCTGCGGCAGATGATGATGACGGTCAACACAAACTTCTGGGGTGCGCCGGGCGGGGCGCAACCTACTGCGCGGCTGATGTCGCAGCGGAGTGCATCGCATGCGCTTCGGGCGGCCCGTGGCCGCCGTTTTAGCGCCATGCATTACAGCATCGTGGATACAATGTATGGGGTGCAGTGCCCCAGCGCCCGCGCCGCGCATGCGCATGCTGTGAGCAGGGTGATGTGGGGCGCGAGGGGCGGGTGGAGCTGGCCAGGTGACGCCTTGCGTCCGTTGCTGCGCAGGCGCGCTGCGCGTGCTGCAGGCCTTCCTGCCGCTGTTCCCCACCACCGGTGCGCCGCGCCCGGTCGTGCATCCATGGGCCCTGGCTTCTCTGTAGAGGCTGTATGCTGCATCATGCTCAAATAGCTTTTACAGGTGTTACTGTGCAAGGACTAGCTGTGGGGTCGAGCGTGCTGCGAGTACAAAGTGCATCTGCTCAGTGCCTTCAGGGGGATGACTGGCATGTGGCGGTTGTGCAGCTTGGCACACCTCACAGCTTGCGCTCCTGCTAGTACTGAGACAGCAGCCTGTGCTGGCCGCAGGCTACGCGCGCATTCTGCAGACCTCCTCGGTGGAGAGCCAGCAGTCGTCGCCGGGCTACCTGCCGTACGCGGTGTCCAAGTGGGCGCTCATGGCCATGCAGGAGCAGTGGTACTCCACGCACGCGGCCGAGAACGTGCGTGCTCGCTCTGCGCTCCGCTCTGCGCTCCGCTTGCCAGCCTTGAGGCCAACATGTGCGTGCTGTGCAGCTTCACTTGCTCGGCGTGTGTTTGGCGAGCCCTTGGTGGGTAGCAAGGCATGAGACAATGTGCATATATAGTGGTGGCGGCCAGAGAGGAGCGTGTGGGCTGCTGGTATGCCTGTTGAGGTGCGAGTGGGGGTTTTTTTGGCCCCTGAAACGCACCCAAGACGCAGGGCTTTGCCGGTGCCGTGCTGCCCGGCCCGAAGCAAGTCGTGCTGTATGTGTCGTGGTCGCAACGGCGTGCAATGCATGGATGGCGTTATGCAACAGGTGAGCACCAACATCGACTACATTAGCATCATGCCTGCCGCGGTCAACACCAGCCTGGGGTACACCGCCATCTACGGTGCGGCCCGGGCCCCTTGCGCAGTACGACTCCCAAGCTTGTTGGCGTGGTGCCTGCTGGCTGCCTAGCAGCTTCCTCACAGCCCAGGGCTGGGGGCAGAAGCGAGCTTGCTGCCTGCGCTAAAGCGTGCTTGGCGCTTTGCCTATTCCTTGTCATGGCAGTCTCGCAGCGCATGGCAGTCTCGCTGTGCAGCGGAAGGGCCTCGCGCGCTGTTGCAGCTGTGAAGTGGTTTTCGGCAAGGCCTCGGACACCGACACGCTACCTGAGGTCGCGTGTCTGGCGCGTGGGCCAGGCTGCCCGGAGCTGTTCTCCGCCGTCAAGAACGACGTGATCGACGGCTACTACAAGAAGGCGCTCGACTCGCACAACGTGGGCGAGGCCGTGTACCGCATCGCCATCGACCCCAAGCCCAAGCTGCGGCAGAGTGCGCCTCCCTCTGGCTGCTGTCTTTGCGCGTTCAGAGGGAAGCCAGGCTTGTGCTGGCTTGCCTGGAGCCACATCTTCATTGGAGCTTGCGGTGCATGTGACCACTCCGTCTGTGTACGCGTGCCTTTTGGGGGTGACGCTTTACTCATTTCAAAGTGAAACGGGCTCTGTTGCATTTGCCCGATAGCACATCTTGCAAGTGAATTGACGGTAAGAGCGGTCTGCGCAGTGATCATGCGGGACGAGGACTTTGCTGCTCAGATCCCGCTCATGTGCCGGTGCGCGCATCTCGTGACTGCCCTGTGACTGCCCTCGAATGCTTTAATGCAAACAGAGCCATATTCTACCTGAAGCCTTGTGCCAGAAGGAGGCTTGCCCTTAAGGTAACTGACGTCCCAGTAGTTGCTTGTCTGCATACCTGTGCACATGCCGTGCCTCGGTCACGTGTGGTGTTGCAGGCAATCGGCATGCATCGCCGATGTGTGCTCTGAGTGAGGTCTATGCCGTCCCTGTGCAATCATCTTATGTACGAGCATTTCACAGGCTCAGTGTTCTTGATGGTCCGCTGATGCCGCGCTCCATGCTGGGCAGAGTGTCCCTGCTGAGTCCGTGCCCCGCGGCGGTCTGCAGGCGGTACACGCAGCCGCTGGAGGAGATGTACGATGGGAATGCGCCAGGGCCGTCCATCGCGGCCTGGCTGTCCACGGAGGCCAAGGCGCACGCGCGGTACAACTGCAGCGCGCACTGCGGCGGCAAGCAGTACTGCGGCGCCGCGGCGCCGTATGGCAGCATCTATGGCACCGACTCCATCGGCGCGTACTAGGGCGGTCTGCGACCGTGGTGAGCTCCGCGCGCGTCTGGACGCTTGTATGCTCTGATTTTTTTTTGGGTCGCTATCTGCCGTTTGTATCCGCGGAAACGCAGTGGAGCATGAGCCGGCCTTAATGCCAGGACGCATGTGCTAACGCCAGGATGCATGTGCTGCACCCTGCACTTGTTAGGTTGGAGGCAGGGTAGCGGGGTACATACTATAGCGTAGGAACCTTCTGCGGGTGGTCGGCATGCAAGCCGGGCCCACTGCATCTTCTTGCATCAGCCCGCCAGACCCAGTAGCTCTGCCGCAGCAGGCGGCGCAGGCGTGGAGAAAGTCTTGCTGTGCAGAGTGTGTCTCAAGGTCAAGATGAAGCAAGGTATTGCTTGATTAAATGTGCAAACCTGCCCAGTGCATAGTTGGGCAACGGGCGCTCAGCTGTTGCTCGGCTGACGCTGCTCGCCTGCCAAGAACGTTGCCTCGCCTATCCAGGTGCCTGTTCATTCTTTTAGAGTTGGTTGGTGGCTGCAGCCGCCTGTTCTTTTCTTCTTCTTCATCATGCCTCACTGTATCTAATGTGTGGTGGCCTGCATGCATGCGTTGATGTGTATCGTAGTAGCTATAATTTGGACAAGAGCGAGCATGTGCATGCGAACGGGGCTGGCAAGGGTATGTGTCATGAAATATCCACATCCTTGCCTGAATTGAAGCTCTGCAGACAAGTTTTCTGTTGCTTTACACAGCGCAGGGCAGGACATTTGAATCTTAATGCTTAAGTCTTTCTACACAGCATGCCATGCATCCACAGGCCACACAAAAGAGTGTCAGGTTCTGCATGCTCAGTGCTGCGCCACACATGTTTCTAGGACAAGGTCACCAGCATGTAGAACAATAACTGCCCTTATATGCCCACGTCAGTGTTTTGCATCCATACATGCACTTCAAACTCAGCGTGCCTACAAGCAACCTTTGCGCCTCACCATCATACACAGCGCCTAGCAGGCCTGACCCTAGCACGGCACGCTCGCAGGGGTGGCATCGCTCGCCGCAGGCGCGCCACCCTCACGCCCGCCAGCCGAGGACCGCTGCAGAGGGTCGGCTCCCGTGCGCGGAGGACCGCCGGACGGCGTTTCCGCAGGCGTGGGCGCCCCGGCCTGTCCTGCACTGTGCACGGCAGCATCGCAGCCAGTGCCGCTGGGGGCCAACGCGCCAACCGGGGACCCGCGCGGCGGGTCCCCATCGGGCGCCGATGCTGTGGCCGCCTGGTGGACGGCTGCGGGCGACGCTCCCCCGGCAGGCTGCGCGCCAGCGGGCGGCGGCGCTGCTCCGGGAGGCGGCGCTCCACCGGGAGGCGGCGCGCCGGTTGGCGGCGGCGCGCTGGGCGGGCGCGGCGGCGGCAGCCCGCGCGCCGCTGCGAGGGCCGCAGCCGCGGCCGCCGCCGCCGCCGCCGGCTCGATCAGCGCGTGGCCGGCCAGCTCGCGCGGCAGCAGCACGCGCAGCACCGGGAACTCGACCAGCGCCTTGCCGCGCAGCGCGGCCGCCAGCGGCAGGCCGCCCGGCAGCCGGTAGAACGCTGGGTCGTTCGCCTGACCGAGCGGCACGCGTCGGCGGGTGTCAAGCATGGCGATGGGCGCGCCGGATGGCGGCAGGCGCGCTGGAAGGCAGCGGAGTGTGTGCTGCCCGGCTCGCAGTTGCTGGGTCCATCGCCTCCCCTGTCATCCGCCTCAGTACATATGCCTACTGCCAGGCACATTTACGGCACGCCGCTTTCACGTCGCTTGCACCCTTCCCACCCCACGCCATGATACTGTACAAACGCTCCCAGGCGTCCCCTCCTAGCCCCCCACATGCACCGTCACGCTGCCCAGGCAGGTGCGGGGTGCCGGGGCGCGCGGCGCACCGGGCGCAGCTCCTGCCGCATGACGATTGTGAGCGCCTCGGCGCCCGCGTCCGCGTACTCGCGCAGCGCGTGCGCCTTGAGCGCGCCGCCCGGCGCGAGCGCCAGGTGCGCCGCCAGCAGCTCGCCCAGCGGGCGGCCCTCGTCCACGCGCCTGCGCGCGCGGGGCGCCGCCGCCGGCTCTGCGACCTGTGATGCGAGGCTGGCTCTGTGATGCGGCGCCAGACCGCTGCCGGCCCTGCCCATTGCATCACAGGTTCATGGCTCATGTGTTGAGCGTGCGCATTGAGCGAGAGAGCAGCTCGCCCGGCGGCCAGCGCACGGCCGCGCGCCGGCGGCTGGGGAGTGGCCCATGACATGATGCCTGTGATGTGGTGCCCAGACCTGTGGTGCCAGACCACCGCCAGGCGCACCTCTCAGCGCGCAAGCCTCATGCTGCCAATGCACACCGGGCGCCTGGCGGTCCATGCAAGGCACAGATCAGGGAAGCGGGCCCAGGGTTGTGGACCACGCATGCCCAGGGCCAACCACGCCGTGCGGGTGCCGCCGCGGCGGCGCACACCGCAGGACCTGCGACGGCGCGCGCGGCCGGGCGCGCACTTGTCGACGGCCGTGACGCCTGCCGCGGGGAAGCGCCACTCCACGTGCCAGCGCAGCCGGCGCTCGCGTCGGTTGAAGCAGCTGCTGTTGCGCGCGCGGCGCTCCATGCCCGGGTGCTGTAGGTGCAGGGCCACGCCGCGGGCGCGCGCCTGCGCGCGCCGCGCGGGGCTGTCAGCCCGGGGCCGCAGGCGGGAGCGGCCCGAAGAGGCCGCCCTGCTCCCGCGCGGCGCCCGCCGCTGCGCCAGGGCAGGGCCGCCGCTGGCCGCCACACTCGAGTGGCACAGGGCGCCTGGGCAGGTGCGCAATATCCTCCTGCGGCACAACCGGCCCGTACGCGGACAACACAGGCTGCTCCAGCCCCGGCGTGCGCTTGTAGACACATCTGAAGCAAGGCGGCGGCGGCGGTTCGCGCAGCTCCGGCCGGGCGCCCGCGCGGCCCGGCGCGCCGAGCGCGCGGGCGCGCACACCTGGTGCGCGAGCTCCTGCAGGTGCGGCGGCGGCGCGGCGCGGCGGCGGTCGGGCGCGGCGCGCTGCGCGGCGTCGCCGGCCGCCGCCGCCTCCTCCAGGAAGCGGTAGTCCGACAGCAGCGCGCGCTCGTCAAACGCGCTCAGCGGCAGGAAGTCGGTGCGCCGGCGCTTGCCGGTGCAGCCTGCGCGCCGGCGGCGGCCTCTGTCTCTGCGTTTCCTGCCGCGCGCCGGCCGGGGCCGGACACGCAATGGGCCTGCGAAGCTCGCGCAGGCGCAGGCGCCGGTGGCGGGCCGCCGGTGCGCCGACGACCGCCCTCCGAGCACGGCAGGACGGGGTGCAGGCTTTGGACGGGCAAATGCGCTCACTGGGCGAGCAGGAGGCTGGCCGAGTCGCACTCCTGCCAGAACAGAGCGCTGGCTCGCGTGCCGGCAGGTGCGGCGAGGGCCAGCAGCGCATGCTGCAGCAGCCGGCGCAGGAGCTGCCGCAGTTCGCTCCCACGGGCGCGGCTGCCGCCGACCGCACCTGAGGCCTCCTTGTGAGCTTTGGAGCACTGCAGGCTGCACGTGCGCACGCCGCAGCCGGGGCAGCAGTAGCGTGCCGCAGCATCACTGCACTCCTCGCACAGCTTGCCGCCTGCCGCAGGTGTGTGCCACAAGGTGTCACAAATGTGAGACGACTGCATTGGCGGCCGCGAGTGGTGCCGAAGCGCAGTGGCTGCAAAGGTGCAAGCTTGAGCGTCTCAGGGGCTGCCACAGGCGCCTTTGCAGCTGTGAGACAGGCCCCAGCGCGACCTTGAGCTTGGCGCACCAGCAACGGTCTCGGGCCCACCTTGCGCCAGCGGCGCGCCGTCCTCGCTTACTGTCATCGCCGCGCTCCTGCACGACCGGTCTCCCCTGAATGGGGAAGAGCGCACCGTCTGCGAGGGGAGGCCGTCCTATACCCTAGCGATGTAACACCTGCCTGAGGGAGGCTCCCTCCATAGCATAGGCATAGGCCAGCCACTCACTCCTGCGCTTGAAGCTGTAACTTGGTGCCAATTCAACTATCGACGTCCGTCACACACAGCAAGATGAAGCGGAAGCGTGACGCCGCCCTGCCGCAGCGCATTGTGGTTGAGCCGGCCGGCGATGCCGCCGCCGCTGCCGCCGCCGGCCCGTACGCGGCCTTCTTTGCGAGCGGGTTCCGGCCCGGCCGCGACGCCGGCTGCTCCTGGAGCGTCCACTCCAGCGAGGACAAGCAAGTGCTCGTCGCGAGCACGGCGCGCACCACTCGCCTTCTTGTGTGCATATTCCCAACAGCCTCTCTGTGGGAGCGCTGCGCACGCTTGATAAGCTTCAATCCCGCAGTGCTTGCCCACTGGGTGCCTGTTCCAGTGTCGGGCTCCTTGATTGGGCTCCTCGCTTGCAAGTAGTGACAACCTGTTGCGGCCGCCGCAGGACCGCGTGGACTTCGTCGGCGACTGCTCCTGGCCCGCCACGCTCGGCCCGCCGACCTGCAGGCGCGCGCCCGCCCTGCGCGTGCGTAGGCGGCTTGTGCGCGCGCCGTGCAGCCTGCCCTTGCCACACACGCGGGCACTGCCAGGGCCTGACTACGCGCTTGTGCTCACGTGCGTGTGCGCGTATGGTTAGGGTAGGGTTGGGTCTGACGCCAGGCGCCCCGGCCGCGCGCGCAGCTACGCGCTGGGCGTGCTGGACAGGCGCAGCGGCAGGCTGCGCCTCGCGCCAGCGGCCGGCGCGGGCGTCGTGCGCATGGAGCCGCGCGTGCGCGGCTTCGACTACGGACCTGCGCCGGACGCCGCGCCCGCGCAGGCCCTGGACCGCGAGGGCCGCATCGACCAGAACCGCAGGCGCGCCGCGTCGGGTTTTTACAGCGCGGCGTTTCTGAGCATGCTCAGCGGGTGGCCGCCTGCTGGCTGTGCAGTGCCTTAAATCTGCGGCCGGTGGCCCAGCCTGCGCCGTGGGGAGGTCGAGCGTGCCATGAGCGGCGCGGCGCACGCGCATGCATGCTAGGAAGCAGGTCGGGCGCAGGCAGCGAGCGGCGCTCGGGAGCGCTGCTTGTGATGGCGCTGACGCGCCAGCTCCCGACAGCGGAGGGCCGGCGCGGTCCATGACGCGCGCGCGGCCGCCGCGGCAGGCTGGTGGACGCGTTCGGCAGCACGCGGCGGCGCAAGCAGCTGGCCGGGCGCGAGGGCGCGGCGGTGCACGCGGGCGCGCTGGGCGGCGCCGCGGCCGTGCAGGCGCTGCTGGCGGCGGCCGGCGAGCGCGCCGCCGCGGGCGCCGCCACCAAGGCAGGCCTCTCCCTCCTGGGGCCCGCCTGCTCGCTGCTGGGAGAGGCGGGGTCCAGATGCACTTTGCCTCGTTTATGGCTGTGCTGAGAGCGCGCGCGCGCACCGGGGTGGCAGTGAGCGCAGCTCGGCAGGCCGCTCCTGTGCCGGCTGCGCCAGGAACCCTCCGCCCTCCGTCAGGGCTGCCGGCTGTGAAGGGCAGGCGTGCCGCGCGCGCGTCCACTAGCGCTCGGCCGCCGGCGCCCGTGCCATGCACGCGGGCAGCGCCGCCCCTGCCAGGGACGCGGTTGCGTGTTTTGGATCAAGGCGCGGTGTGGCAGCAAGCGGCGGGTGTGCGTTGTCGCATGCAGGGGCGGCACGGGGGTCTGATGCTGAGCGTGCCGCGCGCAGGAGGATGTGCTTAGGGCGGCGGCTGAGCACCGCGCCATCCCAGCGCACCACCCAGACGCGACCACTGCGGCGGACGCTTACAGGCGCGCGCGTGGCGCCACGAGGACCCAAGCATTTGTGGACCGGCGGCGCTGGCTGGCAATCAGCAGGGCGTGGCGCGACACGCAGTGGCACAGGTCAGGTTGGTGGGCTCGAGCTGACGACGTGGGAAGGGCATGTGGGCGGTCCCGAGCAGTGGCTCCGCGCGAATGCAGTCCCGTCACAACAGCGAGCGCCGCCACCCGTGCGCCCCATTGTATTCCATAAACCCCCTATCCAACCCTACCTTGGCCTTGATTTTCCGTGCGCCGCCAGGCTGGAGGAGCTGGTGCCTGCGGAGGCGCTGGCCGCGCTGGCGGGCGACGTGGCGGAGCTGCGGCGCGCCGCCGACGACGACCACTTTGCCGAGGAGCTGCGCGCCAGCGACCTGGTGCGGCGCCACCCCTCTGCGCGGCGGCCGTGCAACCCGGCGGCGCTGCGTCTGCGCTGGCACTTTGCAGGTTCGGCATCCAGCGCCCCGCCTCGCTCCGTGTATGCTGAGCACCTGGCGCACGTGCACCGCGGCGGGGGACGCCGCGCCCGGCATCTAGGCTCAGTAAGGGCTTAGATGCCTAACCCTAACCCTAATCTTATCCCAGCTGCGGCCTGCGCGCCCCAGTGGCCGGCGCTGGTGCTGGACCGCCTGCCGCGGCTGCCGGCGGGGCGCGAGGGCGCGCCGCGCACGGCCGCGCTGGCCGCGCTGGCCGCGCTGCTGCAGGTGCAACAGGGGCCGCCGCGCGCGCGCGAGGACGCCGCCGGCGGCTTGGGCGCCGCCGCCACCAAGCTCAAGCTGCCCGTGCGCGCCCCGCCGGCCCGCTCGCAGCCTTGGCCGATTCGGGCACCGGCGCCAGCGCATTGCAAGCCCCAGCTTCCCGACACCTGGTGGCCACGTGCACAGCTGCAAGCGGTCCTACATGGAAAGGTACAGGGCGCGCGTCAGGGCCGCGTCAGGAGCTCTCATTTCACGGGGTCGCGCCCGCCGCCGTGCGCAGGAGCCCGTGCTGCGGCCGCTCCTGGACCGCTTTTTCACGCGGCACGAGGCGGACGGCGGCGGCTGGGAGTGGTCGCGCTCGCGTGAGCAGGCGCGCACGCCCTACTCTATGGCCCTACAGCTTTGCCCGCCCGCGTGTGTTGTCTTACACTCTGAGCATGCGCACAGTGCCGCACAGACTGCACAGGCCCGCCTCACGGCACCGCGGGGCGTGCCCCTCTTGCAGCTCTTTGAGCACGCTCGCGGCGCTGCGGCGCCTTGCGAGCCGGGGCCGCCGGCTCGCGCCCGCCGGGCGCGCCGCTCGTAAGCCGGCGCGCGCGGCTGCGCTGACCGCAGCGCCGCCGCGCCCGTGCGCGCAGGCGCAGTCGCTGCTGCTGCACGTGCTCATCGTGGCGCTGGTGTCGGAGGGCGGCGAGCTGGGCGCCGCGCAGTTCGAGCGCCTTCGCGGCGCTCTGCGCGCGGCGCCCGCCGACCTGGCCGGCCTGTACCGGTGCGCGCCCGCCGGGCGCGGGCCGGCGACAGGCCGGGCCGCGGGCTGGCCGGCGATTGGTCGGCATTGGGCTCTGGCCTGCTCGATTGAGGGTTGCAACCTCGCATGTCCCACAAGCGCGTTTCGCTCTGCTGCTCTGTCGTCCACAAACCGTGCTTGGGCTGTCTGCCCTCGAGCCTGGCTCTCTCACCACGCGAACCTGTCCAGCTGAGTCCCGCTCAGGCACCTTTGCGCGGGCGAGGCAGGCGCAGCCGCGCCTGCGCAATATCAGGAATCGTTCTTGACAGCGCGGAGGTAGAGCGTGCCCAGAGTTCGTGCTCTTGACCGGGAACCTGGCAGCCGCCCTCGCATGAGAACACGGCACCCCCGCGCTCGGCGTGGCAGAAAACTGTCCAGGCAGGAGGTGCGTGCGGCGGCCATGGCAAGCACGGAGCGGCGTGCCGGCTGACGCGCGCGTGCCCACGCAGGGAGATGGGCTGTGTGTGCACGGCGGCCGCGGGCACCGCGTCGCCGCTGCGCCAGTTCCGCGTAACGCTGCTGCCGCCCAGCGACCCGCCCAAGCGCCTGCGCGATTACTTTCCCAAGCCCAAGGCCGGCGCGCCCGCGCGCGGGCGCCGCTGACGGCCCCCGGCGCAGCGGAGGGCTCACCCAGGCGGACGTGCCCCGGGAGGCTTCTCCAGCGGGCGGCGGTGTGCGCTTCGGGAGCGGTTTGTTGGGCCATTGTCTGAAGCGGGTCTTTGTTGCAGCTTGAGAGAGAGTGGACGCTGGCATTTGCAATGTTGAGACATGCAAAGACTTGGTGCAGTGCAGTTACGCACCCCGCAGCCGGTGGCATGCTGCGTGGCAGACGCGAGGCCGCGAGCCAGTGTCTGTCAATGCAAGGCCCTGAGGCAACACGTCACAATGGCGCCAGCGCCGCGCGCGGCTGCACCGCATGCCCCCTCATGGCACCAGCAGCCAGCGCTCCAGCGCGGGCGCCCACCGGTCGGTCCAAACCGGTAGCAGCGCCGCCAGACCCTGCAGGGCATGCGCGCTATGCCCGCAATTGGCCCTCCCAGCATGCCATGCCGCCCTGGTCCACAGGCTCAGGTGGCGCATGCGGAGGGCGCATGCGCCGGCCGGCGCACCGCCTGCTGGCGCGGGCAGTCGCGGCGCGCACCGCGAGCAGCAGGACCGCGAGGCCAACGACGCGCCACGCGCTGCTGGGCACGCCGAGCGCGAGTCGCTCCAGCGCTGGCCGCGCGGGGCGCGGGTCAGCTGATACTAGCAAGCAACCCTGCTGTGCCTGCGGGGCGCGCGCGGCGCGCGCGCCTATGTTGAAGAAGATGCGCGAGTGGCCGGCGCCGGCCCGGTGCGGGCTGCGCTGCCGGGCCTCCACGACGGCAACGACGGCCTGCCCCGCGCCCGGCGCGCCGCCGCCGCGGGCGTCACCGGCCAGGCCCGATCAGGCTGCTGGCCCTGCGGAGGCTGCGACGGCCGCACCTGCTGGGAGCGAGAGGCGCGGAACGCCAACCGCTCAGTGTCAAGCAGGCTCCTGAGGTGGCAGCGACAGCCTTCAGCAACAGCTTCAGGCCCGGCTGCGCGCCTGCCGGGCTGCCAGGCAGCACCAGGCCTAGTGGGGCGCGGATCACCGACCTGCGTGAGCGCGCCCTCAGGCGGGCCGCCTCCGAGGTGGTGTACTGCAAGCGCAGGCTGAGATCGGCAGGCACCTGCACCGGGCCGTGGGTTGGCAGGAGGGCTGCCTGACGTGCGCTCACGAGGTGCTTGGTTGGGACGGGGCGGCAGCGCACCGAGCCTGCGTAGGAGACCCGGACCTCGTAGCTCTGCAGCGCCTGCAGGCCCTCCAAGCTGTACCTGGGGGCCTGCACGGCACTGTGAGCAGCGCCGAGCCGCTGATGGGGCCTGGACAGGTTGGCGCCTTGCGGAAGAGTGCAGCTGAGGATAGCGGCGGGCCTCGCACGTGCGCCGCCCGCGGTCGACAGAGATGTGCTGGTGCATCACGGTCTGTCCAGGGGAGAGGGGCGTGGCTGCGCCCGGACGCTGGGCAGAGCAGGGCTCAGTCCAGTGCAACAGGAGGATGCAGTGCACGCCGTGTGCCAACCAGCTGCGCGTGATCGCCGTCATCGTGTACTCAGCTTACCGAGTGACCTGGTTTGTCTGTCACGGCAGGCAAATTAGGTCACTGATGCAGCGAGTACGTAACTTTCCAAGTGAGTTGTAACTCTGCACGGCTCTGCTCCCCTACTAGGGTGGCGCGGGCTACATCACAAAGCCTGTAGCAGACGGCAGATGGCGGTCCGGCATCACAAGCACGCAAGCACGTCACTGTGCGCGTGTCAGTGCTGCAGCTTTCAGGTCTGAGCGCTGCCGGAGCGCGCAAAGATGCCCGACGTGAGCACGGGCAGGACGTCGATGGGCGCCGGCGCCGAAAAGGCCTCCACCGCCCGGAAGGCCGCGGCCTCCCCGGCCACCGCCATGTGCACCGCGATGCGCGCGCCCGGCTTCCGGCCCAGCAGCGCCAGCCTCCGCGCGAACACATCCTGCACAGCAGCCCTCATGTGGTGACCCGGCACTCGCACGGACGTGCTGCACCCCGCGCCCCCGGCGCGCAGTGCCGGCTGGCCGGGAGCAGCGCATGTATGCGGCCAGCAAGCGCACAGGTCGCCCGCATCATCGCACCAGTGTCGAGCCCGCGCACGAGCGCAGCCAGAGCTTGCACTGGCCGCCCCCGCCGGGCAGCCTCAAAGCCCGGCCCGTGCTCGAGCGCTCCGCGCGCGCGCTGCGGGGCCTCGCCGCCGAGAGGGACGGCGCGCGCAGGGGCGCGCCTTGCGGCTGGGGCAGTCGTAGCTGACCAGCATGGCCAGGCTGGCCGGCAGGCTGGCGTCCAGGCCGCGCAGCGCCGCATCCGTGGCGACCAGCACATGCGCCAGCACCGGCTCCGCGCCTGCGCGTGACGCGCCGGCTGTCAGCGTGCAGCCCCGCCCGTGCTGGGCCGCCGCTCGCAGCGCAGACCAGCTGCCCACAGCGACTCTGCCCACAGGCAGAGCGGCTGAGCCGCAGGCGCAAGCCGGAGAGTGCGGTCAGGGGAAGGCAGCCAGCAGGCCGCCGGTGCCGTCCGCTCTGCCGCAGCTCCATTCAAGTAGCACGCGCACAGGGAACAGCGCACGTGGGGCCTGTTCTTCATGCTCCGCGTGGGCGCCGTGCGACCCGGCCTGCTCCCAAGCGCCGCGCGCGTCCGGCCCCTCCCCCGCCTGCGCGCGCGCTGCAGGCTCCCGGTGGTCCGCCTCCTGGCCGAAGCGCGCCAGGCCAGCGCTGCGCTCCTCCTCCGGCATGTCCGCCACCTGCAGCGAGCGGCCGCTCAGTGGCGCACCCCGCTCCGTGTGGCGGCGCACGCTCGGCCAGCGCGGGCGGCGGCGCCGATGGCGCACCAGGTAGCTGACCCGCGTCCTGCTGAGCCGCGACAGCCCGCACACCAGCTCATCTAGGGTGTCGCGCGCGCTGCAGGCCGCGCGCAGGGGCTGTCAGCACTGCAAGCATACAGCGTGCGAGCACACAGTGTGCGAGCATACAGCGTGCAAGCACGCAGCGTTCGACCAAGCTCTCTCGTGGCGGGCAGCACACCCGCAGAGCACCAGCAGGGCGAACGGCCCGTTGGCCTGCAGGGCCTCCAGCAGGTCCACCAGCGTCGGCTGCCGCGGAGGAGGGCACCATCAGAGCGCGCTTGCAGGAGCACTGGGCTGCCAGCACCAGGATGGCTGCCGGCAGCAGCCGCGCGGCTGCGCACCAGCTTGACGTCGCGGCTGCCGACAGCGATGTAGTACTGCTGCACCTGCGCTGGGAGCTTGGCATCCATCTGCTGCAGCGCCCGTCTCAGAGTACATTCACCTGGCGCACCGCCTCTTTACACGCCTCACGCCAGAGCACCAGGACGGGCAGGTGTGAGCTGCAGGAGTTTGGAACACGCGATGCAGATGTGCAGTGCCTGCTTAAAGGTGCACTCAGCAGCCCTTGGTGTAATGAAGCGTTTGTAGATCAGTAAGTCCGAGTCCTAGTCAAATTCAAATATTGCGTAATATTGCGTAACAGTGCGTACTGTTGATGTCAACATCAAGCAGGAGCACTATGGGCCTCCCGCATAACCCTACCCTATCGGATGGCGGTTTCCCGCAACGCCTGTTGGGAGCTACACGCAGTAGCAGAGGGCCTGCACTTGCCTTTTCCATATGCAGGCAGTGCACTGGTAGCCTGGACGCTTGCGCACGCCACCGCAAGCGCGCAGGACTGGCGCCGGGCCCGGAACTGCGCTTTGCTCGTAGTCCAGTGCCCAACTTCCGACAACAACTCCGCACTGTCTGGCACCACTGCCGCAAGTCATAGTAATGTTGGGAAGTATTGTATACTCAACATAAGCAGGTCCCATTACGGTCCCTCTTTAGCCCATCATGTGTAGCTCATTGTGCCTGATAGCGTCAGGCCTGGGCACTGTAGCACTGCAGAGTGCCGTAAGCGCCCCTGTCAGAATTTTGAAAGGCACTAGCTGCAAGCTCAAGCGTCAAGCACGGGCATCTATCGCGATGCATGGCGCTTGTCATCTCTGGGGACCTTTCACAGCGTCCTGGACATGCTCGCACTACGTACCAGTCAGGCCATGGCCCGCCGTCCACGTGGCAACCAGCTTCCACTAAATGCGCCTCTGATTGGTGAGACACCTGTGACAAAGCTGCTGCCTCAAGGTGACCCTAGAATGCAGGCAGCCTGCTCACGCGTGCGTCACAGGAGACCGCGGCGCCGCCGCAGCTCGGCCGCGAGCGCGTCCTCCGCCTCCGCGCCCAGCCCCGCATGCAGCAGCTGCATGCTGACCAGGACCCTGCGCGCTGCCCCGGGGTGAGCGGCACGCGGCTCGGCGCGCGGCGCGCGGCAGCGCCGCCGCGGGCGCACCGGTTGTGCTGCAGGGCCGCGAGCAGCTCCGCGCCGCCGGCGGCGCCGAGCGCGTTGCATGACAGGTCCAGCGCCAGCAGCGCCGCGTTGCTGCGCAGCATCCAGCCGAGTGCGGACGCCGCCTGGCAGGGTACGCACGTCGGCGCGCCAGGCCCCCGCGGTGGCCGCCCGCCTGACTGCTCAGCAATCAGACACTACTGCGCCCCCGGAGCGGTGCGCGCGCGCCTGGGCGCCCAGCCGGTTTGCGCCAAGCCCGAGCCGCTGCAGCCGCGTGTTGCCGGCGAGTGCGGCCGCCAGCGCGCACACGCCCTCGTCGCCCACCCGGTTCAGCTGCCTGGGCCGCGCGGCCCGCTCAGGCGCAGGCCGGCGGGGGGCGGCGGGCCTGCATGCGCACGCGGGGGGCGGGGAGCGGGGCAGGCGCACAGCTGCAGCGAGAGCAGCGCGGGGCTGTCGCGCAGCGCGCGCGCCAGCGCCCGGCCGCCCGGCGCGGTGATCTGGTTGTTGTCTAGGTCAAGCTCGAGCAGCACGTTAGGCTCTTCCAGCAGCTGGGCCTGGGCCCCGATCACTGGCACAGGCGTCAGCCTCATCTGACAAGATAGGGATAGGGCCAGGGTCGTGGCTCAGCAGCGGCGCTGTCAGCATGGCGGCCTGGGCACGGGGCCGGCGCCCCAGCGCGCAACACAGCTGCAATCGGGCCTGGCGCGCGGGAGGGAGGCGCGCGCCAGTGCCTTCGCTCCTCGGTCGCCGATCTGCGGCGCACACCAGCCCTGATAAGATTATAGCAACGTGCACGACGACGCGAGCAGAGAGCGTCTAGCAAGGTAGTGAGTGGCCTTCACGCAAGTCTGCTGGGGAGCTTCACGCAAGTCGCACTCCTTGGCGGCACCGCATGCAGTGCCCCGCCGCGGTGCGGCGCGCCCGGTTGTGCGCGAGGCAGAGGTGGGTGACGCGCGCGCGCGCCAGCCCGCTGGCCAGCAGGCGCGCCTTGTCGTCCTCCAGCAGGTTGCCGCTGAGGTCCAGGCGCGCCAGGCACGGCGCGGTCGCCAGCGCCTGCGCTCCGCCCGCGCCGCTCACCGGCGACAGCCCACAGGCCTGGCGCTTCTGCTGCAAGGCGGGCGGAACACAGAGTGCCAGTGCAACGCTGTAGTGGTGAGGAGGCAACGCCACTGGTTCTGATGCACAGGAGCCCTGTCGTTGGCTCCAGACATGCCCTGCTTGACAGCAAACAGGCAGCCCTGTCCCAGCACCCGCTAGACAGCTCGAGCGGGGCCGCCTTCTGCCGGTGTGCATCCCCCTCGCCAGCGCAAGCTTCACAGTTCTCCGGGCAGACAACCCCGCCTGCGCCCTCTGCACGCGCACGGCGCTGTGCCCCAGGACAGCGGGCCGCCCGGCGCGCGGCGCCGGACGCGCGGGCGCGCCTGCGACAGCGTGCGGCACGCGGCCAGGCGCATGCCGAACAGCGCGCGGTCGTAGCCCATGCGCACCGCGCGCTGCCCGTACGCCAGCGCCAGCGCGGCCAGCCTGCGCGGCCGCGCCGCCCCGCCGCTTCACCCCGGGCTGCCTGGCGGGCCGCGCACCCAGGCTGGTTGCCTGGGCGGCCCTGGCCTGCTGGCGGCAGGCCGTGCTGGCGCCCTGCGCGCCGGGGCGCGGGCACGCTGCATGTGCTGCCACCGCTCCGTCTGCCTGTGACACGAGCTGAGCCGAGCGAACGCGCTGCCAGCCGATCTAGACCGGGCAAGGACCGAGGTCGCAGGACGGGCCAGCAGGCGCCCAGCGCGCGCGGCTGCAGGCGCGCAGCATGTCCGGGCGGCCGCGCGGGGCGGCGCCGCGTCGCGGGGGGCCACCTGGGCAGGTGCTGGAGCAGGGCGCCCAGGTCCAGGTGCGCGGGCAGGTGCCGCAGCGCGAGCGCCCGCACGTGCTCGCCCGCCAGGCGCAGCAGCGCCAGCAGCCGCTCCTCGCTCGCCGGCTCGCCGTCAAAGCTGCGCGGGCGCGCGCCGCGGCTGGCGGCTGAGCGCTGGGGGCTGCCGAGAGGTGAGGAGGCAGGGGCTGCATGCATCAAGCGGTTGCGTGCAACAGGGCGTAGGCGGACGACGGTGACAGCCTGCTCAGGCAAGCTCGGCGATGCGCTGACTGTCTGGTGCAGCGCACGCAGCAGCGCGCAGCAGCCAGCCCGCCTGACATGGACAGCAGGCTGTCCAGGAGCAAGCAGGCCGTTTTTCGTCCTGAGGCAGCCTGCCCGGCGCGCAGGCAGGCAAGCAGGCGCGCGCAGCGCTGGGCTGCGCACGCTTCCAGCTCCTCCGCGAGGCAGCGCTCCAAGTACATGCGCTTCCAGGAGCCGCCCTCCTCCTGCGCAGGGCGTGCGCCCTGCAGCGCCGGTCCGCGCAGGCCAGCAGCCCGTGGGCAGCCGCAGGCGGCGGGAGCGCGCACCGGCTCCGCCAGGCTCCAGCGTGCGCGCGCGCGCCGCCGCCAATAGCTCTCACAGGACAGCAGCTGCGGGGCAGAGGCGCCGCTGGTGTCGGGCACGCAGGCAGCCGTGCAGGTCGCCTTGCTTGCAAGCAAACCAAGGAGAGCGGCCTGGGGGGGGAGCGGACTGGCACGGCCAGCTCCAGGGGCACGCTGGTGCCCAGCAGGCTGAGCACGTGCGGCGCGCAGGCAGGCGGCAGCGCGTCGAGCACACCCGGCGCTCGCTCACAGGTGGCAGCCACGGCCCTGATGCACATCTCCTGCGCGGCGCGTGGCATGAGCCGTCAGGCTCCAGGCAGGTGCGCAGGCCGGAGCAGGTCAGCGAGGAACCTCTGGTTACCTGCAGAGGCAAGAGCTGCGTCATCGGTGCGGCGCTTTTTCTCCGCGACGCCGCTCAGCGCGGGAGCTGTCTTGAAGAAGATTGAACTGCCCAAATGCAGGGTAATTGATTTGGTATAATGATCCAACTTTGATGTTACAATCAACAGCTCATGTGCTTCATGCATGCACAGGGCCACGAGCGTTCTGGCATGATTCGAGGGTGCATGGTGGCTCGACAGGCCATACACTACCCCCATATGGAGGACGCATGCGCGAGCAAGCTTGGCTAGCTGCCAGAGGCCGTGACCCAATATGATCATGCTCGGCAGGTTTCGCTGCAGCGTGCTCCATCTATTTACATGCTGAATAGTCGCATGCGCATCAAGCGCTGATGCGCAAGGAGTGGACGAGCAGCAACACATGCACAGAGACGCTACCGGGGACGCGCAAACATACCAGGACCATTGCTGCCTGCTGCACAACGCATGTGAACCCGATATGTTACACTGACGCCTAAGCCTATACATGTACAACTACATGTACTGTGCCGTGCTATGCCCGCGACAAGACCCCCTGCTACCCCTGCGACCGGACCCCCGGCTACCCCCGCGACCGGAGCGCGTGCTACCCCCGCAACCGGACCGCGTGCTAACCCCGCGACAGGACCTCCTTCAGGTGCTCCGACGGCACAAACTTGCGCTCCTCCACCATGTAGTGGTTGACATTGCGAATGAAGTCACTGCCCCAGCCCTGCACCTGGCCTATGGGGAAGGGCTCAATGGCCTCAAAGAATTTGCGCGACACGAGATAGTTGAAGGGCGCCTGCTCCCAGGGGAACTCGTGCAGGAACTCCGCCAGGTCGGGCACCCCGCCGGTTGCGTTGTACCAGAAGTCCAGCACCTCCAGCGAGCGCTTGGTGCGCGTGAACAGCATGTTGCTCGTGCAGAAGGGCTGCGCGCCGAGCTCGTGCGGCTCGTTGGTGCTCACGGCCGCGACGGGGTCCGCGCCGTCCCGCAGGCCCGGGAACGAGTGCATGTTGCCCAGCAGCGTGGTCATCCGCCGGCTGTCCCCGCTGGCCAGGCTGATCCAGCCCTCCACGGACAGCGCGTGCGCTTGCATCACCAGGAAGCTGTCGCTGTCCATCCACAGCGCCCACTGGCAGCAGCACTCCAGCTGGTCCTTCAGGTGCTGCACCTTGCGCCAGGCGACGTTCCGGTCGGCGCCGGTGGCCGTGTAGTCGCCCGGCCCATGGTACGCAAACGCGTAGCCGTGCCGCTGCGCGTACAGCCGGTTTATGTGGAAAGCAGCCTCGTAGTAGGGCATGCCTTCCGCCTCCTCTGGGGCGCTTAGGTTGCGCGCCGCCAGCTCCTGCGTATACCTGTCATCTGCGCCGCACGATATCGGCGAGGTTCAGCACCAGCTTTGAACGTTAGCGTGCCCTCAGGTAGGCGGCAGGGCCGCTGGCCGAGACCGCCGCCCGCACTACCAAGCACGCGCCCAGCGCAGGCGCAGGCGCGTGGCCGCAGCGTCACGCAGGGACCCAGGCGCAGCCAGTGGGGTACCTAGCATCAGGATGCATCCCTCCAATCCGCCTTTGCCGCCGTGGCGCCACGCAGTGAGGCCAGGGTGCCGCGACGCAGTGCATAGGCCGGCAAACGTGCAGGCCAGCGCCACCTGCAGCACGAGGTGCTGTGCCCGCCTCATTGACAGCTCCTGGCATGCGACCATGGTGCACATGCGCTGCCCAGGGGGTTGGGCAGCGCCGGGCGCCGCCAGGCACCTCCGAGGCAGAGCAAAGACGTTGAGCCTTGCATGAAACGCGCCCTGCTCAGCATGAGCACAGCATCTTTATGCGCAGTGACGCCTGTGCCTGCGAGATTCATTCAAATGCGCAACACGAGTTTGAATTTCCCAGACAAAGTGTCCGTGCGTCATGCGTCTGGCACCGCACACTTGGACGTGGTTGTGTCCTCAGCGCCTTGGGTGTGGGACACATTGGTTTGGTGCATAGAGCACCAATTTTCGCTAGTGGTTTGAGTCACCTATCAAGGTGCACCGTGCACTGGCAACAACAGCCGATAGTAGCCTGTCACAGGTCCTGCCACCAGCAGGCTAGGGGCAGGGAGTGTGCAGCACAAGTCGCTGCTGCCCACCGGCGCTGGCCCTATCGTCGTGGGGGTGCGCCTGCGCATGATGCTTTCCGCCTCTTTGCACTGGTACCGGCGAGCAAAGACCTGACATCCGCCGATACTCTACGCGCAGCCAGGCTGAGGAGCGGAGGCGCGGCAGCACGCAGAGGGCCAACAGGCGCCATGATATGGCCGCTGCTGCTGGCCGGCCTCTGCGCGGCAGCGCGCGCCACGCCCCACCTTGCGCTGCACGCCAGAGAGCGCCAGGGGATCTCGCACATCATCCACCAGTCCTGGAAGGACGAGAACGTGCCCGCGGACTACCAGCGCTGGACGCGCACGTGGAGGGAAAAGCACCCGGACTGGGAGTACTGGCGCGCCCCGCTCCGGGTACAGCGCTGTGCAGGGCGCAGTGCTGCGCTCCGCTCACCCTGCTGCTCTGCCCCGCAGGCTGTGGACCGATGCAGACAACGATGCGCTGGTCAATGACCACTACCCCTGGTGCGGCGCTTGCCGCCTAGCTGCCTTGTCAATGAGCAGGAGCGCGTTAAGGCGGGCTTGACGAGGCATGTGTCGCAGGTTTAAGGACACTTATGACTCCCTGCCCCAGCCAGTGATGAAGGCTGACGCAGTCCGCCCGTTGTACATGCACCGCTACGGCGGTGCGGCCCAGGCGAAGCAACCTACTGAGCAGAGGGACCAATGCTGCTGCGCGCCTCGTGCTGTGGGGACTGCACAGTCTTTGCTGCTGTTCTCTGGCTGAGTCGTCTGCTTAACAAGACAGCCTTGGCCCTCCCTGCTGCACGCTCCAGCACCGCAGGTGCCTGCGCGGCTGCAGCTGCACACCAGCAGCCAGCGGTAGCGCATCAGTTCTTGCGCTGCCGGCCAGCTGCAGCCCTATCCATGCGCGGCTGGCATCGGTGTACTGCTAGGAGTGTGGCTAAGAGCGGCGTCACCTGGTCAGCCGTGAGCCCGCTGACCGCATAGTGTCTGCGCATGCATGAGATAACATGTGCGGCAGTGCACCAGCCCTGCCCTCTCGCGGTCGAGGGGGCACGAGGCGCTTGGCGCGTTCAGGAAGGTGGCAGCTCAGCGCAGGCGGCAGTTGCTGTGGTTTGCCGCTCCTTCTATGCATGCCCCGCAGGGCGCCCGTCGCGCCGCGGCTCGCCGCGGAGGCCTTGCGCCCCCCTGTTTCAGGCCGGCGCCCGCCTCGGGCGCGCCCGGGCATCAAGCAAACCGGCCTCCCTGATGGAGCAAGCGCGGGGGCGCCTGCATGACGGGCCGCACCCGGCGCGCGCAGGCGTGTACGCCGACCTGGACTTTGAGGCGCTGCGGAACCTGGAGCCGCTGCTGGAGGGGCACACGGGCGCGGTGCTGGCGGCCATGGACGGCGACCGCGACTTCGACCACAGCGTGCCCAACGCGTGGCTGGCCTCCTCGCGGCACCACCCCTTCTGGCTGTTTGTGCTGCAGACCATCATCCGCACCGCCGGCAAGGGCGACATGAGCAGGCGCGCGCGCGCGCGCCCTGCCCTACCCTGTCCGCGGGCCCTGACAGACAGCGCTCCGCCCCCATCGCACTGGCGCCATGTCGTCCAGCGACCCCTGGATACCCCCTGTTTAGCAGCCACCATCTGCGCTGACCCAGCCTGGCAGGGCATGGCCGCGGGGCAGGGGCATGGCAGGGCGCGAGCAGGGCAACACCGCCGAGGCCCGGCGCGCAGGGCCGACTGGGTGGAGGCGACGACGGGCCCGGTCATGCTGCACACGGCTATCAAGGCGTTCCAGCGCGCCAACGGCACCGGGCTGACCATCCTGGACCCGGGCACCATCTACGCCATCAACTGGCGCCAGACGTATGTGCTGCACCAGGCGGGCCCGGAGGTCAGCCACCTGGTCGTGTGCGACATCTTCAACAAGCAATTTGACGAGGCCGCGTGCAAGGCGCTGTTCCCCGACGCCTACGCGGTGACCTGGTGGTCGCACTCGTGGGCGCCGCCGGGCTACCGCCGCTAGCTGGCCGCTGCAAGGGTCGCGCGACCCAGCCTTGTCCCTGGGCACCGATCTAGTGGTCTCACTCGTGGGTGCCGGGGCTCCCTCTGGATGCTGGTTCAGCTAGTTGGGGGGCAGGATAGGCTGCTCGGCGTTGCGCCCATGTTGGGCACCAGCCAGCCGTGTGGGGTGGGACACTCTATGGTCATTCTGTGGTCATTTGGGGGGTTCCGTCCTGTTCCCTAGGCACTCCCGGTGGCTGCCATTGCGGGCGCTGCAAGGCTCCCGCCCGCATCTATCAGCTAGTCTGGAAACATGAAGGCGAATCAGTATACTGCCGGTGTTTGGTACTCGGCTGTGGAGGTAGGTCACTTATTGCTGGCCAGGGTTGGACCGGGTCCCGTGCTGTCGCCCCAGGCATAACCCACAGGTCTGGATTTGTGGGTGCCACCAGGCTCCCCAGCTTTACCCACCTTGCCTGAGGTACTACTGGCTGCTCCGGTGTCCTGCAAATGCTGACACCCAGCTGGCCGTGAGGGTAGATGGAAGCTGCCTGGTTGGGGTCCCGGTCGTGCTGCGCTAGGCTTTTTACGTTGTGCTTCGGGCTTCTCTATTAGGTGTCCCAGTAGTTGCAAGCACCATTCCTTGGTCTGTCATAACAGTGTAGAATAAACAAACTGCCGGTCACATCAGTAATGAGGATCAAACCGCAATGCAATCAAGTTCCCATTGCTCCAGCGGCCAAATCATACGATTGGCGTGCATGTGCAGCGAAGGCCAGCCTGTGCAGTGGAGGCCAGCACGCATGCAGAGAGCTGCATGACACAGGCAAGGCACTGGCAGCCTGCCCAGGCTCAACTGCCTGCAGCGCATGCGCGCTCCAACAACTACGCTGCCAGGTTGAGGTCTGCATGTCGTCATGTCAGGCTGCACGCTTTTCGTGTGAGTGCTGCCCTGCATGGTGCGCAGCATGCTTAGAGGGAGATTTGGGGGTGATGAAAGCCCCGCTGCAGCTGGTCGCCCTTTGTCATGGCACAGGTATCTTACAAGGTACCTGCTCGGCGCGCCTAGCCGCGAACGAGCACGTCCTTCAGGTGCTGCGCAGGCATGTGGATGCGCTCCTGCCAGTAGTAGTGGTTCACGTTGTGGATGAACTCGCTGCTGAAACCCTGCACCTGGCCTATGGGGAAGGGCTCGACCGCCTCCTGGAACCGGCGCGTGACCGCGTAGTTGAACGGCGCCTGCTCCCAGGGAAACTCCTTCAGGAACTCCACCAGGTCCGGCACCAGGCTGGTCTCATTGTACCAGTAGTTGAGGAGCTCGGTGGAGCGCCGCGAGCGCGTGAACAGCATGTTGCTGGTGCAGAAGAACTGCGAGCCCAGCTCGTGCGGCTCGTTGGTGCTCACGGCGGCGACGGGCTCCCCGCCCTCTCTGAGCCCCACATAAGGGTACATGTTCCCCAGCAGCGTCGTGAAGCGCGGGCTGCTGTCGCTGATCAGGCTGAGCCAGCCCTCCACGGACAGCGCGTGCTGCCGCATCACGAAGTAGCTGTCGCTGTCCATCCACAGCGCCCACTGGCAGCAGCAGTCCAGCTGGTCCCGCAGCAGCTGCACCTTGCGCCAGGCCACCGACCGGTCGTCCGGGGCCGTGTAGCTCCCCGCCCCCTGGTAGCGGAACGCATAGCCGTGCCGGCGCGCGTACAGCCGGTTTATGTGGAAGGCCGCCTCGTAGTAGGGCAGCCCCTCCGCCTCCGCGGCGCTGCTGATGTTCCTCGCGGTCAGCTCGGGCGTGTAGCGGTCGTCTGCGGCGCGCGCCGCGGTGCCGTCAGCGCGGTGTCGGGCTGGCGGCATGTTTGAGTCAGAAACATGGCCTCTGACACCAGCCTAGACGCCAAGCGCACGCGCATGTACAGTAGAGACATGAGCACCCGCGCGGTGTCCGGGCGCAGCCAGGCGGTACCCAGCATGAGGATGCAGCCCTCCAGTCCAGCTCCGCGGTGGCGGTGCGCATACTCCTGCGTCCGTCGTGCCACGGCTGCGCCGCTCAGCGCGCCAGCCAGCGCCAAGTGCAGGAGGAGGCAGATGGACCGCGCACAGGGCATCCTCAGGTGTGCCAGTGCCCGTAAGCGCCGCTCAAGGAAGCAATGGGCTGAGCTGAGCACTACGGAGTGCTTCTTTCCGGTTCACGCAATTCCAGGTCCTAGACATGGACCGCCGCGAGCTCTTCCTGAACGCAGCGCGTTGTAACAATGCAGGGCCTGGATGGCATTGCATTTGCGCATTTCATGTTTGAAAAAAAGTAAGGTTACGTTTTGAAATATTTGTGCACCTGGCACCTGCCTCCTAAGTGGCAGCTACAGATTCCTTGGACATGCAGCTAGCGCGCGCAGGCTTGCAGTGAGGTGTATGCACGGAGCTCGGGACTGGTTGGAATACAATCTTGCATTGCAACACGCTTCTGTGAAGGCCTCGCACCTCTATACAGTGCACGCACGAGTTAGCCAGCGGCTCAGTGCCAGGCATCAAGGGCTCAGCTGCAGCGGCAGCCAAGTATGTTGTCGATAGCAGCCAGGGATGCGCTCCTCGGCGTGCTCGCCCTGCTGAGCGTGGTGTGCTCAGCCCGGGCGCACCCGAGGGCCAGGGCTCTCAAGCTGCATGCTCCTTACAGCGCGCACGGCATCCCCCGCCTCATCCACCAGTCCTGGAAGGACACCAACCTGCCAGAGCGGGAGGCGCGCTGGCAGGCCAGCTGGAAGGCGCTGCACCCTGATTGGGAGTACAGGCGCGCGCTGCGCCGCACGAGCGCTGAGGGGATCACGCGACGCCGCACTGCTGCCCAGGCGGACAGTGCGATGCGCCGGCCTCTCACGGCCGCGCGGACGCGCAGGCTGTGGACTGACGACGACAACAAGGCTCTCGTCCACAACCACTACGCCTGGTTCGTGCGGCCCGGCGGCGCTGCTTAAGCGCCCCTGCACACCTGGCGGCCCTGCCGGCGCCGGCGGCTCAGACTGCTGGACCGCCTGAGCAGTGCCGCGCGCTTGCAGGTTCAGAGAGACCTGGGACGCCTTGCCGCAGCCGGTGATGAAGGCAGACGCCTGCAGGCTTCTGTATATGCACCATTTCGGCGGTGCGCCCCGTGCGGCCGACGCTCCCGTGGGGTGTGTGATACTGGTGGTAGCGCTGGCGCGCGCACTGCGTCAGCAGCTCCGGCACGCGCTGCGCTTGAGCAGCGCAGGTGGGGACCCGCGCCCGGGGGCTCGAACGGCGCGCGCCCCCCCGCGCGCCAGGCGTGTACGCCGACCTGGATTTTGAGGCGCTGCAGAACCACGAGACGCTGTTGGACGGGCGGCACGTGGTGCTGGCCGCCATGGAGGACGAGTCCGCCACCGACCAGCAGGCCGTGCCCAACGCGTGGATGGCGTCCACGCGGCACCACCCGTTCTGGCTGTTCGCGGTCGCGCAGGTCATCAAGGCCGCCAGCGCGCCCGAGGAGAGGCGCGCCCGCCGGCCCGCCGCCGCGGCCCTGCCTGACGCGCGGCCCGCGCCCGGGCGCCGTCCGAGGCGCGGCGGCGCGGGGGCCAGGTGGGACGTCATCGAGGCGACGACCGGCCCCATCTCCCTGTACAAGGCCGTGGCGGCATACCGCGCAGCCGGCGGGCTGGAGGTCTCCATCCTGAGCCCCAGCCTGATCTACCCCGTGAACTGGCGCGCAACGGTGACGGGCCCACAGGGCGCGGAGAGCGACGCGCTCAGCGTGTGCAACCCCGCGCACGCCAGCTTCGACGAGGCGGCCTGCAAGGCGCAGTTCCCCAACGCGTACGCGCTCACCTACTGGACGGGGTCCTGGAAGCCGCCGAACTACGGGCGGTAGCCGGGGGCCGCGGCTCCCGCGCGCTGGGCTGCGAGCGCTTCGTGCCCGTGCCCGCCCGAATGCAGTGACCTGTTTCCCTTGTTTCTGCAGTATGGACGGTGCATTGTTTTGGTGCATGGATGCCCATGGTGCTGCTCTGGCCCAGCGCATCGCTTGGGCGCCTGCAGGACCAAATTTTACAGCCTGCGGCAGCCATGCGTCCGCATGCGCGCCCTCGACGCTGATTGGCTGTTTCTGGCCGCCAGCGGGCTGAGAAGTACCAGCAGACAGGCCTGTCTGCGCAGTCTCCTACGAGAAGCAACCCCATAGCGAGCAGCACATGCTGCATGCGCCAACCAGGCGATCACTGATCATTTCTGCAGTGATGTGGAACTGAGCGGCCGGCATGGCATGGAGGTACTGGGTAGCAGCAGCTCGGCTTCCCGCACTGGTTTTGCGCGCTGACGGCGCAGCTCGTGCAGCCCATGTCCGGCTTTGCCTGGGGTGCGACGTAGTGACGAGCAGCACGTCTGGCTAGAATTACCTGCTGTTGGCTGTATTCTTTGCGCCGCGCGTGTGCGCGCCTTCCGTTGAGTCGCATGTTGCGAGGACTGTGAAAGACCAGGCTCTGTGCCGTGCTCACTGCCTGCCGGCGTGCTCAAGCGTCACGCTGAATGCTTTTTGGGGTCGCCTGCCCCATGCGCAAGCCCGAGCAGCCCTGGTAGTTGACGGGCCTAGATGCACCACCATCCGCAGGCTGGCGCCTGCGTGAAGGGCAGTCTACTGCAGCTACAACGTCGCCATGCTTGCCGGGAGTGTGGGTATAGATATTATAGGTAATTCCTGTACTGTCGGCAAGCATGGCGACGTTCTACTTGCTAGTCAAGATTGTGTGGTGGCCTGAACACTGTGCGAATCATGACCGGGGTTGCACTGTCGTCAATGATGTACCTGCGGCCAGGTTGTATGGCGGCGGATGTAAGTTGGCACTGTCTGTATCTATCTGGCCACAAGTCTCATGACAGCGTCGTCCTCTTCAGCTATCTTGACAAGGTACAAGGACACACGACATGCGAGCACTTTGCCTTGATCAGATTGAGGAACACGCCGAATTTGGCAAACTTGCTGTACGTTCTGCGCGTTCATTGCATGCAGCGGGCACATGACTCAAAGTGACAGACCATACCAGCACACGGAGCATGACAGGCTGTGGGTATCCTCTTAAAGTTTGCATGCCAGATCTGTCTGTGCGCCTGGCTCCTCACCCATGCTGTGGCCAGCCTCACCCAGTCCACCATGACCGGGCTGACCGTATGCTTGTGCCTGTATTCTGCCTGTAAGGGGCTCAGTGGCTTCGCCCCGCCCCCTGATATTCAATTCAGCCAACGTATACAAAGCACCTCTAGATCTTTGGCATTACAGTTTCCCAATACACAACGTGTTCAGCTAGCCTATGTTGTTGGGAAAGTTTAGTCTACACGGCTGACACGACATGCCCAAAACACAAACAGCCGTAAAGCAGGCCTAGAGCAGAAACTGACAAGTGCGGCGCAGTGCGTCAGACAACTTCACCCGGCGCCACAACAGCAAATGGGCTGTGCGAAGGCAGGGCGCGGAGCCGGCCTACGCTGACCGGCTGTTCAGCTATGGCGCAGACCCATGGGCGATGCTTCCCAGTACCAACGCAAGCTGCAACTTCAACCCCCGGCAATGCAAGTGCATTCGCCAGAGCAGAAATGCCGCAGAGCCACACTAGCTCGCGCTCCGCGGTGCAGCCTGACGTGAGGCGTTTATTATACCTGACAACATGCAGCGCGGTCCTTGCTACAGCAGGAATACAGCAGCAGCAGCCCCCAAGCTGCTTCAGCAGCATTCCAGCTCGCGCAAAAAGATCCCATTTTCAAACAATAGAACAGGTTCAAAGGTAATATGTTTCACTATGCGGCAAAAGTCCGATCAGTCCGCGGGCTCGTGCACGTACGCCTCATGCATGTGCGACTGCCCGGAATGCGCATTTTCCAACGCATGGTGCAGAGCCGAGTGCGCTCGGTGAGAGCCGCGCCGGTGCGCGTCCTGGCGGCCGGTGACGATCTCGCCGTCCTTGTCCACCTGTCACGCGCGCCGACCGGTTGGTCAGTGAGGTGAGAGGATGTCGCGGGAGGCCGCAAGGAGCACAGCAGCGCACGCAAGTCTGCAGCTTCCTCGGCCCGTGCGGCTCGATACCCTAGGACCCCATTGCATGGGAGGATGCCCCCAATGTGCGCAACACCACTGAGAAGAGGGATCCGATGTACATGGTCTCGTTTGCGGAGGCACACAGCCCACGGGTGCCAACCCGGCAATTATATATGCGAAGGACATGCCGCAAGGACAGATATGCGAGATGTGCTGAGCTGGCGACGCAGGGCTGATAGAACACGATGACGCCCAAGGGCAGGCGCTGCAGACAGTGTCGCACAAACAGCAGTCCTTGGCCCCAGCGTGCAGCGCCAGGCGCACCTGGATGTATGCGTACTCTGTACAGTCGTGCCCGGTGTTGTACCACCACACCTGCAAGCAGCCCATGTGAGCGCATGGACGTATCTTCATATGCGCCGGGGTGCAGTGCAGCACGGACTCAGTCCGCGCCACGATCATGCAGGCGCAGGTGCTGCGCAGGGAGCCACCCTGGCCACAGCAGACCAAGGGAGTTGCACGCAATTGGCAAATATGCCGGGTACGTTAGGGTCTGACTTTACGGTATTTAATGTTGCCTGGCTCTGACATCACGTTCAGAGCGCGCCCCGAGCCCGCACAGACACGCCGCACTGGCAGAAAGGCGCAGCTGGTCACAAATGTGGCGAAGGTGCAAGAGGCGCACGTTGGGCTCGACGTTGAAGACGCGCATGCCGCGGTGGCGCAGGCCGCGCATGACGTTGAACATGGTCGGCGGGTATGTCCGGGTGTCGTTCTTGAAGTAGTGGTACTCCACCTGCGGCCCCATCACGAAAACAGCTTAACTTGAAAATGGCGCAGGCATGAGCAGTGTAGTACAACGGACGGCGCTCGGAGCGCTTGCCAGACGGCTGTGCTGTGCGCTCGGCAGGGCACCGCATGCGCCATGCGCCACACCGCCGCCCGAGCAGTCACAGAGCGCGAGAAACAGCCTGGCCCGAGCACATCTCGGGCTGCGCGGCGGGCCGCAGCCGTGCTGCACCTCCTCCGCCACACAGGCCTCCGCGCTCATGGGGCTGTGAGCCACCAGAAGCACTAGCAGAGCATGAGCAGCAGCCCGGCCAGCGCGCCTGCAGCTGCGCGGCGGGCCGCAGCCGGTGCACCTCCTTCTCCAGGCAGGCCTCCGCCAACCACAGGGGTGTGAGCGGCGGCCGGGCCGGCGCGCCTGCAGCTGCGTGAAGGGCAGCAGCTGGTGCTTCTCCTCGGTCAGCAGGTCCTCGAAGGCGGCCCACTCGGCGCCCTCCACGTCCACCTTGAGCATGTCCAGCCACTCGTGGCCCAGCCCGCGCATGATGGTGTTCAGGCGCCTGACCGCCATCGCGCTCCGGTTGCGGCCCATGGTGTCGTGCAGGGTGAGCACGGGCACCTGCGCGCCAAACGCGCTCAGGTTTCCGCCGGCAACAAGCACACGCTGTTCCCTGGTTTGAGACGTCTGCAGACAGAGCATTCCGCGGTCTCCTGCAGGGCTGCCTTGCCGGCGCGCGGCACCGCGCACCTCGCCGTCCATCGCGCCGAGGCCGTACGCGTGGAACGTGATCCCCGGCAGCGACTTCATGAGCTTGTTCTGCTCGTCGGTCAGGGTCGGGTCGAAGATGTGTATCTCACACCTGCGCGCCGTGCAGTGCAGGTGGGGCTGGCAACACGCCCGCTCACACGGCAGGGCTCCAGCAAACACGCCCTCCCCACTTGCAGTCGAGCGCTGACTTCCACTCATGGCAGAACCTGTCCCAACGCAGGACGCCGGCGCCAGCAGGACGGCCAGTAGATATGAGCACCCCCAGCCAGGCGCCGCCGGGCGCACCCCGTCTTCTTGGCCAGGGTGAGCTCAAAGGTCGGCTCGCCGTTGGAGCCGAAGGAGTACACCACGCACGGCGTGCGCTGCAGCAGCGTGCGCAGGCCGCAGACCCACTTGCCGCCGTCCGCGTTGTTGGCCTGCACGCCGACCTTTTCGCGCAGCGGGCAGTTGTAGACGGGAGGGAAGAAGTCCCAGATGTATTTGATGGCCGCGTCCGGGAAGTTGGGCGGCGGGATGGCGATCCCGTCCTTCCAGGTGCCCGGCGCGAGCTGCGCGATCTGCTCCTCCTCAAAGCGCTCGGCATCCTGCGCCGCGCCGGTCCCGGGTGTGCGCGGCAAACGCGGCGCGTCCGGGACAGGTCCTGTGCTCTTGCACGTCTCGCCACAGGCAGCAGGATGAGCGCAGTCCCCGCCAAGCAGTGTGCACGCACCCAGTTTATTGCCTCAATCAGTCGCCGCTGCTCCTCGTCCTCAAACAAGTCTGTCTCCATGCTGTGCAGTCCCGCACGAGCGACGCATAGCAGCGCAGCTGCGCTGACAAGCACGCGTACAAAACTTGGACCTGGCATCGTGCTTTGTTTCTACCTAGTGAGGCAGGGCAAGCGCTGGTTTAAGCGCAGATGGTCGATCGGTGGGTTTCCAGGCGCGCGCAGAGTCTCCGCTTGAGAGCCCAGTGTCTACGCCCGGCTGTTTTGGTTCAAAAGTCGAGGCCAAAACAGGCATCGCATAAATTCGCCAGGTGTGTTTGACCCACAGCATGCTGTGGGTCAAACATGATTTATCCGTCGCGCTGCTGCGCATGCAGACCCATTCCCAAGAACATGCATGTGGGCTGTGCAGTGGCTGTGGCTGCCGCGATCGGTCGCGGCTGAGCTGCGAGCGGCGCTCGGGGGCACCTGGGGCGGCAGCCTGCTCTGCTGGGCATGGCCCTGCTTTTGCTGACTCTCCGGGGCATGCAGACACCAGCTGCCACCATGCTAACGCTCTGAACAAGCAGAGTTGGAGCCAGCAGCACAGGTGTGTGTGAGTGTCCGCGATGTGCATGCGCTGCCGGGCCGGGCTCCCTACACGGCTGGAGCAAACAAAGATGGCGTGCGCTGTTGGGCTGCGTGTGATGCACAGCATTGACAGTTATGCTGTTGGCAGCCAGGTGTGCCTGCTCTGCTTGAACAGGGCCTGGCCAATCCCCGTGTCCATGCATCTCCCAAAGCATGCCTGATGTGGCAAGGCTGCAGCCGTTGTTGCACAGCTTGTTGTTACACATTAGGCTCTGAGCCTGCCATGCTCACCTGCCCGACGCTGTCAAAGCATTCCTGTCAATTACTGCTCTGTAATTGTACTGCAGGGGCCTAGTGGTAGCACTCCATCATTTGCATGCATGTGTGCGCACGCATGTGAGGGGCATGGCCGGTGCTACGTGGTGCTTTCGTGCGTGCTTGCTGAAGAATGGTGGCTGGGTGAGACACAAAGGTGGCTTGATGTGTTACTCACATGATCTGCAACATCTGAACAGCCTGCGCTACACTCTTCAACCGCAACCCTGCTGCAGTTCCGCAGCCACCCAAGTGCGAGCAGAGCCAGCATGGGCTGCGGCCAGCGCATGAACATGCCCATTGGCCCCTGAAGCAAGAGCCTCCTCCAGGTAACTCGCGCTCGCGCACGACCCAGCTGTGTGAGCCAGGAGTGGCCTGAGCCGCATGCCAGGGAGCCAGAGCCTGAAGCAGCTCCTCAGTGCCACACCAGCGCATGCATGCATGCATGTATCAATCACACCGCAATCTCCTTTCAGGTCCCCCGGCCTTTGAAGCTACCATGCTTGAGGCTGACGCGCTGTTCGTCGGTCCGAACGGCCATGTCCCCAAGCTGCGCGCCGTGGAGGGGCGCTGGCGGTGAGTTATTGGCTGGTGTGCCCGGAAGAAGGCGACTGAGGAAGTGGTGGAACTACCACGACAAGCACCTGGGACGGCGTGTTCAAGGCGTTCAAGGGGCCGTGGGACGGCGCGGACAAGGCCGTCCGCATAGCACCCATGCTGACGCTGCCGGCCGAGGCGTAGAAGCCCTTCAAGCGCTAGGCCGGCAGTGTCGGCTGGTGCTTGAAGGGCCTTCGAGCTCGGTCGGCAGCGTCAGCGACGGTGCGACACAGACGGCCTGGTCCGCGCCATGCTACGATTCCTTGAAGCTTTGAGGCCGTCCAGGGTCTTGTAGTGGTGGTCCAGCACTTCGTCCGACGCCTTCTTCCGGGCACAACAGCGCCCCTCCTTGGCGCGCACCTTACAAAGCTCGCCGTCTGAACCGACGAACAGCGCCTGCAGCCACTGTAACGTGTGTTAAGTGGGCCTGGATACAAACTAGCGCACCCACAGGCCTCAGGCCAGCCATCACAGTGCGCAGCCCGCCTGGGCTGCTGTTGCTGCGTCGGCCAGCAGCGTAAATTGTTTATCAGGGCGCGCCCAGGCGCCGAAGCAGAGGGTCTTTGCGCAGTTCAGCACGCGTTCATGGTGCTCGGCGAGCCACTGCAGCGGAGCTGCCTTGGCTTTTGCAAGCCGAGACGCGTGCCTTCAGGCGATCACGCCGTTACACACCAAAAGCAGCGCAACGGTTCCAAGAGCTTGCGTGACATGCAGGTCGTCAGCATTGAAAGCTTGAAAGGCTGGGACCTGAAAGGAGAGCACTTGGTGGGAGTCAAGAACACAACTTTGTAATGTCATAGCTTAAAGCGCGCCCCGAACAAGGACTTAGACCTGCTGCACGCCTCAGCAGCAGCAGCCAATAGAGCAGAAGCGGCAGTGTTGCTGGGTGGCCATTGTGCAAGCATGACTTCATGACTGGGACGTCCAATGTGGCATGTGGATAGGGTTGCAAGTCTGGTTCTGAATGCCTGTTATGTCCTGGTGCCTGCTTGCTGCCTAGCAATGCAGGCACTCATGCAAACGGAATACACGCACAGAGCACGCCACGTGCAGAGCCCATGACACCGTGTGAAGTGGCACTATACATAATGTATAATGTGAATGTATAATACATCCACACCAACACACAGGAACCCGCTGCATGTCTCTTCCGCACTTCTCATGACCGGGACAAGGGCAGTTACCAAGCCACATGCACATTTGCAAAAGAACCAGTTGGCTCAGGCTCGCATAGCTAGCACACCAAAAACAAACTGCAGCGCTGGGGTGACCTGCAGACAGCCCAAGCTCGTGTTCTGAGACCCGGCTGCACGCTCATGCCACAGGTGCCTGGCCAGCCAGCGCGGTGTCATGCTCCATGCACTGCAGCTCCCACTGCCTGCGCGCCACAGACAGCCTGTCCGGTGAAACGCACACCAGATGCCAATAACGTATGTATTTGCCTGTGGAAGACACGCCAAACAACAATTAGGAGAGCATCTGGCTCACAGCATCACCGCTTCCACTCCGCGGGCAGGCTGCGCGTTGCCCACCGCATCCACGGTACAGCCCTCCTTGCGCACCGACGCGGCACCGCAGCTCGGCGCGGTGCGACGCGTGCGCACAGACAGGCAGGGCCGGCGACAGTGACGGCGGGCCGTTCGCGGCGTGCACCAGCCCGCTGCGTCAGGGCCACAACCCTAGAGTGACCCACCCTCTGGTGCTACCGTTGACCTGGCGCACCAGCAGCGTGCCAGGTGCGTCACCTCCGCCTCCAGGCCCTCGGCTTCGGCGGCAGCCTCGGCGGCCGCGCGCTCCAGCGCGGCGCGCGCGCCGCCGTCGGCCGGCGGCCGCGCCGCGGCCGCCCAGGCGTGGAATGCGCGCGCTGCGGCCGCCGTCCTGCGCGCGCAGCGCGGCTCGCGCGGCAACCGCGGCAGGTTTGCAGGGGCCTGGGCCTGCCACATAGCGCAGGACACGCAGAGCAGCTCTGCACGCTTCCGCTTGACGGACACGGAGAGGATGCGCCAGTCCGGGGTGCTGAGCGTCTCTGGCAACCCCTGAAGGCTACACTGTGTGAAGATGTGTGCAACCACAGCCCTCCTGTGCAGCATACATGGAGCGCGCGTCCTGGCAGCGCACCTGGCCCGGCGCGCGCGCCGCGCCTGCAGGCCCGCCGCCGCCCGCCTCCACAACTGCAGCGCCGCCGCCGCGAGGCGCCGGTCATGCGCCGCGCGCAGGGCCGCCAGGCGCGCGCGCCCCTCTGCAGCCTGAGCGCTGGCGGCGACGCGCCACGCGAGGCACACACGCTGCAAACGGCGCCGCTCGGCCATGGCCGAGAACCCCGCCAGGCGCGCGCGCCCCTTCGCGGCACGAGCGATGGCAGCGGCGCGCCATGCGAGGTACGCGCGCCGCAGCTGGCGCCACTCGGCCGCTGCTGAGCACCCGGCCAGGCGCGTGCGCTCCTTTGCGGCCTGAGCGCTGGCGGCGGCGCGCCATGCGAGGCACGCGCGCCGCAGCCGGCGCCGCTCGGCCGTCGCCAGGAACCCGACCAGGCGCGCGTTTGTCTCTGCGGCCTGCTGCGTGGCGGCGGCGCGCCATGCGAGCGACGCGCGCCGCAGCTGGCGCTGCTCGGCCGTCGCCAGGAAGCCGACCAGGCGCGCGTGCGCCCTCACGCCGCCCTCGCCGGCCGCGGTGCGCCACGCGCGCAGCGCCAGCCGCAGCCGGCGCCGCTCGAGCGCCGCGGCGGCGCGCGCCAGGCGGGCGCCCCGCTCCGGCCCGCGCGCGCCGGCGGCCGCGCGCCACGTGCTGAACGCGCGCCACAGCAGGCGCGGCGCCGCAGCGGCAAAGAAGCGCGCCAGGCGCGCCATGCGCGCCGCGCGACTGCCAGCAGCGGCGCTCCGCCATGCGGCCAGCGCCGCTCGCAACTCAGTCTCGAGCTTCGCGGCGGCGAAGCCGGCGAGCCTGCGAGCGCGCGAGGCAGCGGCCCCGCACGCGGCGCCGCACCACGCGCCCACCGCCGCGCGCAAGCGCTCGTGCGCTTCGGCCGCCAGCGCCGCGCGGCCGGCTGCGCGTGCCTCGACGCCCCGAGCGGCGCCCGCGCGCCAAGCCCGCAGCGCCGCCCGCGCCCGCCGCCCGCACGCCGCGGCCGCCAGCGCCGCCGCCGCCAGCGCCGCGCCGCGCGCCCGAGCGCACGCCGCGCGCCAGGCCAGGAGCGCGGTCGCGGCTATGCGCGCGCGCGCCGCCGCGCCGCAGACGGCCACCGCCGTGTCGCGCTCGCGCGCGGACCCAGCCGCGGCGGCGCGCCACGCCAGCAGCGCCGCGTGCGCACAGAGCGCGCCGCTCGCCGCGATGGTCGGCGCGGGGTCGCCGCCGTGTTGCGCGCGCGCAGCGGCCGCGGCGGCCCGCCACGCGCGCAGCGCGGCGGCTGCGAGGGCCTGCGCGCGCGCGGCGCGTGCGGCGGCCACTTTGTCTCGGTCGTGCTTCCACTCCCACACGGCCGTAACCTGCGCGCCCCGGCGCCCCCGGTTGCCTTGCCCCTCGACATTGCACCGCAAGCAGCTCATGCTGCAGTGTGTGCCGCCAGGTGCTAGATAAGGCGGCTTTAAACACTCGAAGCCGCGTGCTGTGCGCACACTGTGCCCGCCCACGAAGCGGGGGCAGGCCGGGCGGCTACCTGCCAGTGGCGGAAGGCCGCGGCCGTATGCCACCGGCGCTCGTGCCAGGCGTTGGCCGCTGCCGGCCCCGCGCGTGCGGGCGTGTCCAGCCGCGCCTGGTCAGGCGAGTGGCCTCCGTCGCGCTCACCCCGGGCGTGCGCGGCCCGCCCGAATCGTCGCACGTCGGCCAGCGCCGCCCAGGCGCGAAACGGCCAGGCCAGCGCCCTGCGAGCGAGCGGCGGCGGCATGTCACATAGCCATCGTAAGGGTATACTGTGATACAGAGGAGGTGTGCCGCAAGCTGATGCGGAGCTCTATGAGTGGTGATGCCGCAGGAGTCAGTGTGCGCCGGAGTCAGTGCGCGCCGCAGGCTGCACAGCGCCTGCCCAGCGTGGGGGTGTTCACCGAAGGCACAAGAAAGCCACAGCTGGGAGCGCACCGCCACCGCCGGCGGCCGGCCACCGGAGCCGCGGCGGCCTCGCGCGCGTGCCACTGCCGCACGCTCAGCGTCTGCCACGCCGCGAACGCTGCGGCCAGCGCTGCAGGCGCCGGGCCGGGCCCCTGCGGGCTGGGCGCAGCATGCTCAGGCCGCGCCTGCGGAGCCTGGCGGGCGGCCGGCATCGCTGGCGGCCCGCGCTGCTCGGGCGCGGCTGTACAGGGCACAGGTGCGGGTGCCTGCGGCGTGCCGGGCGCGGGCGCGGCGCTTGCTTGCCAGGGCAGGGGCGGGCCGTCCGCTGCCGCTGCGCCGAGCGCTGGCTGCCGCGCTCCAGCCAGCCCCGCCCTCAACGCAGCCGGCGCCCTCAAGTGCCCGGGAGTGGGCAGCGCTGTCGCGGCATCCGCGGCCGGCGGCTGCCGCGCTGGGCGTGCAGACGCGTCGGGGTTGGCGCCCGCGCCCAGGCAGCGAGGCGGCGCTGGCGCGGGCGACATGGCGGCGCCCGGACGCTCGGCTGGCCGCCACTCGGCGCGCGTGCGCCAGCCCCACCAGGCCGCCGCGAGCCTGCGGCGCCGCGCCGCCCAGTCCGCCGCGGCTGCCGCGCCGCGCGCACGCGCAGCCGCCACCGCCCATGCGCCAAACCCAGCGAGCGCCGCGCGCTGCCCTGCGCGCGCGCGCGCCCCGTGCACCGCGGCGCCATCCGCCGCGCGCGCCTCCGCTGCCAGGGCCGCCCAGGCGCGCAGGGCCCGGCCCACGACCCTGCCCTCGCGCACCCGCCGCGCGTGGTCCGCGCGGCACGCGGCCGCGGTGCGGCGCGTGGCGAGCGCTGCCCACGCGCGCAGCGCGGCGCGCAGCGGCCGCCGCCGGGCGTGGCGGCGCGCGCGGCCGGCCAGGGCAGCCGCCCGCCAGCGCCGCAGCGCGCCCGCAAGCAGCCCGTACCGCCGGTGCGCGTCGCCCAGGCGCGCCTGGGCGGCCGCTGCGGCGGCGGCCGGCGCCCACGCGCCAAAACATGCGCGGCGCGCGCGCGCTCCAGCGCACGCGCGCGCCCCGCGCACTGCGGCGCCGTCCGCCGCGTGCGCCTCCGCTGCCAGGGCCAGCCAGCAGCGCAGGACCCTGACCCTGACCCTGCCCTCGTGCACCCGCCGCGCGTGGTCCGCGCGGCACGCGGCTGCGATGCGGCGCGCGGCGAGCGCCGCCCACGCGCGCAGCGCGACGCGCAGCGGCCGCCGCCGGGCGTGGCGGCGCGCGCGGCCGCCCAAGGCAGCCGCCCGCCAGCGCCGCAGCGCGCCCGCGAGCAGCCCAGACCGCCGGCGCGCGCCCGCTGTGCGCGCTCGCGTGGCCGCAGCAAGCGCCGCCGCGAACGCCGCCCTCCAGGCCGCCAGCGCCCGCCCCAGGCGCCGGCGCCGGCATCTCTGAGCCACCAGCCGCTCGCGCTCGCGCAGCCGCGCGCCGGCCCCGGCCGCGCCGCGCCACGCCGCACAGGCCCTGCTCAGCAGCACCGCGGCCCAGTGCTCGATGGCCAGGCGCTCGCGCGCGCGCAGCGCCGCGGCGGCCGCCGTCTCGCCGCGCCACACCCCGACTGCCCTGCCCAGCAGCGCCCGGGCATAGTGCTCAGAGGCGCGCAGCGCCGCACCCTGCGAGAGCGCGGCGGCGGGGTCTGCCATCCCCTGCCCCGCAGGGCCGGGGCTGCCGCAGGCCCGACAGGGGGCCTCATCAGGGCCTGGTGCTGATGCAGGCGCTGCTGCGGGGAGTGTAGCAGGGGGCGCTGCACTAGGGGCCCCTGCCGTCGCTGAGCCGGGGGCCCCGCGTGCCCCGCTGCATGCATCAGCTGGACGCTGCACGCGTGCGTGCCCTGCGCGGGCGTGGGATGCAGGGTCGTGGCCAGGGCTGCCGCTCGGCGCGCACGCGGGCCCCGCCGCAGCTTGGCCCTCGGGGCCGGGGCTTGGCAGACCGCCTGGGTCGCCGTGCGCCAGCTGTGGCGCTGCCGGGCCCGCCGGGCGGAAGGCCAGGGTGGCGACCGGGGTGAAGTACGGGGTGGGCTCCCTGGCGGGCGTGCGGCCGGGCGCCCCGCTCCGCCCGCCGCCGTCGCCGCGCGCCGCGTGCGCGCCGGCGGGCGCGGGCGACAGGCTCTGCTCCCAGCGCCGGCAGCTGCGGCCCGGCTGCTCCTCGCCCTGCGAGCCTGCCGCATGCCAGCCATCCCGCAGGCGCGCGCAGGCCGCCGGGTGCAGCTCGGGCGACCAGCCGGGCGTCCAACCGCGCAGCGGCGGCCCTGCGGGGTCGCCCGCGCGCGCGCCAGCGCCCGCGCTGCCCTGCCCGGCGGCGTCAAAGAGCGGGTTGGGCGTCAGCGCGAGCGGGGGCTCGCGGCCGGCGCCCGCAGCGCTCCCGCACGGGGCGCGGCCCCAGGCCGGGCGCCCCGGGCCGGCTCCCAGGCTGCCCGGGGCCCTGGCGGAGGCCAGGGCGGTGCGCGGCGGCCGCGGCTTGAGCCAGGAGCGCGCCAGCGCGGGCCCCAGCTCGCAGGCCCAGGCCCTGAAGGCGGCGCGGGCTCGCGCGCGCGCGGACGCCGCCGCCGCGCGCGCGTGCAGGTGCGCCAGCCGCCGGCGCGCGGCCGCGCGCGCGAGCAGCGCGCGCGCGCGCCGCTTCAGGCGCGCGCCCAGCGCCCAGGCGGCCAGCGCCAGGCGCAGGCGCCGGCGCTGCCAGCGCGAGGCCGCCAGCAGCGCGCGGCCCCTGCGCAGCGTCTCTCGGCTCCGTCATTTGGTTACATGCTGCTGCTGCGCATGCAGTAAATGGGGGCCGCTCTGAGAACGCCGCCCAAGAAAAGCCGTGCTCGCCCGAGGCGTGCTAACATCGGCCCGCCCAGCGCTGGCCGGGCGCGCAGCGACAGGCTGCGCACAAGCAGGCGACAAGCAGGCGGCGCGGCGCACATGCTCGCGCGGCGAGCAGCTGCCAGCGCCGCCCAGGCGGCCCACGCGGCCGGCAGCGGCCCGGGCGGGTGCAGCAGGCGCTGCACAAAGCCCGCCGTCAGGCGCATGCTCAGGTCCAGCACGGTGTCGGCCGGCGCCGGCGAGCGCGGCGCGCCTGCGGCGAGCAGGCGCGTGAGGCGTAGCGCGGGCTGCCAAAGAGGCTGGTTTGCTCTCTCTGGACTCAGGCGTTTGTCTGAGACGAGACAGACCCATGGAGCAGAACCCCTGCACGGTGCCATGCACATGCAGCCAAGACACAGGCCGGCAGCCGCACAGTGCCTCCCGCACCGGCTTGCGCGTCTGCGCCGGCGCCCTGCAGCGCCGCCGCGCAGCCCGCCGGCGCCGCCACGACGCCGACCGTCCATGTGAAGCGCGGCAGCCTGCGGGGCGGTCACCGAGTCCTTGTCCGTGCGGGGCGCGTCCGTTGCACGCATAGATGCGCGCCGATGTAAAAATCTTCAGGTGCTAAGTATGTCAGAGCGGTAGAGGGGCGCACTGGCGAGGCCGCAGCTGCAGCGTGCGCGCATCACGTGGCAGCGCGCCGGGGCTGCCACTCTCCTGCAGCACCTGCGCTGCACAGGCGCCTTGCACTGCGGCAAGTGCGTCCTGCCGAGCGTCAAGCGCTGGCCTGTGCTTGCTACGCATGCAGCCGCCCGGCCGAGAGCAGCTCGTGGATCCAATTCCCTCAGGCGACATCGGCTTGGCGCGCCAGGCGTGCGCCTGGAACAGGTAGGTGGAGGGTAGGGTAGGGCTTTTAACCCTCTTGCCGGGCGCGCGCCTTGAACTGCTCCCAGACGCCCAGCCGCGGCGAGAAGAAGCACAGGCGGTGCGGCGCGCGGCGGCGCGCCTGCAGGAAGCGGCCGCCCGCCGCGGCGCTGCGCAGGCCTAGGTAGCCGCCCTGGCGCCGCGCGCATCAGATACGGCGCGTCTGGGTTCTGCGTGCTGTATCGCGTCAGGCACTAGCGCGCATCCGTGCTTCGCCGAGCCGGCGCCACCCGCGTGCGCCCGTGCGTGTGCAGGCCAAATATTGGGCGCCAAATGCAGCACCTGCCTGGCGCCCGAGCCAGGCAGGCCGAAAGGCTGTGTCCCAGCAGACAGACGCGCCTTGATGACGAGCTCCAGCTGTGCAGCTTGCTGCTGGTCCCCAGGATGTGCGACGCCATCAACACCGCGCCAGTCTCCTGGTAAGAGCTCCCAGCCTGTGTCGGTGGGCACCGCCTGCGGCGCAGCACGGCCCTCTGCTGAGCCACACCTCGGTCGAGGCGCGATGTATGGAGGCGCGAAGAGCTGGGCTCTGGCAGGACGCGACGCCGCTCACATGAGCATGCCACTGGGCTGCGCTGCAGGCGCGCTTGCAGCACACCTCATACGGCCGCCCGTCTGGCACGGTGTACAGCCTCACGGCCCCACAGGTGCCAGCAAGCGCGCAGCTCGCGGCGTGCGCGAGGTGCGTGAGCCCGTGCGGGCTGCACACGTCCGCGGGAGCTGGCCCGGGCGCGGGTGCGTTGCTCGGCGGCACGTTCTCGCTGCCCGCGCGCGGCAGGCAGCTCATCTTGTTATGTTACATCCTGGCCCCGGGCAGGCTGGCTGCCTGCGCTGTCTCTCCTGCGCAGGGCGAGTCACAGGCGTGGAGCGTTCGGAAACGAAGCAGTGTCAGATGCTGCCTTGCCAATGCCAACTTTGCGACTTTGTGACTTCGCAATGTGCTCCCGCTGGGGCGCCCCCGTGCTCTACCCTCGCCACTGTATGAACAAGGTGTGCAGCCTGCATGTTGACATCACCAGTCCGCTGCCAGGGTGCGCTTCTGTAATGCTTCTGAGCAAGGCAGCCCTGTCAAGCTGGCCAGACCTGTACGAACGCTTTGCACGCACGAGCGCTTTGGATTTATATCTAAAACCAGCACTCTGCTGGCTCCTGTCTACGCTTGAATGTCTACCCGTTGCAGCAAGATGTTATAGCGTTCCACACTACCGCGCCAAGAGCAACAGCCGAACTCCGCACTCTGCATGCGTCTAACCAATACCACACTACTGACCCCGCCGCAGGTTACAGCAGATGAACGGCAGCCACCGCAGTAAAGAGAGCCCGCTCGCATCATGCTTGCCCTCCAAACTCTGTCACTGTGCTGGCCATTTTATTGACACCTGTCGCACCAAACAGCAATCATGCAGCCAAGCTGCGCTAGCACAGTCACCCGCCGCCAGTGGCCATGCGGCAGACTGCCAGTTCCCGACGGACTCGAAAAAAAAACATCAGGCACCCAGTCTGGCGACAGCGGAGCTGTCAGAGGTCACGCTGCGGCTTGCAGTGGCCGTGTGCTCCTCACTGCAGCGAGCAGGCCCCAGCGGAGCAGCGGAGCAGGCGACAGGCATGTCCATGCCAGCATGCATCAGTCCGTGCGCAGGCACGTGCGCGTTGCACAGCTTCTATCTGCATGGCAAATCGCCCGCAGCTCGCCAGGACCAGCGCAGACGGCCCCGCTGCCCTCCTAAGGACGGGCCACATGGAGCGCATTCTACCAACACCAGCTGCAAAGCAATGCGCCCCACGGCTCCCAACTCTTTGCAGCACCCACAGCGCCCAGGGCAGCAGTGCACTGAGGGACCGCGACGGGCTTGCCGCTCATCCAGTACGCATGGTGCTGCAGACTGCAAGCAGGTTCAAATAACAGCTGCCGCGCTGCCCAGGCGGGCGCAATTGCGCATGCTCGGTCGCAGCTGCCGCATGCCCAGTGGCGGCGCCAGCTGCCGAGGAGCCTCGTTGAGGAACAGGCAAGGCTGTTATTGGAGGCCGTCGCAGAAAAAGTGCCTGCTAGGGCCTGGGTAACACACACAAACAACGGGCCACATGAACGAGCCGCATGAACAACGCGCCCACAGCAGCGTGGACGTTGGACCACCACACTGGTCTCTCCATGAAAAATCCTATTGCGTTGTTTCGCTTCGCGCTCGCACGTTTGCACAAAGCAACCTGGCGCGCCGAGCTGCAATAGCAGCACAGCCGCGCCAACACCTATGCTCCTCAGGACAATTACCAAGTTCTGCCGGATACGGGACCGCCCTGCACCACTTGCAGGCGTAACCCCCAGGACAGCGACCAAACCAGCAACGGCTCCGAGCCTGTATTTGGCCTCTGCGATATGCCATGCTTGCGAGCGCCGTCTCGGCCCCATGCGGGCCGGATGGCGCTGCCGTTGACGCTGCGGAAAACATGACACGGGCGCGCGCAACACCTAGACACGGTCGTGGCACGCGCGGCAGCGGGGCAGCGTTCCCGGCTCTGCCGTACCGGCTGGCAAGCTCAACGCGGCCGGCACTCCGACCTGGACCTCGCTATTGGCACCACAACACAGCTGCATGTCTCCTAACAAAAGAAGCCTGGCCTAGCTACCACCACAGCCCGCCCGCCCGGCCAGGAGCGCCTGAAAAAGCCGCCGGCGCCCGGGCGCAACCAGCCACACGGAAGGGCCCCGTGCCCCTTAGGGTAGGGTCGGGGCGCCTAGAACACCAAGACGGTGATGGACATGGGCGGCAGGTGCACCGTCAGTTGGTTGTTCACGATCTGGAGCCCGGCGCCGGTCTGTCGGTAGGTGGGCGCCGGGTCGTTGATGGGGTAGCCTGTGTAGCCGTCGTGCGCCTGCGCGGGGGCGGCCCAGTGCCTATCACGGCGCCCTCAACCAATAAGCGTTTTGGTTCGGTTGAGCACACAAGGTCCCAACCCACGTGGAGGATCAACACTGGCTGATCTGAGGCAGGCACCTTTTATTTCTAGAAGCTCATTGCCTGACCCGCTTGAGCTCTGAAAGTGAGGGACAGTGGAACTGCCACGCCAGGTGGGCATGCTGCGGTGCTCGGGACTCTACTGAGTGCCAGCAGCCATCGCCGGGACTGAATACATGTTGGGGCCCGCACCGCGAACAGCCACTGCACGCCGTTGCCCATGTTGCCGGCGTAGTTTTTGAAGTTGATCGTCTGCATCTGGCCGCCGCCGCCGCGGTTGAGCAGGAGCAACGTGATGCCATTGCCGTTGTTGGTCGCAATAGCCTGTCCCCGCGAGCGCCCGCGCACGGGTGAGGTTCAGTGTAGGGTGGGGTTAGGTTAGCTTGCCCTATTATACCCAAACGCGGACCAACACCCGCCGGCTGCGTCCTCTGCCAGCATGAGGGCCCGCCCGCCCGCGCGTACCGGGCAGCCTGCGGTCTCGGGACGCAGGCTGGCAGGGGTTGGCAGGCCGGGCAAGTGGGCGAGCGAGGGGTGCATGTGGCTGATCGTCCCATGATGCGGGGCAAGCCCACGCCGTGCGATGCGGGCAGGGTGAGGCGCGGTCAGCACGCTAGTGCGGGCGGACCAGAACTCTCGGGCGGCCGCAGCATAGCGGCGCTGCATGACATTCATCATCGGGGCGGGCAGGGCAGGCAGTGCACAGCGGGGCCGGGGCAGCCGTGCAGGCCAGGTCGAGCATTTGCTGCTGGACTCACAGCCTGAGCCATGATTCTAACCAGCGATCCCACAAGATGAGGCCTGAGGCGCAGCCTGGGCGCGCGGAGGCGGCCGGTGTAGGTTAGATTTTGAATACCTACCCCACAGCGGGGGCCCGGCGCACCCACGAGCGCATCCACGCCTGCGAGTCGGACTGGACCACATCGCCGCCGCGCATGTGCGTGCTGACCAGCAGCACCGACCAGCCCATCGGCGTGAGCGTGTTGTCGTCCTGCGCGGCGCGCGGCCGCGGCCGTCAGGGGTTAGGTTAAGTTACCCTAGCCTATAGCCCTGGGCACGCGCTGCGGCTTGCTCAGGGCAGGCCGCTGCCCAGCACCCGCCACAGGGAGCCCTGGAGCAGGCAGTGTGGCATGAGCAGGTTGGGCGCGCGCGGCAGAGGGTTGGGACAGGGTAGGTAAGATTGGGACAGAGCGTGCGCTGCACCGCCATACCCTTGGATCCTTAACACAGGTGACACAGCAGGCGTTCAGCGTGCGGCTCAGCTGCGCCGCACTCCCGTGCCATGCTGCATGCCGGGCCACTCCATTCGCCCGCCCGCTGCGCCAGCCAACCTCCAAACAAGCAATGCTTGTGTTGACCCCTTTACAGGACTTGGCCATACGAGCACTCAGGCCAGCACGCCCGCCGTGCCGCCCCCGCAAGCACACAGGCTTGCAGAGGGAGGGAGGAGGATGCGCCGGCTGCGGGGCGCGCGGGCGGCGCGCCTTGAAGGCGTCCATCAGGTCGGGGACCCAGCCGGGGTTGTACGCGCCCGTGCGCCAGCGCGTCGTCCAGAAGTGCACCTCGTCGGTCAGCGGGTGCGCGAGCAGGCTGGCCATGATGTCGAAGTTGCACAGCGCGTGGCCCAGGTTGGCCGGCGACCAGGGCCAGATCCCTGCGCCCGGCGCGCCGGCTGTCAGGCCCTAACCCAATACCTCTTTTCCTGCGCGCGCCCGGGTTAAGCGCGGCGCCGCCTGACGGAGGCGCACGATGGGCGCTGGCAGTCGGGCTGCACTGGATGGACACTGCGCTGAGAGGCAGCCTCACAGAGCTGCAAGCTTGCTGCACGGCGCTTGCGTGACATGCCGGGCTCTCTGACGCGATGCGCGCTGACGTGCGCAGGCGCGGCTGCTGCCTGCCGAGCAGGGGGCAGGGGCCGGGCCGCACATCCCCAGTCGATCGGGCCGACCTCGGTGAACGACAGCCGGATGCGCTGCGCGTCCTCGGGCGACGCCCACTGCTGCAGGATGTGCTCGCCCTCCAGGGCGTGGATCTGCCGGGGCCCGTCCGGCCGTCATTTTCGCAGCGGCGTGCATGTGCGCCCAGGGGTGACACAGCAGGGCGCAAGTTCCAACGATGGCGTCACGTGGGGCGCAGGTGGGTCAGCTGCGCAGCCGGCCAGGCCAGCCAGCACGTCACAACCTGGAGCTGTCCCTGGGCTCTGGCGCTGCCCGGACAACCTACCCTGACCCTAGGTGCAAAGACGCAAGCACGCAGCGCAGCGCCGAGGCGGGCCGCGCGCCGCGCCTGCATGTTGGGGCTGTTGCTGGCCCAGTAGTCGTACGTCTCCTTGAAGATGGGGTAGCTGTGCAGCGACAGGAAATCGATGCGCGTGTAGGTCTTGGACAGCACCTGCGCGCGGTGGCGCATAGGGTTAGGGTAGCTGTGCCCGGAAGGCCGCGCCGGCAGCTCCCTGCTGCTCGCGCCAGGCGAGCCGAGCGCGCACTCACCAGGCTAGCGCTCAGGGGCTTGGGAGCCGGCTCCGGGGCGCGCACCTCCTGCCACCAGTACACCTTCGGCGTCGCGGAGATGGAGTCGCCGTAGCCGATGGCGTCCCAGCTGGGGAAGCCGTTCACGCCGAGCCTGCACACGCGCTCACGCGACTTCAACCTTTCCCACTCTGTGTGCCGCCCCTTTCACGACACAGCCCCTCTCAGCGCGTGCCAGGGCAGCAGCGGCGCCCTCGGCGCGCAACTCATATGCTTTCAGGTCAGGGCGGCCCTGACCCAGGCCGCCAGGCAGGGCGCGGACCGCAGGTCCGGGATGATGCTGCGCAGGTGCGGCGCCCAGTCGGCCAGCGCATCGCGGTACTGCGCCGCGAGCGCGCCGCCGTTGTACGTGTTCAGGTACGACTCGTTGCTGAACTCGAAGTTGACGACCTGCGGCCCGCCGCGCCGCCGTCAGCGCGTGCAGCTCCATGATCGCCGCCCGCATGGCGCCGCGAGGCGCCGCGGGTGCGCAGCGCTGCGGCGAACGCCCCACCTCTGACCTCATCGAAACACGTGCGCAGCAGCCTGTGCCCCAAGACGCGCGCCGCGACACCAGCCCCGCCTTCAGCCTCACACCCGAAAAAAAGGGCAGCAGCCTGTGCAGCCACGGCGCGGCAGCACGAGCATGCCGCCAGCGTCGCATGCTAACCGTGTCAAGGTATGAAAAAGGACAGAGGCGCACCGTTCCAGCATGACGGGCGTCCAGACACAGGGGAGGGGCGCGCGGGCGCCGCGCGCCTTGTGGCCCTGGCGCACGATGTAGGACAGCCAGGACACCGCCAGGTCCAGCAGCTTGGCGTACGTCCAGTCGTTGGGCCCGGACGCGAAGTTGCCGCTGTCGTAGTTGAGCACCAGGTAGGGCACGGCGCCCAGCGCGTTGACGTACGACATGAACGTGTCGAACGCCAGCGGCGGGTATACGTACCTGGGCGCGCGCGCGGCGGGCGTGGGCGCGCCGCCTGAGCAGCCCCAGCATGCACAGACCGGGCTGTAACATGCAATCATTCACACGTGCGCACGCGCACTTTCATGCATACTGCGGCCTGCATACTGCGGACTGCACGCCGCGGACTTTGCGCGTCCTCTCTGTCGGGTGCCACACATTCTCTGCATGCTGGGCCGGAGTCGGCGCTGCGCCTGCAGTGCGCATGCAAGCCGGCAGCCGGCTGATACACGCAGCTGTGCGCAGGGAGGCGGCCGGAGCCTGCTGACGCTCACTGGCTGCATGGATCCGGCGGCACAGATCCGGCTGCATATGCTGCCACGCGGATGCACATGCGGGGGGGGGGGGCTGGCAGGACGGGGCAGGGTCAGGGGGGGCCTTGGCAGCGCGCGGCGCGCGCACGTGACCGGGTTGGTCGCGGCGGTGAACATGTTCTTGTCGTTGTAGGGCCAGTCGTAGGGCATGCTGCGCGTCATCTCCGGCCGCGGCTGGGTGTCCGCGGTCCAAGGCGGCGGCGCCCAGGCATACCTGCGCGCCGCGCCGGGCCCCGGCCTCGGCATCCACATGTGGATCATCAGCAGCCGTGTTGCACCCGCAGGGCGCGCCAACACGCAGCGTGAACCCAGATCGCACCCCGCCCAGCAGACGAGGCGCGCCGAGCCATGCCCGGCTGGCACGCTGCGGCAGCGCCGCGCCTGCCGCGCAGGCGGCCGCGAGGCCCGCGCAGCGGCAGGGGGTGGGAGGGTGGGCAGGGGGGCGCGCACGAGTCGGCCTTCTCGCCGCCGGGGTAGCGCAGGGTGCCGGGGTTGAGCGCGCGCAGCGCGTCCAGGTAGCCGTTGCCGCCGTTGTTGTATTTGGAGGGGCCGTCGGTCCAGTAGTTGACGCAGATGCCCGGGCCGCCCGTGCTCGACAGCGTGCTGACCAGCGTGCCGGCGTCGACGCCGATCGCGCCGAGCGCGTCCGCGCCGAAGCTGGCCGACTCGACCTGCGCGCGGCGCGCGCGCCGTGGGGCCGGTGCAGCGCCGGCAGCGCCACGCGGGGGCCGCGGCGGCTTGACAGCTGCTCGGGAGTGGGACGTGCGCGGACGCTGCTCGTCACGGGCAGGATAAGCAGGGCTTGCGCGGGCTTGGTCAGTGCGCGCGGCGTGCCCCCTCTTCGCCACGAGCTACCAGTGGGCGGCGCGCGCGCCTCGACGTGCCCGCCCGCGCCGTCAAACTTGCCGACGAACACGGAGGCGGCCATCGAGCTCTGCGGTGATGACATGCGCAGCGAGGCCGCGGCCGGCGCCTCGCCGGCCAGCTCGATCGCGGGCGCGGCGAGCACGCTGCCGTTGGCGGCGAAGAAGGCGACGCCGGCCACGCCCGCGCCCGCGCTCACCGCCGCCGTCAGCTGCAGCGTGTACAGCGTGCTGGGCGCCTGCGCGCGCGCGCGCGCGCTGGCTGGCGCGGGACGCAGGCCGTGCATGCGCCTGGCAGGTGTCCACGACTGCAGGCACACGGAGGCAACCCCGGGCTCGAGAACCCCGCTGTCCCGCACACTACAAGCAGACTCGCTGCCCGCCGCGGCTGCCTGCACCGGCGCGGCAGCCACGGCAGTCCCCTGCCTGCCTGGCGCAGCGGCCTTGCAGCCCGCAAAGGGGCGCGCCACCGCGGTGCGCTGGTACACATACGCGTTGGTGGACGCGTTGTCCTGCTCGATGCGCACGCCGCCCAGCGGCTGCGCCGCCGCGCGCCCGCCCGCGGCCGGCGCGCCGAAGCGGCCCGTCAGGCTCTGGCGCCAGCCGGTCAGCCCCGCCGACGCCGGCTGCGCCCGCAGGACGCGCAGGTCAGGCCGGCGAAGCCCGCACGCCTCCCGGGGGCTTTCACGGAGGGCACGCCGCCACCGGCCACGGTGGCGGCCCGGTCCGGGCTCCGGGCAGGGACGGCGGCGGGCCGGGGGCGCCGCGCGGCTCGCATAGCACAGGACTCGCAAAAGCGACCAGGGGGCGTGGCAGGCACTCGGGCACAGCGCGCGCGCCGAGCAGCTCATCCTGAGCGGCGGACCGCGCGTCCCAGATTCTGGCACCGGCCAGCTGACGCAGACACTCCGCCGTCGTGCCGCAGGCGCGGCGGGAGGCTCGACAGCAGGGCGCAGTGGCAGCGCTGGCCCGGGAGCGCACGGCCAGAACGTTGACGTGGCTCCCCGCGTCCTCGGCCGCGGCGGTCCGCCGCAGCGTGACCGGCAGCGCCGCATGCAGCACGGCGGGCGCCCAGGGCGCGCGCGCCACCGCCAGCGTCCGCTGAGCGCGGCGCCCGGCGGCCGCGCTCACCATCTCCGGCGTCTGCGCGCCGCGGGCCCCGCACAGCACTCGGCGTCGCGCAGGCGCGCTCGAGGGCGGGCGCGCGGAGCGCGCCGGGCCGGGCCGCGGCGCGGGCGGGCCGGCGGCGCGCACCGGCGCGGTGCCGTTGTAGGGTATGGCGCCCTCGGTTACCATGTTCCAGGACCTCTCTTCCAGGTAGTCAAAGCCGGGCCTGGCGGAGGGGCTGTCCCAGCCGGGGCGCGCATACGCGTGCGTGCCGGCGATCTGGGCCGCCCCTGCCGCCTGCAACAGGCATGGCTGAGCGCCGCGCCGTTCGGGGGGCGGCGCGCGCAGGCTCTAGACATCAAGATGGCGCTGCCGAGCGCACCCTGGCGCACAGCAGCGCGAGCGCGGCAAGCACGGCGGCGGCCATGTGCGCGAGCGCCGCGTGCATCGGCGGCGACTGCCGCGGCGGGGTGCGGGCCCTGGGCGCCAGGCTTCGATGGGTGCACCAGAGCGCGGCCTGCCTCCCGTGCAACGAAGCAAGAGGATGCCTGCAGGTCCTTTATTAAATTTGCGAAGCAGGGGTGTTTGAAATTCAGGCTGTTTCGTGTGACCTAAAATATACCCTCGTCTGCAGGCACTCTGCTCCCGCGCTGCCGAGGTGCACGGGGTGGGAGGTGAATGTGAGATATAACATCCCACACTCGTGCAACCCCGTATGCAGAGCATACTGGGTGCGCGTTGACAGCGTCCTCTGCTGCGCGGCGATCTCTGGCACCGGTGCCGAACAGCCGCGTGATCCCACACCATGACGTGGAGCGGAGCGGTGTAGACGTGAGCGCCATCGCGATCACCTGAAGCGCCCGCGGCGATCTGCGCGTGATGTAGTATGGAGGCGCCCGCGTCCGGGCTGGGCATGGAGGAGGCCGAGCGGCGCTCGACAGCCCTGTCCCCAGCTGCCAAGGACCTCATTGCGGGTCCGCTGCCCCAGCGCTGCTGACTCAACGCCCCGGCCTGGCGGTTTGCCTACCTGGCCTGCTGCCGCCAGCTGCGCCCGCCTTGCCTGCAAGCCCGGCTCGCCGTGACCTAAGCAGTGCAGTGTGCGACGACCGAACGTGCAGCGTGGGGCAAACAGTGCCCGAGTCTTTGGGTGACCGGCGCCGCACAGCCGCAGAGGAGGGCGCAGCGGGGGCGCTGGCGGGGCTGCCGGCGCCCTGGCGAGCGGCTTGATCTATGTGCTGAGCTAACCGGCAGGCCATAGGTGTGGAAGAGCGCCAGGGGATGCCTGGGAGCCCTGAGGCTGCGCGCGCGCGCAGGGGCGGGCGCGGGCGCAGTGTACGTGTTGGCCGGGCACTTGCGCGCGACGCACTCGGCTCGCGGAGAGGCGGCCTTGCTGCGTCGAGGCGCCCGAGCGGGCTCAGGCGCCCTGAGGCGACGGCGCGGCGCGCAGGGGCGGGCGCCGGGGCGGTCGGCGTGCTGGCCGGGCAGCCGCTGGACGTGGTGCGCGTGCGCCTGCAGCAGCCGCGCAGCGGGCAGCTGGGCGCGCTTGCCAGCCTGCGCGCGGTGGTGGCCGCCGAGGGCGCCGGCGCGCTCTTCCGCGGCAGCTTCTACCCGCTCACCACCATCGCGCTGCAGGCGCGCGCGCCGGCCTCCGCTGGGCTCGCCCGGCCGCGCCGCGCCGTCCCCCGACCCGCATTCTCATGGAGTGGTCAACACCGCACCCTGCCGCACCGCCACTATACGGACCGGCCCGATGTGTCACACTTCCTCCAACACCTTAGACGCACGCAGCCGGGCTCTGTATGGTGCGGGACTCTGCACACGCGGTGCGGCCGCAGGCATGCCTGGCCCGCGCTCTCATGATGCCAGCCTAAACCTAGTGCAATCCCGCGCGCAGAACGCGGTTGCCTTCCACGCGTACGGCGTCGTGTGTCGCCACTTCGCGGGCGGCCCCGACCCGCTCGTGCCGCTGACGTACCCCGAGGTGTTTGCCGCGGGCGCGCCCCGGCCGGCGCGCGTGTCCATGCCGCAGTGTCTGCACTAAGCGCATGTACCAGACGCCGGCCACGTGCACGCACAGCGTGCGCATGCTGCCTCTGCGGCGCACCGCCCCCTTGCAGCGTGGGCGTGCGCGTGCGCGCTCTTGACGCCAGCGACCACGATCAACGCCTCCTCTGCGACTTCCAGGCAAAACCCTTAGGGACCCTGCGGCCGCGCGTCGGGCGCGCTCCTGGAGCGGGCGCGCGCCGCGCGCAGGCGCGACGGCCGGCCTGGTGCAGTGCGCGGTGTCGACGCCCGTGGACCTGCTGAAGATCCGGCAGCAGCTGCAGCGCGTGGCGGCGGGCGCGCCGGGGTACGTGGGCCCGCTGCACCTGCTGCGCGCGACCTGGCGCGCCGAGGGCCTGGCAGGCGCGCGCGCCTGTCAGACCTGAGGTCTGAGGGGTCATGTGTAAGGTAGGGACAGCCGAGGCCCTGGCAGGCACGCCCGCAGCCGGCACCGCGCTCCCTTCAAGACTTGCAGTCTAAGGGTTAGGACTGATGTAGGGAGAACTGGGGGCCAGGCAGGCGCGCCCGCAGCCGGCCGCCCGCTCTCATCAAGTCTGCAGGCTAATGGCATGCCGCACTGGACGGTGGCGCCTTGCGGCGCGTCGTGCATGCGCCGGCAGGCTGCTGAGTGACACAGCGCTGGGTTGGCGGCCGGAACCCTGCGGATGCGCGCCAGGCGTCTCTCTGTTGGAGTGAAGGCGATGCGCATGCAACCCCTAATGCAATGTGGGTTCCCGTTGGCGCGCTCGCACGCTCGCGCCGCGGGGCTGCCAGCAGGCTAGCGGCGCACAGGCCCGTGCGCTTTGGGCATCACACTCTCTGCAACACGTCAGCCACCCTGCGATGAGCGCCACCCCATGCCGGCGCGCCCCGCGCGCAGGCCTGTACCGCGGGCTGGGCGTGACCATGATTCGTGACACGCCCAGCTATGGCATTTATTTTTGCCTGTACGAGCGCGGCAAGGAGACGCTGGAGCCCGGCAGCCGCCAGCACGGCTGCCGCAACCCCCTCACGCTGTTCGCGGCCGGCGCGCGCCCCGCCGCCTGTGCCGCCCGCGCCTGCGCCGGGCGCTGGGCAAGCCAGCGCGCACGGGTCTGGCGTGTCGCCCGCGCGTTGCCCGTCTGTAGGAATGTGTTCGAGCGGGCCTGGTGCCAGCGGGGACGGTTTGAGATGCGCTTGCCAGCTCGCCTTCAACCGTTAGCATGGGGTGCAATGGCACAGTGATGCAGGCGCTCGTGCTTCTTCACACCTGCGTCGGCTGGTTGCGCCAATCGGTGGTCCAGCATGCATGTATGTGCGCCTTGCGTGCTGCGCCTCGCCGTGCCAGTGCTGTCGCAGCCATGCTGCAGGGCTGCCGGGGCGCCAAGAGGCGCTGAAACGGGGGGCGCAGGGGGGGCGGCGGGCGTGCTGAGCTGGGCTTCCGTGTACCCCTTCGACACCATAAAGAGCCGCATGCAGGCCGCGCGGTACGGCGCGGTGTACAAAGGTGCGCCGCTGGCCCGCGCACCGCGCAGACACTGGCGGGTGACCCAGGATGCTTGGCATTTCCCTAGACCTACCCTACTGCTGCAGTGCGCCGCGGCAGGCTGGTGCCACGCCATGGTGGATGCAGCGGGCCCCGCTGTGGATGGGCACCGCGCAAAGAAATACCCATGGGTTGCCCTGACCCTCGGAAGTGCACGTTCACGCCATGCAGGGTTGCTGACAGCGCAGACGCGGACACTGCGACGGCGCGGGCGCCGGGCCATCAGTAAGATCGCACTGTGTGCGGGTTCGAGCACCCAGCAGTCATGCTTGATGCAGGGTGGGTGGACTGCGCGCGGCGGACCATGCGCGACGAGGGCGCCGGCGCGCTCTTCCGCGGCCTGGCGCCCACGCTCGGCCGCGCGGCGCTGGTCAACTCGGCGCTGTTTCCCACCTACGAGGCGCTCATGTGGGCCATGCGCGGGCACGACCCGGCCGACGTGCGCTAAGTGCCCGGCCGCCGCGGCATGCGCTGCTCCGAGCGCGGGCCTGCAGCGGCTGCGCGAGCGGGGGGCCTGCGCAGGCGTGCCTGCCTGCTGCCCAAGCACGTGCGGGCCGTGCACGGCCGTGTGCCGGCGCCGCGCCCCTGCAGCAGCCGCGGGCACCCGGTCCGATGTGGCATGACCGGCCTGCTCTGGCGCGCACCTGCCTGGCCCGGCGCCACACAGGAAGCGCGTGGCAATGCTTGTAGAGCACCAATACTCCGGGCCTGGCGAGCTTCACACGCCGCTGGGCGTGGTAGGCGTGCGCGGCGCGCTGCTATGTATTGTGGCATGACCCAGCACGTGCAGCCGTGGGCAGCGGCCGGACGGGGGCGCTGCACGGTCCAGCACATGCATCGCCGCTTGAGCTTGTTTGCGGCCTCTTCCGCTGAGGCAACATGCAGATGTTGCTCTGTATGAAACTTGCAGGCTCGCACTCGCGAGGCTGTCGTGCGCTGCTTATGTACACTGCAAGTGCTGTATGTTGTGTGCGGCAAGCACTTTAATTGTATTCGTAGCAGCAGTGATCTGTGCTGCATGTGGCAAGCATAGGACCGAGGCCTAACTTCTTGCCTGGTGCAAGGCCTTGACCTAGTCGCTGGATATGTCGTGTATCTGTCTGCAGACTGGGGGTGCTTGGTGTCGCCATACAGCCTGGTTCCCTCATGTCCTTACGCGCCCTGCCCATGTATCTGATGTAAACGAGTGCTCCAGGGCACATGCTACTCGAAGCTTCAAGATGTTTACAGCAAGCCTTCCCTCCCAACCAGTCGACTCAGAAGCTGCATGGGTGTAACCCCCTCCAGGGCTTACTCTGCTCAACCACCGGCACAGCAAACTGGTGTAGCCTTTCGACAGGCGAGCGCCATCCACAGTGTTGGGCTGCTGATGCTTATGTCGAGTGGCGTACCGCTGTGCACGGACTGGCGCCGGGACCGCGCGCCGCCGCGCTTTGAGGCCGCACACAGGTGATCGCGCCCGGGCGCTGCATGGGGTGAGCGTGGGGCGCCCATGGGCGTGTGCCGCGGCTGGGCGGGCACAGACCGCTGCAACCGCGCGTCACTGGTCGCGCACATCACGGCAACACCTAGCCAAAGAAGGCCGCTGGGCTTGCAAATCCTGGGCGCTGCATGCAAGCGGGGAATGCGCTGCAGAGCTCTGGCTCTTTGCCGCTATGGCACTGGCTGTGTCGCCAGGCGCTGCCTTCCGAGGTTGCGAGCGGACGCCGTCAGGGCGCCAGCCGCTCTGCATCTAGCCAGACCTAGCGAGCCGCGGCCGATAGGCCAGCAGGGCAGAGGTCGCTGGAGCGGCGCGGTCGGGCACCCGCCGCTCGCGCCCTTGGGCGCATGCCCTTGCGCGAGAGGGTCGCCCCGGCTTTGCGCCGGCCGCGCCTGTGTGCGCGGATGTGCACTGCCGGCCGCGCGCCCAGCCCTGCAGAGGGTGTCGGGGCGGGGCTGGAGCGCGCTTGGCAGGCACCTGCACTGCATCAGGGCTACGGTGGGGAAGCGGGAGTAATAGCCCGGGCTCTCTGCGCCAAAGCAAGTGTGCAGACAAGGCTGGCCCGCCGTGAGGACAGCACTGCGTTGCGCCGCATGCTGTGGCCGGGGCGAGCGGAGGGTCCGGGGTGCGCGCGACTGCGCTGCGCAGGCGCCCGTGGGCGGCAGTGGCCGTGCAGGGAGCGAGCGCGCAGGCGTGCAATTGTTCGGCGGGCCGAGGCCGGGAGACGACGGTGAGCCGGCGGGCGGCGGCGCGCAGGCGCGCGGCGGCGGGGCGCATGCGCGGCGCGGCGCAGCGGCGGCGCTAGGCGCGCGCCGACGCCGCAGCCATGTTCTGGCGCGTGGCCGGCTTCTCGCAGCCGTCGCCGCTGGAAAACATCCTAGACAAGGATGACTTCACGCTGGAGGAGGCGCGCCGCCCCGGCGCCCTGGGACCGACCCCGGCCCCTCTGGGGGCGACCCCCTGGCGCGCGCGGCTGCCGCGCGGCCTCAGAGGGAAGCCCTGCGGGCGCGCAGAGTAGCGCGGGCTGTTGAAGGCGGCCTCTGCGGGAAGCGCTCTGCGTGCCTGCGCCGGCGAGGGGCGCTGCCCCGTCAGCGGCGCCCCGGTGGGCGCGCCGCCGAGCGGGGCATGGGCGGCCGGCGCGGGCGGCCCTGCGCCGATGGGGCCGGCCTGACTGTCCTGGCCCGGCCCCAGGTGCTGGACGAGGAGGACCTCATCCAGGAGTGCAAGGCGCTCAACGGGCGGCTGGTCGCGTTCCTGAAGCAGCCGGCGGTGCTGGGCGCGCTGCTGGGCTACCTGGTCGATGCGCCGCCGCCCGGTGCGCTGCGCTGGGCCGGCACCCCTCGAGATTCACAGGCTCCATACCTAGCCTTGACCGCGGCGCGCCAACCCGCCGCGCAGGCGCCAGGGACAAGGTCGCGCGATGGTACCGGTTTGCCGCGTGCGAGGTGGCATAGGGTAGGCAAACCCTGCGCCGGGCCGCGCCGCAGGCGCCGGGGACAAGGTCGCGCGGCGGCACCCGTTCGCCGCGTGCGAGGTGGCATAGGGTAGGCTAACCCTGCGCCGGGCCGCGCCGCAGGCGCCGGGGACAAGGTCGCGCGGCAGTACCCGTTCGCCGCGTGCGAGGTGCTGTGCTGCGAGGTGGACGCCATCTTTGGCGCGCTGCTGGACGACCCGGCGCTGCTCGGCCAGCTGTTCGGCTTCCTGGACGCGCCTGGGCCGCTGGACTGCGCGCGCGCGGGCTTCTTCGCGCGCGCGGTCACGTGCCTGCTCATGCGGCGGCACGCCGACGTGATGCGCCACCTGCAGGGCGCGCCGGCCGTGCTCGAGCGCCTGGTCGCGCACGTGGACACCACGTCCATCGCCGAGGCGCGCGCCGCCTGCTCCTTCCCCTTTTTGCTCCCCATATGCTTCCGAGAGGGATCTTTTGCACTCCCTGTGTGACAACCATTCTGTTGCAATGGGGTCACGAGATGAGCGCGGTGAAGGAGGCTGGACCCGTTCAGTACTCGTTCAGCAGAGCGTGCACTGCTGCGGGCGACAGAACCGGCTGGCGTTTGCTCATGAAGTGCTGGCTGCATGCCCAGTGACGCCGCGCCATCCGCGGCGCGGTCCGGCGACGCGGACGCCGGCGCGAAGGGGGGTCGCACGCGCGTAGGTGACGGTGCGCTTGGTGGGCGCCGACGAGCAGACGGCCATGTACCTGTCGCCCGCGCAGTTCTCCTGGCTCTCCGGCACCAGCGTGGCCACGGTGCGCGCCCCGGCCGCGCATGCCAGGCTGGGATCGGCCGCGCCCCTGCCGTGGCGCCTTGCTAGTTACTTTGTGGCCCTGTCACACAAGGCGGACCCTCTGTCCTTCCGCCTGGAATTGCGACCGCTGCGTGCCGCGTGATGCGGCAGCTTGTCTCCGTGGGGCGGCTCCGGATGGGTTGCGCGCGCATATGAGCCCTCAGGTATCAGTGGAGCCTCAGGCTCCTTTCCTGCGTGCGCCCCTGGAATGGAACTGCGCGAGCGGTCGAGCCCTCAGGCGTGCCTTCCCTGCGCGCGCCCCTTCACAGTGAGGGTGAGGTGGAAGCCTACCCGCAGCCCCAGAACCGCATGGCCCAAGCGACGGCGCAGGCGCTGCTGGACAAGCTGGCGCCGGGCGGCGCGCGCGACGAGCAGAAGAACGCGGCGGGCGTGCTGGCGGCGATCGCGCGCAGCACCGTCTCGCCGCTCACGCGCGCTTTCACCGAGCCTGAGTTCATGCGGCGGCTGCTGGAGTACGCGTTCGGCGAGGACGCGTCGCTGCAGGCGCGCGCGCGGCCGCGGCCGCGCCCGCGCCGTGGCGGGCGTGCGCGAACGCGTGCGGATCGCATTGAGCCTGCGCGGCGCTGGCAGCGGGGAGCCGCTTGCTGCCCTGTCACCTGGGCGCCCTGCAGTGCTCGCCGCCGCCAGACGGGGTCCGCACCGGCGCCTCGCGCCCGCTCTTGCTGCGGGGGCGTGGCCAGGTGAAGGCGAGGTGGGCGCCGGGCGTGCACGGCACTGTTAGGCGCATGCCGCGCGCGCGGGCACACTCAGATTAGGCTTAGGGTTGCAATGGGTGCCACGCGCGCGCGCGCGCGCGCGGGTCGTGGTCAGGGCTGTGACGGGGGCCGGGGCCGCGCGCGCAGGCGCTGGACGTGTGCATCGCGCTGCTGGAGCCCAAGGCGGTGGCGGGCGAGGCGTACGCGCCGCCGCCGGGCGCGGTGGGCGCCGACACGCCGCTGTCGCAGAGCGAGCTGGACGCCGCGGTCAAGGCGGCTGCCGTGCAGGCGCGTGGTGATGCGCTGCGATGCCGCTGGGCCGTCTCGCGTCTCTGCTTTCTTCATATCCTCCGCTGTGTCAGGAGCGGGGTGTTTTGGGAGAGGGTTGCCGAGGTGTTAAGTCTAGGAGCTATGCTAGGAGAGGGTTGCCGTGGTGTGAGCGCCGCCGCGGGCCCAGAAGCCGCGCCGGCCAGGACGCCCCCTGCAGGCCCTGTGCGGCCCCATGGCGCGGCCGCGCTGCCGCAGCGACGCGCCGGCCGCACGCGGCAGGGCATCCTTGGCCACCTGGGCCGGCTGGTGGCGATGCTGGAGGCGGGCGCGGGCGGCGCGGCGGCGCAGGAGACGCCCTTCGGGCTGCTGGCGCCGCCGCTGGGCCCCGCGCGGCTGAAGGCGGTGGAGGTCGTGGCCGCGCTGCTGCGGCTGGGCAGCCCGTCCGCGGAGCAGGGCGCGCCGCGCCCGCGCCCGCGCCGTGGCCGCTGCGCTGCAGTAGTTTCTGTGTTGGAGTGATTTCGTGGTGTTGTTGGTGGGTTTCCTTTTTCGGGCGTGTGGTAGGGGGGTGGGAACAAAGATCCGGACCTACATGGCCTGGGTCACCTGGTGTGCAGGCGCGCGCAGCGCGGGGCGAGCCATACACATACGCGTGCATGCGTCGGACGAGTGCGCTGCGGTGCAGCGCGGACAGCGGCGCTGCAGCGCGGCGTGACGGCCGCGCGCTCGCGCAGGGGTGCGGGACGCGGGAGCCGCGGTGAAGTGCCTGCAGCTTTTCCTGCGTTTCCCGTTCAACAACCTGCTGCACCACCAGGCGCGCGCGCGTTCCCCCCTGCCGCCAAGCAGGCGCTGCGCGCCCTATACCCTATGCCCTACCGTATTTACTAGCCCATCCTCCTCTCCCAGGACAGGCCCCACCCGGCTCGACGCGCTGGATACCTGTGCGGAGAGCGCCTCGCGGCCGCCCACGAAGCCGCATGTGTGTGTCGCAAGTGCAGCCGGAGCGGACGCCTGTGATTTGCGACGCATGATAAGGGTGTGGGAGACGCGTTCTTGGCTGCGCGGCTCAAATGTGAGGGGTAAGTAGGGTTGGGGCCCCTAACCCTACATAATCCCTCGCGTCCTATCAGGTGGCGGGCATGGTGGTCTCGGCGCTGGAGGGCGGCAGCGACGAGTTTCTGGCGCACCTGTTCCGCGAGGGCCAGCTCATCGGCTGGCTCACCAGCGCGCCGGAGACCGTGATGCCCGCGGCGCGCCCGGGCGATACGCGCGCGGGTGCGCCGCGCCCCACACGCCAAGCACGGAGGCTGCCCTGCCTGCCCCGCATTTCCATGAGATGATGGGATGGTAAGTGATACATTGCAGGTAAAGTAGTAAATAAGAGGTTCAGCAGCGGTCGCATAGCCGCGCGCCGCCGCGGCGCAGGCGAGCGGCGCCCGGTGCGCGCGGGCTACATGGGCCACGTGACCGCGCTGGCCAACAAGCTGGGCGAGGTGGGCACGCGCCGGCCGGCGGTCACCGAGGCGCTGCGCGGCTCGCGCGCCTGGGCGGCCTGGCTGCAGCGCGTGCTGCGGCCGCGCAACGAGCTGGAGAATGTGATGCGCTGGGCGTGCGGGCGGCCGTCGCCGGCCGACCTGGCCGGCGCCGACAGCGACGAGGCCGAGCTGGCGGTGCGCGGCCGCCGCGCGGGCCTGCCCGGGTCAGGGCTCGCGTCCCTTCCTCGCATCGCTTAGAGGATGGGCAACCTCGTGCATGGGTTCTGCACGCGGGCGGGCTTGCTGAGCGTGACTGCTGAGTCGCGGGCACAGGTGATGGGCCGCGAGACCTCCGAGGGATGCAGGTTTGGCTAGCGTGGGTAGCTGCGAGCCAGGCTCCAGGAGGCCTTGGTGTTGCGGTGAATGGGCGGACTGGGCCCCTCACCGAGCGTAGCGCTTACCAGCACCGATGCGTGTCGATGTGATTCAGAGGACTGGGCTTGCGCAGCATGTAGGACCTGCTGCAGCGCCAGCAGGGCGCCCGTCCGTCTCGTCTTGCGACGCGGCCCTTGCAGGGCGTCTGAGCAGCACTGATGCCGCACGCGCCGTGCCAGGAAATGACCGGCGCGGCGCCGGGCGGGCGCGACGTGCAGTCGCACCGCTACGCCGGCTTCGACGACGGCGACGAGGACGAGGAGCCCGCCGCGCCCGGCGCGCCCGACGACGACGAGGACGCCGGGCAGCAGGTGGCGGCCGCCAGCATGGCGCGCGGCCCCGCTTGAACACTAACCCCAACATTGCTGGAGGAGCTCGTGCATGCCTTGTTGCCGTCCGAAACCGTGCACGTGTGGGAGCAAGGTGAGATGTGGGCGTGCGCCCCAGCGCCGCGCTCGAAGATGATCAGAGCCGGATCGCAACGCATGCTGCGGAGAGGCAGTCGGCCCATGCGGTAAGGCGTCGTCTTTTGGGTAGTGAGCTGAAATCATCAGAGCGATCAGCACGAAGAGGCGCGGCGGCGGCAGGGCGAGGAGGTGTACTTCACGGACGCGGCCGCCGCGTTCCGCACGCTCAACCTGGGCGGCGGCGGCGGCGGCGGCGGCGACTCGTCGTCGTCGTCCGACGAGGAGGACGCCGGCAACGGCCCGCCGGCCGCGGCGGAGCGCGGCCTGCGGCCGGCGCGCGCCCAGCCCTCAAAGGCCCGCCGCGCCGCGCGCGCTGCCGCGGCTCGCGCGCGCCGGCGGCGCCTGGCGGCCGTGCGCGCAGTGGGGTCTGCATACGGAGGCGCTTTGCATTGACGCCGGGCCTTTCACTCTGGCGGGGTCGCCTGTGCCGGCCGCGGACGCACGGACCCGCGCCCCTGTTGCACTGCTGCCGCTGACCGGCGTGTGGCACACGCTGCAAGGCCTCCGTGTGCTCGGGATGCACCGAAGAAGGCAGACGGGGCAGGCGTGCCGAGCGCGCGTGCAGAGCCGGCGGCGCCGCGCGGCCGCGCAGGTGGGCCTGGACGACGACTCGGTGGTCATGGTGGCGACGGAGGAGGGCCCGCGCGGCGCGGCGGCGCTGCCGGCCAAGCCGCAGGCGCGCCCGCACGCCGGCGTGGCTGCCGGAGCCGCCTTGCTCGCCGGTGCAGGTCGAGGTAGCGGGGCGCTGCTGGAGTGCCTGGTGCGCCGCCGGAGTGTGAACGCGTGCAAGTGAGCTGCTGGGCGGCGTCCCAAGCGGGGCGTGCCGGCTCTGAGACTGCCCGGTCAGGGACCGCTGGACGCGAACATGACGCCCGCGCCGCGGCGCGCCGCCGCGCAGGAGGGCGCGTTTGTCTCCGCATTTGCGCGCGTGAGCAGCCTGCCCATCCCGGACCCTGACCCCGACCCCGACCCCGACTCCTGGGAGGCCTTCATCGACGGCGCGGCGGCCGGGCGCGCCGACAGCGCGCCGCTCGGGTCGCCGACGGCGGAGCCCGCGGGCGGGGCCGAAGCGCGCAATGATGCGGGGGCGGGCGGGGCAGCGGGCGCGCGGCCGGGCGGCGCCGGGGACGCCGCGGCCGCGGCGGCCGACACGGGTGCGAGCCGCTCCCGCCTCGGCCGTCAACAGCGCGCCGGCTGCTGGGCGGCCCCGCCGGCGCCCGTTGCTCCGGGCTCATGCCGGTTCGGGCTGCAGCTCTCCTGCGCCGTGTAGGCACGCTTTTGGGTGTCTTGAGTGCTTGGCTCCCAGCTGGCCTGGTGGCCCTCGGAGGCAAAGACGGGTGCATAGCCGCTAAACCTTCCGCAACCCAGCCCGGCGGGCGCAGGCTGGGCCAGCTTCCCGGACGCGGAGCCGCGGGCCGGCGGCGCCGGCGGCACCGCGGCGCCGCCGGCGGGCGGCGCGGTGCCGCCCCCGGCGGCGCCCGCGCACTCGTCGCCGATAGACATCCCCGCGGCGCCCGCGGCCGCGGCGGCGCCAGAGCCCGAGGACCCGGAGCTCGCGCAGTTCAGCGCCTTCAATTACTGGCGCGCGCCGCGCGCCGCGCGCCGGGCCCCGTGCCAGATGCCAGCGGGTGCCGTGGCTGTCTGGTCGCGCTCTTGCGCGGCTGGGAGCTGTGCATCGGAGAGCGCCTGGCTGCGGCATTGTATCACGCTGCCGCCGGTGGGAGACGGGCGGGTGCTGCATCGGTGCCAGGATGGCGTCCTTTACACAGGCCGCCGCCGCTCCAGAGTAGGGGTATGGGAAGCCATGCTGCCGCTGGGATGCTGGTCATTCGCACTGACAGCCGTGACGGAGGCGCTTCCTCGGCCGCCAGTGGGGCCGCCGGGCGCGCCCTGCCCGGGCTCACCGCTGGGTCGTGGCGCTGCAGGCGCGCACCGCTGCCGTCGCTGGCGGACGAGCCGGAGCCGGAGGACGCGGGGGGCCACGCTGCGGCGGCAGCCGCCGACACGCCCGACGCGCCCCCCTCCGAGCACCGGGGCGCGGCAGCGGCAGCCGCGGCGGGCAGCGAGCCGCGGCGTTGAGGGCGCGCACAAAGCGCTGCGGATTTGCCGGCCTCGGGCTGCCGGCGGGCGGCTCCCTGCGGGCTGAGAGCTCGCAGGCATTCGCCCCCGCTGCGATAGTACGGCTCGTGAGCGGGCTCCGACCTGCACGGCTGGCTGGCGCGGAGCCGAGCGGAACGATGCATTCCCCTTGCGCCCACGGCCTAAGCGCCCTGGAGGCGGGGCTCTGGCAGCGCTGTGGCAGGCAGCCTTGCATGTGTTATGGGGTGGGTGTTCGGATAAGTTCAGTGGTGTGCTTGTTGTCAAGTGGGTGAGCATGCGCGTCCGTCAGAGTCAAGTGGATTAAGTAAGTGGCGTCCGCTGCAGTGTCCCTGTCTCTGCCATTCTACAGGTGATCACACCTGTGACGGAACTGCATGTATTTATGTTATCATACCACCTACATTCAAAATGCTGGGGAGCAGACGGGCGGGAAGCGTGCGGAAGCGACAGGTGGAGGGCTTCACCCGGCTCCTGCCGCCCCTTCACCATCACTTCCCCTGCAGCTTGGCGCGAGGTCACCTCTAGTATAAATACGTCAGCCGAGAGCTCGGACCCCACGTCGCTTGCTTACACACCTTGGACAGGTGGTCCTGCACACAACACTGCTACTAACCTTGCCAAGGTTTGCGTCCCAAGCGCACGCCGGGCCGGTCCTGCGCTCGAGGCACACAGCACAGGAAGAGTCTTACCGACCAGACGAGCACCCGGCAGCCAAGCGCCAAGCACGCGTGCGCCTGAACCTTGCTGCCCTGCTTGCCGCCGATCGTCCTGGTGCCTGGTCGCGTCTCAGTTCGCCCCTGCGTTCAGACAGTCTTGTTTTGTCAATGTGAGTGTCCCTGGCTGTCAAGCACCCCTAGTGAAGCCATGCGCTGATAAAGCGCCGCTGCGCACCTGCTGACTTGTTGCCATGCCGCGCAGCGCCATGATGCTCTGCCTTGCCCTGCTGGGCGTCCTGGCTTTGGCCGCAAGCCCAACACAGGTTTGCCTCCCTTCGACGTCCGCTTCATGCCTGCTCCTGCTCGCATGCTGCACAGATGTGGACACCACACAACGCGCTGCACTTGCTGGCGCTCCCGTGCCGCTCTCACAAGCGGCAGCCCCTGAGCGGGTCCCGCCTGGCTGCGCGGCGCAGGGCCGCGAGCTGCGGCAGGCGCGCCGCCTGCAGCAGGGCGACGACGACCAGACCTTTGGAAACTACCGCGCGCTGTCCATCGAGGTGTTTGAGCGCGAGCGCTGCTACCTGGACGAGTTTGCAATCAGTGCGCGCCTCCCGGCCCCTGCCGCAGCGCCGGCGTTGGGTCCCTGCAGCGCCGGCGCCAGCTGTGGCCTGCCCGGCCCCGCGGCCGGCTGCAGCAGGGCAGGGGCCTGACACCCGGAACCGCGCGCAGCCGAGGTGTGCCTGGGCAACGGGCAGTACGACCACTGCGGCGTGGATCGCTACAGGCGCAACTACTGGGTGCGCAGGCCCACAGCTGCATGGATGCGCCATCCAGTGCATGTCCACCCTGGCGCCTGTCCCGCACTGAATTTTCATGGGGCATCAAGCGGCGACGAGCGCACCAGCCTTGCGTGATGTTTGCCTTGCACAGCTGCTGCCTGGACCGCCACGGGCTGTGGTGCTCACACTGCCCGGCATGCGCAGGACTTTGACACGCCCGACTGGTACTTTGGCTACAGTGGGAACGCGCGGCATCGTCACCGCGCCTGCCACCGGCGCACCGCCGACCGCTACGAGTTCCCGAACGGCGACTACATCCTCATCTCGATCGACGTCAACATCGGCGGCACATACCTCTGGTGCGCGCGGGCGGCGATGTGCCCGCCCTTCCCCTGCGCAAGCGCGTGCAGCCGCCGCAGCCGTGCCGCGAGCGAGGCATGCATGCACAGATGTACCCCTGAACCTAAGCCATGCCGCCAGGTTCAACTCCTTCCTGGGCGGGCCGTACTACCATGGCTGGTACGGGTACAACGGGACGCCGCGCACCGCGCTCACGCTCGTCGTCGTGGTCGACTTTGACACCGCCGTTGTTGACAACAACCGCGCCGGCCGTGGCGGCGTCAGCCCGCAGGCGCTGACCGTGCTGCGCACCCGCGGCGTCGCGGTAAACAACGACAACAACCCCATCACGGCCGTCTTCGCGCCGCCCGCCAAACCGCTGGCCAATAACAACGCGCTCCCGCCGGCGTTCGCGCTCGCGCCCGCCGGCGCCGCCGCGCAGCCGCCCTCGGGCGACAGCAACTCGAGCGCCCCGCCGCCGGCGTCGGCCGACGCGCCGGCGGCCAACAGCTCCACCGCGCGCGCGCCGGGCAGCCCCGACGCGCCCGCGCCGGCCTCGCTCAACGCGCCGGCGCCCACCAGCCCCAACGCGCCGGCGCCCTCCGACGGCTCCAGCGCGGCGCCGCCAACCACCGCTGGCCCGGTGCGCGGCGCGTTGGCGCGCTCCAGCAGGCAGGCGGGATCGGGGCGTCACCGTTCTGCCTTAAGCCCGGCAGCGCCTTGCGTAGCAGCCTGCGCAGGGCCGCGTCGCATGGGCGCCGCCCCGCGCATCGCCGCGGGGATGCTCCGCACATGCTTGCTGCTGCAGGCCTCCTGCTGTCGCATGCGCATCAGACGGGCCCCTGAGCTGCCCCCGCGCGCCCATGCAGTCGCCATCGCCGTCCTCCAGCCCGTCGGGCGGGTCGCCGGTGCCGACGCCCACCGGCTCAGTGGGCCCGACGGCTACGCCCGCGCCATCCTCGTCGGGCGACAGCACCTCGGCGCCCATGCCAGGGTCGGCCGGCTCGGGCTCCGGCGGCCAGGCGCCCACGCCGATGGCCTCGCCGTCCGCGGACCAGCAGAGCACCCCGGTGCGCACGCTGCCGAAATTTTGCTGCCCTTGTCAGGCAGCTCCTGACGCCCGGCATGCGCTTGCTGGGCCGTGCTGCTCGACCAGTGCTGGCCACTGCGCCTGCAGGTCGGCCGTCACTGGGCGTGCAGAGCGGGTGGCTGCTCATTCCCCGTAATGATTTGTGCAAGCAAGGCGCCGCATGCCTGCCTCATCACCTCTGCCTGTGCAGCCAGCAGGGCTCTGTGCGAGGCCCGGCCCGCCCGGCCGGCTCACGGCTTGGCAGGGAGCAGGATGCGCTCCAGCGGCGGCCCGTCCCGCCCCACATGCTGATACGCATGGCACTGCAGACGCTCACATGCGCTCGCGCTGCAGGCGCCATCCTCTTCCTCAGCCCCGACACCGCCGCCCTCGGGCCAGGCGCAGCCGCAGCCGCCTCCGGCCCAGGTGCGCCCTAACCCCTGATGCTCCTGCGCGAGTCTGCATGCAGCGCGTGCGCGCGCCGCTGCTCGCGACGTGCTGTCGCAGCGCCTGTCGCCGTGCGCATGTAGCAGCGAGCGGACTGGCACGGGTCAGTGGCCTCGAGGCAGGACCCTGCCAGCGTGCGTGACGGACATGCGAGCGGCCTGTTTGCGCGCGCGCAGGGCAGCGGCGGTGAGGCCAGCAGCACCGGCGGCAGCAGCAGCGGCGGCAGCGGCTCTGGCTCCCCGAGCCCGCCGCAGTCGGGTGGGAGCAGCAGCGGCGGCAGCGGCGGCGGCGGCGGCGGCGGCGGCAGCGGCAGCGGCAGCGGCTCTGGCTCGGGGAGCTCGTCGCAGTCGGGTGGGAGCAGCAGCGGCGGCAGCGGCGGCGGCGGCGGCGGCGGCAGCGGCTCTGGCTTGGGGAGCTCGTCGCAGTCAGGCGGGAGCAGCGACAATGGTGGCGGCAGCACCAGCAGTGGCGGGTCTGGCGGGCAGGGCGCCTCCAGCAGCGACGCCAGCGGGTCTGGCGGGTCTGGCTCGGGCGGGAGCCCGCCAGGCAGCGGCAGCGGCGACGGCGGGTCTGGCTCGGGCGGAGGCTCGGGCAGCTCGGCGAGTGGGGATTCTGCAGCATGACTTTAGCAACAGCCAGCTGCTGGGCGACCTGCCCGCTGCCCTTTGTTTAGCTATGACAAGAACGCTCAACATGTGCTAGGGTGGAACCGGACTTACTGCGGAGTGCATTCTTGGTGAGGGTTTGTGTGACTCTAACCTCGCACTAGCTGCGAGTTGTGCTGCTGCGTCAGCACCACGTGCACTTTGGCGCGGGCTCTGTCATGCGCCGACATTGCGGGCCGTGCATGCCACTGGGTATGCCACCTCATCATTTTTTTCCTTTGTTTTGACATGCCTTGCTGCTAACTATAAAGCTGGGAATCTTGGGGCTTGAGTGGGTCATGGTGTCAGTGATCAAAATATGGTGTCACTCGCGCGTGGAGTGCACCATTGAGAGTGGCCAGTTTAGTTGTCAGATTGCACCAGAGTGAGCGCCTCTCCCTGTCATGCATATTTTGCTTTGCAGTGCTGCAGCAGCCTTCCAGACGAACCTGGTCCTATGATGCAGCGTGATGCAGCGTTGGTGCCCGGCACTGGCAGTGTGGGTCAGTGAGTGCCTGTACTAGCTAGAAATGTGCAAGGCAGTATTAAGACATGGGTCTCGAGGACATGTGAGTGGCCTGCTTGAGGAAGAGCCCATAAAAGCACTCGTGGCAATTTGCGTGCATTGGCGATGGCAAAGCTCAAAACGACACACATGAGCCACCACTGGTAGTTACAGACTCACAGTGGGTGCACATACTCACTGAGCGTTAAGTGTGTGCACTCAGAGCTGATTGTCCTGACGCGCGCCGCCGAAGCGAACAACATGTATGCAATGCAGCGCGGGGCGCACCCCGCTCCCACCAGAGCGGCCCTGCACCACGACGTCGCCCACTGCCAGCACGCCTGCAGCGGCCCCGCGGCGGACAAGCAGCCAGCCCCAAAGCGTTGCCAGCCCCTGCACAGCATATTGCAGCGCGCCTTCGCGGGCGCTGTTGCAGCCGCTTTGGTCACCGCTGCGCCGCCGCCTGCAGCCGCCTACAACGTCCACCTGAGGGATGTCGAGAACCCGGCGATGCAGGCGGGCGTGCGCGCTGCGACGGAGGGGCGCTGGTCGGACGCGGAGCGCTTCTTCCGGGTGCGGTGGGCGAGCCGCGCTTGCAGCGGCTGACTGGCCTGGAGCACCGACTTAGGACCCGCATGCACGGCACCGTAGCCGTGCGCGTGAGCCTGTAGGAAGTCTGTGTAGCCGCGTATGTATACAATAGACAGCAGTCTGCTCAGTGTGGCGTTATTAGGAGCTAGGTGTCTGTCACTTGAATAGTTGCGGCAAGGACTGGAAACGGCGCTGCTGGCAGGCAGCGAGGCACAGCCTCACAGAGCCCGCGCGCGCGCAGGTCGTGCTGGCCGAGGACGGCGCCAGCGCGTCCGCGCACAGCAACCTGGGCAACGTGCACCTGCAGACCGGGCGGCCCGCGCTCGCGCTGCAGGACTTTGACACGGCCGTGTCGCTCGCGCCCGAGGCGCGCGCTCGCTGCTGGCCCGCCGCGCCGCCGCGCCTTCCTCCTATCGCCCCTCATCCCAAGCAAACATTATCGAGCTGTTGCAGCCCCTGGCCAAGTGCGGCTCAGCGTGCCTGCACGGAAGGTTGTCCTTCCCGCGAGGCGCGTGTGCAGTGCACGGCTCACGCGGCGCGCCTGCGGCGCCGGTGCCCCGCCTGAACCGCGCAAACGTCAGGCGTGTATGCAGGGCACCGCTCACGCAGGGCGCCTGCGGCGCAGGCGCCGGTGCCCCGCCTGAACCGCGCTATTGTGGAGGAGCAGCTGGGCGTGGAGGCGGCCGCGCGCGGCGACATCGCCGCCGCCGACCGCCTGTACTCCGCGGCCGTCACGGTGCGCCGGCAGGCAGGGTTGGGCGGCGCGCAGGGCTGCCGTGCGGCGTGCTAGGTAGGGTGAGGGTTGAGCGTGGCTGGGAGCGGAACCCTTGTGTGCTGCTTTCCGCCGCTTGGTGCACCGGCGCGTTCGCTGGGTGAGCGGGGAGGGAGGATGTGGGCGTGTCTGCTGTCGTGGCTGCCGCACTGATGCGCGTTCGAGAAGTGAAGCGGGAACTGAAGCGAGCCCGAGCGCGCCGGGCGGCGCAGGACTGCGAGGAGGCGGAGAGTCTGGACCCAAAGGAGTTTGCGGCCTGGTTCAACCAGGTCCGGGCTGCAATGGCTGGCCGCCTGTCGTAATACTGCCTTGCACTCTGGTGGCCTGCCTCGAGGCAGCCAGGTTTGAGCAAGCAGGCATGGTGGGCAGGCAGTGCCTGCTGCACTGTCCCTGGGCCATCACCCCGCTCGATGCTATTACGCCCACTCCACCAGGCCTCCATGGCTGCTGCTCTAGCAGCTCTAGCAGCGCTTTAGCAATTTCTGTGATCTGGTTCTTCACAAGCAATGCGAGCGGTATGCAGCGGCCCGCTGATGCTGTCCTTCTGCACGGTCAGGGCAACGTGCAGATGCGGCTGGGCCATTTCGGGCGCGCGCTCGCTTCCTACCGCCGCGCCGCCGACCTCGCGCCGGGCGTGCGCGCCCGCGCACCAAGAAGCATCGTTCAGCGCGCGTGTCTGAGCCTGCATGTATGCCTGTAGCTCTCGTAGCGGGGATGGCTGTTCGCCGTGCATAGAGCTGAGCATGCCTGCGCTTGTGTGCGTGTGGAGCGCTGGCTGTCATTCAGCGACTTGGATGGAATGCAGTGCATCATGCTGGGTTGTAGTGTCTCAAAGGAAAATGTCTCATGTAATCAGCATGCAGGAGGGTTGTGGTGCATTACAGCAAGTCGCAAGACTGTGGCCAGCGTTTGAGGGTGGGCCCAGCTTCCTTCGTGCGACAGTCAGCGCACCTGACCGCGCGCGGCGCGCGCGCCGCAGATCGCGGGCTACCGGCTGCGCGAGGCGGAGCTGCTGTTCGAGAACGACCGCGCGGGCGATGCAGACCGCATGCTGCGCACCGTGCTGCGCAAGAATCCTCGCTACGCAGGCGCGCGCGCGCTCGCGCCCTAGCCTCACGCACAGCCGTGCAACGGCAGCATGTCGGCTGTTGCGGGCGGCATTAGCTTGTGTTGAAAAGCGCTCGAGTTGAAAAGCGCTAGGGCGTGCGCTAAGGGACGCGCAAAAAACGCCTGGCATGCTGTTTTTGCATGTAATTTGGGCTATGTGCATGCCTGCGTGCTGTGTGTTCTTGTTGCTGGGAAAGAACTCTAGGACATGCTCAATAATCACAGGACTTGATGACAATGCAGCACAGGCGTGTTGGCTGTGGCGAAGTGGAAAGGCACAGACTGTCGATTCTGGGAGTGGTATCCTCTGAAGATTACTTGTCGCGCCGCGCGCAGAGGCGCACGCGGCGCTGGCGGCGGTGCGCTGGGCGGCCGGCGACGGCGGCGCGGCCGAGGAGCACTTTGACGCCGCGCTCGGCCTGGACGGCTCCTGGGGGGACATGCGCCATGTGCGCGAGCAGACGCGCTGGCCGCCGCGCCTGTACGCCGCCATGGAGCGCTTCCTGGCCATCTCCGGGCAGGGCGCCGGCCGCGGCGGCGCGACGCTGCCGTAACTGCTGCTGCAGTTGTCTGAGAGGAGACCGTGTGAGAGGAGGGGCCATGTGAGAGGTGACTGTGACGAGTAGCAGGTGAGCAGGCCAGCAGCTGCTGGTGCATGTGCAGCGGGTTTTCCCATTTTTACAGCCATATAAATGTTACATGCACCTGTGTTTGTGCCACATCTGTTTGGGCTGCTATTGCTGCCCTGCATTGCTAGGCTGTGGCGGTGGCACCCAATAAATGCATATGTGGTTCGCAAACACGGCGCCTGTGTGCAATATTCTGCCTGTGCTTGACGCCGGCTATGGAGTGCATGCACGGTGTGTACAGATGTTGGAGTACACGCTTATGATCGAGATGGCAGCCTCGACCTTCTTCTTGGATTACACTGCCCTAGCAAGTCATGCCCAACACTTTGAAGCCTGCTGGCGCCCCAGCTGCCAGGCGCGGGCAATGCAGTCGCTTGAGTGCAGCCACTGATGTTTCACCTAGTGGCAGGCTACATGTATACATGTAATGCAGTTATTGGGCTCTGCACATAGCAAGCGAGAGATAGCAGGCCAGAAGGCCATGCGCCTGCAGCGTGATAAGAGTTGCATGCAGCATCCGTAGACAACTGCGGCAAAACGTAGGCACACTCATCATCATTGACATGAATACTATCAACATCATGTGCAAGCGCATATGGGGCAAGAAGAGCAGCATCACAGGTCGTTGAGACAGGTGTGAGTCACAGGCATTCCCTCCCATGCATGTACCGCCTACAAAGTCAAGAGACAGAGTCAAAGACAATGTAATTCAATTCAAGAGAACTAAAAGCAAGTTGCTGTGTAACTCCTGTCTCCATCCTTGCTTGTTGCTTGCCCTTCCCTGGAGCCAAGCTGTTTTTCCAATGATAAGTCAGAGTCGCACTGCTCTTCAAATCAGCACACCCCGAGCATGAGCTGCGACTTGAGGTGTGCAGGCATACCCAACTGCAGCTACAATAGTGTGTTCGTGCGAAAGATCTATCCTATGCATGCATGGTCTGCCCTGACGGTGTGCTCTTTGTGCCAGGAGCACTGTGCTACAGGTGCGCGAAGTGGTCAAGCCGGCCATTCCGTTCGCCATCCAGTCTGCCGCGTCGCTGTCAGCCTTCACTCTGGGCTTGGCGCTCACGCAGGCGCGCTGCCGCTGCGCTAGCTTGTTCTCCTGTACAGGTCGTATCTCCTACCAAAGGTCACAGGCTCTGTTGCTGCTCGCGAGGCACTTTGCAGCCTCCCTGTCAGCACGCACGCTAGGCCTGGCGCTCGATGGAGGCGCACGTGCACCGGTGATGTGCCCTCCTCCTCTTGCAAGCCTGCACGGAGGTCGCCGGTGCCAGCCTCGCAGCGGCTGCGCAGGCGGTGGGCCTGGCGTGCCGGGTATCGTGCGCAACGCCGGTGCTGGGGTCGGCGGTGGGCGTGGTCGGCATCGGCGCGGCGTCCGCGCTGGCCGGCCAGGCAGCCATCTTCTGCCGGCGCGAGCTAGAGCGCGGGCGCGGCGGCGGCCGCGCCGCGCCGTGGGCGCCGCCGCCGCCGCTGCTGCGGCGGCAGGACCTGGTGCTGGACGCGCTGCTGGGCGTGGCGCTGTTCAAGGCGTGCCGTGGCCTTGTTGAGGCACACGAGCTGCCCGCGGCACTGCTGACGCACACGACCCGCCCGCAGCACTGCTGAAGCATAGGACGCGCCCGCGGCGCTGCTGTAGCATGCGAGGGTCGGCGCCGTATGAGGAGTAGTTGTCCTCGCAGTGGCCGCTGCCTGGTGAGATTGCGGTGGCCTGCTGCCCGGGCGCACGCCTGCTCTGCGTGCAGCATGCATGGCTTCCTGTGGGTTGCGGCAAAGCCTTGTTGCACCAGCCGCCCTTGGACCTGACCGTGCCTGCCACTGCTGGGTCCTGCGTAGCGCGCTGAGTGCGGCACATGCACACCTAGTCTCAAATGCGACACCGGACTTGAAGAGCGGGAAATGTCCGCAAGGCTCGAACATAAGATAGGAAGGGTGCGACCGGGCAGGCCTTGGGCGGGCGCTTCCGCAGCCTGCTGCCCAGCGACCTGTTCTGGCCGGGCGCGCTGGCGGTGGAGTCGCTGCCGGCGCCCAGCGCCAAGTATGCGGCCGTCGAGCACCGCGGGGAGCTTTACCGCCTCTTCCGCAGGCGCGCGCCGCATGCGCACGCCTCCTGGTTTACATTATTATGCAGACAGAGCGGGCGCCTTGCCTGCCTGACGGGACAGCTTAAGCGCAGTGTACGAATGCGGCCAGGGCTGCGGCAGCGTGCGGGCTCCGTGTGTGGTTACGAAGCACAGTGTATCATGCTGCGGCCATGCATGTCGCCACCAGGGTGGCAGACTGGGGCACGCGCCGCTCTGCCGTCTTCGGTCGGCGCGCCAACATGACCTGTGCACGTTGTGCGCGCATGCTCAGCGATGGGCCCGCCAGTCACTGCACGGCACTGGGTGTGCCGTGGCGCTGCGACGTGCGCCCGTGCCAGGTGCAGACGCTGGCCCGCGCGCGCAGGGACGGGTGCCATCACTGCGGCAAGCGCGCCGGCAAGGTCGTCGGCGACCACATCCCGCCCAACAAGCTGGTGCACGGCTCCAAGGCCGCGTCCAGCCTCGTGCGCCAGGCGCGGCGCGCCCGCTCCCCGAGCGGCCGAGGGGCCCACAGCCATCCGCCCGTGGGCTGGCAGCCGCCCGCCGGCGCCGCCTGCCAGCCCTGCTCGGCAGCCGGGGCGTCCGCAGCGGGCGCCCATGCTGTGTGGGCGGGCAACAGCAGGCGCCGAGCCGCATGCATCCTCACCGTGCGAGCATACCCTGCTTGCGCTGCATCACCGCCAGCGGCCTGCCGAGGGAGCGCCGGCAAACGCCCGCGCAGCCGCCCCCGCTCGTGCGGCTGCCCGCTAAGGTGGGAAAGGGCGGCGCAATGTGGCGCGGTGCAGGTGGAGCACTGCCAAAAGCCTGCACCTTGTCCTCGCGTGTGCGGCAATACCGCTGATGGGAGGTGGCAACGCGGCGCGGCGCAGGTGGAGCGCAGTCTGGGCGTCGTGCCGCCGGTGGGCCGGAACAGCCTGGCGGCGCCTCGGTGCGCGCGCCGCCGCCCCGCGCGCCCCCTTGCACGCTTGCAGAGCGCCTGATCCCCTGGCCAGCGGCCGGCACGCCCGTGGCCGCTTGTGCTGCTGTGTGCTCGCCGGGCGGCTGGCAATGGCCCCCGCCCTTCGCAGCAGGCGTGCGCTGGTGCCATGCGAGCGCATGCGGCCAGCGCGACATGCCTCGCGGAGCCCGCGCGCTCAACAGGCGCACAGGCTGACAGCACCCGCGCCGGCGCTGGCGGGCCCGCGCCGCACAAGCGCAGCGAGACGCGGCCCGGGCGGCGCACAGGGGCCCCGGCGAGCGGCTGCAGCGCTGGGTCGAGCGCGAGCTGGGCGTGCACGCGCGCGGGCGGCTGGCGGGCGAGGCGCAGCGCTACTTCCCGCAGTGCCGCGCGTGCTCGGACCGCCAGTCGGCCGCGGTGCGCCTGGACCGGCGCACGCTCGTCGCGCACTTCAACGGCTTCCGGCCGCCGTACGCCTCGGGTGCGGGCGGCAGAATATATAGGGTTGGGTAGGGTAGGGTACCCACTGTATGCGGGCACGGCGGCCTCCGCGGCGCCGGCCGCCGCGCCGGCAAGGCGTGCAGGCTGGGGCGCTCCGCGTTGCTAGCCGCCTGTTCGGCCGAGGGCCGCTGCTGGAGCGTGTGTGTCATGGTGTGGATGTGCGCTCGGAAGCACAGAGCGTCGGCATCGCCTTGGAGAGTTTGACATTGTGCGCCTGTGCGCAGCGGTCATTGTCGGCCTGCGGCACTACCAGGCGTCATCGGGCTACCTGTGGGGTTTTCACGAGGAGAAGCGGCGCCACGGGGAGAGGTAGCCCGTCAACCTGGAGGCCCCTGGCTGCACCGGGCAGCTTAGCGCCCACAGCTGACGCAATGAACAGTGTGCAAACAACGAGTCTGAGAACTTGCAGCAGCATGCTTAGGCGTGCTTACATGATCATGCTGGGGATGCTAGCACCCAGTCAAACCAAGCGTGTCTGAATTCGCCTGCTTTACTCTGGTCTGTGCATGTGGTTTATGATTTGATTAAGTACTGCGACGCTGCAGTGGCGCCTTGTTGACTGCATGTCGTCAGAGAAAGGGTTTCTTCAGGTTTTTTTAATGAGCAGCACCAACCAGCTGCCAATGATGGCATGAGCACATGCACGACAGGAACCAACAATAGGGACTTGTGCGATCTACAACGCGCGCCCTCGCATACCTGTGAAAGCTTGCAAAAGCACGCGCGCCAATACTCTTGGTTTAACCCTCAATATGCAGGCAGCATCGCGAGGCGATGTACAAAGCAAGGTTCCTCTCGCAATCCGTATGTCAACATTAGTCTCAAGGTTGCACCGTGAAAGTTTGCGAAAGCACCCGCACTTAATGAATACTTTTACGTAGAAGCTCCCCGCGCTTACTACCCTGCCCAGTCCACTGCCTTGCAGGCTGCATGATGCACCCGGCACGCCACCAGTGCGGCATGCAGCTGTCGCAGAGCGGGCAGCACGAACGACCAACGATCAGAGAGAAGCTCTGCTCAACAAGGAGCAGAGCTTCACATCCTGGCCTTGATTTTTTCGCAAAAGAAGAGATGGCAGCATCCACAAGCACTGAAATGGATGTTGCCATACAAGCATTCAAACCTTGCATTCAAAAACCTTGCATTGCCACCTATGTGACAGCGCAGACTTCAGCGCTCGCAGGGCGCAGTGCCCTGATTAGCAGGTTAAGGGCACATCATGCCTGGAAGCTAGCCAGAGCTGTGATTAATTGGAGGTGCACCCAGTGACCCAGACCTCGGCCGAGCTATCATACACACTCTGCAGATCTACTCACTGTCACCCACCTGTACAAGAACAGAGTACAATCTATACAGGACAGGTTGCAAGACGGGAAGTGAGCTTTCTTTGGAGAAAAGACACCCGCTGTACAGGCAGTTTTCCACACACAGAAGACTGAACACACAGCCAAGACTGCACTGAAAGCAACCGCCCCTGTATCGGGCATATGCGCAAGCAACTGCCATGCACACACTGCCGGGCTCCCAATGCCCAGACCTGGCTACCTGGTGGCCAATGCATTGCCAATTGTGGTCTGGAAGGCCTTCCGGTCCTGGTAAAAGATGCCAATGTGCCATCCATTCCCAGGTGCGGCAAAGTTTGTCCCCACCGTCCACGTACCATTGTGGTGCGCGCTGTACGTGCTGAGCATCTGGTCGATGAGGTAGCCCAGATACAGCGTGCTGCCGTCCGGCCCGGCGTCCGCGAGCATGCTCTCGCGCAGGTCCGCCATGAGCGTGGCCGCCTTGCGCTTGGTGACCGCCAGCGCGTGTGTGCACTTGTTGCTGCACCTCTCAAACCTGGTGTTGCTGAGCCACTGCTCCCCGTCGGGCCCCCCAGCGCACCGGGGGAAGCAGCCGCCCAGGTACAGCAGTCCGTCCTCACGTGCGAGGTCCATGCCGTGCAGGACAGCTTGACGCGCGTCGGCGTGCGAGACGTTGTCGTGCAGCGCGACGTCGCCCTCGAACACCAAGGCAAAGTCATCTTCCGCCATGTCAGGGTCGTGCGCGATGTGACGCGTCAAGCGCTCCCAGGCCACCGTCAGCGACAGCGACCTCTGGGTGACGACGTTCTCAACGTCCATGTCCTTGTCGTAGTTGTGGCGCTTGCGAGCCTCCCATGCCAGCTTGGAAGTGGGCTTTGGCGGAGTGATGCGCTCGGCTCTCAGGTGCAGTACCGCCGCCAGCACCTGCGCACCCATGGTGACACGGCCGCCTCTCGGGTCCCCGTTGTGGGACGCGGCCTGACGACGGCGGCGTGATGGAAGCTGCAGTAACGGCAGCCGCCAGCGTGTGCCCACCTCGCGTGCGTGCAGCCAGCGCTCCTCAACAACGCTCACCACGTATGTAGGGGCTGAGGTCAGGCGGGGGTCGCGCTCCACACCCGGGTCAGGGTCGATCCAGCCACAGGCGCGCCTGTTGCAGGGGCAAGTAAGCTTTGCAGAGGTCACGCATAACACACGCTTTACAGCCACAACCACTTTACACTGCGCAGCGTGACACAGAGCAGGCGCAGGGCGCTCGCCGAGCGGCGACTGCCTGTCAGCACCACTTTGAAGCCGCAAGAGCCACGTACAGAGGAAAGGGTCGGGGATGCGCACTGTGTACGTAGCAGAGCGCAGACGGTCAGGACCAGTGCAGCGTGCCTCCTTCTGCAGCACACGGGACCCAGCATCAGCCGCACAACTGCCCTCACACAAGGGGGAAGCTCGAAAGCAACAACAAGCACAAGAAAGCGCAGTGCTCGAGGCTGTGCCACTACTACAGAGCAGCGCACAGCCTGGGGCCGCGCGCACCGCATTACTGCTGTGGCGAGCGGAGAGGCACTTCAAGCAGTCCCAGACGTCCTCTCACTCCAATGATCCGTGTTTGTGGTGCGCTGCATACAACGTGCGCAACACTGGTCCAGATAGGCAGCTCAAAGTAGAACAGGCAGGTCAACCTTTCTAAGCATGAACTTTGTAATGTTAGCCTGTAACAGCTGCAGCTGTCAGTGGAGATCTCGGGTAACGCCGTAGTCAGACGCAGGGAGACGCGAATAATCAGTAACCACCTACGGTGCAAACGGAGAATTAGGGCAATGATGCGAACCCTGTTGGCGCTGTAGTAAGCAGAGGCGCACTTGAGAGGTAGCTTGCTGTAGTATGGAGTAGTCAGGCCACGCCCGTTAAAGCTCTTTGGGTTACTACTACTACTGGGCGTTGCACAGTCGCGTGGAGCTTGGTTCCGGAGTCTGTCCTACTGTAACTGGCGATAAATGCCCAGGCTACGGCAGCGAGGAAGGTGCTGATGCCCAGTGCTCTGCCGTCGCAAGCTGGCTTTGGAGCAGCACGCTTTGCGGTCAAACATGGCAGGTACAACCCCACGCTGAGAGGGGTGGTGTTTGCTCACAGGTAAATTTATTGGAGGCTGGAGAAGCCACAGGGCGCCTAGCAGCAGCACCGTCACCCAGGGTGCTCACTGGCCAGGCGCGTGCATTGACATGAACATGATATTTCCTGGCTGCTGTGCTGCAGTTGCAACTGTGTTGTCCAGTCTCAATAAGCCTACAGCCAGTGCTTGAATGGGCCTGAGCGTCAAACTGTGTGCACGTCGACCTGGCCTACTTCTGTAACTGTGTGCGCTTGGCTTGACCCCAAGCGCCCACGCGCGTGGCGCACTGCTTTGCAGCTCTGTGTGTGCACAATGACGGGCTGCCTCAAGGTCTGAGCGCGGCTTGCTGTGTCTCCAACCAGGGGCGTCCCCTCGCAGCGAGAGGACGGACTGCCACTGGACGCGCTGGAGGTGCTGCAGCGTAGCACATGCTGTCACTTAAGTGTGAGACGCAGGGCAGCCAAGGCGCGCCGCGGGACTGCTGCGTCTTGCGCTGGTCCTGCCTTGCCAGAGCCACTGCTTGAGCCCTCGTTGTCAAGCTGGCCTCGCTCAATACTCTGGAAGTCTGTAAGTTGTATGCGAGCGTGTCCTTGAGCTTGGCACGGGGTGGTTATCCTCTCTGCGCTGTGCGCTGTCACGCCACGCAGCTCGCACAACATGCATGGTGTGCAGGCCAAGCCTTTGCCGGACCTGCACTGATACCTAGGCGTCCTCCGAGGGCCGGCTCCCTGCAGCTTTGCAAGGCAACACAGGGCTGATGACGCTGCTCCGCGCGCCGCAGGCCTCGCCGGCCTGCCTGCGGTGCTAGCGCACGAGCGGCCGCCGCAGCGCGCGAGCGCTGCGGCGGCCAGGGGCAGGTTTGTGCAGGCTGCCTCGCTGGAAACCGAGCACGAGGAAGCGCCGGTCGCGGCCGCTGCGCCTGCCGCGGCGGCAGGCCTGCCGCGGCGCAAGCGCGGCCGCCCCCGCAAGCACGCGCTCCCGGCCAACGATGCCAGCGCGGGGCCGGCCGCTCCGCCGCCGGCCAAGCGCAAGCGCGGCCGGCCGCGCAAGGTCGCCCTTGCCGGCCAGGCGCAGGGCCTTGCCGCCGGCCCCGCCAGCGGCGCGTTGCTGGCACCGCCGCAGCCCGCCGCAGCGGCGCAGGCGGTGGCCGACAGCAGGCTGCAGGAGCTGCCGAGCCTGGGCCTGCCGCCGGCGGCGTCCGTCGACTGGCGGGTGCCCGACGTCGGGCAGCTGGACATGCTCTCGCCCTGGTCCAGGCGCGCCCCGTCGTTCATTGACACTCCGCTCGCAAGCGCGAGACCGTCCAGCAGCGGCAGCATGTCCCCCGCCGCACCGGCCGGGCATGCCTGGCCCGCGCAGAAATATGACAGCGAGCTGGACTAACTGTATTCACATGCATCCACTGCATTGGACCACTACAGTGGACCGGCCAGGCAGCTGATCAGGCTCCGCAGCGAGAGGCGCTCTGAGCCCGACCTGCCGCCACGCAGCGGGTGCAGCCTGGGCGACAAGCCGGAGTCGGTCCTGCTGGCGGACCTGCTGGGCAGGCGCGGCGAGCTCAGCCCGCCGCCGAGCGTGTTTGCGGGGTACGCGTGCACGCTGGCCGCGCGGGCCGCGGAGACCGTGGGAGCCGCGGCGCCGGGCGCCGCGGCGCGACACTGTGCGGCCGAGGCGCTCAGCGAGCAGCCGCTCTCGGGTGCGTCGCTGGCAGGCGAGCGAGATTACCGAGTGCTCATGTGTGCTAACAGCGAGCCTTGGCAATGCGTGCAAGGGGCTCTGGCCCAGCGCCACTTGGCAGGTCACTTGTAGTGCACATGTGCGCCCTGTATCTGCTGTGTGGGCTCTGCCTCTGCAGGGTGCGCCTCTGCAGACCTTGGCCTTCTTTGCTGGGTGTTTGCTGCCGGTGTTTGCTGCCCCAATGCAGAGAGCCTTTGCTGCGGTTGCGCACAATAAACACCGCCGGCATGTCTGGCCGGATGCATTGACGTCAGTTCGCGCTCTACCGGCAGGTGTGCAGAGGGGCCTGTCATATCCGCACACGCCGCCGCGCGTCCGCAGCGGCGGCTACCTGCCAAGCCTTGCGGCCATCAAGGCCGAGCGCGTCCCGCACCAGGGCGAAGAGTCCCCGACGGGCCACGCGTGCCACGGCCTTGGCGACGCCGGTGTCGGCGGCTTTGCGCACCCCAGCCTGCCCAGCTCGCCGGGCGCGTCGCGCTCCGGACAGCTGGCGGCCGCGCCGCCGCTACGGCCGGGGCGCAGCAGCGCGCCCGAGCCGCACGTGCCGGGCGCCGGCGGCGGCGGTCCGGCCGCGCCCAGGCCGCGCGCGCTGGCGGTGGGGGCCGCGCCGATGCGCATCTGCGTCAGGCGGCACGCCTCGGCGCCGCCGGTGCGCTCGCTGGAGGAGCTGCTAGGCGCATACCTGCACCTGCGGCTCGCGCCGCATCTCAGCTTTGACGAGGTGGCGGCGGCGGCGGCCTCGGCCGCGCATAGCGCCGCGGCGGCAGTCATTTCGGCGGCGCAGTACGAGCATGCCATGACAGCGGTGCGCGCCCTGCCCCGCACTCCGCGCTCACCGCCCACAGCCCGGTCAAGTGCGGCTCCGCAGGCCGGCCCCGTCGACATGCTACTCACAGGCCGGCGCGCCTGCCTGCCTGCCTCGCTCATGCTGGGCACCTGGTTGTCGCCTGGCGGGCACTTGAGCAGCAGCCCCGTGTCGGCTGCCCGAGGGTGTGACCTGATCGCCAAGATCAGCTATGCCTCTTCCGTCGACCGGCGTCCTTGCGGCGACGCGCCGCGCCGCAAGGCCCCAGCAAGCAGTTTGCCCAGCCAGTCTGCGCTGGACGTGCGCCGGGAGGCGACCAGCTGCGGTGCGCCAGCCGGCCCGCCGGCCCGCCAAAGCGCGCGCATGGCCGTGAGACCCGAGCCGACGCGCGCAGGCGCAGCCGGGAGCCGCCCTGCTCGAGGGTCTGGCCAGGAGCGGGTCCGAGGCGTGCCTGCTCGCGCTGCGCAAGTGCGCGCCGGCGCAACACCTGCCCGAGCCCTGCATGCCGCAGACGCCCGCCAGCGCGCGCGCGCGCACTTCAGCAGACCTCGTCCGGGGCGGCCGCTCGTCGAGCCTGCCCGCGCAGTGCGACGCGCTTGCGACGCAAGACGCACACGCCCCTCCGGGCCCCGCCGGTCGGGCTCTGTTCGTGCTGCATGAGCCCGCTGGCGCGCTGGCTGCCGGGAGGCAGCGCAGCCGCCTCCCCGCAGCAGCGCTCCTGGCCGGCTGCGAGGACGCGCCCGCGTGCGGCGTCGCCGAGCCCGCGCGGCCGCAGTGCCCCGCGTGGCTGGAGCAGGCTGCGCAGCGCGTAGTGCGGGGCATGCGCCTGTGCGAGTGCGCGTCCTCGGGCTGCACCTGCAAGCCGCACTGCGCGCCCGCCAAGTCGCTGCAGCACGTAGTGATGTAGCGCGCCGCCGGCCAGGGTTTGGCAGCTGCGGTCTGCTGCTCGGAGGCCCTTGAGCCGGCTTGGGCTGCGCGCGGCTGCGCGCGGCGCGCAGCGCTGGCTCTTTTACACAAGATAGACTGGCGATCGTGCTTCGGGCTGCCCTGATGGCGTGTCGCACCATGTGCCATGCCCATTCTCCGTGAGTGCGCGGCTCCTGACATCTGAGCTGAGCCTGCATGGGCTCCCTGGCAGGCTTGCGCACAGCACCAGGTCGCATACCGAGCAGCGATGGCACAAGCGTAGCGCGGCCTGCCTTTATCGCAGGTCGGTACCTGACTCTGTCTGCCCTGCTGCCGAGCATCAATTGCTGCTGGGCAGTAGCTCCCCTACCTGGGCGCCGCTGGCGGCGTGTGGGGGTGGCTCTTTGGGGTTATCAATGCTGCGTACCTTGTGCATGACCTGTGCGCCCACGCGCGAGGCGGACCGCAGCCGCTTCATTTAGGGTCCTCTGCACTCACTTTCTTGGGGCCTGCCTGTCTCTGATTGTGCAGGCAGGCAGGTAACGAAATGGGGCCAGTGGTTTCTGTCACCAGCTCAGGCTGTGGGCGGCTGGGCAGGCTATGGGTGAGTCATAGCCTGCCCAGCCGCCAAGCCGAGTCAGGTGAGCGTCACGGGGTGCAGGCAAAGCAAGAGGTGACCCGTCCCAACTGCTCGTCTGTGGGCGGCCTTCCCTGGTTGTTGCATTCTGGACTTCAACATATGATGCGCTATCATGCAGTGCAGGCAGACGCTTTGCTTTGTAGCAGTAATTTTTCCAGGGTTGATTTCGCTGCTCTTGGAGCGCTGCCTTCATGCTGTGCCAGCCCCAGGCATTTAGGCGCCCTGTGGGGCCGATTTGCTTAACGTCAAGCAGCATGTGTGAGGATGTTTGGCACGCTGTGTTCTGTCCTGTTGCCCATGATCCCAGACATGTGCTTTGTACTGTGCAATTGTGCATGAGCCTTGGCAAGTTCTGTGCTTTGGAGCCCACATGCGGGTTTGGAGAGCGAGGTCTCCTGTGTCATGCTGCTTTGAGGGCGCGTCGATCATGATTTTATGATGTCTTATGAGTGAACCTGCATTGTGGTGGAAAGCAAGTGCAACTTCAGTTGTATGGGTCTTGATGATGAGGACATGGGCAGTTGATGCAAACCTGGCCCTGTGTTTGAGGGCTGCTTTGATACGGTGTGAGGGTACAGCTCACCTTGGTGCATGCAGCAGGCTCCCATTGGATGCTCGCTTTGACTGCCCGCTTGCGGCTTGTCACTGTGCTTTGCAAGTGTTCATGCTGTCGTGGAATGTCTGACAGGGTGCTCTGCACCCAACACGGTCAAGCAATTCGGCTGGTATCACATAGCCCTGCATGCGGACCCAGCAGCCAGCTGTTTTGCCCTCCCTGTGGGCGTAGGAACCTGCTTGAGCCAGCAATGGTGCAGCCCTTTCGGGTTCAGCGCACAGCTCAAGATGGACAGGCCTGCTTGTGCAGTGCTGTGATGGAGCGCATTGCTCCTGCGGTGGTGGTCACTAAAGTGTTTACGGCACCAGTCCGTCGATGCACTAGCTGTCTGACGCAGGCCTGTCATGACTACCTGTTTTGCTTGTGCCGGATTTTGTGCGATACGGCATGTCCAATGAGGCCTGCGAGTGTGTGCTCTAGTTCTAGCTTAGATGTTGTAATGGCTGACAGTTTACATACTTTTAATATGGACTGATGTCCCTGGCACATGCTCTGAGTCTGCCAACGCGTGCAAGACTTTCTTTTCCTGGACACCTGGTCATGGAAGCCCGCCTGATTGCAAGCTGAGCTGAGGATGTCTTGATGTTGGAGGTGCATTTGGCGTTGTTAGATGGCGCCTAGTGTGCAGTACGCATAAATAATGCATCAACAATCCATGAGCGCACTGCCACATGCAACTTGCAAACGTCATGAGCGTGTTACCACATCCCTGGACACGGTCACGCTGTCCGAGCATCAGCAGAGACTAGACGTGCAGGATGGACAACCAGGTTCAGTGACACCCTGAGTGCTCAAAACTGCTGCAGCTGATAATGGCTGCAGGTGCGCAAACCTGGCAGCCACACGCAGCGCCTCACAGGGTAACAGTCATTGACGAGGGCTGCGCTTGCCTCCCCGCAGGGCCGGACAGGCCTATCCGCATTTACGTGCCGTATTGGCAAGCAATCCTTTCTTTCACCCGTGTGCAAAGAATGCTGCAGGGTCACATGAGTTGCTGCGTCCCAAAATTGGCAGCCCCGCATATATGTGCTCACCTCGACAGCCGGATGGCTTTCATACAAGGACCATATCAACCTCAAGAAACAGTAGAGAGACCATGCGGCAGTATGCTGATCGGGCATGGCTCTGAGTGGCTACTCTTCAAGAGACCCGGACAACCCTGCCATGCACACAGCTCATGCATGTAGCTGCACGCAGCATTGCATGAGCTGTTGTGCGGCGTGGACCCCAAATCCATGACATGCCTGGCCCCAATATTCTGTTGGGAAAAGCAGGACTAACAAATAGAGGGGGGCAAAGTGCCTGCTTACGGCTGCAAGCAAGTCTAATATGGCAATGCATGTGCTGACAGAACGCCATACCCTGCACAGAGCTCATGAACCTAAATGGCACAGAATAGCATGTCAACAAAGTCTTGGGACTGGGAGCCAATACACGAGACATATTTTTAGGTATGAGCTTCCACCCTGTGTACACTCTCAAACAAGAGGGTGGAGAGGAGCCTGCCGGCGGCTGCTGGCAGGCCTTGCGGAGCAGAGCGCATGCAACCGGACTGTACACAGGTTGGGGCAACGACATGTGCCACATTGCACCTGCCCGAATAGCGTATGGACGCAACGAATCATGGCCCAGAGCGGCAGAAAGCACGCAGTACCGGCATCATTGCCACAGCTGGCAGCCCAGAGAGGCGACCAAAGGAGGACGACCCGAAGGCCTGGTGTAGCAGCACATCGCCCTCATGCGCGCAACACACATGCGACATGCCCCAGGCCTTCACCGACCATTTTATACATGCAGCACAGCCCCGCCCTGCTGCTTTACACGGGAAGCAGAACTAGTAGCAGACCCATGCAGGCGCGTGCTCACTCCCCAGGTCATACCCTGTTTCACAGCAGGGCCCCTGTGACAGCTCGGCAGGGCCGCTCTACCATGCAGCCGGCGCTTGGTCAGTCGCTGCGGATAGTGAAATCGTACACGGGCGCATCCCGCGACCGGGCAGGCGGCAGCGTCGCCCGAGAAGGGCGCGGCCTGGCCGACGAAGCCAGGAGGTGCTGTGCAGCCGCGATCACGGCCACGGTGTGATACTCGAGTGCGGAGCTGAAGCCGCAGGGCGCGCCCTGCGGCGCCTGCACCGGGGCGCTCTAGCGTCAGGCCCGGCTCAAAGCGCAGACGGTCCCACGAAAAGCCCGCATCTGGGCACAGACAGTTGCAACAACCCACAGCACTGCATAACGGGCACATCACGCAGCGCTGGCGGACTCAGGGCGCGCTGCGCATGCGCCAGGGGCAGGCAGCGGGTGTGAGGAACACCGGGTGCGACTGAGAGAGGGTGACCCACAGCCGCCCAAGTGTTTTTACTTGAAGACACAAGCACATACAGCGGCCGTGCCAGGCGGGCGCGCGCCTGCAGCGTGGCGTGCGCGACTTGGGCGTCCGGCCAGCGCAGCACCGCAGCGTCGTCACATTCGTTGCTGCCGGGGCCGCCGGCCGCGGGGCGCGGACGCGGCCCCGCTGATGACCGCAGCGGCGACCACCCGCCTGGCAGGCTGCCGCCGCGCGCGCCGCCCGAGCTTCCCTGCTGCCCGTCGAACAAGCCACCCGCATACACTGACGGGATGCAGGCATCGCCGGCGCCCATCATGGCAGCGCCCAGGCCCGGCGCATCAAACGGCGACGCGAAGCTGCCCGGAACAGCGGCCCGCTGCAGCAGCACCGTGCCGAAGGGATCGATGGCTGGATAGTGCGGCGATGCGGCCGGTGCCGAGCCGGCCGCGAGCAGCGCCGCAAGTGCGCCCTCGCCGTCCAAGGCCTCGCCGTCCACGCTGTAGGAAAACCTGCAGGGCCCCGCGCCAGCCCGGGCCAGCTCACGGTCGGCGGGTGCGCCGGCGCGGGGGTGCGCGGCCGGCAGCACAGCCGCCGGCCACGAGCTGGCCAGGGCGGGAGCGAGGACGGCCGGCGGCGGCGCCTGGCACCAGCCGAGGTCGCCCGGCGCGCTGCCGCGGGTGGGCAGGCGGAGCGAGCCGGAGCGGCCGCGGCTAGGCTGGCCGTGCATGGGCACGACCGGTGCCTGTTCGTGCGCGGCAGCGGCGACCAGCGGCCGCGGCGACGGCGGCAGGCCCGCCCCGCGCAGGGCGCCCGCCGTGGACCAGTCCTGAAGCGGCAACAGTTCCGGCAGCGCCGCGCTGCATGCGGCAGCGCCGCTGTCCGCGTATGAGGCTAGGCCGGACGCGCTGCCGAAGTTGCCGGACGAGGCGCCCGCCCAGGGCGGCGCGCCGCAGCGGCCGTACAGGCCCGCGCCCAACTCCCCGCTTAGCGCACCCAGGAAGCTCATGGGCGGCAGAGTGGTCGCAGTACCCAGGCTCTGCTGCAGGCTGGCCGTGGGCGGCGGGCGCGCGTACGGCGCCCGGTCCTGAATACGCGGCGCCGTGCGCCCTGCCTCGGCGCCGTCGCCGTCGCCCTGCCGAGCATGCGACACAGGCTCTGTCAAGCCTGGCACCAGCTTAGCAAAGGCTAACATACGCAATGACGCAGTGCCAACTGGAGCGTCCGCAGGCGGGGCGGGCCGCCGCGCACCATGCCGGCAAGGAGCGCGGCGCTGGGCGCTGACTGCGTGCGCGCCAGGCGCGGCGCCGCGCACGCCGGGTGTCTGGCGCGCTTGGTGGCGGGGCAGGCGGTGTCGCCGTCGCTGTCTGCCTGCGTCTCCCGCTTGAGCGCGCTGTTCCAGCGGTTCTTCACAGCATTGTCCGTCCTGCGAACTCGCCGAAGCTCAAGCGCGGCCGAGCAAGCACGTAAAGGGGGTGCGTGGCAGCGGCGGTAATGTGTGGCGCACCTGCCGGGCAGGAGCCTGGCAATCAAGGCCCAGCGGTTGCCGTACTCCTGACGGGCCTGCGGTGCGCATACCACGCCTCTGTACCAGTACATACCACTCTGGAAACTCACCGTGTGTGCAGCACCAGGGCGGCCTGGACGGGTCTGGCAGACGCGCGCCAACCAGGTGGCCGCACGGGCGGCTGCACACCTTGAGGATGACCTTGTCCTCCTCCGCGCTGAAGGCAGCCTTCCTGACGTCCGGTGAGAGCTGGTTGCACCTGGCGCCGGAACAGCTTGGTGCAGCGCCTGCGCAGACGGGCCTGCATGCGCGACCCCAGCTATCCTGGCCGGGACCAAGCCCGCACCATTGCAGCCTGCAGCTCTTGCCGGAGCGCCTGCCGCCCAATTTCCTGGCCACCTGTGACCATGAAAAACCGGGCTGCTTGCAGCCTCCACGCTCCTGCTGCATTACCTCACACAGGCGCTGGTCCTCCTGCGCGTGCAGCGCACACGAGTGTCGGGCTGGTGTACACGGCAAGCGATCCGCAGTATGTGGCAGATATTTTTCAGCAGTACAGGAGAGAAAAAAGAAGCGGCCGGCTGACCTCCTGGTGCCAAGCCCCTTTCACCATATCCATCGCAAGGGCCGGTCGGCAAGCTGACGTCCAGACGCCAAGCGCGGGGGTCTGGTGTGGCAAGTCTGGGCAGTGTGGCGAGTCTGGGCACGATGCAAAGGGACTAGCCGGGCTTTGACCTTAATACGCCTGCATATGCCCCGACGACCAGCATTCCCCCACCGTTTGCGAAGAAGGCCGACCGTCTAGCTGAGCATTTGCAGTCTAGCTGAACGTAAGGGTGTGAAGGGCTTTGACACGTGGTCCAGCACAGTACAGCAGGGTCAGCCTGCGCAGGCAAGCGTCCCTGCGGCGGAGCCCAAAGAAACAAAGCGCGGCGCCTCGCTGGCGTCAGCTTATGGCCTGCCGCGCCATGGGAGGAGGTCTGTGCTCTGAGACATAGGCCGTGCTAACAAAGTAAGATCAACCCGCTGAGAGGCAGCCAGCGCCCCCAGCAGAGCAGCAACGCGCGGCCCACCTGCCTTGCTGCAGCACGGGGTCTTTGCGGCCAGGACACCGACACCGTGTTGCGCACGCAGCCCACGCCTGTGTCCACAAAAGTCTGCTTGCCATGCGTGTGTGCTGCGCCATTGCACGATGTTTTTTAAAGCAGCCTAAGGGTCGTCACCACCAGGAGCGCGGTGAAGAGCGCGCTCTGAACAGTCCCTGTCGAGTGCGAACAGCCTGTTGAAACAGCCGATGACAGTTACTTAACCAGCATAGTGCGTACTGTTTGCTACTGCAAGCCGGAGGCTGTTAAACATACTTGAGCGCACCTGCACACGTCCTCAAGTGCCCGTGCCTTCTGACAGCGGGCTGTCTTCATTCTGTTCTATGCCTGAGTTGTCCCCCTGCACCCCATCAGCTGCATATGTGTTTGGCACTGTCCTCTGTCCTGTGGCCAGCTGCACGTGCTGCAAATGCTTGGAGGACGATGTGCCATGCGCTTGGCCGGTCCATTAGCTGACCACCAGTTCACGAGCAACACAGCCGACGGTGCAAAGCGACGTGCGAGGACGCTGTGCTTGTGGCTGCAGAAGCACAGAGTGCTCCCAGAGGCTGGCACGCACTCTGGGTTGTCCCAGCCTGGCACCGCCGTGCACGCAGGGCCTGCTGTCATCAGCCTGCTGTGCTGTAAGTACGGATGCAGCTCGCATTGGTGCATGCGGCATGTTCTCGTCGAGGACATGTCAGCTGCGCCTGTGCCTGCCCACGCTCCTGACTGCGCTGTTGCAACAATGTCTGCTGGCAAATTCGCCGGCGTGGGTCTGCAGCGCGGCCAGGCAACCCCGCCAATGACACACAGCCGTGCATACTCAGCCGGTCGCATGACAGCATCTCACACATAAACGCCTTGCTTTGACCGTTTCGATGGCGCAGCGATTTGGTTGTCTGCATAGAAGGCGCCACAGGAGGGCGCGGTGCCGACCAGGCCACCGTGCCAAGGTACCGTGCTGGAGTTTGCAACGCCAGTGCTCTTACAGGGCGCCCGGTGAGCCGGGCACCTCCAAACATGAACACAAACCAGCATAGGCGCACTGCACGGCAACGGTAAGAGGCCGGGTGCTCCGTAGCGCACGCTCAGCGTGCGCCACGTGCTCGCCAGATCAGCCGCCGTGCAGCGGCAAGGTCGCGCGCGCGCACATGTGAGCAGACACCATGGGCGGGCAATGCCCTCCGTGCACAAATAGGATCAGCCGTACAGGGGTGCATCCAGCACAAAGCACACCAAACATCCCACCACCAATGTGAGGCCGAGACGGACGGCACACGCGCAAGCACCTGACCGCACACGCTCGAGGAAACAACCCGGAAATGGCGCCCTGCCGCTCGCGGCGCAGTCTGAATGGTCAGTGCTGTGCGGGGCTTATGCCAGGCGCGCAGCGCTCGCCGATCACATTGATATCGACCCGACCGGTCTCCACCTACGCCGACGGCGGAAACAGTCCCGGAAAAAAAGTAGCAATCAGCACTCACCGTCCTGCCCAAGCTCCCACAAAAATTCCCACGAAAGCAGCCATACTTCAACATCCCGACTGAACTGCCAGGCAGAGCACATGCCCTGGTAGGAGGGGGCACATCCGCCCGACAACCCATGTGCCCTGCCGGGCCGCAGGCCGGCAGGGCCAAGCAAGAGTACATGCACATTGAGCTAGGTGGTTGAAGCCACCGCATGAGGCAAGAAGGCTGTGAAACAAATCACCTTCAAACTGACAAACAGCCCCTGCGTAAGAGGGGGGAGAGGTGCCCGCCCGCGGCTGCGGACAGGCCACGCCACAGCCAGCAGCAGGCAGACGGGATTGCACAGCAGGTATTGCACGGCAGCAAGCGCACTCGGCACCTGGCCCCAGCGCTGCCACTGCGCCAGCGCGCGCCCTCACGCGGCAGGAATGCATGCGCGGGCTGCGCGCAGTCGCAATGGACAGGCCGGTGGAAAGAAAGTCTCAAGTCTACTAAAATAATTCAGCAGCACCCCACAAGACTGTGCCCTCAAGCAGGCTACCCACAAGCGGTGATGCGCAAAATGTGATGCTCCCGAACATTCCAGGCGCCCGAATAAAGCCTGTCTGTTGCTGATACCCATTTCGAAGCTGCCCCTGTCCCGAAAGCTGGGCAGGGCCCACACTGCCGTGCAGAGCGTCCACCCTGTCGTCAAGCATGCTCGCCACCCATGAAGACCCATTCATACGCACAAAGCTGTGCAAAAATAGGCTCGGGCACTGGGCATGCACGCCGCCCGCCGGCCTCCCTCAGGTCGACTGCACCTTGGGATGCACGGCGGGAGTTCAGCCTAGAGCAGCCTAGCCCACGCTGTGCTGACACGCAGCCCACCCGCGGGCTCTCCCCAGTGCCGCAGCAGCCCGCCGCGCAGGGTGGAGGGCCAGAGCAGCACGCAGAGGGCCAGAGCAGTGCGCGCAGAGTGTGCACCCGTGCGCGCTCGAGCGTGACTAGAAAGGGGTTGTGGACTCGTGTCGTCCCCAGAGCACGGGAAATCGGATGCGGCGGGGTGGCCCAGGTCGCCCTGGGCCCACTCACAGCCGCGTAATAGGGCTCTCGACAGGCGAGCAGCTGCCGGGGGGTCGCCGTCGCCCACAGCGGTCCGGGCCAGGTGTCCCTGGGCGCACAGAGGGCAAGGCACGGGCTCCCGCTCGCAGCCGCCCCGTGCAGGCTCACGCCTGCCTGCAGGGCAGCACAGCGCTGCGGTCTATATATAGCAAAGAAAAAAACCGCGTCAGATCCATGGCTCCCCTGGCACGGCGCCCCATGCCCGGAGGGCTGCAGAGCCCGCTCCTGCCCAGGTGCGCCGGGACCTGCGCGTGGTCAGCGCCTGCAGGTGCCAAAGCCGTAGGCGGGCTGGTCCGGGTACGTCGCGGGCGCTGCCGGGGCAAAGCGCGGCCCGGCGGGCAGTGCCTGGGCGCGCTGGGTGGCCGCGACGGCGTCAGCGACATCGAAGTCGAACGCAAAGAGGTCGACCGGCGCGCCTGGTGGCGCCTGCGCGTGCACGAGCGTGAGGCCTGGCCCGGCAGGCGCGGGCGGAGGCATGGGCGGCCCGCGCGCGTGCACAGGCAGCTGCGCTGCGCGCGCCGCGCTGCACCACAAGCGCAGCGCGGTGCGCCCGCAAGCCAGCATCTCTGCGTGCGCTTCAGGCAGGCAGCGCAGGTAGTGAGCGCCAAGCTGCACACGGCAGAAAGCCGCAGAGCTCCCGCCCAAAAAGGCGATGCTCGCCGGGGGCGCGCCTGCAGCGTTGCCAGCGCGGTGCGGAAGTCGAGCCCGAGCGGCAACCCCGCGGTGTCCTCGGACGCGTTACTGCCAGAGCTGGCAGCCGTGGCGCCCGGCACCGCTCCTGCTGCCGACCGCGGCGACACCCACTTGCCGCCGGCGCCGCCAGCGGCCACGGATGCGGCCGGGCCAAGCGCCTCGAAGGGTGCCGCGGCCGCGCCCAAGAACGCGCCATGCATCTCGAACGCAGCTGCCACGCTGAAGGGGCTGATGGCTGTGCCCGGCGCAGCGGCTGATGTGAGGCTGGGCGCCAGCGGCGCAGCGAGCTCGGCCTCGCAATCCAAGTCGTACGGGAAGCCGGGCACCCCGCCGCCCGCCCAGTCCAGCGCGCCTCTGGCGGACGCGACGCTGCAGGCGCGCGCGGGTGCCGCGCTGCAGGGGTGCGCGGGCGGCAGCGCAGTCGCCGGCCACGCGCTGGCCTGCGCTGGCGGGGGCCTGCGTGCGCGCAGCGGCGCCGCCGGGCAGCCGCCGAGTGCGCCGGGCGCGCTGCCGCGGGTGGTCAGGCACGGCGGGCCGAAGTGGACGGAGCCGTAGCCGGGGCTGCCGCGCGCAGCGGCCATGGCTGGCCAGCCGCGCGCGGCGGCGGCCAGCTCGCACTGCAGCGACGGCCGCGGGCCGGTCCCGCGCAGGCCGCCCGCCGCGGGCCAGTCCTGCAGCGGCGGCAGCTCCGCCGGCGCCATGCAGGACGCGGCAGAGCTGCTGCCGCCGCGCGAGGCCAGGCTGAGGGCGCCGCTAAGCAGGCCCGGGACGTCCATGCCGCACGACATGGACCAGTCCCATGGCAGCGCCACCGCCACGCTGGACGCGGCAGCGAGGCTGCCGGCGTGCAGGGCCAGGCCGGACGCGCCGCCGGATTGGCCGGACGGGGTGCCTGCCCAGGGCGGCGCGCCGCAGCGGCCCGCGTCTACCTCCCCGCTCAGCGCGTCCAGGCAGCTCGCGAGCGCCCGAGCAATCGCGCAGCTACCTGCGCTGCCCAGGCTCTGCTGCAGGCTGGCCGCGGGCGGGCGCGTGGACTGCGCCGGGTCCTACGCGCGGCGTGCCCAGCTTCAGCACCGTCGCTGCTGCCCCGCCTGCTCAGTGTGCGTGACCAGTCACGTGTCCTGGCTGCAGGCAGTGCCCCGCGGGCATCGGCAGGTCGGGCGGGTCACCGTGCCGGCCGGGACCAACGCGTCGGACTCCGACTGCGTGCGCGCCAGACGCGGCTGCCGCGACAACTCGCACGCCGAGTGTCTGGCGTGCTTGGCGGCCGGGCAGGCTCCGTCGCTGTCGCTGTCTGCATGCGCCTCCCGCTTGAGCGTGCTGTGCCAGCGGTTCTTCACCGCGTTGTCCGTCCTGCGAACCCGCCCAGGCTCGGGATGCGGGCGAGCAAGCGCGCAGGGGGTGGGGGGCGCGGGGCCAGCGACAGTGGTCGGCACCGTACCTGCCGGGCAGGAGCTTGGCAATCGCGGCCCACCGGTTGCCATACGCGTGATGGGCCTGCGGCGCGCGGACATACCTTGGGTGAATGTGTGCACCATGAAAAAGCTCTCGGGTGACTGCAAGCAAACGCCCGCGACTCACACCTTGACGATGATCGCGTCCTCTTCCCCGCTGAAGGCTGCCCTCTTCAAGTCCGGAGAGAGCTGGTTACACCTGCGGCCGGCACAGCCCGCCTCAGCGCGAAGACGTGCAGGCCAGCACAAACCCAGCTCTTCTGGCTGGGACCAAGCTCGCACCAGCGCAGCCTGCAGCTCTTCCCCACACGCCCGCCGCCCAGTGCCCTGGCCACATCCGACCAGGAAAACCCCGGACTCTTGCAGCCTCCCAGCTGCTGCAAAATCTCGCACAGGCGGTGGTCCTCCTGCGCACACAAGCAGGGCGTAAGGGCGCCGTCAGCGAGCCATATGCTCGCTGAACATATCAATCACAGAGCAAGCATTCCAATATTTCACTGGCAGGCGGCATGGTACGGCGGCAGGAACGGTGCTGACCTCTGGGTGCCACGCCCCTTTCATCACGTCGCGATCGCCATTGTCAGGGGTCCAGCTTGTGAATGCTAATGCAGATACAGCTCGGAGCTACAGGACTTACTCATGGTTGGAAACCCCGCCATAGCCCTCTCAAGCCCGAGCCTGGCGCCTACCACCCGCCTACCACCCGTATGCCCATGCTCATTCATTCATTCATTCATTGAGCCCTTGCCCGCTCAACTTCTGCGAACTTGTTTTCTATGCCAGGATCAGCAGCGTGAGCACGCTGCGCACTCGCCGCTCGGTCGCCGCGGGGTCGTGCCAGCTGTAGCAGCGCCCGGCTGATCTGCTGCAGCACCCCGCCATGGATAGCCTGGGCTTTCAGAGCGCTTCCTGGGTGTGCAGAGCCGCCATGGGTTGGTGCAGCCACAAACGGCCTGCTTGGTGGGCTGTTGCAGGGTGCGATCATGCGCTTATAAAGCGCCAAGCAGCCATGCTGCCGAGCTGGGCAGTGACGGTTGCGCGCTGTTTGCAGCACGGTATATACCGCGGCCAAGCTGCAAGCTGGCTCGCACCCGGACCAGCAGCCACTTGTGCTTTCAGCTAGTGGCAAGCCGAACTATCCTCACACGCTCCACTTGCTTTTTGGGATACACCAAACAGTGTGCAGTTAGGACAATCACAGCGGCCAACCAGGTGCTAATAGAGTGAAACACGTGGGCGCTCTCACAGGCAATAAACACTGCTTGTAGATGCTTGTAGATGCATCATGCACTGCCTGCCAGCGCGCTGCAGTGTCGTGCACGCTCGCAGGGGTTGCTGATGCCCCGAGTGGCTGTCCTTACAAAGGACCAGGCCCGCGCACAGCACAGAGCGGCGCAAACCCTCCAGGCTGTTGCCACACTGCCCGGTATGCAGTCACAGCGTCACGCGCGCGTCACACGCCTGCGCCGCCACCGCTGCTGCCAGCTGCGCGCTCGCCGGCTGCCAGGACCGTCTCCGCCTCACTCTGCAGCGGCGCCAGCTGCGCTGCCAGGTCTACGCTGGCCGGGCTGTCCGCCCACGCGCGTGCCACGCACGCCACGCGGTGCGCGAGCGAGCAGAGCGCGCGGCGCGCCTCGCAGCCCCCCGACGCCGTGCCGCCCTGCGTTGGCCCGGCCCCCTGCACCGCCCCGCTCCCCGCGCTCGTCCCCGCGTCCGCGCCGCCGCCGGCGCCGTCGGCCCCGTGCGCGCTGCCGCCGCCGCGCACGTGCCGCCGCGCGGCCGCGTCCACTGCGGCGGAGATGCGGCGGGCCTCGGCCACGACCTGGTCGGGCATGCACACGGCGGCCGCGAGCGCCAGGCCGTAGTGCGAGCCGGGCTGGCCGCCCGGCAGCAGGCGGTGGGTGAAGGCCAGGCGCGCGCGCGCATCGCCGCCCGGCGCAACCGCCTCAAAGTGCCACAGGCGCAGGGTGGGGTGGCGCGCCGCCAGCTCCGCCAGCTGGCCAAAGTGCGTCGCGAACAGCGTGGCCGCGCCCAGGCTGAGCAGGTGCTCGCAGACGGCCCACGCGACCGCGACCCCATCTGCGGCGCGCGCGCACCGGCGCATGCCCATAGCGGCTCCCAGGAGCGGTACAGAGCAGGGCTTCTTCTGCCGGGCGCGCTTGCAGCGCAGCACACACTTTGCGGGCAGGCAGAGGCGGGGGGAGCGCCTGCTGTGGAGGTCGCGCGGCCAAGCTCGTCGATGATGACCAGGCTCCTCTTGGTGGCGTGGCGCACGATGTAGGCGGTCTCCTGCCGCGCGCCGCGGCCGGCGGTCGGGGGCCTGCTGCTGCGGGCAGGCATGCACGGCAGGCACCCTAACCTTACCCTAACCCTAAGCCTATGGCAGGCTGCTTGCGCGCGCGCGCGCACCGTCGTCTCCACCATGAAGGTGCTGGAGTTGGTCTCGATGCTGTCGGACATGCCGATGCGCGTGAACAGGCGGTCGACCGGGCTGAGCGCCGCAAACTCGGCCGGCACGAAGCAGCCGACCTGCCGGCGCCGGGGCCTGGGTCGCGCCGCGCCGCGGCAAGCGCAGAGCTGGCGCATTGATGCCAGGCAGACGGGCGAGCGAGGCGTGCCCCTGCACCTGTGCCAGCACGACGATCAGCGCAACCTGGCGCAGGTACGTCGACTTGCCCGCCATGTTGGGCCCGGTGAGCAGCGCCAGGCTCGAGCACACTGCCGGCGCACGTCAGTCAGGCTCACGACGCGGAGGCAAGGCATGGCGCGGGCCGCTTGCGGGCGGCCCCACGCACCGCTGAGGTACGTGTCGTTGGGCGTGAAGGTGATGCCCGGCTGCGCCTGCTCCAGCAGCGGGTGGCGCCCAGCCACGATGGCCAGCGGCCCGGCCTTGCTGAGGCGCGGGCGCACGTACCTGCCGCAGCGCCGGGGGCTGTGGCGCTCACGCACTGGAGGCAGGCAAAGGTTAGGGGTAGGGTCCCTATGGCCAAGGGAGGCTCACTTGACATCCATGCTGGCGACCGCGGTCGCAAACGCGGCCAGCATGTCCAGCAGCGCGATGCTGTCAACGACCCGGTGCAGCATGTCCATGTGCTGCGCCGCCGCTGCCACCGCGCCGTCCAGTACCTGACGCGCGGTGCGCGCGCCTAGAGAGCAGGCGCGTCGCGGCTCTCGAGGCACTCGCGGTGTGCCTGTGCCTGTACATGCCCCGCCTCACACCAGGCACTACTTGCGGACACCTCCATCCAAGCATGGTGCAGACGGCCACATGCATGGCGCGGCGCCAAGCAGGTGACCGCGCATGGCCCGTGCGCGACCTGCTCCGTCAGCGCGAGGCAGTCGTCTGCGGAGTCACGCAGCCGCGCATTCAGCGCCGTCAGCTCGTGCGTGGTGCACGGCACGCCGCCGCGCCCGCGCCCGGCGTCCAGCCGCAGGGTCCCCGGCGGCAGGCCGCCGGCGGTCGCGCTGCTGGACCCGCTGCTCGACAGCGCATCGATGCTGTCGGGCGGCGGGAGGATCAGATAGAACCCGCGGCGGGCGGTGTAGCGCATCTGCCCCAAGGCAGCTGTGCGGGCTCACGCCCCCGCACGCGGTCAAGCCCAAAACAGCCCGCCAGCAGGGCGGACCAAACGCAGCGCGGGCCGCGCCTTGAGGCCGTCCAGGCGGTGCTGCTCCGCAAAGCGCGCCTTGAGCGCGTGGATGTCTTCGGTCAGGCGGCAGAAGGTGGCGCGCGCGATGTCCAGGAAGCCGTTTGCGCGCGACTTGACAGCGAAGCTGTGGCACACGCCACCGCCCGCATGTCAGCCATGGACGCGACAGCGCGGTGCAGGCAGGGCACGCTGCCATGCGTTTGCACGGCCGGCCGCGCGCAAGAGAGCAAGGGTTGTGCAAGCGCGCACCACTGCTGCGTGCGGCTGACAAACGCGCTCTTGCCAGAGTGCGCGTCGTCATCCAGCACGTTGCTCAGGCTCTCCAGCAGCTCTGCAAAGCTGGGGTGGCCAAAGTTTGACCGCACCTGCATTGCGCAGCACATACGCTCTAACATCACCGCTGCAGCGACTTGAGCTGCATGTGGTAGTCACCGCAGTCTGCACACGCGGCGAGCGCACCGCCTTCAGAAGCTCGCTCTGCGCTGGGGCCAGCGCAGTGGCCAGCGCGGGCAGCGCCGCAAGAGCCTCGCGCAGCAGCAGGGCTGCCTGCACAAGCGCCTCGACGCGCCTGGTGTTCTCAGTCTTGCCCGGGTCATGCTGCACAGCCTGCACGGTCTGCATCAATGAGTGCGCATGCGCGCATGCCATTTGCAGACACTCGCTCCATGCAAAAGCATCTGCATGTAGAGAGGTTTCAAGGCATGCCAGGCTCCTGCAGACCCGGTCGAGGTCGCGCGGCAGCGCCTGCAGCGCCTCTGCGGTCCCGTGCAACAGATCGCGATGGTCATTGAGCAGCTCGTCCAGGGCGTCCTAGCGAGCACACGCACTGTGACATGTTGCTTGATACTCTGCAAATACTCGGCCAATAAAATTTCCGAGCGGATGCTGAGCTGCAAACCTGCCGCAGCTTGAGCGTGTCAACATCCGTGAGAGGCTGGAGCAGGTTGGCTCGCAGCAGCCTCGCGCCGCACTTGGTGTGCGTGCGGTTGAGCCAGCGGAACAGGCTGGCTGCTCCCATGGCAGACTTCCCTGCGGTGGGTGCAGCCTGCACGCCAGGGTGCGAGCACGCATGTCAGCCGCCCCGTGCGCAGCTCACACCTGGCTGACGCAGGGCATGCAGAGTGTTGTTAGGAGTCTGTCTGCTGTGCAGGAGCGCAAAGTGTGCGTGAAGGCACCTGCAGAGGCTGGATGATCTCCAGGGCCTCCACGCTTGCTGCATCGATTTGCATGTATGCGTCTGGCGCGACGTATGCCACGGTTACAGAGCCAGTGCGCAGCACGACGCGCTGCTCCTGCGCTTTGCCACGCTGCACGCGTGTTGCTTACTACGGCGGCATGTCCGATACCTTGCATTTCATTGTACCTCATGACTGTGCTGCTGTGCGCACGACACGGATGCAGAAGCAGCTCTCATGCATTTCATGGTACCTCATGACCATGCGTACCTGCTCCAGGAAGGCAAACAGGGCGCCTGCGGCGCCGTGGCAGAGGTAGCGCGTCGCGTTCTGTGCGCTGGCAAGTGCGACCTGCGTCGCTGGCGTCGCGTAGCCGCTCAAGGCCGCAACTCCCTTGGTGTCATCAAAGCAGCTCCGCGGCATAGCAACCTGTCACCAGGCCGGTTGCGTGACACCGCGTTCGTCGAGCACTGGTGAGCCACTCTGAGCAACCACAGCACCTGGTGAAAGCTGGCGCGCGTTGCGCGGTTGACCCCCAGGTTTATGGCCTGGTTGCTCGCGACGATGACGAGGTGCGCAGGCCGAAAGGCTTGCAGCAGGCTCAGGACGTTGGTGTACGAGCGCGACGTCTCTATGAGCTGCACCATGCGGAGGGACATTGTGTCTGTGTTGAGAACCGCCAGCCCCACCACAGTGGCCCTGTTTTCTACGACCGCTGCGAGTACTGACAGGCCGCCAGCCTCATCTGCATCAGCGCCTGTGCTTACAAGAGCAGGCATTGTTGATGGCTTTGCAGTGGGTGTATATAGCAAGATTGTCCTGGCCCCCGCAGTCCTCCTTGAGACTGCGAGCCGCTTGTTTCCCGCCTCCTGCTCCTATGCAATCTCCAGATGGTCAGACAGAGCAGGGACTGGCATACATTCCGAACGACAACTTTTGCTCAGGCTGGTTGCTGCTAGCTATAGGGTCTCGGCAGGTCTTCACACTGCTGGTCGCACAGGGAGCAGGGAGCAGTTTGAAGCAGTGCTGCTGCGGCGCACGCACAGATGGACGTGTGCGGTATGCTGAGACAGCGCGCTGTGCACTTGGGCTGTAGGGCGCAGCTGGCCTCCCGTGGACACCGCTGTTGGCGTGCGCAGCGGGCAGTAGCAGCGCGCTGCCAGAAGGTGGAGGATGCAAAAGGCGCAAAGGACGAGTCAACAGACGGGTGTGTCACGCGCATTGCCAGCGGTTTAGTACAGCTTGCTAAGCATGCGGCAACAGCCTGTGATGCCTTTGACGTGAGCCTGTAGCGGCTGTGGCCGCTGCACACGTGCCTTGCACTAGGAAAAATAGCGTCGCCGGCGCGCCTGCATGCGATGAGCATAATGCTTTGCGACACAGGAGAGGCAGTGACAGAGCTCCTGCGCAGCTTTCTGTCACCCAGCTAACAGTAGGCTACCTAAGCAGCCAGCTGCCTCTTACTGACTCGCCCGCGGGCAGCCGGGAACTCATGTCCGTGGAAAGTGCACCTTCAGACTGAGGCGCGGCACTGGCGCAGCTAGCGGCAGCCCCTGCGACTCCCTGCCGCGCTTGCGCAGGGCCCCGCTCGCGGCCGAGCCGCTGGGCAAGACGCCCGAGCCGGACACCACGCGCGAGGAGCTGTGGAGCGAGCTGCGCGAGGCGTCCGTGCTGCGCTTCGGGCAGTCCGCGGACGACCTGGAGAGCGAGGCGGCCAAGCTGGGGAAGCCGCGCCGCCGCAACCCGCTCTCCGCGCTGGCCGCGCGGGTGCAGAGCGCGTGGCAGGCCGCGGTGTACCGCTACCTCAAGACGCGCGTGGTGCGCGAGCGGTCTGAGCAGGAGTGTCAGGAGGGAGAGTCCCAATTGTGAGCTGCGGATCGTGTGAGCTGGGAGCGTGCCTTACGGCCCAGCGTATGCCGTGGTGCGGGTGAGCTCGTGGCGGGCGTTCTGGCAGCGCGCGCCGCGGCCTGCAGGGCTGGGCCCAAGCTCCTGACTGTCAGGGCGTAAAGCGATCGAGCGCGCCGCTCCTGGTAGGGCGCTGTGCGCTGGGCCAGCATGCGGTGTATCCTCTGTTGTGCGCTCGCAGCCGGGCGGCTGCGCCGCTCCACGCCAGGCGCGCTGCGGCGTGCAGGGCTCCTTCAACGACCTGCAGCTGCTGCTCGTGCTCAACCTGACAATCGTGACGGTGGGCGGGCTCATCAAGCACTACGTCGTGGACCCCGCGGCCAATGCGAAGAACCTGACGCTGGACCAGGACTGGTACCGGGCGCGCCCCCCCCTGACTGTTCTGCTGTCACGCAACAAGCGAGCGCACGTGCACCCATAGTGCATGCGTGCTTGGTGGAGCCTGAAAGCCCGTGTGTGAGGATGCTTCTGAGATAATGCCAATGGTGCGCGCAGACCCTGCTCCTGCTCACCTTTGCCAACGGCGTGCCCATGGACAACAGCAGCGTGGCCGAGAAGGCGTTCGCGCTGGCGATCGCCGGCAGTGGGCTGGTGGCGTTTGCGTTGACCGTCGCGCTGATCCAGCAGGCGCGCCAGGCCCGCCCGCCAGGGCACCCCGCCACTCTGCGTCTGTATAAGACCCTGGTCGCCACGAACTGCTGCGCTGCATGTTGCCTCAGGTGCTGTGGCCGTGATAGGCGTCTCTGGGAGTATACAAGCCGTAGTTGATGCCGTAAGAGAGCCGTCTCTGGTGCCGTGCGCGGCAGGTAGTCCTGGCGCAGGTGGACGCCAACATCAAAGTCGGCGGGCCGGTGCTGGAGACCGGGCATGTGCGCCGGCCCGCAGCCGGCCCTACCTTGTGCCCTGCGGCATAAGCATGCTGCGCACTGCGAGCGCGCTCGCCGCCCCTGCGCGCTGGCGGCGGGCCTGCGTCCCCTGCTCGGCGGCTGGTTCTGGACAGCCATGCAAGCGCCGTCGTCAACCGGCGGCTTGCGGCGCGTGCGCGGTGCTGAAACCCTGTAGGGCGCGCAGGTGGTGGTGCTGCTCTGGGGCGAGAGCCAGCGGGACATCGAGATGTGCAAGGAGGTCCTGGAGCAGGCACGCACCCGCGCCGTCGGTGTCTCTCGGTGTTTCTGCGCGCAGCGCGCGGCATGCAGGCTGCCGGTCAGGGCAGGGCGCTGCAGGGTCCCGCTCGGCCGCCGCTCGTTTCTGCCGCCGGGGAGCGCGCCGCCCACTGGCGCAGAGGCACCGCCTGCCCGATTGCTCTGCTGCAGCATCATCTCACTGTGCCCGTCGTGGCAGCGTAGCCCGCACCGCGTGGTGGCCGAGGCCAGGCCGGGCGCAGCAGCGAGTGAGCAAGTGCTGCAGCGCAGCATGAGCGGCGCCCCGTGGCCGGCATGGCGCCTGACGCATACGATGCAGGAACCGCGGCCTAGTGTGCCTCCTTCACACGCCACTGCTGTTGCTGCGATGGAGCACAGGACCGTGCTCGCGCTGCCGCGGCAGGTGTGCCTGGCGTACAAGAGCGAGGGCGGCCGCATCATCGCCGTGCTGTCCTCGCGGCCCAAGCCGGACATGGAGCAGCTGCTGAAGGAGGCGCTGCCGATCGACGCGCGCAGCGGCAGCGCCATCGTCGTGCGCCAGGGTGCGCGGAGCTCTCGGGGCCCCTCCGCCCGGATGCGGCGTCGCACAGCCGCGCGCCCGCGCTATCACGTCGGCCGCGGAAAGCGGTGTACCACCGGTGGCTTGGATCGGTGCCTTCCGCGGCGACTGCGGACGCGCGTGCGCTGCCAGGGCCGCAGGTGGCAGAGGTGGGGGGCTGCATGACAGCCTGCATGATGCGTTTCAGCGTGCTGGGGGCTGCAATGTGCCCGACATCACACAATAGGGCATTCACTTCTTCTGCCGGCGGCCTGTCACTCCCCCGTCACTCCGCCGGCATGTCAGGGCACGGCGCGCGGGCTGACAGAGGAGAGCGCGCAGGGTCGCCGCTGGTGCCCGAGGACCTGGCGCTCGTGGCAGCGCCCGCAGCCGCGACCAGCATTATCATCTCGGACTGCTCGCGGTGCGCACGCTCGGGCCGCTGAGCGCTTGCTTCTGCTGAGCGCTCGCAGGAGTCCGCTTGATGAGTGTGGGCAGCTGCTAGGAGGGTGGCCGTCACTTTCCTGTGCATGGCAGGCCATAGCAGCTGCCTCATTTTGCAGTGGTACAGGTCAGTGTCTTCCCAATGCAGGCTGACGCAGCCAGTCAGGCTGTAGAGCCGCCACTCTTGCGTGGTCCAGCTGTCCGTCTGGAGTGCCGCACACCATAACTGCTACGCCAGTCCCGCACGCATGCCAGTTGCACACCGCGCGTTTGCCAAACCCCACATCCGGGCGGTGCACACGCTGCGGCGCGCGCCCGCAGGCCGCCGGACGAGGCGGACGCGCAGAACCTGCGCGCGGCGGTGCTGCTGGACGAGCTGCCCGCGCCGGCGGGCGCGCCGGCCGGTGCGGTCGTCGTGGAGGCCAAGGCGTCGGGCGCGCTGCGGCTGATGCAGGCCACCTGCTCGCGCCGCGTGCTGGCCGTGCCCACCAACGCGCTGGCGGCCTTCCGGTGCGCGTGCCCTGACCTTCAGCCGCGAGCCTATCACGCCCGGCCGCCTTGCTTGCAAGCCCAGGCACGCGCCTGGCGGCTGGTCCGTGCCTGGGCGCCCCCGCCCGTGTGGCGAAGGCCGCCGGGTAGCCTGTCTTGGCCGAACGGGGCCGCAGCAGCGCTCGCACCGTGTTTGCAAGGCGCACGGCATCCCGTCTGCTCCTGGCGTGCCTGGTGGCGCCTGGGTGCGCTGCTGCGGCGCACGGTGTCCGGAGAGCCGCGCCTGGCCTGCTCCACCACTGCGGGCCTGGCGTGGCGTCCCTTGCACGCCGCAGCTCGGTCTTGTCAGCCCACCCACTGCGCGACCAAGCGTGCACAGCTGCAGAGGACTTGTGTCACTCATGCATGAGATTCATTGTCGAGCCTCACATGCATACCCTCGGGCGCCCAGGACGGCGCGGCTGCTGCAACACCCGGCCGTCGCCGACGTTTCGCGCGCGATGTGGTCCTTCTCGTCAAAATCGCAGGCGCGGGCCCCGGGCCGCGCGTGCACCCGACCGCGCCACCGCCGCGCGCCCGGCAAGCCCGGAGCGCCCGGCCATGGCAGGCGCACCGCCTCAACGGTCCCGCGCATATGCGCCGTGCGCGCATGCAGTCTGTGCATGGCTCTGTGCGCGACGCGAGCTGCCTGCCGTGCTGTAGCGGGCGGCAAGATCTAACACTGACCCTTGCACGCACAGGTCTTCATCGAGCGCTTCCCGCAGCTCACCGGCATGCGCTTCGGGCAGCTGGCGCTCTACTTCGCCGACGGCCTGGTGCTCGGCCTGCTAGACCGCAACACGGGCCGCTGCACGGTCGCGCCGTCCATTGACGCCACGGTGCGCGCCGCGCCGGCTGCAGACGCCGTAGCGCGCCTCCGCTGTGTGATTACTCACATCTCGTAGTGCCGCCCCACATGAACCTGTCTCTAGCTGGCGCTTCCCCCGGCCCCTCTGCGTGCTTCTCATGAGAGGTGCGGAGCGATGGGCAGCCCCGCAGCGGCTCGCAAGCGAGCGAGCGCGTGCGGTGCCGGGCCAGGTGGGTGAGCACGACAGCCTGGTGATGCTGCGCCCGACGGAGTTGGCGCCCGGCCTCTACCAACCGCTGCCCCGGCCGGTGGCCGCCGGCACCGACGGCTGGGCGCCCAAGGCGCACAAGTGCGCCCGCCCCCAGGCTCCCATCCTTGCCCGGACTCCGCCCCGCACACATACACGCGCTGTCCCTCAGCACGTGTGTTAGCTGGCGGAAGCGGCCGAAGCCATCACAGCACAGGGCGCGGAGCCAGGACCGCACTGCGTCGCGCGGCGCGTGACTGAGCGCATGCGGCCGCCGCCAACGCCAGGCGGGAGCGCGGCACGGAGGACGAGCGCTCGGCGCCGGCAAAAGACATTGAGCGCGCCGCGTCGGGCGAGGACAGCGCGGGCCCGCCGCACGAGGCTGCCAGCGCCAACGGCGCGGGCGCGCAGCCGGAGGGCCTGCGCGGGAGGATACGCGGCCTGGTGCAGGCGCTGCGGCCGTACACGGAGGTACGGCGTGCGCGTCCCCGTGCCCGTCTGCCTTGCCATCGCCTGCCCACGCCTCACAGGCGCCGCCTGTGTAGCTAGTGCTGACTAGTGCTCGAGAGCGGCGCACATGCATTGGCCAGACGATGCTACAGAGATATGTGTCACAGGGCTAGTGCGCATTCATGGCGGAGGCGGTGGGCACATGCACGTTGATAATGCGCACTCGCACATGCGCCAGCTTCAAGGTTAGAGTTTGGGCAAGGCAGGAGAGCTGGTCAGACCACATGCGCTCCTCGCCCTTATGCTGGGCCTGCCACGGGCCTGCCTTGATGGCGCAACGGGGACAGGTGCACACCCGCAGCGCAGGCGGCGCATCTGCTGGTGCGCGCAGCAGAGCGGCCGCCTGTCGACGCGGCTGCGCGGGCGCCGCAGGCGGACGATGCTGCGCCGGCGCAGGAGCAGGGCGGCGGTGGCGGCGGCAATGGAACAGGGCCGCTGTCGGCTCTCTTTAACCGGCAGGTCAGCCGCCCCCCCACAAGTGCTCTGGAAGTTGCTGTGCGTGGCGCAACGTCTGACTCTGTGAGCCATGCACGGCGAGCCCCCTGGGCCCTGCACCGGGACTTGGAGAGCAGCCTGCTGCACGCGCCACGCCTCTCCCCAGCGTTTGGAACCTGCCTTGCCTGCAATGAGGCAGCCTTCTGTGTATGTGAGCGCTTGCAGAGGACGGCCTGCATGCGGCGTGCGCCCGCCGCCTGCCGCAGCCTCCCACCTCGTGCGGCACCCTGCGGGGCCGGATGCCCGCAAGAATAGCGCGTCCCTTTTGGACGCAGACGCTTGCGGGCCGTTCTCCGGGTGCCGCGGCGAGCACACTCCGTGAGCCGGGCGCCCGGCCGGGCCGCGCGCGCCGCGCCGCGCCGCCGCACCAGCCCGCGCAGCGCCGGGGCCGCTCCAGGCCGTGTCGCGTTAGGTGGTGCCACACGCAGCTCTGGGCGGGGCCAACCGGCGCGCGCCCGGCCCTTATCGTAATCCTGACCCGGCCCTAACCCTGACTCGCGCGCGCGCAGCGGCTGCTGGTGTGCGGCTGGGGCGAGACGCCGTTCATGCTGGACCTGCTGCGCGAGCTGGATGCGGGCACGGGCGCGCTGCCGCGCGGCAGCGAGGTCGTGCTACTGAACGCGCACCCGGAGGAGCGCGTTGCCGGCCACCTGGAGCAAGTACGCGGTGGGTCGGGCCTGCGCAGCATCCGGCTGCGCCACGTGCGCGCCAACCCGCTCACGCACGAGGGCGTCTCGCAGGCGCGCCGCCGGCCCCCAAACCCCCGGCTCCCTTACTCCTGCCCAGCCCCTTGCCGCGCATCTTGGGGGACGCCATGCTGCTGCCAAGTAGTATGCCCGCCCCCCCCCAAAGCCCCGCTGCCTCTGTCCACCCCTGCCAGCGCGGCCATGGAGGCTGCCGGCTGGCAGGCGCTGGCGCCTGCTTGGCCCCAAACTTGGTGCTCCAGCCGGCCTGGCTCTGCGCGGCTGAGCCATCGCGTTGTGCGCCGCACGCTCCGCGCCCGCCCGCCGCCTCGACCGGCCGCGGCCAGCGCGCGCAGGTGGACATGCGCGGGGTGACCGCGTCGCTGGTGCTGTCGGACGTGCTCTGGCGCGACTCAGGCGTGGACAATGGCGGCGCCGGCGCGGTGGCCGGCGCGCCGGCGGGCGCGCTGGAGAAGATGGCCGAGGCGGACTACCTGCGCCTGGACTCGCTGCTGCTCACCTGCCAGCTGCACGTGCGCGGCCTGCTGCAGGCGCGCCGGCCCCCGCGCCGCCCCGGCCCTGATGACATCGATCTAGTTCTGACCTAATCTATGAGTTCTGCCTGCGCCTGGACTCGCTGCTGGTCATGTGCCAGCTGCACGTGCGCGGCCTGCTGCAGGCGCGCCCGCCCGCGCCGCCCCAGCCCTGAGATGAGCTAAACCTGACCCTAACTAGCTCCTTGAGTTGTGTCTGCGCCGTGGGCCTTGCCGCTGCTGCTTGGGACGTGCTGCGTGGCTCGCCTGACGGGCGAACAGGCCGCCCTGCCTCATGAATAGCCGCAATGCAGCGCGGCAGCGCAGCGGTCAGGGCTGGGGAGCCCTGCAGTGCACCTTGGGGCGAGCGGCAAGCGCGCCTGGACCTGGCGCACAGCTGCAAGCGGCCCCCCGCGCGGCGGCGGCCTCGCCCTAGGGCGGGTGCTGCGGCAGGTCGCGGCTGCATGGCCGCGCGCCTCTCTAACAAGCAAAGGGCCGGCATCCCAGGGCGCCGCCAGCGGGCCTGACCAGGCACAGGGCAGCGGCAGCGCGGCGACGCGGCAGTGCGCGGCGCGCCTGACGGCGCCGGCGGCGGGCCGCGGCGCAGGCGGCGGGCCGCAAGAGCATCAACATCGTGACGGAGAAGGTTAGCTTCCAGGGCGTCACGCGCTTCGAGGACCGCCGGCGCCTGCCGCTCGGCGTGGCCACCAACTTCTCTGCGTACGCGGCCAAGGTGCTGACGCAGGCGCGCGCCCGGCTTGTCCCCGCACCCCCGAGCTTTCCGGCCTGCCAGGCTGCCGGGCGGCCGGGCTGGCGCGCCTGCCCTCGCTGTTGACCGCGGCGTCGCGTGCGCGAGCCCTACTAAGCATGTCTGTGAGGCTCGCGGAGAGGGAATGCCCGGCCCTGCTGCTTGAGCGATGGCGGCCAGACCGCAGGGTCGCTCGCGGACGTCAGAATACCCTCTAAACCCCAATCAGGGCGGCAAGGGTTGAGCGCTGCTGGCGCGCAGGTGGCGTACGACCCGCGCGCGCTGGCGGTGTACTCAGAGGTCGACGGCGCGTGCCGCGTGCGCGTGCACGATGCGGCCGTCTTCTGTGCCCGCGGCGAGGCGGTGCCCTTCTGGACGCTGCAGATGCGCGCGCAGGCCGCGCAGCAGGCGCGCGCGCCCGGCCCCGCGCCGCCCGTGCGCTGCCAGGCCCTGCCCGCCTCCCGAAACGGTCGTCCCCCTTGGGCCCGCCCGCTCCGGCTCTGACATGGCTCCAGCCTGCTGTGCGCGAGTGCGGATGCAGGCTGCCACGGCAGGCGCGGTATGAAACGTGCCACGCGCCTGACCAGGGCGCTGGGGGGCGGCTTGGGGCCGGCCGCTGTGGGATTGCGCGACAGCAAGTGCGTGATGCCTGGGGCTGCGCAGGGTCCTGGGGTGTTTGCGCGGCAGGGAGCAGCGGACGGCAGGCAGCTCGCATGGGAGGCCCCAGCGGCGCCGCTGAGTTCGGCGACGGCGCGCCGGCGCAGGTGCTGCTGGGCTTTTTCGAGGTCACCGAGCACGGCGCGGCGGTTCCAACCACGGTGATCAACCCGGGCGCCAAGGCGCGCGCGGAGCGCCGCGTCTGGAACAACGGCGACGACAGCAGCGGCGGCGTGAAGCTGCTCACGCTGGAGCTGCAGGCGCGGTAACGGGCGGGCGTCAGGGTGCTGGGCCAAGGCAGGGTGCTGGGCCGAGGCATGTTGGGGGCTTCTGAGGAGGGGAGCGGCGCATGCAGGCGAGGCCTGCGCTGGCGTTGGTGGGAATAGCTTGGGGAGTGCTTAATCGGGAATTTGCTGGCAAACAGTTATTGTCTCTTGGGTCTACAGATCGGGAGTATAGTGTGAATGGTGTTGAGTCTCTGGGCATTCACACGCAGGAGCACCGCTAGCTGCATCATGCGACGCGTGTCAAGCATTTCAGCGGGAGGGTGGGTTGCGCACTCCGCTGGGGCACCGCTTGGGCTTGGGATCGGGTGAGGCGGCAGCGCAGGGTCCAGCCGGCGCAAGCTCCCAGTAGCACTTGGCGCACAGCTGCGGCCGCGGCGCTCGTGTTTTGAGCGCGTCAGAGATGCGCGCGCGCCCCAACGGGGCCTGCTCGAGTGCACTGCGTTCGGATCAGCCTGTCTGCCTGATGGGCGCGTCTGCGCGCGCTCGCGCTGTGCATGCGCAGCTATTTTATCTGTACAGCAGGCAGTGTGCTCGCCCTGTCTGCTGCCCCCGCGACAGGGGTGCTAATTCTCTGGTGCTGTCTGCTCCGCGAGTCTGCCCCCACCCAGGATGTCAATCAGTTCGTGCGCATGCCACCAGGCATACTGAGGTCAGAACGCATGGGGCTGCTGTCTTGCATGCTCAAGCCTGTGTATATCAAAGGTGCTATACGGTAGTTCGACAACTAACCTCGGCTGGGGATGGTGTAGTTAGTAGCTTAGCTTAGATGGCAGCTTGTTTACGCGGATCTGCAGCTGTGAGGGCGTGGTGTGGTTTACGCCCGGCTTGTCAGCGACAGGCGCTCGAGGTGTGTATGCCTGCAGGTGGCCTGCCTGGGTGCATGCGCAGTACACATCGGCTGCTGCTTACAGGATCCTGCTCGTTACAACTCTGCATTGCCCAGACAACGCCCCCACAGTTCTGCCAGTCTGCGTGCACAGCGTACCATGTCTGCAAAGCAGCCATGCGTAAAGTAGGCCAATGCCCCTTGAAAAAGGAAAAACCTATGCTGCAAGCACCAGCATTGCAAGGCGCACGCCGGAACGGGGATGAACTGATGTGAGCGCATGCAGAAACTCAACAACAACAACAAGTCCCGGCTGCTTGAAACGAATTAACAGGCGCACTGCCGCAAAGTGCGCTGACCCAGCCTGGGCGCACACGCTGGGGTGCAAACGCCACCACCACCATGTCACCTCCTCCCACCCCGGCTTTGCATGGCTGACAGCCAGGCACGCCACATCTGCGTGGCACGCCGCTTGGCCACTGCAGCGGCAGGCATATGCTGCGTGGCAGCCCCGCGGCAAAAGCAAATGCGTAGCAACCTCCGAGGCGGCCGCGCCCCAGAAGCAGCGCCCTTGCGTCTGCAGCTGCGGCCGGCGCCCCACGAAGCGGCGACGCAGTACTGAACCCTGAATACTTCGGCGCTCTGGCGTCCCCGCCCTGCGCGCACTTCCTGGGCGGCCTGCGCCCGCCCTTCCCTTCGACCAAGCGGGGCCCATTCATACACAGCCCTAAAACTATCTTGCTGCTGGGGACCAAACCCAAACTTCCCTCCTTTGGGCTCCCCACGCACGCGGGTGCCGCATGCTGCGGCCCCGTGCTGGCCTGCATGCAGCCAAGGTTGCAGTGTTTCAGTTCAAGCGCCACTGAGGCGCGCCGGCGGCTGGTGCGAGGCCTGATCTGCCTCGCAGAGCTGGGGACACATGCCGAGTCAGCGCGGTCCGCAGAGGCAATTGTACGCCGAGCAAGTGCTTGCACCCCGGAAGACCATGGGGTGGCAGTTCTAGCGCGCACCCGCAGCGCGCGTGCCCCCGCTTCGGAGGCTTGCGCGCTGCCGCAATCAAGGGCCTTAAAAGTCAGTCGGGACGCGACCACACTCCCGGCACTGTTCTAGCACTCAAAGGCTTGGGCCGCACTGCAGGCTACAACTCATAGCAAGAAAGCAATGCCAGCCCTGACCTCACACAGTGCCCAGCGCAACGCCTATCCCTCGCGCCTTGAGAGGCGGAACGCATGCTGCCGCCGCCCTCGCGCCCAAATCGCACTGGGCACAGTGCGCTGACCCGCCGCGCATGCCGCAGAAGCCGCACGCCCGCAGCGCAGCGCCCCATGCTTCAGCACGGGCTGCCGTCATGCGCGCGACGCGCCGCACGGCGCGCCGCAGCGGCGGCGCCCAGACAGCAGCCGCCGGGGCCGCACAGGCGTCCAGGCTCCGCGCGCGCGTCAGCAGACCACGCAGCCGACGCAGCCCTGCGCGGCCTTGCGCCCCGGGCGCGCGTCTGCCGCGCCGCGCGCTGCGCGCCCTGCCGCGCCGCCCGCCCCCCGCGCCTCGCCGGGCGCGGCGGCGGCGGCGGCGGCGGCGCGGCCGGCATGCGCGGGCGTGCCGACGGAGCTCGCCGGCGTGTCGGGCTGTGGCCATGCGGGCACCAGCGCGGTGAGCGACGACACGTCCGGCGGGCTGGCGCAGTGCGGGGACGATCCCTGCAATGGCTCCTCCAGGGCCGCCTCCAGGGCCTCCGCGGCGCCAGTGGGGCCGCCGGCCGGCCCCGCGGCGCCCGCTGCGCCGGCGGCGCCCCGGCCGGGGCCCCACGGCAGCGAGCAGGGCGGCGAGCCCGGCTCGGCGGCCGGCGACCCCGGCCCGAATTGCGCCGTGGACGAGGCCACGATGCGCGAGTTGCAGTCGGACTTCTCGGACATGACCGAGACGTCGCTGCGCGTGCGCAGCACGGCTGCCGCGCTGACCATCGCCGCGTGGCCCAGCAGCGGCGCGGGCGCCGACTCGGTGAAGCTCATTGGCAGCCGCCAGTCGTCCTCCAGCGTCACGAACAGGTGCGTCCCCTGCGCGGCCGGCCGCCTTGTCTGGCTGGGCGACGCCTCCGCCTCGCCAGCTCGTCCAGCCCCAGCGCACGCTTGCTGAGGGGCTGCTGCGCGGGCAATGGCGACTGCGCAGTACAGGCCGAGCGGGCGCGACTCCCCTCGAGCTCCCATCCGCACATTGGTCTGACAGGGTGAACCGTCTGCACATGGCAAGACAGGGAGAGGTCAGACTACGCAAGAGCTTGCATCGGGGGCCGCGGGCGCCTGAGCGCGCGCGCGCCTGCGCGGCCATCGAGGACGCGCGGCTGATGGAGGAGCGCCGGGAGACGGCGGACGGCGACGGCGACTCCGCCAGCAGCCGCGGCGACAGGCCGATGTCGCCGAACAGCGCCTCCTTGGCGACCCTGCGCGCCGGGCCTCAGCTGGTGACCCTGGGCGCCTCGCCCAGCAGCTGTGGCGACAGGCGCGCGTCGCCATGGACAGCCTCCCTAGCGCCTCTGGGGCCAGGTTGGGGATGAGCGCTCTCACAGCATCACCGTCGACTTTATAAAAGGGGCGGCAGGTGCAACAGCATGGTGAGCCTCGCCAGCGGTCTGCTGCGCGCCACCCGACCCGACACGCAACGCCGGCGCCTGACAGCTTGCACGGCCGTGCCGCACGCGGCCTGCGCGCATGCGCTTCACAGGCGGCGCGCAGCTGCGTGTGATGCCTGCCCGCTCGTCTACACAAGGGAGACGTCTGCGCCGCACGGCGCGCCAGACTCTGATGAATCTCCACAGGCGCTCCTGCGGCTCCGGGCTCGCATGGCTGCGTCGGCTGCGAGCGGTAACAGCCCGCCGGGCGCCGCAGCGCAGCTCCAGGCGCACGGGGTGCTGCAGCTCTCGGGTGGCACGGCTGCACAGGGTCAGCCTGACCCTAACCCTAGCGGCAAGCAGCCGCCGCGCGCCGGGCAGCGCCGCACCGGAGCTCCAGGCGCACGGGGTGCTGCAGGACGCCGCTGCGCGCGTGCACCGCCAGCTTGACGACGGAGCCCAGCATCACGCCGCTCAGCAGCCGCTCCTGCGCATCTGCCTGCGCCGCCGCGCTCAGCGGGGTCTGTACAAAGGGCTGAGGTATTATGGCAGGTTTGGTCATTGACACAGCAGTGACAGGAGCCAGAGCAGGCGCTCCGCAGCGGCGCAGGCCGCGCTCGCGGAGCGCCGCTTTGGCGCCGGCGAACGTCGATGCGGCCGGCGCGGCGTGCGGTGCGGGTACTGGGCGCGCCTGCGCCTCATTGGCGACCTCGAGCACGCTGTAAAATTCCTTGTTGATGACCGGCTCCTTGCCCATGCCTGCGCGCTCGGCGGCGGGCGTCAGGCGCCGCGGCATGCTGGCAACGTCAGCTTGTGCCAGGTTAACGCGCTGGGGCTCCCCCTACATAGAATGGCAGGCGGCGTACACATCGCGGGCCCAGCAGCGCAACTCATGAAACGCATGGCTGTGCAGGCTGCCGCCATGCATGAAGTGCACAGTGCGTACCTGCGGATGGCCTGACGAGCCTGCCGCAGCCTTTCTACCCAATCGCTGGAGTTGCAGGATTCATAGGTCCAAACACCCTCTGCAAGCGTCAGGCGTCATTACTCGACCAGCGGCCGGCTGCCTCCCGGCAACACGAATCAGCGCACGCCGCGCCCAGGCCCGGCCGCGGCCGACGAAGGCAGACGTGCAGGCGTCCGCCGGGCAATGGCCCTCGCACCGCAGGTGCGCACGGGCGGGAGCAAGCCCGCCGGCGCGGCCGCACCGGTCTCCCAGGCCCAGCCGCTGTTGGCGTAGCGGATGCGCAGGCGGCCGTCGGGCGCCAGCGCGCACAGCGCGAACGGCGCGCGCACAAAGTCCAGCGAGCGCAGCAGCTCGTCCTTGGCGCGCGCGCGCGCGGCGGCCGCCATGTCGGCCTCCAGGCGCCGCGACACCATCGTCGCCATCTCCAGCAGCGTCTTCATGTCGCCCTCGCTCAGGCCGTCCGGCCGCGGCGCCATGTCCAGCACATTCCTGGCCAGCCGCGCGCGCCCGTCACGAGTGCCCTGCCCCTATCAGGAGACACGGCAGCCCTGCTGCAGCCTGCTGACATACGCCTCAATGTGCATATCAGCGGGCTAGCGTTTCGTCGCCGATAAAGCAGCGAGCGCAGCTGTGCGCCAGTAACCACGTGAGACGCGCCAGGGCAAGCGGCGACAGCGCACAGCGGCGCCTTGCGTCGCCATAATTGCGGGCGTGACGACTCCGCCTATGTGCAAATCGCCAGTGCGGGTGCGGGTGGCTCTCAGGCCGCCACGAGCGGCGGGACAGCCAGTTCGAAAACGCGCTGCTGGGGCGGAGGCTGGGGCCGCACAGGGTGCCAACGCAGGCGCCGTTGGAGATGATGAGCGGCGTGCTGACAAACAGGCGGACGTGCGGCGGTCCCGCCACCTGCTCATGCTGCGCATACCTGCGCGCGACGGAGTCCGGCTCAAGCGCCTCGCTCGGGGCGCGGCCTGCCCCGCGCGCACTGCCAGATCCACCACGCGGCCGACAGGACGTGCAGGGCGCTGCACGCTGTCCTCTGCGGCGCCCTGCTCACCCGCCTGGGTAGCTGCCTAAGCAGCTGCTGCACAACATCTCGACGCCGGCGCTGCTTCGCCCAGCCCATGCGCTGCAGGGCGGCCACGCCGCGCTCCACCATGCCACCGCACGGGTGCAGGGGGCCGGCGGCGCGCCTGGCATCCAGCAGCGTGTCGGCGACCACCACCGTCTGCATCTCGCTCGGCTCGTCCCAGCCACTGAGCCCCAGGCCGGCCGGCCAGTTGCTGCATTCGCCCAGGCACAGCAGCTGCTCCTCGCCTTGCAGGCATATCCCTGCGCCCGGCGAGCGCGGGGCTGGCTGCTGTCCGAGCGCGCGCTCACATGCAGGCGTCAACATCTCTGACAACTGCTGATTACTCGCCGCAGAACCGTGCCACGTGACACAGTGCAGCTGAGCCACATTGGACGCGGGGCAGCCGCACCAGACACGCGGCAGCGCAGCACGCTGCCGAGCAGGCGGCAGAGCGAGTCGAGGACCGGGTCTTTGGCGGCGCCCCCAAACTTGCGCGACCCCAGCGTGGACAGCTGCGCGATGGTGGCCAGGGACTCCGGCTGCGGGCCGGCCGGCTGCGCTCCAAGCGTGTCGGCTGCTCTGGCCGGATCGCGCGCCAGCTTGTCGGTGCGCCGCAGCGCAGTCCGCTGCGGCCCGTCGCCAGAGCAGGCCGCGCGCGCCTACGGCACCGCGCCGCGCGCATTGGCCGCCATCTCCCCCGCGGGCCGCAGCGTGCGCCAGGCACCCGGGAGGGTTCTCCCGTCTCTGCGCTACCCACGCCGGGCGGACACACGTCCTTTCACACGTGTGGACTAGGTCTGCGGCTCTGTTTAATTGAAGGTTTGATCCTCCGTCATGATCGGCGCTCTCGCACAGCCCATTCAGACCTAGGGCCTGAGTGCCTGCTGACAGAGCTCTGCCTGACGTATGAAGGAGCTAGGACAGCAGCTAGGAGGGACAGCAAGGCAGAAAGGTGGAGAGAGTGAAGGCGGAGTGCCGCGAGCACTGTGAGACACGGGCGAGTTGTAAATATGAACACCTAGACCCCGTTCCTGCCTGCTTTCTTGGAACGTTGTGAAAGAGGCAAACGTGCTGCCCTTTGGTGCGCTGTGCAAACACTGAGCAAGCCTCATGCCTTGCGCGTCAGCTGTTTACAGTGTGTCAGGCGACGCTCTGCTGACCTTGTGCGAGGTGCACGGGGTACTGTACACACAAGCCGACCAGCGCCTGCGGTGGCCTAGTCTGCCAGCTGGTCCAGGTCCAAGCAGTGCGTCACGGCGCGCTTCCACTTGCCGTATCGCGCCTCCGCCGCGTCGGCACCCACCTGCGGTGCAGAGAGCAGCAGCTCAGCTGTGACCTGCAGCTCTCACAGAGCACAGACTCTTCACCGGCCGTCCACTCACCCGGACATGGTTCAGCGTCCGGCGCCGCAGCGCGCTGCTCGAGCAAGCCTCCGCCTGGAGCAAGGGAGGCGGCGGTGGGGCAGGGCCACGCCTGCGGCCGGAACACGGTGTCCTGCGCCTGCTGCTGGCCCGCGCCGCCCAGCACCCACTGCGCGGTCCACCAGCCGCTGCCGATGCCGGCCGCGAAGGCGGCGCCCAGCGAGGTCGTCTCCAGGTCCGCAGGCCGCCGCACCTCCACCTGCATGACCGCGTCCGCTGCAGGCGACCGCCCCGGGACCCCACCAACGCGGTGTGCATAGTCAGGCGGGACGCGCGCTCTAGGTAACATTTGATGGGGCGGCTCTGCATATGAGCGGACTTCTGCCCTTCCCAGAGCATGGTTTGCTGAGCCTGCATGACGCAGCCTGACGCACAGCGTAAAAAACACTCGCATTATCAGGGCCAAAGCCTCTCCAGCAATAGCCACCCTGGTGGGACCAGGGCACTGGGAACGGGTGTGAGCGCATGAGGCGGAGAACTGCGCACGGCTTGGCCGCTCGGATCGAGCGCGCTGCAGAGCGCAGGCCGCGGGAGCGGCCGCGCCGATGCCTGGGCAGCAGGGCCCGCACCTGCAGCGCGTCGGCCTGCAGCTCCATCAGCAGCCCGTTGCGCGAGCAGCCGCCGTCCGCCCGCAGCAGCCGGAGCTCGCAGCCCGCGTCTGCCGACATGGCGTCCACCACCTCCCGCGTCTGCGCCACGCAGCCCAGCACCCTCAGCGCGTGCATTTCTACACACGCCAGCGCGCCCGCTCGCGGCGGCGCGGCCACCATCGCAGCTCCAGTGGCGTGCGCTGCCATGCCAACCACCAGGCGCGCGCTGCTTCCGCCAGCGCGGCGTCTGCGGCGCACCGCGTGTGCGCGCTTGTGCTGCATCTGGGGCTGCCAACGCCGCAGGCACTTGCTGCTCGCCTGACCTATTGCGCATGCACTCCTGTACAGCTGCCTGACCCATGACGTCCTCATGCGTGTTTGCATACCCTGCCATTGCCTCTAAAAGGGCAGCAGACACCAAGGGGGCCTTCCGGCCCTACACCTCACGAGACTCCTGCCACCAGGGCGCCTCGATGGCCACAAGATCACACAAAGTGCGTATACCCACTCACATCCCATCTGTGCCGTGCACTGCACTCACGCAGTTGGACGCAGTGGCGAACGGGCGTGCGCGGCGCTGCCAGCCTCCGCTCTGCCGGCAGGCGCGCGGAGCCCGCGCCTGTGGGTCCTGGGCGCGGGCGCGCCTGCCAGGCGAGGGCCTCCAGCAGCGCGCGCGCGACGTGCGCCGCGCACGTCGACCCGGTCAGGCCCAGGATGGCGCCGCGCGCGTCCGCGCGCCAGTGCGGCGCCAGCAGCCCGCTGAACGCCGGCACGAAGAACACGCCTGCGCGCCGCGGAGTGGCATCGCCATGCACGCGCGGCCCACCCGGCAGGCATGCGGCTTGAGAGCGCGCGCGAGCAGCTGCATGGCGCTGCTGTGCAGGCGTGCGCGCCGCCAGGCGCCGGCCCGCGGCGGAGTGCATGCAGCAGGCACCCGCAGGCATGCGGGCGCCCTGCGGCAGGACTTGAGCCCTGGGGCCGCGCGTGTGGCGGATCTGCACCAGTGGCCGTGCCCCGGAAACCTGGGTCGCTGGCTTGTACAGGCCGCGGTCCGCCAGTGCCGTGCAGGCACTGGCCGGCTGGCGAGGCAGACCTGCCGTCAGGCCCACCAGGCCTGCTCCTACACGCACGGGGGCCTTGGCGAAGGCCGGGCGCGCGGCCCGCGCGCACCTGCGGTGCCGTCGACGCTGCGCGCGAGCGGCTCGAGCTCGTCCACGCCGTCGATGAGGCCTAGGCCGTCGCGCAGCCACGACACCGCCGCGCCGGCCGTTGCAATCGCGCCCTGCGCCCGCGCGCGCGCGCTTGCGCGGCCATGCGCTGCAGTGCCGGTGACGGGCCCCCAGGCGCGCGCGCGCTGCGCAGCAGCGGGCGCTCCTGTGTCGCTGGAGCCTGCGGCAGGCACGCGCAGGCCTGTGCGCGAGCGCGCACGCCCGCTTCGAGAGCGCTCGCGCTCACGTCGGACCGCCCACGCGCGGTCGCCGGCCGAGCCGAGAGCGCCTGGTATGCAGGGGCCGTGCTCGCTGGCACATGCTCCGCCTTCATCCGCAGCAGCAGCGGCCCCGGCGAGGGCCAGCTGCCGCAGCCCCTCGCTCCCGCTAGGGTTAGGTCAGGGCATGCCGCACCTCCAACGCAAACTGCGGCTCTGCCTCCGCGCCCAGGCGGTGCGCGACGGTGGTCAGCAGCCCGCGCGCGGACGGGACGCGCCGCGGCCCCGTGTGCAGCAGCACGAAGCAGCCGGTGCCATACGTGCTCTTCGCGGTGCCCGGGCCGCAGCGCTGGCCCAGCACCGCCGCCTGCTGGTCGCCCAGGCAGCCTGCCGGCCGCGCGGCAGACAGTTAGGTTTGAGCTCCGGATGAGCAGACGGGCGGATGCGCGCGTTCTCACAGTCTTGCTGGACGGGAGCGGCCCCAGCAGGCATGCCGCTGACGGGATGAGGCCACGGATGGGGCCGCTGAATCGGACGAGGCCCAGACTGCTGTGCGTCGAGCAATAGCAGGCATTGGCACACGTTTCTGGAGAGCGGATGCCTCGGCAGCGCGCAGCGCAAGTCCTCAGAAGCTCCACTGCACGACGTGAAATATGCGCTTAGCAGCCGCATGGCGTGGCTGCCACCACCCCGGGACCAGGAGGCACCATGCACTCTGGCCGACCCGCCTGGCACAGGCTCAGCATATCTAGAGGCGATATCAGTGGGGCGGTGCAGACCGCATGATGCATGCAGGCAAGAGGCCATCGCAGGTTCTGCCCGTCCGCTTTTAGCCAGAGAGCGCAGGCTCGGAAAGCAGCCGGCGCGCGCACCGGCAATCGGCACGCCGGCCAGAGGCCCGGCGGCGACCCGGCCGTAGACCTCCGCGTTGGACACGATCGCCGGCAGCGCGCCCGCCGGCACGCCAAAGTAGGCGAGCGTTGGCTCGTGCCAGCTTAGGCTCTCCAGGTCCATGAGCCCGGTGCGCGACGCATTGGTCACATCCGTGACAAAGACCCCGCCTGCGCGCGCGCGCCTGCGGCCCGCCTCGGCCGCGCCGCGACGCTCCAGCGCGCGCGGGTGGGCGAGCACGGCTTCGGGTGCTGCGGCCGGCGCTGCGCGGGCATGTGCGCAGGCGCAAGACGCACGTTCTGGGAGCGCTGTGATTGACATGAACACAATGATGGCTTTGACCGTGCCCCAGCGCGCACGCTACTCCAGGTGCAGAGCAGGCCTGCTAACTGTACAGCCTGCAAGAGAACGGTAATGCCTGGTCTTTAACCTCGGGCGGTCTGTTCCGCACCGTCGACGCCGCCTGTGAGCCGGTACAGCAGCCACGTGTCGACGGTGCCCAGCATGCAGCGCCCTTCCTGGACGGCCTCCGCCACGGCGGGCACCTCCTCGACCAGCCAGCGCCACTTGTATGCGCTGAAGTAGGTGCTTACCGGCAGGCCGGTCACCGGTCGGAAGTGGTCCTGCGCGCGCGCCGCCGGCAGCGCGGTGCTGAGCGGCACGCAGGGGAGCTGCCGGCGCCTCACGACCGACGCGCCCGCTTCGGCGGGGACAATTTCGCGTCAGCAAGGTACAGGTTAGGGGAAACTCGCGCACTAGGCGGCCGTGGGGGTAGTACCTTGCCGACGTCCTTGCTCACGCGGTTGCAGATGGCGGCGGTGCGCCCGTCGTGCCATACAATCGCGTTGTGCAGCGAGCGGCCGGTGGCCCGGTCCCACACCAGCGTGGTCTCGCGCTGGTTGGTGAGGCCCAGCGCCACCACGCGCACCCTCCCCACCGCCTCCCGGGCCGCCTCGAGCGCGCCGTCGATGCAGGCGCGCACGCTCTCCCAAATCTCGAGCGGGTCATGCTCGCACCACCTGCGGCGAGGCTAGCTGTTTGTCCAGTGCGCCGGGGCGCTCAGCGGCAGCACACCACCGTGTGCCAGCGAGCAAGGCTCTCACACCCAGCATGGGGCCGGTGCTGTGGAAACTCGGCCTGGGACTTGGCGATGATGCGCGCTTCGCGGTCGTACAATGTGAAGCGCGTGGACTGCGTGCCCTGGTCAAGCGCGCCTACGCACTCCATATGCGGTGCTAATGCCAGGTTTTGCTACCACCGTGCAAAGCGCGTCATGAGCACTCGCAGCATGCGCTCACTTTGCACCAATCTGTACTTGCAGGCGCACTGGCCACCTGGTGAGCTAAGAGCTTGCGGCAAGTGGACTATTGGCCTGCATCTCAAAACACTTTTTGAAATTAGGTTGCCAGCGTTATGATCACGCATCGTGCATGTTGCATGCGCTCCTCTTCTTTTACAATTGGTGAGAGTGCTCGCTACTTGTCATCAGGATGCAATTGCTGGTTGCGCCTTACGTGCGCATGGGTAGAGTGTCCGCAATCCTGATTTGTCCTGACTTGCCGCGTAATATGCAGACTGCCGCAGGTCGCGCTCTTTGCTGGCGGGCGGCCTGTGGCTGGCTTGATGTGCTTGAGCATTGGCTTACAAGAGGTTATTGGAACTCCTGGTACTGCAGCAGCACAAAATAATCATAGTAATGACTGCTAGCTAGCTGTGTAAGAAACGTTTGGGTAGAGATGAATGCAACAGCCTGCGCTTCTGACCTCGGGTACCACTCTTACGGCCTATTGTGTGCCCTCTGTTCCCAGCAGCGCATCTATGGCAGTGTACCTGGCTGCATGCAGCATGAGTATTACTGCATTGGTTATTCAGAGCACTGTTGTCAAGGCACAGCTGTGCTCCAACAGGGCCCTTGTCTCAGCGAATGGCTATTCCAAAGACACTCCAGCACTTCACACCGCAATATGCAGCAATTTCAAGGAGGCAAAGTGTGCGCGGCTCATACGTTCTCAGAAGAGCATAGCATCTGCTCCTGGATCTCGTCCTGCATCACATCAATATTATGTTTCATTGTCTGAACGAACCTGTGACGGTAGTGGTGGAGCACAAGAAACGCGCAAAGCCTTGCCAGCAGCAGCCAAAGGCTTACCTCATCAATGACGCGTATGCGGCAGTCTGACTGCGGCTCAGACACGCACAGCAGCGCATAGCCCTTCTCCTTTGCATCTTCGTCCAACATGCCTGCACTCTGGTCCACTTGGCCTGACACCTGCCGAGGAACACACCAGGGCCTTGGCACTTGCACGGCTGTTCCTCTAGCGTCGGAGACGACAGGCTCGGGCGGTCCGCGGGCGCACAAGCTTTGCTGGGCACGTCATGCACACGCCCATCTTGCAGTCGTGGCTCAGTTCCACGCCCTGGTCCAGCGCCGCCTCCAGAATGGTCTCGCCAGGTTCCATCTCCAGCACGACCAGGCCGCTCCCGGTCTCAATCTCCACGCGGTGCGCGCGCAGGCGCCGCTGCGGCCCCCTCCGACCGCTGCTGCTGCAGGCCGCCGAGCCCCGCTGAGGTGGCAGCGCCGGCGCAGGGGGGTGCGCAGGCAGCGGGCGCGGGCCCGCCGCAGAGGCGCCCCGCAGCCCAGATGTTGTGGGACAGAGTGGGCTATGGCACACCATTCTGAGTGCTGGCTGCCGACTACGTTAGCACGAGCTGCAAACGCCTACTTCCTCAGATAAAAAAAACGAGCATTCGGATAGCCATCCTTCTAGCCCGCGCCTACCCTCTTCACCCGACTTTATGAAAGGAGGGCTTGGGGTCTAAGTCGAGACAGCTCAAGCTCAAAGACTCTGCGCTCTTATCAAGCACCAGCCTTGTCGTACCTCGACTCGACGACGCTGAGAGCGGCCTCCACGCCTGGCGCTGTGTCTGAGAGTCACTGCTTCCTTGAGACTTTTGGCTGCGAAGCAGCCTGCAGGTATTTGCGCTATAGTATTTAATCCTTTGCAGAATGTGCACACCGCTGCCTATTTGCACCGCAACATGACTGACGAAACATATGATGTCCCTAGGTTAACAGCACCGCGCTGCGCAACCACGTCGCAGTTTACAAGCGAACCTCCCGTTCATAGGTAAGCCCGCCCGCTGCTGCGTGTGCTCTGCGCACTGCTGGGTTGCGGTGAGTTGCGCCGAGGCAGGCCCGGCGAGCACCCGCGCCCTACCGACCGCCCGCCCGCGCCCGCGCAGCCCAATGCCGCCCGAGGCAGAGTCCCTCCTGGGCGACCACACCCACGCCGCCTGGCAGATGCGCAAGCTGTTCTCCGCGCCGCTGGTGGCGGTCCTCGCAGTCCTGCTCTGCGCGTTCTTCGCCCTGGTCCGCTACCCGGCGGTTGAGGCCACCGACGCGCACGTCAGCCAGTACTACACCTTCTTCATCCACATCATGATCATGATCTTTGTGGGTGCGGCTCGCCCCCCCCCAGGCGCTCCCACGCTGCGCTGACAGTGCTGCAGATTGTGAGCGAGAGCGGGGCGCGCCTGGTGTGCAGGTTTCGGCTTCCTGATGACCTTCTTGAGGTACTCCCTTGCCGGACCGCCAGCCCCAAGTGATACGTCTGCGACTGCGCTACACCCTCGTGGTTTGGCTCTTCTGTATGACAGAGCTTCTCTGCTTGCAGGCGGTACAGCTACAGCGCTATCGGCCTCAACTACTTCACGTCCGCGCTGGTCATCCTGGCGTCCGTCCTGGCCCTCGGCCTCACACAGCAGGTCCTGACGGGGCCCAAGCGGTGCGGCCCTGCGTCCAGCAGCGTGCGTGCGCGCAGGGTCACCCTGCTGCCCAGCCGGGCAGGCCCCTGTGCTGCACTCGCTTGCCATGCAGAGTAGGGTTGCTTCTGGGCGCAAGTAGGGGCGCAAGGCTGCAGATGAGGCAAGAGACCTGCGGCTGCTGAGATGGCATTGGTCTCCTTTGACATCGCCTCCGCTTGAGCACGGTTAGGGTTGTGGGTGCGGCAGGTCCTGGATTGAGCTGGACCTGCCGCTGCTGATCGACGCGGCGTTCGCGGCGGGCGCGGCCATGATCAGCTTCGGCGCCGTGCTGGGCAAGACGACCCCCGCGCAGATCACCTGGCTGCTGCTGCTGCAGGTGCCGCTGTATGCCGCCAACGCGTACCTGGCGACGGAGGCGCGGCCCGCCCGCCGCCCGGCACGCTGCGCCGCCGTTGGAAAGGAAGGATAGGCTTTTTAGTGCGCGCACCCTTCGGCACGCCCAGGCGTGTAGGGTTGAAAGCCGGCTGCTTAGGCTGGGCTGCAGTGCTGTTTGGACAGGGTGCAGGGTTCAGTGTTTGCATGCAGAGGCCGCCGGCTGGAATGCTGGGCTGCCGAACGCAAGGCCGCGCGGCCTGCGTGCGTGCATGCGCATGCGCCTGCCAGCCCTAGCCCTGGCTCTAACCCCACCCTGGCTGTCCGGCCTGGACATCGGCGGCAGCATGACCATCCACGCGTTCGGCGCGTACTATGGCCTGGCCGCATCGCTCATGCTGTCGCACCGCGCCGGCGGGTCGGCGCACCCCAAGAACGGCGCGGTGTACAGCAGCGACATCACCGCCATGGTCGGCACCGTCTTCCTGTTCATCTTCTGGCCCAGCTTCAACGGCGCCCTGGCCTCCGGCGCGCGCGGCGCTGCCTCACCGCCCATGCATTGAAATAAACCCGATGTATGCTCATGGACCTCAGGAAGCCGTGTGTCTGCTGCCCAAACCCCAAGCGCCGCTGCTGTCCTGCTGGCGAGCAGGCCGCCTGACGCGCGGGCAGCGCGTCAGCGCAGGCGTGCCCGGCACGGCCGCCAAGGCGGGCTTCCAGCAGTTCAACTGCATCGTGAACACGGTGCTGTCGCTGCTGGGCGCGACCGTCGCCACCTTTGTCGCCTCCGCCGCCGTGTACAACAAGTTTGACATGGCGCGCCCGCCCGCCCGCCCGCGCCTTTACCCTTTTTTTTTTTTTTTTTTTATCTTTCGTGCAACCTGCGTCGCCCCCGCCCCGCTGCCCCGGGCTTTTTTTTTTGTTGGTAGCAGCTGGGCTGGGGCAGGCTGCTGCCCTGTGCTCTACACCCTAACGAGCCCCAGGGGGCGCGCGCAGGTGCACATCCAGAACGCGACGCTGGCCGGCGGCGTGGCCATCGGCTCGGCGGCCAACCTGGTCGTGACGCCCGGCGGCGCGCTCGCGGTCGGCGTGGCCGCGGGGCTGCTCAGCGTGGCCGGCTACGCGCGCCTGAGCCCGCGCCTGGAGGCTGGCCTGGGCCTGCACGACACGTGCGGCGTGCACAACCTGCACGGCATGCCCGGCGTGCTGGGCGGCCTGGTGGCCGCGGCGGTGGCCGCGATCTCGCCCGGCGACAACGCGCCCGTCCTGAAGCACGCCGGCCGCACGCAGGCGCGCTGCGCGCCAGGCGCCGGCCCTGCCGGCGCCGCTGCCCGGGCCGGCGCAGCTCGCAGAGTGCTCCTGCCGGCCCGGCTGACGGCGCAAGGCGTCGCGACTCAGCCTCTGAAGCAGGGAGGCTGCAAGCCTGGCACCTGTCGGCGCATGCTCCGGGCAGGCCGGCCGTGCAACAACTCAGGCGTCTGCCCAGCACTCGGCAGGGGTTGGTCCTAACCCTAAACTTGACTAAAACCTACCCATCTGAGAAGCGCCCGCGCGCTGCGCCATGGCGCAGGCGCTCTGGCAGCTGGCGGCGCTGGGCGCCACGCTCGCGGTCGCGCTGCTTGGCGGCGCGCTGGCGGGCTTCATCGTGTCGCGCGCCAGCCCGGCTGGCCAGTGCCTGGGCGAGGAGGACCTGTTTGAGGACGCGGCCTTTTGGTGCGGCGCCGGCGCTTCTCCCCGGCGGCTCGCGTGCTGCGGGACGCCGCCGCCGGTTTCCATGCTGCCGGCTGCGCTCGCGGGACTGCTCACTGGATGCGCCGCACAGCTCCTCAGACAGGGGAAGCCATGTTCAGGGCACGTTGCTGGCAGCGGCCGCCCGTGTGCCCCAATTACCATCCTCACCACTTTAACGCGCACGGCGAGGCACGGCAGGCTGAGTTCACGTGCGTCAAGGTCGACTGCGCGTGCAGGCACGAGGTGGAGCACGAGGAGAAGGCGGGAGGGCTGGACCATGTGGCGCATGCGTGACCCAGCAGCGCTGGACGATGTGGCACATGCGTGTCCCAGCGCCGCCCAGCCGGCATGGTGGCGTGCCTGGCGCCCGGCCCTCGGCCTGGTTCTTTGTGCGGGGTCATGCCGTTGATGCGGGCCGTGTGAACGCTTTTGGAGGAGGGCATTCAACGGCCCTGAGGTGCTCCTGTTACATGTCTGGTTCTGGCGAGTGGAAGTCTGGACAAGGGCGCTGCCGCATCCAATTCGTAGCGACCGTCCACCCGCCGCCCCCTCTTCACCCCAGAGATGTCGAGACGCTGCGCTGGGCCGGCGTGGAGCAAGCAGCACGCATGCGCACGCCAGAAGGGCGGGCAGAAGCACGGGCCGCCCGCATGTCGAGGCACAGGTCGGGGCTGTGTGTCACAGCGGGTCGCGCGCCATGCCGCCCGCCGGCACGGCCGCGCCCTCGCAGCGCAGCAGCCACGCGCCGCCGCCGGCGCGCTCCAGCGAGAAGCGCGCGCCTGCAACCTGCCCCGCGGTGGCCCCCACTCTGCTGTGCCGTGCTCAGCGCCCAAAACCTGGTGAGCGGCATATGTGCGCCGTTGCCGGCCCGGGTGCGGGGTCAGCGCCGGGCGTCGCTTGCCGGTGAGCACATGTCTGGTAATACAAGCACCAGGCGCCGGCGACGGCATGCTGGCAGCACCCCGGCAGGCACAGGCACAGGGAGGCGTGTCACGCGCATGCCACCGGCACCTGCTCCGCCACGGCGACCGCGGTGCGCGTGTGCAGGCTCGGCTCGCCGCACAGCAGCGCCGAGCGCCCAGCCGCGAGCGCCATGAATACCACCAGCTGGTCCGCCAGCCAGTGGTCGACGCACGCGCCGCTGGCCAGGTCCTCGCCCAGCTGCCGGCCCGCCGCCGCGCCGACGGCCTCCGCGCTCACGCCGCGCTCGCCTGCGGCGGCGCAAGGGTCGGTGCTTGGGCGGGGTGTGGCGGGCTGCAGCCTTGCGTCAGCCAGCGGGACAGCGCAAGCGCAGACGTGAGATCATTGTGGGTAAAAGCTAGTGCCGTCTGGCACGTGTGACTGTAAACGAGCACGCTGCGGCCCGTGCTCCGCAGCGGGCGGCCTTTGCAGTGCGCATGCAACGCCTCCGAGTGCGGGCGGAAAGGCCGCGCGCGCTGTCAGGCGCCGCAGGGCGCGCCGGGCACAGGCAGGGGCGATGGGGGCGCGCCGACGCCGCTGGCGCCCAGCAGGCAGCCGGTAGACGTGGCGGCAACGAGCAGGCAGCCGCAGCCGTCGCCGGCCGCGCGCTCGGGCGGCTCGGCGCCCGCCTCGACTGTGACCTCGACGCCCTCCAGCTCAGCCTCCCCCAGCGCCTGCGCGCCCCAGGCGCGTCCGCAGGCGCTCATGCGCAATATAGAATTGGGGTGTTTTAGTAGGGTTAGCATACCCTCGACGCAGCGCAGCCGCCGCCGGTCCATACGCTGGCGCGCTGCGCCGCGCGCTCGGCCATAGCCACGCCATGCACCTTGACGTGACGGACCGCCATATCGGCCACGCCAGCCGGCAGGCCGCGCGCTCGCGCCCTCCGGCGCCGGCGTGCGCGCTCGCCCCGCAGGCACAACTGGCACCCGCCGTCACACCCCAACATGGCGGTCTCCCGATGGACGCGCGCCTCGCGAACAGCGTGCTCGGCTGCGGCCGCCATGCGCTCAGCCACGGCCGTGCGCAGGCGTCCCGCAGCGAAGCCTGTCACTGCGATGCGGACCAGCCGGCCGCGCTCCGTGAGGTTCAGCGGCGGCAGGTATGCGCCCGGCGGCAGGCACTGCACGGCGAGCAGGCAGCGGCCGCCGCCCTTCGGGAAGAAGCCGCGGCGGTCCAGCTGCGCGCGTCGTCGGCAGGGCGCCGCTGATACACTGGGAGTCCTTACGGCTCAATCGGAGCGCATCAGGGCGGGCGCGCATGCATGCGGCTGTGCCACGGCAGGCATGCAGCAACCGCCGCTCATGCGCGCAATGCATTGGCGGCTGCCTGTGCAAGAACCTGGCTCAACTAAACAGATGCAGAACATGCAGAGCACCGGCTCTGGTACGAATGCAAGCGTGCTCACAAGCAGAGGACTCTCACCGCCGCTGGCATACTTTTGGTCTCAGGGGTGGATGCTGCAGGCCAGGGTGCTGTGGGAGCTGTCAAGAAGCACAGCAGGACACCGGCACGGTGTTGGCCCCTTTGCCTCATGGGCACGCCACACGGGGAGCGCGGCATCCGCACGCGCAGCGACACGTCGACGCCCAGGCGCTGCCGCAGCGTCGGCAGCAGGATGGCCTCCATGTAGCCCACCGGCGGCGCCATCGCCGTGTCCGTGCCGCCGCGCAGGTCCAGCTGCGACAGGCCGGCGCTCGGGCCGGACTCTGCGTGTGCGGCCTCGGCGCCCGGCCCGCGCTGCCGCCGCGGCGCGGCCAGCAGCAGGCACGGCAGCGCCACCTGCTGCGACACGCACGCCTTTCAGCCAGGGTCGGGGCTGTGGGGCCGCAACAGGACGCTGCAGGCCTTAAATGCGAGGCCGGGCGCTGCTGCAGTAACTCATCCATTTTTGCTCCTTGATCGCAGTGGGGGCTGTCATAGTGCAAAGTACATACCTTACTGCAGCTTTTGCCACCTACAACTCACAATATGTAAAGATACTGGGCAACAGATTTGCAGGTCAGCCTCCTGACAAGATACACTACTTAATGTGTAAACTTTACTCGCAGTGCCGCTGCAGACACGTTCGCATGGCAGAAGGCAAGTTGCCCCTTGCGGACCCTTGCTGTGCTGCACCCTCGGATACATGTGTCATGCTGCACCCTCGGACAGCATGTGTCACCCTTGGATACATGTGTCACGCCGGCCACCTGCCATACCTGGGCCAGGAGCGTGCAACTGCCAGCCGTGCCGGTGTCGGCAGTATGCGTGCCGCAGCGCAGCGCGCAGGGCTCGAGCGTGACCTCGCTTGAGCCCACCGCGCCGCCGCGCAGCCTGCCATTGGTCAGCTCCTGCACTGCAAACATGCCTTGCAGTGTCTCACCCGCTACTCTCCCCTCCTGGCTCAAAGCACAACCAGAAATGTATATATTAAATCGTAGTATCAAGAAACAAGCGTGGGCAGGCGGCACCTGCACCAGCCGGATGCCTGTCAGGTGCTGCGGGCGCAGGCCTGGCTGCTGCCGGCTGCAGCGCAGCGCAGCAACTTTGTCAGCTGTGAGCTTAAGTGAATGCATCAAAGCAGCATACAGACTGCTGCTGTCTTACTTACCCGGCACGCACGCTGTGGATGCTCACGGGCTTGTTCAGTACTGCAGATAGTGCGACAGCGTTGCGCAGAATTTGCCCGCCCCCCTCCAGTTGACTGCCTGCTGTACACAGCTGTGCATAATTGCTCTGCAGCGGACTTGTGCTGAGCAGGCGATAAGCAAGGGGGGTTGAAGCACACCGTCCACGATATTGCAGTCTTCAGGCAGCACGTGAGGTCCTTCCTAGGAGCAGCCCAAGTGGTCAGCTGCTACCACGGCTCAAAGCCTAAGCAACGCGGACTCACTGGTTGCCACTCACTCACCGCAGCTGGTCCAAGGGAGGCAGAAGCGGCCCGCTGGCGGGCCTTTGCGCCCGCCATGCCTGTCACAGAGCGTAGGTGGGTGATGTCCTTCAGTGCAAGTTTCAGCATAACCAGGAGCCTCAGAGCTCCGTCCTCTGCCAAGCTGTTCTGCGCTTGCGAGATGTTGAGTTGCCAGAGAGGGTGCTCAAACCCTTGAATATGAACTGCAACGCCCAGTTCCCAAGTTCAGTCCCGACTCGCAATCGCGCCAAGGTTTGCCGCTCTGTATGGCACACAGAGGGCCTGGGTTGGCCTTTGGATGAAGCACAGGCTGCCGGCCTTGGCTGAAGGCAGTGCGCTCGCGCTGCTCGCCGGCCTGCTCTGCATAGGCGCAGGTATGTGGTCAAAGACTTGTGAGCGAGCATCCCTGCTCTGCAGGCAGCGCAGTGCACAGCCACACCACTGCAACCCCAGAATTTGCAGCACAAGTGTTTAAGCATGCGTTTGCAGGTCCCGATGCGTTGCACACGCAGATAAGCCTGGGTGTGTGTGGAGTGGACGGTCTGAGGCGTTCAGGAACGCAGCCTGCTCCACCCGGGGCGTTACTAAATACCTCGTTTGGCTGCAGGCGAGCGGCTGCCTGGCGCGGCGCTTGAGGCTGCACGCACAAGCTTGGCATCCTACGCACATCAGGTGCTAATGCCCACCCCAATACCTAATAGCAAAACACCAAGGCTATCAGTGTTTGTTTTGGCGCCTCACGCAGCCTCCGCTCGTCCTGAGCATGCCCTGCACCGCCACAGGATGGCTCGCGGCGACTGCTGGCGGACATTCCCCGGGCCTCGGGCGGCAACGCGCCCAAGTGCGGCATATACATCCTGGACATCAACGACTACGCGGCGGAGGCCGGCGTGCCCAAGTGCCGCCTGGAGGACATCGTGGTCGCGGGCTGGACCCAGGCGCGCGCTGCGCTCAACAGCCGCAGCGCCGGACAGGCGCTGCATGCCTAGTCCCTGCAGGGCTTGCCAGGGCCGCAGCCGGTCGCCGGGCTGACAGCCCTGGAGCACCAAGGAGCACCGGCACCTGCGCGCTCTCGAGCGGGCTCGAAGACCGACTGGCAGTGGGTGCCCCGGCAGGTGCCGTTCACGAAGGCGCACGTACTCGCGCACCCGGAGTATGAGTTGATGAGCATGCCGCACTACTTCAGCGCCAACTCGGCGCCCTGGTGCGCTGCAGTCCCGACCGGGTGCACATGGCAAATCATATTCAAACTACATGTCAAACCCTGCAGACAGCATCTGCAGGCAGACCTGCAGATGCTGCCTGCATGCTGGCTCGTCTTTGCTGGTCATAGGCCATGCGATGTGCATGGCCGGCCTGTGATGCCCTGACTTCCCTTCAATCAAAGGTTTGGTATGGCCCCGCACAGTGTCTTGATGGCGCTGGGGAGTACCCCCAGCCGCCATACGAGATTGTTGGGCCGCAGCCGTTGGCAAAAGACAGGCGCTGTGCTTGCAAGCCCAGCGGGGGCTGCGCAGTGCGACGAAGAGGCGCCGCGCAGGTACCTGACGCAGGCGGTGCGCAAGGGGCCGCACTTTGTGGAGTCGCCGGAGCAGGCGAGCGTGGTGCTGGTGAACGACTACTGCCACAAGCTGCTATGGCTGGCGTACACGCACTCCGAGACGGGCACGCAGGCGCGCGCCCCTGCGCGGCGCGCGACCACACACCCGCGCCCGATGGTCGGCATCGCTGGCGGCGCAGCCTGGCTGACATGCAGCAGGCCTGCGCCCTGGAAGAGGGTGCCAGTGTTGCCCATGCACAACCTGCAGTCCGCTTAGGTGGCCTGCTGACTCTTGGGCCGCCAGCTCGCTGCTCCGTGCGAGCGCCGCATGCATCAGGCATCCTGAAACATCAGGCGTGGGGCGCTGCGGATGGCACACAACCTGCAAAGGCCCAACAGGCGGTCTGGAATGCGAGCGCCTCCCACGGTGCGCAGGAGCCTGGGGAACACCTGCTGGCGCTGTACGACGTCATGACGAACCAGCCGCTCTGGCAGCGGCGCAACGGCAGCGACTTTGCATTCTTCCAGGTCCGCGCAGCACCCAGGGTTAGGATAGGGCCAGGCAGCGCATCGTGCACATGAGTCTACCTCCTGCCTGCGCCGCTCGGCCGGCGGCGGGCGCGGCGCCGCTTGAGGCGCTGCGGCACGGCAGGCGCACACGGGCTTTGCGATCGGCGAGCTGGGGTACAAGTACGAGACGACGCTCTGCGAATCGTTCTCAGAGTCGCTGCACTTGGTCAACGTCCTGGCGCAGCGCTACAAGTGCGCACCCGCCCGGACGCGGCAGCGGGGGTTGCAGCAAGGGCGGCGCCGCATGCAGTCGTCCCTCCCTGACACCTTGGCAGCCGGGGTCACAGCAAGGGCAGCGCCGCATGCAGTCGCATCTCCCCAACAACCTGTCCAGCTGCGAACGTCCTTTCCACCAACGCGGGAGCAGACGCGCACGGAGCACGTATTTTAAGACACGCCACTACACAGCCTATACCCGTGCGCTTATAAGGTAGGGTAGGGCTAACCCTACCGTCTTCTGCTGAGCGGGCGCTGGCCAGGTGCTCCGTCATCGATGAGGCCAAGTTCGCGGTCGTCCCCGGCAGCGTCCAGTTCAACGACATCATCAAGCTGGAGCGCCGGCGCCGCATCGCCGTTAAGCGTGCGGCCGCGGCCGGCGGCACCGGCGGCTCGCGCGCGCTGTTCGAGCGCAGCTCGCTGCTGTTCTTCAAGGCGCGTGCACCATTGCCCCGGATCCCCGACAGTCCCCTTGCTGACTCCTTCGACTTCTAGCCGGTGGCCGCGTGCACATAGGGCTTGCAGAGAATGTGCGTCAGTCTGACAAGTGTGACACTGATACAAGCGTCTGTTCTGTTGTGAATCGCCCAATGCATGGAGCACTCTGATGCAGTCTTTGCAATCCTGTTCAAACAGCGTGCCTGGGTGCACGACAACTGCGCGCCGCCGCGCCCGACCTGGGCAACCACCAGCCTCCAGTGGCCAGCCCTTCATCTGCATTCGCGCGCGCGCGCAGGGCAAATGCACGCCGCTGCGCTTCGACTGGAAGGCCTCCGCGGTCAACGTTGGCAAGCTGATGCGCTACGAGGTGGTCAAGGAGCTGCAGGCCGCGGGCGACGACGTGCACGTCGAGTGCACCGGCGACCCGGCCGAGCTGAAGGAGATAACAATGAAGGCGGAGGTGTGCATGCGCTGACAGGGAAAGGTCTGGTGCCACATGGCAGCGCAGCCAGACCTGTAATGGATCAGCCCGGGCGCGAGGGGTCTCTGACGCGCGATGTGCTTGCGCTATGGGACTATGCAGCGCACGGGGTACTGTCTGCCTAGCTTCAGCACCTGGCCAAGTCGCTGCGCCCTGTCTCTTGCTCGTGCCTCGGAAGGGCAGTCAAGTTCCTGGCGCACCTGGCATGCAGCAGTCTCTGTGGCGCGCCTGGGGTAGCGCATGGGTTGCAATCAGCAGGACTGTTGCCGTCTGCCCTGCCGCAAGAGGTCGCGCCAAAGCCGCCGGTGCGGCGTGCTCGCTTGCGACCCGCGCTCCTGGGCGGCCGCGCGCAGACGACGCACGAGAAGCAGATGGAGATGTACCTCAGCAGCCGCTTCTGCCTCATGCTGCCGGGCGACTCGCAGACCAGCCGCCGGCTGCCCGAGGCCGTCATGGCCGGCTGCGTGCCCGTGTTCCTGGGGCCGCCGTTCCACTCCATGCCGCTCGTGCACCAGGCGCGCCCGGCGCCGGCCTCCGCGCCGCGCTAAAGCTGGCTGCGATGGCCCGCGCGCGGCTGCGGGGCCCCCGCAGCCGCGGCCACGTCGGTGCATGGAGCCCCGTCTGGCTGTTTTAAAAAGTTGCAGGTTGCCCTGCTGCGCATGTCCCGCTCAATACACAGATAACTGTTGTCTGGCGCGGCATCCGCCCCTGATCTGTCATGTGGCCCTCACGCCTGTTATGCATGTCTATCAGGGCACATTTCTGCCAGCAAGGAGCTTGCCTGTTCTGAGCAAGCGGCCTGCCGGCCCGTCTGCACCAGCATGCAAGGGTGCAGTGCGTAACCATCAAGGATGTGTTTGCAAGGCCGGTAGCTGAGGCCTGGCCCGCACAGGTGGACTACACCAAGTTTGCGCTGTTCTTCAACCACACCGAGCCAAACTGGCTGGCCGAGGTGGAGGGCGGCGTGCAGTGGCAGCTGGACCAGTACGGGCCACACCCGAACCACCCCACCGATGCGCACTGGTGCGCGCAAGCGGCCTCACCTCACCCTACCCCTTTCTCCTGGCAGGGCGCACTGGGCTGTGGCGAGTCGGCCTGCCGGCCCTGAGTTGACAGGCAACATATCTCGTGAGTTTTATGTTTAACAGTGCTGCTGTGCGTGTTTGAGGTTGCAGGCTGTCGACCATGTGTGTGTACGCTAGGGGGCCTGTGTTACGCCACAATGCAGAGGCAGGACCAAGATGGGCAGCATATTCTGATCTGATCAAAGCAGTCAGCAGGGCGGGCATGCACTGGTGGAGTGTGCATGCCTGGCACTGTAGAGGGGTTTGGTGGGTCGCAGGTGGGTGCCTGGGCTGCCAAACCTGGCAAAGGTGGTGCGCACAGTTGACAGCAGCACGGCCATGATCAACTACCTGCGCACGCTGCCCGCCGATGAGGTGCCCCCCGACTCTCTGCAATATGTGCTTGACCAAGGCCAATGCCCGCCTGTAGGTGCTTGCTTGTGAGCCTGTTGGCATCGAGGGATACTGTTGGCCATGGTGATAATTCCCACACCGGCGGGTATAACACTGAAGCATTTCAAGTTTCGCTGCCCTGGCTGACAATGCCAGGCTTTTCTTCTGGACCGTGCCTGGGGCCTTCAGCGCTGTATCGGCTAATTGCGTCAGCAAGCAGAGAACGCGCATGCAGTCCTGGACCAGAAAGGTAAGCCGCATGGTGCAATGCATGATTTGCAAATGCTTGTGTGCCGCGCCGCAGGCCAAGGAGCTGGAGATCAACGTGCGGCGCGTGCAGGCGGCGTTTGCGTGGATGAAGCGGCCGCGGGAGACCGCCGGCACGTCCGCGGCCGACCTCACCATGGAGCACCTGTGCGCGTACGGGCGCAAGTACGGGCGCGGGGGCAGCGAGGACAAGGCTGCGCAGGGCGCCGCGGCGCTCGAGCGCGAGCCCATACGCGCCAGAGCTGGCCTGCAGGCCGCCGAAACCTCGCGGTGATGCGCTTGGTGGGAGGGGCTGTGAAGACACTGTCTGCAAGTGGAAGCAGGGCGATAAGGAGCTTTGCGAGCTCGCGTTGGGCCACCAGGCTAGCTGGTGATGGCTCGCACTAGGTCGGTTGGGTCCCGGATGTAACAACATATCGAAGGAGTCGCAGGTGTGACACCAGGCACGAAGCAAGCATGCTGCTGTTGGAGGCCGCTTGCACAAGCACACGTGTTTATGCCAAAGTTGGGCTTATGTTTGAAGGTCGCGCAAGCAGACGCCTCGTCAGTGCACCTGTGTGCGCAGCAAGGTCTGTGGTCGTTGGCGGGTGTGCAGGGGTCCTGGTTAATTCTGAATGCATCTAGGTGCTGCACACAATGTCATCCTCACCTCTGTCTTTCGCGTGAAGCTGCTAAATGGCCGCTTGAGCGCACAATGTGCAGGCACTGTAGAGCGCTGACAAGTGCAAGCTGTCGCATGCATTGCAGCCGTTGCATCTGAGTCTGCATGATGGTGGAAGTCTGAGCGCCAAGCCATGCGTGGGGCACTGAGCGCCAGGCACGCAAAGTATGACCGCACTGGACCCTGCGATTCACCACCATCCCATCATGGCACCCGAGTAGCTCAGCATGTCTACAGTGCCTGACGCCACCTGCTGGATGGAGGCGAGCAGCAGCAACCCCAGCAGCAATGCTGCCAGTGTGCAGCGCTGGCTAGAATACACTGCTGAGCTATTGCCGTGACCAGAGCAAGCAATAGGGAGCTTACATCGCCTGGATTGGCAATCGCTGGCCAAACAGCCGTGCTCTGAGAAGAGGCCAGCACACAGCCATGCTGCCTCTCCCCACAAGCAGGAAGCACACGTAGACAGAGGCGTGTCTGGGGCAGAGCTCAAGATGGAGGCACGCAGCAAAGAGCCCAAAGGCTCCCTGGCAAGACCGAAGCGGACTGCAATGCGGCACTGTACAAGCGGCAAAAAGTAAGCCACATGCCAAGCATAGGAGCGGCGCACAAAACGTCCAAGGGGTTCCTCGACTAGGCCACAGCACCCACGTGGCGCTGACGCCAGCGCAAGCTGGCGGCGACTGCGGCACCCTCGTCAAACATGAATTCATGATGCGGATGCCGACAAGACCTGGAGTGGCACAGCTGAAGCAAAGGCCAGCGAGTCACGCCACACATTGTTATACATTCAGTCAGGCAATGAGGCTCACGCTGCGCTAGTCGTCGTCCTCGCGGATATCGTGCAGCTTGGCGGTGACCAGCTTGCGCCACGCGATAGCGGCGATAAGGCAGAACCAGTAGGCGTGCAGCAACACAAGCACGCCCAGCAGCGCCGCCAGCAGATCCGTGTGCGGCAGGCGCGGCCCTGGCAGCGCGCGCACATCGAACCTGCGCATGTGCCCGTCCGTATCATGCCCGCATGCAAGCAGCAGTGCTCCGCGCAGCGCTGCTCATGTCTGCAAAGCAAGTACATGTCACATGGCAAACGAGTATAGGGGCATCGAACTCATGTATCATCTCGCAAGGATAGGCCATGCCGCGCAGCACCAAACACACCATTTAACAGGCATGTATAGGCCCGATAATACACAAACGTTTTCGAGTCCCGCCAGCTGCTCGTGGCGTCATCGCGCGGGCGCGGCGCGGACGGGGCGCACAGCGCGCTGCGGATGACCCAGAACGGCAGCACGCCGAGCCGCAGGCTGCACCACGTGAGCAGCAGCGCGGCGAACAGCGCGGTGGACGGCGCCTCCGCGCCCGCATAGCTCGCCACCTTGGCGGCCTCCAGGCAGATGTCGCTGGGGTCGTGCAGGATCATGACCACCGAGCCTATCCTGGCGTACCTACGTCCCGCCCACAGCAGCCTGGCCGCTGCCGCCTTGGACTGCGCCTGCTCAGCGGCGCGCCGGCAGCGAGAGCGCAGCAAGCAGTGTCCTCGCCAAAGGCATGGGTTGCACGGGTTCTCTGCGAAAGTTTTCCTATGCTGGACAACTTAAAGGAGCGCTTGCATCAGCAGGCAGCACTTACACCTTGCCCGCACGCCAACACGGTTGTACCTGGAGTTGATGGAAATAAACTGCATGCCCGGGTAAACGACAGAAGCCTGCGGCCGTGAGAAGCTGCATTGCATGTTGCCCAAGCCCTTCGCCGTCCAACGATGAGCAAGGGCCGCACCCTACGTAGTACGATGCCGCTATGAGCGCGCAGGTGGTCACATGGTGCAGCGCCATGACTGGGAAGTCGCGCCGCCGCTCCTCCCAGGTCAGCAGCATGCCGACCGACGCCAGGTAGAACGCGCCCTCCGCGGCATAGTACATGCGCACCTTGGGTCTGCAGCACAAGCCGCATGCTATCATTTCTAGCTTCCGGCTCAGCACCCAGCATCCCCAATGCTCTGGTGCTCGGCAGGAGGCCTCCGTGGCGTGTGCAAATGCGCGCACGCCGCACAGACAGTCCCTGGAGGAGGCGGTGCCTGCAGTGCCTGCTGCTGCAGAGCGATGTGCCCCGCGCATGCGTGCTGGAAGAGTGGGAGGCCCTGCGGAGAGTGCCTTCCTCTTGCTGGTGACCTGCGGGCTCGCGCCTGCAGCGGCTATACAGCGCGCCAGCAGACCAGCAGGCGCGGACCTCCCAGCACTGGATGACATGGCAGACTCTGTGGGTAGGGCTGGGCACTTCATGGCGGGGGGGGCATGCAGCGGGGCTGCGGGGGCGCACGGCAGCGCCTCGTCTGGCCAGCCGGACCAGAAGTTGGCTGCGTTGGTCAGCCAGGGCTGGTCGTGCAGCGCGTGCACGCCCAGCGTCAGCAGCAGCGAGTACACCGTCAGCTGCCGCGGCCGCAGCACAGAGGGTCAGGTTAAGGCTGGCAGCCGGCCCTCATGCGCACTCCATCGCAGCAGCCAGCATCATGTGACAACCAGAGGTTGGCCACTCAAGCATGCGTGCAGGTGTTGCTTCCTGCATGGTCTCTGTTGGGGCGTGCACCATGTACGTCGGGTGTGCAAGCAGTGCATTGCTGCACGCATGGACAGGCCATATCATCAGCGCATCATCCATCGCTTTCCATTGCTCAATAACGTGTGCATGCAAGGCGTCCTCTGGAGCGGCAAGTGCTGAGTGCCCTGGACCTTGGTCAAGCACGCCATTACAGTACGATACAAACCTTTGCCCTCTGTTCTGGGTTGTGTTCAGGTGCGCACCTTCCAGAAGGACTCGCAGAACTTGTCAATCACGTGGTGCTGCTTGGCGGGTACCTGCCCGGACGCGCGCATCTCCCGGCTGATGAGCACCCAGCGCGCCACGGGCTGCGTGACACCGCTCAGCTCAGCACTTGCTGCGGAGCAGCAGGCGGCCAGCAAGCGGCCAAGTCTGTGGTGCACCTCCTGCAGCCACTTTAGAACTTTAGACGGGCTAAGTAGTCGGGCATAGTCGGGTACCTAGCCCGCACACCTTGAGAGCACGCCGTTCCCAACCTATACCTGAGAAGGCCACTACAAGGCTCGCTAGAGGGAGGCTACGAGGCGACACACACTGGTTGCTTTGGGAGATGAGCGCACCAAGAAGACGGTGTGCTGCAGCACATATCTGGCCAAGGGCACGGAGAGCGTCAGGCCTGCGCCACAAAGCTCCCAAGCGTCTGTCAGACACAGGACAGCTCTTCTGGCCCGAATGAGAGAAATGAAGGACCTCAGCATTGCGCTGATAGGAGCAGAGGTGCTGCAGATGGGTTGGATGTGAAGGTGCACGACTGCCAGGCAGCACGATGCCAGTGAGCGCACCCAGGAAAGTTACAGCTTCATTCCCGTGCTCGGAAAAGCGCTCCTTGAGCACTGTGCCAAGGCCACTGAGCTCTAGCATGCTGCAGGCGCCAGTGCGGCGCGCGGATGCCGCTCACACGCGCAACCTCAGCATGCCTTCCTCAGTGCTAGTGCAGGCAGTAGAGGAGAGAGTTTAAAGCGTGGCGAAGGCTTTGGCTGTGTTCACCAAGGCTGGACACGATACTCCAGGCGTGCTGATTGAAGCAGGAGGTCGATTTGTGCGCCTTCAGCAACCTCTGAAAATATACAGAGGGCCGGTCAGTGTGCACCCCTGACTTCTTAAGCGACCCTAACTGAGCGTTGCATAAACTTGCATCCATTGCACAAGACACTCTGCGCCCTAGCGACCTAAGCCCGCGCTCGCTGCTTGGCCGCAGCACGGCGGGACGCAAATGCCGCCTCAGCCTTCTCCGCGCGGCTGGCGCCTGCGTGGGCCGGGCCGGGCGTGCGCGCGTTGGCCAGCGCCATCGGCGGCCTAGCCGGCCGCGCTGGCGTGGAGACGCCCTGCGCATGCACACCACTTGTGAGTACAGGCAATCTCGTAAAGTTAGGATCCCCACCGCTCGGACTCGCGGCTCCCTGGCGGCACACGCACGTGCGTGTAGCAGTGCCCAACCTGCCAGTGCAGGGGCATGACAACACACACAGTAAATCACCCATGGCTGAGCAGCACGTGCGCGTGAGCCTGAGCCTGGAGTTGGCTTCCTCGGCAGCGGCCTCAGGGGAAAAGCAGGGCTAGGTGAGGCAAGGATCGCCCTCCTGTGTGCCAAGCAGCCACCATGGGGAGCAATGTGCCAATGTGTGCACATGCCGTGCATGCAGGCTCGTTGCTGGCCCTTGTTGAGTGGGCCATGCCTTGCTGGCAGCCTGGGTGCTGGCCGCGGGCGCCACTGGCTGCGCCGCTGCCGGGGCACAGCTGCCGGCGGCGCCCTGGCGCGAGAGGCTGGCCATCCAGGCGGAGCGCTCGCAATGCGGCTGCGCGTGCTCGCTCACAGGCCTGCGCGTGCAGCCGCAACGTGTGACGTGCGCTGCAGGGTGTCACATCAGCCATGCGGGTTTTACTGGCAAGCCTGCGAGAAACGGGCACGGGGCGAGCGGCGGCCCCGTCTGCTCCTAGGGCAGCGTGTTGCCACATGCCGCCGGAGCCCGCCGGAGGAAACTTGTGGAGTGGTTACGCATGCCAGTTATGCCAAACATCATCGCTCCAGCAGTACCACTGTTAAGGGGCTGGCAGCGGACCCGACTGCGGGTGCCGCGCCGGTGTTGCTGAGCCGCGCCAGCTTGGCTGAGCTGGCGCATGGAGTGGGTTCAGCGGCGCATGCGCCAAGCGCAGCATCCTCACGCGAGCGCTTGCCCAACCCAGCGCGGCGCGCCTGCATCACAGTTCCCGATTGTAGGGTGCTTCGTGAGCTGCAGGGCAGATGTGGGGCTTGACAGCGCACCCAGGTGGCCATGCCCACAAGCAGACACCAGCACATGCATAGTGCAGTCAGTGTATTTTAAACCAGCGCAAGAAAACTTCCGCACTGTGTTAAGCAATTCTTATGTTGTCTCGGATCGGGATCACTGCGGGACTGCTCGCTCATAGGTCGATTTTCAGATGTAAAAACTTCTGTGATGCACAGGCCATGATGGCTTGACCAAAAGCCATCCTGCACTGGCCGGCACAGTCAGCGATGCCTTCGGTAAACGTGCCCCGGGGCCAACACGAGCTGGGCAGGAGGAGGTGGTGGCTAATTGGTTCGCGCACCAGCGCGGCGCGCTGCGCGGGCCGCAGCGCGGGCGACGCGACGGTGGTGAAGCCCGCGCCGGCCAGCGCGGCGGCGGTGGCGGCGGCGGCCGCCGGGTCCGGCGCGCCCACGCGCGCCTTGTACACGTGCCACGCGTCCTCCAGCGCGCCCATGCGCGCGTGCGCGCCGCCCAGGAACATGCCGCTGCGCCGGCCTGCCGGCGGACGCCCCGCGTCTTGCCTTCTTCCACACACTGAAGCTCAGAATGAGCTCCTCCACGTCCTCCTCTTGTCCTGCTTACGGCTCGTATCTGCCTTACGGCTCAGAACTTTAATACAATTTCAAAAGTCTGAACCTGTTGCAGCGGCTTGCTGGAGTATGTTGTCATGCACATGGCCACTTGAACAGGCCATCCATGCGCGGTGCGGCTGGCGGGCGCACCCCGCTCAAACGCGCGCGCCAGCTCCGGCACTTCCAGCGCTGAGGCGGCGGCGGCGTCCGACTCCGAGCGCGGAGCGCGCCCCGCCGCTGCTGCCGGGCCGACCACGCTGCTGCCTTCGCCCGCGGCTTCCTGTGCGGGCGGCGCAGCTGCCGGCTGGCCCGTGGCAGCAGTCGCGCGCCCGCCAGCGGGCGCGCTGCTGCCCGGCGTGGCCGTGCTGCAGCTGGCTCTCCAAATGGCTGCGCCGGAACCTGAAACAGCGCCGCTCGCGCACCCCGCGGGTGCTGCGACGCCCTCCTCTGCAGCCAAGGCACCGTCGGCAGCCCCGGCAGCCAAGTCCCAGCCGGCTGAAGCTGCCTCGGTCTCCACCGCACCAGTGTCCCTTGCCACAGCGCCACGGCCGGGGTCTGGTGCGCGCGGCAGTGCTGCCTCCGCCCCGCTATTTAAGTGGGCGGGCAGCGTCGGGCTGAGCTGCTGGGCCGCTCCGCTTGAGGCAGCCGTGTGCACGCTCGCAGTGGCACCTGCGCTGCACGGAGCCGGGAGAGCGGCTACAACCTTTTCTCCCTCTGTGTGCAGCACCGGCCCTCCCGCAGCACCAGAGTCGTCAGCCACCTGGGCCGCAGCCTCGCCATCATCTGCCGAGTCGGGGGCCTCACCAGGCGCGCCGCAGCGCGCAGGCGTCCCGATCGCTGCTGCGCACGCGCTTGGAGACGCGTCGGCGCCCGCAGTGTGGCCAGGAGGCAACGCGCCCACGCTCGCATCCAGTGTGGCCGCACTCGGGCTGCGAGGACCGCCAGCGCTGTGTGCAGAGGGCTCAGCTGTGCGCTTGGAGCAGGTCGCTGCAGGTGTGCAGCGCTGTGCTGCTGGCTTTACATCAGCGGCTGCTGCGCTGACACGCTCTGCAGCCAGCTCCGCACCGCGCTCGCCCGTGCGCTGCAGCAGCACCCTGTCCGCCGGCGCATCGGTGGCAGCAGGTGCGGGGCTGCAGCCGGCGGAGGCCGGCTGCGCTGGCGCGTCGGCTGCGCCTGTGCTGGCCAAGAGGTTGGCCACAATGTCCGCAGATTTTGCGTTTGCCTGCACACGGAGCGCCAGCACGTGTGGGGCTCGTCAGGGCGGGCGCTTTATCAGCGCAGAATTGACATTCAAGCACCGCACCCGCTGCCCGGACTCCTTGGCCAGCCTCTGCAGGGCAGCGCGAGGCATTGCCTGCAGGGCCGCCCTGCGCGATGCAGGGGACAGCGCCCGCAGCGTCTGCATGTGTGCGGTGGCGGCGTGCATGCCCGGTGGCTAGAGCCTCCTGATCAAGAGCATCCCGGCGTTTGTATGGCCTTTGTCAAGCGGGGCAGCGCCTCACTCAGTGCAAGAGCTGTCGTTGTTTGAAATACCCCGAACAACCCTTAATGCCACTTGTCCAGGAAGAAATGAAGAAGACGGTCGCTTCCAGGCATGACCTGTCTCTAACAACAGGCAGAGCTGGCAGACTTCTTTACTTGAGCCGCTATTTGGTGGTGTCTTTGAATGTATTGCAACGAATGATGTCATTAATACCGGTTTTAGTTTGCATTGCAGACTTTGTAATCCTGCACGTGTGCATCCTTGCCAGCACGCATACATCCTATGCTCAGGTGTAGCTACAATGCATATTCACACCTTGGCCAATACGCTTACCGTTGAAGCACATCACAAGCACATTTCACGCACCACTTCGACTCAACACATTTGCCTATGGCATGCATTATGCACCGCAGCACGCATTTCAACCATTGCGTTTGGTCAAGCACTTGCTCAAAGTTTATCAGTTTCACAGCCACACCATCCAGCAAGGCGCATGGTTTAACCACAACCAACACACGCTGATAAAGTCCGCGCTGCAGGTACGTTGCAAGCGTGTCCGTGCCCAGACTCATACATGGCGGGAGTGCTTGACACCCGTATATTGCAACCGTTTTGTGAGGCTGTGAGTCCAATTATCTGGTGTCAGAAAAGAAATCAACGCCTGCCAATGCCAGTCACCCACAACAAATGCAAGGAGACTTAGCGAGGCCCATCATAAGAAAAGACTTAGCTAGGCCTACGGTCACTAGAGGCATGTTTAGCCTCGTCACTGCATGCGTAGGGGCCTGTCCTGCCCGAGGCTGTTACAGCGCCCTCACTCCTCGGCCTTGCCGCTCTCGGGCGCGCCCGTTGTCTCGCCGTCCCACAGCTCGTCCAGCGACTTGTACGGGCCCTCCTTCTGTACCCACATATCGCCCTCCACCATCCGCTTCTGCGCGGCGGCACGGCTGCGGTCAGGCACGGCTTCAGCCTGACCGCCCCATCATCAGCATCACCAACATACTGATATAAACTGCTTCTACCAGTGTCTGACTACATGCGGGCCTGTTCAACGCGCCGATTCCTGCCTATTCGGCCTATGTACAGATATGTATATGTCACCACGCCGTGTCGCACCTGGTAGGGCAGCTTGCAGAGCGTGTCGTAGTCGCTCTGCGGCAGCTCCCAGTTGACGACGTCCAGGTTGCTGCGCAGGTGCGACGGGGATGTGCTCTTCGGGATCACTGCGCATTTCAGCACAGCTTTCAGTATGTGCATTGACCATACAATAGCCAGGACAGCTTCGCTGAATACAAAATCCATACTGCACCAAGTATTAACCACTACTGGTAGCAACAAAGTGCAACGTCCAATCACCCAAATATAGGTAATTGGTATATAATTACATAGCAGGAAATCATGAAACAGAAATCACAGCACGACATAGTCATAACCTTGCCAACACTGGGAGGCACAGCAGGTGGGGCAAGCTTGCGCGCACCACTGGTGCCGTGCTGGATGGCCCAGCGCACCAGCACCGCCGCCGGGTTCTTGCCCAGCTTGTCGGCCACGCGCTTCACCGTGTCATCGTGCTGCAGAGAAGTGGCGCGCCCACACTCAGTGCGCATTCAGCCGCAAGACACACCACAGTGAAACACCGTATGAAAAAAAAACCAAAACAGAGACGAGGTGCACTCTTAACTCGATAGGCAGATATTAGTCCAACACAATCTCTTGTTGGGGTACGCACCAGCAGCGACGGCGTGTCATCCGGGCGCTTCATCATGGTGGCTGAGTCCGGGGAGCCCAGCGGCGAGTACGCCGTCACATGGATGCCCTGCAGACTGGCACAAGTTTAGCCAAGAACACTCATTGCAGATTCGATGTGGACTACATGCCGGTGTCTGACATATGTGCCCAACATTTCACTACTGTGCTTCAACAGCCCTACCACATCATGTCAGAGCCTTTGACTACAAAATGCACATGCTTGTCGAGCCATCCACGGAGCAAGCTGGCAACGACCCTGACATGCGCGCGGGCTCACCTGGCTGCTGCAGTACTTGATGTTGTAGTCGTTCCGGAAGTAGGGGTGGACCTCGATCTGGTTCACGGCAGGCTTGATGCGCGCGTAGCTCAGCAGGTCCTTGATCTTCTTGACCGAGAAGTTGCTGATGCCGATGTGCTTCACCAGGCCCTGGTCGACCAGCTTCTCCATCGCCTGCCAAAACAGGCAGACGCCCCTGGAGCTCCATGTCCTGTCTCCTCAGGCAGCACGGCTTTCTGCGCAACAGCATTGTGTGTATAGCAAGCACTACAGACATAGCAAGGCACAATGCCACTCCACAATGCTACGCCATGCCATGGTTAGGAACGAGTCGCGGCCTGTTCGCAAAGCGCACTATGCCGCAGCGTGACATGAGGGCCTCTTCGGCGCACCTGCCAGGTCTCCTTAATTGGCGGCTCCACGGCCGCGCCCTTGTTGCCCGTCACCGGCCAGTGCACCAGGAACAGGTCCAGGTAGCCCAGCTGCAGGTCCTTCAGCGCGCCCTCCGCCGCCTCCTGCACCTTGGCCGCCGCGTGGTGCGTGTTGTGCAGCTGCGCGCCGCCGCCGCCGCGTCAGCCGCGCGCGCAAACAGCAGGAGAGCACCGCGCACACTCGGTGAGCACGGAGGTGGGTAGCCACAGAGCGAAATCAGGTAAGAGGCATACCACGCACAAATGCCAGCGAGAAGTCTGTACTCATGGACGCGACGCAATTGCCAGAGCTGCACACAAGCAGCAGCCCCGGGGTGCACCTTGGAGGTAACCCAGACATCCTCACGCGAGATCTTCGCCTCCTTCAACACCTTGTGGATGGCGCCGCCGACCGCCGTGTGGTTGTCATACCTGCTTGCAGGCGCTCAGTCTCCAAAATAAATTCACAGTTAGAGAGCAAGTGTAACAGCCGCGCCGCGGTAAGCGAGGCCACGCACATCATCGCTGTGTCAATGTGCCTGCGCAGCCCGCCACACAACCCGTAAGCGCTAGACGCGCCACAAAGCCGACCAAGCACAGGTGCCACAATCGAGGGTGTGCTACGCTGAGCGCACCTGTAGCCAACGTGCAGAGCGTTCTCCACGGCCTCAGCCACCTCCTGCTCCTGGGCCTGTAGCAGCGGTATGCGTGAGCACTGATATGGAATTTGGGCACAGCCACAGATACACAATGCATACAACAGAGAAAAGCATACAACTCAGGCTAATACAGGGCGGCCACCTTCCAGGTCCCCAGGCCGATGAGCGGCATCTTTGCCCCCGTGTGCAGAGTTGCGCAGGGGACGTTGACATGCTCGTAGCCTCTGCGCAGCGCAGCAACTCTTCTGTCAAGGCTTGCGTGACGGTAAAAAGCGCAGCAAGCGGAATCACAGGCCACTGCACTCTGTCATAGTACACAATCAAGGGCGCACAGGTTCTCCGCCACCATCGTGCTTTCTTTTTCTCTTGTTAACACAGGAGTTATGCCGTATGCAAGTGTCAGCCGATGTAAGCACAGGAGTGAAGTAGTCTATGGATTGAGCACAACTGTACTTTGTGGTGGTACCCTCGAGGTATTTGTACAAGCAACGTTTAAATTCAGAATGTGAACACTGGTGCATGCTCAAGCTCTTCACAAGCCTGGTTGCCACTGTCAACAGCAAGCGGATGCTGGCATGCAGTGAACCAGGCTCCCTAGCTGTGCAAGTACGTGCGAAAGCGCCCGCAGTCTTTTCGAGTTGGTAAAAAAAGCAGAGTTGGTGCATACAAACTAATGGCGCTGTTGGTGGTATCAGCTCACATCAGACTCAGCTCTGGTGTCAGCTCATATGAGACTCAGCTGAAGTAGGCAAATGCATACCGCGCAGCGCAAAAGCACGCCATTAATTTTGCATGCTATGTGATAGGGTAGGGGCAAAGACAGAGCAGTCTACACGGCCACATTTGAGCATGGACATGGGCCCTGTGACACTACTGTCTATTGGTCCATCTGTTGGCTTATATGTTGATTCATGAAAGACGATCACATTGCATGGAGCACAAAGTATGCGCATGGCAAGAGTTTGGTTACATGATGGCACATTGCAAACAATACGGCACACACACTGTGCACAATACAAAGAATAAAATGCGATCCAGTTGAGACAGCAAGCCTACCGTGGTACTGTCTACAAGCATAGCTGTGAAATCGGCAGCAACACGTGTTTACATGAATGTGCAGGCAAGTGCGCTAGTGTACTGTAATCCTACAGAAGGCCGTAGTGCTGACACAGTGCTGATAGACTGAGCTGACGCCAGCAGTGCAGGCAAGCCCTGCACTGCCAGCAGCGTATGACGTGTTTAGTCAACAAAAATGTCCTTGTACAGCGGCTGCGCAGCCTCCGCCTTCTTCGACACCGTGAGCGTCAGCACGCCCTTGTCCACCCTGCCCGGGCCGCCCAGCACACAGCACGTCAGCACACTGTGCGCACATGTGTGAGGTGCGCAAGCGCATGCAGGGCTCAAGTGTGCTCTCGCAAGTGCAGAGCAGAAGCATCCTCGCACTTGCGGAGCAGATTTGCGAGACAAGCTCCAGCTGTGCTTTCCTCCAGGCTTGCAGGCTGACGGACATGCATAGCATGGCACAGATGACACGCAGTAGCCCAAAAAAAAAAAACACCCGTGCGCCCATGTGCCACCGGGACAGGGCGCGGCGCACCGCGCGGAGACGGCGTCACAGTCGGCGGTCTCGGGCAGCTTGACCTGGCGCTTGAACTTGCCGAAGCGGCGCTCGCGGCGCTGCTGGCGCGACGCCGGCTCGGCGTCCTCGTCGCGCTCGGCGTCACCCGGCGCGGCGGCCGCCTTGCGCCGGCGCTCGCCGGAGATGGTCAGCTGCCGGTCCTGCTGGTTCACGCGGATCTGCGCGGCGGGGTGCGCGATTAGGCGCTGGGCTTGAGCACCAGGTAGCCTTCACTCCCCAAGCAGACAAAACGCTGGGCAGTAAATTTCCACCTGTCAAGTACTTGTCAGGACAGCCATGCAGGAAAGCTCATGAAGCAAGAGCAAGAGCATAAGACTTTGGGTACTATAAGTCTAAGCACTCAGTGCTGATCAAAGACGTCCGGCAGCAGCAAGCAGACGTCCGGAGGCAGCATCAAGCAGGTGACAGGCGTGCGTCAGGCTGGCACGCAGCGTGCTGGCACACTGCCGGCGGCCACGACCTGCAGAAGCATGCAGCACTTGCGCAGCCCACAGCAGCCTGGGCGTCACCTTCAGGTCGCCCTTCTCCAGGCCGGGCACGTCGGCGGTGTAGATGAAGGCGTCCTGCGTCTCGTCCACGTCCAGCGGCAGGCCCAGCGCGGCCGCCATCTCGCTGAACGCGTCGCCGTTCTCAAAGCCGCCGGGCATCTTGCCGTCTGCCAAGTCTCGCAGCACCTGCAGCAAGTGGCAAGCCCTGCAATAAGTACGCGGTCACACAGACTCTACACATCCACCCAGGCACTGCACATATACCCAGACCCAGATAAAAAACGCCCGGTGATAGAGAGCAGGAAACCAGAAGGAAACCACCAAGAGCACTGCAGCAAAAGTACTCTTTGGATACTCTTACCTTCATAAGCTGAGCACACAAGTCCGCACCTTCATAAGCCGAGCACACAAGTCCGCTATACTGGTTCCGCAGAGGTCGTCAACGTCACAGAGCGTGGGCGTGCCTGTGCCCACTGCCGGCTGGCAGCGCTGTTGTTGGCCGCGCCCCAGTTCCACACAAAGGGACCTGCCACCGCAGCACACCTCGTCAGGGCAGCGCAAACCAGCTTGTTGGCAAGCCGTGAACCAAGGCGTGGCGTGTACACTGCAGAAGCTTCTGTATACTTCACTCAAAGCCTTGCTGTCCCACTGCAACGTCCAGTCGCACAACCCCGAAGTGGCGCACCATAGGCAGCGCTGCTGCCGCCCATCCCTGGTCGGCACGCGCCTACGCGTGCTGTGCGCACGACCGGGCGCGGAAGCCATGTGGACAGCGGCACACCCCGCGTCATGCGCGCTCGGCAGGGCTGGGCACTGCGGGCGGGGCAAGCGCGTCAAGAACTTGCACGCCGGGATAGCTTTGCACGCAGCCGACACAGTACAGGCAGCAGCAACATAGACCAGCCGACATACGTGGTTCAGCACAGCCTAGGATGGCACAGACAGGAAAAGCAAGCGAGCTTGCGCGCTCCCTGCGCAGGCAGTCACAAGCCAGTGCAGGAGGTGCAGCGAGACCGACCTGGGCTGGCTGGTTGAGGCGACTGTGGAAAGGCGGGTCATCGTTGCGGAGGCCATGGCAGAGCAGGTCAGTGAGCAAGCTGCCACTAGCGGTCAGGCTAAGCAGACTTCTGTTGCGCTAATAAGCTGGCTGGACTAGCAGGACAAACAATTCTGCGGAAGTCTGCGGGAATGCTTTGCAAGGTCACGAGCCTGGCTTTTAAAGCGGCAGGTTGGCCGCTTCCTCCAAAGTGCCGCGCTGTCTTGGGGGTGCTAGGTGTTACGTCGCCTTACCCTAACGTCACCCCGTGCAGATGGACGAGGTGTCAGCCAAGGAGGCGTGGCCTGCTCAGGGGCCACCCTGGTCTCCTGCCTGTTAACAGCAAGGTCCCTCACATTCTCATGCACTGGGAGAGACCCCCGCACATGCCGATCTAGTGATAGACCGGCGGCGCCGCTGACCATCCTCGGAGGTGACGTGCGCTGATGTTTGTGGCACTTACAACGTGTGTCAGCAGGCAATCTCCTGTAACCAACCACTCTCATACATACTCCGACACACGCGCCCCATATAACACCGTGAGACGCCCCCGGCCAGGGGCAGCCCAGCGGCTGGCCCTCCCGCAGCAACGTCGACCGGCAGCACACACCAGTCCCGACCTGCACTCTCAGCATGCTGACCAAGAAGAAAGCGCTCGCAGGTCACGACCTCTCACCCCGCCCTCAGTCCGCTATCAGAAGTTCTTCTTGTCGCCGATGATGTGCCCGCCTGCGCGCACGGTGAGCGCCCGCCTCATATGCAGGCCTCAGCGAACAGAGGTATTTTGGCTGCACCCGCAGTACCAGGTGCTTGCACTGAGGTTTGAGAGGGCACAGACTGCGCATGCAGAGGAAGCAGCTGCAGCAAGAACGCTCGAGAGGGCAGAAGGCTGGGCACGTAGGTCCAGCTGCACCACGAGGACACGCGCGGTAGCTTACCAGACTGGCTGCTCACGCTCAGCAGCCTTGCCACCAAGGGAGATAGGGCCATGACGAGGGCGGGGAGCGCACCAAAGTAGGGCGCCATCTCGACGAGCTCCTGCCGGTACTCGACCGGGTCGCCCTCGTCGACCAGGTAGGTCACGATCTCGCCCGCCAGCGGCGCCTGCGCCCCAAACCGCTGCCAGCCTCGGTAGCGAGCGTGTGGATGCCGCAGCTGCGCGTTTTGTTTGGCTGGCCGAGAAGCTCTTAACAGTGTGATATCTCCGGAGCAGACTCGCCCGCTGCACTCGTCGTGGCATGTTCGTATATGCGTAAGACACAGTGACTCCGCATCAAACACCCGCACATGCATGCCGGCCGTGCGCTGCTTGCCAACCTCGACAGGCCGCTGGTGCGTGCGAGCGCGGTCTGCGCATGCGCAGCGCGCGGAGAGAGCGCGGCCCGCTGCCCGGCAGCACGGCGCGCAGGGGCCGAGCGCGGCCGGGCGCCGCCGGGCGCGCACCGACACGGGCATGAAGGTGCCCAGCTGCTCAATGTAGCCCAGCACCTGGCCCTTCTTCACCTTGTCGCCCTGGCGGCCCCCGAGCGCCGCGCGGTCACCCCGACTGCACGGCCGCTCGGCGGCGACCTGGCGCTGGCCCAGGTCCGTCCGCGCCGCCCGGCGCTCGCCCACCCATGGGCCGCGCGGCCGACTCAAACGCGCGGCTCCAGCCCCCGTTCCGGGGCCGCTGAGCTGCATCGCACGGCTGGACGCGCAGCGTGCACGGACCACAAGGCTTTGGCGTCAAAGTGCGCTGTATGCAGATTCATATTACGCCAGGCTGCCACAGAACCCAGCGCCCAGCGGGCCCGCACCGCCTGCAGCATGACGGCCTTGCCGATGCGCTTGCCCTTGTTGTACCGCCCGCGCCGCAAGTAGCCCACCTGCGGCTCTGCCTTGGTGAGGCCAGCGCGCGAGGGATGCGCTGCTGGCAGACAATTGGGCACGGGGAACTGCTGGCAGATGGTGCAATAGCCATGATCAGTGATCAAGATGAGAGCATGGACGTTGATCACTGCACCACCAACAGCTCCACTCTGCCAACGCCACCGCAACATGCAGGCTGCGGCCGCTGCCCCGTACACGTGCGCATCCATCAAGCGGCCCTGGTCGCCGGGGCCGTACAGGCAGGCGGACGTGGAAGCAGGGCTGATGCAACACTGGAAACCCTGGCATGGCCTGTGCAGGGCACAGGGCGACCCAGGCCGCGCCTTGGGCGAGCCCAGGTAGATGGTGCTCTCGTCCTCCAGGTCCTCGTCCAGCGACTGCGTCGACATCATCTTCACCTCCGGCTCCGGCTCGGGCAGCAGCACGGTGCTGTCCATCGAGTACGTGGACACGAACGCGGTGCCCGCCGGCGGCGGCAGCATGTCCAGCACCGCGGGCGCGGCGGCCTCGGCCGCGCCCGTGCTGTCTGGGGAGGACGCGCCATTCACGCTCGCGCTGTCTGCAAAGCTTCCGCGGCCGCCGCCGCCCGTCAGCGAGCGCTGCACGCGCATCTCAAAGTCGCCGACCTGCGCGCACGCGCCGGGTCTTCGCTGCACGCCCTTTCCTCGAGCGCCCGAGCTGTACAGGGCGGCAGGCTGCGCCCGCGCTGGGACTGAGCAGCAGGTGACGGTTGGTGGCAAGGCAGCGCCGCTGCCAGGCTGCGAGCGGTGCTGACCCTCCCGAAGGCCCAGGCGTATGCTCGGTAGCTGGCGCAGTGCTGCTGCCGGCAGCACAGTCACGAGATATGCCGTGACCTGCCTCTCAGCGCCCGCCGCCGAGCACATGCGCACGGGCCCCCCCACATGGGCTGCTCCATACGGCTTGCGGAAGCGAGCCAGATGCGCAGCGGAGCTAAACGTGTCACGCCGGCAGTCTCTTCAGACTGAGACACACCGCAATTTATGTGAGCGGGGCTGGGGACGGGTGCATGCCTTGAGCTCCACCTGCGCGACCTCCGAGCTGTTGCACACCAGGTCCAGCAGCTCGGCCACCTGCAATATGATCACGCGTCAGGCGGGCTGCCGCTGCAGCGCCGCACGCATTGACCTGCGCCGGAGCGCGCAGAGGATGCACCGCGCTTGCAGCGCGGCCGTGGGCCAGCACCTGCTCCGAGGACAAGCCCGACGTGTCCTCCGCGTCAAAGTCCTCGAACTCCTCCTCATCCTCCTCTTCCTCCAGGTCCTCTGCTTGCGCACGGCACTTCAGCACCGCACATCCCTTGCGCGCCTTGCGCCTAGCTCCTGTGGCCCCGCCAGTGGCAGGCCGGGTGACTTACCAGCGTCCAGTATCTCTACCATCGACTCTGACTCCTGCAGTGCCAGGGCATTGGCGGAGCTGCGCCGAGACGCTGGTCGAGAGAGTCTGGCCGTCCGCCTGGCAGCTTGCCGGCCTCCTCTCCCGGGCCTGCTAGTAGCCGGTGGCAAGCTCCCGCCGTGTGCCGGCCTCCCCTGTGAGGCCGGCAGGCCTGCAGAGGCCCTCAGCAACATCCCCTGCATTGTTCTATTCTGCGGCCTGCCCAGCCAGATTGGCCTCTGGCAGGTCAGCCTGTCATTCGAAAGGCTAGCAGGCCTGGCCTGGCGCCTGACTGCACAGGAACTGAGCTTTCCTTCCTGGCGGGTAGGCCAGTCACTGAGTCCTTCCGAGTGAGGTCAAGGTGATGTGGGTTTTCTCACTTTGCTTGATGCTCTCTCCGGATCAGGGCCGAGGCAAGTCAGTAGCAGAGCTGGTAGATCGTCAATCTGACTCACTGCTTGTCAGCGTTGCGTGAACAAGATTGCTGGATGTGATGATGGTACGGCTCATCAGCCTGCGCCCATAAGTCAGGCACGCGGCGATGCGGTGTGCTACCGGCAGGCAGGCGCGCTCCAACTGTGTCCCTCGCCTCAGGAGGCTGGAACGTCGAGCATTTGCTGCAACGCATAACTTGCTTGTCATTTGAAGTCACGCTGCCGCTCTGGCCTGGCCCAGCGGCCACAGCACGCCCCAGACCAGCACAGCGCCTGTGCAGGCAGCGGGGACATTGGCGGGCGGGCGTGCTGCCGTGCCCGCTGCCGCGTCCCCCGTGCGCACGCCAACGTCGACGCCGCGGCAGCCTGCCGCGACCTGCTTGCGCCGCGGCGTGCTCAGCGAACGCCGCCTGACGTGCCTGCGCCTGGCCGCGGGGCGGGGGCGCGTCGGCCGCTGTGCCGCCGCGCCAGTAGCGTCGGCCTCGGCCGACGCTCGCGTGGCCGTGTTCCCAGCCGGCAAGCGGCAGGCGCGCGCTGCAGCACCCGCGCCCTGCGCGCTGGCAACTGTGTAGGTTTTGGTAGGACTTTGGTGAAACCCTACTTGAGTCAGCTCGCGCTGGGCAGCCGGCTCCTTGCTGAACCTGCACGTTGCTCTGCTCTGTACAGGTGCAGGTGCGGCAGTCCCGCTCCTGGCCGTAGAAGGCAGACACTACTTTCCAACCTTAGTACCAGCATGCATGTTTACACCGTCCCGCTGCACGTTGCTGCCGCGGGGAGCTCTGTGCATGGTGTACTGACCTGGTGACTGCCCCCATGCAGGCGCGCGTGGCGCTGCCGGCATGCATTGTGTGCGTGGACGCTGCGAACGTGGTGGCGCCGGACGGCAAAGCAGCCGAAGTCGTCGCTGACGCGGTCGCCGGCGGCGCCACCGCGGTGCTGCTGGCCGACACCGGCGGCACTGGTGCGCCGCGCATGCTCTGCGCCACCGCCGCTGCGCCTTGTTCGCTCTCCCACCCTTCCAACCACGCAGGTCCTGCTGTAGTAAGGCATTGCTGAGGCACGCCTGCTGAGAGTTGGTCAGCTGACTGCAGCCTCTGCGCTATAAATACCCAGCCCGCCGCGCTCGCATGTCTTTAAACGCTACGGCGCTGGCGCCGGCAGGCGGCGCGGAGCTGTATACCGCGGCGTGCCAGCTGCGCGAGGCGCTGCGCGGGCGCGCGCTGCTGCTGGTCGAGGACCGCACCGACATCGCCGAGGCGGCCGAGGCCGACGGCGTGGTGCTCTCGCAGCGCGGTGCGTGCGCGCGCCGCAGACGCGCGCCAGGGTGCCCCGGCACGCATGCACGTTTGGCACGCGCTTGTATCTCAGCGTGTCACTCGAGGTACTGGGCGCGAAGACCCTGCGCAGCGCGGTGGCTGCTGGACGATGCTGCTTGTCTTGTTGGGTACTTTTGCCCTTCCCACACAGGGTATGCTTGCCCTACTATGGGCATGCGGCGCAGGCGTGCCGACGGTGGTGGCCGCGCGCACGCTGCAAAGCGCGGCGCTGGTCGGCCGCCTGGTCGGCTCCGCAACGGAGGCTGGGGCCGCCGCCGCCGACGGCGCGAGCCTCGTGATCCTGGCCGACGTGCGCCCCCCCCCCCGAGGGCGAGGGAGGCAGGCGTGGGTGTGGGGCGCAGCAGGAGCGCAGGCTGCCGCGAGGGCTGCGCCGGCCTGTGCATGAGAGGCAGGCGCAGCCTGCTAGCCGCATGCGCGCGGCCAGGCCAGGCACCGGGTGCAGTGGCTGCACGGCTGATGCCGTTCTGAGGTCGCAGCGGGCCAGATGCGAGAATCGTGCACACTCATGCAAGAGCCCGAGCATGGCGGCTGGCCGGGAAGCAACCCAGGGTTAGGATTATGGTATTTATGAGTACGGCGCGCGCCGGCAGGAGGGCGGCACGCTGGACGCGGCGGCGGTCCGCGCCGCACGTGCGGCGCAGCCCAGCAGCGGCAGCATCCCGGTCGTGGTCGCCGGCGGCGACGCGGCCGCGGTGCGCGGCGGCGGCGCGGACGGCGTGGCTGTGCGCTTCGACGCGCTCGCGCTGGCCGCCGCCGCGCTCAGCGGCCGCGAGGCGGCCAGCACGGCCGAGCAGGCGCGCGCCTCGCGGTCACGGGGCACATTATAGAGCGGGGGGTGGTTACGGGGCGGGGACGCGTGCGGCGCCTGCACGTTTATGCATGCCGCACCCCAGGTCCGGCCGCTGCGCAGGCATATACAGGTTCAGGGATAACGTCATGGAGTACAAGGCGATAGCACTTGGATCCCGCCCGAGCCGCTTGGGCGCTGTAAGAGTGGCGCGCGCTCGGCCACGCCTGCGGCCCGGCCGACTGGCAGCGTGAAGGCGGGCGAGCCGGCCGGGGCATGACGCAATGGTGCCGGGCGGGTCCGGAGGAGCTGTCAGCCGTCGGGCCATGCTGCAGAGCGCCGGGTTGTCCTGCGCCGGCTATAATTTAGGTTCAGGCTTAACCCATGCCGCGCGCGGCTGCGCAGGTGGCCGCCATCCTGGAGGCGCTGGGCGGCGCAGCCGCGGGCGGCGGCAGGCGCGGCGATGCGGCGGAGCCCGCGCCCGCGGCTGCCCCGGACACAGACCCGGCGGCGGCGCGGCCCGCCAGGGAGGCCGCCGGCGGCGATGGCGGCGGCGACGAGGCAGCCGCGGGCCGCCGCCCGGGCTGGGCGCTGCTGGCCGCGCACCCGGACCGGGAGGCGCTGGTGGAGGCGGAGAGGCGCTTCCTGGCGCGCGCGCTGGCGCTGCTGCAGGCGCGGCGCGCGCGGCCCGCGCTGCTACCTTAGCACCTCCGTGGTTGCGCAGGGCACCAGGCGCTCGCCCCTTGCGGGCCACGGAGCTTGAGGGGCCGTGCCGGGCTGGGCCCTGCGGCTGCGGGGTCGCAGGGCGCTGCGGGCGCCGAGCGGCGGCCTGTTACAGGGGCCGCTGGCGCTCGGGCTGCCCAGCGCCTGGCTGCGTGTCAGCGTTTGCATGCAGGACACAGGCGAGCAGACGTGTGTGCCAGGCCACTCTGGCATCGGCACGGTGTGAAGAGCGGGGCTCTGCTGCGAGCGCGCCGTTCTGAGCGAGAGAAGCCGATGCGGCAGGCAAGTGCGGGCATGAAGGGGTTCTTACCCGATGCGACCTTGTGCAGTGTCAGCCCTACAGGGTCTGAACCCTGCAGACAGGAAGCCGGGCGACCCTAGGAGCCGGGTCGCTTGCGATCCGGAGCCTGAGCGGCGGACTGGATGCAATCCAAGCCTTACCTCTGAACAGTTGCGTGGCCGCGCATGCGCAGGAGGTGGTGCCGGGCATGGAGGAGATGGGCCTGCTGGCGGACGCGCTGCGGCAGCTGGACGAACCGTTCCTGGTCGTCGTCGTAGGCGAGTTCAATAGCGGCAAGAGCACGGCGCGCGCCCGCGCGCGCGCGCGCCCGCGCGCGCCCCGGCGCCGCCCGCTGCGGGGTGTTGGCTGGGGCGGGCCGCCTGCAGCCGGGGCGGCCGCGGCCAAGCGCCCCAGCCTCCAGGGCCCCGGCACAGCCGCTGCTGGTCGGTGTGCGCTTCGTCGCTCGCTGTAGTCAGGATGCCCCCGGCCAGTCTCTATTTTGGCATGAGCGTGGCGCGTGTACGGCGAATCAGCGCTCACGCGTCCCTAGTTTTTTGCAAGACGTCCGCGGTCCGGCCGCAATTGTTGCGCCTGGGGCGGCGCGCCGGCCGGCAGGCGGGCGCTCGGGGAGGCCGGCGGTGCAGCGGGAGGGGTGACGGCATGCGTCGGCGCGTGCGCAGGTCATCAACGCGCTGCTGGGCGGCAAGTTCCTCGCGGACGGCATCCTGCCGACCACGAACGAGATCTCCGTGCTAAAATTCAGGCGCGCTGCCGCGCATTTGCGCCCCTGCTGTGCCAGCGGCAGCGCACTCGTGCGTCGGTAAAGGATGCTGGACAAACACACTGCACAGTGGTCTGCACGCGCGGAACACCAGTAAACGAACAGGCGGCCATGTAAGGTAGGGTGCACTGCATTGCCGTTCAGTACGAAATAGGTATGTAGAGATGACAGCGGCATGGTGGGCTGACGAGCGCGCGCGCGTGCGGCGGTGCAGCGAGGACGGCACCGCGCGCGACGTGCAGGACGCGGACGGCATCTTCGCGCGGCACCTGCCCGCGCCGCTGCTGGCCGACGTCAACATCGTGGACACGCCCGGCACCAACGTCATCCTGGACCGCCAGCAGCGCCTGACGGAGGAGTTTGTGCCGCGCGCCGACCTGGTCCTCTTCACCATGTCCGCAGGTGCCCCAGCCCCAAACCCCAAGCCTACACCCTGTACACACCGTCCGACACACCGCTTTTGGTGTTGGTGGCGGCGGTCGGCTGCCCATGACGGAGCATGGGGCCGGGCATGCCCGCCGAGGCCCGCCCTCAGCAGCGCCCTGAGGCCACCGCAGCCCCCGACACCTCACGATGCAGCCGTTCGCACCTATGAGCTGTGAGCATGCACCTAGCTCATGGCTGCTCACGGGAACCGAGCGGCCGCCCTGCCGGCCCGCGCGCCTCGGGCCGCCGCTCCCCAAGGCAAGCTCTGGATGGAGAATGTGTGACGCGCGCGCGCGCGTGCCGCAGACCGGCCGTTCACGGACAGCGAGGTGCGCTTCCTGCGCTACATTCGCCGCTGGGGCAAGAAGGTCGTGTTCCTGCTCAACAAGGTGGACATCCTGGCCGACGGCGGCGAGGTGGCCGAGGCGCGCCCACGCCCGCCCCGCGCCGCCCGGGCGCGCGCAGAGCGCATGCGCTGGACCCTGGGCTGGGCGGACGCAAGAACCTGCAAAGATCGCCGGCCTGCGAAACACCGCGCACGCCTGTGCGCTGTCCTGACACGGCAGACTTGCGTGCGCAGCACAGGCGACGGTGCAGTGTCCTCTGCAGCCCTGCTGAGGGGAGCGCGGTGCCGCAGGCCAGGGCACCCCAGGTGCAGCGCAGCGCGGCAGGGGCTTTGAGCCGCAGGGAGGACAGGCTGGACGAGAGGGCGCATGTCACACCTGCCGCCTATGCGGACGTGTGTGTAAAGTCCCACGGGGCGAATACAGGGTCTGAGCTTTACCCCACGATGGGCTTGCGGCCGTGCAGGTGACCGCGTTCGTGGCGGACAACGCGCGGCGCGTGCTGGGCGTGGACGGCGCGCGCGTGCTGGCCGTGTCCGCGCGCGCCGCGCTGGCCGCCAAGCTGGCCGCGGCCGGCGGCAACGGCGGCGGCGGCGGCGGCGGCTTCTTCGCCGGGCTCTGGGGTGCGCGCGGTTTGGAACTACGCGCGCGTGATCGGTCCAGCGCTTGGCGGCGGCGGCGGTGGCTGCCGGACTCTGCTCTTTGACGCGTCAGGACAGGGTCCAGCGGCGATGGCGCCGGCGCGCCGCAGCCGCCACCGCAGACGTAACCCGCACACGCTGGCCCGGGACCGGGTCTTATGGCAGCGCGGCCGCTCCGGCGAGCTGAGGCGCATCTAGACAAATCCAGAGGGGCGCAGATCATGCGCCGGTGGCGCCCGACCCCTCGGCACGCGGCGGCAGGGGCCAGCGGCAACGGCGGCGGCGCGCCGCCGCCGCCGCCGGCCGACCCGGAGCGGCTGGCGACGGACCCGGCCTGGCAGCGCAGCCGCTTCGGCGAGCTGGAGCGCTTTGTGGCGGGCTTCCTGGGTGGCGGCGAGTCCGCGCGCCTAAAGCTGCAGACGCCGCTGTTTGTGGCGGACGCGCTGCTGGGCGCGGCCGGCGCGCAGCTCGCCGCCGAGCTGGCCGCCGCCGAGCAGGCGCGCGCCGCGGTGCTGGCATAGGGTAGGACGCCAGGCCTACCGTATGCGCCTCAAAAGCACTCCTTTCTCAACCTGCACGTGCCGGCAGCCCTGGGGCCCGGCCGAACAGCCGCTGCTCGGCGCGCGCGCGCCGCGCAGACGCCCTGCGTGCTCTGGTGAGTCGTCCCGCGCGGTGTCCGCGCTGACGCACGTGTGCGCGCGCGCGGCAGGAGGCGGCGGCGGTGCGGCTGGTGCGTGAGCAGCTGCGCGCGTTTCGCGCCGAGATGGAGCGCGACGGCGCGGCGCAGCGCGCGCAGGCGCGCCGGCTGGTCGCCGGCGCCGCGCAGCGCGCCGTGCGGCTGGTCGATTCCACGCTGACGGTGCGGCCGCGCGCCCCACCTCGGTGCCACCCCTTTGCACCCGCGCCATTCTGTGCTGTATAAGCACTTGCTGGAAGCCTTGGGTGTCTGCGCACTCAATTACATTGACTGATCCTCGCCAGGCTTCAGGGCCATTCAGGGGCGGACTATGTAGCGGGCTGCATCACATCCCCGGCCGTGCAGGCGCCTCGCTGCGCGCTCTCGCCTCGAGCAGCAGCGCGCCGCACACAGGCTGCACTGTGCGTGCAGACCGGATTTTCGCGGCAAGGTCCTCTCAAACCCTGCACACCCGGCGCGCGCGCAGCTGTCCAATGCGGACGCACTGTCCGCGTACCTGTTCGGCGCGCGCGGCGACGGCCGGCGGCGCCTGCCGGTCGGCGGCGCATTCGAGGGCGAGGTCGTCGGTGGCGCGGCCGGCCAGCTGCGCGCGCTCGTCGCGGAGCACGCGGCGTGGCTGCGCGCCAACTGCGCGCGCCAGGTGGCCAGCTACCGGTGCGGCGCACGCCCCTGCCCCAGACCCTTTGGGTGGCACCGTTTGGTATCTGACGCATGGCAGAAGAGCGGCTCGTAAAGCCTCACAGGGCAGCGGGGCACAGTGGCGCCGCGTGGCTGCAGGCGGAGGCAGGATAGCCCCCTGGCGCAGAGCTGCCGGTGTGCGGTGCACGGGGTGGCTGGGCAGAGTCGCGCACGTGTGCGTGCTGCTTGCGCGTACATGCAGCGACCCAGTGTCTTGAACAGAAGACCCGGTTGTGGAGGCGTGAAGCCCTCTCTGCCCTGCAATGTGACAAGATTCTTGGGCTCAGGCTGACTCGTATGCATCCATGCGCAGCGCGTTCGTGGAGCAGCGCTGCGCGCTGTTCGGCATCAGCGCCCCGCCGGGGGACTCCACGGACTCGGGCAGCGCGGCTGCGCCGGCAGCTGACCGCAGCAGCGACGCCAACGCTGGGACGGCGACGCGCGCGCCGGGCCCCGAGGCGGGGCCGGGCTCATCGGCGGCCGCTGCGGCCGCGGCCGCCGGCGATGCAGGCGCCGCCGAGCGGCGGCGGTGGCGGGAAGAGCGCGCGGCGGCGGCGGCGGGGTCCGCGGGACCGGGCGCAGACCCTGGCTACGAGCCTGGCAGCAGCGGCGAAGACGCCGGCGGCGGCGAGTCGGGCAGGCAGCCGGGCGGTCCAGGCAGCGCGGACGAGGCCTCGGTCGCTGTGGTCGCCGCCGAAGCCGCGCCTCCTGGTGCGGAGCGGCGGTTCCTATGCAGAAGGAACGTGTATGTACACAGCACAATGTGTGGAGCGACGTTGCCAATGACAGGGCGTCAAACACAGTGTAGGGCCCGCAGAGCACAGCTCCTGCGCCATGGGCGGGCTGCATGCCGCCCAGCCTGCACACTGGGTACTCACCTTGTGTTCAAGGTCTGGCATCGGGGCTGCATGGGACATACTGCGCTGGCATGCATGCTGGCGCCCGCCCCAGTCGCCCAATTCGGGCTGGCACACCAGCGAGCATGCGACCAATGCCGACGCCAGCGCTGCGCCCACGACCGTGCGCGCCGCGCCAGGCGCGCTGGCGGCGGCGCCGCCGGACTCGGCGGCGGCCGCGGTCGCGCTCTTCGAGCCGCGCGCGGCCGCGCTGCTGCTGGAGGAGGAGGTCCGCGAGGCCGTCATCGGCACGGCCGGCGCGGCGTTCGGTGCGGGCCCCGGCCGCACGCGGCCGTCGCGTCGCTCAGGGAGAAGTCGCTGTGGCGGGCGCGTGGGGGACCGTTAGAAGCCAGGCAGGGCGGCGCCAGGCTTGCTGCGCACCGCCCCCGTCTGGCCGGGCTGGGTTGGCGGATGCGCCGGAGGAGGGCTGGCCATGGTCCAGGGTTCAGGGCGAGGGTCGTGGCCCAGCTTTAGGGCCCCGGAGAGCAAGCATTTGCGTGCAGTAACGTGCTACCAATGTACCCCATGCGGCGCCTAAGCAGTGCCTGGATTGGCAAGGCGAGGGGCGCAAGCCACCCCAGCGCCACCGCCCCAAGCAGCGGGCGCCGCCGGCCCCGCCGCACCCGAGCAGCCAGGCACCGAGCCGCCGTCGCAGTCCTCCGCCTTCACAGGGCCGGCACCGCGCAGGCGCGGGCGCGCTGGGCCTGGGCCTGACGGCGGCGCTGCCCAACGTGCTGGAGGACGCGCTCGCGCTCGGGCTCGCGGCCGCGGTAGGCTACCTGGCGCTGCTCAACCTGCCGCTGCGGCGGTCCGAGGCCAAGGCTAAGGTGGAGCGCGTGGCCGGCAACTTCGCCAAGGCACGCGCGAGGAGGGTTTAAGGTTGGGGTTATGCGCACGGGGTTAGGGCCCGGGCCTGGCGCGGCCCAGGTTGTGGAGCCGGGCCGGGCGGCCGGCGCGGCGGCGCTGGCACGTAGCGCGCGGCGCGCGGCGGCGCCGCGGCGCGCGGGGGCTGCGCGCCGGGGTCGGTCGGGGGCTTTGTGCGCAAGGCCTGCGCGGGCCCCACGCCCTGGCTCGGGGCCTGCAGTGTGGGCAGAGGACGGGGCAGCGGCGATCCTGGCGACCCTATTAGCGCGCCTGAGCTGGTGCCGTGGGCCGCGAGGGTCAGCTCCGCGTCAGCCCTGCAGGGTAGGGTTAGGGATGCAGCGGGTGCACCCACAGGCTGGAGCTGCTCCAGTGGCCAGCCTAAAGGTCTGGGCTCCTGCCCTGCTGAAGCGAGGCCCTGGGGCGTTCGTGCACGCCAGTTGTGGTGGTCGCGGCGCGCCGCTGGCTTCCACATGAGGCTATAAATCAGGAATACCTTGAACTTGTCGGCGGGGCGCGGCCAGGATGTGGAGGAGAAGCTGGAGGCGGAGCTGGGCGCGGGCCTGGACGCGTGCGTGGAGCAGGTCACCAGCCTGGTCGCGCCGCTGGGCGAGGCGACCGCCGCGGCCGTCGCGCGCCTGCGCGACGCGGAGGCCCGCGTCGCCGCGCTTGGCGAAGACCTGGAGGGCCTCAAGCAGAGCGCGGCCGCGGTCGAGTAAGCGCTTTTTTGCTAAGTTTATTTGCGGAGCTATTTCTTTTTGGCTGAAGATTTTTTTGGGCGGGGCTTGGTCCGCGGTTGCCCTGCTGGGGGAGGCAACCCTACCACAGGGCGTGTTTCAGTGCGAGATATGGGCTGCAGCAGCGGGGCGTGGCACCTCGCTGGTACCTTGCTGCAGCCAGACATGCTGCTGCTGGGTCCTCTCCCTGCATCTTCGACACGAGAGTTAAAGCAGCATTCTGGTCAGATGCGTGCGCGAGTCAAGTGTAAGCGTGGATGCCAGAGTATGCACTGCCATGGAGCGTGAGTGTGGTTTGGTAAAGATTTTGTGTTTTGGTGGCAACTAGAAAGAGGTTGCAGTCTGCAGTTGATGGGTTGCCCGTGAGAAATGTAGCCTCACAGTACTTCATCGCTTCTGCGTGTGGGCATACTGGGTTCCAGTACAGGTACTGGCATCACAGCTGCAGACCCTGGCAATCAGTGCAGACGCGCAATACCTCGCACACGGTCAACAGAAGACAAGGACTGGATGACACACCGAAGACAACAACAACCATGTGCAACGGACATGCATAGCAGGGCAGAGGCCTGCACCGGACCAAACCACTGCTCAAACATGTAACCTGCCGGCCGGCCCTGCCGCCCGCTTCCTGGCCCGGCCAAGGCCGTCCGGCACGCCGCCCCCGGCCCCGCCCTCGGCCGCACCCTGGCCGCCCGGCGCGGCGGCCCGCTTGCGCTTGCCGCCCCGCCCCGCGCCGGCGGCCCTGCCGGCCGCCTTGGCCGGCGCGGGCGCCTCCGCCAGCAGCGCGGGCCACAGCGCGTCCAGCGCCGGGCGCGCCGCCGGGCGCACCTGCGGCGGCGGCGGCGCGGTATAATGCGGCCGCGCCTCTGCATGTCCGCCCCCCATGCATGCGGCACGCAAGCAGAGCGGCCGGGCATGTGTCAAGACAAAATTGTGCGCCCCGAGAACCCTCCGCAAGGAAGCTTTGACGGGAGCTTTTCCAGAATCGGCCACTGCGGCATGCAGTCAAGCCATGGTCACGGCCAGCTGCACTCTGGCACCAGCACGTGCTGAGCAGCAGATCTCATCCCGGCCGTCGCGGAGGCCCCGCCAGCCCAGGCGGTCCCCCAGACGCCGCACGTGAGCACGCACAGCGGTTAACAGCCTGCGCAGGGCCGGGGCGCGCGGCGCCGGGCGCACCCAGGCGGCGAGCTCGCGGCGCAGCCAGGCCGGCTCGCGCGCCCAGGCCGCGGCGAGCGCGGCCCGGCTGTCCACGCGCGCGGCGCGCAGCGCGCCCACCAGCTCGCCCACGCGCCGCTGGCCCTGCGCCTCGGGCCGCGCCGCCTGCTCCGGCGGCGCAACCAGTGCGCCGCGCAGGCCTGCGCGCGCGGCGCGCCCGTTGCGCCTCACGGTGCGGCGCGCGGTGCGTCAGGCAGGTCGACTGGGTTGTCCATGCTGGGCAGCATGCATCAGTGTGCACGCCGACGGGTGCTCCCCCATGTCCACAGCAAAGCGCATGTTGCAGGCGCCTTGAGCCGCTCATATGTGGGGTGCAGCCTTTCGCCGTCACCCTCCCATGGCCCATCCTCCTTCGCCCTTGCATACGACTCCCAACACGCGCGCCGCGCCACGCACCAGCATACGCCGGCAGCACGGCGCCCGCGAGCAGCGCGGCCGCGAAGCCGCGCGCGCGGCCGGCCGCGTCGCCGACCGGCCGCGCGACCGGCGGCAGCTCCCAGCCGTGCCGCCCAAATGCGGCGGCGTGCCAGGCGAGCACCGCGTCGGCGCGCGGCACGTAGCGCGGCGCCGGCGCGTCCAGCGGCGCGGAGAGCGCGGCGAGCGGCGGCGCGGCGTCCGCCAGCCACGCCGCGTCCACCTCCGTGACGCCTGCGAAGCGCGCGCGGCCTTGCGTCACTGGGTTAGGGTAGGGTTTAGGTCTCAGGGCGCATGAGATGCGCGCGCCGACGGAGCGGCTCGTGCCACATGGCACGGCGCAGGCGCGTCCGGCGGCCCCACCAGCACACGGGCGCTGGCGCGCCTCTGGCCGGGTCACACCGCGCACAGCTCCGCGGCGCACCCGGGCGCTGCAGTGCGCTAGAAAGCAGGCAGCACGCCCAGCAGATGCTAACTTGCAGATGATCTACTCGAGATGGGTGCGCTCGTGCTGCCTGCTTCGGCACCTTTATAGTGTCATGGTGCCACACCGGGGGAGCTGCGCCGTGCTCCGCGTCGACAACCAGCGCGCGGGTGTTGGGGCACTGACGCTGTCACACAGCATGACATGCCTCGCAATAGGGGCGGGGCGTGCATGCCATGCGCGCCGCACCCGCCAGGTAGGGCCGCTTGGGCCCGCGCACGAGCTGTGCGTAGGCAACAAACTCTGGCGCCGTGCGCGCCAGCGCCGAGCGCGGGTGCAGGTATACCGTCTCGTCGATCGCCTGCGCGCGCGGCGCGCGCCAGCTCTCGCCCGCCCGGATGCAGGAACGCCATCATGTCACCACCTCGACCTGACACCGGCTCGTCTGTCACGGCTGCACAGGGGCTCGCCCGCGCCAGCGCGGCACACTGGGACCCGTGCTATGCGTTGCACTCACATCACTGGCAGACCTTGCCTGAGGCTCTTCTGTGCTAGCGCGCCGCACGCGCGCGCGCCGTGCAGCCGCGGCTGGACCCCAGCCGGCGACCGCAGCAACTCAACAAGGGCCCCGGAGCGTGCAGGATGTTGGTTGGCAGCGCTGGCGGCTGGGTCAGCCAGAGTGTATTGGGCGTCAGCGCACCTGCGCCTGGTACCGCACGGCGCGCCGCCTGCTGCCGGCGGCCGCGGTCCTTGCCGCGTCCTGGCGCGCCAGGTACTCTGTCGAGTGCACGCGCCGCGCGACCTGCGCGCACCCTCAACCGGACCCGCTTGTGCACACCTGCCACACATGCCCACACAGGACGATGAATGATGAATGAGCGGCCCGGGCACTGGGTGAACGCACGCCTGGGCGCCAAGACGCCGAAAAGGACAAAAAGCAAAAACACTGCAGCACCTCGGGTTCCCACGTGATTCCTCAACGCAGTACTGGTGAGGCCCAACCCAATTTGACTTCGGTGATCGGACGGGAACCGGTATGTTGTGGGTGGTATGACCGCAGCATGCCAAAGCCTGCTTAATGTAATATATGAACGCACAGTCAAGCACAGCACCATGTCAGCCATGCAGATGAAAGCACGTTGAAGCAGCGCTTGGGGATGGGGAAGCTTGGCACACATGCCACTAGGGACATACACCGAGGATGGCAGCATACCATCTCTACTAAGTGTATATATAGACACCCTCAGCAGCAAAAGCAACAACTCTCTGGAAAGCGCAACAGGCGTGCAACCCGGGGCATGCCGCACTTTGGCATGCTGGGCCAGGCAGGCATGCATGGGCCTGCATTGACAGTGCGGACAGCGCATGAGGCCGAGGGAGGCGCCGCAACGCCTCTCGCCCACAGGCAATGCGGTGTGGACGCCGCGCCTGGTCGGCCCAGCCGGCGGCGACGGCGCAGCGCAGGCGCTCGGCCACGGCGGCCGGCGGCGGCGGCAGCCCGCCAGCCGGCGCCAGGGCTTCCAGCGCGGCCGCTTCGCCCGGGCGCCCCGCGCACGCCGCGGCCGCTGCCGCGGCCGCTGCCACGGCCGCGGCCAGCGGCACGAGCGGGCCCGCCGCGTCGGCGGCGGCCAGCGCGCGCGCCAGCTGCGCGTGCAGCGCCGCCGCCTCGCGCAGGTTGCGCGCGTGCAGGAAGTGGTCCCTGTGACAGCGGGCCCCTGGTTAGGGTTAGGGTTTGACAATCTCGCTTCTTTGCAGCCAGAGCGGCGTGTCGTTGGCAGTCGAGACGCGTACGCCGGCCTGCAGACCACTCAGGTTGGCGGGCAGACAGTCTGCGCTGAGCGCGTCATTGCTGTGGGCACGGCGCAGTGGCAGCCGTGCGCTCGCCGCGTGCGTGCGGATGGGCAGAGAGCACGCTCGCGCGCAGCGCCGCCCGACCGCCACGCACCGGCAGAACGCCTCGGAGCGGCCGGCGCGCTCAAAGGCGCACAGCGCGTTCAGCGCGCTCAGCGCGTCGCCGCCCGGCGCGCGCAGCCGCGCATGCGCCGCGGCCGCGGCCGCCCGCCGCCGCCGAGCGACCTCGTCGCCCTCCGCCTGCGCGTCGGGCACACATCCCTGATTAGGCTTGAACCAGGATCGTTAGCCTACCCCGCAGGATCGCATCATTAGCCTACCCGTAGTGCGGTAACCTGATGTAGGGGAGGGCAGGGTGCCCTGTAACGTTGCGGTGCCACATGTGCCAGCGAGGTTCCGTGCCCGCTTCGCGCGCCATGCATGCTCTGTCGCACCAGGCACCATCTTCACGTCTGCTGCGCGTGCTGAGCAAGCACGCACTGACAGCCCCCGTGGGCGGCCTGTGTGTTAGGCGTCTATATCTGCAGCCGCAAAGACCCTCAGGCTGAGGGACCACCCGCCGCGGCAGGTGACAACCACTCCGCTGTCTCCCCACACACTTGCGTTGGGTCTGTTTGGGGGCGCGCCGTGATGCTGTCCACCAGGATGAAGGGGCTCTCCGTGCTCAGCGCGGCCGCGAGCGCGACCGCGTACGGCAGCGCGCGCGCGGCGCCGGCCGCGCCTGCCGCGGCGTCCTCCGCCGCCTGCCAGGGTATGGACGACGACTTACTCTGTTGCCCTGTCCCTGACACTCGAGCTAGTGTTCACCAGGCCTTTGCAGCCTGCCCGTGCACGGGCGCCGACCTCCATCAATGCCCCAAACCCTCACGGTCGAACATGTGTGCTCATGACCGCCGCTGCCTGCCCGTGCATGGCCGCCGACCTGAGTCAAGGCCCAAGCTTGTGTACTCTCGGCACACCACTCACTACCAGCCTGAGGAGCGCGCCGCACCTGCAGCAGCATGCGCGCGTGGCGCGGCGTGACGGGCAGCGCGGCCATGGCGCGCCCGCGCGCCGACAGCGCCCGCGCGGGCCCCTCCAGCGCGCCCAGCGCGGCCAGCGCGGCCTCCGCGGCCGCCAGCGCGCCGCGCTCGGGCGGCGTCGGGAACGGGAAGTTGGGCACCTGCGCGCTAGGGTTAGGGTGGGAGGGCTGAAAACCAGAAATTGGGCACCTGCGCGCGCCGCGCGCCCTGCTCCGCGCCGCCGCTTGCTGGTCAGGGTATGGCCAGGATGAGGACACTACATGCAAGGATGCCTTCTGCTTGAAAACAATAGACTGCCCATCCAGAGGCTGCCATGCCATCGCGCCAGCATGCCAGAGGCGACCAGAGCGTGCAGCCCGCGCGCGCAAGCGCGCCGAGGCGGCCAGCGCCGGGGCTCGGCCGGGCCAGCGGTATCAACCGGTGCGCGCACCCGGTCGATGCCGAGCGCGCGCATGGTCAGTGCCACGCCCTCCAGTGGCGTCGCCAGCACCTCCGGCTCGCCGTGCGCGGCGAACGCGTCGTTGAACACCGCCGACGAGTACAGCCTGTAGCCGCCGGGCGGGGCAGGCGCATCGGGGCGCGCATATGCCGCGCTGGGCGAGGCCACTTTCTGGCAGCCTGATGAAGCAGAACATGCACGCCCACCTGGCTCATCTGCACACAAGGAAGAAAGGGAGTTCGGCTGGCACGCTGCGCAGCAGACGGCAAGCTACCTGCTGGTCGCTGGGCGTGTCTGAACAAAGGAGAGCGGCCCGCGCGCGCGCCTGTAGCAGTGCCCGGGGCCCATGCGCCCGGCGCGCCCGGCGCGCTGCTCCGCGGCGGCCTTGCTGACCCAGCCGACCTCGTAGCGCGCGAGCGCGCCGCCGGCCTCCAGCCGCTTGGCCTTGGCGCGGCCCGCGTCCACCACGTAGCGCACGCCTGCGGGCCCCCCACACAATGTCGGTGCGCCCAGGAGTGCCCCAAATGCAACCCTCCGCCGGTCTCCATGAGGTGACCTTCGCGCGGCCCGCGTCCGCCACGTAGCGCACGACTGCGGCGGCCACCCACACCGTGTCGGTGCGCTTGGGAGTACCCAAAAAGGGCCCCCTGCCGGTCCCCATGAGGTGGGGCTGACGCCTGGTTCGATAGCTGCACCCGCTACCAGCGACTCAGCCTTGGCAGGGGCCGTGTGAGCCACCCGGCAAGGGCCTCGGCCGAGCAGACAAAGGCCCGGCCCAGCCTCGGCATGCCGCCGCCGCCCTGCCAGGGCCGTCAGGGTTGGGCAGCGCTGCCCGGCCGCAGGCACGCACAGCGCCTCGCCGAGGCAGCCCGCGGTAGGAGGGTTTCTGCGTAGGTTGCAGCCGCCCTATGATAAGGGTTAGGTTAGGGTTAGGCATGCGCGGCGCGCACACAGCCGGCACCGCGCCTGGGATGGTGAGCGACGTCTCGGCGACGTTGGTGGCCACGACGACCAGGCGCGCGCCAGGCGGGCAGGGCGCAAACACGCGCGCCTGCGCGGCCGCCGGCAGCAGCGCGTACAGCGGCAGCACGTGCAGCGGCGCGGCGCCGCGGGCCGCCGCGGGCGCCAGCGCGCCCGGCACCAGGCCCTGCCGCGCGCGCCGGGCCCTGTCACGCCCGCCAGAGCCAGTGCGCGCGCCGGCCACCACGCCCACGCCCGCCAGCCTCTCGCAGCAAAACACTGCTCGGCCGTCCCTGCATTGACAGCGCAGCGCTTTCGAGCATGGCCTGCACCCACCGCGTCCCGGGCACATGCGGGACGACATGCACGCATGCGGCGGGCCCGCGCCGCGCGCTGCTCCAGCGAGCGCTCCGCCGCCGCCAGCTGCTCCGGCGTGTAGCCGTCGCCGCCCAGCACGGCCACCTCGTCCTCCTCCTCCAGCGCGGCCTCCGCGTCAAAGTCGTCCCAGTCCGCGTCAACTGCCTCGCCCGCGCCTGCGCCTGCTCAGGATGATACCAAGACGATGCGCTGCTGATTCACTTGCAGATATGCAGCCTGGAGGCAGGCACTGCGGTGAAGACATGGCCTTGTGCCTGTTTTCCACCGCGCTCGCACAGGAGCGACCTGGGTCGTGTGGGACACACGGCCGCGCTCCTGGGCGCGGCCGCGGGACGGTTGCAGGCCACCTCAGACAGCCCCTTTCGCTGGAGCACCTGGCTTTTTTCCTCACCTCGATGTGTCAGACATACTCCCTTGGCAGGCCGCCCAACCCCCACAAGCCACCGAGCGGCGGCCCGCACCGTCCGCCTCGCCTGCCGCCTCCGCCGCGTCGCCGCCAAAGGCGTCCACGCCCTCCGCGAGCGGCTGCGCGCCGGCGGAGCCCTCCCGGCCCGCATCCAGGGTTTCGTCCCCCGCCGCCTCCCCGCCCGCCCGCCGCTCAGCACGGCCGTCGGCGGGGCGGCTGCCGGCGCCGGGGCCGGACCCAGGATCAGGGTTTGAGCCCTGTGGCAGGGCGCGCCGCCCGCGCGGCGGCGCGCGCAGGCGCCGGCAGAGCGCCTCCACCTCGCGCTGGCCGGTCAGGAACACGAGCACGCCGCCCGGCGGCAGCGCTGCGTGCAGCTGACGCACCTGCGCGCGCCCGCCCGCCGCGCCGTCGCGGGCACGTCGCATGCGCCTGAGCGCTCGCCAACTCGAGGCCGCAAGCACGCGCGGCGCATGCTGCAACAGGCGGCGCAGGGGAGGACCAAATGCGGCGCACTGCAACGTGCGGCGCTCGAGCACCCTCCCAACTGCCGGCTCATTGCACATGGCGCTACAGCTTTTGCGTGTCGCCCAACATCAGGTGGCTTCCGTGGACTGCAGCAAGTGAGGGTACAGGGCCACAAGCCGCCCAGCCATGCACAGGCCAAAAAAACAACCCTTTCGCAAACCCCTCGGACCTTGGCAAATGCGGCGCCGACGTAGTCGTGCAGCTCGGTGCGCCGCGCAAAGTGGACCGTGACGGGGTACTGCCGAGCGGGCACGCGCACGATGGGCGGCGGGCGGGGGAACAGCGTGGGGTTGCCGGCAAAGTCATCCACGCGCAGCGTCGCGCTCATGATGAGCAGCTTCAGCGGCGCGACGCCGCTGCCGGGCTCGGCGGCCATGCGGCGGCGCAGCGGCACGATGCGCGACAGCAGGCCTGCGGGATGCGATGGGCGGGCGTCACCGCGCGGAGGCTTCGTGTAGAAGCTGCACGGAGAAATTCAGCAGGACTCTAAAGCGATCAATGGCCTGCAGCAGCAGCACGCGGCTGGCCCGGCCAGCGCTGCAGGCTGCAGGGAAGGCTGCCAGAACGCCCCCTCCTAGAGTGATGCGCCCGGCGCGGCCCGAGCCGAACAGGCGCGCTCGGCCGATGCACCCGGCGGCCAGCACCCGGAGGCACTGCACGCACGCGCCTCGCCCGGCAATGCTGCAGCGCCCGGAGGCAACGCATGCATGCGCCTCGACCGGAAGTGCTGCAGCACCCAGAGGCAGCGCACACACGCGCCCTGCCCGGCACTGCTGCTCTCCTCAGCACCCACTGCGGCGCCTGCAGGGGCTCAAGGCAAGAGACTGGGATGCGCGCGCCCAGCAGCAGGTCGGTGTTCAGGCTGCGCTCGTGCGCCTCGTCCAGCACCAGCGCACTGTACTGCCGCAGCAGGAAGTCCGCCTGCGCGGCCGCGCGGCCGGATGCCTCAGGCCCTAGGGTTAGGGTCAAGGGTAGGGAAAGGGGTGAGGGGCGGGCGCGGCGAGCGGCGCCCACGACGGGCTCGTTGGCCGCCGCCCCGCTGCCCGCGCCACGCTGGGGCTGCTGCCCGGCCTTGCCGCGCGCGCAACCCGGCACGAGCAGCCCCTTAGACAGGCCGCAGCCAGTACGGGCGCCTTTGCTTGGGAGGCGGCTGGCGGCGGGACAGGCCCGTCTGCCACGGTGTCGCTTGCCTGCGCTGTGTTCGACGGTGATGGCATAACGCAACACTATCCCTACCCACCGCGCTCGCCGCCAGGTCAGGCCGGCCTTGGACAGCACACCGCTAAGCGGCTCAGTCGTCGCTCTACACGACAACGGCGCCGCGCCCTCAAGCTGGCGCCGCGCCCTCGAGGTAGCGCCGCCCTTTGTCATGAAGGCTGACCACTCGCCGCTAGGCGATGTTCTGACCCAGGCGAGCCCGACCCGACGACGAGCGTGGTGGGTGGCGAACAATGTTGCGCTACCCCTTCGCCCTTGAACACACCCCAGGCAAGCTCAACGCGGCGGACGGCCTGCCCCGCCGCCAGGGCTCAGCTCGCACGCGTCTGCGTATTTAAATAGGCCCCGCTAGCGCGAGCTCCCGAGGCCGCTGCGCGCAGGCGCGCGGGCGCGCGGGCGCGCCTGCAGCTCGCGCAGCAGAATGCCGTCGGTCATGACCTTGACGGCAGTGTCGGCGCCCGCGCGCCGCTCGTACCGCACCTGCCCCCCGCCGGGGCCCCTTTCAGTCATATAAGTTTTACACTCTGAGCGGCAGGGCACCCTGCAGCCTCCCCCTGCTGTGGCGCATGGTGCGAGGGCCCCCCAGCTGTGCAGGGCGGCCGGCGGCCGCGCCAGCGGCCGACTGCAGACAACCTGCTGTACCTGCAGTCGCACACTACGCGCGTACCAGCGCCGGGCACGACGCCCAGGTGCGCTGGCTTCCGTCCGGCGCGCCTTCTTAGCGCATCCTCCGCGCAGCCGTGCCGGCCAGGGTGGATGCGTTACACTGTCTACACACAGACTCGTGCACCCTCACCCTCACCCCGCCCCGCTCGCCCGTGCGCGCACCTGGTACCCGACCCGGCCGCCCAGCGCGCAGCCGAGCTCGGCGGCGATGCGCGTCGCCGCGGCGACCGCCGCTACGCGGCGCGGCTGCGTGACGCCGATGCGCCCGGCGCGCTCGGGGAAGGCGGCCGCGCCGTAGCCGGCCTCCAGCAGGAACTGCGGCACCTGCGCGCGCGCGCCAGCGGCGCTTGCCGCGCATGCTGCCGCTGAGGGCAGAAAGCGGCCCGCGTGATGCAGTCTCCCTTCTCGAGAGGCAGGTATGAGAGCCTTTAGCAGCAGCATGGTGTTGTTCCCCTCATCGTTTACAATTGCTTCCACTTTCACACTGCCGTTCAGCCCCAGCTTGTGGCTTAAAGGAGCGCTCCTGCTCGGCAGAGCGCGCGCGCTGTGTCCGCACGCAAACAGCATGCCGCCGAGGAGCGAGCACGCCCTCGCGGTGCGTGCCGGCCGGCGCAGCGCGCGCGGTGCCTTGGGTGGTAGGTTCTGGGGTACGGCTACCCTAGCCTAGCTCCTTAAGCAGGCTGGCGCGGCAGCAGGCGGCACCTGCGTGGTCTTGCCACAGCCCGTCTCGCCGCACAGCAGCACGACGTCCGCGCCGGCCACCGCCTCCATGACCTCCTGCTCCATGCCCAGGATGGGCAGGCCCTCGCGCGCGGCCGCCATGCCGGCCGGCCGCTGCCGCGGCCGCCCCGCGCAGCAACTGTCAGGCGCGGGTGCAGGGCTGCGGCGGCGGGTGGCAAGAGGTGCGGGCCGCGCATGGGCAGCGCCTTGTGCAGCGGCCAGCTGCCAGGATGGCAAAGCATGTTGTGGGGACTAGCGCGAGGTGTCCTGGACACAAGGAAAGTGCCAGGCTGCGCTGCCGAGGCGCAAGGAGGGGGCGAGCCAGCGGCGGCTCACCTCCAGGTGCACCACGCGCACGCGCGGGGCCACCGCAGCCGCGCCCACGCCCTCTGGCCCCTGCTCGGGCGCCCGCCCGCCGCCCTGCGCGCCTCCGCCGCCGCCAACCTCCGGCGGCCGTACGGCAGGGTCGGGCTCCTGCGTGTGCGCCTGCAGGCCCAGCTCCTCCCTGGCGGCCGCGAGCGCGGCCCGCTGGCTCCTGCGCTGCTCCGCGGCATCAGCCGGCGCCGCGGGCTCTGCAGGCGCGCTCGCCGGCGCGGCCGCGGCGTCATCGCTGCTGCACTCTGCTCCGTCAGATTCTGGGCTGCCTGCGCTGCTGCTGCCGCCCTCGCTGTCCTCGCCGGCGCCTGCGTCGTCCCTCGCGGCATCGCCGCGAGGCGCGGCTCCGGCGGCCTGCCCCAGCGCCAGCGCCGCGTCGAACGCGGCGCGGTGCGCGGGCGTGCCGGGCGGCGGCACCGGCCGGCGGTCCACCTCCAGGTCGGCCGACCCCGGCGGCGCGGCCAGGCCCAAGCGCTGGTGCGCGAGCGCGCGGCGCAGCCGCTGCCGCTTCGTCTCGCGCTGCGCGCCGCGCGCGCGCCCCTCGTCTGTCCGCCCCCGGCGCCGGCGGCGGGGGCACGCCTCGCCAGGCCGCCGGGCGCAGGCGCCTGCACTGTGAGCAGCCCGCGGCTGGCAGGCATATGACTAGCGCCATTGTTTGGCCGCCCCCGCGGCGGCCAGGCACGCCCCTCCCGCAAAGCCAGCGGCGCGCGCCTGGGCCCTCCCCCGCAAACCGGCGGCGCGCACCTGGCCGCGGTGCGCGGTCGGGCGCAGCAGCGCGAGCTGCGCGGCGCTCAGGCTGTGCTGCGCGAGGTCCGCCAGGGCGGCCGCGCGCTGGGCTCGCGCCGCCTTCTCCTCTGCCACACGGCGCGCCTTGCGCTGCTGCGCCTTGCTGAGCCGCCTGGCCGGCGGCGGCGGCGCCGCGCCGCCTGGCTGCTCGGCCGCGCGCTCGGGGCCGCCGGGGGCCGCGGGCAGCTGCAGCATGTTGGTGTCGGGCGCTGCCGCGCTGCGCCTGCACAGCGGTATCATAGCTAAGCACGCGCAGAGGTGCTGACATGGAGTGCACAGCACCCGTCCCTGAACTTGCAGCTTGCCAAGGCTAGTAGTTGAGCATCTGAAAATGGTTAAGCTATGCGTCATTATAGCACTTTCGCCAGCCTGCCCACCTGTCGGCGTCGAGCCCGGGCCCTGCATCTGCTTCGCCGTCAGGCACATGGTAGGTGTGCGTGGCATTGCCCTGCTTCTGCCGAAGCGACGACCTGTCTTTCTGCTTCCTCTGGCGCTTGCTGCGCATAGCTTTCCTGGTGCTGTTCTACTTCTCGGCCATCACGGCTCAGCTCGCTGGAATGCAGGGGAGGTATGGCACAGGGGTGCCAAAGAGTTGCACTGAGAAACAGCGCCTCTCCCAGAACTTGGGTGACAGCCGGTGGGTGCTTCAAATGTCGAGAACACATCAATTTTACCCACTGCTTACCTTGCCGCCAGCATAGTATGTGAGGCGGCAAGCATGAGTGGCATGCCGTGTGACGCTTGCCTGACATGACAAGCATCCGCGAAAGAAGGCCTGCCAGTGTATAGGGGTAGTAGGGCCGGGGCAGCGAGGTCCCGGCCAGGGCAGCAGGCAGTGCACCAGGCCTGCGCCTCAGCCAAGCGTGGACAAGCCCTGTTCGTGGGCGCCTACCTCACTAGCGAGCAAATTGCACACGTTATTCTCCTAGTGTCTACGGCAGTGCCTTGAGATGCGTTTCTTCCCGGTGTGTCACCACGTCCGCCGGTCAATCAATCTGCATGGCAGTAGTAGTGGGTCACTGATGCACATGCCAGCTTGACAAATGAAATGAGATAAGACATACTCGCAGGCCAGCATGGGCTCATTTGCACAAAAGTGCCTGTACACCTGCACTTCTCTACATACGCCGCATGACCGCGCAACAGGCAGGAGGTGAAGAGTGCTCGCGTGTGCATGCATGTAGTGCTGCATCCTGATCCGCAGCATCATATACACGCGCCCGCACACACACAAGCCCGCACAAACACACACACATGCGCGCGCACGCGCGCTCACACCAGCACACACATGGTTGTATGTGCCAAGCACAAGAAAACAGCGCTCCAATGCAGCACAGCACATGCAGGGCACCGCTCAGCGGCTGGCAGACAGGAGGCGAGCATGAGGCTGGTGAGGCAGGGTACACCGCTGCGCCGCTCCACGATGCCCGCATCGAGGCGAGGCAGAACACAGCCGGATCAGGCTCCGGTCTCCGGGCCGCGGGGCACCACGCGCATGTGCAGGCCGCCCTTGGCCGACAGCGTGATCGTGCTCCCCAGCTGCAGCGGCTCCTGCGATGTTCAGTCCTTCGTCATCACCCATGCATCATATCGCGCACTGACACACCTCGCACTCCAGCACAGGCACCAAGCGCCCCTTCCAGCACCGGCGACCAGCGCCCACGCACAGGCGCGCGAACGCTCCGCCTGCAGCAACGAGCGGCCGCAGACCAGGACCTCTGCGTCAGGCCTGCCCGCGGAGGGGGCTGCCACGCCTGGCGCAGCAGGGCGGCGCGCCTGACCGGGCTCCAGCTCGAAGGTGAAGCGCTGGCACAGGCGCAGCAGCGCAATCCTGGCCTCCTCCAGGGCGAACCTGGGGGCGCAAATATATAGGGTATATAGGGTATAGGTTAGGGTGTATACAGGGTACCCTATACCTATACCGATGTCGTGTTGGACTTGCTCCGGATCACATGAGGCTGGCAGCCCTCTGCTATGCATGGTGCTTGCATGCCGTGCCATAGCTCTGCCAAAAGCGCCGGCCGGGCTCCGTCACGCAGCTCAAGTCGAGCCCGTGCAGCTGAGCAGCTCGAGACGAGCCTTTGCAGCTAACTGAAAGCCAGAATACGGCATGCATAGAGCGCGCTCCTGGCAGTGCGCGCGCGCCCGACATCCAAAGCGTGCCCATGCACCAGTCTGCAGGTGTGGTGATGTGCATGTGCTGGCATTGATAACACTTGCCCTCATGCATGCATGACGCCGCCGCTGCGCAGGATCCCACCTGAGCCCGATGCACGCCCTCGCGCCGTCGCCGAAGGGCATGAAGCCGTGCTCGGGGGCGGCCGCCGCTTCGGGCGTGCCGGCCAGGAAGCGCTCCGGCTGGAACGCGTCCGGCTCCTGCAGGCGACAGGAGGGCCTCGGCCGCAGCCCGCAGCAGGACCTTGCAGCATGCATCCTGATTCTTGCGGGTGAGCACCGGAAATGTGGCGGTCCTGTCTACCTGTCTACCAACTCAAACACTGATGCCGCAAGAAAGCAGCACCTCAACCGCATAACGCACCGGGCCTTGCCTGTACGCCCACGCCTGCAGTTTATGAGCATCATCATGCCGCAGCCGTTTTGTGCACGACAAGCTCATGCCCCTGGCTGTGACACGCCGCATTGCCTTGAGCCAAGGCACAACAACAGGGCGCTGGCCAGCAGGCACGCATGCAGGCGGGCCAGGTTGTGGGCATGCCGCGTGCGTCCACGGCCAGCCACCGCAGGCTCCGTGCGGCGGCACAGGCACACTGCGCATGGGCGGTCACAGGCTCGGGCGGCGCGCGGCCGCGCCCCTGCATGCTGCGCGGCGCCGGGGCCGCGCCGGCCAGCAGGCGGAGTTGCGGTGCATGCTGCATGCGGCATGAGGACAGGGTGCAGGGTATAGCGCGGGGCCGCGCCGGCCAGTAGGCAGGGTTGCGGTGCATGCTGTACGCGGCGACGGCCAGCCACTGGCCGGGCTGCACGCGGAAGCCGCCCAGGTCCATGGGCCGCGTGGCCTGCCGGATGATGGTGGGCGCCGGCGGGTACAGCCGCAGCGCCTCCTTCAGCACCGCGTCCAGGTAGGGCAGGCTGCGCGCGCGCGCGGAACCCAACCCTCATCAAGACCCTAAAGGCTGCCAGGATGGTCCCTGAGCGCCGCGTCCAGGTAGCGCAGGCTGCTCGCGCGCGCGCACGACCCGGATGTGCGGCCCAGGCCGCGCCCGATACAAGAGCGCGCTGCGCAGCGGGGTTCACAGCGCTGCACATGCGGCTAGGTCGGGCGGGCGCGCCTGTCAAGGTCGAGCAGAGTGGGCACGCGCGCGCGGCCAAAGCGGTCGACCTCCGCCAGCAGGGCGTCGCGCTTGGCGGGGTTGGCCGACAGCAGGTACATGGCGAACGCCAGCGCGCTCGCGGTCGTCTCGTAGCCCGCCAGGATCAGCACGTACGCCTGCGCGCTGCTCGGGCGCCGCTCAGCGCCGCGCCTGCCATGCGCAGCCCGGCGGCCTGCCGCGCACGCCATGTGAGCTCGCAGTCTATCTGAAAGCCTGCCGGTGCAAGCGGAGATTCACCGGTTTCCGCTGTATGACAGAGCGCGGCTCCATTATGCGCCTGTACATAATACCTGACTGCGGGGTGTTCAATGACCCGCAAGCCCCCGCCAGTCGCCCACCAAACCGCCCGGCAGCGGCCGCACCAACAGGCGCCGCGCCTGGTTGGCGATCTCCAGGTCGGTGAAGCCGCGCCCGGTCGTGCGGTCGCGCGCGCGCATGACCAGGTCCAGGAAGCTGCCCGGCGCGATGCCGCGGCGCGGCCCCGCAGCCTCAGCATCCCCGCACGCCGGCGGCGCCGGCGCACCGCGCCCGGCGCCGCCGTGTGCCTGCGGCGGCGCGGGCCCGGGTGCGCCGCCATTCCCGAGCGGCTCCTGGCCGTCCGCGTCCTGCGGATGCACATGCAATACGGCTTGACGGGATGCGCCAGCCGCAGGCTCTGACGCGCGGAGGGCGCCGGGTGGCAAGCTATCACAGGGCCGCGAGGCAGCTACTTTCTTCGCATCCGTGGCTTACAACACAGTGTAAGACACTGACCAGCAAAGGCAGCCGCCACAGCACCGCTGCTGCGGCGGCGGCCGCGACGCGCCCGCCTTGCTTGGCGTGACGCATGGGGCGCACATGCGCCTGACCTGGGCCCCAACCCTGACCTGGGCCAGGAGCGCGCGGTGGGCGGCGATGAGGCGGGAGGCCGCGTCCTTGATCGTGCGCCGCGCGGCCAGGATGCGGCGGAAGCCCGCGTCCGGCAGCGCGGCCGCCAGCGGGCGCACCAGCGGCGCGGTGAAGGGGAAGAGGAACATGAGGGGGCTCCACAGGCTGAACAGCGGCCCTGCGCAGCCACTGCGTCTCAGCAGGACAGCGAGCTGGGGGGTGCTTCCCCAGCTGCACACCGCCTGCGCGGACAGCCCGTCTCAGAGAGTACGGGAGGCTGGGTCTCGCCACTGCCAGACATGCAAGCTGGCTGCTGCACAAGCAGCTGTCTGCGGACGTCTCTGCAACCTCCAATCCTGACTGCCTATTGCATGATGCAGCGGCGCCCCAGATGAGCATGCAAGTCAGCATGACCATGCCGCGCCGCACCTCGGACGCAGAATATGGCGGTCACGGCGTCGCGCAGGCGGCCGGCCTCGCCGGGCGCGCCCGCCGCCGCCCCGGCGCCCTCTTGCGTGTGGAACTTGACCCTGCAGAGGCAGTCCCAGCAGCTTCACCTAAACCAGCGATGCAGCGGCAACGCCTGCACATCTCATGGGCACCGCCTTGCGCGCATGTGATGTGCTGCATACCCTGTAAACACCAGCACCGGGAACGGCAGCAGCGCACCGCCGCGTAATGCAGCGGTGCATGCTCCAACCTAGCAGGCCATCCCCGGCCAACAATCTGGAGACCACGCCATCAAGCCGGCGATCCCACGGCTGGCGCGGCGGGCGCGCCCGAACGCAGTCGTGCAGACGACCTGCATTGTCATGTCGCCGAGCAGACGGTGGACGTCCACGGGCGCGCCGGCCGCGGCCGCGTCGGCGAGCTTGCGAGTCAGCAGCTCAGCCGCCTCGTTCATGAGCGCGGAGTACGCCTCCAGGCTGCGCGCCGCGCGCTCGCCGCGCTCGAGTGGGCGGCGCCGGCGCGCGCCGCGATCCCCACCGCGGTCACTTTGCGGCAATGCAAATCGTGCGCGCTGCACTCACAGGACGCGTCTGGGACTCGCCGGTGCGTCAGCATCACTGTAAAGCAGGCGGCAGCAGGGTCAGCACGCCATGCCGTATGGCGGCCATAACAACAGACGTCCAGCATGCCCATGCGACTTCGAGGCCGGTCCAGCATCCAGGAGTCTAGGGTTAGGGTAGGTAGGGCTGCTGTGCTGCCAGCCCCTGCCAGCCGCGCCTGCCAGAGAAGAATATGGGCTGCCAGGCGGCGCGCAGCGCCTTGTGCTTGTCGCCGCGCGCCGCCACAATGTTGCCGGCCTCGAACGCGGCCTCGCGGCCCCAGAGCAGCGATGGGAACGCCGGCCGCACGGTGCTCTGCAGCAGCACCTTGCGTGCGAGCTGCGGGTGGTCCTGCGCGGACCGATGTGCGGCGCGTCGCCAGGCTGGGCCAGCTTCGCAGCGACAGAAGCACACCATGCGGCAAGGCTACTTCTGAGTTCTTCCCTTCCTCTTGCGGTGCCGAAGAAAGTCCATGCCAGCGGCTACGTGCCCCGACACTGCAGTCAGGCAGCGATGGCCAGACACGTTGGTATACGGACTGGTTACGGCAGCGCAGCCGCCCCGTGACCCTGCCACAAGCTAGCCTCGCCCTTGGGGCCGCGCTACACGTTGCTGCGCACCGTGACGATGAATGGCTGCGCGCCAGTGTAGCTCACAAACACAGGCCCATACTCCTTGGACATGGCCTGGTGCGCGAACGCGGCGTTGGCATGCCGGCGGATGAAGGGTATGCTGCCCAGGAGCCAGGTCGGCGCGGGGCCTGCGATGAGAGGAGCATCAGCGTGCAGCCCCGGCGCGCGCTCGAGCTGTGCGCGCCTCGCTGCTGGGTGCGCGGCCCGCACCGGGGAAGTGGCGCAGCTGCCAGCGCTGCAACGGGCGCAGGCCATACAGGTACACTGCCTGCGCACGCCAAAGGTGCGCTTACGTCATCGCGCAGGAAACCGTCAGACGTCAAACAACTGCGCGCGCGCAGTACCTGGTGCCCTTGCTCTGCTGCCCAGCAGGCGCGCGACGCGGCACGGGTGCCGCGGGCGGGTTGGGGAGCGGGCGCGCACGGCGGCGAAGGCCACGAGGAGGCGGAGCTGCCAGCAGGCCGCCGCGCTTTGGACGGCCTCGAGCAGCAGCATGGCGCCCAGCTGCTGGTGTCTGCCTCTGCAGCAGCTAAGCTCGCGAGCCTTCCTCCTCGGCTTCGTCTTGTAAGCTTGCCGCTGACTGGAGTGGAGTCACGTGACGACCACGGTCAGCCACGTGAAGCTGCTCGAGCGGTCAGTGCATGCGCGGCTGCCTGAGAGAGGCGCTGAAAGTGAACAAGCCATGTTCCTTGGAGCAGGATTTTACAAGCTCTTTTCATACCCTGGTCAGGGTCTTCCCAGCTCACCTTTTTTTTATCAAGCAGAGACACGCTCATTGCCCCCTCCACAACTCACAGCGCGGCGCAAACATGCAGGTTCCTGGCCAGCGGCAAAACATGGCATGCGGCTCCAGCAGCTCCCTGCCGGGACGCGCCGGTGCAGACGGACCTGCGCGGTGTTTGTGCGGCTGTGACGACCAGCACAGTGGCTTGGCATGCCATCACTTGCTCTACGCATGCTGGCGTGATGCGCTGCCCTGGGCCAAGCGTGGAAGCATGAGCCTGAGCAGGCTCTCAATGCGGTTCACCAGCACGCTCGCCGGCAGGGGCGCGGCCCGCAGCCCGCATGCCGCCCCGGACCAACGCCGCACGAGCATGCGCACCGGCGATAGCGCAACCTCCTCCGCGCCGACGCGGTGGCCGGACGTGGTGCCCGGGCGCGCGCGCGGGCGCCTTAGGCGGGCCAGCAATGCGCCGGGCGCGCCGAGCCGCTGCCGCGCCCGGAGGAGCGCGCTCCAGACAAGCGCGTCTGGGCCATGCGCGCGTGCAGGCCGGTGCGCGGCAGCCCTGCGATGCTGGCATGCGACGCACTCCGTCTTCTTTCGGACGCAGCCTCCGCCCGCGCGCGAGCGCCCCAGGTGCACGACGAGGCCGGGCCAAGAAGGGCGGGCGCGATCGAGCGCACTCGCTGACGGGCCTGACAGTGCATGCTGGGGCGCGGGCCTCGTCGGCGCACTCAAACTATATGGCACATTCAACTATGAGCGGGCCGCTTCCAAGCGCGGCGCAGGCCTCAGCGCCCCCGCAGGGCCGGCAGGCGCGTGCGTCTGAAGGCACCGGCCTCGGCTGCCGCCTGGTTTGCAGCGAGCGGGTGCAGAGCGCGACCGGCGGCGCGCCGGCGCCGGCCGCGCGCCCTGCCGGGCTCACAGCGCGCCGGCGCCGGCGCAGCACTACGCCTCGCAGAACAGGCAGCGGCCGCCGGGCTCGGCCGGCGCGCCGCAGGCACCGCATGCGCCCGCGCCGCCCGCGCGCAGCAGCCGCTGCAGCTCCCCCAGGTCGCCCTCACCTGGCTGCTCCTCCAGGCTCCCCGCGTCCGCGGGCGCGAGCCGCTGGCCGTGCGCGTCACGCGGCGCGCCCGGCTGCACCGCGCCGGGTGCCGCTGGCGGGGCGGGGACGCCCGCCGGCCGCACTCCATGGCCCGGCGCACGGTCGCGGTCGGGGCGTGCGGCGCGCATGGCGGGCCGGCCGCCAGCGTCAGCACGCGCGGCGGCGTCCCAGGCGCCAGGCCAGGGCGAAGCGGAGGGGAGGCCGCCCGGTGCCGCGCCCAGTGCCGCCAGCAGCGCCAGGGGCCCGCCGGCGGCGCTCTCGCCCGCCGCGCCGGCCTGCGCGAGGGCGGCCCGCAGGCGCCCCGCCGCCGCAGCCTGCACAGCCGCCTGCGACGCGTGCTCGGGGCCCGACGCGAACGCGTGCCCAGGCGTCGCCCCGGCCGGCGCGAGCGCGGCGCCTGCGCGCGCACCGGCGCGGCCTCGCACCGGGGCACCCGTGGCCTATGGCCCGGACCTGCCGGCAGCCGGCGCGCGCACCGCGGCAGGCGCGGTAGGTCGGCATCTCTTCTTCGGGCGGGCCGGGCGCCTCCCGGGACCCGGCAGCCGCGCCGCGCGCCGGCCAGCCCTGCGGCCCGGAGGCCTGGCCGGCGGGCGGCGCCGGGCGCTGGTCCAGGGACGACGCGGCCAGCGCCGCCGCCAGGCCCGGGGAGCCGCTGTCCGCCCGGCGCAGCGCGGCGAGCGCCTCGTCCAGGCCGTCCGGCTGCGGCGCCGCGCTGCCGGGCGGCAGCTGCAGCTGCCACCCGCCCGGCTCCGGCTGCCCGGCGGCCAGGGCGGCGCCGTCCAGGGGCACACCGCAGCTGGGGCTGGATGGTGGAGCGGCTGAGGCTGGTGCCCACGACAGGGTCACTACGTCAGAGGTCCAATGTGGGCATGACAGTCACAAGCATCCACCGTGTGTCAGCGAGCGGGCTGCTGCGGAATGGAATGAAGAGCATCACCGGGGGCCCTAACCCGATGGCCCCTCAGCTGCGGGGAGAGCTGGAAGGTCACAACCTAGCCTCATTTGAAAAGCCCCCGTGGTGACAAGCATGAACTTGATCTCAAGCTGTCGGGGAAATGAAGAACTTTGGCAACAGAAACACATCAGAAGCGCGTGCGGCGCGCTGCATTACTCGCCTTTTATCCTAGGCCGCAGAATCGGCGGTATGTGGGGCTGAAATGCATGCGGTCATATCTGTATCTTCCACTGCGGCCAGGGTTCCTAACCGGTTGCAACTGCTCTCGTTTTCCCGCGCCGTTGGGCACCGGTGCTAGCATCTTCTAAAGTGACGGAAGAGGTCGCGTGATGCCTTTGTGTGCGTATGGAAGCGCTGTGTTGAGGCGAAGCAGGTCGGGCAGGCCTGAGAGCGTTGCCCTCGAGCGTTAGCTGGGACAGGGAGTCATGGGGGTGGCGTGCAGCAGCCCCGGGCCCGTCCTGGCCGACAGCGGGCCCTGCACCCGGGCGGCCGTGAGCAAGGCTGATGCGGCTCAGGCTGGGAAGGAGCGGGGTGCGAGGGCGTGCCAGGTGGGCACCCAGCAGCGGCAGCTCTCCTAGCTCCTGCACTCAGAGCCGACATGAGTCAGAGCTGCCCGACCAAGGCTGCCCAAGCCTGACCTGGCGATGTGTGCCTGCTTGTTGGGGCCGCGTTGGGACCTTCTCCTGCCTGACGACACATGGTGAGTGTCGATAGGCCGCGGCGCTGAGCGGCGTGTCGTCATGCTGGCAAACATGCTGGCAAACCCCGAGCTGCACTTGCATAACGGACCCGCTTCGGGCGCAGAAGGAGGCCAGGGAGAGCGCGCCCGTGTTTGACATCAACGCGTCCTCGCCGACCACCAGCAACTTGTTGCTGCCGTGCGTCAGCGTGCCATACGGCCTGGACCCCGCAGCGTCCGTGAAGAGCCTGGACAGCGGCGGGAAGCCGGGCGGCATCCGCGCGGAGGACTCGCCCACACTGCGTGCGCCCTGAGGCGCATACGCGGCCACACGCAGGCTGTCAGACGCTCCCTGTGTGAGCTGGAGCAGCAGCGCTGCCTGCTGTTGCCCCTCGCACACTGCCAGGCCGCCCGCAGGGTGCTGCCGTGGCCAGGGCGCGGCGGGCTTGAGCGCGGAGCGGGCGCCGGGGCGCGCAGGCAACCTGCTGCAGCTGGCGTGCACGGTGCTGAACGCGCAGAGCGCGACGGTGGCGGCGCCGTCGCGCGAGGCCGTGCACTGCGTCGGCGCGGACGGCCTCACGCTGCTGGGCGCGGGCCCGCGCGCGCGCCCGGGCGCGGCCGCGCGCCTGGGCGCCTGCCGCGCCGCCGCGGCGCCCAGCAGCGCGACCCTGGTGGACGGCCCGCTGAGCAGGTGGGCGGGCGCCCTGCCGTCGTGCGCGACGGGCGCACCCCGCGCCGCTGCTGGCCTGCGCAGCAGGGGCACTCCGGCACCCGCCTGTCCCTCCTGCGGTGCGGCGGCGGGCGCGGCCGCGGCTCGTACGCGCGTCCGAGCCGCCCCAGCAGATGACAGGCAGGGCTGATCCGACGATCATTTGCCAGGGCCGGAGAGCGTGCGAGGGCCCGGCCGTGTCCGCAGCCGCCCCGGCTGACGCGGCCGCGCGCGCAGGCCCGACGGTGACCTCGACGTGTTTGCGCCGGGCGCGCCGCGCGTCGCCTTTTACATCGGCGCGGAGCTCGCGAGCAAGGCCGGCGGCAACCTCGGCATGCTGTGCGCGCCCTGAGCGCCCTGCGCCCCCTTTTCTCGCAGTCACCCTTGAGCGGCAGCGGCGGCTTCGAGCCTGTCTCCATGTGCGCATCGCCGTGGCCGCCCTCGCCGCCGCTGTCCTCCTCCTTCACAGCTGCCCTGGGGCGCACGGCGCCGGCCCCTTGACACGGCACGGGCCAGGACCCTGCATCGTGCAAGTCCGCAGCGCGTCCCAGCAGGGCCCTCCGCACACTGCGCTTGGCGGCCGTGCGCGGGACCGAGGGCGGCCGGGCGCGCGCGCAGGTGCGTCGCAGACGCGCGGCCGCTGCACGCGGAGGCCAACACGCAGGTCGTGGTGGCCAGCATGGGGCAGCTGGTGTCGCGCGAGCTGGAGCACGCGGCCGCGCTGCTGCACGCCGCCACGGTGTCGGCCGCCGCGGCGGCCGCCGTGGGCGCGCGCGTGCCCTGGCGCCCCGCGGGCGTCTTCTCGCCGCTGCCGGCCTCGCGCTCGCTGCCGGGCCTGGACGCAAACGGAGGCGCAGGCCGCGCGCGTGCGCGCGCGGCCGCGTCGGCGGCGCGGCGGCCCGCGCAGCGGCCCGGCGCCGGCGAGGCCAGCGGCCGGCCGGCGGCGTGCGAGACCGGGGCGCGGCTGCTGGTGGACACGCGCGGCGCCGGCTGGCCCGTGCTGCACGCCAACGAGCTGGCGCGGCGCGACCTGCGTGCGCGCCCGCCCCGCCTGCGCGCGGTCAGGGCAGGGTAGGGTCAGCCTCAGCCCTAGCACGCGGCGGCGCGACGCGCCCTGTGCTGCAGCCGGCGGCCTGACAGTGAAATCATTGCATGGAAGCTGTCAGCCGCACGAAGAGCTTGGACCGGCGCAGCAGCGCCCGGCTGCGTCCCTGCATGCCGCGCCCTGCATGCGGCTGCCCGCGCGGAGCAGCGCCCGACCCGCGCGGCGCGGCGGTGCTGACCCGGCGCGCTGCCCCCGTGCGCAGTGCAGGAGGAGGGCCACGCCATCGCGCGCTTCTGGGACGCCTTTGACCTGGGCGACGACTGCCAGGTGACCCTTGCAGCCCCGCCCACGGCCTGCATGGGCTGCTGCCAAGGTGCTGGGGCGCTGTTTCGCCAACGAGATGGTCAGACATGACCTGCGCTTCCCCGCTGCGGGCCTCTCATGGCCGACCTCCTGCAGCAGTGCGCGCGCCCGGTCACGCCCAGCACGTCCTGCCAGCCCTGCGCGGGCCGGCGGCAGAGCAGCAGTGCGCGCGCCCGGTCACGCCCAGCACGTCCTGCCAGCCCTGCGCGGGCCGGCGGCAGAGCGGCAGGCCGCGCACACCGTTCCGTGCCGCATGCGCTCAGGCTGTCCCCTGTCGCCGCGCAGGCGCCCTGGGAGCGCTTTGCGGCGCCGCTGGAGCGCGGGGAGGACTTTGTGGTGCGGCGCGCGCGCCTGCGCGCCGCGAACGGCGACCTGACCTGCGGAGACTGGGACTTGCATTTCAGGCGCGGCCCCAGCTCGGCGTCCCCATGAGCTGCGTCGCGACCCCGGAAGCCGCCGCCGCGTGCGCCGTCCTGAATTGCAGCACCAACAGATGCTGAAGCTGAGCTGGTGTGAGCGCAGGCGAAGGAGACCTCACAGCACCCACAGACCTATTGCAAGCCGTACATGACAGGCGCCACGTTCTGCGCGCAGGCTCATGCGGCCGGGCTCGCCGTACCTGGCGGAGGCCGCGGGCGGCGCGCGGCGCTGCGAGGCCGGCGTGTACGCGGTGCTGCTGCAGTGGGCGCCCGCGTGCAACTCGGCCACGGGCCAGCTGTCGGCGTGCTCGCAGCGCAGCAGCACGAGCAGCCGGCGCTCGCTGCAGCGCGTCGGGTCGCTCGAGCTGCCGGTGTTCCCGGGGTGCGCGCCCGCCCGCGCTCCTGCTCGCGCTGGGCGCAGCGGGTTCATGCGGTCTCCCGCAGGCCGGGGCTCGGCGAGCGCTGAACAGGCCGCGCTGGCTGGGGCGCAGGCTGGAGCTCGGGCCGCTGCTGGGGCAGGGCAGCTACGGGCGCGTGTACCGCGGCATCTACGACGGCAGGACCATTGCGGTCAAGGTGCGGCGCCGCGGCCCAGTAGCGCAACCGCGCCTCTGGCGGCGCTCCGGCTCGCGGCGCTGTGCGCCCTGTCGGCGCTAGGGTTTCTCACGGTGCTGATCAGGGGACTGACCCACCGCGCGCGCGCAGGTCGTGGAGAACACGGCCATGCTGCGCATGCAGGACGGGCAGCCGCTGGAGGCCGTGATCATGGCCGGCCTTGCGCACCCGTCCATCGTGCACACCATCGCGCACTCGGTGGTGCGCCCGCGCTCGCCCGCCCTCGCCCGCTGCCCGCTCCCGTCGGTCCCCGCCTCGCGCCGCTGCGCGCGCGCGCGCGCCTCGCCGCCGCCGCTTGGCCGGAGCGCGCGCAGCCGGGGAGACAGGGCTGTGCATGGGCGGCGCGTCTGGCCGGTGCACCCTGCCATGTCAGCGCCGGATACGGTGCAGGTCAACTCCCCCGCGGGCAGCTTGCGGGTGGTCGGGATGCATGCCTGGTGCCGGGCCTTTGCACTTCACAGCAGCCTCACAACTCCTAGCCGTAGGCCAATCCTACCCCTGCCTTAAAGCCGCGCACTGCGTCCGGCCCGCGCAGGTGCCGGCGAAGGACATCGAGGCGTGGGACAGCGCGCACGAGGGCGCGGCGAGCGAGGCCGCGCGCAAGGCGCAGACGCGGCGCGCCGCGAGCGCCAAGCACGGCAACGCCTGGCTCCTGCTGGAGTTCATGGACCGCGGCTGCCTGCAGGCGCGCCGCCCGCGCGCCGCTGCCAGGCCCCCCCGCCCGCAAGCTGCCCCGCAAGCTGAGTCGCAGTGGTCGGCGCAGCGGCCGGGTGGTTGCCTTTGAGGCAGCTTGAGCGTGCGGCGCTTGGACTGGAGGCCGCTCCGCGCCGCTGCCCCCGCAGCGTGGCAGCGACTCGGTGAACAACCCGCCACGGCGCGTGCTCTGCAAGGCGCCTGGCCGGCGGCCCAGACCCTGCGCGGCCGGCGCGCAGGAGGCCATCCGGCGCGGCGCCTTCCTGCGGCAGCCGTCCAGCCTGAAGGGCAAGTGCGACCTGGCCATGGTGCTGGCGACCGCGGCCGAGATCGCGGCCGGCATGGCCTTCCTGCACGCGCGCGGCATCATCCACGGCGACCTCAGCGGCGGTGCGGCGCCGGCACCCCTGCCGCGCGCGCGGGCGCCGGGCCGCCGGGGAGGCCGCGCAGTGCGCTCTGGCGATGCGGACCGCCTGCGTTGCAAGGGCCCGACGCTCGCTAGCCAGCGCACAAAGCCTGCGGGAGCGGTTTGCGACGCTGGGGCAGGACAGGAATGCTTCCACCCCCGGCGCGCTCCCAGGGTTTGCAACATGCGTGACGCCAGGCGCTGACGCGGGGGTGCGCGCGCGCGGCAGCCAACATCATGCTGCAGAGCTGCGCGGCGTCGCCGCATGGCTTCCGCGCCAAGGTCGCGGGTGCGGCCCCATGCCCCATGCCCATGCGGCATGCGGCACCTGCAGTAAGCAAAGTGCGCTCATGCTTACAGCTTCAGAACTCTCAAATGGCACCCACGAATGGCACGGCATGCCTCCCGCCGGCCGGGACGCGTGTGGAGCCGCCCGCGCCGCCCTGAGCGCGCGCGCCCACGCGCAGACTTTGGCCTGGCGCGCAACATCGTGACCTCGCGCATCGAGACCGACTCGCTGGGCACCATCACGCACATGCCGCCCGAGGTGCGGCGCTGCCCTGGCTGGCGCGCGCCGCCGTGCGCCGCCTTCTTGCGTGACCCGGCGCGCGTTGCTTGCTGGTGGTGCGGCATGCCGGCTCGTTATAACTGTTTTGCATATACATAGGGGAAAGAAGGTATTGGAGCACACAGGTATTGGAGGGTCTCACTGGGAGCGCGCTCCACACCACTGCTGCAAAGCGCGGGGACTGGTCTGATGCGGGGCCGCACGCGCGCAGCTGCTGTCAAACGGCATCCTGAGCAAGTCTGTGGACATCTACGCCTTTGGTGCGCGCCTCTGCTCTCGCCCTGCTGCGCAGGCTCCTGACAGGGAGTCCTGCAGTATGCAGTCTGCGTGCATGCGGTGATGCGCCGCGAGGCCACCTGCGGGAAGCTGTCTAGCGTGCCGCATGCAGAACGCCACACGCTCGCGCACCCAAATGAACATATTAAATAATGGGAGCAGGGCATCTGAGGCGCTGTGTTGCGCAGGCGTCCTGCTCTGGGAGATGTGCAACGGCATGCGCGCCTGGGAGGGGCTCAGCCAGGCGCAGGCGCGCCCCCGCGCAGTGCCGCAGGGGTCAGGCTACTCCAACCCTAACCCCTGTGCCGCTGCCACTGGCAGCCCTCACAGCATGCTCCCGCAGACACTGCCATGACAGTGCATGCGCCCTGGCAACCATGCCAAGGGGCAGTTTACCGCCGCCCATGCTTGTCCACGCCTCCCCTGCCACTCCAGGGACTGCAAGGATGCAGCAGCTAGTGCCCGGGCACAGCTGCGGGTGATGCGGACGTGCCTGGGCTGCTCACGCACCACCCCGCGCCTGCCCACCGGCTCTGTGCTCAGCGTGTGGCCGGGCGCGCGCAGGTCGTCTTCGCGGTCGCGATCCAGATGGACGGCCTGCAGTTCTCGCCGAACGCCAACCCGGCAATCGCGGGCCTGGCCAGCGCGTGCATGGCGCGCGACCCCGCGCAGCGGCCCACGTTCGTGCAGCTGGTCGCGCGCATCGCGGCCATGCAGGGCAAGGCGCCGCGCACGCCGCGCGCGGCGCGCGCGCGCAGCTCGCGGTAGCCGCCCGCGTGCTCCACCCTCGGTCAACCCGGCCCACCTGGTCAGCCGCGCGGCCTGCAGCGCGACACAGGGCGCGGCGCGTTCCGCGCACGTCGCCATAGGGGCATCCGCTGCCTGCATACACCGGCGCACCGCCTGGCCGTGCGTGCAGGCAGCAGCGCGTGCTAGCGCACGCGCTGCTGCCTGCGCGTGGGGTCTGATATTCAGGGCAGCTGCCGGCAGCAGGAATGCCTGGCGTTTTTGGTGGGTTTGATTTTTGTGCGCGAACTTGGGGTAGGGGTAGGGCAGTGAGATCCTTTGGGGTGCGGCAGAATGCGATGTGCACTTTTTCCTGCTCAGGCGGCTGTCCGCCTTTCCTGGTGCGGCCTGCTAGCCCACCAGCCCCTGCTTGGCGCCCAGCAGCCGGTGAACGCCGCTGCGTTTAATCGACTGCACCAAGCTCTGTCCCTTACGCACCCTGGCAGTTTGATGATCAGGTCAGGCGGCCGGGGGGGTGTCACTGGAGCCGCGCTCGTGCAGCCCCCCGTCGCATGTTCATTGATACCATGTTGTGTGCCTCTGCCCGAGCTCAGTGCATGCATGTCCCCTGTGGTGTGTGTTTTGCGGCCGCCCTGGTGTGGGAAGCACAATGCGGAGGTGCCCGTGGCGGCGCTCCGCTGCTCAAAAAATGCATGGCATCTAGTTGGCTTTGCTGCGCACAGTAAGTGCACGGCCGCGCATGCGTGGCCGGGCATCTGGGCTCCTGGCGTCGGCACTGCTGCTGGCGCCATGGGCCCCTGGCCCCGCGGCCTGCTATGCCGCCCATGGCCTTATTTTTACATGTGCCTCTGCCCCTCCCTGAGAGGGTCTTTTTTTTGCGCTACATGACGTTCCGGACCTGCGCCATGCCAGCACTGTCTCTTGCTGCATGGCCCGGGTCCGCTGGTAGCGCGGGACATGCGTCGCGAAACCGGCGCTGTCGCCGCAACACCAACGATCTCAGGCAACTGACTGCTCAACTACAAGCAGCTGCGCGGGCTCATGTGAGCCGCCTGCGCTCTGCAGGCCATAATGATTATGAATGTGGGCGGTGTCCATGTGTACCAGTGAGCCAGCCCTGCCGGCGCCCCTGTGACCCCCAGGGTGTGCGTGCCGTGCCGTATTTCTGCTGTGCTGGAGAAGTAGGTGAGCACCTGCCTTGATGCGGTCGGGATGTTGCATCAGGATAGGGTCATAGCTAATCATATGCCCTAACCCTGTCTGACTGTGCCTGCCAGCCTGCAGCAACCGTTCGAGCTCGCCTTTTGTTTTTGCTCGCCTTTTGTTTCAGCTCGTGTGTGCAGATCAACCTGAGTACGCGCTGCATGTAAGACATATGACGCGCATGCCAGGCCGACTCACCGCCAAGAAGCATCTCTCACACGGCGCGCAAACGGCACACAGCAATGACCTCCCCCGCCTGGCAACCCCTCCGCCTGCAGCAGCACCGGGCTGCCAGCATGCAGTGTCCGCATCACGAGCCGATGCTGACACTGCAAGCCGGCTGATACCTGCGCCAGAGCACAGCTTGCTGCCTGCCGCAACGTCCCAGGAACATGCGCACCCAGGCAGCCCAGGCAGCCGGCGCCGGCTGGCCGCCTGCCGCCACGGCCAGGGCAGCGCGCGGCGCGGCGTGCCAAGCAGCGGGCGCCAGCGCGCCTCCGAGCTACTATTATCACCCTCCCCGAATAGCCTACGAACTGGCGTGGCGCTTTGCTTGTCCACCCGCAGGGTCACCGGTGCAACCTGCATACACCCACTCCCCACTCCCGCAGACCTGCACGCCCCATGCCCGTGGGCCTGCAGCACCCACGCTTGCAGTTTGGCAAACAGCTGCCCAGCGCGCCCTGCACGCAGATGACCCGCCCGTGGCTGTATGCTGCAGACCCTAGCAGGCGGCCGCCCTGCACAGCGGCCGGGTGCCACAGGCAGCCGGTGGCATGGGGGCGCGCGCACGCAGCACAAGCGGCCGTGGCGTCGGGCGAGGGCGTGCACGCGCAGGGATAGGGAACCCTGCGCCCGCGCCCCAACCGCGCGCGGTCTTCCCGCGCGCTCAGTCGCACTTGATGCTGCGGTAGATGCGGCGCACAAAGGCGGCCGAGGCCAGGTAGCCGAGCGCGCCGCACAGCACGGCCAGGCCCAGGCACAGCATGGCCGTGTAGCCAAAGTAGAAGCAGGTCTGGAAGAAGCCCGTCATCTTGGTCTTCATGAAGAAGTAGTGCACTGCGTAGACGAACACGTACCTGCGCGGTGTTGGTTCAGGGCTAGGGTAGGGCCTACCGCCGGCGCCCGGCGGCGCGCTGCCGCGAGGGCGGCGGCGGCCCGCGGCGCCCTCGGCCAGGTCGCTGGTACCACTCACAGGCAGAGGCCTCGAAGTCGCCCTGTACCTCTGCACATGCTCTGGTGCCAGCCACTGGCTTAACAGGTTTCACACACGCAAGCGTCAGATGCCTCCCAGCGCCTGGCCTATGCGATCCCGGGCGGCTAGCGCGTGCGCACGGCGGCTAGCGCGTGCACACAGCGGCTAGCGTGCACACAACGGCGCCCGCGCTCGCACAGTACAGCCTGCGGCCTTGGCAGGCAACTCATAGCCGCGGGGGGCCGCACAGCGCGGTGGAGGCGGCCGACGCGAAGGACGTCCACTGCCAGTGGTAGTTCTCCGCGTTGAGCATGAAGTAGGTGCCGACGACCGTCACGCAGCTGGTCACCACGCCCAGGATCAGGAACACCAGCAGCATGAAGCCGTACACGTAGTAGACCTGCGCGCGCGCGGCCGCGCGCGTGACGCCGCGCGCCGGGCGGCCGGCCGCGAGCGAGATACCGCGCACAGAGAGACATGCGTCCCTTGGTGACGGCTTGATTTCCTGGCCCGGGCAGCCGCTGTCCTGTCTGCAGACTGCTTGCTCTCATGCAGTCCATCAAAGTGCTGGAAACAGCACCGCTGCAGGCAGCACGTGGTGGCTAGCCAGGTGGTCACAGGGCAAGCACAGCTGTGCCCACGAGCGCAGCTGCCACCAGTGCACGGCTGCCGCCGCCTGTCCGCCAGAGCAGCCGGAGCAGCCGTGGCAACATTGCAGCCATGCAACGTGGCCTGTGCGCAGTGCGGTCTGCAAGCATGGGGCACAGCAGAGCCTACGTTTGCAGCCGGGCGCGCGCCCAGCAGCTCCAGGAGCGCGTGAACAAGGGCATTAGCAACACCGCCTGGTGGCCCTCCAGGTCGCCCGGCCGGCAGGTGCGGCAGGCCCTCCTGGAACGCGTGCCAGTGCCGCAAGCACGACACATGACCGCGTTCTGATAGCAGTTGCTTGCGCCGACGCGCGGCAGCAGGCCCAACCCGCCCGACGGGGCCATGCAGTGCGGGCCGGCGCTGGCCATGCTCTGCGGCTGCCCCCCGTCCCGAGCGCCGGGCAGCCGCAGAGAATAAATAGCGCCGGCCCGGGCCATATGGCGCCGTCGGGCACAGTTGGGCCTACTGAACGGCGTCGGCGCGAACAACTGCTTCCAGAACGCAGTCGTGCAGTGCTTGCGGCCCTGCCACGCGTTTCGGGAGGGCCTGCCGCGCCTGCCGACCGGTGCCTTGGAGGGCCGCCCGGTGGCGACGGACGCACCCGACGCGCGCACGTCTATGAACTTTGACCCGGACGGCGGCAGGGAAGGAAGAGGGCGCGGGCGCGCCTTGTAGTTCCAGAAGGACGTGAAAATGAAGTACATCTCGATGAAGATGGACCCGAACGGCAGCAGGCCGCCCGTGAGCGCGATCACGGGCGGCCGCAGGTACCACTGCTTGGCCGGGATGGGCGACGGGATGCGCTTTACGCGGCACGGGTTGTCCGGCACGCCGTTGTAGTTGCGGCCGACCACCTGCGCGGTCCAGCGCGCGCCGTCGGCTCGCGCGTTCAGGACGCAACTCGCGAGAGCCTGAAAGCGCGGTTCCAGGCACGCTTGGGGATGGCCCAGGTGCCCTGCGGCGGCTTACGATAAGCCGCTCCTTGCATGTCACCCCTTTTGTGTGGGCCACATCTTGGGCGCGGCAGCGCGGGCGGAGACAGGGGCTCAGCCGGCGCCCGCGGCTGCAGCGCCCCTTGCACGCCCAGCCCCCTCGCAAGCACGCCGCCCAGCGCCCTGAGCCCCATCGGCTGCGTAAGGGTTGCGGTAGGGCGCGGCGCGCGCGCGCACCGTGCCGAGCAGGCAGAGCGGGAAGGAGATAAACATCCAGATGAGCAGCACCACCATGATGGACCCGAATGGCACGGCCGCCAGCGAGTGGTACGCGATCGCGACCGTGTTGAGCGCGGCTGCGATGCCGAAGCAGGCCGTGGGGAACAGCGTGGCGGTCGCTAGCATGGTGCCGATCCAGTTCTTGCCGTCGTTGCGCGCGTAGAAGCCGCCGCTGCGCGCGGCGCGGGACAGGTTTAGGGTTGGGCGCTCGGGCGCGCCGCACGCGCGCTGCCGCCGGCCGTGACGGCTGGCCATGCGCCAGCCACGTGCATGGCCGCCTGACAGCAGCGGCAGCACCAGGGCCGTCACCGGGCGCGGCCGCCGTCGGCGCGGTGCGGCGGCGGGCGCCCCTCCCAGCCGAGCACGCCAGCCGCCGCAGGAGCCTCCCAGGTGCGGAGCCGGCGACCAGGCGGCTCCTGGATTAGGATTAAGGCAGGGTAAGGTAGGCTACATCGCGCACGAAGGCGCGGGGCGCGGCGCGCCTGATGTAGCCCGCCAGGAAGGAGGTCAGCGCGTACGACACGATGAACACCGTGACGATCGTGCCGCGCTCCGTGAACAGCGTGCCTGCCGCGCGCGCCGGGCCGCGTCACCCCGCTACCTTCACAATGGGCTGCCGGTCACGCCGTTGCGCGTCGCCGGTCTCTGGCGCCGCGGTGCGCACGCGGCGGCAAGGGCGGCTGGCAGCGCAAGGGCAGGTGGGCGGCCGCGCGCGCTCACCAAGCCCCTGCGGTGCGATTTGATGGCGCGCGGGCCCCGCATCAAGGCACAGGGCTGCTCGCGCACCCGCGATGGTGATCAGGATGACGGCCAGCGCCAGCAGCGCCAGCTGCACGCCCGTGCCCAGCAGCGCCGAGAGCAGCTCCAGGCGCCGCGGCGGCCGGAACACGTCGCCATGCACCAGCTTCCAGCCGCTCTCCTCGCCCACGTCGCGCTCCAGCGCCTGCAGGTGAAGCATGGGTGGAGCCCACTGTATACAGGGTTGGGTGAATGGATTCCCCAATGTCACGCTCCAGCGCCTGAGGACAAAGCATGTGAGATGCCCATTGTATACAGGGCTAGGTAGGTTAATCGCCCATGTCGCGCTCCTGCGCCTGAAGGTTCAGTGATGACTTTACAAGAGTAGCCCACTCCAAAACGGTGCGGGATATGCCTACGCCGCACCCAAGGGGCTCATGTAAAGAAGATATAAAGAGAGAGGAACAGCACTTGCGACCACATAGACACTTAGCCGCTCTCGCCGCGCGCGTCGCGCTGCAGTGCCTGCTGCTCGGCGTCGTTGCATGCACAGCATAGTGTGCTCAACCGGTGCGCAAATGCTCGTACGGCTCGGACTGCGGAGAGGACCAGGCGCGCACACTGCCGTGCTGTCATCACACCGGCAGGGCCAGAGCTAGGGCCGGGGCTTTGGCCAGAGCCGGGGCACGGGCTAGGGCCAGAGCCCGGGCCAGGCCAAGAGAGCGGGTCGGGGCTGCGGCACACCTCCAGATCGTCCTCATCGCGCGCTGTGTAGCGCGCGTAGTCCGCGCGCAGCGTACGCATCAGGATCATCGCGACCAGGCCGGTCAGGAAGATGACCATCATGGACGAGTTGAAGATAGAGAACCAGTGGATCTGCGCGCTCAGCAGCGCCGCCAGGTCAGCCAGCGGGCTGAGAATTGGGCGCTTCTGCTCGTGACACAGTCCAGCACAAGTGCTTTCTTTATGTCCTTAATTGACACCAGGCCGCACGAGAGCCTGGACACGGCAGCAGCGACAGCGCCAGCCCTGACCCGACAATATAAACAGCACAGATACTGCGCACACCAGCCACAAATGTGACTGGCTTGCGGCATGTTCCCTTGCAGAGCCATCCCATACTGCACCACAGGCACTGATCATTGACTACTCTGGAAGCAAATTGTAGTGCCGGTCCGATCGCGGCCGCAGCGCCTCCCGCGCCGCACGCCTGGTGCTCGAAGAAGTTGTAGTCCAGGTAGCGCTCGAAGCGGCGCGCGAAGGGCGTGGCCGTGGGCGCCCAGCGCACGCTGTACGTGAACTCCACCTCCGCGCCCGGCGCGATCGGCCGGAAGTCCTCGCTGGTCAGGTTGACCTGGATGATCTGCGCGCGGGTTAGGCTTAGGGTAAGCGGGTCAGCGCATGCCGGCCGGTGCGCGCGCCTGCATGGCCTCAGCGCAGCACAGCCAGGGCCCAGCCTGTCACATCAAGCACAGGCCTCGCGCACGCCGGTGGCAACATGCAAGGCACACGCCTCCATCGCATGGCGGAGTTAATAAGACTGGCATGCTGCTGTGGCACGGGCCGGCACCCGGTTCTCATTGTAATTGATGTCGAAGCTCTTGTGCGCGTAGATGTAAATCTGCTTCTCGTCCTTGGCCTCCTCGGGCGGCGGGCCCACAAAGCCCCAGACCGGCAGGTCGTCGATGAACAGCTCATACCTGCGCGCGCGCGCAGCGCCCAGCCTGGGCCCTGCTGGGTCCTTGAAGTGCTGACACAGTCTGCAGCTCTACAAGTGGGGTTCAATACCAGCGACGAAAGGCATACGTATGCTTGTGATACATAGCATCCATGATGCTCACCAACTTGTGAAACCCGAAAAGCAACCCGCATGGCGGGCAGGTCACTTGTGCATGTTCAAGCCTCAGCCTGGCGTCTCTGCAGGTGCCCGAGCCGCCGTGGCAGCGGCCCCAGCGGGTGCGGGCCAGGGCAGCGCCGCGCACCAGTAGTGCTTCTTGACCGCCCTCCTGAACACTGCAGCGCTGCTGTCGTCCAGCTTCACCGTGCAGATCGTCTTCTTCGGGACCTCCGCTGCGCGCGCCGCGCAGCAGGCGGTCAGCTGGCGCCACTCGAGCCCCGCCGACTACAAGGACCCCTTGCCCCGCAGCGCCACGCATACAAGCAGCTGTATGACATGCTGGCACCACAGGTGCACCGGCGCCCTCCCTGCAAGTGTGCCACTTGCAGGGGCCCTCAGCAAAACCACAGCCTGAGTGCTAGCCATGGCTTGTAGGAGAGCGAGAGCCATAGCAGAGCCATAGCAGAGCCATAGCAGCTTCTAAAAAAAAGAGCAGCTGGCAGGACGGAGGACGTGCAGCAGTATAAGTGTCGGTGATACGCTCTCCGTGGCCTTATCATGCAAACTGGGAGTGTGGTGCACAGGAGGCATCCACACAGTGCGTGGAAGAAGGGCGCCTGAGCCAGGGGCGCACTGCGGAACTTGAGCTCCAGCTGCGAGTCGATCAGCTGGTTGCCCTGCAGCACCTCGCCCAGGCCGCCCCACTTGTGCGCCGGCTTCTCGCCCTTGCTCTTGGGCTGACAGAAGGGCAGGTAATAGTAGTTGTACGTCTCCTGCGGGTTGTTGTACGGCCCGACCTGGCCGCGGCAGTGCTGCACACGGTAAGCACTCGCTGCGAGGTCCGACCTGGACAAGCGCCCTCAGTGCAAGCGCGTGTGGCCGCACCTTGTTGACCCATAGCCGCACATCCTCGCCCACGCGATACTGCGCGTCCGCGCAGCTCTCGGTGAAATCAGCAGATGTCGAAACAAAGGCGCTCCTCCGTGTGAAAGCCACTGGCAGCGCCTGACGCTGCATAGCCAGAGAGCTTCACACGCTAGCACGCACCTTGTGGTTTGCCTCGCTCGCTGCCGCTCGCGTTGCGCAGATCGCCGCGAGGACAAGCAGAAGGCACCCCGGCTGATTCCGCCTCATAGCATACGCGGCGCGCTGCACGACAGCGCCACCAGAGCAACGCGTAGTACGGGTGCCTGCACAAGGGCGGTGGTGCCGAGCAGCCACGCCGGTGCGCCGGCGCTAGCTAAACGCACGTTCTGCCATCAGCCTGCCCTCGCGCCACTTCACGCGCGGCCTGGCCAGCCAAGCAGCAGGAGTCCTGGTGCACCAGGCCTGATCGCGCTCACTGTGCACGCTCCGCGCTGTGCAGCTGTACAACGTCCGCCGTGCTCGTCCAGCAGCCTGTGTGCTATTCAGACTGCTCGCTGAGTTCAAGAGCGCACTCCACGGAGTGCGCCATGCACTTCGAAAAGGGTCAGGGGCATTGGCTGGCAGGAGGGTTGCCAGGTCCCAGCCAAGCATGGCCGAGCAACGTGCCGAGGAGTTCCTGCGCACGACCCGGCCGCAAGGATGGCGTTCGTTGCCTGCACCAGCCTTTCTGGCGTCGTAGAGGCCGCAGTGCGGCCTTTGTGCGCGCAGGCGCACTTTCACCCCACACCATGGTGAGGGGCACTGCTTGCTCAGGGAGAGTATTGCACGGTCGAGAACTTAGTCTGAATATAGATATTGTTGGAAGGCCAGTGTGACCTGCAGGGGGTGCCTGACTGGCTGCACCTAGTGCGACACTGCCGCTGCATGTCAGCAAACTGCCTGTGACTGCCCCCTATCCCGGTGCAGGTGCAGGGAAGGGAGGAGAGCGCCGGCGCTGCGCGCGGCAAGGCGACCGGCAGCTGCCCCGCGCGGCATCACGTGCAGGTGAGCCGCTGTGCGGGCTGCTAGGGGCTGTGCTGTGCGCCTTGCTGCCTTTGCCGAGCGCTGGGTCAGTTCCGCGTGCATGTTCAACTCCTGGCGCACAGCCCTGTTGGCTCTGTACCCCATGCACCGGCTGTTGCACAGACGCGGCACCCCAGCGCAGAAGGCTTTGCCCTTTGCACTGCTTCATAAGAGGTGCTTCTCTGCTACAATTGCCGCGTGCAGTGCCACATGTCGCTGGATTCGCCTGCCACTCGCCGAGCTTGCGCCTAGTCAGGTTCTATCTCACATGCCCTTCTGACCTCACTCGCGCTGAGCCCCCGTCCCGCTGAGCGCTGTCGTGCGCCCGAGCAGCGCCTCAGTGGACGCCAGCCCAGCAGTGGCGAACGGCGTGAGCACGGACGCGGGCGCGGTGCCGCAGCCGGTGGTGAAGATCGACAACCAGCATGACCCGTTCGCAACGATCGTGACGGTGGAGTTTGGCGACCGCCTGGGCGAGCTGCTCGACACGGTGCGCTGCTGGGCAAGCGCGCGAGGGCTGGCGCAGCTGTGTGCCCTGTTGGAGGCGCCGCCGTCCGGCGCGCCCGGCTGCACGTTTACAATAGTGCAGCGCGGTGGCCGCTGCTGCTTTCATTGATGCACCGTGTTGTGTGCTGCTGTCACTGCTGAGACAGCAGGCACAGAGGTCTTACGTGTCATAATGCAAAAGGTTGCCAGCGAGCTGCAAAGGCAAGCGTGCCAGGATGGCGAGCTTTCACAAGCAAGCTGTGTGAGGAGGGAGATGAAGTGAAAGAGCGGGGCACGAGCGGCGCGGCAGATTGCGGCGCTGAAGAGCCTGAAGCTGAACATCCGGCGCGCGCGCATCAAGCCCGCGGCCGACGGCACGCATCAGCACAAGTTCTTCATCACGGATGCCACCACGAGCGAGAAGATCCTCAAGAGCGCGCGCGTGGAGGAGATCCGGCTCACCATCCTGAACAACCTGCTGCAGTACCACCCGGAGGCCGGCTCCAACATGGCCTGGGGCGCCTACTCGCGCAAGGAGTCCTCGCGCGACCTGCTCTCGCCGCTCGGCGAGAAGAACCGGTGCGCGGCCCGGGCCTGGCCGATCGTGCCTGTTTGACAGTGTAACCTGCACAGCTGTGCGCTGGGCACACAGGAGGCAGCTGGTTTGCTCGACGAAGCTTGGCACAGACTTGGTGCATGGGTGCATATCTGAGCAGGAGCCAGCCAGCTGAGCAGGGTTTTTTCCCCAAGCCGCTCTGCACATACCGTGCCAAGATCAGATGCAAGGGGTCCAGTTCTGGCTCGCCGCTCATGGAAAGCCGGTCATAGAGGTTTGTATTGCTGCACGTGTGGATGAGCTTGAAGGACGGTGCCAGACTCAGACGACGCTGCATGCTTGGAGGCACCTTTGCCTGTGCCTCCTCCAAAGGCCCTGACCCTCAAATGCCGCTGTCGGCGCGCAGGCATGTGGTGGAGACCGTCATCGACGTGCGCGAGGATGAGGACGCGAGCCACAGCGAGGTGTTCATCCAGACGCGCGACCGCCCGGGCCTGCTCACTGACATCGTGCACACGCTCAAGGACATCAACGTCAATGTCGTGTCGGCCGAGGCGCGGCGCCTCGCACCCGCGGCCTTGCTCGTGGCTGATATCCAGACGCCTTGGGGAGAGCATGAGACGCTCACCCAGCTGGGCAGCGTGGAGGCATGGCTTGCTGTGCAAGGCACGGCAGTCGGAGATGGCGCTGTGCCTGTGTGTGCTCCAAGCCGTGAAGCGCCGTTGCTCCAAGGGACTGCCCACCATGCCATGCCTGGCGCAGGTGGCTGATGGTCTTGTTCTGTGCCTGGCCAATGGCCGGTCATAAATATAATAAATACAAGGCGGGCGGGCGCAGGTGGACACCGAGGGCGTGGTGGCCAAGGACTGCCTGTACGTCACGTACCACGGCGAGCCGCTGGGCCCGTCCATGACGCAGCTCGTCACCAACGCGCTGCAGTACTACCTGTCGCTCGCGGACGTGGAGAAGGAGGAGTCGTACTGAGGGGCTTTGGTTTTATATGGGATTAATCTGGGACAGCCGCCGGCACCCGCCTGGACTAGCCTTTGCACCCGCCGGGTCTGCGGTCTGTTGATGCGGCCCAGCGCGGCATTTGCGCGATGCTGGGGTGCCTGGCCGCGGCTGGGGGTCAGCCTGATGGGCCTGTTACAACATTGGGTGAAAGGGAAGCGATTGGCGTGCCCATGGGTTCTTTATTGGAGTGTTGCACGCAGCGGCTTCTATGAGCGGCGCATGTCATGCAGCAGCGGATGCTAGCAGCGTTGGCACCGCACAATGTTGCTGAGCGGGGGCGAGCATTACTGGTGTGCAGAGACCACAGGCTGCAGGCTTGGGCCTCGGTGAGGGGACTGTCAGCACACCTGAGGGTCATTGGACAGCTCTAGAAGAGTGTGCCGCGAGGCTGTACAATGGTGCACCACCAGTAAAGGACAGCCGCTGTGTAGTGGCTGTAGGTGTTTGAGTGAAGCGCATGTTCAGCTTCTGTTGGGGGAATCCTGGGCTATGCTTGTGTTTAGCTAAGGGAGAAGTGAGCTTTTTTTCTGAGTGGACGCAGGGGTTGCTTGCTTGCGCTGCGCCAGTGGCGTTGCTGCAACAGCGCTCATGCCCCTCTCGCGCGTCGTCCCTCCGCATGACCCACAGCGCTGTGCACACCCCGGCACTTACAGCTCTGCGAGGTTGCGTGCAGGCGGGGTCTGCACTACACACTGCCTTCCTAGTACCACCAAGCCTCGAGCCTTCACACACAGCACTAGGAGGGGTCCTGGCCAGAGCGCACAGCAGCCCCGGCGTGACTGACAGAGGCGCAGCCGCATCCCCATGCGTCAGGGCGCCTGCGTGCGCAGCCACGCGCGGCAGTCCTCGGCGGACGCGGCCGGGTGCGCCAGCTGCCAGTCCAGCACGCGTGCGCTCGCCTCGCCCACCTGCGGGCCCTTCGGCAGCCGCAGCTCCGCCATGACCTGCCCGCCCGCCCGCGCCCGGGTTTGGTACGCATGGCTTGCTTGCTTGGTCCGGGCGGGCGTGACACCCGCCGATATGCATGAGACGAGGGCACGCGTGCGGCAAGGCTGAGCTGGCACACGGGCAGCTGTGGCAGGCGGCGCAGGCGCCGGCACGCATGCGCAGCGCCGCCGCCGCGCCCCAGGCCCCTCACTGCCCGCCGCTGTGCACGTCTCATGCCAGGGCGTGCCGCGCGTCATGCGCCCTGGCGCCAGCCCCGCGCGCGCTGCTCCGCGTGTGAGCCCGCGCTGAGAGCGCGCGGCCGTGCTCACGCGCGGGAGGCAGGTGGGCAGCGGACGCCGGTTGGCCGGCGCGCGGCGCGCCGCGCACCTCCCGGCCGCCCAGCAGCGGCTTCCAGGCCCAGCAGCCCGCCAGGCCGAACGCGCGCACCGCGGCCTCCAGCTCGCGGCACGCCTCCGCCCTGGCCGCGTGTGGTTGAGTTCCGGGTCAGAGTGCGCGCATGCCCACCGAAAGCCGGCTAGCAGAGGCTTGGCGTGGCATCCGGGGGCATGCTCTCCGCGGTGCAGCCAGCTCGGCATGCGAGCAAAGGCTTGAAGACAACAGCAGAGCAGGGTTAGGGTGTCCCGCCCTCCGGCACCTGGCGGGCACGGCGGCCTCGTCCGGGGCGGCGAGTGCCTCCGGCGACGCGGCGCGCACGTCCGCGGCGGCGGCCGCCGCCGCGGCCTCGTCCACGCCCAGCGGCGCCGCGTCCGCCATCGCCAGCAGCGGCGCCAGCAGCACGCCTGGCCGTGCCCGGGGAGCCCGCTCGGCCCCTGCCACCCTGCTCCAACACAACTCTATGCATATAAAGATAGGGCGGACCACACTGTGCGCGCGGTGCTGCTGCATGCGTCAGGGCAGGTGACGGCGCTGCCAGCATGCGTCGCCGCACGCTTGCAAGCCCGTTCGGAGGCCCCAACCGCCCCACTCCCATTCCGCCCCAGGCCGCCGGAGTACCCGTCGCGTCCGCCGCGCGTCGCGCCCCTGTCAGCACGGCAGCGATCGCAGGCGCCCAGCATGCGATGACAGGCGCCAGCGGGGCGCCGCACGCCCCGCCGCCCGCCCCGGCCGGCAGGCGCACCCGTACGCCACAGGCCGAGCTTGCCCAGCCGGCGCAGCAGGCGGCCGAGCGCGACGCGCACGTCCTCGTCAGCGCCGGCAAAGCGTTCCGCAGCAGGCTCCTGACCCTGGCGCTGGGCAGGGGCTGCATCAGATGCCGCCAAAGTGCCCCACTCAGCCTTCAGATTTTGGACGTAGAAGCGTATGCATGCAGGCGCGCACCCTGGGTTCGCTGGTTCATCCCAGCAAGCATTGAGACCCTGTCTTGTGCCATGCCAATTACTGCTATCCCTTAAGCCACCGCGAAAGACCGCTGTCGCAGAGGAGCAGACTCATTTGTCTCGCTGGTGCATGCGCTGACTGTCCAAGCACAAGAGGGCCCAAGGCAGCTTCTGTGCTCCGCTGCAGGCGCACATGCAGGTGCAGCACCTCCTGGCGTCAAGACCGCGCCCGCAATGCCGCGAGCAGGCGCTGCCCTCGCTGCAGCGCGCTGCCGATGCGCGCTGGCGACCCCGGGGGGGGCGGGCGCGCCCGCAGGCGCGCGTGCAGGCGCAGCAGCTCCGGCGCGGCCGCGTGCGCTTCGGCCACCGCGTCCGCGTCGCGCGCGCGCCACTTGAGCGCCTCGCGCACGATGTGCGCGGCGGCCGGCGCGCGCGCGCCCTTCTTCTTGCCGGGCGCCTCCGCGGCGCGCAGCGGCAGCAGCAGCGCCGCCAGCAGCGCCAGCCGCCGCTCCTCGCCCGCGAACGGCTCCTGCGCCGCGGGGCGCCAGGCGGGTGGGCGCGCATGCAGCGCGCGCGCCGCGCCGCAGCTAGCAGGGCAGGCTGGCGGGGCATGGGTGCCTCGCGTCAGCGCGCTGCGGGACCAGCGTATTTGCAGCAACAGGCGTGTGCGGAGCATCCGCAGCCGGGCGTGTGGTAGGAAGTGTTGCCGCATGCATGCATTGTGTCACTCCCTGGTGCCTGTATCAGCTGAGCCTAAATCCTATAACCCCTCGGCCAGTGGCCCAAGGAGGTCCGCCAAAATAGATTGCTGCATGCCCACCACGCGGCCCATGAGCGCGGGGTCCCAGGAGGCGGGCGGCAGCGCTCGCCTCCGGGCTCCACGCGCGCATCAGCGCGTCGGCGGCCGCCATGGCCGCTGCGCAGGGCGCGCCGTAGCCGCTGCCGAGGGCGGCCTGCAGCGTGGGCGGCGCCGCAAAGACGGCCGGGAAGAGGCCCAGGCGCTGGATGTCCGCCACGGCGCGCACCGGCGCCGGGCCTGCACGGCACGCCGCGGGGTTGCCGCCGCGGTCTGAGCGAGAGCGGGGCCAGTGCTGACACATCAGGCTGCTTGCGCAGGGCAGGGCTCATGACTTCCAGTATCAGAGGCATGCCATCCTGGTTGAGGCGATGCTGTGGTTTCTGTCAGGTTTGAAAGCGGTCCTGTATGCATGACCTCTTAATGCCGAGCCGATCAAACATGCACTGCCTTGCTGTTGTTCCTGTCAGGTTTGCAGAGGGTCCTGTACGCACGACCCATTCCATAGTATGTACACTAATCAAAACCAACTCTAAAAATGCAGTGCACAGACGTGCGCTTTCCCTCACAGAATGCTGAATGCACAAAGGAATGAACTACAACCGTGTATCAGCCAACATGAGCGGCAAGCGGGCACACCCTGGAACATGCCCTCCAGCTCGGCCCCGACGCGCTCGCGGCTGACCTTTTGGCTCAGCGCCTCCCGCACCTGCGCGCGCACGCGCAGCAGGTTAGCAGTTTCCTGATGTTATAGTACATGATAAGTTGAGTTACATGTGTGCTGCCTGTGTACGCGCTTGCCTGTTGCAAGCGCCTGCATTCCTGTGACACAAATGCATGCATAAGTACGCTGTGACATGCCTAAATGAGGCGGAGTTACTCACAGGCAACATGTGGGCATATGCCAAGCATAAAAACATGAGGCAAGATGAGACAAGCAGAAAAGCTTTGTGGCGCAATCTAGGGTGGCAGGCCCTTCCCAACAGACAGCTCGCCAGAGTTTCAAGTGCCCGCAACGGAGTATTCAGATATCGGAGATACGCCTCTATCCAGCTACTCACATCAGTTTGCAAAGCTACTGGTTGCAGCGCTCCACTGTTAAAGAAGCAGACGCTTCTAGATCATTGACACATAGCCTTGTTGCTCTACGCTTAGTTGCGCCACTGGGAGTGCGTCAATCGGAATAGAGCGCAGGGCTAAAGCAAAAAGCAGTGCGGCTTGCTGCACGCGTGTGCGCTTGTGCGCGCCGCTGCGCGTAGCGATGGTCAAGGTAGCCGTGAAGTGGGCAAAGGAAACATACAATGTCGAGGTCGACCCACAGGAGCCGGGGCTGGTATTTAAGCACCAGCTCTTTAGCCTCACCGGCGTGCCACCAGAGCGCCAGAAAATCATGGTCAAGGGCGGTATGCTGAAGGACGACGCGGACGTGGCCAAGCTGGGCCTGAAGGAGGGGCAGAAGCTGATGATGATGGGCAGCGCAGACAAGGCGCGCCCCGCTAGCGGCCCGGCTATCAAGCTAGCCGTACGCGGACTTTGCTGCGCAGGGCTCCTGCGCTATCACTTATCTATATGTACAGATATATATTTCTGTGTCAGAAAAGCAGCTCCTATGGTAGCAGCACAGGTGCTGGGCGCTGGTCTGAGTCGCCTACAGAGCATGCAGCGCCCTCAGAGCCGCTGACGCTCACCCGCGCCGGCGCACAGCTGCCGGAGGCGCCGGCCAAGGCGCACGTATTCCTGGAGGACCTGCCGGAGGACGAGCAGGACGCAGCAGGCTTCGCCAAGTACGGCGCGGGTGCGGCGCCCTTGCGGGCCCGCCCGGCGTGCGCCCGCCCTGGGGCACGGCGCGCGTAGCGCGCGTCCGCAGGCGCCGACGGCCCAGTCGGCTGACACCTGGCTGAGGACGGACGCGCAAGCAAGCGTGTGCTGGGGCCCGACCCGTTCAGGGCCTGCGGCAGTACTGACCAGTGACGACCCGCAAAAAACTGGAAACTAGAAAAAAGAAACTACCAAAATTTGGCCAGCTCGCATGCCTAGGCGCACTGGGACAGGGCGCTAGAGCGTTGGACTCAGACAGGCTGGGGCGCGGGCGGCGAGAGCGCGCGCCGCGCGCAGGCCTGCAGAACCTGGGCAACACGTGCTACATGAACAGCACGCTGCAGTGCCTGTACCGCGTGCCGGAGCTGCGCGACGCGCTGGCGCGCTACGACGGCCCGGGCGCGCCAGGCGCCGCGCTCCCGCTCGACGCTTCGCACAGGCTCACGCTGGCGACCCAGGACCTGTTCAGGGTGCGGGCCGCCGCGCCTGCAGCTGCCGGGGCGGATGCGGCTGTCCTGAAGGCAGGCATGCTGTGCAGCCAATGGCGCGGCTGCTCCTGCTCCCTTCCGCAGTGCTGTGCGCCATGCTGGGCGCGGTGCAGCCGCGGCGCGCACGCGCGCCCGTCCGACAGCAGCAGCAGGCCGGCCGCGCGCCTGCGGCCGGCCCTGCAGGCTGGCAGCCAGCTCTATCTGGTTTTACATTACAATAGAAAAAATAACAATGTTTAGTGAAACCTAGCGCCGCGGCAGGACCTGGAGCGCAGCGCGGTGCCGGTGATGCCGTTCCGCTTCCTGTCGCAGCTGCGCGCAAGCTTCCCGCAGTTTGCGGAGCAGGGCCGCACGGGCGCGTACAGCCAGCAGGACGCGGAGGAGTGCTGGAGCCAGCTGCTATACACGCTGCGGGAGCGCCTGCGGGCGCGCCCCGGCCCCGCGCCGCTCCCCTGGGCATTGCCATATGCGGGCGCAAGACAGTCTCGGCCCTTCACAGAGGAGCGCTGAGGCCAGCCGCCCTACAAGCTGCGCGCGTGCATGCGGATGCCTCCTGGTCTGGAGTGCTGCAATCCGCCTGGCCCTGCGCGTGGCCGGTGCGCTGCTGGGTCGCCTGGATGGCCGCATGCGCGCAGCGCACGGGCCCGTCAGGGCGGGCAGGACGCCGATGCGGCCCTGTGCCTGACCGAGCTTTTCAGGCATGGTCAGGCATGCGTGAGGCCCTGGCGAAGCCTAAGAAGTCAGCACATGTTCCATCATATCCATGATGGCCCAGAAGAGGTAAGGGTGGGGTTGTGAGCGCCAGGACCCAGAGGGCGCGAGCGCGGACCCGGTCGTGCAGCGGCTGTTCGGCGTGGGCCTGCGCACGCGCTTCACGTGCGCCGAGAGCGGCGAGGCCGAGGGCGAGGACGCGACCGTGTTCGAGCTCAAGTGCAACATCACGTCTGACGTCAACCTGCTGTCGGAGGGCCTGCGCCTCGGCCTGGTCAGCGACCGCGAGAAGAACAGCGCCGCGCTCGGGCGCCTGGCGCTGTTCCAGGCGCGCGCCCCCGCGCCTGGAAGCGTAGGACCGTTTTTTGCATGTATGCATGCGAGGAGCGGGATGCTGTGCCTGGGCATGTGGCTCCCCTTGCTGTCTACCCGAACAAGCAGCGCATTTGCTGGTTAAAATTAGCATGAGTGGTTTGCAGAGCGCTCGACGTTTCATTGTGTCCAAGCATGTCTGGGTGGCGGCGAGCTGCAAGAGCTTGGGGTGGCCGCGAGCTGGGGGGGCGCGGCCCACACTCCAGCCGCCGGCGCAGGGCAAGAGCGAGATCACGCGGCTGCCGCCGCACCTGACCGTCCAGATGGTGCGCTTCTTCTACAAGGTGGACGTGCAGCAGAAGGCCAAGATCCTGCGCAAGGCGCGCCGCCGCCGCGCCCCTGCTGAATGCCCCTGCACCACACTCCCACCGGGAGGCGTGCCACCCGGTACGCGGTGGCTGCGGGCGCGCGTGGTGTGCACCTGCACCGGCGCGCCTGGCGAGGAAAAAAATCCTGATCCCAACATGGCAGGCAGCCCTGCAGTATTGCCAGTCGAGAGCTCACGTGGCCGCAGCTGCGCAGGTCGTCTTCCCGCTGGTGCTAGACGTGTACGAGTTCTGCTCGGCGGAGCTGAAGAAGGAGCTGGAGGGCCCGCGCGCGGCTGCGCGCGAGGCCGCTGACCGCGCGGCCGGCCTGGAGAAGGCTGCCAAGGTGGGCGCGCCGCGCGGCCATCCCCGCCAGCGCCAGCCTGCCATGGAGCAGTCTGGCAAGGGCAGCCTCTGGCACCTGGCCCATGACACCGTGCCATGGCCCCCGCATGGCGCGGGTGTGGAGCCTGTCTGGTGGCGCCCTGTCCCGCGTGCACGGTCCGCACGCCGCGGGCGGCCGCGCCGCGCCCGACCTGGCTGCTGCGGCAGGCGGCCAAGCGCGCGGACGGCTCGCGCGCGGAGGGTGCGCCGGCCGGCAAGGCGTCCGCCAGCAAGGCGCCCGCCGGTAAGGCGGCGGCGGCCGGCAAGGCCGCCGAGCCGGCGGCGGCCCATCCGGCGGCCGAGGCCGCGCCGGCCAAGGCCGAGCCGGTCAAGGCTGAGCCAGCCGCAGCCGCAGCGGCGGCCGGTGCCGCGGTGCGCACTGTGAGCGCAGCGCTCGCGCCATCCGACCGCGCCGTGTGCAAGCGTCTGCCTGCCCCAGGCAGCATGTCTGTCGACTGACACAGGGCCGCTCGCCAGCGCCACTGCGCTGCTGCACACTCACTTACTGACCTGCTCACCCCAACACCTAGCAGCGGTGAGTGCAAACCCTGTACAAACCTGTAAGGGTTGTGGAGGTGCAGGCGCCGGCAGAGAAGCCTGCCGGCAGGGACGTGGAGATGGCAGACGCGCCCGCCGCGCCGGTCGGCAGCGGCGCGGATGCTGCTCCCAGCGAATTTGCTGGCAGGCAGACCGGTGAGGCTCTGCGGGCGATGCTTTGCTACAGCTGCAGGTCAGGCTATGTTGCACCGACGAGCTGCTCACCAGCCAGGCTTCCCTGGGCTGGGTCCGCATTTGCGGTCTGGTGCTTGAGCCACGCATGCGGCGTGCCGCCCCGCAGCCGCCAGTCGCCGCCCCTCGTGGGGCGCCCGCAGGGCCCGCCCGCGCGCGCCGCCCACGCGCGCGCCGCGCCGCCGCGCAGGCATGTACGACCTGGTGGCGGTGCTCACGCACAAGGGCCGCAGCGCGGACAGCGGGCACTACGTGAGCTGGGCGAAGCAGGACGACGGGCAGTGGATGCAGTTCGACGACGAGGAGCTCATCCCGCGCAAGGCGGACGAGATCGTGACGCTGTCCGGCGGCGGCGACTGGCACATGGCCTACCTGCTGCTGTACCGCGCGCAGCGCGTTTAGGGCGGGCGCGGCCTGACATACTAGGGTTTGTTTGCCTGAGCGCAGAAGCTCCCGCCTGTGCATGCGGCGGGATGCCTCAGCTGCGTCCGGGCCTTGTGCCCAGCATGCAGCGGTCCCCGACGATGCAATAGGGCGCCGGGCTTGCGCGGGCCGCCGCAGCGGTCTGTGTGAAGCGCTGGGCGTGCCAGGGCTGCTCGGCATGAGCGCCGCAAGGCTCGCGGGCGCGTTGTGCAGCTCAGCCTGCAGCCTGCGAACAGGGAGTGCGAGCCGGGAGGGAGTGCGAGCCGGGCGGCGGGGGGGGCCGCGCGCGCCTGTGCGCTGGCGGCGGCCGCCTCGATGCCCGCGTCCAGCCGGAAGCCGAAGCGCGCGCCGAAGCGCACCGCGCGCAGCACGCGCAGCGGGTCTGCGCCGCCCGGACCCGCCCGGCCCTCAGCGTTCAGAGGAGGCGGGGGGCTGCGGCTCCTGCAGCACGGCGCTGCCAAGGGCCTGTGGCGTGAACGGCGAGTGTGCAGACGGAGCAGAGGCATGTGGCATGCATGCCTGCCGGCTCGGTGCTGCCGGCTAGGAGCACCAGCTGCTACACTGTTCACTTCAGCGATGTGCGGAAAGGACATGTTGGGGAAGAGGAGAGGAAGACACTGCGTATACGAGGTAACCCAAAGTGCCATGTGACCTTCCTGGCACCTCCGCCAGGCCAGAAAGCCCGTGTTGAAGGCATGCAGGCGTGCTGGGGCGCCCCCTGCACCTCTAGAAAAGCCGCGCGCACCGTCCATGAACGTCTCGGCGGCGGGGAGTGGCGTGCGGATGAGCCGCGCGTCCAGGTCGGCCAGGCCGCGCCCGGTGAAGTCCTCCACCACGCCGCTGTCGACGCGGTAGAACAGGCTGTTGATGGTGAAGTCGCGCCTGCCGTGGCGCGCCCGGTGTCAGGGAACGGTGAGACCCAAACCTGACCCACCCTGCGGTCGCTGCTCCGCCTCTGTCAGTGCCTGGGCAAGCAGGCTCGCCACCGCGCAGGGCGCGCCGGCAGGCGCGCCGCAGCCATCATCGCATCTGCAGGGTGCTGCTACCATGGCCAGGCGTGTCGGCTGACCGACCAGAACCTCCCACCACCAGTTCCCCCGGTGCAGCTCTGCATGCTGACACGCTACCTGGCAGGCCTGCATGCGCTTGCATGCTGACTCGCCGCCGGGCGCCCAGTCTCGGCAGGGCCCGCGACGCGCGGCCCTTGCGCGCAAGCAGGCCAGCACAGCGGCCGCCAGGTCCGCGCGCTCTGCTGCAGCGCATGTTCACGAGCGCTGCGCCGGCGCCCTGCGTCACACGCTGCGGCCCGCAGGCCCGCCCGTGGTGGCAGGCCGCAGGCGCGCGCCGCATTGCGTCCTCCTCGGGCGTGCCGATGGCCATGGTGGGGATGCGCGAGTCCGCATAGCTCTCGCTGCGCAGGTTGACCAGGTCGATCTCCAGGCCGGCCAGCTTGAGGCGCGCGGTCTCCAGGTGCTTGGACTGCTCCGGGTTGCTCAGGATCACCGCGACCTGCGCCGAAGCGCGCGCTGCCCGTGTCAGGGGCGCTGCCTGTGTGAGAGGCGCTGCCTGTGTGAGAGGCGCTGCCGCTACGGCCAGGCGGAGCAGACAGGGTGATCGCCAGGCCCATGGACCACTCCGAGGCGCTCGGGGTGCTGGCAAGCTACACAGCGGCGGGCGCCGCCTTTGTGGCAGCGCGCGTGCCAATGCAGTAGAGCAGGAGGGGCGCTCGCGGCCTCTCCTGTAGCTGCGTACCAACAGGGGCGCGGCCGCCAGAGCAAAGGCAGGACGGGAGGGCTGCAAGCTGCCTCAGGCCAGCACCGTATGAGGTGCAGCAAGCCGTAACCAGGGCAGCAAGGCTGGGGCCGGGGCCGCCAAGCAATTCCTATGGCCAGCAGGGCCAGAGCTCGAGGCACATAGCAGTTTGGTTAAGAGGGCGGCGTGGATGGGGCAGCTGGCAGGTGTCTGACGTGCAGGCAGCTGCATGCAGCTGGTGGGTGTCCGGCGTGGCGCAGGCGCTTGGTGGGGGGCCTGGCAGTGGGCTTGCAGCAGGCAGGGCGCGGCGCGGGCGGCCACCTTGAGCGCGCTCTGCGCCTGGGACGCGAGGTACTTGTTCACGTCCTCGGCGAACTCGACGCCCTTCTTGTCGCTGAGCGCAATGTCAATGTCGTGCGACTCCTTGCCGAGCAGCTTGTCCCGGACCCATCCCCCGGCGCAGCGCAGCACGGTCTGCGGGCAGGCATGCTCCACCACCGCGCGCAGCACGCTGAACAGCTCCTTCTCCTGTTCGGTCAGGCGGACGTCGCGTGCGGCTGCGGCCGCCATGACGCGCTGGCGGGAATGATGAGCAAGCGCGCGCACCAGCCTGGCGCTGCAGCACCTGCCGGCCGACGCTCTGCACGGTGCCAGCAGCGCCGCCCTCAGGATCATGGCCTGCGGGGCATTGTATGTTCCCAGCAGCGAGGCAAGGTCTCCCAAACACCTGTCCTCCTCCTTTTCAAAACAGGCTACCCGCTCTTCCAGCATCACACATCCCAGCTGAAGGCTGTCGACCTAAACAGCGCATCGCGCTCAGTGGTGCCGCGTCCTGATTGCATGGCAGTGAGTAGCTGCACTGGCAGTGTGCATGCTTGATGCACTGCGCGTCCTCACTTGAGCGGCCCAGGCAACGGCAAGCACTTGTTGTTACGTCATGAGTGAGCACGCTGCGGCTGCAATGCACAGAGCGCAGACATGCACATGTGCATGTGGTCGAGCAAGCAGCGGGCTGCGGGCAGGCCCACGCGCGCCGCGCCTCGCGCCCGTGCGCTCTGCAAGGCAACGCCACTCGTGCCTGCAGAGTAAACGCGTGCGACGAACGGGTGCGCATGTGGCAAGGGGTGGACAGCAGCACACTGTCCGTGCAGGCAGCGGCCCGCGCCTGCCAACATGCTGTGCGTGCGTGCAGGCCTGGCCTGGGCGTGCAGCGCCGGCGACGGCCGCGGCAGCGACACCAGGGACGCTGCGCGGAGCGGCGAGCTGCGCCTGGACAGGGAGCCGGCCAGCCCGCAGTGGGCAGGTTGCGCTCAGCTTATGCCCGGTCCAGGCTCACTTGGCCCTGCGGCGCTTGAGGAAGGGCTCGCGCTGCGCGCAGGGGACTACAGCCCGGGCGACCAGCTCGGCAAGTACCGCGTGCTGGAGGTGCTCGGCCGCGGCAGCAACGGCGTGACGTACAAGGCGCGCGCCGGCCCGCACCGCGTTCCGCTGCCAGCTGCTGCGCTCGCACCCCCATGCCCCCACGCCTCACCTTGGCGACACCCCATATTGGCCAATACCAAGCCAACACCGGGCCGGTGCGCGCGAGCCTGGGCGCTGTGAGCTTCAGCCGCGCGGCCGGCGCGCGCGCGGGCAGGCCGAGGACGAGGAGGGGCGCGCGGTGGCGGTGAAGGCGCTGTCGCTGCGGCGCATGGCGGGCTGGAAGGCGCTGGAGCTCTTCGAGCGCGAGGCGGCCACGCTCAAGGGCCTGGCGCACCCATCGGTGCCGCGGTGCGCTGCTCCCGAGCACCTGTGCTCTTCCCGCCGGCGTGCCATGGTCTGTCCGGGTACAGCCTGTCTACCACGATGCATGCTTTACCTCGGTGCCGCAGTGCACTTCCGCCGGTGTGCGCCTCTGCGTCCTCCGGCCTGCTCTGCTGCCACCGCATGTGGCGGCAGGACGGGCCCTGCAGGGGGCGCCGGGTTGCGGGCGAGTTGCCCGGCGCGCGGCGCAGGTACGTCGACTACTTTGAGCTGGACGGCGAGCGCGACCGCGGCTTCTTCCTCGTGCAGGCGCGCGCGGCACTGGCGCACGGACGGGCGGGCCCCTTGACAGTTGCTGTGTGACAGCAAGGCATGCAGCGCCCAGGGAACCGTCTTGGCATCAGGCCTGGCTGCGCCGATCTGTAAGCTAACCTCCTCCGCGCTGTCCTGCGCAGCGAGTTCGCACGATCGCTGCTGGTCCTTTGTTGAGGTCAAGCAGGATTACAGTCTGATGTCTTGACTGGGCGAAGGGTTGATGCGAATGTGGGAGGCTGAGGGCGGGCGGCGGCGGGCACGCAGGAGCTGGCGGAGGGCCGGTCGCTGGCGGACCTGGTGGCGGGCGGCTGGCGCGCGGACGAGGCCGAGGTAGCGCGGATCGCGCGCGAGCTGCTGGAGGCGCGCGCCTGGGCTGGCCCTAAACCCTATACCTGTTGCAGCGCATGGTAAATAAGTCCACATACGCAAAAACGTCATGACATATATATACATGTACACATACATGGTGAGGGCTCCGGCTGTGCTGCAGACCGGCGGCGCGCGCACGAGAACTTTTCTGGGCAGGGGCGCAGACGGGGGCGCCGCCGGCCGCGCAGGTGCTGCAATACCTGGGCGAGCGGCGGCCGCCGGTGACGCACCGCGACGTCAAGCCAGAGAATGTGGTGCTGGGCGGCGGGCGCGCGGGCGGGCGCGTGTTCCTGGTCGACTTTGGCGGCGTGCAGGTGCCCTAACCCCTGCCCTAGCACCCGCCGCCGCTCGCCCGCCAGCGGCGCCGGGGCCGCGCAGCCGACCGCTGGCGCTGCGCAGCGGCGCCGGGCGGGCGCCCTGCCGCTGCGCGCGCCGCAGCGCACATCGCGGGGCAGCGCGACCTCATATGCTTTGGAGCGCCACCTGAACATCAGCGCACTGAAGTACTGAAGTGGTCCATACCAGCGCGTGATCACTGTGTGGCTGCGCCCAGGCTGCGGCGGCGAGCGACCTGGCGAGCCTGGGCTCGACGGTCATTGGGACGTACGGCTACATGGCGCCAGGCGCGCGCCTGCTCGACCCAGCAGGTTGCGCGCGTCCGGCGGCGAGCTTGCTGCCGACAGGCCGGGCCGACTCGCCTGTGGCGCATGCGACGCGGAGAGCAGCGTGCGTTTCGTGCCTGATCCTGCGTGTCCAGCGCTTTGTTGCCGGGCGCGGCGCGTGCGGGCCTGGTGGTCACCATGCAGCACCTGCGCGCGCAGAGCAGTTCCGCGGCGCCGCGCAGCCGGCCAGCGACCTGTACGGCCTGGGCGGCACGCTGCTGTACCTGCTCTCAGGCGCGCTCGGGCCGCCTGCGGGCACCTCGCAGCGCCCTGGAGGGGCTCCCTGCAGCGCCGCGGCGCCCCTGCTGCACAGCGTCGGGGAGCCCGAGCGCATGGACTTGCCTGCAAATCAACCCTAAACCTATCCTACTGAGGCCAGCGCGCCCTGACCACAGCGCGGCTGCTGCGGCAGGCCGCCCGCCGAGCGAGTTCCCGCAGGACCGCCTGCGCCTCGACTTCCGCGGCAGCATCCAGGTGCGCGCGCGCGGCGCACGGCTGGGGTTAGGGTTAGGGTTAGGGTGCGCACTCCTTCACAGATTGCCTGCTGGCGCCGTACCTGGGCGTCGGAGCAGCGCGTCCAGCTCGCTGGGAAGCAGACGCCCGCCCGCGCACCGCCGCGCACGTCGCAGAGCGCACAGGTGCAGCGCGTGCGCTGTGCGAGTGCGAGGGTCTGGTGCGGCGTGGGCAGGCGTCTGAGCAGCTGGCGGCGCTGCTGGAGGGCCTGCTGGAGCCGCTGGTCGAGGAGCGGCTGTCGGCGGCGGAGGCGCTAGCGCTGCTGCGCGGCGAGGGCGCGCTCGCGGCCGCCAGGCGCGGCGCCGGGGCTGACGGGCGCGCGCAGGGCTCTGAAACCTGTTTCAGAGAGATAATCGCATGTGACCGTCGCAACGCCGCGCGCGCCTGCGCTTGCGGCGGTGCTGGGGGCGGCTGCTGCGCGTGCCGGCGCTGCCAGCCTGCTCTGCTCGGCGAGCCGCGCGGGATGGTGCTGGCCGTGACGCCGAGCGTGGCCCGCGGCGCTGGGGCATGGTGCGGCGGTTGCATGCGTCCCTGCGCAGCGGCGCCCGGACGCCGGCCGGGGCAGAGACCGCACCCTGCAATGCAAGCCCCATCAATGTGAATGAGCGCGGCTGTGCGCGCGTGGCAGGGCCGACCGGCAGCTGCCGGGCGCGCGCGCTAAGGTAACGACCTCCGGCAGCGTGCTGGAGGTGGCCATCCCGCGCGCGCCGCTGCTGTCCGGCGGCAACGCGGGCATGGCCTCGTTCGCGGTCGTCTGGAACGGCACGATTGCGGGCGCGCCGCCCCCGTTAACCAATGGTCTCTGCCCCCGCCGCTTCCATGCGGTTCGGTGCATGTCCCTCTCTGAGATCGCGCCCTCCCTGACGCGCCTGCTGCCCGCGGCCGCTCGCGGCGGCGGCCCCATGCTGACCTGCAGGTGTCCGGCGTCCTGCTGGCGCCGGCGGTCGGGTGGCATGATGTGGCAGACTGCACGCTGCTGTGCTGAGGAGCAGAGGGGCAGCGCATGGCCAGTGGGCCATTGAACCGGCTCTGCAGGAAGGCTCTCACTGCACCCACGCTCAGCGGGAGGCCGGCGTGCGCGCGCAGTGTGGACAGCGAGCGCGCTGGCCGCGGGCAGCATCTTTGCGGCCGCCTTCAGCCTGCCCTTCTGGGTTGCCGGTGCGCCACGCCCGCCATGCGCTTTGCGCCGCATTGCGCGGCGGTCGAGTGTTGGAGCAGCGCTGGAGAGCGCTCGATCTGAGCAAGGGCCGCCCGGGCGCACGGGCGGCGCGGGCCATTTGATGCGCTGAGCACGCCCCGCCGCCATCACACGGCAGCCCTGCGCCGGTGAGGCCTGCGGCCCGCTGGCGCAGGCAGATCACCTGCTGGCGTGCCGACTGCGGCGGCCGGCGCGCAGGCGCGCAGGTGGCGCGCGACGCCTTTGGCGGCGCGCTGAGCGCGGAGCGGTTGAAAATTAGCTCGCAGACGTGGTCGCTGGCGCGGGACGGCCTGGGCGGTGCGCGGCGCCCACCGCCATGGCCCCGGGGCCCCCAGCGCGGAGGCCTCAGGACCTTAAGTTATCTTGCTAGCGCCCAAGCGCGCTGCGTCTGCAGCCGCTGCCCGCCGCATGCGCCGGGTGGCTGCTGTGAGGGCAGCCAGTGCGGCCTGACGGGGCGCCGCCAGCCTCTCTGGATGAACCCCGGCATGCACACGCCCTCCCTGCGCCCGGCCCATGCTGCGTGCACGGGCAGGCCATGCAGCCTAGACCTGATATGCGCGGCACAAGACCCCGTCGCGCGTCGCAGTACGCTGCTCTGCCACGCCGCAGCGCAGTGGACTGTACGAATCACGCAGGCACATCAGCATCTGACGCCTCGCGCGGCGCGCAGGCGCGCGCGCCGGCGGCGCGCCGGCTGCGGAGGGCCGCACGCGCGACCTGCGCGGCGCGGCCGTGGTCACCACCGGCTACGTGAACGGCGCGCCGCGCACGCAGCTGGAGCTGCTGCACGGCCTTGACCGCGTGGCCCTGGGCGGCGGTGCGGCCCGGGCCTCCTCGCGGGCGGCCAGGCCACGCGGCCTCTGCTTTTGCCAGAGGCGTGCAGGCTTGCATAGAGTGTTTGTGGCAAGCGCCCCACAGCGGACGCCCGGTCCTGGCTGCGGTCACTGCTGGTATTGTCCTGTCTGCTCCGGCTGCAGCGTGTGGGCGCCCCTGTCCGCCTCACGGACAGATGCACACGGCGCGCCGCGCGCAGGCCTGAGCACCGCCGAGCAGCTGCACCTGGCCGAGCGCATCAACACGCACGTCTCGCGCCTCACCGGCCAGGCGCCCCCGGCGCTGCCATCGGCAGCCGAGCTGGAAGCGCAGGCCGCCCGCGCCGACGCGGACCTCGACTTCGGGGACGGGCCGCGCGGGCGCCGGCGCTTTGGGACGTTCTCGCGGCGGCGCGGCGCCTGGGGCGACAGCGACGGCTTCGACGATGACTGACCAGCGAGCGGGGCGCCTGTTCCATAGCAACTGTGTATATCTTGGCAAGACAGGCAACCAGTCAAGCATAACTGTCATATGTGTGGTGATCGTGAGCGGGCCTGTGTGCCCCCCTCTTGGTGCAAGCGAGCCATCTGGCGTTGGCCATGCGCATGGAACAGTGAGCAACCAACCTGCACGCTTCTTCCAACCACGGCATCGCCTCTTTATAGCCCTTGCATGCAACCTCCGCTTGGGCCCCTGCGCCTGTGAGCCGCTGTGCATTGACACCCCATGGTCGTGCAACGCGCGCTCCTCACCCACCCAAACAACGAGTGCCCAGAAAACAAGTAGCCCGCATGCTGCCGTCGCCATGTGGCGCCGGACAGCATGCGCGCGCGCTCAGCTCCCACGCTCCAATCTGCGTGCCCGCCTAGACACGAGTTAGCGCGCTGCCTGGCGACGAGCCCGGCAAAGCGATGACCTGTCCATGCACTAACGCGCTTGCGCCCACCACACAAGCACGCCCCTCAGCCCCTGCCGCTGCCCATATGGCACAATGGTTTGATTGCGTCTGCTCGCACGCTTCAGCCCACGCAGGCGTAGCCACAAACACCTCTATACGGCCCGCATGCTCGCCCGAAAAGCAGTCTAGAGACGGCTGTGGCCAAGCAGCGCCGCACGCTGCACACTGCGCGGCTGCATGCACGCCCAAAACTGCAGCATGCTGTGACAGCGCATCAAATTCGCCGCCTCATCCCGCCAGCTGCAAATCCAGCAGCGCCTGCTGGGACAATGCAAACACATCACGAGGGTCCCTGCTGATCCTGCACTCCTCTCACGTGCTGGCACACATCACAGGGTGCGGCCGGCGCACTCCAACACTGGCTCGCTCCGCTTCACGACAAGCCCCGGCCTCAAGACCAGGAGCGCATTTGGCAACATGCACTTTACAGTGCTAGCGCGTCAAATGCACGTGACCGTGCGCGCACAAGAGCGCACTCGGCGGGCAGCAGACGCCCCGCTGCGCGCTCACCGCAGGCCCGAAAATACTCGCACACGCACACAGTAACGCTCATCCCTGGGTAGCCTGGTAGGGGCCGCTCCCAGTGGGGCTGTCTACGGGCATGCCACACTCCAACTGCGCCCTCGCAGCTGCGCCTCCCAAAGGGAAGACCGCATGCGATGCAGAGCGCCGTGCGCCGCAGGTGCGGGCGCGACATTGCACGCCAACGATTCAATTACAGGCTGAACAACTGTGGCCTCCGTGGTCGGCATGTGCGCGATCCTGGTGCGCGAAGCGTGCACTCCCAGCCGCCGGGTCAGGGCCGGACGCCGCTGCAGTTCAGCGCTGTGCTACTGATACACCGAGACTGCAGGCGCGGCGCTGCAGCTCGGGCAGCCTCTGACGCGAGAGCGGGCGCTGTCCGCGCGCCGCTGTCACACCCCGTGACAGCGCGCACAGCCTCCCGCGCAGCATTTGCTGCGGTGCCGCGCTGCTGCCGGACAGGGGCACGTGCATCAAACTGCTGCGCATGTTCACACCGCTGCCGCTCCATGGGCCTTAAGGTTCCGCGGCCCACCATGCATCCGCAGCAGGGACACCGCCCACAAGCCAGGTAGTAAGCCGGGTGGCTGCTGCAGCCTGCCCCTCCTCCGCAGCCGCAAACAGCACCAACCTGGCGCAGCTCGGCCGGCCGCCGGCGCGGCCGGCGCCTCAGACGGCCTCCGGCGTGGCGGGCGCCGGCGGCGCGGCGGCCGCGCTCCCGCCCTTCTTCTTGGGCTTGCTGGGCAGCGCGGGGATGCCCTTGGGCGCCTCGCGCGCCGCCGGCGCGTCCTCGGCCGGCCGCCCGTTCGCCGCGGGCTTCTCCGCGACCTTCTCCTCCGGCTCCTGCGCGCAGGCCGGGGCGCGGCGTGGGCCTGCAGGCAAGCCGCTCCTGCTGCCATGCTGCGCTTACACAAGCGCTTCTCTCTGCCGCATTGACAGCATATACGCCCCGAGTCCATGGCCTGCTCTCAGCGCAGGCTCCTGCGCGGCCACCCCCCGCTACCTCCGCTTCGCCCTTTTGTGCGCAGCCGGCGCGAGGCGCTTGAGCATGTCCTCCCAGGGGCAGGGCAGTGTTAGGGCCGGGGCGCGCCTCCAGCGGCGGCAGCTCCAGGTGCTCGGCCTGCGTGTGGTTGGCCAGCGCCTGGCGGATGTCCGGCTCGGGGCAGCCGGCCGCGCGGAATTTGGCCACCGCCGCGTCCAGCGCGGGCCGCCAGGGCCGCCCGACCGCCGCGCGCATCTGGCTCGCCTCGTACAGCAGGTTGCCCCACATGACCACCACATTGGCCCAGGGATTGACCTCGTCCGGGTCCGCCGGCGCGCCCTCCTGCAGATGGGTCAGGGTTGGCGACTGCGCAAGCCAGCCAACCCATGTTCTTGCTTTTCGTTCAACCCCCAATCTCTCACCCATCGCTCGACCCCGGACCCTCTCGCCCATATCTTGACCCTGGGCAAGCCCGCCGGCCCTGCCCGCCGTGCCGCAGGCGGCTGCGGCCACTGCGTCAGAGACCATGGCGAGGTGACCAGGCGCGGTCGGGGTGCGGCCTGACACGCAGGTGCCCGAGGATGCCCAATCTCTTTGAGGCAAGGCCGGATGCTGCGCGGCGTGAGCAGACGCGCTCGCGCGCGGAGCTTGGTGGGGGGCACCTGCATCGGCTTCATGGGCTTGCCGCGGTCGGCCTCCGGGATGAGCGCCTCGGCCTCCTCGAAGCGCTTCCAGGCCAGGTCGAAGTAGGCCTCCGCCGCGTCCATGTCCTTTGGCTGCGCGCGCGGCGGCACACGCTCCAGTCAGCCTTGCCCTAGCCGCGCTGGGGAGGCAGCAGTGGGAGCATGACAGACTGCGTTGCTGGTGCAACTATCGGGCACGAGTATCTAGATAGGAATCCATCCGGGCTTGCCCAGTAGCAGCTCATTGCAGACCCTGCAACAAAGCCGAAGACAGCGCAACGCTGGATGCATGACCATGTGCAGGTAGTAGTTGTTGTTCGGATTTGGCAGAGCTCCCCTGTACCAGCGGCCCGGCCAGGCGGCGCCGCGCACCGCGAGCTTGGCGAGCGCCGTCTTCAGCAGCTCGCGCTGCGCGGCGTTGGCGGTCGCCTGCCGCTCCTCGGCGCTCGCGGCGTCAGGCGCCGCAGCGGCGCCGCCCCCCGCGCTCACCAGCTCCTTACCCGCCGCCTCGCCGGCCTTGCTGCTCACGCCCGCCTCCGCGTCCGCGTCGCCCTCCGCGCCCGCGCCCGCGCCCGCGCCCGCCTCCGCGCTCTCAGCAGGCGCCCTGCCGCATGCAAACACAGCCGCATTTGCAACGATGCAGAGACACATGACGGCGACGACCCTGCAATATTGAGCGCTGATGGCTCAAAGCACTGGCGCGCTGGCGGCCTCTCCAAACGGCTGCACGCGCCGCAGGCGCGCGTCGCGGCAAAGCAGACGCGTCCGCTGCCCCCGCCCTCGCGTCGACACTACGCAGTGAACCTGGGGCCGCACGGGGGCGCGGGCACGATGAGCCCGGCAGCCAGCTTGCCGCGCTCAAACGCCAGGTTGGCCTCGCTCGCCGCGCCGTCCACGAAGTCCGGCTTGATGCGCGCCGCCTCCGCAAAGCGCCCGGCCGCCTTCTCGAAGTCGGGCTCGGCGGCCGCGGCGATGTCCGGCGTCGCCGCGCCGCCCGCGGCCGCGCGGTCCGCCAGGCGCTTGCCCAGGCACACGTGCACGTTGCCCCACTGCAGCATGCCTGCGCGGGCGGGTCGCCCGTGAGCCAAGCGGGGCCTGAACCTAACCCTGCAACCCTACCAGCGAGCACTGCAAACAGCTGTCAGGATCACGGGAGGCGCCGCCTCACAAACACCCCCAAACACAAAGTTGGGTTGCTGGCTATGGAGCGCCATGCGCGTGAGCACAGCGCGCCGCGACGCCCGGGCTGCCACGCGCGAGCGCTCGCTGCGACGCGCAGCAGTTTAACTGCAGCAGGATGCGAGGCGGGCGCGGCGCGCTCGCGCGCGGGGGGGCGCGCGCCGTGCGCCGACACCTCCTGGAACTTGTCGGCGGCCGCCTGGAAGAGCGCCGGCGCGCGCTCGTCCTGCACCGCCGAGTCCATCGCCGCCTGCGCCGCGCGAGCGCGCGTTGGGGGCCCCGCCATCGCCGCAATGTGCAGGGCATGGTCGGCTCGCGCTCGCGGCGCGCAGAGGCGCGCCCGCGCGGGCGCTTCCCGTCAGCGCCCGTCTTCGCCACGTGCCGGGCGCTGGGCTCCCCAGGCGCGCCGCCGCGCAGCCGCAGGGCGCGCGGCCGGCGCGCGCCGGGCACAGGGCAGGTTTAGGATTGGGCCGCAGGCGCATGCGGCCGGCATTTCCTCGCACAGGAGAGGGTTGGGGTTGGGCCGCACAGGCGCGAGCGGGGGACGCACCTGCAGCCGCTCCCAGCCGATCTGCGTCAGGTCCAGGTGGCGCTCCGGCTCCACGTTGAGCACCTCGCGGAATAGCTGCGCAAAGTCCATGAGCCAGGGGTCCAGCTCGTAGTGCTCGGCCGGCGCCGGCTCGGCTGCCGCCGCCGCCGCCGTTTCCTACACGGGGGGGCGTATGCCTCAGCCCCTCCGCGTGGGCGTGCTTGAGCATGCGCGGTCATGATGCTGGCAGCGGTGCTGCGCGAGTGCTGCGCTCCGACATGAGGCCCAGCGGCCACACGCGGCCATGGCCGAGCTCGCCCCGCGCGCCTGCTCCCCAGCCGGTCATGCCATGCGCGCGCCGCAGCTGCCAGAGTTGCGGCGGCACAGCGTGGCGGCGTGTGCAGGCTGCCAAAAGGAGTGCGGTCGCGCAAGCGACTTGCGCGGGCAAGCGGGCGCCGCGCCGACACCCGACTGAGCACCGCGCCACAGCCGCGCAGACACCCCGCAGCAGCCGCGCAGGTCGGGGGGCGGGCCGGGCAGGGCCGGGGCGCCACCTTGCGCTGCGCCGCGGCCGCCTGCGCCTCCAGATGCCGCCGCATCTCCATGAAGTGCGCCAGCTGCGCCGCCTCATCCTCCGGCACCGGCGGCACGTCGGCCTGCGCGGCGCCACGTGCGCTGCGACTCAGGCGCGCTGCATGCTGTTTCCTGCACTTTAGCAGCTGCGCAGCAAGGTCTGAGCGGCAACAACCATGCGCACAGCATTCCCACCCGCTGCCATACATTCATCAGATACTGAGAAAAACATGGCATGCACCCGCGGCCGCATGCAAGCACGGGCCCGCTCGCTTCCCGACCAGGCGCCCGCGCGCCGCTGCCCGGCGCGCGCGCGCGCCTCGCTGGCAACCGGGATGAGCTTGAGCCGCAGCGGCGTCGCGGTGATGAGGTGCTGCAGCGGCAGCGCGCGCGCGGCGCCCGGCGGCGCGCCGCGCTCGGCCGCCTCCACCACCTCCGCCATCGCCTGCTGCAGGTCCTGCTTCTCCGTCACCGTCACCAGGTCGCCCTCCCTGCGCGCGCGCCGCGGCGCCCAGTCGCACTCCGAGCCGCGTATAGTTTTCTTGGAAGAAAAGGTTTGAATCGATTTCCCGCGGTGGGCGCGTGTTGAGAATTTTGCATTCTGGCCACAAGCCTGCTCCTCCGCTATGCCCACCAGGTCACCATTTTGTCGCAGTTGCAGCGTGAGCTTGTGCCCGGGCACCGCGGCTGCCAGCAGGCGCTCGAGCAGACCCGCGCGCATGTCACTGCCGCCAGGCGGCCGGCGTACAATAGCGCGGCCGCGTCGGGCGCGCGCCTGTCCAGGTACTTGATGACGAACGGCGGCGCGCCGGGGAACTTGGCGCGCGCCTGCTGCAGCAGCTCCGCGTAGCCCATGGAGCTGACCAGGTGCACCACGCGCATCTCATCCTCCAGCTCGCACTTTGCCTGAACAGTGGGGTAAGAGTTAGGGTTAGGGTGCGTTGCACCAGGTGCTTCTAGGAGGGCCGCCACTGTGCGCCACTCGCATCCGCGTCCCCCGGCTCGCACTCCCGCCCGCGCTTGGACAGAGCCTCACACAGGTGCTAAGAAGGAAGGCATGACTTTCATACATGCCCCCTACCCTACCCTAAACCTAACACGCGTCTCGCGCCAAGACAGGGCCCAGTAGGCAATGCGGAAAATTAGCAGAGGCAACGCATGCCCATTAGTTCGGCGCCAACCCCACAAGGGCCGCCTGGGGCATGCTGGGCCCCTGCAGGCCGGGCGCTGCTGCAGGACGGGCGCCGGTCAGCCGCACCGTGAAGACGAGCATGGCCTGCCGCTGCTTCCCCGCGGGCCCCTTGCGCGCGCCGCCGTTGGCCACGAGCGGCCCCGCCTGGCGCTTGCCCGCCACAATGTCCCGCAGCCGCTTCTCCGTCTCCTGCGCCGCGCGCGGCGCGCGCTCAGGCGGCTCTGGCCCTCTGCCTGGCGCATGTACACGCTCTGCTGGGGGCAGCTGTGCTGCATGGATGAGGCACAAGACGAGGAGGGTGCGCTCTGCACATTCGCGTGGCCCGGCCAATGCGTTCATGGCCTGTGGCGCGCCGGGGGG